>Ga0180438_10000009_pt1 | contig 488307 bp, 378 predicted proteins | sample SS_ome_12_FD_132455 | JGI IMG/M metagenome (GOLD analysis project Ga0180438, IMG submission 132455) | Hypersaline lake sediment archaeal communities from the Salton Sea, California, USA - SS_3_D_2 metaG | ecosystem: Environmental > Aquatic > Non-marine Saline and Alkaline > Hypersaline >...
AGTCGCGGCGGAGCGCGATGGATACGCTGCGGATGAAGACTCGTCCGACGCCGACTTCGCCACCTGGACTGGCGATGACGAGGCGAGTGAAGCCGCAGAAGCGGTCGCCGAAGCTGCTGCCGATCAAGCTCAGACCGACGCCGACGCGTAAGGCGGGTTGGCGGTCGCAGGAGTAAACCCGGTGGCGTTAACCACCGGAGGGAAAATCGACAATCGGCAAATGGGTGCCGGTTGTCGCCGGGGCGATCGGTGTCGCGGGGAGCGATGACGAACCGCTCGCGGTCTTGCCTGACATGAATACCTCGCGAGCGCCGCGGGCGCCGAAGCGGTCGTCCAGGATTTCGAAGGCATCGATTGAGATCTGCGCCGGGTGATCCGCGCCACAAGCGTGACTCAGTCGCAACAGGTCCTTGCGCAAGGCCACGATATAGTTGGCGACGCGGGCCGACTTGAGCGTGGGATCGAGTCCTCGCATTAGCCACTTGTTCTGCGTGGCGATACCTGCCGGGCAGTGACCGGTGTGGCACTTCTGGGCTTGAATGCAGCCGATGGCGAGCATGGCTTCGCGGGCCACGCTCACCAGATCCGCTCCCAGGGCGAACGAGAACAAGGCCGCTTCAGGAAAGCCGAGTTTGCCAGAGGCGTTGAAGACGACGTGCTCCTCAATGCCGCGAGTGGCGAACTCCTGGTGGACGCGGCTGAGCGCGAGCTTCAGCGGCAAGGCGACATGATCGGCAAAGACCAGTGGTGCGGCGCCGGTGCCTCCTTCGGAGCCATCGATCGTAATAAAGTCGACGCCACGTTCGCTGGTCGCCATCTGCTCGGCCAAGTCCTGCCAGAACTTTGATTCGCCAACGGCCGACTTAATACCAATCGGCAGGCCGGAGGCGTCGCCCAGCATCTCTACAAAGTCGAGCATGCTGTCGACGTTGTGAAACGCCGAATGCGTCGCCGGGCTGGCACAATCTTGATCCATGGGGATCGAACGGGCGGCCGCGATCTCGGGAGTGATCTTTGAGGCCGGCAGGAAACCACCCACGCCTGGCTTGGCACCTTGGCTGAGTTTGATTTCGACGGCCTGAACCGGGTGGCTGGCTACCAGCTCGACGAAGCGATCGAGATCGAATTGTCCTCGTTCGTCTCGGCAGCCGAAGTAGCCGGTGCCGATTTGCAGCACTAGGCCGCCACCATGGAGATGATGATTCGAAACGCCGCCTTCGCCTGTGTTATGCAAGCAGCCCGCCAGGCTGGCACCACGATTGAGGGCTTCGATTGCCGGGGCGCTGAGCGAGCCAAAGCTCATGCCGGAAATATTGACGACCGAATCGGGACGGAACGCACGTCGTCGACCGCGGTGGGCACCGAGCACTTTTGCGCAAGCGAGCGAGTACATCGGGTCGAAGTCGTCGTCGCCCGGCTGCGGATCCGCTTTGGGAAAGGCGGCATGTTTGATGGCCAGGTGATTGGCCGACATCTCAATGTCGCGGGCCGTACCGAAGCCGAAATAGGTGTTGGCCTTTTTGGCGTTGGCATAGACCCAACGTCGTTGCTCGCGAGTGAAGGGGCGTTCCTCGGTGTCGTTGGTGACGATGTATTGACGCAGCTCGGGACCGATCGCTTCCAGCCAGTAGCGGAAATGTCCGACAACCGGAAAGTTGCGGAGGATCGTTTTCTTGCGCTGACGGATGTCGTAAATGGCAACGGCCACGACGGCGGCAAGCAAAGCGTAAAGAACCCACATGGTGGTCTTCCGATTCTTCGTCTGAGGTGTCTTGGTGGGTGAACGGTCGGGGCAAGGGGAGGGGGCCTGCTGTCCGTCGAGTCGCCCGCGAGGAGCGTCGAGCCGGTCGGGGAGGGGAATGAGCCTTTGTAAATATGGCTTTCTCCCGGCAGAGAAGTGGCTAGGTCGGTGGTTTCTTGGGGCCGCGAGACGTCCTGCGATCGGTACAATCGATACCCACGGCGTCAGTAGCGGCTAGCATTCGCCTCGCCCCGCGGTGCACAATACTCTCGTGCGAGCTGTTTCGCCCGTCAGTCGTAGCAGGGCGAGTCTCGCTTAGGTATTCAACTCGGTGCAGACGTCCCAAAACTTTGACAACAGGTGACCGCCATGCGATCTTCCTCATCTTTCCGCCAGCTGGGGCTTTCGTTCTGTCTTTCCGCCACGATGCTAGTGGCCGGATCCTTCGTCAATGGCGTGTCGTGTTATGCGGAAGGCGAAGTCGACGAATCGAAAGAGCCCCCGTTGGTGCACGTTGTCAAGATTGATGACCAAGAGGTGACCGTCGGCCAAGGCGAATCGGTGCCGGTCGAAGGGACGTTCACCAACCCGAAGGTATCCGTGCACGCGGCCGAGAGTCGAGTGTTTCCCTATCGCGGAATGTCGTTTCGCTATCCGCAGAACTACGCGTTTGAGGCGGATGTTGCCGATCCGAACGTCGGCATCTGGACGCTTACCGGGACGGACACCACGATTATGATTTTCGCTTTCAGCGAGAAGGTTACGAGCGAGAGTTACGCCAGAGACATGCTCGGCGAGTTTGGCGAAGCGAATGCCAAGATCACCGAAGAGAAGACGAACGTGCAGTTCGGCGATCAGAAGCTCACCGGGGCGACACTACAAGCGGTGATTGCCGGACAGAAACTGGAGATGAGCATTCACGACGTGCCGACAGCGGGCAAGGGAACCACTCTGTTGGTCATCCAGGATCTGCTCAACGATCAGGGCAACCGATCGGCCGAAGGAACCGCTACGATCAAGATGATGCAAGAGTCGTTTGAAGTGAAGAAGTAGTTGGGCGAGTTGGTCGCTCGGAGTCGCTATCAAATAGAAATCTCAGGCAACCCCAAGGGGCAGGTCATGTTGCAAATCGTAGTTATTGTGATGGGCGTTGTCTGCCTGTGTCAGAAAGAGATCAAGGTCAACAAGACTCGCGTCGTTCGGGGGATGCCCGTTAAATTCCTTGGCTTGCTGTTGTTGGCGGTAGGCGGAGGCGTAACATCGTTTCTGGCCTTCATCGATATCGCAAGCCACATGTACGTGCTGTTTGCTGCATTGGCAGTGGTGGTCATCTACATCATCGCCATCATCGTTTACTGCAGTGAACCGATCGAGGTGGCGGGGGAAGTTCCGGAAGAGGTTGGCGAGCAACCGCACGAGACACCAGGCGAGTAATACTTGTCCGCCACGTTCTTGTCACGCGCGCAAACGCGGCCAGCCAATTCGTGGTCGCAACTGTTTGGTCGTGTCCCTCACTTACGTTGCGGGTTAGAAACAGTAGGGCACGCTGTGCGTGCGGGAACGTAAGGTTGCCAACTTTGGAGGGGGGAACTTCCTTTGCCCATGGTTGCCCGAGTTCTGGGGTGCCACTGGCTCTGCCAGTGCAAATGCGGCGTCCACGCGCAGCGTTACCATGGCTCGCCCGCGAGCCTCGCCCTTCGCGATCCCGCCTTATCCAGTTCATCCTGTCCAAAAAATGAATCGCCGATAGTTGTCGGCTGCCTTCTTGCTGATAGTGCGATCTGCAAATTCGCTACAGGTCTTACCGGATTCTGGCCTCCATTTTCGATAGGCGACGGCGTCACTCGACTTACGTTCGGTGGCGGCTCAGCCCCTTCTACCAGCGGCCTATATTTTAAGGTCGGACCGACTTGTCGCCGGACCGATAAGCCTGGTTCGATGCTTGGCGGTCATTGCGTGCCCAAACTGCGGCGAAAGCACGACATTCTTGCTGACAGAGCCATTCTGTTGTGGCAGGAAAACTTGCTCCAACCTCGCTCTTCCGTTATGTTTACGTCCGCGTGGTGAGGGTTGTTGGCGCCGGTTTGCTCGCGCCGTCGGCAGCTTTGGCCACGTCCCGCCGATGCGCTGCATTGGTTCTCCAGCGCGCATCCAACGTTGCCCGCCTAAATCCGCCGCCTCAAAAAGGCCGGCCCGCCTGCTGTCAAAACCAAATGGTCTTCAAGTCTTCTCTTACCGAGCGGCTGAGAGAGCGCGCCTCGCTGGCGACGCTGCTAGCGTTGGTGTTGGTTGCCCTGGTCGGCTCCACGCTTACCGGCTCGGGAAGTTTGCAGGCTGAGACACCGGTCGAATCGACGCAGGCCCAGTCTGCTGGTAAGTCCAAACAGCCTGCTTCTGAATCCGATTCAACGAAAAGAGCATCGGCCGATGCCGCCACGCCCGGCCACGACTTGCTGGCCGCCCGCGACACCATAGAAAGCTTCAGCGAGCAGTATTGCTCGGAATGTCATTCCGGCAGCCGGCCCGATGCCAACCTGGACATCGATGGTCTGGTCGCTGCCGACGCGGATATCTCACAGGCGGAGACCTGGATCAAGATTTCTTCGGCGCTGAAGAACGGTTACATGCCTCCTGGCGAGGCGACGCAGCCGCTGGAAGAGGCTCGCCGGGCCGCGGTGGCTGCGATCGACTTGCAGTTGTCCACGCTCGCTTGTGCTGGCGAGAAGGATCCGGGCCGAGTGACGATTCGTCGGCTCAGCCGCCTGGAGTACACCAATACAATTCGCGATCTGGTCGGCGTTCCGTTTGAAGCGGCCAAGGATTTTCCTGAAGACGATATCGGCTACGGGTTCGACAACATCGGCGATGTGCTGTCGATGCCTCCCTTGTTGATGGAGAAGTATCTCGGTGCCGCGGAGAAGATTCTTGACGCGGCGATTGAAACGCGGACCACGATCGAGCCGCGGTTGACCTACTTCCCGCCGGAGCAGATGAAACGCGAGCCGGAGATGGAAGCCGATTATGGTTGGTTGACCCAAGAGGGCGAAGTCTTCGTGACGTTCGATGCCAAGCACGCCGGCAAGTACACGCTCCGCATGTGGGCGCATGGAAATCAGGCAGGCCCCGACGCGGCACGAATGGGAATCAAACTGGGCGACAAGACGCTTGGCGAGTTCGATGTGGCGGGGAAGCGTGGGTTCGCGAAGCCGTTCGAGGTTACGGTGTCGCTGCTGCCGGGCAAGCATCGCGTAGGGGCCTCGTTCTTGAACGACTATTGGAACCCGGAAGCGGAGAAGAAGTGGCAGCGGGATCGCAACTTGGCGATTCAGTCGGTTGAGATTGTTGGGCCCTATGAAGCGGCTCCTCCCCAGTTGCCGGCAACGCATCACCAGCTGGTTTTCGCTACTCCGAATGAAACGACCACCGCTAAGCAGGCGGCTACGCAGATTCTCGAGAAGTTCGCCCAGCGGGCATTTCGTCGGCCGATCAAGCAGGAAGAGGTCGCCCGGCTCGTGGAGTTGTTCGAAGGAGCTGCCGAAGTTGGCGACTCGTTCGAGTCCTCGATCAAGGTGGCGATGTCGGCCGTTTTGATCTCGCCCCATTTCCTCTATCGAATTGAACGCGACTACGAACCGACGGAGCCGCTGGGGGCTTATCGCATTAGCGATTACGAACTGGCCTCCAGGCTTTCCTACTTCCTCTGGTCGTCGATGCCCGACGAGGAGCTGCTTTCTCTGGCAGCGGCTGGAACGTTGCACGAGACCGGTGTGCTTCGCTCGCAGGTGAAACGGATGTTGCGTTCGGCAAAGTCGCGAGCCTTGGTCGACAGCTTCGCGGCTCAGTGGTTGCAGCTACGACGACTTGATGACGTGCAGCCCGATCCAGAACAGTTTGATTTTGACGAAGACCTGCGCCGCGCGATGTATGGCGAAGTGGCGTCATTGTTCGAGTCGGTGATGCGGGAAGATCGCAGCGTGATGGAGTTGATCGATACCGACTACACGTTCTTGAATGAACGTCTCGCCCGCCACTACGACATCCCAGGCGTTCAAGGCGAACAGATGCGGCGCGTGCCGCTGCCCGATCAACGTCGGGGCGGGGTGCTGACGAGTGCCGCGGTACTGACCGTGACTTCCAATCCCACACGCACCAGCCCGGTGAAGCGAGGCCGCTGGATCCTCGAGCAGTTGCTGGGGGTTTCCAATCGGTCGCCGATGGACGTGCCACCTTTGGAAGAGAAGCCGACGAAGGAGACAGAGGGCCTCACCTTGCGTGAACGACTGGCCCAGCACACGGCCGATCCTTCCTGTGCCTCTTGTCACATGCGACTCGACCCGATGGGCTTTGCCTTGGAACATTACGATCCGGTCGGTCGCTGGCGGGAAACCGACGGGGATCTTCCCATCGATGATGTAGCCAAGATGCCTGACGGGACGGAGTTCGTTGGGGCTGGCGGTCTCAAGAAGATCATGGGCGGGCAGGAAAAAGAGTTCACTCGCTGCTTGGGTCGGTCGATGTTGACCTACGCCCTGGGTCGAGGGCTGGAGTTGTACGACACCTGCACCGTGCAAGAGATTACCGAACGAGTAGCCGCAGAGGACTATCGTTTTTCGGCCATGGTCGAGGCGATTGTCGAGAGTTACCCGTTCCAGTATCGACGTATCCTTCATGAGGAAGAGGTCGCGGATGAGTAATCGCGAAGACTATAACTGCCGTCCGATCACAGGGCGTCCAATTACAAGGCGAACCGTGCTCCGCGGAGCGGGGGCGGCGTTGGCTCTCCCGCTGCTCGAAGCGATGGCACCCGGCGTTGCCCTGGCGGGCACTCCGGCGACCGCTTCTTCCGCCGCGTCGGTTGCAGGCCAAGGGGCTCCGTTGCGGACGATGTTCCTGTATCTTCCCAATGGGGCGATCATGGATCACTGGACGCCCAAAGAAGTCGGTAGCGATTACACCTTGCCCAAGACGCTCGAACCTTTGACCAACGTGAAGGACGACCTGCTCGTACTTTCCGGACTGGCCCACGATAAGGCCCGCGCCAATGGCGACGGTCCCGGCGACCACGCACGCAGTGCCGGAACGTTCTTGACCGGCGTGCAACTCCGCAAGACCGACGGCCGCGATATTCGCGCCGCCACGAGTGTCGATCAGATTGCCGCCGAGCATGTGGGACACGACACGCCGCTCGCTTCGCTGGAACTTGGCATCGAACGAGGCAAGCAGGCCGGTAATTGCGACTCCGGCTACAGCTGTGCGTACTCTACGAACGTCTCCTGGCGAACGCCCCACCTGCCGATGACGAAGGAGATTCGTCCTCGGCTCGTGTTCGAGCGACTGTTCGGCGATATGTCGAGAGTTGGTGACAAGCACGCCGCCGCTCGCCGCCGTAAGCACCGCAAGAGCGTGCTCGATTCGGTTCGCGAAGAAGCCCGCTCGCTGCGTCGACAGTTAGGCGGAACCGACGACCGCAAGCTCGAAGAGTACATGGCCTCGGTCCGCGACGTCGAGCGACGTTTGGAAGTGACCGAGAGACTCTCGAATCGGGAGCTGCCGCCTGAGATGGATCTGCCGCAGGGCGTTCCGCACGAGTATGTCGAGCATGTGCGGTTGATGTCGGACTTGATGGTGCTCGCCCTGGCGACCGATTCCACCCGTGTGGTCAGCTTCATGTACGGGAACGGGGCGTCGAACCGGCCGTATCCTCAGATCGGCGTTCGAGCCGGGCATCACGATCTGACGCATCACGAGAACAAGCAAAAGAAGATCGACGCGGTGGCCAAGATCAACCGTTTCCACATGCAGCAGCTTGCCTACCTGCTGGAGAAGATGAAGTCGGTTCAGGAAGGCGACAGCAATCTGCTCGACAACAGCATGGTCCTCTGCGGTAGCGGCATCAGCGATGGCAATCGCCACGCCCACCACGATCTGCCGATCTTGCTGGCCGGTCACGCCGGTGGCAAGCTGAAGTCAGGTCGTCACCTACGCTATGCGAAGCACACGCCGCTGTGTAACCTTTACCTTTCGATGCTCGACCGCATCGGCGTTTCGTCCGATCGTTTTGGGGATTCCACCGATCGACTAAGCGACCTTTCGTAGTTGGTAGAGGGTGTGTCAGGCGGAGCCTGGCCGACAGAAACTTCCATGGCACTGATTGAGATCAAAGACCTCAGTATCGGCTTTCGTGGGCCGGCACTTCTCGATGGCGTGAACTGTCTGATCGAGCCCGGGCAGAAGATCGGTCTCTTGGGCCGCAACGGTGCCGGCAAGACCACGTTCATGCGAATCCTCTGTGGTCAGGTTGAGCCGGACCATGGCGGTATCCAGTTCGCACCTCAGACGAAGGTGGCTCTTCTGCCGCAGGACGTGCCGCAGGACAAGACCGGGCGGATCTTCGATATCGTCGTCGAGGGCTTTCAAACGGTCATCACGCCGGGCGGACTGGAAGAAACGCCTGAGTGGCAGCAGCATCTGGCGGCCGAGCAGATCATCTCGCGAATGCAGCTCGATGGCGATGCCGCATTCGAGACCCTCTCTTCCGGCATGAAACGAAGGGTTTTGCTGGCGCAGTGCCTGGTGACCGAGCCGGACTTGCTGTTGCTGGATGAACCAACGAACCACTTGGACATCGATGCGATTTGCTGGCTGGAGGATTTTCTCAGTCGTTGGCCGGCCGCTCTGATTTTCGTTACCCATGATCGCGTCTTCCTGCAGAGCATGGCCAAGCGGATTTTGGAAATCGATCGCGGTCGCCTGTTCGATTGGTCGTGCGACTACCAGACTTTTTTGAAACGAAAAGAGCAGGCACTCGACGCCGAAGAAAAACAGAACGCCCTATTCGACAAGAAACTGGCCGAGGAGGAGGTTTGGATCCGTCAGGGCATTAAGGCTCGTCGCACCCGCAATGAAGGCCGGGTGCGAGCCTTGAAGAAGATGCGGCAGGAACGAGCCGAACGGCACGAGAAGCAGGGCAAGGTCAATCTCAAAATCGACGCCGGAGTTCGCAGTGGCAATCTGATCGTCGACGCCGAGGAGATTTCGTTCGCGTACGGTGACCGGGAGATTGTTCGTGACTTCACCACCACGATCATGCGGGGCGATAAGGTTGGTCTGATCGGGCCTAACGGAGTCGGCAAAACGACCCTGCTTCGCATCCTGCTCGGCAAGCTCGAGACCCAAAGTGGCAAGATCCGCGTCGGCACGAATTTACAGATCGCCTACTTCGATCAGCTCCGCGAGCAACTCGACGGCGAACAGACCGTGCAGGAGAACGTCGGCGAGGGAAGCGATACGATTCAGATCGGCTCTCAGAAGAAGCACGTGATCGGCTACCTGCAGGATTTTCTCTTTAATCCGGAACGGGCCCGTACGCAGGTGAAGTTCCTGTCTGGTGGCGAGCGGAATCGGATCTTGCTGGCCAAGCTGTTCGCCAAGCCGGCCAATGTGATCGTGCTCGACGAACCGACGAACGACCTCGACGCCGAGACTCTGGAGCTGCTGGAAGAACGGCTCATCGATTACGAAGGGACGCTACTGTTGGTCAGTCACGATCGGGCGTTCTTGAATAACGTGGTCACCAGCACGATCGCCTTTGATCCCTTGGGTGGTGAGAAGTACCACGTCAAGGAATACGACGGCGGCTACGATGACTGGCTCCGCCAGCGACCGGAACCTCCTGCCGTAGAAGCGGAGAAGGGCAAGGGAGACGCTGGCAAGAGCAAGAACGCGGAGGCGGATCGCAAACAGGCGAAAGCGGCCGCGGCCACCGCGACTCAGAATGAACAGCCGGCCAAACGCAAGCTCTCTTACAACGAGCAGCGTGAGCTGGCGGCCTTGCCGGAGAAGATCGAACAGCTCGACGCCGCGATCACGGAGCTGCACGACGAAATGGGCCAGCCGGAATATTATCAGCTGGGTGGCGACAAACTGGCGGCCGATCAGGCGAAGCTCAAGGAGTTGGAAGAGGAGCTCGCCACCGCCTACTCACGCTGGGAAGAGCTGGAGGGGTAACGCCCGGTAGCCTATTCCCCTGCGTCACCCTTCTTCTTGACGAGCGTCGGGCTCTTCTCCGCTGACCAGTGGATGGCGTTCATCACGTGGCGGGTGCCGAATTCGGTATCGAGCGAGCGGACGTCGTGGCCCAGCTGCGTGTAAAGAAAACGCCCGCCCTGCGACGTGTTCGTCCAGGCGATCGGGTGGTCCTTGCCCATCGGTTTGCCGCCGAGTTCCTTGAAGAGGTCGCGGACCGGTTCGTACGTTGATTCGTCAATTCGCAACAAGACCTGAATGCCAGGCATGCCAGTGACGCTGCGGTCGTGATTGGTCCAATCGGCGGTGTACCAGAACTCGGCCGGCTGTCCGGCGACCGCGGGGTGATCCTTGGCGGCCGGGTCGACCATCAGCTTGGCCTTCAGGAAATCGGAGTCGCTGTCGAAGTCGCAGCCGCCGAGGTTGGAAAGCCATTCCCACTTCTGTTGTCGTACCAGACCAGCGTGTAGGGCGACGATACCGTTGCCGGCCTTGAACCAGCGTTCGATCTCGTCGCGTTGTTTTTCCGGAATGACCTCGTTCAGGGCGTTGGAATTGTTGAGCACCAGCACCTGATACTTTTCCAGCGACTCCTTCTGCAGATCCTTCCAATGCTCGGTGACGTCGACTTCCATGCCGTGTTTGTCACCGGTCAGCACTAGCCAGCGATTGATGGCCGGAATCTCCGGATGGCGGTAGTCGGCCGTGTTCGAATAGACGAGCACGCGGAGCGCGGAATCGCCGGTCGACTTTTCCTTCTCCTTGGGCTCGTGGGCTTGGAGTAGGCAGTAGGGAAGCAGCAGGCAGGCGAGCAGAAAGAAGGTTCTCATGGAGATTCTCAGTTGCAGTTGGTGGTGTCGGGAGGGGGACTCTCAGCGTGGGACAGCTAACCCCTTGGCTGTATACTATGCTGTCACGACGGGGCCCCCGCAACCGTGTATGATGGTAGCCAGGCGTTGGGGCCCTTTATCGAGCTAATTCGCGAAATCACAACTGAGATCGACGGGAACGTGAGAATGAAATCTGTGAGAGGAAGAATCCGCTTTGGGAATGTTGTCGCAGGCACGGCGTTGCTGTTGGTCACCGGATGGACGCTGACGTTCACGTCAGGAGCCTGGGGGAACGCAGGTGTTAGCACCCTAATGGTGATTCCGCAATTGCTAATGGCCGAGGTGGACCAGTCGTCGACGGACGCAAAGCCAACCCCGATTCAGCCCGCTGCCGATGCTCCCAAGCCGCTCTCTCCCGAGGCCAGCGCTGCGAAGATCAAGCTGCCTGAAGGGTTTCGCATCGAACTCGTGGCCAAGGAGCCGGTTGTTGAGGAACCGTCTTGCGTGGCGTTCGACCCGCGTGGGCGGATGTTTGTTTGCGAGCTTCACGGATACAACGTCGAAGGCGAGATTGACGTAGCCGAGTTGAACAAGACCGGCGAGTTGGACCGCACGGTTCGCCGCATTCGTTGGGAGCTGTTGGGCGGTCCCATTGCGGAGAAGGCGGCCCAGCGGCAATACGGCGTGCTGAAGATGCTCAGCGACACCGACGGCGACGGATTGATGGACAAGGCCACCGTCTGGGCCGACGATCTCAAGTCGTGCTACGGCGTGATCCCGGCGCGCGACGGAGTCATTGTGGTTGCCGCTCCGGACATCGTCTACTTTGGCGATACCGATCACGACGGACGTCCCGACGTACGCGAGACTCTCTTTACCGGGTTCAAGATGCGTGTCATGGAACGCGGCATCAACAATCCGCTCTGGGGTTATGATGACTGGATTTACATCGGTGCGGGAAGCCAAGGCGGCCGGATCACCGGTCCGAAGTTGGCCGAACCGTATGACATGCCGCACTCCGATTTTCGAATCAAAGCGGATGGTTCTGCGATTGAGCCTGTGAATGGACGCGTGGGTACCTTTGGTCTCACGATGAACGACAATGGCGATCGCTTTCCTTCTTCGGGTGGTCGCCCGGCCATGTATGCTTTGCCGCTGCCGCAGCATTACCTAACCCGTAACCCGTTTGTGACGACGCCACAGACGAATCACTTTGCGGCTCCTTATGATCGTGGGTTTCGGATCAGCGACCCGCACCCTTGGCGTGTGCGACGGCGGCAAGATCCGGCCTGGATCAAGTTCTATGGCGACCACGAGACGAATAGCAACTACTTCTCGGGCGGTTGCAGCAATACCTTCTACGGCGACAGCATGTTTCCGCAACAGTATCGCGGCAACATCTTTTACTGTGAGCCGTCGCTGAACATGGTGCACCGCTGCGTCATCAGTCGCCGAGACGGTGGATACTTTGGTCAGCGTGCTCCCTCGGAACAGGCGTCAGAATTCTTGGCCTCGACCGATCAGTGGTTCCGCCCGATGAATCTTCGGGTTGGCCCTGAAGGATCGCTCTATATCGTCGACATGTATCGCGAGATCATTGAAGATTACTCGGCGATCCCACGGTTTCTACAGCAACAATACGGCCTGGATAAGGGCCGTCGTCACGGGCGGCTGTGGCGATTGTTGCCGCAAGACGCCAAGGCAGCCACCGACTGGGACATGTCGAAGCTGACCGTTGATGAACTGGTGCAAGCGGTTTCCAGTCCCAACGCTTGGCGACGTATGACGGCTCACCGTCTGCTTCTGAAACGAGGGGATGCTCAAGGAGTAGACGGCCTCGCGGCCCTGCTCGATGTGAGTGCTTCGCCCGCGACTTGCATTCACGCCCTGCATATCTTGAACACGATGAAACGGCTGAAGCCGTCTGATGTCTTGCCGATGTTGCGCCATGAGGATTACTCGGTCCGCGTGCATGCCTTGCGAATGGCGGAGCAGTGGCTCGATTCTGACGAACAAGTTCGGGCGGCGGTTCTGGCCGCAGCGGACGATTCCGATTCTAGCGTGCGAATTCAGGTCGCCATGACACTTGGCGAATCGTCCTCGGCAGAAGTGGTGCCGGTGTTGACCAAGCTGGCTCGCCTTCGCGGTACCGACCGCTGGATGTCGGCGGCGATCATGAGTTCCTGCCGCGAGCATGGCATGGCCGTGTTGACGAAGCTCTTGGCAAGTCCCGAGACGATCGGCAAGGCCCAGCCGCTACTGCGACCGCTCTGTGCGACGATTGCCGGACAGCGCGATGTCGAGTCGATGTCCAAGGTTCTCACCGCGATCGCTGGAATGAACGAGAAGGTGCAGACGGCGTGCCTAACCGGGATAACCGAGGTGGTGACCCGGAGTAAGGATCCGTTCCCGGCCTCGCCAGATGGTTGGGCGGGTGCCGTTCGCCTATTGGTGGCGGAGTCCGATGCGGTGCGTACCCTGGCGACACAACTGTCGGCCAAATTGCCGATGATCAATAAGAAGGAGATGAATCGCATCTTTGACGCTGCGACTGCCAAGCTGGAAGCGGAATCGACGTCGGTCGAGGAGAAGCAGCGCGCGATCAAGGTGCTGGCGAGCGCACCAGTGGAACGTCTCATCAATGAGGCGACACCGCTGCTGGATGCGAGTCAACCGGTCGGATTGCAGGTGGCGGCTATCGATGCCCTCACGGCGTCGACCTCGGCCGAGGTTGCCAAGGTCATGCTAGAAGGGTGGCCGAGCTACACTCCGGCGATTCGCAAAACCGTCTTGCAAAAGATCTTTGAACGGGACAATCGTCGCCCCGCGATCCTCGACGCCATTGAAGCCCGCCTGGTTTCGGCATCGGATTTGACTGCCTCGCAGATCGAGCAGTTGGTCACCGGTTCCGACGCCGCCGTGGCGGAGCGAGCGAAGAAGTTATTGGCCAACCCCGAGGCCGATGCAGAGATGCAAGCACGTATCGCCGTCTATCAGGCGGCGCTGAAGAATGACCGCGATCTGGTAAATGGCGAGAAGGTCTTTCGCAATAACTGCATGACCTGTCATAAGCTGGGCAACGAAGGTTTCGAGGTCGGACCGGCTCTGGGGACGATCATCAATAAGCCGGATGAGTCGTTGCTGTTGGACCTGCTCGATCCTAGTGGACGGGTTGTGCCGGATTACCAAAGCTACAACGTGATTACCAATGACGGCCGCACTTTCTCTGGAATTCTCGCATCGGAGTCAGCGACCAGCGTGACCTTGCGAAAGGAGAAGGGCGTTGTGGAGGACATCTTGCGACGGAACATCGATGTGCTCGAGGCGTCGGAGATATCGCTGATGCCGTCGGACTTACATAAGCTGATTTCGCCCCAAGACGCCGCCGATCTACTGGCTTTCCTACGCAAGTCATTTCAGGCGGCGAGCGACAAGCCGTCGGGCGAGTAGAGTGCGTTTCGGGTTTGGACGCCCGTAAGAAAACCAGCGGGTGCCCGACGGCCATCAGCATGGCCGACGCCCCAAAGAAAAAAGCCCTTAGGCGAGATACCTAAGGGCTTTTTCAATAGAACTACCTCGTGCAGACATCATTCTCCTCCCGAATCGGTCGGTGTCCGCACTTGTAAGTCGGGGCGAAAGGATTTGAACCTTCGACCTCTGCGTCCCGAACGCGAAGGCGATGATTCGCAAGAGGTGGCATCGCAACCACTTAGCGAAACGCCTCTTTCGGTTTGCACCAGCGTTTGCACCAGCAATCCGAAAACGGGTCACGAAACGGTCTCTGACGGGACTGCTGCCGACCCCGATCTGGCCGCCCTCATTGATGCGTGGCCCGAGTTGTCCAAAGCTGATCGGGAGTCAATTCTTCGCATTATCGGCATCTCGCCAGGGCCGCCCTGACGGCCTCTAATGCACGATCGCCCTCAGGGCACTGAGTGTCGATAACTAAACATGCGTCCATTGCAGTCGAATCTGGGGCGGTCAGAATCTTCGCCGGGGAGGGCGACCTGATCGGCTTCTGGGCGAGGTTACCGGAATCCGATCCAGCCCCCCCCGGCCCCTTGCGGGACTCCGGTAACGTATGTCCCTTCCCTCCGAGATGCGATTTTCTTTCGTTCTTGGTGGGCCATCTCACTTGATAGGTTGTGGGGTGTAGCACGATATGGGCATGCAAGAACCAAGTTTGGATATCCAAGGAGCACCGGCGAAGAGGCTTTTTGACCAGCCAAAAAGCTCGGGGGTCTGCCCGACCTCGGTAGTTTTGGACCAATCAAAAACTTCCGAGGTGTATCGCACCGACGCAGTTTTTGACTGATCGAAAAGCTGCAGGGTGATTCGAGCTCGGACCGCAGGACAGCATGGGCCTCGAAATGTGTCCGTATCCGGAGAGGGGGACCGTCCTGGTGTCCGAATCCGGACAGGTGTCAGGTGGTAGGTGTCCGAATCCGGACAGTTGACCGCAATATGGAAAACGCTTATTCGTTTGAAGACAACGGATTGCGACTGATTTTCGAGAACGCCGGCAAACGGCGCGGAATTTGCTTCTAATCGATGCGTGAAATTCTCGGGACGACTTACAACTAGGGACCATGAGGCATGAAATCCACCTTTCCACCAGCCATTGCGAAGGTTACTTGCATCCGGATGCCAAAAGTAGTGCGTACAATTCGGCAGACGATTCTCAGCATAACGCTGCTGATCGCAACGGCAACCCAGGCTCCTGCCGGACTGCTCATCGATGTCGGGCCCGGGTCATCCCCGGACAAATTGTTTGGAGGAAATTACGTCCGGGGGACGGAGTTCACGACGACAAGTTCTCAGACGATCCGCAGCCTAGCGTGGCTAGATACAGAAGGTGACGGCTTACTCTATACGCACACCGTCGGTCTTTGGGACGCAACGACACAAGCTCTCTTGGCTAGTGTGGACGTGACACCTTCGAGTCCTACGCAACTCAGTGCCCACGGAATTGCGGTATGGTACATGGCAGATATTTCGCCTACATTGCTGACACCCGGCGTCTATCGTGTGGCAGGTCTTGTTGGCCCAACTGAATCGTACGGTATGCAGAACGATAGGATTGGCAATGGAGTTACATTGACCAGCGGCTCGGTTCGAACCGACTTTCCCTCGGGTGGATTCCACTATCCGGGTGAAAATCGACTCGCCCGGGCCATCCTCGCTTCGTTGTCGACCCAATCCGCAGGCGGCTCGCCGCCCGTGCCAGAGCCCTCGACCTACGTTATGGCCGTGCTAGGCCTGCTGGGACTCGGCTACCTCGGCTGGCGACGCAGGTGAGCGTAAGCAAGACGGATAACAAACCGATTAGAAATCAAGAAAGCCCTGCCAATTTCGGCGGTGCTTTTTTGTGTGCGAACGCCCGAGTGTCGGCCCCGGCCAAAAGGCATGGGTATCGCCAACCCCGGCAGCCAGGAGCCATCGGATGAACTGCGTCGGTGTTGCCGACCCCAGCGGCTTACGGCGCTCGGCTACGCTGCTGAGGTGATGGCGACCCCTGAGGTTTTTGGCCGCTCAAAAAGCTCTGAGGTGTATCGCACCGACGCCGCGAGTTGCCGGCCAGGCCTCTGTAGATTGATCCATCCGAATCACGTGTTTTATGCACTTAATATCTCAATCGAAGTGCTTGTCACCTATCCTGGGGATCCGCCGTAGTCTAGACTGGGCGCAGACCTATGCCGTCGGAATACTGGACGGCGAAAGGTTTTCGGTTGGTCCGAATCAAGTAAGTGTCGTGCCGATGTGTATTCATGTGGCGTGCATTCGGACTCGACGGGATTATCAGACAGGACTGGATCCTCGTGTCTTCCCTCCGATCGTGATGGCATTTGCCTCACTTAGTTGTCGCTGACCACAGTCATTTTGACTGCTCAGGAAATGGCGATCGGCGTCATAACGGACGCATGGTACTCCGTGGCTTTCTTGCTTGCTCGGAGTAACGGTTGGAAAGACATTCGCTTAATGTAGTGACGCCTCGATCTGTCATTGCAAGCTGAGATCGATCGCGATGCTATTCGTGGTGCATGCGACCCGGGCGGCTGCGCTTATCGATACGACAGTGTTGGCTTAGCGCAATTGAGACTCCCACTTGGGAAAGCCGCGCAAGACGACTCAAAACGTGCCGGAAATTAGAAGTGTGGAGCTGATCGCCCAGACAGGCTGCGCGGTGACAGAAATAGGTGCAACAGGCGGGCACAGCCCTACAACAAATCAATAACTTACGGATCGCGAAGGACGTGACGTGAACGTATCACGAACGAGAAATCGCACAGCTTTGTATTAAAGGAAGGGACTAGATAGATGCCTGAAGGAAAGATCAAGCGACTGACAGAAAAAGGATTTGGATTCATTGAGGACGGATCGGGAGATGACATGTTTTTTCATAGCTCGTCCGTCGAAGGCGTTAGCTACGAAGAGCTTCGTGAGGGACAACGTGTGGCGTACAACGTCGGCCAAGGACCGAAGGGTCCTCGCGCCGAGGCAGTGCGACTCGCATAACAATCCTCTTGTTACCGAAACGCATGCAACAAAGGGTTGCATGCGTTCGGTGACCGGGCCCTGAGCAAGAGAGCCGCCATGACGATCATCAGCCAGTTGCTCGGATTCTTCTCGGATCGTGCCAAAGCGCGGTGGCTATTGGATCGAGGGATCAGTCAGGCTCGTAAAAAACAATACAAACAGGCTATTGAAAACTATTCGGCCGCGATCATGGCATCCGGCTGTTGGCCCGAGATAAGGGAGCAGGCGTTGTACGAGCGAGCGTCTGCCTACATCGCGGACGGCAATGACAAGCTGGGAGCTGCCGATCTCGAATCGATCCTGAGCGGCATTGAAACATCAATCAATATGGCAACGATGGCGAGGCAAGCATTGGCGAAGATCAGGTGTAGCTCCTCCAGTGCGCAATCGTAGAGGTGCTATGAATCCATTTCACGTCTCGATGCGCTCCTATGGGAGTATCTGCTGCATCCGGGTTGACGGGACAGGCAACGCCGACTGGCTTCTCAGACGTCTTGGCGAAGCGTTCGTTTTCAAAAACTGTGAACCATTACGACAAGAATTAGATACCAGCTATTGCACCTTTCGAATCGCATGTGGTCCGCAAGTAACAGACGCGTCACTGGCAAGACTACTGAAAAGCTTCTCCGAAGTTCGGTTAACGATTGAAACGGACTGAATTACGGCGAATGACATGCGATGGAATCACGCACAATAAAAGGAAATGGCTGTGCTCACGATCACGGAAGCCGCAAACAGGAGATTAGCAGAGATCTTAACAGGGCCTAACGCTCCGAGTGACGCATCGCTAGCTGTGCGAATATCACAGCATGGAGGTGAGCTCGGGGTGACATTCGACGAGGCCATGCCAACCGACGCAATATTTGAATATAAGGGAGAGGTCGTCCTGTTGATCGATGCGGAGCTAGCCGAGAGCATTTCGCGGAAAACACTGGATGTAACCACGATGGATTATGGACCGCAATTGACACTACGTTGAACCGGCTGAATGGCGGGCTGCCCTGGTGACGTCGAATACCATGGTCGCAATAGGATCAAACCATATGCTTTCGGACAAAGAAGCGATGATGTTATGGAGGAGGCTATTTCGCGGGCAAGCGATCACACGATTGACGCTGAATGAGGCGACCAGTCTTCTCGAAAAGTTGTCTCCTGAAAGTAGTCTGCGAAATCGCTTGGCAACGGAACTTGCAGAACTGAAGCAACTGCATTTCGAGAATTAAAGAGAGAATCTCAATCCATGTCATCATCTATCCTGATTGACTTAAATCACATGCGGTGCGGAAACTGCAAGGTCGCCGTTCATGACTCGTTGGCCAGGACGTGCCATAGCTGTGGGGCGACGTTCGATCGGGTGGCATCAAATCATGTTGGCCTGGCGGATAAGTTGAGAACGAAACGTCGTGAGTCTGGTATCCCGACGGATTAGCCAGAGTCGGCTTATCGTCCGGTAGACGCGTGTAGCCACTTGGCACAGAAAGTTTTCAAATGGGAAAAAAGCTCTATTGCGGCAACCTTAGCTTCAGTGTCTCCAGCGCCGACCTCGAAGACATGTTTTCGGAGTTCGGCAAAGTAAACACTGCTGAAGTGCTTGTCCACCGAGACAGCGGAAAATCCAAGGGATTCGGATTTGTGGAGATGGCAAGCGTCGAGGAAGCTCAAGCAGCGATTGATGGATTGAACGCAACGGAGCGTGACGGTCGGCCTTTAACGGTAAACGAAGCTCGGCCTCAAGAAGATCGGCATCGTGGCGGTCGCGGAGATCGACGACACGCCAAGTAATGCTGGCAGCACTGTGAGGCCGGCTGCCCGGTATTTATGAATGGAAAGCTTGAGGGAGTCCCATATGGCAAAGAGTCGAAACACGTATGAGAAAAGCCGCCGCGAGATGGAAAAAAAGCGCAAGGCCGATGAGAAGCGTGTCCGTCGTCGTGAGAAAAAGCAGCGGAGCGCTGCGACCGAAGAACCTCAAGGCGAACAATGCGACACCTAGGGCAACCAGGCAGGTTGCCCGCACTCCGGAGAATATGATTATTGTTCGATATCGAACGACGACGAATTTCCAGTCGACGATAAGTTGGCTTTTGTTCCCGCTTTGGATCAATAGATAACTACAACGTATAGGCCCGACATGAGCGAAAGAAAACCGTTACCCCTCAAGTCTCCATCTGTACGAATGACGTGTCCAGTTTGCGGGACGACCACATACTCACGCGATGGCATTCATCCTCAGTGTGCTATGGACCTAGCGGATGCCCCTCGATGCGAGAAGATCAGGGAAGAACGCCGAGCCATCGTGAAAGCGAAGAAGGCGAGATCGGGCTAGTTCTAGTTGCCGCAGACTCTCTCGCACGCGACCGCAGGGCTGGCTCGTGTCACGAACATTGCTAGCAGTTCACCGGCAAATGAGAACGGTAGGCCCGATAAATTTTCGATTTAGCCCTCGGATAGGAGAAAAGCATTATCGCATTTAGAAGCAGATTGTTCGCCCGACCGGTTCTGACTCAGGTCAGACGCGTGCTCGCATATCACGCACTTGACCACGTTACTGCGGAAGTTCGCAACAATAACGTTATTCTAGCCGGCATCTTGCAATTCGAGTTCGAGCGCCGGATTGCGCTAGAGGCAATCGGGAATGTCGACGGCGTTCATCACGTGATTGATCAAATGCGGGTAGTTGCCAGCCCGTGTTGAGGTTCGTTGAAAATTATGGCATTTCGCAAACACAAACGGGCAGTAGCGATTTTGGTATAGGTCGAATCGTCCAAGTGTGATTGGATGGCAATCGCGACCCGCCGTTGACCCGTTGAGTCGGCGACGTTCTGGATTTTGAACCGAGAACAAAGAATGAACACGATTTCGCCAGTCTTAGACGAGCCTGCTAAGACCGACCACCCCGCTCGGTCGTTATCGATCTGCCTGATCAACCCGCGGTTTAGACCATCGTACTGGGGATTCGAGTACGCGCTCCCACTCTATCCGGGAGATAAACGGAGCACGATGATCTCCGGTTCGTTGTCTTCGGTAGCCGGTCTGAGCGGTGACAACGAGGTATATCTCCTGGACGAGAACGTCGAGGAGATTGATTGGGAGTTCCTGGAGAGCTTCGACATCGTTGGCGTCACTGGAATGACGGTGCAGAAGGATCGCGTCCAGGAGATCCTCACGCATCTTCAAGAACGGAGTGTCTTTACAGTTGTCGGTGGACCTTTGGCTTCCGTAGACGAAGCATTTTTCGACGGACTCTGCGATGCCATTTTCGTCGGTGAAGCTGACACGACTTGGCCTCAGTTTCTCGACGATTTTGCCCGTGACCTACCGACGGAGGCACGCTATGAGCAAACACAACCGACGGATATGACGAAAATCCCTCGCCCTCGATACGATCATTTGAAAATCGATCGCTATGCGACAGGCGCATTGCAGTATTCTCGCGGCTGCCCATTCCAGTGCGAGTTTTGCGACATCATCGTGATTTTCGGTCGAAAGCCCCGAGTGAAAGACCCCGATCAGCTGGTTGCTGAATTGGAAGATATGCGACAAGCGGGTTTCCATTCGGTTTTCATCGTGGATGACAATTTCATCGGAAACAAGAAGAAAGCGAAGGCGTTGCTCGAAAAGCTCGTACTCTGGATGGAGGAGCACAACTACCCGCTTCGGCTTACAACCGAGGCGAGCATTGATCTAGCAAACGACTCCGAGTTGATGGATTTGATGTATCGGGCCAACTTCCGTAGCGTGTTTATTGGCATCGAAACCCCGCGGCTCGACTCGTTGGAAGAGACGAAGAAATTTCAAAACGTCCGTGGGGATTCACTGAACGCGAAACTTTCTAGAATCCAGAACGCGGGACTCGACATCAATGCGGGATTTATCGTCGGCTTCGATAGTGATGACAAACAGATTTTTGAAGATCAGTTTCAATTCATCCAGGAGAATGGCATTACGCTTGCCATGGTCGGCATGCTGCAGGCCATCCCCACGACTCCACTTTATGAACGCCTTGAGCAGGAAGGGCGCCTTGTCAAGGAGGACCCCAATTGTAATTTTACTCCGAAGCAAATGAGCCGACAGGAGCTTCGTGACGGCTATTGGGCACTGGTCAAGCGCCTCTATTCTCCAGAGGCATTCTTTGATCGCTATTTTAAGGTCTACGACTACCCAGCGTACCTGAGCCGACGCAAGGAAATCTGCCAGAAGGCCGGAGAGGGACGGCGTTTACCAACGCTGGGCTACGGGATTGCTTTACTTTGGTCATTATTCTTGGCTTTACTGCGGGACGGCTCACTTTATTCCGTCGGCAAGGTTTACCTCCGATACTTCTTCACGCGGAATCTAAAGTATCGCCGAGACATTGTGGGCTTTGCTCAGTTCATGAACCGCTGTGTTACGCACTGGCATTTCTACAAGTTTACCCGCGAGGCAACAGAGGGCCGACTGCAAACGTACAACAGCTCCTGACTCGCCTCGACACGGTCCATGGCGATGCGATGTCACCATGGTAGGCCAATCGGCCTCACCCTTAGACCAACCCCTATCGCCACGGGAAGTGTGGAGTTGACGGCAACCACGGTAGCATCGGAAGTGGTTTTCGCGTTGACTCGTCGCCAAAGAAGGACCGCGGTCGGAATGCCCCTGTCTGACTATGTCGACAGAGATTGGTGTGCGGACGATTCACGACTGCATTCTGGTAACGTCCCTTAGCTCAGAAGGAGTATCCCTATGACAATCGCGTCAGGCCGTGCCACGGCTGTGGCAGAGATCCTTTGGCAATTGAAGCGAGCGGATAAATTGGCGACGCTTTCGTCGATCGCTGAACGAGCTGAGTTCAGCCCAGGTTCAAACTGTCGGTCTGTTCACAGTTGCTTGGCCGCCGTTCGCCGAGACTGGCCTCACCTTCAATGGTGGCGTGCCGTCGCGGACAACGGCGTATTGGACGACGAGCAGCAATTGCACATTGTCCGGGCCAACTACGAGGTGGAAACTGTCGAAAGCGGTTCCGTGGTTGTGAAGTCGCTAGTCGACCATCTGATGAACTGGAATGCGAGCGATGACGTGCGAGACGAGGGTTGAACGCCTGCGGACGTTTGATCGATGGCCTGGCATTATTGAAGCCAGCGACGAAGTGGCAGATCTCAATGGTTCATGGACGGGTCACCCTATAGAGTTAATGGGTAAGCTGACATTCTTGTATTCCGTGGCCAGTTCTCGTCCTGACCAGGTCCATCAGTAATCTGCGGCCCGTTGACCCGCGTGGGTGTTGCCGACCGCAGCGGCTAACGGTCCTCAGCTATCCTGCGTGGGTGATGGCGACCTAAGGCAGCCACTGGAGACGCGTGACAGGATTTTAGAACCCGAACACCCACTCGAACACTGGGATAATATTGCGTTTCGGTTGCTTGACGACTGACACGGCTTCAAGAATAATGTGGTTACACATGTGTTGAGGGTCTAACCCTCATTCGCCCTCGCTGGTACTGCCCCACCCGCGAGGGCATTTTTTTGCGCTGTCCAATCCATACAGCCACGGGCAGTGGTAGTGTCGACCTAGGCGTCTAAAGGCACCCAGCTAAGACGCGTGGGTGTTGCCGACCTCGGCAGTTTTGGGTTCGGCTACGCCGCTCGGGTGGTGGCGACGAATGGGGGCCCTGGCGAGGTCACCGGAATCCGAACCAGCACCCCCCGGCCCCTCGCGGGACTCCGGTAACGTATGTCCCTTCGCCCCGAGATGCGATTTTCTTTCGCTTTTCGTGGGCCATCGCAAGGGTATTTGACCAGTCCAAAATCTCAGAGGTCTGCCCGACCCCGGCAGTTTGGGCGCATCCGCCGCAAGCCGGTCGATTACGCGTCTGCGGCATTTTGAGGGCCCCGGACGTCGGCGCGGGGTGGTGTACCGTCTAGAATCGGGAAAGTCGACATTCCGAACCCGAACCCGATTGCAAAGGAGTTCGCGCCGTGGAAAGAATCAAGCGAGCTGGGCCACCAGTATTCATCGTGGCATTAGCTGCCGGGGTTATCGGCTACATCCTGGGTTGCACGAATGCTGAACAGGACAATCTGTCACAGGCACTCGCAGCACAGCCCGATCAAAATGCGACGGATGATCCGCGAACGGGCGGCAACGCCCAGGTGCCAGCACAAGAGTCGAACCGTGCGCGTTTATCCGAGCCAAACGCGAGAGTTGCCAACCCCTATTCTTACTTCCCTGGCACGGAAAAGCTCGACAAAGATGAGGTGCGAATTGTCGCTTGCGGTACGGGTATGCCGGCCGCTCGACGTGGACAGGCGGCAGCTTGCTTCCTTGTAGAACTTGGTAACGGCGACAAATTCCTGTTTGACATCGGCACGGGATCGATGGCGAACATCATGTCACTCAATATCCCTGCCGACTTCCTACGAAAGATCTTCCTCAGTCACCTCCACACCGATCACTGGGGTGACTTAGACAGCATCTGGGCCGGCGGATGGACCGGCGGGCGCACGGGGCCACTGGAGGTGTGGGGGCCAAGCGGTTTCCGTGAGGACATGGGTACCAAGTACGCCATCGACGGATTCATGCGGGCATACAACTGGGACTACGTCACCCGTGCCGTAAAAATTAGTTCCGTTCCGGGGCAGATCAAAGTCCATGAATTTGACTACAAGGGAATTAACGAAGCCATTTACGATGAGAATGGCGTCGTGATTCGATCGATTCCCGCGATCCATGCCGGTGATGGCCCCGTCAGCTTTATCCTGGAGTGGAATGGATACAAGATCGTTTATGGCGGCGACACTGCTCCGAACAGATGGTTCATGAATCATTGCAAAGGCTCTGATTTTATCATCTACGAATGCATGCTGACGCCGGAGCAGCTGATGGACTTCTACGGTCAGCCTGCGCAGCGCGCCATGATGATGCAGACCGACATTCACACTTCAGCCCAAGCGTTTGGCAAGATTATGAGCACGCTCACGCCGCGCCACGCGGTGGCTTACCATTTCTTCAACGAAGAGGCGACACGGTACGCAATATATGATGCAATTCGCCAGACGTACGCCGGGCCGCTCTCGATGGCAGATGACATGATGGTTTGGAACATTACGCGGGACGGTGTTCGTGAACGGATGGCGGTTAGCCCGGACGACGCCTGGGACGTGGCGGGGCCGACTCCACCGCCGTTACCGGACAAGAAGTTTCCTCCCCAGGAAAGCGACTTCATCCTCGATGGCCGATGGGACGTTTCCGACGTCGAAGATAAGGCGTTCAGGGACTTCCGTTCACGGCACAATCTGCCGCAGTCGAAGCAGCAGTAGGGATTCGTTCAAATTCCGGAGGAAACCTTCGGTCGGAGCAATCTCGGCCACTCGATTGGCTCGCTCGTAATGGCATCCTGAGCGGCCAACAGCGACTCGCTAATGCGCCGAGGTGTTGCCGACCTCGGCAGATTCGGCCCTCGGCCACGCTGCTGCGGTGATGGCGACCTCAGCAGGTTACGAGGCTCGGTCTGCGTGTATAGACGAAGAAACCTAAGCGGCATCTGTCACCACGGACCCGCGCTGAAGGTCTTCAGTGAGTCTTTTATGCACATACAGATCGGCTTATCATGACCAAATGCCACGCTCCTGTGATATTGCACGCGAAACACTACTCCGTCGCGGAATCTGGCTTTCAAGTGCCGTCTTGATTTGGAATGTTATCGAGGGCGTCGTTGCTCTTAGTGCCGGTATCGCGGCCAATTCGGTGGCGTTAATCTCGTTTGGAATTGACGCGTCTATCGAAATCCTCAGCGCCCTGGTGGTTGTCTGGCGACTCCGGTCAGAATTACATCACGATGACGCGAGCCGAGTGGGACACCTCGAAGCCCGAGCGGCACCGGTTACTGGCGTTCTGCTGTTACTGCTCGCGCTCTATATCTGCATCGATGGTGGGCGAAGATTGTTTGGCCTTGGTGGCGAGGCCGAAGCCAGCCACGTCGGCATCCTGCTTACGTGCTTGTCGCTTCTGGTCATGCCAATGATCGGTTGGGCGAAGCTGAAGACTGCAGCGAGGCTGAACAGCGCCACAATGCGTGCAGACGGCTTTCAAACCGTTGCCTGTGCTTGGCTCTCCTTCGCGACGCTCGCAGGACTTGTGCTAAACGCGCTGCTTGGCTGGTCATGGGCCGACCCTTTGGCCGCATTCACTATCGTTCCATTGGCGGTTCGCGAAGGTCTTGAAGCCTGGAGAACCGGCCACAATTTCGCAGAACAATGACGTGACGTATCGTCTTAGTTGCTGAACTTGACAACTCATTTGGCCATCGCCCTTTCGAGGTCGTGGCAAACTGAGCAACTAACCGATTCCAGCCAACCTGCGGAGGTGTTGCCGACCTCGGCAGGTTACAGCCTGGGCCATCGCTGCGTGTATGAGGGCGACCTGAGCGGCTTCCGGGTGAGGGAACCGGAATCCGAACCGGACCCCCGGGGGTGTCGCGACGGTACCTTCTTATATCCCTTCGTACCCCCAACCCATATTTGTTCGTTTTTCGTGGGCAATGAATGATGTCGAGGTCCGCCTACGACCCACAAACTGACATTTACGGCCCAAATGTTAGTAAAGCGGGCGACGAGTGACGGGCGAGGAGGCAGGAGGAGGTTGTCGGGGGGGATGTGCATAGGGGCGGGACAAGAGGGGTAATTTCGTCCCCCGCGCGCACGCGTACGCGCGCGAGACGCTTGTGCAACGCAAGCGAAATGCGAGAATTAGAGAAATTCGGGTCGGCCTTTGCGGTTCGAAACGCTGAGGCCAAGCGTCTGGAGCCGGTGCGGCGGGTTCTTCGCCTTTCACGCCGACTGGCTCCAGACGGCCCACTTTGAAAGGCGAAATCTATGGAAGAATCTCAGCAGTGGTTCATTATCTTTGCCAAAGGGATCGGCGGCTTCAACGCTCATCTGCTGCTGAACGATTTCCCGATCCTCATCGTAGATAGCGAGCAACAGGCACCAGGCATCATCAGTGCCTTGAAAGACACCGGCTACTCGGATTTGGAGTTCTCATCCCAGCCATTCACGGCTGAGGCCCAATATAAGATCGCCGGCCATGAAGTGCTTATCGACAAGGCGCTCGGCGGGGAACGCGGGGTAGACGCCAGAAAACTCTGCAAGACGGCAAAGGAAATCTTCCAACGATCCGGCGGGCGTCAAAACCGTGACACGATCACTTGCGATGTGGATACAGAAACCGGCAACGGCGGCTCGACAACGACTGCCGAAGCGGGCGACGGTAACCGATTTGATGTGCTCGCTAAACTTGAACCGGCTACACGCAAGGCCTATATGTCGTTTACCTACGCTGAAGCAAAGGCCGAACGGCGTTTGCAAGACCGGGATGCATATGACTTATTGGAAGAACAGGGCATCGACGTCGAATCTGGAGAGCTAACCGATTACGAGTTGCCAGAATTCAGCAATTGGAGCCGGTATCTTAGGAAAGCTCGGAATGCGACCGGCGAGCAAAAGTACACGCCTCGCACCCGCTGAAAGCGGTCGAATTGAGGCGAACCGGATCAAACCGGATCAAACCGGATTGTCTGAAAAACATTGCTCAATTCTCCTCTGGTGAGAAACGCTTGTCCACGCTTGGACTTGCGGCTTATGACGCTCTGAAGCAACCGGACTCTTCAAGGTCCGGTCTGTGGGTTGTAAACGGCAAGTGCAGTCAATCGCACGGTGCGATTGGCACGCTGCTGAGACTCGCAACCGGAGTATCTGTCATGTCAACTAATCTGAAGCCGCCGGTTCTACTGACTGGCCGAAAGCTCGGCGATGTTAACGCCGTCGCCACAAAATGCGCCTGTTCACCGCGGCATGTCTACCGTCTTTCCGACGCCGGGCGAATGCCGTCACCGCGCAAACTCGGTGCTTTGGTGCGCTGGGATCTCGACGAAATCGACGCTTGGATCGCCGACGGCTGCAAGCCCGTTCGCGGCAGCAATGGAGGGCGACGCGATGATCGATAAAATCAGCGTCACGGTACTTCCGTGCAACGGCACACCACAGCGACTTGTGATTGCCAAGTACGATAACAAGAGCTACCGCGATAAGCTTGACACCGACAGCGCACGCCGCCGCTGCGAATTCAAACGCGCCGCTGCCAGTAAGTTCGGTCTCGACGTTGACGATCTCGATTTTCTCGACGACGACATCACGGCCGCCGCCGATTCGGCTGACGCTGATGCTGAGGCTAAAGCCGCAGAGCTAGCCACCGACCTGGGATCGAACGAAACCGACGACGGTCCACAAGAGAGCCAAGCTACGAAACTAGTCAAGTTGGCTGCCGAGGCGGACTTGTTTCACGATGCCGACAGCACGGCCTTTGCAAGAATTGCAATCGACGATCACCTTGAAGTTTGGCCGCTGCGATCAAGAGGATTTCGCCGATGGCTGGCCCGCTGCTACTTCAATACTTTTGGCGGTGCGCCAGGATCACAAGCCCTACAGGATGCAATCAACGTTTTAGAAGGCAAGGCGTGCTTTGAAGGTAAACAGCACCGGACGTTTATCCGGCTGGCCGAGCATCAAGGAAATATCTATCTCGACTTGTGCAACGATCAGTGGCAGGCCGTCGAGATTGACGCCGCCGGCTGGCGTGTTATAGACGATCCGCCGGTGATGTTCCGTCGAGTCAAGGCCATGCTGTCGCTGCAGACACCGCGAGCCCGCGGCGACATCGAACTCTTGCGAAAATACGTCAACGTCGTGGATGATGACTGGCCGTTGCTGGTCGCACATCTTGTCCAGTCGCTCCGTCCGCGCGGACCGTACCCGAATTTGAATATTGCCTCCGAGCAAGGATCAGGCAAGTCTACGGTCACACGAATCCTCCGCGCTCTGACGGACCCAAACACGGCACCGCTGCGATCAGAACCAAGAGAACCCCGCGACCTGATGATCGCGGCTAACAATGGTTGGATGATCGTCTTGGACAATCTTTCCCATTTGCCTCAGTGGCTATCGGATTGTCTTTGCCGCCTCGCCACCGGGGGAGGGTTTTCGACGCGGACGCTATACGAAAACGACGAAGAGACAATTTTCAATGCGCAACGACCCGTGATATTCAACGGGATTGAAGAGGTGGCCAGCCGCGGCGACCTACTGGAGCGGTCCCTTACGATCCACTGCCCACGCATTGACGAGGATCAACGCCGTCCTGAGTCTGACCTGTGGCGCGAGTTTGAAGAGGACCAACCTGCCATTCTGGGCGGACTGCTCGACGCGGTGTCCGCTGCGATCCGTAACCTGCCGAGTACTAAACTCGACACCCTGCCTCGCATGGCGGACTTTGCTCTGTGGGTGTCTGCAGCCGAATCTGCGCTTCCGTGGCCGGCTGGCACCTTCATGGCCCGGTACAACGCCAATCGCGAATCGACGCACGACGTGGCCATTGAAGCGTCACCGGTTGGCAAGGCGATGATTGACTTTAGTGCCAACGTCATTACCTGGACCGGCACAGCCGGCGAATTACTAGCGGAACTAGACGAACGTGCGGACGACAGGACCACGAGGCTGAAATCATGGCCCAAGACGCCGCGCAAACTGGGTGGCGATCTCCGCCGCTTGGCCCCGGATTTCCGCGCCCTGGGTGTCGCCATTGAGTTTGAAAAAGAGGCAGGTGGCAAACGCCGCCGCCTAATCAGAATAGAACTGCACGAAACGGTCCCAACCGACCCAACGGTCCCAAATGCTGAATATCACGGCACCGAATCTAGGACGATAGACGGGACGATACGCACTCCAAATGGCCAATCCGGGGACGGTCGAGACGATAGGGACGGTACATCGCATCCTCATTCTAATTCAGAGGAGCAAGCCGTATGGGAAGCGTAAATGACCTGATCGACCTCGCCCACCGCGCCGGACTGAGCATATCGTCAGGACCAGGCAAGAAGCTGATAATTCGTGGCCCGAGATCGGCTGACGCTCTTGCCCGCCGACTGATCGCCGATAAGCAGGAGGTGCTACGGACGATCTGTTGGCCGCATGGCGACTTTCTCAAAGAGAACACGCGACACGGCGAGCGGTGGACTTGTGGGCTCTGCGGTCGGTTCTATGGGTATCGGCCCTACATCGAGCAGAGTTGCGACAAGCTAGTTGACGACGAACGCGAAAGAGTGTAAGTAAAGTTACATGTCAGCCAAGACAAAAACCTACGAATCGATGACAAAGGCCCTCCGGGACGCGATCAACGAAAGCGATATGTCCTTCAAGGCGCTCGAACGCGAAACGGCCGTATTAAGACAGTCATTGATGAAGTTTGCCCGCGGCGAGCAGTCGCTGCGGCTCGACGCGGCCGACAGGCTGGCGGAGTATTTCGATTTGGAAGTCCGGAAGAGAAAGGCGAAATAATGGCCGTCTACCGAAAAACCGTGACCAAGCCGCTGCCCTCGAACGCAGAAGTCTTTGAGCGTAAGGGCGAACGATTCGCCCGCTGGAAGGATCGCCGTGGCAAGAACCGGACCGCGAAGGTGACAACCGGCCGTAGTGGATCCGACCGGATCGTCATTGAAGCGAAGACGTACACCGCGAAGTACCGTGACGGCCAAGGCATCGTCCGAGAAGTTGCCACCGGATGCCGAACACGAGACGGCGCGCTGTCGGTAGAGCGAGACCTGAAAAGCCGATCCGAGAAAGTCCGGGCCAACATTATCACGCCCGAAGAAGACCGTATTGTCGATCATCAGACGACATCGTTGAAAAATCACATTGAAGCTTACGTCGACCATCAGACGGCGAAAGAGCTGAATAAGGACCGGATCAACAACACTCGATCACGACTGAATTGTGTCGCTGCAGATTGCGGCATTAAACGCTTAGCCGATTTATCCGCGTCGGCAATGGAGAGATGGCTGCTCGACCGTCAACAGGAAGGCATGTCGGCTGGCACTCGCAACGGCTACCGCGAAGCGTGGATCGGGTTTGCCAATTGGTGCGTAAAGACAGGCCGACTACTGAGCAACCCACTGAAAGAGGTGCCAAAGGCGGACGCCAAGGCCGACTGTCGTCGAAAGCGACGAGCGCTAACCGAGGATGAGCTGACTCGGCTTCTCGCCGCCGCGCGCCGTCGCCCGCTACATGACGCGATGACGGTCCGTTGCGGGCCGAACAAAGGGAAGCAGGTCGCCAAGGTAAGTGACGAGCGACGTGTCGAGCTGGAACGACTCGGCCGAGAGCGGGCGTTGATTTACAAGGCATACCTGCTCACAGGGCTGAGAAAGGGCGAACTCGCCTCACTTACCGTCGGACAGCTTCATCTGGATGCGGCAATGCCCTACGTCGAACTGGACGCCGCGGACGAAAAGAGTCGTCGAGGAGCAGACATACCGTTGCGAGCTGACCTGACTGACGAACTGCGGGAGTGGTTGGTCGAGAAGTTGGAAGTGATGCGCCCCACGACGTTGGCCATTGGCGAAGATGTGCCGACAAAGCTGCCAGCGGATACTTCGCTGTTCGACGTGCCGGCGGGCCTGTTACGTATTCTCGATCGTGATTTGGCGTTCGCTGGTATTCCGAAGGAAGACGATCGCGGCCGCACCGTCGATCTCCATTCACTGCGGCACACGTTCGGCACGCACCTAAGCGCAGCGGGCGTGGCACCGCGAACGGCCCAGGCGGCCATGCGGCATTCGAGCATCGACCTGACGATGAATGTTTACACCGATCCGAGGTTGCTCGATGTGCATGGTGCGCTCGACTTGCTGCCGACACTGTCGCTCGATGCTCCGACGCACGACACACAGGAAGCCAAGGCGACAGGAACGTGTGACGAGTCGCCGCGAAAGTTTGCACCAGGGTTTGCACCAAATTCTGGCAACTCTAGTAAATCAGGGTCATCTCGAGTCACTTTGCACGACTCGACGGATGAACGCAGCGGAAAAGAAAACCCCGAGAAAGCAAGTGTTTCCCGAGGTTTCAAAGAGTCGGGGCGAAAGGATTTGAACCTTCGACCTCTGCGTCCCGAACGCAGCGCTCTGCCAGGCTGAGCTACGCCCCGCTAATCTCCGAGTAATCCGTCAATTCTAGTCGCAATTTCTACGCGGTCAACCGGTGGCAACTCGTCCGCCGCGGGTCCCATCGGCAGTGGTGCCGTTGAAAAAGTCCCGGCTGGGCCGCTACAATCGGGATCCTGATTTTAATCCGTTGCCGTTTCATCCGTTGCGGTTCACGTTCAATCGGTCCACGTGCCGATGATATCGCAATGCTGAAACAGACAGCAGCGAACATCCGCTGACAGGAAGAGCCAGCCGGGCTCGCCTGTCTTTCCATGCCGGAGTGGCGGAATTGGCAGACGCGCTGGATTCAAAATCCAGTTCTCGCAAGAGAGTGTGGGTTCGATTCCCACCTCCGGCACTTCTTTCTGCCTAAGGACTTACGGACAAGTGCCGTGAGTCCTTTTTTGTGCCTGCTCTGATCTAGTGTATCGCGGTTGCCGACTTGGCCTTCTTCCCGGTGACTCGTCCGAGGATGCTTTTGAGGGCGTACCGTGCCTTGCGTGAACGTCCGCGGAGGACGAGGCGCCACGGCATCGGCATATCGCTCAGCCGTCGCATGTTGGCCACGACCGGTTCGGTGGTGTGGCCAGGCTTCCGTTTGCGGGAATGGTTCAGCACATTCTTGAACGTGCAGAGCGGCACCCAGCTGAGGTTGAGTGTGTTGATCTGGACCAGTTCTTTGCTCGCATCGTCGACACAGAAGAAGCGTCCGTCGGTGCCGAGGAAAATCTTCTTGACGCGGTGTCGGGACTTGAGGTGTTCCATCTCCATGCCGTGTTCTTGGCAGATGCAATCATCGAAGATGCTGCCTTCGATTGGCTTGCCGAGCCAGACACTGCTGATGTCGTTCTCATCGCGATAGGTCGCGTAGGCGTCCATCTCCGTGAACGCACAGAGCGGATTCTCGCGGTCGTATCGTTCTCTTTGGGCTTCTAAGTAGTCGGGCCGTTGAAAGAGTTCATTGACTTTGCGGACGTATCCCAGCACCGCTTGCTGATTGGTGATGAAGCCGTTGAGGCAGCCACTGCCGCATTGCTCTGTACAATCGCAGTTATCGAATTTGTGCTCGTGGCTGGCCAGGTCGTCGACGATCATGGTGTCGGAATCGAAGTGCCAGAAGCGATGGATGTCCTGTTGCTCGATGAAGTTGGCGACGAAGAACCAACGACGAAATACGAAGTTGATCCAATGCGAGGGCGATTTGTTCTCGCTGCCACGGACCTCCTTGTAGACGGCGTCAAATTCGTCGAGCAGCGAACCGCAGTCGTATTCGGAGAATGCGTGGTGGAGGACGCCGAGCTTCTCTGCCAACGGCCGGTTGGCTTCGTCGCCGAGCAAGATGACCTCTTTGTTCGGGCAGTTCAGTTTAGCGCAGGCGAGCGAGTACTGCAAATACGGCGACACACCGTAGTGACAAAAGATGATGGGGGCTTCGTCAGTCATGGCCGGGCAGTCGCCAACGCGACGTGGGTGGTCGACATGTCAGTTAGCGGACAGCATGAGGTAAATCAACGTGTGGGGCAACCTGCCGCGGCGACGTTGTGAACAGACCCCGACGTAGTTCATGAACCACGTCGGGGTGCTGTTGGTTTCTTGCGAGTATTCATCTCCGCCGTGTGTCCTTGCGCGGAGCTGCGGATGTCCTACCTCGCCAAGCGGCGGCAGAGGCCGAACCCACAAAGACCGAGTCCACCGAGCAGGCCGAGTGCAATTGTCGAAGGCTCTGGTACGCTCGACGCGGCGGTCTCGAAGCCAAGCGACGTCAAGGCCGCGAAGTTGGTCTCGCTGATGGGCGAACTGCTGACGCCGGCGAAGCCATCGGGCGCATCGGAAACGGCCGTCGAGAACTCCATTTCTACACTGTAGTTCGTCAAAGGATTGAGTGTTCCGCCGGGTAGCAAGACGCTGCCGCTGAACGGGCCGGTACCGAACTCGTGATACTCAAACACGTCGGTGTCCGTACCTTCGTCGACAATGTAGAGGCTAAAGGCCGTAATCTGCGTGTCGCCCGGATCAGGCTGACCGAAGTTGATCGACAAATCCTGCGAAACGTCGAAGCTACTCAGGTCGTTGAAGCTATCGCCGTTCAGATACGGGGCCAATGTCGGATAGCGATCGGGGCCGAGCGTCACGCTCTCGCTGAGACTGCCGAGAAGTCCGCCCGATGTGGAGATCGTATATGCCGACGGTAGGCTAGGGAACGCGGCGTCGAGAGCCGCCTGTGTGCCGAAGTCTGAAAAGATTTCCCACTCGCCCGGCGCGAATTCTGTGAAGGGAACACTACCGCCTGGGCCAATCAAGTCGACGCTTGCGAAGTCACCAGGGTCGGTAAGCAGGATTGCTTCAAAGTCGTAAACGTCGACCGTCGTCGGACGAACGTTATTAGCCGTTTGCGTGTACGCGTGGTCTTTGAAGAGAACCCATTCAAATACCGTCGCTTGGGCATTGCTGGCCATCGTCGAGGCCAGAGTAAGGACCGCCGTCGTAGCTAAGCAAATCGTAGCTAAGCAACGGGTGGCGGATGAACGTTCTCGCAAGCGGGCATGAATCATTGGCTCGATCTCCAGGTAATTCTTTTCGGAGGAAGTCAAATGCGTGACTTCCGATGAGTGGCGGGAGTGTAGGAGCACCCCGCGATGGTGGCAATGGATATCTGCGCAAGTTGCGAGAAGTTCGGCCGCCACGTTCTGCGAGTTTGCTTGCGAACGGGGCTTTGAAGACGCCGCTGTCAAGCGAAGCTGCTAGCATAGACATCAGCCGACGCCGTTGTGTCCGCTGTGGCCGAGCAAGCTTCACGAGGACTTTATATGGGTGTGGAAGCACGCGCAGCCGTCTTTTGATTCGGGTTGTCCTGGCTGGACTTACGACGAGGAATCGGTCTCGCCGCCGACGAGGTCCACGGCTTCAAGACTCGACATGTCACCTCACCCGATCGCGTGGGCCATTGACGACAGCTAGCTGCTCACTAAAACCGTTGACTTGTTTGATTCACGGAATGGAGGTCGCCCGTTTGATTCAAGGCGGCTTGGCGTTGTTCGTCAGGCTGTCGTCAAGGCGACCGCAACGTTTAACGGACTAGAGAGGCAGGCATGCGAAGTTTTGTTTGTAAGTGCGCGCTCGTCGCGCTGGGAATGGCGATTCTTGCGCCCGCGGATGCGGACGCGGCACGTCGTCGACGTTCGAGTGGCAACTACTATTCGAGCGGTTCATCCAACTCGACTACCTCGAGTGTAACGCCGGTCAGCAAGTCGACCGAGCCGCAGAAGCCGACCTACGTGCTCGGCAAGCAGTGGACGAAGAAGCGAACGGATCGCACCGAGTACGACTACAACTGGGCGGCTCGCCGCGACTGGTACAACTCCGAAGCCAAGCAGTGGCTCTTCTCGGACCGCGTGCGTATCAAGCTGCGATTGCGTGAGGATTTGGCCAAGATCGAAGACCAGCTCAAGATCAAGATGAGCTGGGCCTACATGCACCGCTCCAAGCACATCAGCGAGGTTTGGGCCGAGGTGCAGCGAGATGGCGAGGATCGCTACTTGGAACTGACCGGACTGGAAGAAGGCCGTTTGGTTCAAGTCGGGATCGAGATTTTTCGACCGAAGACGGCGACCGCCGCCGACGGCGATGCGAAGGTGACGACCGTAGCTGCCACGCCCTTTGACGACAGCTACGAGCGAGTTGGTGCTATTCACGCCCCGTACTATGGCGTGACCGGTTCGGAGACGAACGACGAGTGGCAAACCCGGGCTCAGATTATTTCCTTCAGCTTTTCACAGTGGTATCACGACGAAGCCTACGGCGGTCGTTACTCTAACTACGATTGCTGGAGTTTTTATCGGAAGAGTGCCGATTCGGAACTGGCTGGCTACACGAAAAAGTCGGTTTCCAATTCCGATGTGCCGCGACTCTCGAAGGAAGGGAAGCGTTTCCACGGTGACTACCTGATTATGTCGGGCCACTACGGGATGGCGCTTTGCTACGATGAGGATCGCGATCACTTCTGCTCGATCGAAGGAAACTACGCACTGAGTGGACCTCATCGCATCCAGATCGACAAGCGATATCACAATCTCTACACGTGGCACACGATCATGAGTATCACGCCAGTGGCCGAGAGTAAGCCGCAGCCGGTTCAGACGGTTTCGTCTAAGAACTAAGGTCGCACGCGAGAGCGTGATCGCCGCCACGGTTTGGCGGCCGAGACGAAATGCACAACAAGGCAGTCGTGTTTCCATGTGGGAACGCGGCTGCCTTTTTCGTTTGAAGTAAGGGGACTCAGGTCTTGGCGGAAGTTGACCGAGGTTAGGCCGTGACCATCAGGTTGTCGCGGTGTATCACTTCGTCGTACGGGCAGTGTGATAGCACATCGGCGATTTGATCGGTCTTGAGCCCCTGAATCCGCAGGATCTCGGCCGCCGAATAATTTGTCAGTCCCCGGGCGATCTCGTCGCCCTGTTCGTTGACGAGGGATACGATATCCCCCTTGTCGAATTCGCCTTCGCACTTGGTGATGCCGATGGCCAGCAGGCTGCGGCCTTGTTCGGCCAGGGCGCGGCAGGCCCCGGCGTCGAGCGAAAGCGTGCCGCGAGGATTGGCGGTGAATCCGATCCAGCGTTTGCGCGACTGTACGCTCTGTCCTTCGGCAACGAATAGCGTGCCGATTTGTTCGCCGACGAGAATCTTGGCGAGCGTGCCGGGAGCGTGACCGTCGGCGAGGATGACATTCTCTCCCGCGGCGGTGGCGAGTCGCGCCGCTTGTAGCTTGCTGGTCATGCCACCTTTGCTGAGCCGTCGTTTGGCATTGGCGGACGCTTCGCCGCAGTCGAGTCGCATCACCGATTCGTCGAGTTCGGTGACCGTGGGGATGATATTTGAGGAAGAGTCCTCTGGATCGCCATCGTAGAGCCCCGCCACGTCGGAGAGAATCACCAACAGCGGAGCGCGAATCAGGTTCGTGACCATGGCGGCCAGCCGGTCGTTGTCGCCGAAGGTCGTGAGCAGTTCATCCACCGCCACGGTGTCATTCTCGTTGATGATCGGCACCGCACCGTACTGCATCAGCGTGACGATCGTGTTGCGAACGTTCAGGTAGCGGGTGCGATGATCGAGGTCCTCGGCGGTGAGTAGAACCTGGGCGGCGTGACGGCCGCGTATTCGCAGGGCCTCATCGTAGGCCTCGACGAGGTGCGACTGGCCGATGGCGGCGACTGCCTGGAGATGGGCCAAGTCGGTCGGACGCCGATCAAGGTCCAAGCGTCCCATGCCGGCACCGACGGCCCCGCTGCTCACGAGAGCGACCCGCCGGCCACCCTCGATGACCTCATTGAGTTCCTCGGCCAAAGTGGCGATCCGCTCACGGTCCAGCCGACCGTTGGCGTCGGTCAGCACTCGGGTGCCGACTTTGACGACCACGGTATCCGCGGCAGTGGCGATTTCTTGGCGGAGCAGGTCTTGCATGCCGATGTGGCCGAGGTTGATTGATTTGGTTAGTGGCTGGGTGACGCCGATCGGGCCTTGCGGCACGAAACCGCCGAATGGGGCAGAGGAGGGGGCCAGGCGATCGCCTGAATCGGGCTCAACCCTGATGACTCTAGGATAGCCGAGCCATCGAACGATCAAAAGCGGCGAATTCCAGTGTTGTCGTAAACCAGCCGTGAGAGATTGCATCGGTTTTGACGATGAATTGGCGGCCGCCAGGCGCAGCACGGATGAAACGACGCCAAACCCTGTATTACCAGCGATTCCGGTTCCTTGAGGTGGAGCGCTAAGGGCCATAGAATGAGGGCACGCGTCAGGCATCCGGCACCGCGTTTGGCAAGGAATGCAGGAGAGCCCCGCGGTCGAGATCGTGTCGATGCAGCATGGTCTCGGTTCCCACCACCCCCGATGCGACCGGCAGGACGCTTGTCGACCTATCTCTATGAGCGAGCTATACCACGAGTGCGGCGTCTGCGCGATCTATCATCTCCCGGGTCGTGAGGTCAGTCCGCTCTGTCCCGACCAAGGCCCCGAAGAAGTTTCCCGACTGATGCCGCGGATGCTGCTCGACGTGCAGAATCGCGGACAGCTGGCTGCTGGGATGACGACCTACAATCCCAACCGCAATCAGCTCATCGATACGCACAAGGAAACGGGCACCGTTAGCGAAGCATTTCGCATGGCCCACAAGGGGAAGTACACCAGCCTGATGGATAAGTACGCTGGTCGGGCTGCCATCGGGCATACCCGCTATGCGACTTGTGGTCAGGATGAACGAAGCTACGCTCAGCCGTTCGAGCGACACCACGTCGAGACTCGCAAGTGGTTTAGCTTCGCATTCAATGGGCAGTTGGCCAACTACCAACAGCTTCGCCAAGAGCTGCTCTCGCAGGGCAATTATCATCTGGCCCGCGACACCGATACAGAAATCATGATGCACGAGATCAGCCGACAAATGTCGGGTGATCGCAGCCCGTCGCTATTGGACATGTGGAAGGGCGTCGATGAGCGACTCGACGGTGCCTACAGCATGGCTTACCTGAACGCTCGCGGCGAAATGCTAGTCGTTCGTGATCCGCTCGGCATCAAGCCGCTTTGCTACGCCATCGAAGGCCCGATGTTCGCCGCGGCGAGCGAAAGCGTGGCGCTCTTGAATCTGGGCTTCAAGCCCGAGAGCATTGTCTCGCTGCTCCCAGGTCAGGCCATCACCATTGTCGATGGCAAGCTCGAAGTGCGTCAGTTTGCTCACAGCGGCCGGCGAGCTCACTGTTTCTTTGAGTGGGTCTACTTTGCCAACGTGGCCAGCACGCTCGACGATCGTAGCGTCTACCTGGCCCGTAAGGCCCTCGGCGAGGAGCTCGCCCGCATGGAGTTGGCCGATGGCTCAGTGCCGCTCGACGAAGATACCATCGTGGTTCCGGTGCCGGATACCAGCAAAGGGGCGGCCGACGCGATGGCGTACCGGCTCAAGCTGCCATCGATCGAGGGTCTGATTCGAAACCGCTATTCCGGTCGGACATTTATCGAGACCGATTCAAGTCGGCGTCACAAGGCGGAAACAAAATACACCCCGCTCCCGGAAGTCTTGCGTGGCAAGCGGGTCTTCTTGGTTGAGGATTCGATCGTTCGCTCCACGACCATGAAGGTGCTGCTGAAACGTATTCGTGAAATGGGCGAGGCCCGCGAGATTCACGTGCGAGTTGCCTGTCCGCCGATCATGGCACCTTGTTTCTATGGCATCGATATGTCGCGGATTAGCGAGCTGTTCGCTCCGAAGTTTATGGACGGGGCGAATCTCACCGATCAGGTCCATAAGGATATGGCCGAGTCACTCGGAGCCGATTCGCTTCGCTACTTGCCAGTCGAGTCAGTGGCTCGAGCGCTCAAGTTCGACGTCGATCAACTCTGCCAGGCCTGTATCACCGGTGAGTACCCGACCGACCACGGCGAGAAGCTCTACCAGATAGCGCTGGCCAACGATCGCCAGGGCAATTCAGCCCGCACCTACGAGAGTGCGGAAGCGATCGGCTAGGTTGCCCGTGCTTTGCTACGGGCAGACGTACTCTGCTCGATAGACCGGATGGTCGTTGAGTTTCATGCGGCGATCGTAATGGGTTCGCCAAGGAGATTGGTCCCCCAGTTCTTCGAGTACGACGTCGTGTGGCCCCTCGAGTGTTGTCACGGCAGCGAGCAGTTTCAGCGTGACGTCGAAGTACTCCTTGACGTCGGTCCAGAAGTGAAGCTTGCAACCGGGGATTAGTACTCGCTGAATGTCCCGCACAAACGCTTCGTTCATGACGCGGCGTTTGCGGTGGCTTCGCTTCCACCACGGGTCCGGGAAATAGACGTGTACGGCCGTGAGCGAGTCGTCTGGAATGAATTCTCGGAACAGTCGCAGCCCGTCGCCATGGATCATGCGTGCGTTGGGGAGATCGTGTTTCTTGAGCTGCGCGGCGGCGTAGCGGGAATACTTCTTGGAAACCTCGATGCCGAGGAAGTTGTGGTCGGGTGTCTGTCCGGCCGCGTCGGTGAGAAACATTCCCTTGCCAGAGCCGATTTCGACCTCCAGAGGTGCCTCGCGGCCAAACAGTGCCTCGCCGTTGATCGGAGTAGACAGGTCATCGATTGATTCGACGAAGTGGCTCGATAGATCGAGATCGGGTTTGATTTTTCCTAACGCGCGCCGGCCCATTGCTTTAGACTCTTGGTGCTGTTTATCGAAAGTTCAAAGGGGGGATATTGCGGTCGAAATGCGGCGACCGATTTACTTGATATTCTCGCCAAATGCTTCGTCCATCTCGTCTTCCCAATGCGTGCCAGGGTCGGGGGCTCCCATTGCCATTAGCGGCATGATTAGAAGTCCGGCAATGAATCCGCCAACATGCGCGGCAAAGGCAATGCCCGCCGCCTTGGGGACCACCAGATCTTGGTGTAGCTGAATAAACTCGATGACGAACCAGATGCCTAGCATGACCAAGGCAGGTACGTCGAGGGGGAAGAAAATGAACCCCAGGAAGACAATTGTTTTGACGCGTGCTTTCGGGAAAGTGATTGCGTAGGCGCCAAGTATCCCAGCGATGGCACCGCTGGCTCCCACAACCGGGACAGCGCTGTCTGGGTACAGGTACCAGTGGCAGGCGGTCGCCAGCAGCCCCGATACCACATAGAACAGAATGAAAATGAAATGCCCTAGCCGATCTTCAATGTTGTTCCCGAAGATCCAAAGCATCCACATGTTGAGCAGCAGGTGGAGCCAACCACCGTGCAGGAACATGGTGGTAAAAGCGGTGGCTATGATCCGTTCTTGATCGGCCGGTAGGTCGAGCGTTTCACGAGCCGCACCGGGTGGCAAGGCCTCCGGATCTCGCGGATCGACATCGACAGTAACGACCAAATTAGGATCGGAAAGCTGCTTGATCCGCGCTGGGACGAATCCCCATTCGGCGTAGAATGTCGGCTGTTCTGCCTGCGGAATCTGTGTAACGGCGAACTGGATTCCCGCATTCACGAGGATCAACAGCACGGTGACGATAGGCCATCGTCGCGTCGGGTTGTCGTCGTAGAGCGGAAAGAGCATGGGGCCGCGAGACCAGGGGGTTCAAATTAGACGTTGACGTCTGTTAACCCCGCACGAACGCGCTCGTCGCTGAAGCGATCAGGCCGACTCTTCACGCAGGGCAGCAGCCGGAAGCGGAATGCCTCGAATCTGGCCTTCTACGACGCGATTCTCACCGACGTAACCTTGGAAGTCACAGATGATCAGAGCGCCGCGGCGGGCCTTGACGAGGCAGAGTTGGAGCACGAGCTGGTCTCCGGGGCGGACGGTGCCACGAAACCGGACACCCTCGAGTCCACCAAAGCCGACCATTTCGGCTCCCAGTAGATCGTGTTTCTGGGAATAGAAGCTGGCCAATTGGGCGGCCGCTTCGCACATGATGACGCCCGGCATCAACGGCATGCCTGGCATGTGACCACGAACCCAAAAGTCCTCCATCGAGGTATCTTTGTAGCCGACACAGCAGTGATTATCGGTGTCCTCGTAGACGATGGCCGTCAGCTGCTCCATTTCGTAGCGCTGAGGATTGTAGGAACGAATCGTCTCTACGTCGGCAAGAACGTTGGAGAGGTCGTACGCATCGAAGGGTACGATCGGTTCTTTTCTAGGCACGCGAGGGTTCCCTATTACCTGCTTCTCTGGTTGCCTGTCCGTCCGGTGTCAGCCGCCAGGTATCGAACCAGGGCGGCGATTCCTTTATCGTCGGCCAAAACCGGGCTTCGGCTAAACCAGGAGGGCAATTTTTGTCAGGACTTAAGTCTTCACCTTGCGTCGCTTTTGCTTACGAGCTTTGCTGCTAGCAGGTCGCTTGCCGTGATTGGCTTTCTTCAGTGCTCGGCCGGGCTTTGCCATCGGTCTTGTCTCCTAGGGCTATAACTAATGGGTGTTTGGTTTCAGTCGAACCAAACATTCTAGCAGACCGCCGCGGCAGTGCAAAGGTCATGCGTGGTAAGGGGTTACGGCCGATGTCGTATCCAGAGGACCCAGCCTATACCGCTTTGCAGCACAGCCAGGGCCGAGAGCGTGCCGTAGGCCATGAGATCGCTGGAGCTATACCCCATGAATACAGCCCCACAGCTGCCCATACCGAGGCCAATCGCAAACGTTAGCCCGTAGCAGAGGCTACGACGGCCCGCTGGCGTGTACTTGGCCACCAGCGTGTTGTAGATCGGCTGCAGCATGAACATCACCAGAGCGTAAAGGGCCGCCGCGACCACGCGTCCGCTGCCGGTGGCGATGGCCATCCATGATAGCGGGGCAGCCGCGATGAGCGAGATAACGGCTAGCTGCCGCTCCATGGTTGCTGGGCGAGCGAACCGCCCAGCCGAGTATTGTCCCACGCAGCCAACGAGCAAGACGCCGCCGGCCAGGAAGGCAGAGGTCGACTTCTGCGGGATGAAGCTCAGGTGAAGTCCCGATTCGCCAAGGTAGCGAGGAAGGAAGCTCATCATCGCGGCGTAGGCGAATCCGGCGATAAACGAGTAGAAGCAAATAATCGCGAACGAACCCCACTGGGCCGTGGCGTCGTCGGGATGTTCGGGGTGCGGTTGCACGTCGGCGTCGTGATCGGGCGATCGTCGCACGCGGGCGCAGAAGGCCAGGCCAACGATGCAACAGAGCAGGCCGAGCAGCCAGTAGTAGGTTCGCCAGGAAAAACCGGCGCCTAGAACGATAGCTGCCAGTAGAGGCGCTCCGCCGATGCCGATCGAGCCAAACACACCATGGATACCCAGGGCACGGGCTCGATCATGGGGTGCCACCTCGTGGGAGATGAGAGCCAGGCCAGCGGGGTGATAGATGCTGGCCAGGGTCCCCATCAATGCCATCGTGACGAATAAGACGGGAAGTTGGACATAGCAGCCGACGACACCACACAGGACCGCGCAGCCGATCAGGTACAGGGCCAGGGTTCGCTCGGCACCAAAGCGATCGGTCAGCCAGCCGGCCGCGATCGCGAACACGCCCCAGGGGAACCGCCAGGCGAAGGCGAGCCAACTAGAGGTGTCCTTGTCAAAGCCGTAGTCGGTGGCGATTTGCTGCTCGACGCCTGGTAACGCCAGCTCCAAGATATGTACCAAAGCGTGAGCAGCCGAGACGAGCAGGATTAGTCGAAGTGTCGTTTGGCTCATCCCTAGCTCAATTCGACCCGGCTTAGCTCGGCCCAACGGGCAAGCGTGTCGTTTGCCGCCCCGCTGTCGATTGCTTCGGCCGCCTGAACGGTAGCAGCGGTCAGGCTGTCGGTCTTGCCAGCAGTCCATATTCCGGCCGCCGCGTTGGCCACCACGATATCGCGAGCGGTGCCAGGCTCACCGGAAAGTGCCGTGCGAATCATGGCGGCGCTCTCTGCGGCATCTTCAACCTGGATGTCGGTAAGGTCGGTCACCGACAAGCCAAAGTCGGACGGCGTCCATTCGTATTCCTTTTTGGTTCCTTCTCTTTCGCCGTTGCCACTTGTTCCTATTGGGCTTCCGCCAACCACCGACGTGCCGACCTCGATGACATTCGTCGGGCCGGTCAGCGTGACTTCGTCCAAGCCATCGGCACCGCACACGATGACCGATCGTTCTGTTCCCAACAGTGCCAGAGCTTCGGCCAACATCGAACGTACTTCCGGTCGTCCGACGCCCAAGAGCTGATAGGGAGCACCGGCCGGATTGCAGAGTGGTCCAAGTAAATTGAAGATCGTGGGAAAGCCGAGCTGCCGACGAACCGGTGCAACGTGCTTCATGGCCGGATGCATTCGCGGGGCAAAGCAAAATCCGATGCCAACTTCCTCCAGGCATTTTTCGATCACCGGCACTTCGGCATCGACATTTACACCGAGTGCTTCCAGGACATCGGCCGAACCGGTTTTACTGGTGATACTGCGGTTGCCGTGCTTGGCAACCTTGATGCCGGCTGCCGCCGTGACGATCGCCGCGGCGGTGCTGATGTTGAAGGTTCCTGAAGCGTCACCGCCGGTACCACAAGTGTCGAGCAGGTCGTGACTGTCACTCTTTACCGGCACCATGACCTTGCGCATCGCGGTAGCGGCTCCGGCGACCTCGGCGGCCGTTTCCCCCTTCGCTCGCAAAGCCGTGAGCAGTAGGCCGATTTCGCCGTCGTCACACTGGCCCTGCATGATCGATTCGATCGTTTGGGCCATCTCGTCCATGGCGAGGTCTTCGCCGGCGGACAGCCGCCCGAGAATTTCTTGCATCAAAGCAGATTCTCCTTCAGTATATTGCGAACCGCCCCGGCAACGGGGTTTCCACAAACTCTCTGGTGTGCGTTGGCAAACCGGTGATTGTAATTGTCGTCGCCCGGTATGGCTATGATCGGATTCACGTGTCGCGCGATCGATAAACTGCAACTTCTTTGCGGACAATAGTCTTGTAGCGGCGGCGCCGCGGTCCTAGAATCACGGCCAAGCGACGGAGCAATGCGGCGGTTCTAGGGGCTGCCACAATTCAGGCGGAGGGATGAACATGGCCAGAAAGGTGATTTTGGACGTCGATCCGGGTATCGACGATGCCGTGGCTCTGGCAATGGCCTTATTTGATCCGCGGCTCGAGGTCGTGGCCGTTACGGCAACCGCGGGCAATGTCTCTGCCGCGCAGGCTACTTCCAATGTTCAGTCGATCATCGAGCAGCTCGATCCTCCACGTCTGCCTCGTGTGGGAGCGGCTCGGGAGCCCGACGCCGGTCGCTCGGCCGACGCTCGCCATATTCATGGTAAAGACGGCCTCGGGAATACTGGATTTCCCGTCGCCGAGCTACATCATCAACATTTCTCCGAAAAGGTGATTGTGGAGGAAGTTCGGGCCGCGCCAGATGCGATCACGATCATTGCGCTTGGACCGCTGACGAATGTTGCCCGCGCGATGGCCCGCGATCCGGAGCTCGCGTCGATGATTGGCGCGATTCACATGATGGGAGGCTCGCTCGGTCCAGGGAACGTCACCCCGGCGGCCGAATTCAACATTTACTGCGACCCGGAATCGGCTCAGGCCGTGTTCCGTTCACCGACGACAAAGACCTTGATTCCGCTCGACGTCACGAGTCAGGTGGTGATGACGTACGATCAGCTCGATCAACTGCCAGCGGAGACGGCGCCCGCGGGTAAGTTCATGCGGGACATCTTGAGCTTTGCCTTTCGCACGCACCGCAATGTGTTGGGGCTCGAGGGCGTGCACCTGCACGACGCGGTGGCTCTTGTGGCGGCCTTGAACCCCGAGCTATTTGGCACGGAGGAACTGGCCGGCGACGTCGAAGTTGCTGGTGAACTGGCGGTGGGAAGCACGATCTTCGACCGTCGTAGCGCTCCGACCTGGCGTCCTAACATGGAGGTCGCCGTGGAAGTCGATGCGCCTGCGGTGATGGACTGCATCCTGCGTGGACTGGATGCCATCGTCTAGCCGGCACATCGCCTGGCGATGCCGCGGCACTGGGCAGATGGAGCGTCTATCGCTCGAAGTTAGCGCGATTGCCCATTTCGACTTCGACGGTCATTTCTTTTCCGTCTCGGAAAATGACCATTGCGATCTTGCTGCCAACGTTCGTCTGAGCGACCTCGTTGATCAGGTGAGCATCATCGTCGATGAGTACGCCATTGACGCTGAGGATCACATCACCTTCACGAAGATCGGCTTTTGCCGCCGGGGAGTTCTCGGTGATGCGGCGAATCTTGGCACCACCGGGCACTTTAATTCCAAGAGCGACAGCATCGTTGGCACCGAACTCGCGGTCGAGCCAGACGCCGAGATAGCCGCGAACGACCGTGCCATTTTCGATCAGTTGCTTGGCGACGAACATCACCATGTTGATCGGAATCGAGAAGCCGATTCCTTCGTTGCGGCCGCCAACGCTCGCGATGGCGGTGTTGATGCCGACCAGCTCGCCACGTAGATTGACCATCGGGCCGCCGCTGTTGCCCGGGTTGATCGAGGCGTCCGTCTGCAGGAAGTCCTGATAGTCGACTCGTTCTGCTTCGGAGGTAAGCTTGAGATCTCGGCGGCCGGTCGCGCTGATGATCCCGTAGGTGACGGAGTGATTCAGTCCAAAGGGACTGCCGATTGCCATCACGAAGTCGCCGATTTCCAGCGTATCGCTATCCCCAATGCGACAGGCGTGGAGATTCGATCCGGTGATGGCCAGCGTGGCGACGTCGGTTCCCGCATCAACCCATGCGGCGGTTGGCGTCAGTTCACGGCCGTCCGCCAGGCGTACGCCGATTTGGCTCGGCGACGCGTTGCGCACCAGGTGCCGATTCGTGAGCACGTAGTACTTATCTTTCAGCTGGATAATTACGCCCGAGCCGGTTTCCTCTGGCATACCACGGCTCAGACCGCCGGTCCGATTGACTTCGATGTGCACGACCGTTGGGCGAGCAACTCTAACGACGCGTTTTAGAATTCGCGTGTTCTGCTCAAATTCCTTGTGCTCTTGAACCAACTCTTGATAGAGCTTTTGGCGTTCGTCTTCGGTGATCGGCTCTTCGACGGCTAAAGCCGGTGTCGCGGATGCGATCATGAAGATCGCTCCCAGCATGAATTTGGCGAGGTGCTTACCTCGAGTGCTCATCCCAACGAAGGTGGTTGCCAAGTTCAATTGCACGAAACCGCTTCCTTGCTTGAGAGCGGACGCATCATATCGTCCGCGGAATCGAGTGGGGACTAAGGACCGACGGTGGCGGACCGCTTGCGCAGTTGCCGCCATGGCTAGTTGGAAAAAGCGTCGCGAGGTGATCGCGGACAGCCGGACTTACGACAGCTCTAAGTCGTTGATCGTGAGATCGGCCTCACCCGTGCTTACGTCCGGCACGCGACCCCAGTCGGAGCCTGCTCCGCCGGCGCTGCCGTCGCGTTCGGCCTCTCGCTGACACTCGATGCACATCGTGGCATAAGGAAGCGCCTTGAGACGCGCCATCGGAATCTTGGACGAACAGGCTTCGCAAAGCCCGTAGGTGCCCTCACGCATTCTTTCCAAGGCGTTGTCGATGCTAGCCAGTTCGCGGCTTTCGACCTCGGCCAGCTGTGAATTGATTTCATCCTGTGCGGAATCAAGCGCGGCATCGATCACGTCACCGCTCGTCGTCTCATTGAGCTGCTTGAGCAGGCTCAAGTCGCCGGCAAGCGCCTTGCGAAGCGCGTCGCGTCGCTTAACCAAGATATCGCGCATGTTGAGGATTGCGTCATTACGTGCCATGGATGATTCCTCTCACGAGCCCGACCCCTGCGCCGCGCGAAGGAGTGCCCCCCTTCGAGTCATGCAACTTGGTCGATCTCTTCTTGAAGTGCCTGGCCGCCGCTCCGAATGGATTAGCGACCCTGTCGCCGGACGCCTAGGAATCACCTTGACCGGCAAGTTCCTGAAACGACCACGCATATATTACGCCGCAGCTGCGTAAAGGGAAGGAAGCAGGGTGGTCCTGCACCGGCTCCCCCCTCGACGAGCCGTCGACGATCCAACTCGTTATGTTGTTGCGAGTTACGGTGTCTGTCGTAGCTCGCGGTGGGGATCAAAACCCCACAATTTTTAACCCTTCGCGATCCCGCGGAAGGCGGGACACGCCTGTCGAGGCATGTCGCTTTGGGATAATCGACAAAACCGTCACAGATATCGAGTCGTTTTCAATCGATGCAGACGGAAATCAATGAAGCCACTTCTTCGACGGGGGCAGCTACCACGAGGCTTTGTTTTGACGAGATGCCGAGGGTGAGCTACATCTTCAATGTACACGAGCACTTATGGCGTTTTTCGATGCCGGCGTTAGTGACGCCGCGGTCAGCTAACCGTGGTCAACGACGCCAGCAGTGCTCCCAGTTCGAATCGCATCCTGCCGGGGGTGACTGTTCGTCTGGGCCGACTGCTGGAAGAGCTGGCGACCGCGGGGAAGCGTGCCGACTTGCCGCAACCGCTCGTCATTCATTCAAACGCATAACAGAACGAACGATCCGGGACATGACCTCGACTTCTCCTACCAACGAATCGACCAGCCTGTTGGGAAATCCTACGGGTGAACTGGTGCTGCGAATTCGTGGAACCAGCCGTGATGGTCAAGAGCTGCGACTGACCGAGGGCAAGCTGACTTTCGGATCGGCCTCCTATTGCAACGTGCGGCTGCAATCCGAAGGCGTTCATCCCATGCACTGTCTGGTCGTACGCGGTGAAGGCTCGACCGTTGCCCGTCGGTGGTCGCCGGAGACTCGCCTCAATGGTGGCGAGTTCGACGTAGCCCCACTCTCCTCGGGCGATGTCTTGAGCATCGGACCGGTCGATCTGGAAGTCGTTGCTATTGACGATGTAGAGAACGCTATTGCCGATGCAGAGCGCGGTAACACATCACCCAGTCAGCAAGAAACGTCTCCGGCGGCTAACGCAACGCCCAGAATGACTCGCTCCGGTGTCACCGACGGAGACGACTCGATTTATGACTACATGCATCAACTGCTCGAGCGTGCTCGCGGTTGCAGTGAAAATGACGAACTAGAGTCGATGCACACTGGATTGACGGCTGGCGGAACGGACTACAGCCCGCAATCGCAGGGGCAGGCATATACGTTGGAATCGGTGATGGAGGGCAACGCGACTCCGAACGCGAGTGCCGCCGATGAACCGGCCTGGGATGTTGCGTCGATGTCACCACGAATCTTGACACCGGATGCGCATGCCGAAATGGAAGCCTTGCGTGATCTGACCGAGGACGAAGAGGTCGATCAAAGCCTGTTCCGTCGTTGGAAGGCGGCCGCCATTGGAAACGCTCTGATGTCGGCGCTCAGTTTCGCCGCCGGCGTGGTGCTGGTTCTTAATGCCAACAACGAAATGAGTACCACATTCTTAAGTGGTACTGCCGCCCTTGTTGGGGCGATCTATTGGTCGGTGCAATGTGGTTTGCTAATGAAGCACGCCAAATGGTTGCACGCCGCTGAAGAAGAGGACGAGTCGTAGTTCGTACTAAGTTAGCCCCTGGGCTTGCAGCGAAGCCGCGACCATTGTTTGCTCGCCAAGTCACCTGATCGAGCATCCTGATCACATGAGCCGAATCGACTCTAGAATCCGCGTGAGGCGCAGATGTCCTCGAAGTCGGTTAGGTGGTAGTCGATCTTGGCAAAGTCGAGTACACGGCAGAGCCCCCGCAGCGCGACCCCCATTCCGTCCGGGCCGCTGAAGCCGCCGAACTGCCCACCTCCTTTTACGTGTGGTTCCAGGTCAGCAAAGACGCCAGGGATACCACGTCGCTTGAGTTTCTTCTCGAGCTTGGGGATTTCCTCGCGGAAGTCTTGGAGGATGGCCGCATAACCGCCGCTGCCGATATCGGACGGAACGAAGTGCTTGAGGGCTTCTTCATCAACGTGACCGCCAGATTGTGAGGTCTTTTGCTGGAGGTAGTCTTTGACGTGAATCCAGCCGATGCCGTCGCGCATCGCCTCGTACTGCCCGTAGACCTCGGCAGTTGAAAAGCCTTGGACCGTGATGTTAGCGGCGTCGAAGATCAGCATCATTGCGGGGTGATCGACCTGGCGGTAAATTTCAGCGAGCAGCTCGCCCGTCTGACCAACGAGGTTGGCTTCAATCTCCAGGCCGAACGTGAGGTCGCTGCGGTGGCAGGCCTCAGCGATTTGTCCCAGTTGATCGACGGCCTGAGGAAGGTACTCACGCGGATCGGCATTCTTGGGCGGGTAGAACGAGAAGCCCCGAATGAGTTTCGTCTCGAAAGCATGGGCCACTTCGCAGGCGTGGGCCACGTCCTTCTCAAGGTACTTCTTGAAGGGAATGAACGCGTTGTCGGTTCCGTCTTCGACGTCGACCAGCTTGACTTTGCCGATGGGCGAGCCGATCGAAGAGACGTTTAGGTCGTATTCGCTTTCCAGGTGGCGAACTTTAGAAATTTCCGACTTCGTCAGCTTCATGACGTTCTTTACGCCTGAACCGACATCGATAAAGCGAATGCTGTAATACTGCAGGCCGAGCGCGGCGAAAGCGGCAAACTGCTCGACGGCCGTCTTATGAATCGCCGATTCATCGGCAAATCCGCTGAGGATGACGCGTGGGTTTTCCGACATCAGCGACTTTCTATGTTGATTGTTAAGCGTCTGGGTTTGCTGCTAAACGTAGGGCGACGTTAACGAAGAGGGCGATTGGATGTGCCCAGGTCATGTCTGTCAGACCGGGGCCAAGTGGATTGTCTACTATCGCTCGTCATCGGGATAGGCGACAACCACATCGGTCGTTATCCCGCCGCGAGCACTGAACGAAGCTTCCAAAACGACGCGGCGTGGCGAAACGACTTCGACAAAGTCATCGAGAATGCGATTGGTGACTGCCTCGTAAAAGATCCCCTCATTGCGAAACTGCTGCAAGTACAGTTTGAGGCTCTTCAGTTCGACGCACTTTGCATCGGCGATGTAGCGGAACGTGAGTACGCCAAAGTCCGGTTGTCCTGTCTTGGGGCAGACCGACGTAAATTCTGGGCAGACGATCTCAATCGAATAATCCCGATTTGGGTTTGGGTTCTCAAAGGTTTCCAGCATGTCGCGAAATTTATCCATCGAATCTCTCGGCGTCGCTCTCGGTTACGTGTACTTGGCAGCTCGGTCAGCGGGTGTCACGGTCATTCGGCAAATGGAATGCCCGCTCCTTTTCTGCAAGTGCTCATTGTGCCATCATGGCAATCTTTGCGAAAGAGACCGTGACTTTCCTGGCTGCCCTGCAGACGACAACGATCATGCTCATCGATACCCACGCCCATCTTGATCAGAGCGAGTTTGACGAGGATCGTCAGGAGGTCATCGACCGGGCGCGAGACGCGGGAGTGGAACGCATTCTGGCCGTGGCGATTGACGCCGATTCGGCCGCGGCGAGCGTTCAATTGGCCGCGAAACACGAGATGATTTTCGCCGCGGTCGGCATGCAGCCCAACTATTGTGCTCAGGCGAAGGAGGGCGATTGGGAGCGGATTCTGGCCCTGGTCGATTCACCTAAAGTGATTGCCATTGGCGAGACCGGGCTCGATCGCTATTGGGATTACACTCCGTTCGACGTCCAGCAGGACTACTTCGATCGGCATTTACGACTTTCGCAGAAGCGTAACTTGCCGTTTATTGTTCATACCCGCGAGAGCGAGGCCGACGTGCTGGCCATGCTACGTGAAGCGAGAGAACGGGGGCCTTTGCGTGGCGTGATGCACTCATTCGTGGGCGATGCGGAAATGGCCGCCGAATGTCTCGAGCTTGGCATGCACATCAGTTACGCCGGCATGGTGACATTCAAGAAGGCGAGCGATCTCCGTGAAGTGGCGGCAACCATTCGGGATGACCGCATCATGGTTGAGACGGACTGCCCGTATCTTTCTCCGCATCCGCTCCGGGGTAAGCGGAACGAGCCGGCGCATGTCGTGCATACGGCGACCGTGCTGGCGGAAGTTCGAGGTAGCAGCCTGGAAGAATTTGCGGCGCTAAGCACCAAGAACGCCCGCGAGTTGTTCGGCTTCTAGGCGGTGCTGTTTACTCTGGCGGCGACGCGGTGGTGGTTGGCAGCGGACTGAGACGCGACTGGGAGGTTAGTTCCCGGACGACTTCGATCGGATCTCCCGTCTCGTCAAGAAGATTCTGCTGTCGATCGGCCCAACTATCGCCGCCGACGATGTCGGCCAGTTTCTCCAGGTAGGAAGAACATTCCAAGTGACGCGCGGTCGTGTTCAATCGCGTGATCAGATATTCGACCACTTTCGGGAGCGGTTCGACTTTGAAACTGTATGCGTCGACCAGCTCGGCACGCATACCGAAACGGCAGGCTCTCCACTTGTTTTGTCGGACCATCATCGGGTGGCAGTCGTGCTGGTAGGCTCCCTCGTCGATGTCGTCCGAGAGCCACTTCACCAAGCATTGAATCAAGGCCGCGATCGAAAGCGTGTGCTCCAGGTTGCCTGGCATATCACAGACACGAACCTCGACCGTACCGAAGTTGTGATGCGGGCGAACGTCCCACCAGATCTCGCGAATGGTATTGATGAAGCCAGTGTCGACCATGTGGTTGACCAGCCAGACGTATTCACTCCAGTTCCGCATCAACGTCGGCAAGCCAGCAGTCGGCAGGCCTTCCATAATCTTGGAACGAAACGACTGCAGGCCAGTGCGGCGGTTCTCCCAGAACGGACTGCTGCAACTGAGCGCCAAGAGCGTCGGCAGGTGTCGCATGATGCGGTCGCAGATCATCACCGCCTTGTCGCCTGAATCGACACCCACGTGCACATGCAGGCCATAGGTCACGAGTCGGCGGGCCATCTCTTGGAGCAGCTGAACGAGCGACTCGTAGCGTTCGTTGGGCGTCACACGTTGTTGACGCCAGCGAGAGAAGGGATGCGTGGCACCCCACCAGAGCCGCACGCCGATTGAGTCGGCAATCGACTCGGCCCGCGTGATCTTGGCACGCAAGTCCTTCTCTGCTTCCGCGATGGTGGAACAGACGCCGGTATTGATCTCCAGACAGGACTGCATCAGCTCCGGTTTAAAGTGCTGCGCCTGACTTTCGGGGATTGCGGCGAGAATGTCCCCGATCGAACTGGAGAGAGCCATCGTCTGTTCGTCGACGAGACCAAACTCCAACTCAATGCCAACTGATGGACCGGGACTGGACCGAAAAGCGATCTTGTTCATCCGCCTGCCTTCACGTTGTTGCCCCCTTCGATTGTCTGCCCGCTACGAATCGCATCAACGCCAGAATGAGTGATATCACAACTAGAAGCATTGGTCTGCGCTGAATCGTAACTTTTGGCGACTCTTTTTCAGTCGTGTTTTGAGCCGTCTCAAATATGAGCGAATTTAGCACACTCCGCGATCGCTCTGTGTCGTACCTCTCTGCGTAGCCAAACGCTGTTTGGTTAGCTTGAAGAGGGAGCCGACCATAGCACGGCCGCATGGGCCAAAACCTTGGCTCCAATTGCGATGGCCCGCTCATCAACGTCAAACATGGGGGTGTGCAGTGGTGTCGGTTCACTGCCAGGCGACGTTGAACCGAGTCGCAGCATGGCCCCACGCACATGTTCCAGGTAGCCAGCGAAGTCCTCGCTGCCCATGCTGGGGCGGGGGATTTCGTCAATCGCCTCACTGCCGAGCACCTCGCTGGTCGCCTGATGCAACATACGAATTAGTCGAGGGTCGTTCTTGACCGAGCCGGTTCCTTTCTCGAAAGAAACTTCGATTTTGGCCCCGCTCGCTTCCGACACGCCGTGGCAAAGCTGGCGAATATGCTGCATCGTTTGAGTGCGGACACGGCCTCGCAGACTACGAACCGTGCCGACCAGTTCGATTTGTTCGGGAATCACGTTGGGGTTATCGCCACCGAGCATCTGGCCGATGGTCACCACGACCGCGTCCTGGCTATCCGTGGCGCGGGGCACAAACAGGTAGATGGAATTGATCAATTGAGCCGCGGTGGCGATCGGGTCGATCGCTTCGTGGGGACGAGCCGCGTGTCCGCCACGGCCGACAATTCGAATTCGCATCGCCTCGGCGTTGGCGGTCAACACGCCTTCACGAAGTCCGATGCGGCCAACCTCGCGGCTGGGATCGACGTGGGCGGCAAAGATGGCGTCGATGCCTTCGAGCGCGCCGGCTTCGATCATGGCCGCGGCACCGACGATCGTTTCCTCCGCCGGTTGGAAGATGCCGCGGTAGCGAACAGGCCAGGGCAGGGCACCCGTTGCGTCCAGCTGCCGAAGCGTCATGAGTGCACCGTAGAGAACTGTCGTGTGGACGTCGTGGCCACAGGCGTGCATCACACCGGGAACGCAGCTGCGATACGGAACCGACTTCTCGTCTTGAATTCGAAGCGCGTCGATGTCCGCGCGAAGTGCGATGCCTCCCTTGGCGGCGCTGACATCCGTCTCCACCGGTGGATCGACGATCACCCCGCAGCCGTCCGGACCGATTCGCACCTGGAAATTCTCGCGGTCGAGACGCTCGTAAAGGAATAGGCTCGTCGCCTGTTCTTCCCCGCTCACTTCCGGATGGGAATGTAGATAACGTCGCAGCTCAATCAGCTCGGCATGTCGCGCATCGACCGCTGCTTCCAAAGCAGACTGCCACGAACCGGGCGAGACGGACGACGATTCCTGATTGGTCGCACTCGACATATTAAAATGGAGCAGAGCACCATTGAACGGGGTGGTAATGACAAGATCGCTGCTTCAATTCTACCATGCCGATGCCAGTTTGGCTGAGACCACCTGAAACAGGTGATTTCGTCACGTCTTAAGGGCACGGCTGTTTAACGGCAAGGCTGTGCCGGCTCAGCTAGGCAGCTGTGTTGGAAGAGTTGCGTGGCAGCGCAAGCGGAAAAGGTATATGCATTTGTTTCGCGATCGCATTTGCATCACTGGCATCACCGTTGTCGCAGTTGCTAACCGCGGCGGTGATCAACTCCGTCGGTTCGTTAGCATCCGGCTTGCGTCAATTTGGCGATTTGTGAATCAAAGTGAGTCGGTGTGAAGACGCGAGAATTCGAATGATCAAAACTATGATCGACAGCATTCCTTGGGTGCCCACTAAAAAGAGGGTCGCTATACACTCGATGGTATGCCTGCGCCGGTGGCGATATAAAGCATGCAAGAATGATTAGCGCGCAAAAAAAGACAGCACTGACGTCCTGCCGTGCTGTCTCTCTTGAATCCGCCTTAGCCGAGTCCATTCCAGCTAAGGAACAAAGATATCGATCGCGAAGATTTCGTCAAGTTCTTTCTACAAAAAAAGTTAACGCATCTACGATTGCGTATTTGTTGTTCTTCGTACCGTGCGCCTGGCCGCGCACCATGGACAAAATTCCAAATGTCCATCGGTGCGCGATGAGCGCAGGCAGTGTCGCTTGCCACGCGCGATAACGCACCGGTCATTGTCGATCGGTCTCTCGCTGCGCTTCGGCTTCTTCTTCGTGAATCATGCGGCCGAGCCACCATCCCCAGATGATGTAATGAAGGGCTGCGAAGACGAAAATGCCGCTAGAAATGAAGTATGAGAGCGGGTGAAAGCCGGTGCAGACTAGCAGCAGAGCCGACAGCACAATGAAGCCGAGCAGCGATCCGGTGATGACGACGCGGGCCGTGGCCGGCTTCATGGCCGGAGTCGGGCTACCTAGATCAGCCGGTCGCTCTGGGCGAACAGGCATCTCTGGCAAAATAGGTGGGCGCTCCGATTCAGGGTCAACGCCAAAGGATTCCGGTTCACGTTCCATGAACAGCAGCCTAGATGGTGCCCGGTGACGGAGCAAGTACCGAGGAATCTCTTGAGAATGGAACTGCTAGTGCCCGTTCTAAGCATGCCGAAACCGGATTCTGGCCTAGCGAATCCGGTTCCGCGACGGTTCGGTTGCCAGCCGGCGAATTTTCAAATTTTCGTCCTGGCGAGCAGCGGCACGAACCTGTTTGAGTGTGACTTCGTCGGCCATTGTGAGCAACCACCGATAAGCGGAGAGCCGTACTCGAGCATCCGCGTCCTTTGTCAGCAGCAACAGCCAGTCTCGGGCATTAATGCCGGAGAGTTGCGGAAGCGCGGACACGATCTGTAGTCGCTCTTCAGCGCTCGCCGTTGCCAGTCGTTTGGCGAGTTGCAATTCTAGCAGGTTCAGACCACGGCGGATGATTTCCTGTTCGGTATCGATCACGACTTGAGAATCGGCCGAGGCAAGACGAGCAACCAACTCTCGCATGCTCACCGAGGACGTGTGTTTGACTTCATTTGAGGCGGTGGCCTGCTTTGATGGAACTGGGACGACGGTTTGGAGTTTGGGGACACTGCGGTGATCGACTTCTTGAAGTTCGGCCGATGCAGGTCGCGTATCGCCCCATTGCAGGGACGGTGGGGCGTTTGAATCAGGCGAAGCGTCGGAGTTTGACGAAAACAGGCGAGCCTCTCCGGCCGAGGACGTGGCAGCACGCTTGCCGCCTGTCGTTGTCCTTGAGTCTTGCGACGGTGGCGAGGTCCCTTGTTCGATGGGCCTCGCCTCCTGAGTTCGCAGTGTGCGGGGACGTGGTAACGGAGCGGTGGCGGTACGCGTCGAACGTCGACCAGGAAGCGCCGGGATTTCCGTGGCTTGAATGGGAAGTCCACCGCCTGGCAATGACGCGAATCGATCAATCTCGCCGCTGATCGTGTCGGGGTTGTGATCACGGTTGTCCAGAGAATCGCCTGCCGATCTGTGCGGATATCGAGTCTCCGCGAGTTGCGAGTCGGCTGGCCTTTCGGTGGAAAGTCGTGACGAATGGGCCGCTCGTAGCACGTGATCACAGGCGACGAGAATGGCACTTCGATCAACGGCTTTACCGTCGACTGGCCATTGCACGATGTCGGCCGCGTATTGTGCCGCCATTCGGCGGGCCGCCGGCCGAAACGTCTTCGTGTGTTCGGCGAGCGACTCGGTGAACGTTGCGACTCGTGGTGAGCGGTAACCGGCGTCGCGCACTCGCCAGTTCTCGACCAACTCATCGATCGTTTTCTTTGCTTCACGAACAACCGCTGGATGGTCGGAGTCGAGCAGTCCCACAAGGGCAACCATGCCCGAGTCTTCCAACTCTAGTAGAGCCTGGAGGGTGGGGACGATTTGCGAAGCTTCCGCATTGTGTAGTCGGCCGGCCAGTTCATTCGCCACCATGCGTTCTCGCATCGGTGTCGTCATCCACAGCGTTACGAGAGACACGGTGACCACCAACGCAGGCAGCAAGATCGGCCACCGCAGCAGGCGGGTGGGAACTTGCAGCGATGTTGATTCTTGTCGACTCATGGTTTCACGGCTCTAGTTGGCCAAAGATGCGGGGCTTGAAGCTAGTTAAATCACCGCATGTCAGGAGCGTGTCTTATCCTTAGGGGTAAGATTTTCGGGCGGGGCATTCTCGTGATCCGCGCCATTCTCGGCAAGGTCATTCTGTCTCTCCCGCGTCTGGAGTCGCTTTCTCAGAAGACTGGCCAGAAGGATGCGCCTCGCCGCTAGCATGCTGGCATTGCGAGCGGCAGCAGGTGCCGCTCAGGACGTCACGAGGCTGGTTCGCCCTGGAATCTCAAACTTTCTCTGGCCCGCAAGCCTTGCCTAAGCCGAATAGTTGAACTGACCGCGCCGGCGTTATGCCTGCGGGTCACATGGCTTGCCACTGTTTGGTCGCGGTGAGCCAAGTGTCGAGCGGCAACTGTCCGACTCGATTCGTTTAACGTGTGCCCGGGGGGGATCGATGCACGAACGACCGACACACTGTCGAATTATCGCTTACGCCGTACCAAGACGCGCAGTGCTGCTTGGCTTGCTGACACTGGCGATCTGTCTGCTGGCACTGCTTAGTGGACCGTCCGTTCACGCTGCCGATCCGAACAAGGCCGATACGAGCCGGCGTGCGCGGCAGGATAGCATTGCTTCGATCCCGTTCAAGAAGCTTGATGCCGACGCTCGCGCGAAGGTGAAGAGCGTTGTGGACAATACCACGTTCTTTCGCCGTATGCCGGTCGAGGTTGTCGACTGCGATCCCAATCTCTACCTGTTCCTGATTCGTCACCCGGAGGTGATTGTCGAAATCTGGCGATACATGGGCGTGACGAACCTGGAGATCGAGCGATTCGACGCCGAGAACTTTCATGCCGAAGACGGTGCTGGCAGCATCGGTGACGTGGAGTTTCTGTACGGCGATAAGAATCAGCACATTCTCTACGTGACCGGATCGTACGACGGATCGCTGCTGCCCAGCGCCATTAAGGCCAAGTGCTTGCTTGTGCTGACCTGCGACTACAACCAGAACGTCGAAGGCAAGTATCTGATCACGAATCGGCTCGACCTGTTCGTGGACGTCGAGAACGTTGGTGTCGATCTCTTGGCCCGCACCTTTCACAAGATGTTCGGCAAGACGACCGATCACAACTTCGTGGAAACCGCCGGCTTTGTCAGTCAGATCTCGCACACCACCGAGGTAAATAGCCCCGGTATGTTGCGGCTGGTCGATAAGCTCAATGACCTCGATCCAGGTGTGCGCGGCAAGTTCGTGCGACACATTAAGGCCACGAGCGCACGGGCGAAGCAACGTACCGTTAACGTTGACGCCCGGGAGCGCGCACGACGTACCACCAACCAGACGACCGAAGTTCAGCCAGCCCGAGCGATTTCTAACCGACGTAGCGGTTAATGACGTTCTCGAACAGCTCTTGGCGAGCACTGACGCACGGCGTCACATCGCCCTTCTCGAGCATGTAGGCTTCTAGCGTCTTGAAGTTGTGCTTGCCAGCTTCGATTTCGGCACCGATGCCGCTATCCCAGCTGCTATAGCGATCTTCGATCATCTTGGCGACGTCGCCGTCGGCTCGGATCGCAGCGGCGATCTTCAGGCCTTGAGCGAACGCGTCCATACCACCGATGTGGGCGTGGAACAGATCGATCGGCTCGAAGCTTTCGCGACGTACCTTGGCGTCGAAGTTGACACCACCGGTGGTGAATCCACCAAACTTCAAGAGAGACAGCATGCACTGCGTGGTGAGGTAGTAGTTGGTCGGGAACTGATCGGTGTCCCAGCCCAACAGTTCGTCGCCGGTGTTGGCGTCGATCGACCCCAAGAAGCCCTGGCTGCCGGCATATTCCATCTCGTGCTGCATGCTGTGACCGGCCAGCGTGGCGTGGTTGGTCTCCAGATTGAGCTTGAGGTGGTCTTCCAGGCCATAGCTACGCAGGAAGTTGATGCAGGCCGCGGCATCGGAATCGTATTGATGCTTGGTCGGCTCTTTCGGCTTCGGCTCGATGTAGAACTGTCCGGTGAAGCCGATCTCCTTGGCGTAGTCGACCGCCATGTGCAAGAACGCGGCCAAGTGGTCGAGCTCTCGCTTCATGTCGGTGTTCCAGAGCGTGTGGTAACCTTCGCGGCCACCCCAGAAGGTGTAACCTTCGCCACCGAGTTCGAGCGTCACTTCCAGGGCCTTCTTCACTTGGGCTGCGGCGAAGGCGAAGGAGTCACTGTTCGGGCTGGTCGAAGCACCGTGCACGAAACGCGGGTTGCTGAACAGGTTGGCGGTTCCCCACAGAAGCTTGATGCCCGTGCGTTCCTGCTGCTCCTTAAGAGCGGCGGCCACGGCATCGAAGTTCTTGTTCGTTTCGGCCAGCGAAGCACCTTCGGGGGCGACGTCACGATCGTGGAAGGCGTAGTAGGGGTTGCCCAACTTTTCCATGAACTCGAAAGCGGCTCCCGTACGTTCGATGGCGTCGTTGACCGTTCCGTCGGCGAGTTCCCAAGGTCGTTGGGCACAACCGGGACCGAAGGGATCGGCACCGGCACCACGGAAGGTGTGCCAGTAGACGACGCTGAAGCGGAAGTGATCCGCCATCGTCTTGCCCTCGATGACTTCCGAGGCGTTGTAGTGCCGGAAAGCGAGCGGGTTTTTCGATTCGGGACCTTCGTACTCAATCTTCGAGACTTCGGGAAAGTATGCCATGGATTCGCCTTCTGGGTGTGTGGGAGGCCGTTGATTTGAATATGTCTTACTTGGATGCGTATATGTTGTTGTCGCCGGGCGACGTTACCATTTCACGAAAACGCCATTTCACGAAAACGCGAGCCCCCTATCGTGCCAAAATGAAGCCTCAGTGACAACCGGCGCCAAACGGCCGATGGGCCTAGAAAACCCGAGCAATACGGCCGATCGTGACGACTGTGACGCGGTGGCTCACGTCATTTTTCGCACAATCCAATCGCCCAGCTTGGGCGAGAGTTGAGCCGCCGCGAATAGCAGCCGGCTACGTGCCGGACTGACCAGCTCCGAGCGGCCTCGTTCAGCGTAGCTGACGATCCGTTTTGCCAGGAGCATTGGATCGATGCCGGAAAGCTTCACGCCTCCGCCAGGCTTAGCGGCTTCCGGCGGCAGATCGCTCGCCTCTTTGTCGTACCGGCTCCCTGCATCGCTACGGGCGATAGGGCCGGGACAGACGAGCAGGACCTTGAGGCCTTGTGGTTCCAGTTCCAATCGTAGCTGCTGCGAATATGCTGCCACGGCGAACTTGCTGGGCGGATAGGCACCTAGAAAGGTCGAGGCGCTCTTGGCGGCCAAGGAGCCAATGTTGACCACGTGACCGCGAGACTTCAGCAAAGAGGGCAAGGCGGCATGCGTGCAGCGAACCAGGCCGAGGAAGTTGAGTTCCATCGCCTCGGCGAATTCCTCCGCCGTGGTGTTCTTCATCTCACCACGCGTGCTGCGGCCGGCGCAATTGAACAACGCGTCGATCCGATCGAAGCGTTCAATTGTCTGCTGGAAGAGCTGATCGACCTGAGCTTGATCGGTGATGTCGGTCGGAACCGCCAGTACCTCGGCACCGCTCTTTTCAGCTAGACGGTTCGCCGCCTCTTGAAGCGCATCGGCACCCCGCGCGACGAGCACCAGGCGGGCACCCTTGTTGGCCAGCACGGAAGCGATCGCCAGGCCGAGTCCTGCCGATCCGCCCGTGATGACGGCAACTTTGTTCTTCCAGTAGGACATAGGCCAGCGCTAGACGGTCGGGCGGACTAGCCGAATTCGTAGCCGGTGCGCTGTTCACGCTTCAGCCATTGGGTGTTGATCTCATCGTCGTCGGTCAGCTGGGTATCGGAATCCCAGGTGATCTTGCGGCCGAGCCGCATGGCGATGTTGGCCAGGTGGCAAGTCGTTAGCGCACGATGGTGACTGAAGACGTCGGAGATGGGCAGTTCGCGATCCTTCACCGCATCGATGAAGTTGTCCATGTGTCGCTTCGGCTCGCGACCAGCGAACAAGGCGGCTACCTGTTGCCGCAACTCTTCAACCTTCTCTTCGTTTCGCGGGATTTCTTTGTCTTTGTTGCCGAAGATTTCTTCGACCGGCTTCCCGACAATCTTGCCACGGTTAACGAAGATTCGGCCCTTGTCGCCCTCAATGAGCACGCCGTTTTCCTCGTCCTGAATGATCATCTCGACACCGCCAGGGTACGTGCAGCGTACCTTGAACTTGGTCGCTGTGTTGAAGCTCGTGGTGTCGGTCGGATAGCCGTTCTTGAATTCCACCGGATGGGTCACTTCCAGTGGCTCGATGGTCAGGGCACTGGCGTCGGTAACGCCGATGGCCCATTGGGCGATGTCGACGTGGTGGGCGCCCCAGTCGGTCATCTTGCCGCCGGAGTATTCATACCACCAACGGAATCCCCAGTGGGTTCGTTCCGGGATGTAGTCGGTTTGCGGAGCTTGGCCGAGCCACATGTCCCAGTTGAAATGCTTCGGCGGCGTCTGCACCTTGTAGGGGCCGCCGGGAGTCGTTCCGCCGATGCCGACGCGAAGTTTTTTGATCTTGCCTAGGCGACCGCTGTGCGCGATGGCGACCGCCTGCAGGAAGAGTTGCCCGAATTCGCTCCGTTGTTGCGTGCCGACTTGGACGATTCGTCCGCTTTGTTGTACGGCCCGATTGATGATCTTTCCTTCGTCGACAGTGAGTGTGAGCGGCTTCTCACAGTAGACGTCTTTGCCAGCCTGTAGGGCGTCGAGCAGGATCGGCGTGTGCCAATGATCGGGCGTGCCGATCGTGACCAGGTCAATGTCCTTGCGGTCGAGCAGCTGGCGGTAGTCTTCGTAGATTTGGATCTTGCTGTCTTCACCGCGGAACTTTTCAGCATGTAGGCGATCGACGTCGCAGACCGCGACACAGTTCCCACGTCCCTGGAGTTCCTTGCCAATGCCGCGCCCCCTTCCGCCGACTCCGATGGCCGCCACGTTGAATCGGTCGTTCTTCGATTCGTTGGCCGCGGCCTTCGACGTGAAGAAGTAAGGCGTCGTCAGGCTCAACGCCCCAGCGGCGGTCGATGTCTTCAGGAAGTCGCGACGCGACGAGCAGTCAGGTGTTGAGGTTCTTTTGTCGGACATGGAGAGATCCTTTGCAGAATCGAAGACGGCGCCTGGGGAACTGCGGGAGGCGCGGTCTCGGAGGCTGGGTGGATGGTCAGGTGGGAACGTCTTGGTGGGAGGCGTCTCGCCGACCGCTCGCGTGGGGATGCCGGCGAAAGACCCAAACCCTTTCGTCTAGGGGCCCTTTAGTATAGGCGATTGGGGCACGATTTTCCAAGGTTGACAGTTCTGCAGTAATGGGCCGCCAATCGAGCGCCGCGGGGCGCAAAAATGAAGGCGAAGCCGCTCAAAAAGAACGACTCCGCCTTGGATAATCTTTACGTGAACCAGGTGCCGGTCGGAGCAAACGGACAGGTCCGCTACCACGACACGGTTGCCCTGCGGCGAGATGGGGCCGAAGCGGGCGTTACACGTTGATCTCGAAGCCGCTGCGTTGCTCACGCTTGAGCCAATTTTCGTTGAGCATTTCGGCATCGTCTCCAACGCACAGCTCGGTCTCCGGATCCCATTGGATCTTTTTGCCGAGGCGGATCGCGATGTTTGCCAGATGGCAGGTCGTCATCGCGCGATGGTGCGACTGCATATCCGAGATCGGTTGCTGACGCGTGCGAATGCTTTCCACGAAGTTGTAGGCGTGAGCACTGATCGGGTTTAGTTTGCGACTGTTGTACGCACGGAAGATGGCGTCTTCGGGAAGCGGATTGTCCTTGAGATCTTCCACTGGCTTACCGCGAAGCCGGCCGCGATTGACAAAGATGCGACCCTTCTCGCCTTCGATCAACAGACCGTTGTCGAGCTTTCGCGTGCTGTTTCCATCATGGATGTGTAGCTCGACGCCATCTTTAAACTTGCAGACGACATGGAACGCGGTTGCCGCGTTGTAGCGATCGTCGAGCAGCGAATGACCATCCTTATAAGGTACCGGGTGGCTGGCCAAGCCGCTGACTTCGACCGGGCCGGTGTCATCGGCACCAAGGGCCCAATGGGCGATGTCGACGTGATGGGCACCCCAGTCGGTCATCTTGCCGCCGGAGTACTCGTACCACCAACGAAATTGATAATGGCCTCGTGTTTGGTCGCCCTTGGCATTGGAACGGAAGTCGACCAAGGGAGCCTGGCCGAGCCACATGTCCCAGTTCAATTCCTTAGGCGCAGCGATCGCGGGAATCGCCGGGCTCGAAGGAGCACCACCGATGGCGACGCTAATCTTCTTGATCTTGCCCAAGCGTCCTTCGCGAATCATGGCGATGGCGGCGAGGAAGGTAGGGGCATTGTTCGCGTCCGCGATGAGCGGGCCTTCGCTTCGCTGCTGCGTGCCGACTTGGAAAACGCGATCGGTCTTTTCGAGTACCGAGCGGATCTGCTTGCCTTCGTTAATCGTCAGCGTCAGTGGCTTCTCGCAGTAGACGTCTTTGCCTGCCTGCAGGGCTTCGATGGCCGGCTTGGTGTGCCAGTGGTCGGGCGTGCCGATTACGACTGCGTCGACATCCTTGCGATCGAGCACGTGGCGATAATCTTCGTAGATGTCGGCATCGTATTTCCCGTCAATCTTGTATTTGTTCTTCACGTCATCGAACAGCCTGATCGTGCCGGCCGGGCGACGCTTGTCGACGTCGCAGAGGGCGACCACGTCACCCCAACGCAGCAGGCGGGCGGTGTCCCAGTTGCCTTGACCACCACAACCAATCAGGGCAAATCGTAGGCGATCGTTGGCCGATTTGGTTTCGTTATCGGCGGATACCTTTTGGCCGGTGAAGATGTACGGGATCGTGGCACCAGCGGCGGCCACGGTTGCACTCTTGCCGAGAAAATTGCGACGCGAAACGGGTTCTTTGCTCATCGCCTCGATTCCTTTTGAATAGGTCGAGCGGATCGGTCGAGCCAGCGGCTAACGGCTGGCAGTCGGCGAAGCCAACGTGCCTGATCGATCGACAGGTGGGAATTCTGGGGAGTGGACATTCAGGTGGGATCGCACTCGAAGCCGGTCAGCTGACGCAAGTTACGCAAATGACCAAATCCTCAAGCACGCATTAGGTTAGTGACCGGCCCGCTGCCATGCAACCAACGGCCGGCTGGCCGCGAGTCGCGCCAAAGCTACCTTTTCGGCAGAAAACCGTGTCAGGGTTAAGGTTTAACGATTTCAAAGCGGACAACGATCCAGCTTGTTTCCGGCCGTGTTTTCGTCGCTTTCGAGCGATATCGAAGTGGAAAACCAAGTTTCGCATCGAAATTCGCTACCAGACGCATCTCGCGAGGATCAAGCAATCGGGCCATCGCATCGAGATCGTTTTGTATGTATTCAAACTGGCGAGGCACGGTCCAAGTATCGGTCAGGCGATCCTTGCGGAGGGCGTTGCCATCGATCGACAGGGCGGTGACCTGACCGTTGCGAACCTGTAGCTGATACGTATGTTGACGCCGCGTGCCGGTAGTTTCGACTTCCATGTCGTAGTTGGCAGGAGCGGCGTCGGCCCAACGCTGCATCGCCTCGTCGAGAATGGCTTGCGTGACCACTGGCGTGGTGTCGCGGTTGATAAGCACGATAATGACCACACCCGCGGCGACGCCCATAATTGCCGAGAACATCCTCAGCAAGATTCGTTGGCTTCGCGGCATGGGCCGCTTTTGCCCGGTAGGCGACTCCTCCGAGGCCGTGGCGTAGACGTTGTCCCCCGCGGCATCGGCCGCTTGATCGCTTTCTGTCGTGCGGCGAATCACGTTCGTGGTTCCTTCCGTGGTTCCAGGCAAGATCGTCCTAGCATCTCGCGAGAGGTCGCGGCGTTCCAGGATGAATTGTCGTCTTGAGATGAATCATCGGACGCTGGGTTAGAAAATGCCGTCTCCGCTGACCTTGAAACGGATCTGCTGCGCTGATGATGTCCAATGATGGCCGCACCAATGTGAGCGATCATCAGGACGACGACCATGCCGATTGCCGCGGACAGGGCAGGGGGGAGGACCGCCATGGCAGCGAAGATCATGCTGCAGATCGCTACCAGCCAAAGGAGCCCCCGCAGCCGAAACTGGAACGGTGCCGGCTCGAGCGGAGCGTCGCCTTGACTGGAGGAGGGCATTGTGGGCAAGGAGTCGATTTGCGGGGCAAGAAACGCTCGGCTAGGGCGCGGTACCGTGGGTCGTGCTCGTCGAAGACGCGAGTCATCACCTCTCTATGGGCATTGTTTCAGGCCGTCCCGCCGCTGGCAAGGAAAAGGCCCGGTCGCTGATAAGCAATACGCTGGCCTGTGTCCACCGTCGTCACGGTACTGGCGACATCCTCGGCGGGTACCGGCGCTGAATTGCGGATCAGAACAGGCGGATCCGGGCATCTTGCCAGTTGCCTGTCCGAGGCTCAAAATGGTCGTTTGTCTCGATTGAAACAATGATTTTCTGCCGGCGAATCTCCGGCGATTGAACAGGGTAGTTATGGCTAGTTGCGTTCTTGCTTATTCTGGCGGTCTCGATACTTCGGTCATTCTCGGTTGGCTGAATGACAAAGGTTACGAGTGCCATTGCGTCTATGTCGACTTGGGTCAGCCGTGTGAAGACCGCGAGGCGATTCTGGAGAAAGCCCGCAGTCACGGGGCGAAGTCGGCGAAGATCGTCGATGTCCGTGAGGAATTGTGCCGCGATTTCGCCTTTCCAATTCTGCAGTGGCAGGCCAAGTACGAAAGCATCTACCTGCTCGGCACGGCCATTGCTCGCCCGTTGATTTCCAAAGCTTGCTTGGAGTTCGCCCGCGATGTGGGGGCCACCGCCTTTGCTCACGGAGCAACCGGCAAAGGAAACGACCAGTGCCGCTTCCAGCTGGCTGCCGAGGCGTTGCAACCAGAAATCGAAATGATCGCTCCCTGGCGAATCGAGGAGTTTCGCTCGCTCTTCCCCGGTCGCACGGAAATGATCGACTACTGCGACGCCAAGAAGATTCCGGTCAAGGCTTCGGTCGAAAAGCCGTACAGCTCGGACGAGAACTGCCTGCACATCAGCTACGAAGCTGGCCGGTTGGAAGATCCGGCCGCCAACGGTCTCAATCACATCGACTTTGGCATGGGGGTCTCGCCGCAGGAAGCCCCGGACAAGAACGAGAAGGTGAAGATCAAGTTCGATGCCGGCCTTCCGGTGGCTGTGAACGGGGAAAGCTGCTCGCCGCTGGAGGTCGTCACCCGGCTCAACGAAATCGGCGGTCGAAACGGCGTGGGCCGCATCGACATGGTCGAGAACCGTTTCGTCGGCATGAAGAGCCGTGGCGTTTACGAATCGCCTGGAATGACAATCCTTTACGATGCCCACCTGGCGATCGAACAACTGACGCTCGATCGCGATCTGCTCCACCTTCGTGATCGGTTGTCTGTCGAGGTGGCGGAAATGGTCTACTACGGTTTCTGGTACTGTCCCAAGATGGACGCCCTGATGGCCTTCAATCAGGAATGTCAGAAACCGGTCTGCGGAGAAGTCGAATTGAATCTCTACAAGGGCAACATTCAGATCGAAGGTCGCACCAGCCCCAAGAGCCTGTACGACGCTGAAATGGCCAGCATGGAAGGGGGCGGATCGTACAATCAGACCGACGCTGAAGGCTTCCTGCGAATCCAAAGCCTGCCAGGTCGCGTACAGGGAGGCGTCAATCCGCGAGATTGGTAATCCGGAAGCCGGCTGCAACGGACGGCTTTCATAGGGCAGAAATCAAAAACAGGAACACACATGGGCGCCCTTGTGCCTATAATGTGGCCGAAGGAATCGTCGCCAAGTCACTGAAGGGCCAGCCGGCCAAGCGGCGATCGTGACCCAGCCAGGGCAATAGGATTTGGGGCAACTAGAAAACGGATTTCAAGGTTTCGGGGCTTTTTGGGAATCGGGGAGCGACGTATGTTCTTGGCAGAGAACCCGGTGTTGCAGCGCGAGTTGGTTGTCAACCTGCGGATGCATCGTGCGTTCCTGTTGCTGTTTGGCTACCTATTGGCGTTAGGAGCGGTTGTCTATGCCGCTTGGCCCGCGGCCACACGACTCGACATGACCGAGTCGGGAGCCGGAGCCGCCCGTGAACTGGTCGATCTGTTCTTTGTCGGTCAGTATCTGCTCGCCTCGATGATGGCGCCCAGCTTTGCGGCGGGAACGATTGCCGGCGAGAAAGAACGCAAGACCTACGAGAGCCTGTTGGCCAGCCCGCTACGCCCGTCGGCGATTGTGCTTGGGAAGCTGCTGGCGGCGCTCTGCCACCTGGCGATCCTGATCTTCTGCTCTTTGCCAATCGTGATGCTCTGCGTTCCGTTAGGGGGCGTTTCACTCTATGAAGTTCTGGCCGCATATCTTGCGCTGACCGCGTCCGTGATCAGCTTCGGCATGATTGGGGTCGCCTGTAGTAGTATTTTCCGGCGGACCGTGGCCGCACTGACGGTTTCCTATCTAATCATCTTGCCGCTGGCCCTGCTGGGAGCCATGAGTTGGTGGTGGCTCCGCGACGAAGGTCAAACGCGGCTGCTGCTGGCGACCACATTCCTGCCCGGCGGTTGCGCCGTGTTGGTTGCCGTCCTGTTTGGCAGCACCGCTCGACGGTTGATGCATCCGCCCGATGTCGGCAGCGAAGGTAAAGAGGTCGTCGATCTCGACACCGAAATGAAGAAGACCGTCGGCATGGTCATCAAAGGGGATCAATTCCCCGATAAATTGTTCGCGCCGGCGAAACGGGACGATCTGATGCCGGATGGCGCGAATCCGGTTTACGACAAAGAGATGCGGAGCGAGCTGTTTAGCCAAGGCACGCTCATGCTGCGAATCGTGATTCAGGTCAGCATGTTCCTGGCGATTCCGTTGATGGGCGTTTTCTTCTACGTCTGGCCCGACATGGCTCCCTGGTACATAAGCTACGTCGTGTTGTTCAACGTGTTGGTCGGACCGGTCTTTTCAGCCGATCGGGTCACCAGCGAGCGAGAACGTGAAACGCTTGAGCTGATGCTCACCACGACCGTCTCCCCGGCCCAAATCCTGTGGGGAAAGCTATTTGCCGGTTTGCGGGTTTCTTCGGTGTTGACCAGCTTTCTTGTCTGGCCGGTTCCCTTGGCCGCACTGATGGTCGGGTACTATTGGGGCAATCTCGGCACGATGCTCTGCTACGTGATTGTGATTGCGCTGGCCTGTCTGACCACGGCCGTGGTAGCTCTGTTCTGCTCGGTCGTATTCCGCAAAACGGTCATCAGCCTGATGACGGCATACCTGGTGATCCTGACGTTATTCATGCTGCCGCCGGCGGTGAATTACTTTGTCGACAACTTCGTCGTGGGGCCCTATGTTGCTCAAGAGGTGGTCGAAGTCGAGGAAGAGATTACCTTCGACGAATACGGACAGGAGGTTCTCCGCACGAAACCGACGCCCCCGCGAAGGCCGGCGGTGGTCGCCGATCAGGCGGTCATCGATCGGGCTTTGAACGTGCAACGCGTCGCGCGGGTGCTGGGGGTCGCGAGTCCTTTCTCGGCGATCCATGCGTTGCCTTTGTCGGGCAGCCAGCATGAGATCCGCTACGATGCCTCGACGGCAGGGCGGGCGGGTAACTGGTGGATCTTCGTTGGCTACGCGATCTTCACATTGGTTCTGAACGGAGTCTTACTGTCGATTATCGACTGGCTGTTCCACGTTCGCTGGCGAGTCGCCGGGTAGCGGCTACTTCGTTGTGGTCCTTGGACCTGGCGAGGAACGACTGCTTTTCGGTGAGCGACTTTTTTTGCCGTATGCAAGAAAACGGGGTTGGCGTGAAAAAATTCCAACGTGTTGTCGTATCAGAGTTTGCGCGAATGGTCGTTTTTCGAGGTTCTGGCCGCAACTCCCTTAGACCTTTGCTGTTAGGGTTAATTCGCCCGATTTGCAGGTGACGCCAAAAAAGTCGGCATAGTCGTGCGGCACAATATCGGGAGGGCGAGGCTCCTGCCGAGCCGTGGTTGTGCCAGCGTGGACGTGCCACAAACACGTAGGTCAGGCCGTGCCTGACGGAATCCGGGTGAGGACCGGTAGGGAACGAGTCCTACAAGAAGGCCACCCCAAGTTCCCGCATGCACAGCATGCCCTACGGCGGAGGCCTTAAGCCTATCTATCCAAATTGCCAAAGAGCGAACGTCGCTTCGAGCCTACCACAGCTGCCGGGTTCAAAACAAAAAAGATAATAGAGCCGCGGTCCGCACCGCGTGCCCCGAAAGGAGAATCTTTGGGCCACAGAATGCCCGTTTTCAGGAAAGCCCGTTTTCAGGAAAGCCCGTTTTCAGGAAAGTGTCGGCGCATAAAAAAACAGGCCACGTCGTAGTGACGTGACCTGTTTGTATTCATATCGAGAAGTCGCGTTCGTTGATGCGAATCTCAGCGTCTCGCTTAGGCGAGAACCTTGATGTTCTCGGCACGCGGGCCCTTGGGGCCGTTGCCTTCGTCGAACTCAACGGTTTGGCCTTCTTGCAGCGTATCGAACGCGCCACCTTCAACGGCCGAGTGATGGAAGAACAGTTCGCATCGCTCACCCTGGATGAAACCAAATCCCTTGTCCGAAATCAATTTTTTGATCGTTCCTTGCGGCATGTAAGCATCTCCTACATCGAAAAGTCATCGTGCCCAGCGGAGACGAATAACTCGTGTTAAGTGAGTCTCGCCGGGCCAAAATTTATAGGGGCGGGCAGAACCGCAAACGGGGGCAAGGAGTCGACGATCAACGAACAACAAACCTCTACGCACTCGTGCAATTTTTGGAGAGGAGCCACCCTCGCCTGGATTTTTTCGACCAGGACTGGATTGTCTCCCAACGCGCCGCCACCCCTGACGGTGCGGACATTCTATAGCAAATTTCCGCAATTGCAATGCCCGTCCGCCTAAAAAGTAGCCACCCATTGTGGTGGGGCCAGGTCGCCCTTGGCTTCAATGCGCGTTCGGCAGATGCAAACTCAAAAATGTGATAAAGTGCGGTGAATAAGTGGTTTTTATGCCGTTTAGGCGGCCTGATAGGTCGTTTTCAGGGGGCCATTCATGCTATTGCGACGGTAGATGCATAAGCGGTGATTTATCGGTAAGATGAATTCGCCTGATACCGCATCAAGAATTTTTTTTTCGCGTTCCGCGGGGAACGGGGGAATATTGATTCGAGTGTTGGCGAGACCGCTGCTGAGGGAATCAGGTAAGCGAGGCCCCGTGCCGGTCTCAATCGCGGTCTTAATTGCCATCGCGATGACGAACGCCACTGGCGGTTGCCGTTGTCCTGGCAGTTGTCATTGTCACCGCCGGGTGATGAAGTGCTCCTGCCACAAAGTGAACAGGCGATCCCAAGCACACGCACCAACCACCACGAGGCGCAACAACGTGCGAGAATGGTGCCGAGGTCGTTGCGGATATAAATCGGTCGTAACTGTTATGACTCGCAACGGTCAGAGAACAGTGCCGCTTGTTAGCACTCCGAACAAGTCGGGAAAACGTCCTGTCGGCGAGACCCTACGGCAGGCCCTAACGCCTTGTCGTGCCCTAGCGCCCTGTCGTGCCCTAGCGTCTGGTTGTGGCCTAGCGCCTGGTTGTGGCAGTACGGACGGGTGATAAAATCGACGCTGTGCGATCCCCACTCGCACTCAGGCAAATCAGAACAAACTCGACAGACTGGCCGAAAAAATCATGAGCATTGACGTGAATGATGTCCAAACCGTCCCGGCTTCCTGGACTCGTACCGATCTGTTGGATCTGGAGAGTCTAACCGCCGAAGAGCTGACGTTGATTCTCGACACGGCCGAGTCGCTCAAGGAGCAGACCGACGGCTGCAAGAACAAGATTGGCATCCTGCAAGGAAAGACGATTGCCAACCTGTTCTTCGAGAACTCGACGCGGACGCGAACCAGCTTTTCGCTGGCCGCGCGCCGACTCGGTGCTGACACGGTCGACTTTTCCTCTTCCGGCAGCAGCCTATCCAAGGGCGAGACCTTTATCGACACGGCGAAGAACATCGAGGCGATGGGCGTCGATGCGGTGGTTGTTCGACACCGCACGCCTGGCACGCCTCAGCTGTTATCGGAGAACATTGGTTGCAGCGTGCTCAACGCCGGTGATGGTCCGCACGAACACCCGACGCAGGGCCTACTCGACATCCTTACCATTCGCCAACAACGTGGCACCTTGGAAGGGCTCACGGTCGCCCTGGTCGGCGATATCGCGCACAGCCGCACGGCCCGTTCCAACATTTGGGGCCTGCAAAAGCTCGGTGCCCACGTGATCGTCTGCGGCCCGTCGACGTTGGTTTCCAAGCGATGGGAAGAATTCGGGGTCGAAATCGCTCACAACTTGGACGAGATTCTTCCACGCTGCGACGTCTTGAACCTGCTCCGCATTCAATTCGAACGGCAGCAGATGCGACCGTTCCCCTCGGTTCGCGAGTACGCCTTGCTGTACGCCATGACCGGCGAACGGATGAAGGCGGCCAAGGATGACGTTCTGATCATGGCCCCGGGACCGATCAATCGAGGTGTGGAAGTCACTCCGGAAGTGGCCGACGGCCCGCACTCGGTGATCCTCGAACAGGTCACCAACGGACTGGCGGTTCGCATGGCCGTGCTCTGGCTCGTGACGGGAGCCAACGAACGAAACGAACCGAAACCGCGTTAGTCGGCCCGGCTCTTGCCGGACTGGCCGGCAACTCTTTACCCAAACCTGCCCATCGCGACACGCCCTTTGCGACCTACGAAAACGCGAAAGAAATCATGAGCAAGATTCTGATCCAGAACGGACGCGTCATCGATCCTTCTCAGTCGATGGACCGAGTCACCAATGTGTTGATCGAAGACGGTCGCATTGCCGCTTACGACGCGGAGCCGGCCGGCGATGAAGAGATTATCGACGCCGCTGGCAAGATTGTCTCGCCTGGCCTGGTCGACATGCATGTTCATCTGCGTGAACCGGGTCGTGAAGAAGACGAAACGGTCGCCACCGGAACGGCCGCCGCGGTCGCCGGAGGTTTCACCTCGATCGCCTGTATTCCGAACACCGAACCGCCGATCGACACCCGCGACACCGTGCAGTTCATCAAACACCAGGCCGCGCGGGCCGACAACTGCAACGTCTTCGTGGTCGCCTGCGCGAGCAAGGGACGCGAAGGAAAAGAGCTGGCCGAGATCGGGCAGCTGGTCGAAGCGGGCGCGGTCGCCTTTAGCGACGACGGTTCGCCGATCTACGATTCGGAGCTGCTTAGGCGGGCCCTCGAATACTGCAAGATGTTCGACAAGGCGATTTTGAACCACGCCGAGACGCAGGAGCTGACCCGCGGCGGAGTGATGCACGAGGGTAGCGTCTCGATGGTGCTGGCCTTGCCAGGCATGCCCGCCGAGGCGGAAGACGTGATGACCAGCCGCGACATCTCCCTGTGCGAATCGACCGGCGGCCGGCTGCACGTGATGCACATCTCCAGTGCCGGTAGCGTGGAACTGATTCGCAGGGCCAAGTCCCGCGGAGTGCCGATCACCACTGAAGTGATGCCGCACCACTTCACACTGACCGACGAATGCCTGCGGTCGTTCGACTCCAACTTTAAGATGAGCCCGCCGCTGCGTGGTCCTCAGCATGTGAAGGCCTGCATCGACGGCCTGGTCGACGGCACGATCGAAGTGATCGCCACCGATCATGCTCCCCACGCCCCCGAAAAGAAGATGCAGGAGCTCGATCAGGCTCCCTTCGGCATCATTGGGCTGGAGACCTGTTTGGGCCTCGTGGTTCGCGAACTGATCGAGCCCGGTCACCTCGACTGGCCGACCGCCTTGGCGAAGATGACGATCAACCCCTCGAGGATTCTTGGCATCGACAAGGGGACGCTGGCGATTGGTGCCGACGCCGACGTCACGGTCATCGACCCGGACGTCCGCTGGATTGTCGACCCGGCCAAGGGCTTCTCCAAGAGCATCAATACCCCGTTCGGCGGTGAGGAGCTGATCGGGCGAGCCGATACGGTGATCGTCGGCGGCCGGGTGAAGTTCCATGCCGGCGAACTGGTCAGTGCTGCTGCGGTGTAAACGGTGGAGACAGGTATCGGGAGGGCGAGGCTCCTGCCGAGCCGTGGTTGCTCTTCGCGTTGGCCACGAATTCCCTGCCACCGATCTCGCGCAGATCGCACCGCCTTGGTTCGATTAGAATGAACCGATGGCATTGATTATCGACGGTTACAATCTCTTGCACGCGGCCAACATTGTGGGACGCGGCGTCGGACCCGGGTCGCTGGAGCGATCGCGGACGGCCCTGCTCAATTTCGTGGTCGCTTCGGTCGAGGAAGACCAGCTCGCCCGTACTACCGTCGTTTTCGACGCGGCGGACGCCCCGCCAGGGCTGCCCCGCGAGGTGAAGCATCGGGGCATCACAGTTCGCTACGCCAGTGGATACGAAAGTGCCGACGCCTTGATTGAAGAGTTGATTCTGCTCGACTCGGCCCCCAAGAGTTTGACCGTTGTTTCTAGCGATCATCGCATTCAGCGAGCCGCTCGTCGTCGCAAGGCGAAGGCGATTGATAGCGATCACTGGCACGCAGCCATGATCGCCAAGCGGAAGGAGCGGGCGCCGACGCGCGAACCAGGCAAACCGGTCGGGCCGCGCAGCGAGGCGGAGGTCGAGTACTGGCTCAAACAGTTCGGCGACGATGTGCCGACACAGCCCGACCCCAACAATCCCTTCCCGCCTGGTTATGGCGAGGATGTCGAGGAGTAGGGCCTCGTTCAAAGAACCGTTCGGACGGGGCGAGGCTCCTGCCGAGCCACGGTTGCGCTGCTCGTGGAGGCAGGTGTCCCGAGCGGGCTCTGTTTCTTCTCCCACTCAACCACTTGTTGTCCCGCGACGCCCGCCTCCATAATGACGGCCTTCTAACGCGGTTAATTTAACGACCCGTCCATCAACTTCAGAATCTCACACCCTGAAACAAGGATTCACCATGGCCACCTGCCGCTTGCTGCTTGCGATTGCCATTCTCTCCGTTGCCAGTACCCTCTCGGCCGCCGAGACCGAAACGATCATCTACGGGGCCGATCACAATACCGGTCAGGTGGTCGCCTTCAAGGAAGACGGAACTCCGGTTTTTGAGTTTCCCAACCGCAGCGAGCATGACGTGCAGGTTCTGCCGAACGGCAACATCCTGATCAACCCGCGAACGGTGCAGGAAGTCACGCCCGATAAGGAGGTCGTGTGGGAAGTTGGCCCGCCGCTGGTCAAGCGAGCCGAGGCCTGCCAGCGATTGGCCAACGGCAACACGATGATTGCCGACAATGCCACGCACACGATTATCGATATCACGCCGGAGAAGGAGGTCGTTTGGCGGTACGAGGTGCCGAACAAGGCGAACATGCGGATGGTTCGCCGCCTGGCCAACGGCAACACGCTGATCTGTGCCTCGAGCAACCACGTCGTTCTTGAGGTGAACCCGGCCAAGGAGATTGTTTGGAAGTACGAGCTGCCGTTTCCGTACCTGGCCGAGCGGCTCGACAACGGCGACACGCTCATCTCCAGCGGTGCCGGTGCCGGCAAGAAGGGCTACTTTCTGATCCAGGTTAACAGCAAGGGCGAGAAGCTCTGGCAGTACGGCGGTGCCGATGCCCCCAAGGAAGAGCAGCTCAACTGGCCGTCCGGCTTTGTCCGCCTGGCCGACGGCACGATCTACGTGTCGGAATGTTTGAGTGCCAAGCTCCGCGTGATCAGCCCTGACCGCAAGTCGTTCCGCTTCATTACCAGCCCGGTGATGCAGCACGCGGCCACCATCCGCGTGGTGGAGATGAAGGACGGCAAACCGGTCGTGGAACTCACGGGCGGGAAAGATTTGGTGGAGTAGGGGGCGTCTGAGAGCATGATTGTTTACGACGATCCAGAATACGTCGCAACCAAGCGGATCAAGTTAGGCGCTGCGGTCTTAGTTGAGCAATTCCAGGAGACAGCGGAGTTTATTGAGGCAACCTACGGACCGGCGCCACTAAACATCATCTTGGATAGCATCGATGTAGGCGATGATGAGGGCCGCCCTAGGCTTCAAGTGATTCTTGAACACGATGAACAGGCTGTTCAGTTTCGAGATGCGGACGGCCTTAACTTCGACCACTCGAAACAGGAAGCGATAGCCGAGTTCTTTCTGAGCCGAAGGCCGGAGCTCAACCATCCGATCGTGGTCTTTAGTGCATTCGCCCCTGTTGCTAGGAGTGAGGCTAATTCAAGTATTCCGGAATCCGCGATTGAGAAGTTGAAGAAGCTGATTCGCGATCCCGCACTTTGGGATATCTGGAGGTGCCTTGCGACGACGACATTCTTCGTTCAGACGGAGGAACAAAAGCAATGCTGTATTGCCGGTGGTAGGCGTCGTCAATGGAGCAAACTGTACTTTGACCTCTTAAGCAAACGGGATCCGTTCGGATACTTCTCGGAAGAGGATTTCTTAGTGGACATCGACAGCAAGGAGAATCTGGACAAGAATTACTCTGGCAATTTCTTCAACTACTACCGGTAAGCCGCGGAGTGGATGCGATCGAGACTCTGGGCACCACGGCTCGGCAGGAGCCTCGCCCTCCCGACGCACTTTCGCCCTTCGCAGCACTGGTAGCGAGCTACCAGTGGCACCCAAAAGGTTCGCGCCCCCCATGCCCATGGCAAGCGTGGGCATGGCACCCTGCCGTTACCCCTCTATCGCCTTGTCCGAAATATCCTTGCGGCACCAGGCGCCGTCCCAGCGGATGCATTTGACCGCCTTGTAGGCCTGAAGCTTGGCGGCGGCGACCGTATCGCCCAGGGCGGTGACGCCCAGCACACGTCCGCCATCGGTGACAACCTGACCGTCGTTGGTCGCGGTGCCGGCATGAAAGACCTTCACGTCCGGTAGCTTGGCCGCTTCTTCGATGCCGCGGATCGGGCGGCCCTTCTCGTACGGGCCAGGGTAGCCTTCGCTGGCCATGACCACGCAGACTGAAGGCCTGGGGTCCCATTTCAGGTCGGGGATCTCGTCGAGCCGGACGTCGACGGCCGCTTCGAGAATGTCCAACAGGTCCGTTTGCAGCCGCATCAAGAGTGGCTGGCATTCGGGATCGCCGAACCGCACGTTGTATTCCAGCACCTTGGGGCCCTGGGGCGTGATCATCAGTCCGGCGTAGAGCACGCCGCGGAAGGGGTGCCGGGACCGCTTCATGGAGTGGATCGTGGGAACGAGCACCTGTTCTTCGATGTGGGTGAAGAGCTCGGCGTCGACGAGCGGGGTAGGGCAGTAGGCCCCCATGCCACCGGTGTTGGGGCCGCGGTCGCCGTCGTAGGCCGGTTTGTGATCCTGGGCGGCCGGCAACGTCAGCAAGGTGCGGCCATCGGTAATCGCCAGCACACTCGCTTCTTGGCCGGTGAGTCGTTCCTCGATGATGATCGAATCGCAGGCGTCGCCAAACTCTCGTTTGTGGAAGATCCGCTCCACAGCCTCAATCGCCTCGTCCGTTTCATCGCAGACGAAGACTCCTTTGCCGGCGGCCAGGCCGTCTGCCTTGACGACGACGGAGCCCGATTCGCGTTCTTTGAGGTAGATAATGGCACTTTCTGCGGTGTGAAAAGCTCGATAGTCGGCCGTGGCGACGTCCGCTTTGCGGAGCAGTTTCTTGCAGAAGACCTTTGAGCCCTCCAGCTGAGCAGCCTCCTTCGAGGGACCGAACACTCGCAGACCTTGAGAGTTGAAGGCGTCGGTGATACCGGCACAGAGGGGGGCTTCCGGGCCGACCACCGTCAGTGAGACGTCATTTTCTTTGGCGAATTTGACCAGTTGCTCAATATCGGTGGCCGGAATGTCGACGTTCTCTGCATCTGCGGCGGTACCGGCGTTGCCAGGGGCGACGAAGACCCGATCGGCTCGAGGGCTTTGGGCGATCTTCCAGGCCAAGGCGTGTTCACGGCCTCCGTTGCCGACTACCAGAATATTCATATCACTTTCCGAGTTAATGAGTTGCGTCGCATGTGTTGGGCGACGAGAGCGACTGTGAGAGGGCCGCGACAGGCGGGTCGCAGGGCCAGTTGGCGGTCGCCTGCCGACCACCACCCCAAGGATATCGGTTCCCGGGGGTACCTTCCAGCGCCCCACTCGCATGATGCACGTCGTCGGCGTGGAGACTGAAGGTGATATCGGTTAGTGATATGTAACGGGGGCGTTGGGGCGAAGCGAAGTTTATGCGCCGAAAGTTGGTTGGTCGGAGAGCGGTGCGGCAGTCAAAGAGAAGGCGTCCCGCGAGTGCGTTAATCGCCGTCGCGGTCTTGCGGTTGTGTTAGGAGATTGCGGTCACGGTGATCGACGCGATTACGGCGTGAGGTCCGAAGGTGGGGATCTTGACAACTTGCCCTTTGATGGTGCAAGCTGAGAGGTCTGTGAAAAAAGTCACGAAGTGGTTTTGGTCGGCCTACGCTCTTGACCAGAACGCCCAAGCCCATAGAATCCAAGGTTTTACGCCACTTCAAAGATCGCCGGCCGAGAGGTCGCCGATTGATCGATGTGGCGATTCGCTCCGTTACGCACACAGCTAGCACGCCAGGGCGTGCGGCATGTGGAGCACCCTTAGAGTATTGAAGTCATGGCTGACAAGAAGAATATGTCGGTTGCGGATATTCTAGCCGCAGCTCGCAAAGCAGACGGTGGATCTTCTGATGATGCACCACCTGCAGCAGAAGCGCCGGCGGAAGCCGCCGCGCCAGAGGCAGCGAGCGCCGAACCGGCAGCCGCTGCTCCCGTTCCGAAGTTGAAGCCAGGCGAGCGTCCTTCGGTGAAGGATATGTTGGCGATGGCTCGCGCTGGTGACAAAGCCGGAGCTGCGAAGCCAGCCGCGGCCCCTGCTGCTGCCAAAGCGAAGCCGAAGGCAGAAGCGAAAGCGGCTCCTGCTAAGAAGAAGCCAGAAGGCCCCAAGGTGGCCGCCGCGCGTCGCGATACCGCTAGTATCTTGGCGGCTGCCCGCAAGGGCGATAAACCAGGCCCGATCACGAAGGCGGAAGCTGCCAAGCAGCAGGGCGGCAAGCCCAAGGCACCGCCGAAGCCGAAGAAGCCGGCGCCGCCGATGCCGGAGAAGCCGGCCTACGCCAAAGCGGTGGTCGACGAAGGTCGTCGTGCCGCTACCAAGGCAGGCCTGTTTGCCACGATCGGTTCGGCCCTGTTCGGTTCGTCGCTGCGAACCGGTTTCACGGCTTTGGCGTCGACGGCCGGACTGGCATCGCTGTCGGTCGCCCGCTACATGTTCCCGAACATTCTGACCGAGCCGCCGAGTCGGTTTAAGGTTGGTTTTCCCGATGCCTTTTCGGCCGGTGTCGTGGAGACGAAGTTCAAGGCTCAATTCGGTATCTGGGTAGTCAAGGGCGAGTACCAAGGTGAGGCTCAGTTGTTTGCCTTGTCGACGGTCTGCACGCACTTAGGTTGCACGCCGAACTGGCTGGAAGCCGAGCAGAAATTCAAATGCCCCTGCCATGGTAGTGGTTTTTATAAGGACGGAATCAATTTCGAAGGTCCCGCGCCACGGCCGCTTGAGCGATACGCGATTCGTATCGCCGACGACGGACAGGTGGAGATCGACAAGAGCAAGAAGTTCCAAGAGGAAATGGGGCAGTGGGAAGATCCCAACTCCTTTGTTTCTGTGTAACGCAAGTCGGTCGAGCGTTTTTCGAAGAGACGGAATTAATTCAGGTTTTCATTGACACACTGCCACGACGCAGGATCAACAACGGCGTAGGAATCCATGGCTGCTCCCGACCGGTCGCCCCTCGGCGACTCGATTCGTAACTCACAGATCTGGAAGAGTATCTTTCGGCACCCGGCTCCGCTGGATCGTCGTAATCGCATCGTCGTCGTGCTGACGAACTTCATTCTGCATCTCCACCCGGTTTCGATAAAGAAGCAAGGCATCGCGCTTTCTTTCACCTGGTGCATGGGCGGAGTCACGTTCTTCCTGTTCTTGGCCGAGACGATTACCGGCGTGCTGTTGATGTTCTATTATCGGCCGACGCTGGAATGGGCGTATCAGGATATTCTCGCGCTGCGCGATGTGGCGTCCTTAGGTATCTTGCGCGAGCTCCATCGCTGGGGTGCGCATGCGATGGTGATTACCGTGTGGCTGCATATGTACCGCGTCTTCTTGACCGGTAGTTACAAGCCGCCGCGCGAATTCAACTGGGTCATCGGCGTGATTCTGTTGCTGTTGACGCTGCTGCTCTCCTTCACCGGCTATCTGTTGCCGTGGGATCAGCTGGCGATCTGGGCGGTAACGGTCGGTTCGAATATGGCTCGAGCGACCCCATTCTTAGGGTATGAAGGCCCCGGTCAGGCGTTATTTAGCGTGGGCGGGATCGACATGATTACCAGCGCATCGGACGCGCGATTTATGTTGCTTGGAGAACGCGCGGTCGGCGAAGTGACGCTCAATCGCTTTTACATTTTGCACTGTATTGCCATTCCGTTAGCGGTCGCCTTCTTGTTGGCGATTCACTTCTGGCGTGTGCGTAAAGATGGAGGCATCAGCGGGCCGCTCTAGGTTTGGGTGTGGTGGCCCATGACGCAGCGACAGAGACGCGGTTGTTTCTGTCGCTGGTGTGCTCCTTCCAGTTGAACTGAACCTTTTGCCTGCAAGAATCCACGATGGATCCCTCGGTAATTCAGCATTTTCAGGATATTAGCTCCTTCTTGGGAGCCTTTTACATCGCCATAGCCCTGCTTAACGGTGTGGCCGCGTTCTACGTGTGGCATCACATCAAGAACAACGTCTCGGCGATTTTGCTGTTGTTGTTCTCGCTGTTCTGCGCCGGCGTGCTCGCGCCGCTGGCGTTCAGTGGCGACGCACAGTGGATGCCCCGTATGCCGGCGTCCGTGACACAAGCGGTCAATGACGTCTTGGGTGGTTCCTGGGGCGCGGTGATCTACACCGTCGGCAGTGTGGTGCTTCTCGCGGTTCTGTTTGTGAAACGCAAGTTCTTTGTTCGGGCGGATGTCGCTTGGATCATGTTGAACGTTTCGCTGGTCGTGTTGGGGCTGTCGTTCTGCGACAAGAACTTCTACGGCATTGCCGCCAAGCCAGATAACGTGCCGATTGTCGGTTTGATCTTCTTGCTTGGGTTCTTTACCTGGCTGGCGACCGATCGCGCGGTGAAGAACGACGAGCGAGCCAAACAGGGTTTGCCGCCACTAGAAAAAGAGGACGACGAGAAGGTGCTGGTCTGGCCCGACCTCGTCTATATCGAACTCATCTGCATGGTGCTACTAACGGCACTGCTCTTGTTCTGGGCGATCGGACTCGACGCCCCGTTGGAAGAGCCGGCCAGCTCCGTGAAGACGCCGAACCCGTCGAAGGCTCCCTGGTACTTCCTCGGATTGCAGGAAATGCTCGTCTACTTCGATCCCTGGATGGCGGGCGTGGTGCTACCGAGCATGATCGTCGTCGGCTTGATGGCGATTCCGTATATGGACTTCAATCCCAAGGGGAACGGCTATTACACGATCGAAGATCGTAAGTTTAGCTACCTGATGTTCCAGTTTGGGTTCTTTGTTTTGTGGGTCACGTTGATCGTGCTTGGTACGTTCTTACGTGGTCCGAACTGGAATATCTTCTCGACGTACGAGTTCTGGGATCCGCATAAGGTGGAAGCTCTGAATAACGTCGATTTGGCGCAGATGTTCTGGGAAGGGCTGATGCAAACCAGCCTGCCCAAGGCACCCGCCGGAAGCGGTTTCTTTACGGAGCTGCTCTACATTGTTTATCGCGAATGGCTCGGTATCGCACTGACGCTGGGTTATTTGATGCTGCTGCCGCCGATCATGGCAGCGACCGTCTTCCGGAAGTTCTTCGTGAAGATGGGCTTCCTGCGGTTCATGGTGATGTCGAATTTGATCCTGTTCATGGCGATGTTGCCGATCAAGATGGCGCTTCGTTGGACGGTGAACTTGAAGTACATCATCGCGATCCCCGAATACTTCTTGAACTTGTAATTGAGCGAAACCTTTTGTCGGTTGCCGCGATGAATGTTGCGGCCCGTTGCGGACGGATTCTATGCCTGCGAACGAACAAACTTGGCGCGACATGAAGGCCTTGCACTTGGTGTTTGGCATCTCTTCGTGCATTTTGCTGGTGGCTACGCTGTGGCTGTTGGCTTCCGATCACAATCGCGAGTACAAGACGTACCAGCAGGACTTCGAGGCGAAAGAGACCTGGATCAAGAACGCCCAGATCGCCGAGTTCCAAACGGTCCGGTTCTCCCAGGAGTCGGAGCGACTACACGACGCGTTGCTCAAGACTCGCTATCAACTTCCCGACGCAAATCTGGTCAACGAGTTTTTGGCAGCCCTGCCTGCCGATGACGAGTTCCAGACAGTCAAGCCGCTTATCGAAGCGAAGATGGCGGAGTTGAAGGAACTCTCTTCTTCTTTGCCACCTGCCAGCGCGGCCAGTGACGAGGGTGCCTCTTCTGAAGATAAGGATAAATTGGCAGCGTTTGCTGCCGCACGCCAAGATCTGTTCGCTCTGATGCGTGGTCCGATTGCTCGCCTGCAATACATTGAAGATCAGGCGGCCCAGAAGAAGAAGGCTCGCAGCGCCAAGCTCGACGAGGCCAAGAGTAAGTACGACCTGGCAGTTCGCGACGTTAAGGGTGCCGAGACGCTGCACAAGCTCGAGGCCGAGATCGATAAGATCAAGAACGGAGCGGACGAAAACGACATGACGAGCGTTGCCGCTTACACGCTCGCCTTCCAGACTGCCAATCTGCAGCGTTCGGCTCTAGAGTCGATTGTGAAGCAGTTGACCGATGCAGAGACGAATGCTCAAAAGGAACTGGCCGCCCATTCCGCCCGCCGCGACGCCCTGGTCGATGCGTTGCCACAAGCGAGCAAGAACATCATCGGGATGCCGATTCTTGACGCCTTTGGTGGACCATGGAAGCCAAAGCAAAACTGGTTGCCGAACCTGACCATTCCGAATGGTAGCTTCGGTGAGATTGCTCGCTTCGATCGTTGTATCTCCTGCCACTTAGGTATCGATAAGTCGGCGCCCGGGACGGCAGACGTGCCGGCTTATCCTGCTCGTCATGAAGTCACGGTTCTGCTCGCTACGCCCGAAGAAGCTCCTGCGGCGAAGGACGACGAGGGGAACGAGCGAAAGATCGACACGCAGTCGCTCTACGGAATCGTGCTGGCCGACGAAGGCTGGAACGAGCCGACCGACGTTTCGATTCAAGTGGTCTGGCCCGAAGAGGCCGGCGCCCGCGCCGGTTTGCAGATGGGTGATACGATCACCCACATCCGCGTTGGTGATCGCGTTGAGAAGGTGAATACCCGTGCTGAAGCCTTGCGTTATCTGGTCGAACAGGCCCCTTGGGGTGAGTTGATCGAAGTCACCGTCCAACGAGGCCTGCCGCAACCGTACAGCACGCATCCACGTCTTGATCTGTTTGTTGGTTCGCTCAGCCCGCACAAGATTGAAGACATGGGCTGCACGATCTGCCACGAAGGGCAGGGGAGTGCCACCGAGTTTAAGTGGGTTTCGCACACGCCGGATAACCCGGAGCAGGCACACGAGTGGGCTCGCAAGCACGGCTATTTCAACAATCATCACTGGATCTTCCCGATGCGGCCGAACCGCTTCATCGAGAGTTCCTGCATGAAGTGTCATCACGAAGTGGAGCAACTCGCTCCGAGCGAGCGATTCCCGGAGCCTCCAGCACCTAAGCTGACCGAAGGTTACGACCTGGTTCGCTCGATTGGTTGCTATGGCTGCCACGAGATCAATGGCTACGACGGGCCTGAGACTCGTATCGGTCCCGATCTTCGCAATGAGCCGCCTTACTTCGCGGCCGCCGCGCAGCTGAAGTACCTGCTTGGTCCGCAGAAAGAGAAGTTCCAGGGTGAACTCGCTTCGAACGGTGAAGGTGATGGTCAGGCGGCGTTGATGAATGCCGTGAAGACGCTCAGCGAAATGGACAGCCTGTCGCATCAGGTTGCCCACCATCCGGAAGATGACGCCTCGCGAAATCGTCTCTACTTCTTGTTGCAGAGCGATGCCGAACGAGCCGACGCAGCTAGCCGACTGTTGGCTGATCCAGGTCTCTCTGGCGAGATGCGAGACATTGCCAGTCAGTTGAAGAATTCGCCGGAGGGCGTTTCCTTCGCCGATCGGCAAAAGCTTGTCGATTTCCTAAGAGACGACCAAGAGGCAGGGGAGCCGACGTTGCGGCCCGATGCCAAGCAGATTGCCGATCAGTTGGCGACGCCGACCTTGCTTAGCAAGGGCGCTCACAAGTTGGGCGAACTGTTGAAGACGGTCGAATCGCCTGGTAGCTTGCGACGAGTCGGTCCGAGTTTGCGTCACGTGGCAAGCAAACTTGGTGGCGATACGCTCTATCGCTGGATCTTCGATCCGCGTTCGATTCGCCCGACCAGCAAGATGCCGCGATTTTTCTCGCATCACAAGCATTACGATTACTTGACCGATGCGAGCGCGAAGACTGCCGACAACTTCGAGACGATCGAGGCATACAGTGCCGCGGTCTACTTGCTCGATAAGAGTCAGCCGTTTGAATATCTGCCTGTGCAGGACGGGGTGACCGAAGAGCCCGACTTTGATCGTGGCCGCACGATGTTCCGCACCAAGGGCTGCCTCGCCTGTCATCAGCACAGCGAAGATCCTTCCGATCCCGAATCGCTGCTTGGTGAATCGACTCAAGGGCCGAACCTGAGCGAACTTGGGAAGAAGCTTCGTAGTGAGAAGGGTAAGAAGTGGCTGCATAGCTGGATGCTTGGCCCGAGCCACTACAACTTGCGGACGCGGATGCCGAACGTGATGCTTGAGCCGGAGGCCTTGCTCGACGAAGAGGGCAAGACGCAAGAGCAGGACGGCAAGGTTCGCAAGTACGATCCGGCTGCCGACATCACGCTTTACTTGCTTGGTGAAGATTGGAAAGCGGACGAAGATAAACTTGCCCCGCTTACCGCCGAACAGCTTAAGAGCCTAGATGCGTTGGCCTACGAGTATCTCGAGAGCGCCTTCCCCGAGGTGCGAGCGAAGCGATATCTGGCCAACGGAATTCCGCAAAAGGTTGCCAGCAAGCTCGTCGGCCACGAAGTTGAATTGGCCGTCGATGAGAATGCCGAGCTATCGGACGCCGATCGAGAAGCCGACTTGCTCGAAAAGAAACTGAATTACGTCGGTCGTCGCACGATCGGCAAGCTCGGTTGTGCCGGCTGTCACGATGTACCCGGTCTGGAAGCGGCCAAGCCGATTGGTACCACGCTGGCCGACTGGGGTCGCAAAGAATCTTCCAAGCTGGCCTTCGAGCACATCACCGAATATCTCGGCGTGCAGCAGAGTCAGTTCGGCGAGAAGCACGGCGATCACGCGGAGCATGGAGGTGAAGGACACCATGAACATGAGCACATCGATCCGGTGAAGTGGGATTTGAATGGCCGCGACGCCGGCTACTTCATCGAAGCGATGCACCATCATCAGCGTGAAGGTTTCTTGTGGCAGAAGTTGCGTGAGCCACGCAGCTACGATTACCACAAGACCGATGCCAAGGGTTACAACGAACGGCTGCGAATGCCGCTGTTCAATTGGAATAAAGACGAGCAAGGTGAGCTGACCGAATCGGGTCGCCGCGAGATTGAATCGGTGATGACCTTCGTGCTCGGTCTCGTGGCCGAACCGCCGGCGCCGGAGTATGTCTTCGATCCGGGCGAGCGTGGTAATGCGATCGTCGAAGGTGAGAAGGTGCTGGCCCGCTTCAACTGTGCCGGCTGTCACGTGCTGACGCTCGATCGCTGGGATATCGATTTCGATCCGGCTTTGCATGCCTTTGAGCCGGTGTCTTCCGATCCAGGTTATCCGTTCGTGGAACCATTCTTCACGCCTGATGAGATTGCCGCCACCGTGAAGACGGCCGCCAATGGCAAGCAGCAGGCAATTCTCCGTGGTATGCCCCGTTTGGACGCTTCCGGCATCCCAGAAGAACTCGTCTACATTGAAGACGACGAAGAGTTTATCCCGACTTCTGAATTGGAAGAGGGAGAGGACTTTGACGAAAACAGCCTGTTCGGTACCCCGGTTGAGCTTTGGCAGCCGGCGGTGATCAGCGGCAATGTGTTCGATGTAAAGGCACCATTGCCGACGATTCCGTCCGATATTATTAGCCGGCACACACCAGGCCGTGGCGGAGCGTTCGCCCGTTGGCTGATTCCGCAGGCCTTGGAGCTGGAGAATAGCCAAGGCGGTAGTGAGGCCTGGGCTTGGGTTCCGCCGCCACTGATCGACCAAGGACGCAAGACGCAGCCTGAGTGGTTACACGACTTCTTGCTCGACCCGCACATGATTCGCCCCGCGGCGATTCTACGGATGCCGAAGTTCAATATGTCGAGCGATGAAGCGACCAAGTTGGTCCATTACTTCGCGGCTCGAGATAACTCGGAGTACCCGCATCAGTTCAACTACCGAACGCGTCGTGAACATCTCGAAGCTCGTGAGGCGGAGTACGCCGAAAAGTTGGCCGCCGATGGCGAGACGGGCACCCGTTTCGAGGATGCCTTTGAGATCGTGGTCAACAAAGAAGGCTGTGTGAAGTGTCACTTGGTGTCGGACTTCGATCCCGGCGGATCGCCACGAGCCAAGGGACCGAACCTGGCGGACGTGACTCGACGATTGCAGGCGGATTACCTGAAGCGTTGGTTGGCCAAGCCGGATTCCATTCTGCCTTACACGAAGATGCCGGTGAACTTCCCGTACGGACCGGAGGGCTTCATTATGAAGGATCCGGAGACGGGTGAGAGCGTCCAGCTCTACCATGGTGATAGCACGCAGCAAATCGACGGTATTGTTGATCTGCTGATGAACTTGGATACCTACCTAGAGGAGCAAATTTCGATCAAGGATAAGGTCAGCGGCGATTCGCCCCCCGCCGAGCAGTAGTACAGCGGATGGGGGCTGACGAAGCTCTCGCCTTCGAGTCGACGAGAATGTCTCGGGGATTCAACCCAAAACGGTCGTTCAAAGCGTGCGTTGACGGCACAGCTGCGACCTTCGCGGGATGGTTGGTTGTGCCTAGCACGGCTATAATCACACAGACCGTTTGGGTGGTTTTTCGCAGGCGTTTGTCCGAAGTTGGGCGAGGTGCGAGCTCTCCACAATCACCCCGCGACGCCGCAATGACGCGGCAGCGACTTGGCGCGGATCGCGGCTCAAGAAACTTGATCGACCCCGTGATTCGCGGATTGCAGCTGACAGGGGACCACCGGACGTTTCCCTCGAGGCATTGATCCTGACTCTATGGAGGCAATTGGAACGATGAAGAATACGACACAACGACGATGGCTGCTTTCCTTGCTCCTGCCGGTAGTTGCACTCGGCTGTGGACAGAGCTCGCTTACGGATCGTGGAGATGATGCCGAAAATCGGCTCGCTCAACTGGACGTCAACCATGCCCTGGCGACGCCTGGCGAAGCGGAAGTCTCGCTCGTCGCCAACGAATGGGGAACGCTCAAGGGCAAGTTCGTCCTCGATGGCAAAGCTCCCGCCGCGGCCAAGTTGAAGATCACCAAAGATCAAGCGTTCTGCGGTCCCTTTGGTTTGACCAGTGAAGATCTCGTGGTCAGCGATGATGGTGGAATTCGTGACATCTTCATTTGGGTTCGGGTCAAGAGGAGCACGAAGCTCAAGATTCATCCCGACTATGACAGTGACGCGGACGCGACCATTCGCATTACGAATAAGGACTGCCGGTATGAACCGCACTCTCTCGTTCTGCGAGCAGGTCAGAAGCTAGAACTGGGGAATGACGACAAGGTGGCCCACAACGTCAACCTACCGTTCACCAAGAACCAACCCTACAACCGCATCATTCCTCCTAGCGGCACGGATACGATCAAGAAACTGTCGAAGGCGGAACGCTTGCCGGTCGAAGCGAAGTGCGATATTCACCCTTGGATGAATGGTCGCGTCCTCGTTCAAACCCATCCGTACGCTGCAGTGACGGGGGAAGATGGATCGTTTGAGATCAAAAACTTGCCGGCCGGTAGCGAACTCGAGTTCCAGGTCTGGCACGTTTCTGGCTACGTCGATACGCCCAAAGTCGGTGGCAAGCCGTGGAAGAAGGGTCGCTTCAAGATGAAAGTCGCCAAGGGAGATAACGATCTTGGTGAAATCAAATTGAAGGCCAAAGATTTGCAGTAATCACTTTGCAATAATCACGTTGCAAAAAACGCGGGCCGCGTCGCGGCCGTCAAGCAATTAACGTCGTAAGAAAGAAAATCCGGGTCGCCTGGGCGGCCCTTGATGGGATGACGGAGCATGTCACACAAAGGAAAATTTGCGCTACTCGCGCTTGGCTTGGTTGTCTTGGCTGGCTGTCGTGACAGCGTAGCGGACTCGCTTCCGCCTCAAGAGGACGTGGCCCTGAAGCTTCGCGAGGCGATTGTCGCGTCGCAAGGCGATGTTGAGTCGGATGCTGAAGCGGAAGTGCAAGAGCGTACCGGTTGGGGCACGATCAAAGGACGGTTCGTGGTTGTCGGACCGACACCGACCCTGGCGCCTTTGCGTGCCGACAAAGACACGGAAGTTTGCGGAACGTCGGCGCCCGACGATTCGATCAAGGTTGGCGCGGACGGAAGTCTCGCCAATCTGACCATCTATGCTGTTGGACTCAAGGGTGACAACGTTCACGAGTCGGCCGCCAGTCCCGTGGACGATTCCGTGCTGTTTGATCAGGAAAAATGCATCTTTCTCACTCGCGTGACACTGATGCAGACCGGTCAGAAGTTGAGAGTGAAGAACAGCGATACGGTTTCGCACAACACGTTGATCAAGACGAAGCGGTCGCCCGAAACGAACATCACAATCAATGCCAAGGATGAAAAGCTGCTGAACATTCCAGCCGCCGAGAAGACGCCGGTGCCGGTCGCCTGCAGTGTGCATCCTTGGATGCTGGCCTATCTGTTCCCGCACGAAAACGGCTACGCCGCCGTCACGGGTGATGACGGAACATTTGAAATTGCGAATCTCCCGGCCGGAATCGATTTGAAGATTCTGGTCTGGCATGAACGGCTCAAGAAGTTCAATAAGATCGACGTCAACGGCGAGGAGCAGACCTGGAAACGCGGTGTCGTGAAGCTCGACAAGCCGCTTGAGCCGGATGAAGTTCGCGAATTGGAGATCAAGATTCCCGCTGGGCTATTGGGTGGCTAAGTCGGCCGCCTGTGCGATCTGTCGCCTGAGTGCCTACCTTCTCTTGCTTAGAGAGCGGGGCAGTTTGCAGCCCGAATTTTGAATCCCCGAACAGATAATCCCTCCTGACCATTATCCAACGATTGGTAAACCATTATTTGCATCTGATCGGTGTAAAGAGGTGAGTAAAGCAGTGTATCGTCCCCTTCAGTATCGTCCGAAGACTATCGGCGCCGCGCTGATTTGTTTATCGGTTCTGGTCGTCGCGAACGCCGGATGCACGGGCTCCTCGGAACCCCAGTTCGTTGCCAATTTGGTCAACGCACGTTTGCAGGAGCGTGAGACGGGCGAAACGATTACGGAAGCACATCGTCAGGAGATTGCCAATGTCCTGATGGCCGTCTTTGGCACGCCCGACAAACCCGATGATCCGTTTCCCGGTGAATCGGCCAGTGTCCTGGAGCGAGCCGGCTTCGATGTTGCCAAGTTGAAAATTGCCGCGGGGCCTGTCTATAGCAACGAGCAGGGACAGGACTTCGGGCTCTATCGTCGACACTGCGTTCACTGCCACGGCGTTACCGGAGATGGAGCAGGTCCGACCGCTCCGTTCTTGAATCCTTATCCGCGTGACTACCGCCACGGACGATTCAAGTTCAAGTCGACCTTTGGTGCAGCCAAGCCGACGCACGACGACTTGAAGCGTGTGCTGATGTGGGGGGTCCCAGGTTCGTCCATGCCGAGCTTCCGCTTGCTGCCGGACAATGAGCTCGACGCCCTGATTGAGTATGTAAAGTATCTCAGCGTACGGGGCGAGACTGAGAGGCGTCTACTGGAAGCGTATGCAGCCGAGGGCGACTTTGCCGGGCTTGAGTCCGCTGAGGAACTGGCTGCTCAGGTGGCTGGTAGCTTGCCGCTGACCATCGAAGATGGCGAAGCGGAAGAACCCGACTACGAGAACACCGTAGCATCGCTGATGTACGCCTGGTACAGCGCCAAGGATCAGGTCATCACGGCGGCCGACGTCCCCGAGATTGCCCGGCCGGATGCGAGTAAAGAAGATCACGAGAAGTCGGTGGACTTGGGCCGAACCTTGTTCTATGGCAAAGCGGCCAACTGCTTTAGCTGCCATGGCGATTCCGCCCAGGGCGATGGCCAGGCAAACGACTTCAACGTTCGATTTGAATGGCGAAAGAAATTGATCGGCACGCCCCAGCCTGAACTGGATGAGCTGGTGGCGGAGTTCCGGCACGACGGGGCGCTCAAGCCTCGCAATGCCCGCCCGCGTAACCTGCGCCAAGGCATCTTCCGCGGAGGACGCCGCCCCATCGATATCTACTACCGCATCTATTCCGGCATCTACGGCACGCCGATGCCTGGTCTCGGTGGCAGCGCGGACGCCAGCGAGGTTGAAGATGACGACGCGAGCGACGAGTCGGGTGAAGAGGAAGGCGCTAAGAAGGTTAGCCCGGAGGATATTTGGCACATCGTGAATTACGTCAAGTCGCTGCAGCACGAGCCATTCAGTGTTCCAACTCGTTATCCGGTGATGAGCGCCTCGTCGGTTGAGACCGATCATGGTCGCTAGTCGAATTAAGGGAATTGATTCAAACAGCTTTTACGAGCAAGACATTTAATAGTCGTTGAGCAGCGGTAACAGGTAACATTCGTTGAGCAACGATGTCGGAGTCATAACGTGGGAAAATTTTGGGCGTTTGTATTTCTGTTGATTCCCGTTTTGGGGGTCGCGGTCTTCGTGGCTGCTGCGGACGACGCGAACTACTGGTTCCCGATCGACGTTTCCGAGTATGGACACAATGTCGACCGCCTGTTCATGGTGATTCTCTGGCTCACCGGCGCGGTCTTCGTGGCGACGGAAATTGCCTTGGTTTGGTTCATCTTGCGATACGATCGCAAAGCGAATACCGCACCGGTTAAGTTCACCCACGGTAGCCATACCTTGGAAGTTGTCTGGACCGTATTGCCGGCGGCCACGCTATTGTTCATCGCGATTTATCAGATGAACGTCTGGGCCGACACTAAAGTTCGTCGCCCTGAAGAGCCGGGCGTGGTGGTCGAAGTGACCGCCCGGCAGTTTGAGTGGCGACTGCGATATCCGGGAGATGACGGCAAATTCGACACTCCCGACGATATCTACACCGTCAACGATCTGCACGTGCCGGTGGACGAAGAGATCATGGTTCGGCTCAAGAGCCAGGACGTGTTGCACAGCTTCTTCCTGCCGAATCTACGCGTTAAGCAGGATGCCGTACCGGGTATGGAGATTCCCGTCTGGTTCAAGGCCAAGAGCCAGGGGGCATTCGACCTGGTTTGTGCCGAGTTGTGCGGTTGGGGGCATTACAAAATGAAGGGACGCCTGACGGTCCAGTCGCGAGCAGACTTTGATCGGTGGCTAGCAGAATTAGAAGCCGAAGGCCAACGGACCCAGTCCGAGGCAGTAGAGAATAGCGAGACGGAAGAATGAGTACGACTGCAGAGGGATTCCTCGCGCACGACGACGGACACGCTGGTCACAAGGAGCCGGGCTTCATTTCGAAGTACGTCTTCTCGCTCGATCATAAAGTCATCGGACTGCAATTTCTATTTTCCACGCTGATCTGGTTTTTGATCGGCGGACTGTTGGCACTTGGTATTCGCTGGCAGCTTGCCTGGCCTTGGAGCGATGTGCCGATTTTTGGCGAGTTGGTGTTTGGAGCCGAAGGCGGCCAGATGTCGCCTGAGTTCTACACCATGCTATTCACAATGCATGCCACGGTGATGATCTTCTTCGTGATCATTCCGGTTCTCGCAGGTGCCTTCGGAAACTTCCTGATTCCGTTGATGATCGGCGCCGACGATATGGCATTTCCGACACTCAATATGCTCAGCTACTGGTTCATGTGGCCGGCGTTCATCTGCATGGGAGCCAGTTTCTTTGTCGACGGCGGAGCGGCCGCGGGAGGTTGGACTTCGTATCCTCCACTCTCGGTGGTGCCTGAGGCGGCGCCCGGTAGCGGCATGGGCCAGACCTTATGGCTGTTCGGCGTTACCTTCGTCGGTATCTCGTCGATGATGGGTTCGATCAACTACATGACGACCATCATCTGCATGCGAGCCCCTGGCATGACGATGTTTCGTCTGCCGCTGACGATCTGGGCGATGTTCATTACCGCCGTCCTGCAGGCGTTTGCTCTGCCGGTTTTGACCGCGGCTGGTTTCATGCAGGTCATGGATCGCCTGGGCGGAACGGGCTTTTTCCTGCCCGAAGGCAACATTGTTAACAACTCCGCGGCCGCGGCGGGCGGTGGTCAGCCGCTGTTGTGGCAGCATTTGTTCTGGTTCTACTCCCACCCGGCGGTCTACATCATGATCCTGCCGGCGATGGGCATGGTGTCGGACATCTTGGCTTGCTTCGCGCGAAAACCGATCTTTGGCTACAAGCCGATGGTCTACTCGATTAGCGGTATTGCGGGCCTTGGGTTCGTCGTTTGGGGGCATCATATGTTTGTCTCCGGCATGAATCCGTATCTCGGCATGACGTTCATGACCGCCACGATGATGATTGCACTTCCGAGTGCAATTAAGGTTTTCAACTGGCTCGGTACGCTGTGGGGTGGAAAGATCATCTTCACCACGGCAATGCTGTTTGCGATGTCGTTCGTGTCGATGTTTATCGTCGGTGGCCTCTCGGGAATCTTTATGGCGGCCACTCCGGTCGACATCTTCATTCACGATACCTATTTCATCGTGGCTCACTTCCATTACGTGCTCTTCTCGGGTACGGCGATGGCGGTATTCGGTGCGATTTACTACTGGTTCCCCAAGATGTTCGGCCGCATGATGAACGAGTTTTGGGGGAAGATTCACTTCTTCCTGACGTTCATTTTTCTCAATGGAACCTTCTTCCCCATGCATATCTTGGGGATTGTCGGATTTCCTCGCCGATTGGCCGATCCGTATCACTACGAGACGTTTAGCCAGCTGCTTGAGATGAATCAGTTCATGACGATCTGCGCGATCGGCATGGTCGCCACGCAGATTATTTTCGCGATCAACTTCTTTGGCAGCATCTTCTTCGGTCCAAAGTGCGGTCGTAACCCTTGGGGTGCGAACGGACTGGAATGGACCGCCCCGAGTCCTCCTGGGCACGGTAACTTCGATGTGCAGCCGGTCGTCTATCGCGGCCCGTACGAATACGGAAGTCCCGAGGTGGATACCGACAACTACCTGCAGACCCAACCGCCACCAGAAGGCAAGGAATCGGACTAGCGTTCCGTTTCGATTTCTTCAGTACGTTACCCATAGCAGCGTGAATTCAGATCCCCGCCAACATCGTTCGTCCGCCAGCGGCGTGACCTCCTTCAATCCGTGGCCTCATCGGCTGTCGGTGTTTTTGGTGTGCGCGACCTTTCCGCTGATCTGGGTGGGAGCCTTGGTGACGACAACGAAGGCGGGCATGGCGGTCGAGGACGGGTTCACAACCTACGGACATCAATTGTTTCTCTACCCTTGGACGACATGGTTTGCCGGTCCCTGGGATCTATTTGTCGAGCATGGTCATCGGCTACTCGGAGCGACGGTGGGCATGATCACGATTGCCCTCTGCTTGACCATTTGGCGTTGCGACGACCGGCCGTGGATGCGAGTGTTGGGAGTCGCCGCCTTGCTGCTCGTGATTGCCCAAGGCGTGTTGGGTGGAATTCGCGTCGAACTCGATCAGGTTCGCCTGGCACAGATTCACGGTTGCGTGGGCCCATTGTTCTTCAGCCTGGCGGTTGCCATCGCGGCGTTCACGTCTCGTTGGTGGCACCGTACCGACTCACAAGTCGTTTCGGCCGGCAAGTTTCGCCGCATGGCACTTATTACGACCGGTTTGGCCTACTTGCAGATCGTACTTGGCTCCAACTTGCGACACATTCCGCCAGCTGCCGATCACGGGATTTTCGGTGCGGCGTTGGTTTTCCATCTGATGGTTGCGGCGGTGATTGCCGTTCAGGTCGCGATCCTGGCGGTTTCTGTGTGGCGAACGCGACCTGGATTGTCACTTACTTTGCCTGCATCCATCTTGGCGGCTTTGCTGGCCGTGCAACTGATGTTTGGTGTGGCGACTTGGATCTGGAAGTACGGCATTCCGTTTGAATTCATGCAGGATTGGCAACCTTTCGCCGGCTGGGTCAACACGGCTGGCTCGATGAGCGAATCGCTAATCATCACGGCCCACGTCGCGACCGGATCGTTGATTCTCGTGACAGCGCTGTTGATCTCGCTCCGTAGCGTACGGTTCTCCTATCTTTCCGCTCGCTTGGCGAACAGGATGGGAGGTGTGGCATGAGCACGTCGTCGATTGCCTACGAAGCTGGGCGCAGCTCTCTATTGGGACGCCTGGCTGATTACGGTCAGCTGATTCGTCCCAAGATCGCCCTGTTGGAGTTGGTGACGTTGGCCGTTGGTGCCGTGGTGGCTTCGGCAGGAATGCCGGCGGAGCCTTGGTTGCTGGCCCATGCCATGGTCGGTACCACGTTGCTGGCGGCGAGTGCGAGCATTCTGAATCAATGGTTGGAACGAGGTAGCGATGCTCTGATGGAGCGCACGGCCTCGCGACCGCTGCCCGCCGGTCGGCTCAGTGGTGCTCACGTCTTCGTGCTCGGATCACTTACTGGAATCGCTGGCATGGCGTACTTGGTGCTGGTGGTGAATCTAAATACGACGCTACTTGGCTTCGCCTCCTGGTTCCTTTACATCGCGGCTTACACGCCGCTGAAGTTTCGTACTACCGCGAACACGATGGTGGGAGCCGTCTCTGGTGCCATTCCGGTGTTGATGGGTTGGGCCGCCGTTGGTGGTTCATTCCACGGACCCTATGGCGTCTTGGCGGCGATGCTGTTCGTGATCGTATACCTGTGGCAGTTTCCGCATTTCATGGCGATCGCCTGGCTCTATCGCGATGATTACCGCGCGGCCGGTATTCAAGTCACTCCGGTTGTTGAACCGACCGGTAGACGAGCGGCCGTGCAGGCAATTTCGCTCTCGCTCTGCTTGATTCCAGTGACATTGGTCCCGATTGCGATCTGCTGGAAGGCCTTCGGCAATTTGCCAGCTTGGACGGTCCCCTATGGTCTTGGGGCAATCTTCCTGGGCGTCATGCAGGTCGTGGCGGCAGTCCGTTTTGGCATGTTGCGAGACGAACTTAGTGCCCGGCGACTGCTACATGCCACGTTGGTTTACCTGCCGGCAATTTTGGGGCTGCTGGTAGTGGCCGCGATCGTCCTGCTACGCGGTCTCTAAGCGAATAAGACAATAACGAATTCACCATATCGATTTACGGATAAGTAAGAAGGGAAATCATGGCCGATAGCGAACACGGTCATCACGGACATCTACAGCTGGAGTACCAGCCGGCGTTGCCGCTTTCTAACGGCAAGCTGTTTATGTGGTTGTTCCTGTCCACGGAAATCATGTTTTTTGCGGCCTTGTTGGGTACGTATATCGTGCTTCGATTTGGTGCCACGGCATGGCCCACGCCGGAAGACGTTCACCTGGTCGAAATCTACGGGGCGCTCAACACGTTCGTGCTGATTTGTTCCAGTGTGTCGATCGTGTTGTCGCTTGAGGCGGCCCGCGCCAACCAAGTTGGCAAGGCCAAGGGTTGGATGCTGGTAACGTTGATCTTGGGGACGCTCTTCCTAGGCGTGAAAGCTTACGAATACAAGTCCAAGTTCTCGCACGGCGTCTATCCGACTCCCACGCTTGAGTCCCGCATGATGTTCGAGAAGGCCGATCTGCGTTATGTCGCGGCGGTTCGCGGACGTCTGACGGAACTGCAAACGGAAATCACGGAAGTGAATAATCGTCAAGATGCGTTGGAGACGCTGGTCGCGAATCCTGGTGAGGAGGATGCCGGTCAAATTGAAGCGGCCAAGGCCGAACTCGTGGAATTGGAAGCAGGTGAAGACGAACGCGGAAAACGCGAGGAAGCCATAACGAGGCTCCTTACGCAGGTGCGTGAAACGGAGCGATACGCCGCTAAGAATCCCACTTCGACAGAAGGGGTGGCGAAGATTCTAGAACTCTCCGAATTGATCTATCCGCCGCACCACGCACTGCACGCGCACTCGACGGAAGAAGAAACGGAAGAGAGCAAGAAAGAGGGCGACGATGCTGAAGCAGCAGGATCAGAAGACGCTGATTCCGAAGAGGCTGAAGTGGGGCCCTTCAAGGGAATCAACGGCGAGGAAGAGACGAGCTGGATGCGGCTGCCATTTGTGATGCCCGGCGGCAATATGTGGGCCAGCACCTACTTTTTGTTGACTGGATTTCACGCCCTGCATGTCGTTGTGGGTTTGATCGTGTTTGCGATCTTCATGTTCCTGCGACTCGACGCGAAGCGAGCGGGAGCGGTTGAGAACGTTGGCCTGTATTGGCACTTCGTCGACCTTGTGTGGATCTTCCTGTTCCCGATGTTGTACCTGTTCCAATAAACGCGTCACATTTGCGAAAGATAATTTGACGTTAGTCGCGTGACTTGAGTGTTCGGACTCCTTGGGTTCGAGAGACGGAGTCGCCGACGAAGAAAGGTTTTTTTGATGTCTGATCAAGCAGCCGAAGCTCATACGGACGACCATGGCGACGATCACCATGGTAGTATCGGCACCTACATAGCGGTGTTTGTTGCGTTGTGTGTCCTGACCGGCGCCTCATTCTTCACCTACACGGACGCCTGGCGAAACGTGCTCTCCAAGGAAGCCGGCTGGACGTTCATGATGGCGGTCTCTTGCTGTAAAGCACTCCTCGTGATCTTGTTCTTTATGCATCTCAAGTACGAGGCCAGCTGGAAGTACGTGCTCACGATTCCAGCCGGATTGATGTCGATCTTCTTGGTGCTAATGCTTGTTCCCGATGTGGGCTTTCGGACGAACAACGGAATCTATCAATACTCGAAGGAACGCTGGCGCGATGCGGCGACTCCTGATTGGGTGAAGGCCGACCAGGGTGCGGAACACGATGCCGCCCATGGCTCGGGCGACGACCACGCGGACGATCACTAGAACGGCCCGTCCGAGCGGAGCTTCCGACGTACCGGTCGGACAACGTCATGAATGCTTCACCCGCCATCGCGGTCGCCGATGTCACGCACCACTACGGCAGCCGCTGTGCTCTTGATGATCTCAGTCTGACGATTGCGCCGGGCGAGATCTTCGCCTTTGTCGGTCCGAATGGAGGTGGCAAAACCACTCTCTTTCGACTGCTGACCACGTTGATGCCCTTGCAGCAAGGGAGCGTTACGATCGACTCGCTCGATCTCGCTCACCAGGTGGATCGCATCCGCCCGCTCTTGGGAGTTGTTTTTCAGTCGCCCAGTTTGGACAAGAAGCTGACGGTAGCCGAGAACCTCCGCCATCATGGGCATCTCTACGGGCTCTCGGGTCGTGAGTTGGCCGATCGAATTGACGAGATGCTCAGCCGTCTTGGCATTCAGGCTCGTGCTGGCGATCGCGTCGAGAAACTATCAGGCGGATTGCGTCGACGGGTGGAGCTGGCCAAAAGCATGTTGCACCGGCCCCGCATTCTACTGTTGGACGAGCCAAGTACGGCCCTCGATCCCGTCGCTCGCAATGACATGTGGACCTACCTGGAATCGATTCGCAAGTCGGAAGGCGTGACGGTCGCTCTGACGACTCACTTGCTGGAGGAAGCGGAGAAGGCCGACCGCCTGGCGATCCTGAATGAAGGAAAGCTGGTTGCGCTCGACACGCCCGATGCCCTACGGAGCACGATTGGTGGCGACACGATTACCATTCGCACCGCCGAACCGTCACCGCTGGCGACCGCCATTACGCAGGAGTTTGACTGCCAGGCAGATGTCATCGACGGCAGCGTGCGTTTGGAACAGGCGGAAGGTCACCGCTGGATAGCTAAGCTCGTCGAGGCGTTTCCCGGCAAGATCGATGCGATTACCTTTTCAAGGCCGACACTTGAGGATGTGTTTGTTGCTCGCACAGGCCATCGATTTCGCGAAGACATGGGCGAGGCGCTCGCCGAGGAAGTAGGGCAGGGGGGAGCGAGTCATGAGTGACGCAGCAGGTTCGTCCTCCGCCGCTACCACTAATGGCGTTACTGCCGATACGGGGCCGCTCAAGGCGCGCCCCGCCCTGGCCGTGGCGACGCTTTGCCGCCGCGAGCTGGTCCGTTTCTTGCGTCAGCGCAATCGTGTGTTTGGTGCCCTGGGCCAACCAATCATTTTCTGGTTACTTTTCAGTGAAGGCTTTCGTGGCTCGGACATCGACTACTTGCATTTCTTTCCGGGAACGCTGGTGATGATTCTGTTGTTCACGGCGATCTTTGCGACGATCTCGATCATCGAGGATCGACGCGAGGGTTTCTTGCAGTCGGTTCTGGTCGCGCCGGTTCCCCGCTGGGCGATGACATTCGGCATGATCTCCGGTGGTGCCACACTGGCCATGATTCAGGCTTTGCTGTTCCTGGTGCTCGGCTATGTGACGCTGGATGGTCTGACGACCGATCCGCTGCTGGTGGTGCAACTACTGCTTATGATGGCGGTCATCGCCATCGCACTCACCTCGCTCGGGTTCATTCTGGCCTGGCAAATGGAGAGCACGCACGGCTTTCATGCGATCATGAGTCTGGTGCTGCTGCCGATGTGGTTGCTTTCTGGGGCGTTCTTCCCCGCTGGTACCGAAGGGACTGGCTGGTTGTCGTGGATCGTCCGCGCCAATCCGCTCACCTATGGTGTGTCCGGGCTGCGTCAGCTACTGGTTCACGGCGGGCAGACGCTCACCAACGGAGGGCAGGGGGCCGATGTGGGGGCTACCGCGGGTAGCTCGCTTGCGGTCTGCTGGGTGGTGACGATTTTGTTCGCGGGGGTCGCCTTCGCCGTGGCGTGCTACTCTTCGCGAAGAAGTACTAAAGGAGACTTGTTGTCATGAGTGCGGGCTTGCGTGTTTGGCTTTCCTTGTTGGTGTTTGTCGCCGTTGGCTATGGAGCGTATCGCTATTTGCCGGTGGGTTCGGAGACGGAGACTGCATCTGCTACGGGCGACGCCGATGCGTCCGGCACAGACAAAGAGAATGAGAGTAAGGTGAAGCCCGGCGAGAAGCCGGTCGATTTGTCGTCGTTCACGATGACGGAGCGGAGCGGAGAGAGCTACAACTTCGAACAACTTAAAGGCAAGATCTGGGTCGCCAACACCTTTTTCGCCTCGTGCCCTCATCAGTGTCGCAAGATGAACGAGTCGGTGGCTGCGTTACAGAATAATCCCGATTTCGCGGATGTTCATTTTGTCAGCGTGTCGGTTGATCCGGCCGCGGATACGCCGAAGGACCTAGCTGAGTACGCGGACACGTTTTCTGCCGACAAAGATCGCTGGCTGTTCATGAACGGAAAAATGAGCGACGTCCGCCGGCTGGGCGATGAGATGGGCGTGGCGACTGGTTATCAGACTCACACGCGAAAGTTGATTGTGTTCGATCAAACGGGGACTTATCGCGGGGCTTTCACATACAATTCCCAGGAGCAGATGTCCGAGTTGAGCAAGCTGTTGCAAGAACTGCTCGCGGCTCAGAAGGACAGCGAGGGCTAGGGCCTGTCGGAGACCTGGCATTTTCGGCCGACGATTTTACGGAGCAGGGCAATATTCAAGTGAAGCTTCAGGTAGAACACTTGCCGACGATCAACGTTTTTCTCAACTCGCTTGCGAGCGTGTTGTTGATAATTGGTTTCGTGCTTATCAAGCAGAAGAAGGAAGAAGCTCACAAGAACACGATGCTCGCCGCGTTCTTCGTGTCGACCGCGTTCCTGGCTTGCTACGCGGCCTATCATTTTCTGGCCGGGCACGTGAAGTTTGGGGGCGGTCCACCCGTTTCGTACATTTACTTCACGATATTGATTTCTCACATTGTGTTGGCGGTTTCTGTCCCGTTCTTGGCCGTTTCGACCATCTATTTCGGCCTCACGCTGCAGCGAGAGAGGCATCGCCGCTGGGCACGATGGACGTTTCCGATCTGGCTTTATGTATCGCTGACCGGGATTGTTATCTACTTCATGTTGTATTGGCTCTACCCGCCCGCGGCGGCCTAACCTAGAATGTTGTTGTCATGGTCAATTTGCTCTCACAGCTGTTGAATATGAGTCGGCGATCGCTAAGGCGATTCGTGCCGATGGTCTGCCTGCTGCTCTGCTTTTGCTTCTTGGCGGCGGCCACGGCATCGGCCTGTCCCGGTTGCAAAGAGGGACTCTCCGCCAATGAGCAGAGAATTGCCGAGGGCTATTTCTGGAGTATTCTCTTTATGCTCAGTATGCCGATGTTGATCGCAGGCACCTTCGGCACCTACGTCTACATTGAGGTACGTCGTGCCCGTCGCGATCGGGAGCAGTTGGCGGCCGCCGAGGCGGCCGGCAGTGAGGCCAACGAGCCGGCTTCCATCTCTAGCTAAGTCCGCGTTGTGGCTTGCTGCTGTTGACGTCGTCTCGCTCTACTCGGTTCGTTCTTGCGGCCTTTTCTTGTCGTCGCCACTGGGGTCGACGAAGTAGTCCATGCCGTACCAGAAGCAGCGGGCGTAGCGAAAGAACCACAGCGGAAAGAGTATTGTGAAGGCGCCAAGTATCGACAAGCGAACGGTGTCCGACCAGGGCGCGAAGATGAACATCGCCAGGTAGCCGATCGTGACCAGTACGGCAGTTAGACCGTAGTTGACGTAGATCGAGCCGAGGTAGAAGCCAGGGGCTCGCTCGAAGGAAGCCTGGCAATTGTCGCACGTCGAGTTCATGCGGAAGTAACCACGGAACATCTTGCCTTGGCCACAGCGGGGACAGCGAAGTCGCGCCGATCGCCAAAGGATGGTTCCCAGTTTTCTGGGTTGCTCGTCGCTCACGTGTTCGGTTGCCCGTTGGTCTTGAGGGGAAGGGGAGTCAGAAGTTCGGGGAGCGGGGCGTGTAGGATACTGCCCCAGCGGCCACGGATGAGTTAAGTTAATTGCGAATCGTGGTGGCGAATTACTGAAGAAGTTAGAACGGCAATCGAAGGTGTGTCGATGAAGGGTTTAGGTAAGTTGCTTCAGTTGGCGGGGCTGACGATTCTGCCACTTTCGATGTTAATGCAATTGACCGATCTGTTGGGGCGGAGGATCGGGTTGGATCAGATGGTGATTATGTTGATCGCAGGTGTCACCGCATTCTATTTGGGGCGGCTTGTCGAAGGCTATGCGGGGGGAGACGACGACAGCTAGGGCACTGGCCATGGACCTGCGCAAGTGGTTGCCGAGCAACGCGTTTCGAGTGTCGATGGTGGTCTATCAGGGGACGTGTTCTGCTGGCGTCTCACCGTTTGCTGGTTCTTGCGATAAAGGGGCTCTGGGTTTCCTCGGGGCTAGGCCGCTCGTATACTACTTTCTAGGAACCGTAACTTAATATTTGATAACTCCTTAGGACAAGTCATCGGGCATGCTATCGGCCGCTGACCGTCGAAACAGAGAGGCATCTACGCTGCCGTCGTGCGGTTGCGTCACAGTACGTCCTCAGGCGGCGTTCTGTAACCGGATTATTTGGCTTGGCACCGTCCTGGTTGTCGCCGCGTTCTGTTTCTCTTCTCAGGCAGAAGCCCAACCGCGATTTCGCTTTGTTCCTCAGCCGAGACTCGATCGTTTTGAACTCTCAAAAGAGATTCAGATCGAGAGCGAGAGTATCGGCGAAGTGCGTCCACACCTCGCTCGGGCGGAAGCTCTTGCGGAGAATGGGAACTGGGACGAGGCCATCAAGGCGCTCCGTCGGATCCTGGCCGACTTTAGTGGCCGTACTATTCAGATCTCACCGCGACGGTACGTCAGCGTTCGTACGCTATGTCACATGCACATCGCCGCGATGCCAAAGGCGGCACTCGAGCTCTATCGGGACCGAGTCGATGCGGCGGCGGAGAAACTTTATCAGGAGGGAGTCGCCCAGCGAGACGCGGCGACGCTTCGGCAGATCGTCGACACGCTTTTCTGTAGCAGCTATGGGGATGATGCCCTCAACGTGCTTGCACAGCTCGCCTTGGAGCAGGGCAATTACGACGAAGCCCGGCGATATTGGGAGCTCATTAGTCCGCTACTGCGAACTCGCTATGGTCAGAGTGCCTGGATTGGACTTTATGGATACAACTTGGACGAAGAATGGGACGAGCTTGGACCGCAATTTCAGAGCCGTTCCGACGCTCCTCACTGGCTTGCTTATCCCGATTCAGATCTGAGTCTGGCTTCGATTCGTGCTCGACTGACGCTCGTCTCCATTCTTGAAGGAGCCAGCGAGCGGGCCGAGATGGAACTGGAGATCTTCCGCCGGCTGCACTCCGAAGCCAAAGGACGTTTGGCTGGCCAGAAGGGCCCGTACCAGGCGACGCTCGCCAAGTTGTTGCGGGCCAGCGGGTCGTGGCAGGAGCCAGCATCAGACGACCGAGATATTCCCACGGGGTCGCTCTTGCCGAGTGCCAAGCCAGCGTGGAGCGTGCCACTGCGGCATGCGGCAAGTTCCGGGCAGTTCTATGTGCGACAGGGGAATCGCCTTGATTTTCCGGTACAGGACCGCCAGCTTGCCTTCTATCCACAGGTGGCGGGCGATCTTGTCTTTGTCGGCAACAGCAATGCGTTGTTCGCATTCCGTACAGCGAGTGGACTTCCTGCTTGGCCGACCGGTAACGACCAAAACCCACTCGGCTTTTTTTTCAACTTGGTGAGCCGATCGGACCGGCCTGGTTCCGATGTGACATCGCGTAATCGGGCGATCGATGCACCACGTTACTCGATGACCTCTCACGACGGTCTGTTGTTCGCTCGATTGGGGCCGCGTGCGATTCCTACGGAGTCGACGGGGGCTAGCGCGAAAGATCGCAGCCATATCGTTTGTCTCGATATCACACGAGAAGGCTCCGAGCGATGGAGGATTCCCCGCGAAGATCAGTTCAGTCGCTTCCGGGCTCAGGGGTGGGTCTTTGAAGGACCGCCAGCCGCCGACGATACGAGCGTGTATGTCGGAATGCGACGCGGGATGCCTTGGTCGGAAGCGTACCTGGCTTGTTTCGATATACAGAACGGAAAGATGCGGTGGCGAACTCGAATCTGTGCTGCCGATTCGATCTACGAGGCTGCCCAAAATCTGGTAACCGTGAATGAAGGTGTGATTTATTACAACACGAACCTAGGTGCCGTTGCTGCGGTGAATGCCAGTGACGGAGCCGTTCGTTGGATTTATCGATACGAGAGAGCGGGTGGCGGGAAGCGTTCACAGCCGCCGCCCCATTTCTTTCGGGGGCTCAATCCCTGTATCTACCACGAAGGCCTGGTCATTGCCGGACCGGCCGATTGCGAGTCGATCGTGGCCATTGATGCGGTAACCGGTGATCGAGTGTGGCAGACGGTTCCCCTGGTCTCCAGTCATCTGTTGGGCATTGGGCATGGAAGTCTGATTGCCACTGGTCGCAACGTGTGGTGGTTCAACGTGCGGACTGGAAAGATGGAAGCCGAGTGGACGGGTGACGACAATAAGATTCCACCCCGTGGCTACGGACGAGGCGTGCTCGCCGGCGATGCTATTTTCTGGCCTACGCAAGATAAGATCTTCGCCTTCGATCAACGGCTCGGTGACCGTCGACAGCCGGTCATGCGGCCTGGCATTGAACTGAGTCAGAGTGATGCCGAGTGGCAGATGTCGGGCGGCAACTTATCGGCCAGCCGTGACGGGCTGATCATGGCGACCAAGAATCGCATGATCGCCTTTCCTTGGTCAAAGACGGACGCCGAGGAAGGACAGGCCGAGTGAGCCGGCAGATGCGCGGAAAGTTATTGAACGTAACCGCCGGCTATTGGATTCTATTTTGGATTTAGACGAAACCTACGAGAACTACGGAAGCAACCCAAGTGAATACACTACCTGAGGACGATGTTCGTGCCGTTGGGCGTTTGAACGACGCGTATCGCCAGATTACCGCAGAGCTCGACAAAGTGATCGTCGGGCAACAGCAGGTGATTGAGGAGCTGCTCGTGGCCCTGTTCGCCCGCGGGCATTGCTTGTTAGTTGGCGTGCCTGGCTTGGCGAAGACGTTGATGATTCATTCATTGGCCGATGCCCTGTCGCTCGACTTCAATCGCATTCAGTTCACACCTGATTTGATGCCCTCGGATATCACCGGTACGGAGGTGATTCAGGAAGACAAGTCGACGGGGCACCGGGAGCTGCGATTTCTCAAGGGACCGATCTTCGCCAACGTGGTGCTGGCTGATGAAATCAATCGTACGCCTCCTAAGACGCAAGCCGCCTTGCTGGAAGCGATGCAGGAACACCAAGTCACGGTCGGCGGTGTGCGGCATGTGCTGAGCGAGCCGTTCTTTGTGCTGGCGACGCAGAACCCGATTGAGCAGGAAGGAACCTATCCGCTGCCAGAGGCCCAGCTCGATCGATTCATGTTCAACATCAAAGTCGATTATCCGACGGAAGATGAAGAGCTCGAGATCGTGATGCGAACCACGGCCGACGTGACCGCTCAGATCACCGCCACGCTCAGCGCCGAGGAGATTGGCAAGTTGAGCGAGATTGTTCGCAAGGTGCCGATTGCTGAGCATGTGGCCCGCTACGCGATGCAGTTCGCCCGTTTGACGCGCGGCGATGGTGACGACGTGCCCGACTTTATTCGCGAATACGTGAGTTGGGGAGCGGGGCCGCGAGCCAGTCAGTACCTGGTCCTAGGGGCCAAGGCGAGGGCCATTCTGCACGGTCGGTTCTATGTCGATCCGGAAGACATTCGCGCGGTCGCCCCGCCGGTGTTGCGGCATCGCATTTTGACCAACTTCAACGCCGAGGCCGAAGGCGTGAAGCCAGACGACATCATTCAACGGCTCATCGACACGATCCCCATCAACGAAGAAGAGGCAGCCCAGCGTGGCAGTCAGCCAGAAGTATTTAGATCCGCAGATGCTCTCTAAGCTCGAGGGTCTCGAGCTACGTGCCAAGCGGGTAATCGAAGGTTATGTCGCCGGACTGCATCGGAGTCCCTTTCAGGGTTTCTCCGTGGAGTTCGCCGAACACCGGGAGTATGCGCCGGGTGACGACCTGCGCTACCTCGATTGGAAGGTCTTCGGCCGCACCGACAAGTACTACCTCAAACAGTACGAAGAAGAAACCAACCTGATCACTTACTTGCTGCTCGACACGAGTGAGAGCATGCATTACCAGAGTGACGCGGCGGCAATGTCGAAGTTAGAGTACGCCAAGTGCGTGGCCGCTTCGCTTGCCTATCTCGTGTTGCGGCAGCAAGACAGCGTCGGCATGGTCACCTTCGACGACCGGGTCCGCAGTGTTATTCGGCAAAGCAGCAATCCTTCGCACATGAAGCAGTTGCTGCACGTGATGGAGCAGTCGGACGCTCAGCGAAAGACCGACACCGGGCCGATCTTTCACGACCTGGCCGAGCGGCTCAAGAAACGCGGCATTGTGATCATCTGCAGTGATCTGTTCGACGACGTCGAGCACATGATGACCGGGCTCAAACACTTTCGGCATCGGCGCCACGAAGTGATCCTGTTTCATATTCTCGACCCGGCGGAGCTCGACTTCCCATTTCGGCAGACCGCCAAGTTTGTCGGGCTGGAGGATTTGCCGGAGGTGGTCACCGATCCTCGGTCGCTGCGGAAAGCGTATTTGGAAGAGTTCAACGGATTCGTCAAGGCGGTGAAGCGAGGCTGTCGAGCGTGCAACGTCGATTACGTGCAGATTCGCACGGACGAGTCGTTGGAGATCGCTCTCTCCGCATTTCTCTCGCGGCGGATGATGCGTTTGGCATAAGTAGCTCAAGGACTGGCCGCGGTAACAGACTGTAGTAGCAGGCGAACGCAACAGATAGCAACGACGGACAGCAAAAAGTAACGCAAGGCGATAATCAGCAGTAGGAATTAGTAGTGGCAGCTTGGTTGGCAGGTTTGTTTTCGAGTCCATGGATGTTGTTGTGGCTGCCTGCGGCGGCCGCACCGATCATCATCCATCTATGGAATCGTCGCCGCTATCGCGAGCACTCTTGGGCCGCCATGGAGTTCCTGTTGGCCGCGATCAAGAAAAGTTCGCGGCGAATGCGTATCGAACAGCTGCTACTGTTGTTGTTGCGAACCGCCATTATTCTGCTGCTCGTGATGGCCCTGGCGAAGCCGCTAGTACAGGCGATCGGGGCATCGCTTTCGGGCGGCCCACGCACGCACCGGGTGCTCGTCATTGATGGTTCCTATTCCATGGATTACCGCCCGTCGGGTGAATCGCTTTTTGAGATCGCCAAGCAGAAGGCCATCGAGATCGTCGAAGCGAGCAACGTGGGAGACGGTTTTTCGCTGGTGCTGATGAGCGAAGATGCCCGCGCGGTGATCTCTTCTGCCGCCTTCGACCGCGAGGACGTGATCGAGGAGATAAATAACCTGCAACTTCCGCACGGTGGCGCAAATCTGTTGACCGCGGTTCGTCGGGCGGACGCGGTGGTTGCGCGTGTGCGGAAGGACAACGACCAGCTCTCTCGCAGTCATGTCTACTTCTTTACAGATATGGGGCAGACGACCTGGGCCGACTCGGTTCGTTCGCCTCAGCAGGAGTCCGAACTTCGCAACGTGATGGAGCGATTGAACAAACAAGGCGTCGCCGAGGTGATTTCGTTGGGGCAGGGGGGAACCTCGAATTTCGCGATTACTGATCTCCGCATGACGCAGGCGTTTGCGACCGTGAAGCATCCGGTCACGTTCGAGGCAATCGTCGGCAATTGGGGCGGGCAGTCGCCGACGCAGCAGCTTGTCGAGCTGTACGTGGACGGGACACGTGTCGATCAACAGACGGTCCAGGTTCCGCCTGGCGAGACTTCTTCGCCCGTGCAGTTTCGCTATCAATTCACCACCGCGAAGGATCACGAGGTCGAGGTTCGCATCTCCGGCGATTCCTTAGAGGTTGATAATCGCCGCTATCTGGCGGTGCCAGTAAAAGAATTCATCAAGGTGCTTTGTGTCAGCGGCAAGCAGGACTCCACGCTCTATGTCGCCCTCGGGCTCGATCCCGACCATGGTCGGCCGAGCGAGTCGATTGTGCAGCCGCACGTCGTTTCGGAGAGCGGCCTGCTGGACAAAAACCTCGCGGAGTACGACTGCATATTTCTCTGCAACGTCGCCCAGTTCACCGCCAGGGAGGCGGCCGTGCTTGAGGCTCAGCTCCAGCGCGGAGCTGGCCTGGTCTTCTTCTTGGGCGATCAGGTGCAGGCCGATCGCTACAATCGCGAACTCAGTCGGACGGCGGGAGCCCCCAGAAACGTGTTGCCGGTCGTGATCGAGGAGACGGTCGAGGCGGACGGCGACGATCGCTTTTTTCATTTCGACCCACTCGACTACCGGCACCCGATGCTTCGTGTTTGGGAGAATAACGAACGAGCTGGCCTGTTGAAGGCGGTCGTAGCCAAGTACTTCCGTCTCGCGATTCCAGCCAAGAAGACAGGCGAACGAGGTGCCGGCGACGCTGACGCTGCGGAGCAGGATACCGACCGGGCCGCAGCCGCCGAGGCAACCGTCGGCCTGGCATTCGATAACGGCGATCCGGCGATTGTCGATGGTCGTGTTGGCCGAGGACGAGTTCTCGTCGTTGCCACTGCGGGTTCGACCGCTTCGGTGATGCGCCGTGACGAAGGGGTGAGACCTTGGACCTACATTCCGACCGGGCCAACCTTTCCGGTCATCGTCCAGCAGCTCTGGAAAACCGCCGTTGCCGGGCGTTTGCTCGACCGCAACGTTCAGGTGTTTGAGCCGATTGGCGGACATCTCGGGGCGGCTCAGGCCGACGATCGGATTTCTGTCACGCTCCCCGCATTTTCCGTACCGTCGGCTACGCAGCCGCAAGTTGCCTCAGTAACCCCAGAAGCCGACACGCACGCCTGGTCGTTTGCTGAAACGGATCAGAGTGGAGCGTACCGCGTTTCGCAAAGTGGCTCGACCAACGAAAAGGTATTCGTTGCCAACGTCGACACGCAGGAAAGCAACCTGGGCAGAATCAACAATGACGAACTTCCGACCGGGTTAGCGGCCCGAGACGGCGGATCGGCTGAAGACGACGAGACGATGCAAGTCGAATCGGAGGGGGCGCCTGTGCATCAGGCGATTCTGTGGTTGGTATTGGCTCTCGTATTTACCGAAACATCCTTTGCCTGGTGGTTAGGCAATCGACAGATATGACCGACAAGCTCACCGACATCTTGCTCACGCTCCTAGGAGAACAGCTGCCTGAAAAGGCGGCCGGGGCTGATCGTGCGCTTGGTGGAAATTGGGTTTGGGATCCCACGGCCGTTGTGCTGTCGGTTGCGTTTGGCGTGGTGAGCTTGGCGTTTGTGCTGTTCTTCTATTTCAAGGAACGGAGCAACGTCGGCGCCGGATACCGCATCGCTTTGGCAGGCCTTCGTCTGGCGATCATCGCGATCGTCTTTGTGATGCTGTACGGTCTACACGTCAACTTCAGCCGCACCAGTCCGCCGGTGATCGCCTTTGTCGTCGACGAATCTGCCAGCATGGCGTTTGTCGATGAATATGGGCAGCACGACGCCGAAGCATCGCCCGTCGAGGGCAGCATTGCGGCGAATTTAGATTCCATGACGCGATTCGACGTTGCCCGTGAGTTACTGCTGGCCGACGACGCGAAGGTTCTTCGCAAGAAGGCGGTCGATCATCAACTCAAGGTCTACACGCTCGCAGGAACGGCTCGCGAGCAGCCGAACACGGTCGATGAACTTGCCGAATCGCTGCGTCGACTTACGCCAGAGGGGAGCACTAGCAAGCTTGGCTCTGGACTACGCGAGGTGCTCACCGAACTGCGAGGCACTCGGCCGACGGCCATCGTGATCTTTACCGATGGTGTGACTACCGAGGGACCAACGCTGAGCGAGGCGGCCACCTACGCCCGTCGCAAGGCGGTGCCGCTCTACATCGTCGGCGTTGGCAGCGAGAACCCCACGCGGTCGCTGGAGATGTCGAATCTGATGGTTGCCGACGCGGTATTTGTTGACGACTACGTCGATTTGGAATTCAATCTGGCCGCTGCGGGGTTGAAGGATCGCGACGTCGAGATCGTGTTGCGAGACGGGCCGGGTGGAGAAGAGCTCTCGCGTAAGACGGTGCCCGCGGGTGCCGATGGAGACGTCGAACGGGTTCGCATCAGTCACCGACCACGGGAGGAGGGCACCATCGACTACACGGTCGAGGTGGGGAATCTCAAGGAGGAATTGAAGCAGGCTGTTACCCCGTTGTCGAAAACGGTCGAGGTTCGGAAAGCCAAGATCAAGGTCTTGCTCGTGCAGGGGTATCCGAGCTTCGAGTATCGCTATCTTAAGAATATTCTCGAGCGCGACTCTTCGGTTCAGCTCCGCTGTGTGTTGCAGGATTCCGATCCCGAGTACGTAATGCAAGACGCCAGTGCATTGACTGTGTTTCCGGTCCGTCGCCGCGTGCCGGATGGAGTGTCGATCGAAGATCTCACCAAACAAAACGAGGAATACCTCTTCACCTACGACACGATTATTTTCGGGGATGTCGATACCCGGCACCTGAGCCGGTTGCAATTGCAGAACCTGGTTGACTTCGTGCAGATCAAAGGGGGCGGCGTGTTGTTCGTTTCCGGCGATCGATTCAATCCTGTGACCTACCGCGACACGCCTCTGGCCGACATCATGCCGATCGATTGGGCGTCGTCGCTGACCGCTGAGTCAACGAATTTTGGCGGCAAACCTTTCACCGTGAAGCCGACGCCGCTCGGCTCGGTCAGCCCCCACATGCAGTTGGGCGATGACCCGCGCGAGTCAGAAGAGCTGTGGGCGAACCTGCCGGATTTGTATTGGATGGTGTCGGTGCCGAAGCTCAAGCCGGGCGTACGCGTGTTGGCAGAAAATCCGATGATGACTGGTAGCGAAGGGAAGCCACTTCCGGTCTTCTGCGCGCTGCATTTGCCGCCGGGCAAGGTTCTCTGGCACGCTACCGACGAAACCTATCGATGGCGTTATCGTGTGGGCGATGTGCTGATGGCCCGATATTGGGTGCAGGCGATTCGTTATCTGAGTCGTTCCTCGCTGTTGGGTCAGAATCAGTCGGTGCGTCTGACGACCGATCGAAACGCCTACCAACGCGGAGCTCCGGTTCGCTTCCGAGTTCAGTTCTTCGACGAGCGACGTGTTCCCGTGGCGGACGACGGCGTGCACCTCGTGATTGAGAGTGAAGATCAGGAGAATCGCCGCGTTAAGTTGCAGCGTAGCGCAACTAGCCGCGAGACGTTTGAGCTTTCGGTCAGTGATCTGCCCACCGGTAAGTACCGTGCCTGGATCGCGGCTCCGTCGATCGGCGATGCCCCGCCGGCGGTTACGTTTCCTGTGCTGCCGCCACCGGGTGAGCTGGCTCGCCAAACGATGGACGGCGAAGAGTTGCGTACCGCGGCGAAACGTTCGCGGGGGCAATTCTATAGCGTGGCCACGGTCGGCAATCTGTGGGACGATTTGCCCGCCGGGCGAGCCGTGACCGTGGAATGGCTGGATCCTTTGCCGCTCTGGGATAACTGGCGAATTGTCACGCTGCTGTTGTCATTGTTTGTCGCCGAATGGTTACTAAGGAAACGGGCTGGAATGCTATAATCGCAGCAGGTTTGGCCGGCAGGTAAATCAATTTGCCATGTCCTAAATCAGCCTGCAACCGAATAATGAAAAGTGATTGCTCCGAAGAGTTCTTAAGAATTCCTTCTCCGAGACGATAACGACCTAAATTGATCTGCGACCTCAGTTGACTATGGTTCACACGCTCCAAGAAACGATCGCGACAGTTCGCCGCAAGGCTCGCCGGCTGACGCTAGCGCATGCCGTTTCTTGGATCTTGACGGTGGCCATTCTGGCGTTGATCTCTCTGACGTTGCTAGACAGCTATCTTCGCTTCGAGCATTGGGTCTCGCGATTTACCTTTAGCATCGTTTTTGCGGTGGCGATCGAATGGGCGGTGCGCCGGTTCCTCTACCGTTGGATCGAGCATAGCCCCAACGATGTGGCGATCGCCCAACGCATTCAGCAGTGCTTTCCACAGTTTGAAGGGCAGTTGGCCAGTGCGGTCGAGTTTCTTCAGCAAGACGAAACGGACTCTCGAGCCGGATCGGCCGAGCTGCGACGTGCCGTTGTGGTCGATGCGGCTACGAAATTGGAACAAATCGATGCCGATGCGATATTCGACACCCGACCAACTCGCCAGGCGATGATTGCGTGCGCGATCGCCGCGGTGGTAGTGGTGTTGTGGTTTGTCTTTTTCTCCGCGACTGCCTGGAAGGGGCTGTCTCGATTGGCGGTGCCCTGGAGCGACGCCCAATGGCCCCGGCGACATGAATTGGCATTTCGCGAACCGCCGGCGCGACTGGCCATGGGGAGCGAATTTGAAGTCGAGTTGTTCGACAAGAATGGTGAGTTGCCTGAGGTCGTGGAGATCGAATTCCGCCTGGAAGACGAGTCCGGCGAAACGCGAACCTTGCGTGAAGAGATGCAACGTTCTGGCGACGTGATGGTCGCTCATCGGACCAACGTTCGCCGGCGATTTTCATATCGGGCGACCGGGGGCGACGATGACACCATGGTCTGGCACGAACTCGAAGTGCTCGAGCCGCCGCGAATCAAATCGCTCAAGCTGACACTCACGCCACCGGAATATACTCTCTGGCGGCCGACTACCAGCGACGGGCAAGTGCGGGCGCTGGCCGGGACCGAGCTATCGCTAACGGCGACTTCGACCAAGCCGCTCACCCAGGCGACGCTCCGTTTTGAAAATGGGACCGAGGTGCCGGCCGAATTAGGCGCCGATGGCCAGTCGATTTCCGTGCCGAAAGCCGACGGTGAACCGGTTGTCGTGCGAGAAAGCGGCACCTACTGGTTTGAGCTGGTCGACCAGGAGGAGATGACCAGTGGCTCCGATACGCGTTGGCGTGTTGAGGCGATTGCGGACACACCGCCAAGTGTTACGGTCGAGGCACCACAGCAAGACGTGTTTGTCACGCCGCAGGCAAACGTTCCGGTTCGCACATTGGTCAAGGATCAGTTGGCCATTCGCGATGTGTCGCTTGTTTACCTCCGCAGTGATGATTCGGCGGCCGGCGCCAAACGCATCTCCTTGTATGAAGCTCCACAGCGAGAGCAAAAAACAGAAGCCAAGAACCCCGCGGTCGACGATATCGGTTCGCTCGATGGCGAAGGACATCGCGAGTTGATTGCCTATCCGTGGGAGCTGGCGAAGCTGGATCCGCCGCTGGCCGAAGGGACAATCATTACTGTCCACGTGGAAGCGAATGACTTCTTACCGCAAGTGGGGCAGAGCCAGCCGCCGCTGCGAATTCACGTCGTTTCACGGGAAGATCTTGAAGATCGATTGAACCAACGACACGCGGCCATTGTCCGCGAGGTCGACCGCGTGTTGAAAGAGCAGCGGTCCGCTCGGCGCAAGGTGGCCGACCTGGAACAGCAATTGAAAGAGGTCGGCGAACTGCCGCAGCAGGATCTCAACAAGCTGCAACAGGCTGATCTGCAACAGCGCAATCTGCATCGCTCCCTCTCCCTGGCTCCGGATAGTGTGTTGCGGCGCATTGAGTCGTTGCTGGGTGAATCGAAGAGCAACAACATTGATAACCCTGAGGCGACGAAACGTCTCGAGGATCTCAAACAGTTGATCGAAGAATTGGAGGCGGCTCCGCTTCAAAACGCCGAGCGTCAGCTGACCGCGGCCATCAAGGAAGGACAGGCACACGCTCGCGAGCAGCAGCCGTCCGAGCAGCAGAGCGAACAGGACGCTCCTGAGAATGCAAAAGAACTCAAAGAGTCGGCCGCTGCCGATGAGCAAGAGCGAGCAGGCGATCAACAGTCAGCGGAGGAGCAGCATCCAGCCCAAGAACCGGTCGAAAAGGCAGGTCAGGAGCAGGACGAAATCGTCGCCAAGCTCGAAGGTGCTTTGGATAACTTGGAGCGTTGGGCTCAGTTCCAGGATCTCGCCGGCGACCTGGCAGCGCTGAAACGCCAGCAGGAGGATCTTGCCAAGATCGCCGCCGCCAAGGGAGCGTCGCTGTTGGGCCGTGATCGCAAGGATCTCAATCGACAAGAGGCGAATGACCTGCGCGAATTGGCTCGGCACGAGTCGGAATTGCGGCGTGAGTTCGACAACCTTGTCTCGCGAATGAAGCGAGCGGAAGGCACGCTCAAGGAAACCGATCCGGAAGCGGCCGAGCAGTTGTCCGATGCAGTCCACCAGGCTCGTGAGAACGGCATTTCGAGTGACATGGGCAAGGCGGCCAAGAACCTGCAGGATAACAAGGTTTCCAGCGCCACCGCCCAACAACGAGCAATCGCTGAGAAGATGGGCGAGATGCTCGATACGCTTTCCAATCGGGGCGAGGATCAGGCCGCTCGTCGCGTGAAGAAGCTTCGTAAAGCGGAGAAGGAGGTTCGGGCTCTAAAAGCGCGGCAGAAGGGACTTCGTAAGGAGATGGAGAAGGCGGCGGCTGAGCAGAGTGGTCAGCCGCAGGCGGATATCGAAAAGCGGAAGCAGGAACTTCGCCGTCTCGCTCGTAAGCAGAAACAGCTGCAAGAAGATATTCAGCGGGCGATGCGCCGACTCAAGCGTCTGGCTGCCGACAAGGCGAGTGCCAAGATGGAGCAGGCGGGTGGAAGTGCCGGTAAGGCAAGTCAGGCTGGCGAGGCAGGGGACGCCGGGGAAGCGCAACAGCAAGCCGCTCAGGCTGAGAAGGACCTAGAAGAAGCAGAGCAAGAAGTCGCCAAGGCGCGTCGGCAGGCGGAGATCGACTTGGCGAAACAGATCCTCACTCGTATCGAAGGTGAGATCAAGGCGATCCACGAACGCCAGACGATGTTGCTGGAAGAGGTGCGACGACTCGCGACACTGAAGGAGGAGAATGGTCGTCTCACGCGGGGACAAAAGTCGACCGTGACCGACCTCTCGGAAGAACAAGCAACGTTGGCCGAAACGACGAAGGCTTACGTTAAAGATCTGGCGGCCGCCGAAGCGTTCGCGTTGGCGTTGGAGCACGCCGCCCGGTCGATGAGGAAAGCGGCCGAGGGTTTGGCAGACGTTGATGTTGGCCAGCGAACGCGGGGCCGGCAGACGATGGCGCTGGCTCGATTGAACCTCTTGCTCGATGCCTTGAAGAAGGGGGACTCCGAGGGTGACCAAGGTGGCGGTGGACAATCTGGTGGAGAAGGTGGTGGACAGCAGCAACAACAGGGCGGTATTCGTTCGCTGGCGGAGATTAAATTGCTGCGGCTGATGCAGGGCGATCTGAATATTCGCACGAAAGAATTACGCGAGGAGATTGGTGAAGCGGTGCCCTCGGTCGAGCAGTTGGAACAACTCGCTTCACTGGCTGAAGAGCAGGGTGAGTTGGCCGAGCTGACCTTCCGGTTGATGGAAGAAGCGGACGACGCCCCGGAAGATCAACTGATCGATCCGCAGCCGGCCGATGATGGTGAAGACGCCGACGTAGACGAGAATGCGGAAGCAGGTGAGGCGGCCGGCGAGGTCGACGGGGTAGCTGGCGAGATTAAGAACGAAGAGGCGGCGTCATGAAACTTAACCTAGTGAAATCTCTGGCATGGTCCCTCGGGCTGCTGCTCACTGGATTGCTGTTAGGCAATTCGCCACTGGTATACGCCCAAGGCGACGACGCATCGTCCCCACGCACAGATGCTGCCGCTAAAGACGAAAACAAAGAAAACGACGATATTGAACTCGATACTTTGGGCGAGCTGTTCGAGGGGCTTGATGATGAACTCGATGGGGATCTCGACGACAGTGAATTAGGTGGTGAAGGCGACAGCGAACGTCCCGCTGGCGAAGATATTCGCCTCGATGGCCGGGGCGAACCTTTGTCGGATGAGGATCTCGACGAGAACGCCGATCCCGCCACACGCATTGGCAAGATCATGAAGCAGGTTCAGCGTCTGCTCAAAGAGAAGGAACTGGGCAAGCCGACGCAGGACCGGCAAGAACAAATCGTGAAAGAGCTCGCCGAGTGGCTCAAGCAGCTGGAGCAGCAACAGAAAAAATCTTCGTCGCAGTCGCAGAACTCTCAGTCGCAGCAAAAACCGCAGCCGCAGGATGAACGAAAGACACCGCAGCAGGCCAGCAAGAAACCGACCAGCGGTAATTCCGGTCAGACGGGATCTCAGACCACCGGGCAGACCAAGGCCGATTCCGGAGAGTCGGACGATGAACTGCGGGATCGGTTGCTTGAGAAGTCGGAATTTGCCGACATCCGCGAGGACATCGAAGAACTCTGGGGCGAGCTGCCGGAGAAGGATCGAGAATTGATTCGGCAGATGGCCGACGTAGAATTGCTTCCGGAGTATGCCCCGTTGATTCGCCGCTACTTCCGCCGCCTTGCGGAAGACAGAATGCGTCGTCCTTGATCAAACCATGAATCGACTGTTCGTGCGGACTCGTCTCACGGTCTGCTCAACAAGAATGACACTGGACCGATGAACTTCACTCGCCGCCAATTCCTGTCACGTACGTCGATCGCTTCCGCGGCGTCGGTGGCCGCTATGTATCCACGGCTCGGTTTTGCCGCGGATCCGCCTGACCCCGAGGAGTCGGCGGTCGACTTGATGACGCCGGCGACCGATCGGGCCATTGAGGAAGGCCTCGAGTCGCTTGCAGTGCGGCAGCGCGAGAACGGCGACTTTGGCTCTGGCGTGTACAGTCGCAATGCGGCCGTGGTGTCGCTGGCCGGATTGGCCTTTATGGGTTCCGGTAGTTCGCCTGGCCGCGGTCCCTACGGCAAACAGGTCAATCGCTGTTTGAAGCACGTGCTCAAATACTCGGGGCAGGGAGGGATGATCGCCGTGCCCAATGCCGTCAGCCATGGGCCGATGTACGGGCATGGATTCGCAACGCTCTTCCTCGCTCAGGCGTATGGGATGACGAAGAGTCCGACGCTTCGTCGCAAGCTCAAGGCGGCGGTGCGACTGATTGTGCGCACGCAGAATAAAGAGGGTGGTTGGCGATATCAATCGCAGCCGGCCGATGCCGATGTGTCGGTCACGGTTTGCCAGATCATGGCCCTGCGAGCGGCTCGCAACGCCGGGATTCACGCTCCCAAGGAGACACGCGATCGCTGTGTCGAGTATGTCAAGAAATGCCAGAACGAAGATGGCGGGTTTCGATACATGCTGCAGGGAAGCGACAGCCTGTTTCCGCGTTCGGCAGCAGGGGTCGTTGCCTTGCAGAGTTCCGGCATTTACAAGGGAACGGAAATCGAGAAGGGGTTGGCCTACCTGATGCGGTTCGTGCCCACACCGGAAGAGGAGCCGATGCAAGGGCATCACTACTTTTATGGACACTACTACGCGGTCCAGGCGATGTGGCACGCGGGAGGTGAATACTGGGCGAAGTGGTATCCCGCGATCCGCGATACGCTACTGGCGAATCAACTGCCGGACGGATCTTGGATGGACTTGATTGGTCGCGAGTATGGAACCGCGATGGCACTGATCATTCTTCAGCTCCCCAACAATTGCATTCCCATTTTCCAGCGTTAGCTGAAACAGGGCGTTAGATGAAGCTTCAGCCTCTCTACTTTCGATTCGCGGCACTGGCGATTCTCTTCACCGTGGGTTGCTTTGCGCGGTCAGCGGCGGCAGAGGATGGGGCGGCCGAAAATATCGGTACGCAGGCGGTGATTACGACCGGCGGAGATCGCTTTGCCGCGCGACTCTCTGGGAAGGACGAGAATGCATTCCGTTTTCTTTCCGCAGACGGCGAGAATCGTGACGTTAAGGTAGCGGAACTCATCCGCTGGGGAGCGGCGATCGATGCCAAGCGAGGGCCGCTGGTGTTGCTCGTCGATGGCAGCCTACTGGCGGCCTATCCGATGGGCGATCCGCTGACCCTGGTCGACGAATCGATTCATGTCGAAGTCGACACGACCGACACAGAAGATTTCGTGAAGTGGCAAGCAAAGCTACCTGTCGACACCGTGCGTGGTGTGCTGTTTCAGATGCCGAGCGAAATTGCCGAGCGGGATCGGTTGCTTGACACATTGGATGATCCCGAGCGACGAACCGACGTCGTCTTCTTGACCAATGGTGACAAGCTAGAGGGCACGATCACGGCGCTCGACAATTCTGAATTGAAGTTAGATTCGGATTCGATCGAGGCGAAGATCGATATCGATCGCATTCAGGCAATTGCCTTCAACGCGGCACTGGCTCACCGCGTCGATCGCTCGAAGAGGCGAATGATTGTTTCCACCGCGGACGGGAGTCGCTTCTTCGCAGAAGAGATTACAGCCGCCGCGGAGGGAGCCTCGGCCGAGCAATGGCAGCTGCGAATTAGCGGCCTGCCCCCGGTTCCCATTCAGGTCGATCGGGTGGTCGCCTTGCAGCCGCTTACTGGCAACGTGACGTATCTGTCGGACCTGAAGCCACTGAGCTATCGTCACCTGCCGCTGATCGACATCGAGTGGCCGTTTCACCGCGATCGCAGTGTTACCGGCAGTCGGCTACGGGCGGCTGAGCGAGTCTTCGATAAGGGGCTCGGCATGCACAGCACCGCCCGGGTGACTTACCGACTCGATAAGTCTTACCGTCGATTTGAGGCCGAACTGGCCATCGACGACACGACCAAGGGAGCCGGCAGCGTCGTGTTTCGCGTCTTCCTGGATTCCGGCTCCGGCAAGTGGAAACCGGCTTACGCAAGCACTGTGGTGAGAGGTGGCGATGCCCCGCTGCCCATCTCGGTCGACGTTTCCAAGGCGAAGCGAATGACGCTCGTCGTCGAATTCGCTGAACGGGGCGATGTCCAGGACCACGCCAACTGGCTCGACGCGCGACTCGTGCCATAAGCTCGGCCGCTGATTGTCGCCCGTCGCTAACCACCTGTCGCTCTAAGCGCCGTACTTGCCTAAGCGGCCGGCGTTTGCCAGGGCCATCGGCATCAGGTACTTGGCTTCGAACTGACCGAGCCCGCCGGCGAGGCATTCTGCTTCGCCAAAGCTTTCCACGCGGTCAGTGCGGCAGTAATCGGCCACCATCAAGGTCGGCACCGGATGCCAGCTGTGCGACGACAACATGGCCGGCGTGCTGTGGTCACCGGTCACGATGGTCACGGTCGGGTTGAGTTCCATGAAGCCGGGGATGGCGGCGTCGAACTCTTCCGTCTTCTTGACCTTGGCATCGAAGTTGCCATCTTCGCCGGTGCTGTCGGTGTACTTGAAGTGGACGAAGAAGAAATCGTAGTCGTCCCAATGTTCGCGGACCACGTCGACTTGTTCCTCAAGAGTCTGAGCGTTGCCGACCACTTCCATGCCGGCGAGTTGGGCGAGGCCCTTGTACATCGGATAAACTGCCACGGCCGCGGCTCGCAGCCCGTACACCTCTTCATAGGTCGGCAGGTCCGGCTTGGCCGAGAAGCCACGCATGGTGAGACCATTTGCCTTGGGCTGACCGGCGAGCAGTTCGCCAGCCTGACGCAGGAATTCGGCCGCTACTTCGGCGGTTCGCTCGCTGTCCGCGTCAGTTGCCCTGGGAGCGAGACGCGGGACGCCGGTCGCTTGCGGATCGGTGTCGGCCACGTTGCCACCGAGACCTTCACCTCGCAGCACGACGACGAAGCGATGTTCCTTGACCGGCTCGACGAAGACCTCGATGCCGTCGATGCTGACCTCGCGAAGTTTGATGGCCAGCGGGGCGCTCTCTTCGGTTGCGATTCGGCCAGCCCGACGATCGGTGATCAGGCCTGCGTCGTCAAGCGTGCAGAAGTTGCAGCGAATGGCGACATCTTTGTCGGTCAGCTCGAAGCCAATACCAGTCGCCTCGAGGGCTCCTCGGCCGATCATGTACTGTAGCGGATCGTAGCCGAACAGACCCAAGTGGCCGGGGCCGCTACCGGGGCTGATGCCCGGCTTGACCGGAATGCTGTTGCCGCTGACGCCTCGCTTGGCCAGGGCGTCGAGATTCGGCGTGTTGGCCGTTTCCAGCTCCGTGAGGCCGCCTGGCTGCTGGGGAAGGCCTCCCAGGCCGTCTGCCACCAGCATGATGATTTTGGAGTCGTTCGCGGTCTTTAGTTCACGGGTCAGGTCGTGCATGTCCATGGATCAGTCGTTCCGAATTCGAGGTGGATTGGGCGGCAAGATCGTCCCTGAGGACGGATAGTTTAATGATCGGGAGGCTGCCGCAGCCGCAAGATCGACGCGATTTCTGAGGCAGCAGGGCGGGGGTAGGGGGAGGGCGACTCGAGGCTATTGAGCCGGGGTGTTAACCCTCTTTGGTAACAGATCGACAGAAGAACACAAGTCCGCCCAAATGGCGGCGAAAATAGGACCACAAAGGCCGCTGGTCGCCGGGGGCGGATATCTTCCCAAAAGACGATTGGATATCCTTTGGGAGTTCGCCGATATCTTCGATTGTGGTGCGATAAAATCCACATTTTCTAGGCCTTTTTCGGAGCGACCTCGACGCATGGAACCGATTTCCTACGATCCAGCAGCCGTGCTGGCTGCCTCGCACGGGCTCAAGGCGGAATACCTTGAGCAGCTTGCCCCTAAGCTCGAAGCCGCTCGTGAAGAGACGCTCTCCGACGTGGAGCTGTTTCACTCCGGTGGCGAGGTCCCGGCCGAGAAGCAACCGCTCGACGCCGCCTTCATCGACCTGCCGGATCGGCTACTGGCCGAATACCGTGAGAAGCGCGAACAGAGCGAATTGGGGCAAATCCTGGCGGCTGCCGCTCGCATTGCCGAGTCGGCCGATCGGGTTGTCTCGCTGGGCATCGGCGGATCGTACATGGGGGCCCGAGCCCTGTTCGAGGCCTGCTGCCATCCTTACCACAACGAGTTGTCGCGAGCCGATCGTGGTGGCCGCCCGCGGCTCTACTTTGATGGACACAACGTCGACAACGACGCCACGCAAGGGTTGCTGCAACTACTCTCGGGGGCTGACTTCAACAACCTCGATGAACGCTGGGCGATCGTCGTTATCAGCAAGAGCGGTGGAACGTTGGAGACGGCCATCTCGCTGCGAACCTATCTCGCGGCGTTGCGAGCGGCATGTGGTGACGGACCGAGCAAGTTGAGTGATCTTGTTGTGCCGGTGACGGGCGAGAGTGGCAAGCTGTTCGACCTGTCCGATGCGATTGGTTGCCCCGAGAAGTTCCGCGTGCCGGATGGAGTCGGTGGGCGTTTCTCGATTCTTTCGGCGGTGGGTCTCTTGCCCGCGGCCGTGTTAGGTTTGAACGTTGTCGAACTGCTCGAAGGTGCGGCGGCCATGAACCGCCGGTTCCGCGAGGCGGCGCCTGGGGACAATCCGGTGCTCGACTATGTGGCGGTCTGTCACCTGATGGAGAAGCAACGAGGGGCCGTGACGCGAATTCTCTCCACCTGGGGAACGCAACTCGAGGCGGCCGGGCTGTGGTACGACCAGCTGCTGGCCGAAAGCCTTGGGAAAGAGGAACGCGGTGCGTTGCCGTTAACGGTGGTTAACACGCGCGACCTGCACTCCCGCGGGCAACAGCATCAAGAAGGGACGCGAGACAAGCTGATCACGAACGTGATTGTCGACAACGTTCGCTGCGATCGCGTTACCGTAGGCGAGTCGGAGTTCGATCAGGATCAGCTCAACGCCCTGGCCGATAAGTCGCTGCCCGACGTTATGGCCGCGGCGATTGCCGGCACGAACATGGCCTACGCCGAAGATGGTCGGCCGACTGCCGATCTTCATTTGCCGAGGGCGGACGAAGCCTCGCTCGGTCAGTTCTTCCAAATGATGATGCTGGCCACCGTGGTCGAGGGCCGTTTGATTGGCATCAACCCATACGGGCAGCCGGGCGTCGAGGCTTACAAAAAACACATGGGCACCTTTCTTCGCGGGGAGTAAAAAGTCATGGCAGCAGAACTCACCTGGCTGGGCCACGGTTCGTGGAAGATTGCCGTCGCCGACACGACGATCTTGTTGGACCCGTTCCTCGATGATTCGCCGACCGCTCCGGTCAAGGCAGACGATGTCGAGGCCGATGCGATTTTGATTTCGCATGGGCATTTCGATCACGTTGCCGACTTGGTGAAGATCGCCAAACGAACCGGTGCGGTGGTCGTCTCGAACTTTGAGATTTGTGAATGGGCGTCAGCTCGGGGTGTCGAGAGCACCCAGCCGATGAACCTGGGAGGTTCGGTCGCCATGCCGTGGGGAAACGTCAAGATGACACTCGCCCATCACAGCAGCGGTCTTCCCGATGGCAGTTATGGTGGTACCGCCGGAGGGTTCTTGTTGACGCTCGACGGGGCGAAGGTTTACTTCGCTTGCGATACGGCCTTGTTCTCCGACATGTCGCTGATCGGATCGGCGGGGCTCGATCTGGCCGTGCTGCCGATTGGCGATCAGTTCACGATGGGCGTTGATGACGCAGTTGAAGCGGTCAAGCTGTTGAAGCCCAAGCGAGTGCTGCCGGCCCATTACAACACCTGGCCGCCGATCGAGCAGGACGCCAACGCCTGGGCGGAGAAAGTGCGATCAGCAACCGATGCTGAACCGTCGGTTCTTCAGCCTGGCGAGTCGATCTCGCTCTAGTGGCTGAGTGGTGTAAGAGTCCCACTGGCGTGCGAGACTTGACAGTGGCTAAGAGGCTGCTCGGTCCGTTACTTCGAATTCTCACCGCCTGCCGCGTCTTCGGGTGAAGTGTCGGCAATCGGCTCCGTGCTGACCTGAATCTCGTCGCCTTCGATGCGGACGTCGAAGCGGCTGACCTTGAGCTTCGGGTTGTCACACCAGGTTCCTTCACGGACGCAGAATCGCCAGGCGTGCCAGGGGCAGAAAACGATTCCGTCTTCCACGTGGCCTTGGCCGAGGGAGGCTCCCATGTGGGGACAGAGATCATCAATGGCGCTGTATTCGCCATTGGTGTTGAAGACGGCGACGAGACGTTCGCCGACGGTGAAGGTCGATCCTTCACCTTCTGGAATGGCGCCGACCTTGGCGACGGTCACGAATTCGGACATGAGGATATGGCTTTGCTGAGACGCGAAATGGGGGGCTCGGGGACGATCGGGATTTGGAAGGGTAGGGACGTTGGGAGAGCGGGAACCTGAGAGAGCGGCGGGGTAGGGGAGCTGCCGTTGGCGCCAGGGGACAACTTGAATTGCCGGCCTCTGGCAGCATCGAGCCAAAGCAAGTCACTCCAAGCATTCTGGTGCGGGTATTCTAGTGCTAGCGGGGGCTTCTCGAAAGCCGTGAAAGAAGCTGGCCAACCGGCGCGAGGAGTGTAGAAAACCGGGTGAGAATACCGAAGTAAAGAGCACCAGGTATTTCGCCTGGGCCCCGTTTCGCGGTAAATTAGGGGGCACGTGAGCCGCGGCGTGCTGCCCATGGCGGGAATGGCGGAGATGCCACCTGCCCCCGCCGTATATCAGCCTATTCAGCTCGATTCGACGATTGGAAGAACGTGAAGCAAGACTATCCGTCATTACGAGAAACGGTGATGCAGCGGGTGCTGCCGCGAGTTCAGCGACCAGCTCAATACACTGGCGGCGAACTGAACGCGGTCATCAAGGACCACAGTTCGGTCCGTGGCACGCTCTGCTTTGCGTTTCCCGATAGCTACACCATTGGCATGAGTCACCACGGAATGCAGGTGCTCTATTCGATGATGAATGCCAAAAAAGACTGGCTCTGCGAACGGGTGTTCGCTCCCTGGATGGACATGGAGGAGGAGCTCCGTCGCGAAGGCTTGCCACTCTACAGCTTGGAGACGTTCACTCCACTTTCGGAGTTCGATGTTCTAGGGATCTCGCTACAGTACGAGGTCTGCTACACGAACATGCTGACAATGCTCGACTTGGGCGGAATTCCAATCCACTCTGATAAACGTACGATGGACGATCCGCTTATTCTGACGGGCGGACCCTGCGTGCAGAATTCAGAACCGGTCGCACCGTTCATCGACGTGGCCGTAACGGGCGATGGTGAGCCCGCCTTGCCGATCGTCTGCGATGAGTGGTTGCAACTGAAGGAAGCCTGTCGCCAAGGCGAAGGAATTTTGAGCGGGGAAGCAGGCCAGCGGCAGCGCGAAGAAGCACTCGCTAAGTTGGCAGCCCGAGTGCCGTTCGCTTATGTGCCGCGATTCTATGAGCCGGAGTATTTCGAGGACGGCCGCTTTGCGTCGCTCAACCGTACCCGTAGCGATGTGCCGGAAACGATCGAGCCGTCGGTGATTTCCGACCTCGACTCGATTCCGCTGCCGATCAAGCCGATCGTTCCATTTTCCGAGTGCGTTCACGATCGGATCGCCATCGAGATCATGCGTGGTTGTCCCTGGCAATGTCGTTTTTGCCAAAGCACCGTGATCAAACGCCCGCTGCGAATTCGCGAGGTCGATACGATCATTAACGGGGCACTGGAGTCGTACCACAACTCCGGCTTCAACGAGATCTCTTTGCTTTCGCTCTCCACGAGCGACTATCCGCACTTTGAGGAGCTGGTGACGCGGATGCAGGAAGTCTTTAAACCGCTGGGAGTGAATGTCTCGGTGCCGAGTTTGCGCGTTAACGAGCAGCTCAAGAGCGTGGCAAAGTTGATTCACACGGGCCGCCGCTCTGGACTGACGCTCGCTCCCGAGGTCGCTCGCGACGATATGCGAACCCAGATTCGCAAGAAGATCTCGAACCAAGATCTCTACGATGGCTGCCGCGTGGCATTTGAGAATGGCTTCGATCAGGTCAAGCTCTACTTCATGTGTGGCTTGCCCGGTGAACGGGAAGTCGATCTCGACGGCATTATTGAGATGGCTGAGACGATCGCCCACATTGGCAAGGAAGTCCGTGGTCGCTTTGCTAAAGTGACGGCCAGTGTGTCGAACTTTGTTCCCAAACCGCACACTCCCTACCAGTGGAACGGGATGCAGCAGCGCGAGTATTTTCACAAGGCTCATCAGTACCTCTACGGCAAGCGTCGCCTCCGCAGCGTGCAGGTTAAGTGCCACGACGTGGAGTTGAGCCTGCTGGAAGGAGCGCTCAGCCGCGGCGATCGACGCATGTCGGCGGCGATTGAACTCGCCTGGCAGCGTGGGGCTCGCATGGACAGCTGGAACGAATGTTTTGAAGGCGAACGCTGGTGGCAAGCGATGCGAGATACCGGAATCGATATCGAGCGGACCATTCACGCCAGTAGCGAACTGAGCGATCGACTGCCCTGGGATCACGTTAACGTGAAGAAGGGACGTGAGTACCTAGAGAAGGAGCAGGGTCGCGCGGTCGTGCAGCTAGAGGCGATGGCGGACGCCAAGTAAGCCTGCTGAGATTGGCCGTCGAGTCGGCGTCTCTTCTCAAGCCGACAGGCGTCGTCTGTCCTGCCAGGCGGCATACTCGTCACGGCTGTTTTTCGCGTTCTCCGCCATGCTGCAGACACGGTCTCTACCTTGAATGCCGCCAGGGCCTGGTGTACCGTTATCGTAGCTGGTCGGCTGGTCCGTTTCCGCGTTGTTCTCGCTGCGGAACGAATGACGTCGACTGGCAACATGGGGCAGCTATTCCATCTTTTTTCATCGGCAAGAGGCACCTGCATGACCGTCGCTCGGCTCTGTCGTCTGCCCACGGTGGTCGTAGTCTGTGGCCTCTGCTTGATTGTGTTCGTGCTGGGGGCCATTGCATCCGCGGAAGATGCTCCTGACGCACCCACGCCCTTGGAAGTAGCGAATCGACTTTCCCTTCGCGGTAAGTACGCCGAGGCCGCGGAGATGTACGCGGCGATGGAGGATCAGGCCCTTCCCGCGGTTATCGTTGGCCAGGCTCGCTGTCAGCTGGCTGTTGGTAGATACGACGAAGCGGTCAAGCTGCTACAAGATGCGGTCAAGAATCAGCCGGAAGACGTCGCCCTCGTCGCACTGTTTGCCGAAGTGGAACTCGCCCGCGGCAATGCTGACGCCGCCCGTGCCGCCGTTGGCAAGGCGATCGCCAAACACCCTGATGACGTCCGCTTGCGGTACTTTTTGGCCGAAGCCGAGCGGGCCAAGCAGGGCTATTCCGAGGCACTCGAGAAGCAATACGAGTGGTTTATCGACCATTACAACGCCAGCTACAAGAACATCGAAGATCCTGAAGAGCTTCGCTGTATTGGCCTGGCCGTTGCGCAGCACGCCCGTTGGACCCAGAATCACGATCAGTTCTCGTTCCTCGTCAATGAACTCTATCCTGATGCCCTTGAGCTCGAAGAGAGTTACTGGCAGGCACACTACGAATCGGCTCGCCTGTTCTTGGAGAAGTTCAACGAGGCAGAGGCGTTCAAATCTCTGCAAGTGGCTCTGAGGATCAACGCAAACTCGGCCGACGTTCACGCGGCGCTAGCCGAGTTCCACCTGCAAAAGGCCGATCTCGACAAGGCAAAGGCGGCGATCGACCGAGCCCGATCGATCAATCCCCAGCATCTCCATGCCCGTCAGCTTGCTGCCGACTTGGAGTTTGCGACGTTCGAGCCGGCCAAGGCGATTCCCGTGTTGGAAGAGACGTTGAGCCTGTGGCCGCACGCCAAATCCATCAAGGGGCGACTCGCCGCCGCGCGAGGTTGCGTCGAAGGGCTCAAGAAGCCAATCACAGAATCGAAGATGGGAGCCATGTTGCCGCAGGGGGATGCCTTGAACTCCATTGCGGGCGAGTTCTTCGAGGCGATGGGAGATAGCTTTGATATCCTGCGGCATTACCCGGAAGCAGCCCAATACTATGCCGAAGCGATGCGTCTTTCGCCTAGGCGGGTCTCTCTGCCGGGCAAGCTCGGCTGGGTCTATATGCGGCTTGGCGAAGAGGACAAGGCACGCGAACTGTTCAAGCGGGCGATGGAGATCAACTTCGGGAATGCTCGCATCAAGAATGGCGTCGAAGTGCTTGAAGTTCTCGATGGTTACAAGACGTTGGAGACCGATCACTTCTTGATTCGCTACGACGCGGCCAAGGATCAGCTCCTGGCCGAATATGTTGCCAGGCATCTCGAGGAAATGTACCCAGTAATCTGCAAGCGGCTCAATTATTTCCCGAAGGAGAAGTCGCTGTTTGAATTATTCAATCGGGCCAAGAATACTAGCGGTCACGGTTGGTTTAGTGCTCGCATGGTTGGCCTGCCGCACATTCACACGATCGGCGCTTGTGGTGGCCAGATGGTCGCCATGGTATCGCCGGGAGCCATCAAGCAGAAGTTCAATTGGGCCCGTGTGGTCGAGCACGAATTCGTGCACATGGTGAATCTCCAGCAAACGAACTTCAATATCCCGCATTGGTATACCGAAGCGCTGGCGGTCCTCGGAGAAGGCTATCCTCGCTCTACCACCTGGAACGAAATGCTGGCCCGCCGTGTGCCTGCGGGAAAGGTCTTTAACCTCGACACGATCAACCAGGGATTCATTCGGCCGACCTCTAGCGAAGATTGGCAGATGGCCTACTGCCAGGCAGAAATGTACGCCGAGTACCTGCTGGAACGATTCGGAGAGGACTCGCTCGGAAAAATGCTGACAGGCTATGCCGATAACCTCAACACGCCCGCCACGATCAAGCGGGAGTTCGGTGTCGAGGTCGACGATTTTGAAGCCGGATACACTGCGTTCGTGCAAAGAATCGTCGATGCGATTCCCGTCGCCAAGAAGGCCAGCTCGCGGAAGTTCCCCGAACTGTTGGAGCACGTCGAAGAGCATCCGGACGACGCGGTGGCGACGGCTGAATTGGCGCTGGCCTATCTGAATCGAAAGGCGTACCCTCAAGCAGGTGAACTCGCACGACAGGCTCTTGAGCTGGATGCGAAGAGCCAAGGGGCGGTTTACGTTCAATTGCGATTGCGGATGCTGATCGGCGAAACAGAGAATCTCGACGAGAAGATCGAGGCGGCCCTCGATCTGGAGAATCCGCACCCGCGTCTGCTCCGGCTGTTGGCCAAAAGAAAGTACGAGGGTCGGAAATTCGCTGAGGCGGCGGAGTTGTATCAGGTCGGCAAAGAAAAATTCGCCGGCGACGATATTTGGAACAAGCTACTGGGACGGGTCTACCAAAAACTGGGCGACGATGAGAAGCTGCTCGCCGTGCTGGAGGATATGGCTACCGCGGACGCCGACAATTGGCAGTTCCCACTCCGTATTGCCAAGATCTACCACGATCGCGAGGAATACGAAGAAGCCGCCATGTGGGCGAACCGTGTGCTCCATGTCGACGTAATGAACGTGGACGCCCATTACTTGTTCGCCAGAGCCTCCGCAAAGACCGAGAATTTCGAGGTCGCGGAGCGAGAATATCGTGCCGCTGTCCAAATCGCCCCCGACAAGCTGGAGGTACGTCTGGCGTTAGCCAAGCTTCTCGTGCAGACTGGTAAGGAAGACGAGGCTCGCGAGGTCCTTGAGCAGTTGCTCAAGCAGGCTCCCGGTCAGGAAGACGCCTTGGAGCTGATGGAACAACTTGGCGAGCCGGCCGCGGCTGAGTAGCCTCGCTCCCGATAGAGACGGATTCGCTTCGTCTCCATTTCCATTTGAAATCAACACCCTTTAGCAAGATCAGTAAGAATCATCGACGTGAAAGATCAATCCAGCGAATCGAACGAAACGAAATCGGGCCTTTCATTGCGCGATTTCCAGAAGCTGATTCGCGAGATGTACATGGAGAAGGATGTTGCTCGCGGCGTCGACGGTACCTTCATGTGGCTGATGGAGGAGGTCGGTGAACTGGCCGCCGCGCTTCGCGAAGGGACCCCGGAGGAACAAGCAGCGGAATTCTCAGACGTACTGGCCTGGTTGGCCACGATCGCCAACGTCGTCGGTATCGACCTGACAACCGCGATCGAGCAGAAGTACGGCAGCGGCTGCCCTGGCTGCGGGCAGTTGGCCTGTCGATGCGATGACGCGGAGAAGCCATGACACGCGGATCTGTCCGAGTCGGCATCGCCCTGTTGTTTCTCGCGATTCTTGCCGTACCGCTGTGGTCATTCTTTGCGCCGGCGGCCGAGGCTGCGAGGGTTCCTGTTTCTGATTCGAACGTACCGAACAAGACGAAGGTTGAAATCGGTCAAGTGTCGCTCGGAATCGGCGGATACTACAAACTAGGGCGATGGACGCCGATTCGAGTCGAGATCACATCGGACCAGTTGATCGAAGACGGTGTTCTCGAGGTGACGGTGCCGGACGGAGATGCGACGCCGTCGAGATATTCGCTGCCGCTGAGTACGATGACGCCTTATAGCGAGGAGCAGGGCAGGGGAGGGGAGGATGCCTCACCACAATCGAATGCTCTCGTCACGCGGTCGGTTGTAAAGATTGGCCGGCACGATGGCGTGGTCTCGTTGGTGGTTAAGGATGGCGAGCAGATTCTGGCCGAGAAACAGCTGCCGCTTCAGGCTGCATCGTCCGCTGCGACGGACGATGGCCTGTTTGGCGAACCGCTACTTGATGGGCAAGCTCACATCGTGACGCTCGGCGATCTGGCGACCGTGGAGAGGAGTTTGCGAGAATTTTCTCAGGCGAAGTCGATCCCGCTTGCGATCTCCAAGGTGATTGATCTGGGGCAGCTGCCTGAGCAGCCGATTGGATACGAAGGGATCGACGTCGTCGTGCTGAATGCGTCGCAGGCGATCGGTCAGCAGCTGCTCGAACATCCGCAGCAATTTTCCGCACTCGATACCTGGATCAAACGAGGCGGTCGAATGCTGTTCGCAGCAGGAGGGGACCTGGCCGCTTCGCAGCCTGAGGACAATCTGTGGACGCGATATGTGCCGGGACAAGTTGACGGTACGGTATCACTTTCGAGTTCCTTGTCCTTTGAGGAGTTCTGTAAGACGGAGGATCCACTTTGGTCACGCTTGCGTGGCGAAGGCATGACTCGAACGGTTCCTCGGATCGCGGAGCCCCAAGGACTTGTTGTGCTCCGGCACGAAGAGGAGCAGGAGTCGATTCCGTTGGTGATTCGATCGCCGTATGGTCTCGGAGAGGTCACGTTCTTGGCGATCGATCTGGATTCAGATTCGTTTGCCACTTGGAACGGTACCGGCACGCTGTTGGCCAGACTCCTGCCGAGTCATATCGGTGGGGAAGTCACAGGGAGTGCTGCTCCGCTCGCGACGAGGGCCGGCTACGATGATCTGACCGGCAGGCTACGTGTAGCGCTCGATAATTTCGAGCCGGACGGAATCCAACCGATTCCCTTCTGGTTGATTGCCACGATCGCTCTCATTTACCTGGCGATGATTGCTCCTGGCGACTACTGGCTGTTGCGCCGGCTCCGCGGTCGCATGGAGTTGACTTGGATTACGTTCCCTCTGCTCGTGATCGCCGTGGGGGCCGTCTGCTGGTGGGCTGCCAATTCGTCCAAGGGGAAAGACCTTCGAGTCAATCAGATCGAGGTTGTCGATTTCGATGCGACGGACGGAAGGATATACGGGACGAGTTGGTTCACCGTCTTCAGTCCCCAGACAACCACTTACGATGTCGGCGTGGAGGTTTCTGCGCCTGGTGCTCAAGCCGATACGAAACAGGGTGACGCCGATGCGACCTATGTCTCTTGGCAAGGGCTGCCAGGCAGCGGGTTGGGGGGGATGCAGTCGCCAGCTTCGGCTACCGTATTCGAGCAGCCTTACGAGTTCGTCGCCGATGACGGGACACTCGCGAAGGTTCCGATGTCGATATGGTCGACCAAGACGTTTCGAGCCAGCTATACAAGAACGCAGGCCGAGCCAGTCGTCATGGATGTTCACATCGATCCTGGGGCTGCACAGTCAGAACTGGTCGGAACGGTTGTCAATCAAACCGAGATTCCACTCGAAGATTGTGTGTTGCTGTATCGCGATTGGATTTTCAAGCTTGGTGCATTGCCTCCTGGCGAGAAGGTCGCCTTGCCGGAGCAATGGGCTGCCGACTCGCTTCGCTACTATTTGAAACAGGAATTGCAGTACGATCCGGAAAGCGTCGACGCTCGAACGGTTCTTGCGACGATGATGTTTTACGATGTGGCAGGCGGGCAGGCATTCGCGAAGTTGAAGAGCCAGTTCGAGCCGATACTCGACCTGTCTCATCAGCTAAATACCGGTAGGGTCGTCTTGCTGGGCCATGCGAAGAATACGATCAGCACCCCGCAGGTTAAGCCGATCGGCGGCAAGGCTCCGGAGGTGCGAGGTGAGGCCCTGTACCGGTTCGTCTTCGATGGTCCCGAGGGTGCGAAGTTGAATCAGACGGTGGATGCTCCAAATGGTGAATGACGATAACGTCGAGTGAACGACACGAAGAACAGGTTAGAACGATAGCGAACAATCCAGACTCGCTTTCTCGCGGCCTCTGGAATAAGACCCCCCGGCACACACGACCATGATAGAAACACGTCAATTGACCAAGCAGTTCGGCGACTTTGTTGCGGTTAAGCAGCTGAACCTTGAACTGCAGGAAGGCGATGTCTTTGGATTCATTGGTCCCAATGGTTCCGGCAAGACGACGACCATGCGAATGCTGGCCACGCTGCTCGACCCGACCAGCGGCGAGGCATACGTCAACGGGCATTCGATCTACACTCATCGCCGTGAGATTCGGCGGCTTATCGGCTACATGCCTGACTTCTTTGGCGTGTACGACGACATGAAGGTCATCGAGTATCTGGAGTTCTTTGCGGCCAGCTATCGGATCGACGGCAAGGAGCGACGTGACGTTTGTGAACGCGCTTTGGAGATGGTCGATCTCACCTTCAAACGCGATCGCTTTGCCAACACGCTATCTCGCGGACAGACGCAACGCCTCGGCCTGGCTCGCGTCTTACTCCACGATCCACAAGTTCTGTTGCTCGATGAGCCGGCTAGCGGTCTCGATCCCCGGGCTCGAATCAAGATGCGAGAGCTGATCAAGCGTCTCGGCGCCATGGGTAAGACGATTATGGTTTCCAGCCATATCCTCCCCGAGCTGGCCGACGTTTGTAATCGAATTGGAATCATCGAGCGGGGCGAGCTGCTGGTGAACGAGAACGTTAGCGACGTGCTGAAGCGATTGCGGCAGCAGTTGGTTCTCCAGGTTGTTGTGGAGGAGAATCAGGCGGCCGCTAGCAAGATCCTCGAAGGTGAGGAGGTCGTCGAGACGGTCGAGACGCGGACGATCGATGGCGCTGAGGTTCTGGTCGTCGCTTTGACCGAGGGTGCCGACGACTACAGCCATCTGGCTACGCGGCTAGTTACCGAAGGGTACAAGCTTCGGCTCTTCAAGGAAGAGGAGATTAATCTAGAGACTGCATTCTTGATGCTGACCAAGGGAATTCGCGCGTAGAAATTCTCGCTCGCGGATTTGACAACCGCGAAACAGAAGCGTGGCGACGCGATAGGGCAGGGCAGGGGAGTGGATCCGCCCGAGATTGAGGAAAGTGCCCTGGCCGGATAGCCCGACGTGCTCGCGTCGTAGCTAAGCCGCGCGACGCGTCTTGGAGAAGCGGAACGACTCGCCCGCCACCTCGTAACCAGGGCGGAGTGCGACGTTCAGCACCAGCCCGAGCGCCAAACAGTGGGCCAGTAGTCCCGAGCCACCGTAGCTCAACAGCGGCAGCGATAGGCCGGTAATCGGCAGTAGCCCGACCAGCATAGCCGTGTTGATGATGACCTGCACTGCAATTAGTGTCGCCACACCAACGGCAAGCAGGCGACCGAACGGTTCGTTGGTGAATCTCGCCACGCGCAAACAGGCGGCAACGAGCAGGCCCTGCAGTGTGAACACCAGGCCGATTCCCCACAGACCCCAGCGTTCGGCAATGATGCAGAGGATCGAATCGGTCGCCGTTGCCGGAACAAGGTAGAGATGCGGTTCGGCTTCTGAGTCTCCGCTGATCCAAGATCCCCACATGCCGCCGGCGGTGAGCGTCTGCTTGGAGCGAAATAGATGATAACCGTCCGCGTCGGGACGGCTGTCGGCAGCGGCAGGCGAAAGCACGGCCGTTACGCGGGACTTCTGCTCACGCGTCATCTGCAACCAAAGCAGCGGTATTGCCAACAGACCCACCATGGCGATGGTCGCCAGATCACGACGACGCGCTCCAGCGGCGAACAACATCGCAAACAAAACCGGCAAGAATACCAAAGCGGTTCCCAGGTCCGGTTCGCGAAGAATGAGCACGACAGGCAGCAGTGCAATTGCCAGTGGGAGTAGCAGACCGGTGAGGTGTCGATAGTTGTTGTGGTGCATGAGCCAGCGGGCCAGCGCCATCACGAACGCGACCTTAGCGAGCTCCGAGGGCTGAAAACTTAGCGGGCCTAGGCGAATCCAGCGGTGCGAGCCGTTGATCGCCGGAAAGAAGTAGACGGTCACCAGCAGCACCAGCGTCATACCCAATAGGGCGTAACTCACGCGGCACAGAATGCGGTAGTTCGGGAGTGTGATCAGCAGCATGCCCATGCCGGCCACACATGCCCAAATGATTTGTCGCCACACGAGCAGGCCTGAGCCGTCGCTTAGGTGGTCGCTACGGGCAATTGCCAGACAGCCAGCGCAAACCAAGAGCGTCGCGAGAATCACGATTCTCCAGGGCAGACGCGTTGTCCATTCGGAGGCCGTCATAGTGGCTGTCGGTGTGTGGAACGCTCAAACGATGTCGTGTTGAGGCGGTTGAGGAAAGCCGAATTATAGGCCTGCAGATGCCACCGGCCGAGGGCATTTCTGACAGTGAGCCGGTGCTATGTCCAATTGGCTCGCTATGCAACAATGGCGGCCTACCAGAACAGCCATCCCTGCAGTTTTTTCGGTGAGGACGTAACTCGATGCGTGCTTGTGTTCAACGTGTTTCGGAAGGTCGTGTGAGCGTCGACGGCGAAGTCTGTGGGGAGATCGGCCACGGCTTCGTCGTTCTGTTGGGGGTTGCTGATGACGACACTGCAGAGGACGTCAAGCGAATGGCCGAAAAGATTGTTGGTCTGCGGGTCTTCGAGGACGAAAACGGGCAGATGAACCGTTCGATCGTGGAGGAAGGGGGCGCGATGTTGGTCGTCAGCCAGTTCACGCTGCTTGGCGACTGCCGCAAAGGACGACGACCGAGTTTCATCAATGCCGCCGAGCCAGAGTTGGCAGAACAACTCTACGAACAGTTTGTCGAGCTGGTTCGCTCCGCCAACATTGAAGTTGCCACCGGCCGATTCCGCACCATGATGGACGTGGCCTTCGTGAATCACGGACCGGTCACGCTACTACTCGATAGCCGGCGATTGTTCTAACTGGCGATTGTTGACCGCTAGCGACGCATTTCTAACGCCGCATTTCTAACGCCACAGATTCTTGATGGCTTCTAACGCCGTGCGGTGCCAGTTCTTATCGGCTTCGCCGGCGTGGTCGCCTTTTTCGTCCGTGCCATGGTGGTCGTCTTCCGCTGATCGCTCGACGTGCATCGGCGCCGAACGATGTTGGTGGAAATTGAAGTCCTCCATCCAGATCGGATCTCCAAACGCAATCAAGCCTAGGATCCCGAGCTGCAAATACGTTCCGAGATTGGCAAGGCGGCTTTGCCCCCAAAACTTCACCGCCGTGCCGAACGACTTCTTGAGCCGGAATCGACCCCGATACCATTCGACGCTGTATAGTTCGTCGAGCAATAGATGTGATCCAAAACCAAGCACAACGGCACCTGCCCGGTAGTATCGCACAGTCAGGTCGTCGCAGGCGCAAACTAGGAACGCCAGTAGCCCTGCGATCAATAACGCCGGCACACTATGAAACATGCCACGATGGACAGTGAACTTCTTGAGTAGATTGGCAAATCCGAAACGGACTGCCAGATACATTAGGCCGCCGGCCAACACCATGCTTTCGTGCGACATGCCCAGGTGGGTAAAGCGGTCCATCATCATCATCGGAACCACGGCTGCGCCGAAAGCAACCGTTTCGCGCAGCGGAATACCCGAGTCGCTGTCGAGGTCGGGTAGCATGCCCGAGATACCACACAGACCGGTCGCCAGCAGGCAGCTCGAGACGGGAACCTCGCCGGTCGTCTGGTGGAACCAGAGTGCGCCTGCGGCTCCGTAGCCGACGCCAGCGATCGAGCTGACAGTGATGTGTGTCTTGAATCCAGCCATAGTTTGTTTTCGCCTCGTAAGGAAGCGTGGAAGTAGATGATTGATTGGGTCGCGACGACGAAGAGCAGGGGGGCGACCTGCAACAACAGAAGGGTCGCAGACGGTAGCACTTGGGCGGCTATCCGGCCAAGGCCAATCGACTGCTAGCACCGCTGGCGGCAACGCTATTTGAACGCCCGACAGGGGTCGCTATACTTCTGCCGCAAAACGTTAAGGCAAAGGAGCTTGCAGATGGATACTTACGACTACGTCATGATCGTCGTGCTGTTGGGTGCGATTATCATCGGTGCCTGGAAAGGTCTCGCCTGGCAGATCGCGTCGCTGGCGTCGCTTGTCGTGAGCTATTTTGTGGCGCTCAAGTTCAGTTCGCAGCTGGCGCCGTATTTGATGGATGAAGCGCCCTTCAACAAGTTTCTGGCCATGTTGGTTCTCTATGCCGGGACGTCGGTAGCGATTTGGATGATTTTCCGGTTGGTGGCCGGGTTTATCGATCGGCTCCGCCTGAAGGAATTTGATCGCCAGATGGGGGCCCTACTCGGTGCCGCCAAGGGGGTCCTGCTTTGTGTGGCCATTACCTTCTTCGCCGTTTCGATGACGAATGAAAGCTGGCGAGATAAGATCATCCACTCCAAGTCGGGCTACTACATCGCGGTGCTGATTGACCATGCTCGACCGGTCATGCCGGAGGAAATCCAGCGGGTCATCGGGCCGCACCTAGATGAGTTCGATTCTCAAATTCCCCACGACCACGTTGACTATGGCAGCGGGCACGACCATGGCTCGCCACCCGATCATGATCAGGCCTTTGAGGCGGATTCAGAAGCTCGCTCACACGAATTGCGGCCGGCGGCGATTCCTTGATTGGCCGCTAGAATGGCGGCCGGATTGTTGGCGGAGGATTGCGTCGAGTGCAGGTCGCGTTGTTGAGAGGCTAGATCGAAAAGGCCTTGTTTTGTAGGGAAAACGAGCGTCTTAAACGAACATAACAAACATTATCGGACGTTGTGTTCTGTGAGTGGATTTGGGCGGCCTCTGCTTGGTAATGCCCTGCGGCATCTGGGATCTCTCAGCCAGTAGCGCGAACATCGCTTTGCTGCACGGCAAAGCTGATGGGCCGCCCGTCAATGACGGCTAATTTCTGCGCGGCGATTCTCCGAAAGATGAAGCGCGAACATCGCTCTGATACACAGGCCGAGATAGGAGAATGTCTGTGGTGGCCCCTCGCTTGCTGTCGCACATGCCACGTGCGGTCCCCTGCCACGCCGGCAGCAGAATTGAGCCAGAAATTTGCCCTTGGAACCTAGCCCCCGAGAGCAAGATTTTCAGCGCCCATAGTCATCGGAAGCTGAACTTCAGATTTGCGCAGCGGTCGGCCCGCTGCGAGAAGCCGGAAGCTGAAAATTCGGCCGCGCCGTTAGAACCGGAACTAGCTGGCGGCAGCTTCGGCCGTTTCGCCACCGGCGGCCGATTCAAGGAACACGCCCATCACGCGGAACTTGTCGTATCGCTGAGCAACCAGGTCGTCGAGCGGGATATCGACCAGCGATTGGATGGTGCGGCTCAGGTACATCTTCATGCGAGCGCCCATCTGACGATGGTCACGGTGGGCTCCGCCGACTGGCTCTTCAATAACGTCGTCAATGACGCCGAGTTCAAGTAGGTCCTTCGACGTGATTCGCAATGCCGAAGCGGCCTGTTCCGCGTAGTTGCCGCTCTTCCAAAGAATACCGGCACAGCCTTCGGGGCTAATGACCGAGTAGTAGGCGTGCTCCAACACGGCCACGCGATCGCCGACACCGATTCCGAGCGCTCCGCCCGATCCGCCTTCGCCAATGACGACACAGACAACCGGCGTCTTTAGTCGCGACATCTCCAACATGTTCTCAGCAATGATTTGGGCCTGGCCACGTTCTTCAGCTCCAATACCCGGATAGGCGCCCGGCGTATCGATGAAGCAGATGACCGGCATGCCATACTTTTCCGCCATCCGCATCTTGGCCATCGCCTTGCGATAACCCTCAGGATGTGCACAACCGTAATGGCAGGCGGTTCGTTCCTTGAGCGTCTTCCCTTTCTGGTGTCCGACGAAGAGAACTTTGCGGCCGTCGAGTTTGGCGAAGCCGGTACGAATGGCTCGGTCGTCGCCGAACAGCTTGTCGCCATGGAGTTCAACGAACTCGTCGAAGATCAGATCGATGTAGTCGGTGGTCATCGGGCGATCTTGATGACGAGCCACCTGCACCGTCTGCCACGGCTCCAGATTGCCGTAGATCTTCTTGCGCAGTTCGACCAGCTCTCGCTTCAGTTCGCGGAGATCTTCACGTGCTTCCGCGCTCTTGTCGCTTTGCGATTCGAGCTGTTCGACTTTGTCTTCCAGTTCGCCAATTGGTTTTTCGAATTCCAAGCGATGGTTGGGGCCGGCCATGGGGTTTTGCTTCTTTCGACGTAATTCTTGGTTCGCGAGCTCGCGTGAAATGCGTTCCCGCTGGAAAGGATCCGAGTGGTGGGGTTCAGGACAACCCAATATCTTATTCGGATATCGGCTGTTTCTCAAATACCGGCACTTTCTTGAGCTGCCTGAGCACCTCTTCCATCGACTCAGGCCGGTCGTCGGGCTGTTTTGCCAGTAGCTGGGCGACGAGATCGGAGAATGTCTTGGAGGTCTCGGCCACAGCGGCCTTGAGCGACGGGATAGCCCCCTTAAGGTGGCGGTTTAGCAGCTCATTGGCACTCGAGGCAACGTACGGAGGCCGACCGCTGACGAGTTCAAACAGCACGCAGCCGAAGCTGTAGATGTCCGATCGCTCATCGAGCGGCTTTTTGCGGATCTGCTCCGGCGAGAGGTAAGTTCGAGTTCCTTGGATCTGTGACGAGCCGCCCCCGAAGAAAGAGTTCCACCAACGCGGCGGTTTCTGGGAGATGGAGAAGTCGATCAGGCGTACCTCCCCTACCTCGGATACCAGGTAATTTTCTGGTTTGATGTCTCGGTGGATCCAGCCGCAGCCGTGCATGTGCGCGAGTCCCGCAGCCGCCTGTTGGGCGATCAAACTGATTTGCGGCGCGAGCTGCTTGCCGCGCTGAGCGATCTGCTGCTTCATCGACGGCGCCGGAAAGTGCTCCATTGCCAAAAACACAGCGGCTTCGTCCTGAACGAACTCGTCGAAGCGAATGATGGCTCGGTGCTTGAGTTCGCTGCCGATGGAGAATTCACGACGTAGCGCAGCGGCCACATCGCTTGCCTTGGGGACTCCGGGCAGCACCAGCTTCAGGGCGTGACGACGATTCGAGCTGACGTGCATCGCCTCCCACACGTCGCAAGATTGACTGCGCGCGATGTGATTCAGAAGACGATATTTGCCAACGACGTCGTCGCGCGTGTATCGATCTTTATGTGCGACCTTCACGGTCCACGGTACCCTTCTAGTACACAGTCCGTTGCCGACTCTGTGCCTATCTTCTCTGTCCTCGGCCCTGTTCTGGCCTTTGCCTTGTTCCGGGCAAGATTCTAGCACAACCGAGGGGGCCCGGAAATATGCGGGCAGTCCTGGCGGAAAGGGCCTCTACGTCCATTTCCCGAACGCGACAAGAAGCCGAGCGGCAGGCAGATTCGCGGCTTTCAAGAGAAGGCAATAGAGAGGACGCAAGCGAAATAGAGAGGACGCAAGCGAGATGCGGAAGGGATCAGGGGCGGGGGCGATTACTCGTAGTGAACCCACAGCAGCACGAGCCCCTCGGGCGGTGCCGTCGGACCGGCCTTCGCGCGATCTTGTGCGGCGAGGACCTCAGCCGGCCACGATTCACTCTGGGCCCCCTTCCCTACTTCGACGAGCGTTCCGGTGATCGCCCGCACCATGTTGTAGAGGAAACCGTTAGCCTGGATCTCGAGGATGATTTTCTGCCGCTCCATACCCTGCCCCTGTGCATGCTCGATGCCGCGTTCAATGGTCAGATCGGTCACGGTGCGAACACTGCTGTCTCGCGGCGCCCCGGTCGTCTCGAAACTGCTGAAGTCGTGCGTGCCAATCAAGGTCTGACCTGCGCGTGCCATGGCCTCAACGTCGAGTGGACGAGGGATATGCCAGGCGTATTGTCGGGAGAACGGATCGCGGACGCGTCCGTTGTCGATGGTGTAGCGGTAACGTTTTGAACGGGTGGACTTAAGGGCATGGAAGTCGTCCCCTTTCTCTTCGGCACCTACCACTCGAATGTCGGCGGGAAGCGTTGCATTCAAGGCACGACCAAGTTCGGCTGCGGTCAGTCGTGTGTCAGCGCGAAGGCTAACAACCTGTCCGATCGCGTGCACGCCGGAGTCGGTGCGGCTGCTGCCAGCAACACGAATAAACGTGCCCGTGACTTGCTGCAGCGCTTGCTCAAGCTCTGACTGAACCGTTGGCTGATCCGGCTGAATTTGCCAACCGCAGTAGTTGGTGCCGTCGTAGGCGAGCGTCAGCTTCAGATTGCGCATCCGCGGTTCCGCTTTAGACCGCGGCCTTCTTTTGGGCGAGCAGCTCAGCGATCTGCACGGCGTTCGTCGCGGCTCCCTTGCGAAGGTTGTCGCTCACGCACCAGAAGGTGAGGCCGTTGTCGCTGGAAAGATCCTCGCGGATACGGCCGACGAACACCTCATCGCGATCGGTGCAGCTAATCGGCATCGGGTAGAGTCCGTCGCCGAGATTGTCCTCGACGATGATCCCCTCGGCGTCCTCGAACAGCTTGCGGGCTTCTTCGACCGTGACCTTGCGTTCTGTCTCGACCAAGATCGTCTCACTGTGACAATTGGATACCGGCACGCGTACGCAGGTCGGGCAAATCTTGATCGAATCATCGCCAAAGATCTTGTGCGTTTCGTACACCATCTTCATTTCTTCCGAGGTATAGCCTTCGTACTTCTCGCCGCCAATTTGCGGAATGACGTTGAAGGCGATCGGATGGGCGAAGGCCTTGTAGTCGTACGAGTTGCCTTCGAGATGGGCGGCCGAACCTCCGGTGAGATCTTCGTTGCCGGCCAAACCTGCTCCGCTCGTGGCCTGGTAGCTGCTGACGACAACACGCTTGATGCGTGCCGCATCGTGCAGCGGCTTCATCGCCACGACCATCTGTGTGGTCGAACAGTTGGGGCTGGCAATCACGCCGTTGTGACTATCGATTGCTTCGGGGTTCACTTCTGGAACGACCAAGGCCACATCCGGATTCATGCGCCAGTAGCCGCTTTCGTCGACGACCGTGCAGCCGCGTTCCTGGGCCCAGGGGACGAACTCCTCGGCGACTTCATCGGGCGTACTGGCGATGGCCAGTTCGACGCCGTCGAATGCCGACGGTTCGAGTAGCTCGACCGTGTACTCCTCACCGCGAAAGGTGAGCTTCGATCCGGCAGAACGCTTGGAAGCCAAGAACTTGATCGTCCTGAACGGCAGATCTCGTTCTTCGAGGATCTTGCGGATGAGCGTTCCAACGGCGCCCGTGGCACCGACAATTGCGACCGATTCAAACACAGCACAAACTCCAATGGGCGTGAACAGTGGTTCCGCAAACGCGGGGTTCCACAAACCAGGGCCGTTCCTGAAGGAAGTAGGTATGTGGAAGGTGGGTTATTCAAGCGGCGATATCACAATGGTGTATCGGCCGTGCGGGCGGGAGCGGATTAGCTCCTGAGGCTGGCCGCAGTGCAGTACCGCGAAGACCCATCAGTATATGCGGTTGGGTTCCGGAGATTCAACGCTCCCCTGCCCCGCTCTCCGAGGGCTTAAATGGCCGCCGGGCCGTCGCCGGTGCCCGTTTCGCTTTCGTCGGCATCGTCATCTATCCCACGTTCTTTGCGGATTCGCTGCACGTCGGTGAGGACCTGCGTGATGATGTCGTGATTCGCCGCGATGTGTTCCCACTGAGCGTAAAAGCTCCAACCAATCACTCCCATGCCCAGCAGGGCGGCCAGGAAATGGGGCGTGATGAACTGCTCGGCATTGGGGAAAGCGGCCATTGGGTCGGACATTGCGCCGAGTGAGCTGATGACCAGCACGGTCAACATACCGACGACCGCCCAGAAGAAGGTGCGACGTTTCATACTGGCGCTCTTGCCCCACAGCGTGGTGTCGAGCTGATACGCCTCGATTACCTCGCGGCACCAACGCGTCGTGCCGACGAAGTACGTCACCGCGATGCAGTTGACCAGCATCACCATCATGCCGGTGCCGATTCCCAGCAGGCGATGGATGTTCGCCCACCGCTTGGTCCCTTCGAGCGCGGTAATCTCCTCCTGAATCTCGGCGGACTCATCTCCGCTGGCGTTCAGGTCGTGAAGGCGATCGAGCTGCGGCTGCAATTCACCGAGCGAAAGGCCGACGCCCAGCGTGATCATCATCAGTACGATGGCGGTGCCGGCCAGAGATGGAAAAATGCGTGACACAGACAGTTCGGCCGTGGCGGCGAGTGAGGAGGTTGTGGGAGGGAGAAACGCAGAGGCGAGGATGCGATCCTGTTCTGCGAGGAGACCCTATTAAACGTGCGAAGCACCCCGTTGTCCACCGCCATCGCGGTCCTAGAATAAGAGCATGAGCAATCCAAAACTGGCCATTACGTTAGGGGATCCCGCGGGTGTGGGCGCCGAGACGATCGTCGGCGCATGGAGCCAGAATCGCGTCCATCAGGCGGCTCGACCCTTCGTAGTGGGGTGTGCGACTGTGCTCCGGCGCGCCGTCGACCTACTGGCAAGCGAGCTATCGGTTGTTGAAATCGATTCGGCCGAAGAGGCGGATCCTTCGCCTGAGGTGATCCCCTGCCTGGCCGCTGGCGGTTTGCGCTCTGACAGCATCGAACCGGCCGTGGCCAGTGCCGCGGGAGGACAGGCGGCCTACGACGCCCTCAAGCTGGCAACCAGGTTGGCACTCGATAAGTCGGTCGATGGAATCGTCACGGCCCCGCTCAACAAAGCAGCATTGCACGCGGCGGGGCATCATTATCCGGGGCACACCGAACTCTTGGCCGAGTTCTGCGGCGTCGAACGAACCGCCATGATGCTTTATTTGCCGCCGGGCGTGGCCGACGTTGGTCCGGCCGGGCTAGGAGTCGTGCATGTAACGCTGCACATTTCGATGCGTGATGCGCTCGATCAAATGACACAAGAACGGGTTCTCGACCGTATTCAGCTGGCCGACGACGCACTTTGCCGCATGGTCGCTCACACCGCCGATTTCTCGCCGCGGATTGGTGTCTGTGCTCTTAACCCTCACGCGGGAGAAGAGGGACTCTTCGGTGACGAAGAGCAAAGAGTCATCGCTCCTGCTGTTGAGAGGGCCCGTTCCTTGGGCAAGCAGGTCGAAGGGCCCCTTCCCTCTGACACGCTCATGGTTCGCGCGGCCGCTGGTGAATTCGATGCCGTGGTGGCAATGTACCACGATCAGGGGCACATCGCGCTCAAGCTACTTGGCATGCAACGGGCTGTGAATGTTACGCTTGGCCTACCGGTCGTACGTACTAGTGTTGCCCATGGGACGGCGTTCGATCGTGCCTGGCAAGGAACGGCCGATTCGCAGGGCATGGTTGAGGCGATCAGCACCGCCGCCCACCTGGCTTCTGTCTCACGAAGTGAGTCGCACCAGAGTGACGCGGTCGTGCGAACTTAAAAGCCACACAGCTCATCTGCCAAGCCGCTTAGGCCTCCCCTGCCCTGCTCCTTTTCTAGCGGGGCGATTCGGCGTTCCTGCGCGAAGCTGCGTTCTCATCGCGATGGGAATTCCTTTTGGCCAATCGTAGCGACATGGCTTCGGTATGATCTGTCGCCTGCATGTTGACCGGCTTGTCGAAAAGCGACCGATTTACCGGTTCATCGAAGCGAACCTTGAAGAGCTCCATTTCGACGAGCGTACGAGGTTGCGACGATTCGTCGCCCTTGGCCAGTTCCAGGCGGCGATAGCGAATGCGGTAGGGAAATAGCTGTTCTCGGTCGATGAACAGCAACACGTCGTGCGGCACTTGTGGTTCAAACGACGCGATACCGGGAGATGCTGACGAATTACCCTCGTCTTGATTCTTTGATAGACGGCGAGCACGCCCCTTACGCCAGACTCCCTGAACGACCCACACGTCGATGTCGGCGATGCGTGTCTCGTCGATGCTAATGTTCTTGATTTTCGATTCGCCGAGGGTGCGGAACTCAAAGTTTTCGTCGAGGTCCGCTAGCAATCGCGGTAGGCCACCTAGTGGCACGTCCTGGCCGTGTTCTCCTAACGCAACCGTCAGTCGATCCAGATCGACTTTTTGAAGCTGCGCCTCATCGCCTCGATTGTTGTACAGCCAGAGTGTGGTGCCATTACTGCTTTGGATGAATCCGCGACGACGATCTTCTAGCTGAAAATCGAGTTCAAAGCGGAAGAGAGGTCGGCTTGCTCTGCCCTGCTCGGCACCCAGGTCAGGCAGAGCGCCTGGTCGAGCGACCGCCGCTAGCTGTTCGTAGATTCCCGAACCGAAGAGCTGACGATCGAACAGTTGCACTCTTTGGCGAACCTGGGCAGAGACCGATTGGTGTGCTAGCAATCGGCTTCGAGCAGCCGCTAGCAGCGATTCACCATCAGGAAGTTCGGCGCCGGTTGGCCGCGTGATGGCCGCAATTCGATTCCACGGTCCCGCCTTCGACGGCTGTTTTTTGCGTGAATCGGCCCAAATAACAGCCGTTACAGCACACAATGCGAGGATGGACAAGATGCGGTAGGTGTGGCGCATGTCTCGGTATTAACGATTTTGTCAAAGAAACCGGCCCCAGACAGCCGAACAATAGGTGACATCGGCCACCATCATTTCGCGAAGAGTGTTCTTGCTGAGTGCGGGACATTCTAGAAGTGGCCGCAAATCAGGTCCACGGCAGTTGTTCGCGGGCTTGCCAACTACCGAATTCAAACCGTGCGAGACGCAAACGTCCAACTGAGGCCGTCGCCTGACTCGGGGGACCATGTTTTAGGAAACCATGGCATGAGACACTCTCTATCGCTCATTCTTCTACTTACGCTGGCGACTTCGGTTGCTAGCGTTGGATGTCATCGACACAAAGTCCACAAGACGCCGCCAGCGAAGATGCTGATGGAGCCCGGCCCCGGCGTGGGTGGTCCTGGCCCCGGCGTATTCATGGGCGCGGGTCCGATGCCGGCTCCCATGGGCGTTTCGCAGCTAGCCTTTGTCGGTCCTGCCGGCATGTGGGTACGCTGGGACGCGATGGGCCAAGGTATGTTCGATTCCGAGCCGTTGGTCTCGCCGGGACGACAGAACGTGCAGCAAGGCGCGATCTATCGTTTCAAGCTGACCAACATTCCGGGACGCCCGGGTGTGGAACTCTATCCGACCGTCGAGGTGGGACCGAACACGCCGCGCACGGAAGCCTATCTCTCACACAATGCGATTCCGCTGCAGCTGACCGAACAAGACTTTGATCAGATCCTCAGCGGCAACTTCGTCACCAAGGTGATCTACCTTCCGGATCCGGAATTCCAAACTGGTTTGGATGGCGGAATCGATACCTTGGTTAGCTCGCGACTCAATCCGGGTGTCGACCCGATCGTCGAAGCGGATCAACGAGGTTCGATTCTGGCTATCGTTCGCGTCGGTAACATCGATCCCGAACTGCCGGCCGCTCCTGGCGAGTTGGACGTGGCTGGTCTGAAGGGCGTCAGCCCCGTGGCCTTCAACCAAGCGATGCCGGGTATGCCTGGCATGGCAGGTGGCCCGGTGCCGCACCCCGGCTTTGGGTTTGCCCCGTCGATGGTCGCCGGCGTCACGGCTCCCCAATACGGAATGCCGATTACCGGAACGCCGATTGGTCTGCCCGGTCCTCCGCACGTGCCACTGGGCGTGCCGGCTGGTCTGCAGCACCACTCGATCCGCAACACGACGGAGGTCTGTCTTCCGGAGCCGACGAAGAAGATCAAGATGCACGTCGAGCAGCGACCTGGCTACAGCTATCCGAAGCCGGCCAACCACGTGAAGATCGTGGAGTCGAATCGGCCGAACGGTCAGGGAGCGTTCAAGCAGCCGTTGAAGGATGTCTTCAATTGGATGAAGAACTAACCGTCTTCTAGCTAGGTGTCTTGGTGCGAACATCGCTTCGCTCGCCAGGACCGACTCGACACGCTAACGAAATCATATCCAGGATAATGGTCCACAAGCCCCACACTCTTGCAGTTGGAATCGCGGTCTGCCGATTGAAAAATGTCGGCAGGATAGTGATGGTGCTGCTGTTGGGATTCGGATGGGCGTCATTTGCTGCCGCTCAATCGACACCCTTGCACTACCGTCAATCCGGCGATTTGCCACCGGGAGCGATTGGCCGCGCACAACTGCAGCGGGGCGGACCATTACCTGGATATTTTCAACCAGTTGAGATCATCGCCCCCCGTGGGGCGCTTGTCGGAATGGCGATTGAGGGGGCCTTTGAACCAGGGCAGCCGACGCCGCGTGCGGCGGCATTGATGATCTCGCCCGTCTATCGGTTGAAAGTCACTCAGATCGAAGACTACCCGGGTTTGGAAGTCTTTCCTACGATCGAACTGATCAATCGCATCTATCCGCCGCCGGGAATGGAAGCCTCTTTCCCGATTCCAGTGCAACTTACCAAGGAAGAGTTGCTGATGGCCGCCCAAGGGCAAATGGTCACGCGAGTCATCTACTTGGAAGATCCCGATCAAGCTTTGCCGGTCGCTGAGCGACCCGGCGAGCAACATTGGTTTGAAGTGGGGCTGGGGCACGATCCATTGCAAGTTGCTGACGCCCTGGGGAAGCCCGTTGCCATTCTGCGGATCGGCGGCCGGGTTCCTGATCGTGCGGGGCCCGATCAGCAGTTTCTGTTCGGCTCGCCGCCGTTCATTCCGCTGGGGCGAATTGAAGGGCACATGGACATGCCGCGCTCGTCACGACGCGGCAATGCGGATCCGAATTCACCACGAGTCCTGCCACATATTTCACCAAGAGCCTAGAGCCGTCAACTATGAATCAGTCTGCCGGACATTTCGACGCGGGGGCGCTCGATCAGTCGGTCTCTTGGCCGCGCTGGTGGCGCTGGACCGTGATCGCGGTTTCGGCAGTGACGCTCTGCTCGTGTCGTTCGATTCGTGAAAATGCTTCCCAGCCGCATGTTTCACCGGCAGCGGTGCCGGCGGTTGCTGTGCAAAAATCATTCCCAGGTGGTACGTCTGCGGGGGCGGGAGATATCGTACCGACTTCGGCAGAAATGAACGTCGTAGGTGGGGATCCCCTGACGCCGACCCCCGCACCTCCGTCACGAATTCTTCCCGTACAACACGATTCACTTCCGCCTTCGGCGTATACAGGCGAAAACTACGCTGGTGAACATCTGCCGCATTGCCCTCGCGTCTTCGTTGAGGGGGAGATGGCCGGTGGGGATATGGTCGACGGGAATATGGTCGACGGGCAAACGGTTCCTTTCTGGGCTCAGCAATGGGCACCACCGGGCATCCGTCGCCCTTGGCCGGAACAAGAGTACATTCACGACGGTGGCGATCGCGGCAAGCCGGTTCGCACTGGCAGAGACTGGCAGATTCACGGGCTGGAAACGGAAGACACCATTGCCCACTTCGACACTCTCGACGGGCAGGTGATGGTCGAGCCGAGTAATCGCGTGCATATCTACGCTCCGCGGTTTGCTGCGGTACGACAGGTTCGTGGTCTGGAGCAATATGCTCGCGACTTGCGAATTCAAACCGACGACGTGAACGTGGCGGCGATCAATCAAGAGCTGGCTCTGAATCCGGGCGCCGTATTGCAGCCGCAGGCGGCCCTCGACGAGATGGCGACGCGTGATCCAACGATTCAACAACGCAACGTTCCAGGGCTCGACGTCGAAACGACCGCGATGTTGCGTGAGGCGGTTAACAAGCTGATGCCGCATGAGGACTTTGCGATCATTCGCGATGGCACTCTCGAACAGGCTGACAAGCCGCTACTGGCGATTCATGTTGACGCGGCAATCACCTGGTCGCATGACCTTGGCGTGAAGGTCGTCATCGATGGCCAGTCCGCCGAAGTCGAAACGGGCGATCAGCGGGCACAAGCGACTTACACGGTCGATAACCCGAATAAGGCGAAGCTGCGAATCGTCAAAGTGGCGTCTCGCGAAGCGGCCCGTCCGGGCGACATCGTCGAGTTTACGCTTCGCTACGACAACACCGGAACGGAACCGATCGGCAACGTGACGATTGTCGACAATCTCACCACACGTCTGGAATACCTGCCAGATAGTGAAGATTCCAGCCTGAAGGCCGATTTCCTCACCGAGATGAACGACGGTGGTTCGCTGGTGCTTCGCTGGGAAATTCATGAGCCGCTCGATGTGGGCCAAGGTGGCACGATTCGCTTCAAGTGCCGCGTACGCTAGACGCCGGACCTCCTTCCTTTCGAAGGTTGGCTGCCCGCTAGCATGACCAGAGGATATTGACGGCCCGAGTGCGATTCTCGTACAGTTCGCCGTCCCAAATCCGTCCATCGGTTCCTCTGTCTCGCTTTGCGCCGTGACCGTGAACTCGCGATCTGCCGAATATTGCTGCCCTGGCGAAAGCCAACCGATTTCGCATTCGGTGCATCTCGGTCGATTGGCCAACTTCTACGAAGGCTGCCTGCACTGTCCGCATCGTCACGAGACCGGCGATACGACTTCTCGCCAGCGAAAGCAGGTCGATCAATGGACGGCTCGCCGACGTGATCTGTTGACCTTCGAGCGACAGGTGATTCGCGGTGGGTATCCTGATCATTTAGGGCCGGCACAGGCTCGCTCTCTGGCGACGGCCCTAGCGGCGGAGCTGCGGCAGCGCAAAGAGCCCGACCCGAAGAATCCCGTGGTCCTCTTGGCCAGCGATGGTTCGGCCCTGGCGGCGGAGATCCATGCGGTGGTATGCGAAGGACTTCGCTTTGCCGGTTGCGACGTCGTCGATATTGGTTTTACGACCGCCCCCGTTCTGTCGGCAGCGTTGGCAGATCGTTCTTCCAACGAGTCCCGCATTACTGGAGGACTATTGGTCGGGAGTCACGCGAATCCGACACCGCAAATCGCGCTTCGTATTTTCGGACGGCAGGGCCAACCATGGTCGGTCGGACAGCCGTCGGCGGGTCAGAGTCTGGACGCAATTCGTGGCCGCCATGAGGCGGGCGTTTCTCGAGGCGTTCGTGCCGCCGGAACGCTTTGCCGCGAGCAAGTGACTGGTGCGTACCTTGAGCGGATGAGCAACTTTTTTCATGCCCTTCGTCCGTTGCAATTCGTACTGCTGACGCCTAACCGATATCTGCGTGACTACTTGGAGATGTTGACGGCCGCCGTGAGCTGTCAGAATCTTACCGCGACCGCCGACTCCTCAGAGACAGATCGATTGTCGCCCGTGACACTCGGTACGGCTGCTGGGAAAGTGTTGACGCAGGCGGTCGTCGATCGTCGGGCCGACTTTGGAATCTGGATCGACGCGGTTGGGGAAAGGGCACACGTTGTTGATGAACAAGGTGAGCCAGTGTCGCCGCACAGGTTATTGGCAGCGATCAACGCGAAGTCTGGAACGGAATGCCTGGCATCGGTCGCCTCTCACGGAGCCGATGCCCCTGCTGAGAAAATGACCGCGGAGCAGTTCTTTGAGTCGTTTGCTGCTAGGATTGCCGCCGCCGATGATATTGCCGTAGCCATCGGGCCAGAGGACGCTCTCTGGTTCAAAAGTCCGCTGCCGATCGTCGATGGATTGCAGCTGTTGGCCCACCTGCTACAACTCTTGAGTCGTAGTGATCGCACACTATCTGAGGTTGTCGCCGCCTCTGACATGACAATTGCTGGTGCAACCGAGTAGGATGTCTTGCGGCGTCGGCGGATTGCAGACAGTTTCGATCACGTGCCGCGACAACCTCCTTTCTGATTTTGATTCTCTTCAATTTGACTTGGCTGCAGAGACATCTTTATGACCCAAAAATGGATTGCAGATCGCAGTGACTCCTTTGATAGCTCCGGTATTCGCAAGGTCTTTGATCTGGCGGCCAAGCTTGAAAACCCGATCAATCTATCGATCGGTCAGCCCGATTTTCCGGTGCCCGAAGAGGTGCAGCAGTCGGCCATCGAGGCGATCACCAGTGGCAAGAACGGCTACACGCCGACGCAGGGAATGCCCGTCCTGCGAGAGAAGTTACAGGCGGAGGTCGACGAGATGTACGGTCACGATGACCGTGAGGTGTTCGTCACCTCGGGAACCAGTGGCGGCCTCGTGCTCGCCCTGATGGCCTTGGTCAATCCTGGCGAGGAAGTGATCGTCTTCGATCCCTACTTCGTGATGTACGAACCGCTCGTGAAGATGGTCGGGGGTAAGTGCGTGTTGATCGACACCTATCCCGACTTTCGCATCGACGTCGCCAAGGTCGAGGCGGCCATCACTCCCAACACGAAAATGATTATGGCCAACAGTCCGGCCAATCCGACCGGCAGCGTCGCTTCGGCCGAAGATCAACGGCAACTGGCGGAACTGGCCGCACGTCACAATCTTGTCTTGGTCAGTGACGAGATCTATCGACACTTCTGCTACGACGGCCCCTTCTCTTCTCCCGCGGAGTTCAACGAGCAGACGCTCGTGCTCGATGGCTTCTCCAAATCGCACGCCATGACCGGTTGGCGACTGGGCTTCGCCCATGGGCCGCGTGAGATCATTCAGACGATGGCCAAGTTGCAGCAATACACGTTCGTCTGTGCTCCGCAGCCGGCGCAGTGGGCCGGGGCGGTGGCGATGGACGTCGATGTCAGTCCGCTGATGGCCGATTACCGCCGCAAGCGAGACATGTTGCTTGCGGGGCTAGAAGGCCACTACGAGGTGACCAAGCCAGGCGGGGCCTTCTACGCCTTTCCCAAGGCGCCCGGCGACGAGTCGGGCAGCGATTTCGTGGCCCGGGCGATCGATCGTGGGCTGCTCATCATTCCGGGCAACATCTTCAGTCGCCGTGACACGCACTTCCGCATTTCTTATGCGGCCGAAGACTCGGTGATCGAGCGGGGCATTGAAGTGCTGCAAGAGTTGGCGAAGTGACGCAGTGGCACCCTTTCAACTACCCCGAACCGTGGCGAAGAACACGACCGTATGACGCATGCCCACGTGTACGTGGGCATGGCACCCACACTTACACCCGCGCATAAAAAAGGCGGAGCGCTCAGCGTGCTTGTGACCGCTGAGCGCCCCGCACTTGGCAGAGCACGTACTTAACCTCCGTCGGCGCTGACGCGGGGACGGGCTTGAACGTTACGCACTCTTCTTGTCTTCTTGCGGGGCGAACATCTTCGCTTCGCCGCGGACGATTTCAGGTGTGATCACGTAGCTGTTGCCAGCCGGTTGATCCGGCAGGTCGTACATGATCTCTAGCATGATGCCTTCGATGATCGAACGGAGTCCGCGAGCACCCGTTTCACGCTCCTGGGCACGGCGGGCGATTTCTCGCAGGGCCTCGGGCGTGAATTGCAGCTCGGCGTCTTCCATCGAGAACAGCTTCTCGTATTGCTTGGTCAACGCGTTACGCGGCTCGTCCAGAACGCGGACCAGCTGATCCGTGTTGAGGGGCGTGAGAGCCGACTGCACCGGCAAACGACCGACCAGTTCCGGAATCAGACCGAATTCGAGAATGTCGTCAGCGGTTACATTCGGCAGCAGCGTGGCCAGGTCTTCATTCGTTTCCAGGCCGGCTTCTTGGCCGAAGCCAATCGTTCGCTTGCCGAGTCGCTTGCCGATGATCTCGTCGATGCCGACGAAGGTACCACCGCAGATGAACAGGATGTTGGTCGTGTCCATCTGGATGTACTGTTGCTCGGGATGCTTTCGGCCACCCTGCGGCGGAACGTTGGCCATGGTGCCTTCGAGCATCTTGAGCATGGCTTGCTGGACGCCTTCGCCGGAAACGTCGCGAGTGATCGAAACGTTTTGGCTCGTCTTGCCAATCTTGTCGATCTCGTCGATGTAGAGCACGCCTCGCTGAGCGGCTTCCAGATCGAAGTCGGCCGCGTGGAGTAGCTTGAGCAGCAGGTTCTCGACATCTTCGCCGACGTAGCCCGCTTCGGTCAGCGTCGTGGCGTCGCCAATGGCGAACGGCACGTTGAGCGTTTTGGCGAGCGTACGGGCCAGCAGCGTCTTTCCGCTACCGGTCGGCCCGATCAGCATGATGTTAGATTTTTCGATCTCAACGTCCGAACCTTCTTCGTCCGCCAAGAGTCGCTTGTAATGGCTATAGACCGCCACGGCCAGCACGCGTTTGGCATGCTCTTGGCCAATGACGTATTCATCCAGCTCCGCGACGATTTCGCGAGGCGTGGGGATCTTCGTAAAGAGTTGTTTGGTCGTGCCTCGGCGACGACGTTCTTGATCGAGAATCGACTGGCAGAGCTCAATGCAGTCGCCGCAGATATAAACGTCGCCAGGTCCTTCGACCAGCGGCCCGACATCACGATAGCTCTTGCGGCAGAAAGAACAGAAAGCGTTCTTCTTCGACGAGGTTCCGCCTCGACGTCCACCACCCGTAATATCCCGTCCTGAAGGCATGCGGTTTCCTTTCAACGCTCAAGCGCAATCAAGCGCCAGGATCGTCTCTCGCGATTCCCAACGCGGTAGCAAATCCAGGTTCATCGTCGCTCGAGCGACCAACATTCGTCGGTGCAGTGTTCTAACGTGGACTCCGCCACTGGCCGCACCATTGGTCGTTCGCATTCCCTGCAGACTCGAGTAGTAATAAAAGGTCGTCGACTTCTCTCGTTCCCAAGCACACTTTGCCGCCAACAGCAGCGGTCGTGTTCAGAACCACCGGGAAACCCGATTTGCTCAGCTGCCGGCCGCAGAACATGGACCGTAATTGATACAGCTTATCGGACCCGATTACTCTTCGTTCTCGGCTTCGCTTAACTCGTTTCGTAACTGTTGAGCTAGGTTCGATTTAATATTTCGGAATTCTTGGTCGCTAAGCTCACCCCGGCTGTGCATTTCCCGGAAATTGGTTAGCAATTCATTCGCGTCTAGCCTGTCGTCTTCCGCAACATCCCGAAACTTTGACACCACGTATGCCCCAGCCGCGATCAACAGAAAGATCACCGCAAACGACAAAACCGCGAGACTTAGCGGAGATTCAACTTCAAGTAGCTCGAACATGCACCCAGGGACGATCCGGTCGCAAGAGAAGGGACGCTAAAACGTTGTGCTCGACAACCTTTTGATACGCTCATGCGTGCTCGATGTTCCGACGGCGTCGTCCTAGGTGTCGTCGCCAGGCATCTGGCAGACGGTCTATTATGCCGCTCCCATCGGCGCGAGTCCAGCATTTACTTACCCACAAGCGACTCCCTATGCGTAATTCAAGCGTTTCAAAAAATGCTCGACCGTAGCGGACACCTTTTCCGCTGTTAATCCCGTTCGTTTTTGCTCGTACTAGCATTCGTTGACATCACCTCTCTCAGCACTTAAGTTTGGCCCCATGTCTGACACGAATGACTTACAACGCTTGCTCGATGGGGTGCTGGTCGCGGTGATTCGCGCCAAGAGTGGAGAGCGTCTGCTCGAAGTTGCCGACGCTCTGATCGCCGGCGGCGTGACGAATCTCGAGGTGACCTTTACCGTACCCCAAGCCGACAATGTGATTCGGCGAATGGTCGATCACGTTGGCGATCGAGCTCTCGTCGGAGCGGGCACCGTTCTCAACAAGGAGCAGGCACAGCTAGCAGTCGATGCGGGATCACGCTTCATCGTTTCTCCGATCACGGATGTTTCGTTGATTGAGTTCTGCAAGTCGCACAACACGCTGGTTATGCCAGGGGCCTATAGTCCGACGGAAATCCACGCCGCCTGGCGCAGCGGTGCCGACGTAGTGAAGGTCTTTCCGGCCGACGTGGCGGGCCCCAGCTTCTTCAAAGCGATTCACGGTCCCTTACCCGACGTCCGCTTGATGCCGACCGGCGGCGTCAATCTTAATACCGTGGCTGACTTTCTCAATGCTGGCGCCTGTGCGCTCGGCGTCGGGTCCGCTCTTGTAGATTCGAAACTGATCGACGCGAACAACATCTCCGAGATCGAGTCGCGGGCGCGTGCATTTTCTGAAGCTGTTGTGGCGGCGAGATCGGCTTAGTCGGGTAGTGTGCTGCCACACGTGCTAGCATATGCTGTCGCGAATTTGCTTCCAGATGCGGCGCATTCGTTCATCTATCTCAAGCCCTGTTTCACGCGCTGCCGATAAGACGAGGGAACCCTAGTCTTTGGGCGCAATATGCGCGCATTGACAGCAACTCGCCGCACGAGAGCACGGATGCGAATCGCAACAAAGTTTCTTACGATCGCCGGTTTGATCGCGATGGCCTTTGCGACAGTACCGGTACAGGCCCAGGCCCCTGCCGCCGATGGCCTGATTCGCACGCGTCAACAGGTCTTCGCGATTCCCTTTCATATCGACCAAGTCCGCAGTGCCGCCGACTTGCCTCAAGAGGTCCGGCTGCACGTCTCGGAAGACCGCGGTCAAAACTGGCGACTGGAGAGTCGCTGGCGAAAGGACAACAAGCAAGACGTTCGTACGCGGCACTTCACCTTTCGCGCCCCGCGTGATGGTGAGTTCTGGTTCAAAGTGCAAACGATCAACAACCAAGGGCAAGAGCAGCCTTCAGCCAAACAGAGCGACTTGCGGGTACTGGTCGATACGACACAGCCGAGTTTAACACTCAATGTGAATAGCGACGGTCCGCATATTGAAGCGAAGTGGTATTTCCAGGATCCCAATATCGATCCGACGACGTTTCGGATTCAGTATCAGGTTGCCAGTGGCGGGCAGCCGGTGCCGGTTCCTTATAGCGGAATCAAAGTTCCGCCGACCGATCCCACGCAGCCCGATCGTCGAACTGGCTCCGCCCGCTGGAATTCCGCTGTTACCGGAACCGGTACGGTCGAGGTGCTGGCCATGGTCTCCGATTCCTGTGGCAATCGGGCTATCGTGAAACAGGTTGTCCAGATCGCGAACGGCCCGGCCGCTCCTCAGATTGCCTCGCGTTCCGCGGACACACCGCCAAGAAGTGGAGTTCCGAACGCGGGCCATCCGGCGCCGCCTTACTTTGGCGAGCCGAATCGAAACGCGACTCCGCACCTCGCCGACGGATCGGCCCGCTGGCCCGCTGGCGAAACGGCCCAACGTCCGCTCTTTAGTCCTAACCGAAATGTCGGCAGTGGCGCACCTCCGCTCATTGCCAATGGTGCCCCGCGTGTTGGTGGACAGGCTCAACGCAGTCCTGCTCCATCGGGAACGCGCGCGACTCCCGTTGCGAAGTCATACGATCCGCCGACACATTCGCCGGCGCCGCCAGCCACGACGCCGACAGAAGGAACCCCTACGGCCGGCCTGTCGCACTACGTGAATTCGAACGTCTTCTCACTCGACTATGAAGTTGACACTAGCGACGCCCCAGGCATCGCCCGCGTGGAACTGTGGGGTACTCGCGACGGAGGCCGTAGTTGGCAGCTCTTCACGACCGACACCGATCGTCGATCGCCGGTGAACGTGACGGTCGATGCCGACGGACACTATGGTTTTCAAATCATCATCGACGACGTTAACGGTCGAGGTGATCCGCGGCCGCGCAGTGGTGATCAGCCGCAGATGGCCGTGACGGTCGATCGCCAGGCTCCGGATGTTCACTTGATCGGGGCCGAGGCAACCATGAACCAGCCACCAGGCCAGATGGTGATTCGTTGGCAGGCCCGCGACCAGCGACTAGCCGATCGTCCCGTTTCGCTGCACTACAGCAACCGTCCTGACGGAGAGTGGTTCGTGATTGCGTCGCAGCTCGAAAACAACGGCCAGTACATCTGGCAATTGCACGAGCGGCTACCGGAAGAGATCTACCTTCGTTTGGGTGTTCGAGATGCAGCCGGTAACGAAGGTAAGGTCGTGACCGCGAACCCGGTCATCTTGCAGCGAGCCCGACCGCGGGGAACCTTGCGAGGCGTCCGCCCTGCCGCCCCTTCTGCTTCGACACCGCCGAGCTCGGCCGGCCCACGGGCGACTCAGGCTTACACGCCGCCGATCAACTAGGTTGTGGTGGGCATCTTCTGCTGGCGTCATCTTAGCGCCAGTCGGTAGGGAGCGATATACTGAGGGCACGTATTCCGCCCTCCCCTGCCCCGCATGAGCTTGCCGAATCGATGGCCGCCGCTAAGACCAAGTCGCTTACCGCGCTCAGTTATCTGGGTTCGCCAGGCAAGCATCCGCCGCTTCCGGTCTGCGTGGCCTTTGGCGACGATGCGTTTCTTCGGCGTGGAGTCGTTGAGGCCCTTCGTGATGAGGTGCTCGAAGGCGACAACGCCGACATGTCGTTAACCACGGTGGTGGGACGTGACGTGGAGCTGCGCGACGTGCTGGACGAGCTGCGGACGGTGTCGCTGTTTGGCGATCGACGGCTGGTCGAAGTCCAGGACGCGGACGACTTTGTCAGTCGCTACCGGAGTGAGTTGGAGGACTACGCTCAGTCGCCTAGCGACGGCGGCGTGCTCTTGCTGTTGGTCAACTCTTGGCCTGGTAATACCCGGCTGGCCAAGCAGGTCGCGGAAACGGGACTGACGATCGATTGCAAGAAGCCGACGGCCGCTGGCGTTCTCAAGTGGTTGCCCAAGCAAGCGAAGAAGAAACATCAGGTTGAGCTGTCGTCGGCCGCCGCTCAATTGCTCGTCGACTTGGTCGGCACAGAACTCGGGCTGTTGGAGCAGGAGCTTAGCAAGTTAGCGCTCGTCGCCCCCGGCGGTGAGATCACCGAGGACGCTATTCGAGAGACAGCCGGCAGCTGGCGGACTCGTACCGTGTGGGAGATGCTCGATGCCGCTTGCGATGGCCAGGCGGCGGACGCCTTGTCGCATCTCGACCGCCTGTTATTGTCTGGCGAACACCCGGTCGGCATTCTGGGGCAGATCTCTTCGTCGCTCAGGCGCTTCGCGACGGCTGCACAGATCTTTGCCGAGTCGGAAGCATCTGGCCACCGCATGGGCCTACAGGACGCTCTGAAGCAAGCGGGCGTTCCGCCGTTTAAGGTGCGGGATGCCGAGCGACAGCTTAAGCGAATGGGCCGCGTGAATGCTCTGGGGCTGCATCGCTCGCTGTTGGAGATCGATCTGGCTCTCAAGGGTGGTAGTAGTTCGCCCGATCGTGCTCGCTTGACCGTGGAGCGATTGATTGCCCAGGTGGCCGGTCGTTCGCGAGCAAGTACCCCTCGTCCGGCGAGTCGTCTTGCCGGCAGTCACCGCTAGCACCACTAGCGTTTCTTTCTTCCTCTCGCTCTCTGGTTCATAGGCGTGGTCACCAGTGGCTGGAGAGGTGGCTAATTCCGTGTTGTTGGTGTCCCCTGATTCGCGTACTATCTGCCACCCGTTTTGGCGGGAGTTCTCCCGCAACATCGCACGCGAAGAAATTGCCACATGCCCCAGTCGTTCGCCAACCTTAGTCGCTACGCACTCTGGTGTAGCACGCTATGCGCGATGCTCTGTGTGACAGGCTGCGTAAGTTCGCTTCGTCACGTGAGTCTGGAACCGGAAGGACAATCGGAGGAGCTGCGAGCCACGAATGCGGCCGCCTTGGCCGCCGGGGTTCCGGCGCAAGATGTTGCCGAGATCGAGAAGGGGTTGAGCGAGATTCGCGAAACCTCGCCAGAGGCTCACACCGAGTTAACTGCGCAGTGGCAAGAAGCCGTTTTCAACCTAGAGAATTCCAGTCCCGTTAGCCGTCCTCGGCTTCGACGTTTGTTCGTGGCGGGTTTGAAACGTCGTCTTGGCGAACTGACCGCAGATTCGGCGGATACCGCTCCCGCGAAACCCAAGCCTAAATCGCAGGATCGCGCCGACCTTGAGGCCTTGGCTCAAGAAAATAAGACCACCGCCCAAAGTGTGACTGCCAATCGCCCGCCAAGTCGGCCAGAAAAATCAACGGAAGAGCACGCTCAAGATGCTCGAGTCGTGGAGGCCGAAGGGAAGGCTTCTGCAGCGAAGCAAAAGAACTGGTTCTTTAATAAGCCGGCTGAAGGGGAAACGGAATCGCGTCATGCTCGTCGCGACAAAACGCCGGCTCCGCGAGCGCGGGACTCTCGCAAGCAGTCGGAGTTCGCTAGGCGAAGCCAGGAATCGCGTAAGCCACCGGTGCGACCCGCCTCCTATGAGCAAACGATTCGCCCCAAGAACATACGAAGCGATTTCCGCACCTACCCAAGTCGTTCCGAATTCGTTCGATCGGGCTCGCTTGTATCTGCAGCCGAGGATCGAGTGGTTGATCGAGAGCAATCGGCAGCCATCGCTCAGTCCGTCGCGAACGAGCATTGGCGTGACCGTCTCTCTGGAGCCATCGCTGGTTTGGAGGCGGAACTCGAGTCGGGAGAGAACGCTGACCACGCGTTTCGAAATGAAGCAATCTTGCGTCTTCTGTACCTGGCGGACGGACAACACGATGCCGCCGTCGAGCCGGTATCTGCAGCCACCGACGAGGAGCGTGAGTTTTGGGCCCATGAAATGTATGGCCTGTCGATCTTGTTGGACGAAGGTCGCAAGGCGAGCATTCCCCGCCGCGCGACAGAAGCGGTGGCCGAGCTTCGTGAGGCGAATGAACAGCTCAGCTCGCTGGGCGATTTGGTCATCAACAATATGACGTTCTGCCGTGCGGTTAGCACGTTTGGGATCTACGAAGAGTTTGGCGAATTTGAGTTCGCACCTGGGCAGGCGACGCTCGTCTATATCGAACTCGACAACTTCCGCAGTGAAGATACGAGTAAGGGAAAGCGGCTCTCCTTCGCCGGTAGCTACCAGATTCTCGATTCCTACGGGCGAATTCTCGTCGACCGGGAATTGGCCAAATACGAGGAACGGGCTCAGCGGCCGCGGCGAGACTTCTTCCTGCATTATCGTATCGCGATGCCGCCGGCGGCCCAGATTGGCCCCGGCGAGTACACGCTGCAACTGTCAGTGGTGGACAACGTCGGACAGCAGACGGCCCTATCTCGCGTCGATTTCAAGATCGCCGAGTCTGCCAAGGCCGGGCGGTAGTGCGATCCGCATGCGGCCTAGCGGCCAAAAGGCCCTTTGCCTGGTACTTCTAGCAGCCGCGCCAAGCGTTGAATGGAGCCCATCTTTGGACGGTGTCCAGGCGACGACCTCTTTCTTTACCCCCTCGGCACAATCGGTAAACTCGCCGGCGATCGTTCTGTTCCGTATGTCCCTAGCGACGGGCTCTTGTGCGTGAAGTTTGCCCGAGCCGCAGGAGCGAATTCTGATGCGCATCTGTCTCGCTCGGTGAGAAAATCTTGCCCGATCGGGCAACGTACGTTGAGCTTCTTGAAGTCACGCGACGATAGCACTATCCAGAAGTGAGTGCAAACAGATGCGGGCAAGATGCTCGTGAAGGGCCATAAGGAAAACGGGCCGTGAAGGAAGCACTCTTTACGCGACCGTTTGTTCCCGGTCTACACAAAGGAGTTCAACGACAATGAAGAATCAGATTCTATTTTCTGCCCTGTTGGCCATCGGCCTTGTCAGCTCAGCAACCGGTGCCAACGCTGGATTGCTCGAGGATCTAGTTTATGGCGGAAGTGGTTGTGGATGTGAAGCGAGCTGTGGTTGCGATGCTGCCCCGGCCTGCGGTTGTGAGGCTCCCGCTACTTGCGGATGCGAAGCCACCTGCGGCTGTGAAGCTGCCCCCTCGTGCGGTTGCGAAAAGAGCTGCTGCAAGTCGCGTTGCCGTAAGAAGTGCTGCATCAACCTCGATCCGCTCGGATTGTTCAGCTGCAAGCGTGGCTGCTGCAAGAAGTCTTGCGGATGCGATTCGGCTCCGGCCTGCGGTTGCGAAGCCCCTGCCACTTGCGGCTGCGAAGCTGCCCCCACGTGCGGTTGCGAAAAGAGCTGCTGCAAGTCGCGTTGCCGTAAGAAGTGCTGCATCAACCTCGATCCGCTCGGTCTGTTCAGCTGCAAGCGTGGCTGCTGCAAGTCGTCCTGCGGATGCGATTCGGCTCCGGCCTGCGGTTGCGAAGCCCCTGCCACTTGCGGCTGCGAAGCGACCTGTGGTTGCGAGTAGAGTCAAGCGATGAGTGAAAGTCGGCCGGTGTCATGCCGGTCGCCAGTCACGTACGGTTTGGACACGTCGTACGAAACTGTCTCCTACGATCGAAACGACCCGTCTTGAGCAATCAGGGCGGGTCGTTTTTTTTGTGCGCGGAGAGAAACGCGGATACGATATGGCCAGAGGCTCCGGCCGGGAGGCGACGTGGACGAAAAGCGGGGAGGCCGCGTCCGCGGGACCGCCATTTGGCAGGACCGGCGGTGGGAGCCACTTCCCCCCGCCCTTTCTTGGTTCCGCGTCAATCGCTAAGCTAGGGGCAATCTGGGACACTTGCCCGGGGGGTGGGATTGCCTTTCGGGCCAAGTTTGCCAGAGGTCGTACAGCCGCCGCGATGGCGGTTGTTCCCGTTTTCGCCCCGCTTCGTCTGTGCTCTGAGTCAGACGACGGTGGCGAACCGATCGGGCGATTAGCTCAGTTGGCTAGAGCGCCTGCTTTACACGCAGGATGTCGGGGGTTCGAGTCCCTCATCGCCCATTGAGACCGGTTGCAATTTGTTGCAATCGGTCTCAGGCCCTGGCAAGTCCGGGGTTTTTTCATGCGCTGTCGAATCGTCTTGCGACTCAATTCCGCCAGATCCACTGGTCTGCAGGGCCACTTTTCGGACTCGCCGTTTGCATGTTGTCTTCAGTGGTCGTCAGCCAGTAGTGATCTTGAGCCTCCTTCTCGGCAAGACCACAGATGGTCGCGGCTTTGACTCCGCCGAATGCGGAATCGATTTCCGTCGCTTGAGCCGCGAGTCCCATTGCGCCTCGGTGCGATACACACCGGAAGTTGTTGACCAGTCAAAACCTGCCGAGGTCGGCAACACCGCAGCAGCTTAGCCGGGTCCCGTTGCCCGCCCAGGCCGACACCACCCGGGGCACGAAGGCGGACGCCTAAGGGCAAACACACTCACATAGAACGCTCGCATTGTTTCAGCAATAATTGGGCATCGTCAGCACGACTACTACGGTGAAAGTTCTACGAATCGGGCAGCCACTCAATGACCAACCAGGACACCCCAAGTCGCCGCTGGTGTCAGTTCCGCCTGCGGACGTTGTTGCTTGTTGGCGTGCTCTGCGCGATTCCGTTTGCACTTCTGGGCCGTGAGCTTGTCCGTGTCAATCGGGACAAGGCAACGGCTGCGTGGATCGTCGAGCAGGGCGGCGACGTTGAATTTAGTGAAGGAGGGCTCACCGAGTGGATTGGTGGGCGCGTTATCTCGGTTACCTTCTATTTCACGGAGCTAAGTGACCTGTCGCCATTCAAGGATCTGGAGGCTCTCGAAAAGCTAAATATCCACGAATCGCAAGTGTCCGATCTGTCGCATCTCGCCGACCTTAGGAATCTAAAAGAGATCAGCCTCTACGACTCGCAGGTGAGCGATCTTGCGCCATTGGCTAAGCTCGATAACCTTGAATCGCTTTTTCTAAATGGCAGTCCGGTCATCGATTTGTCGACGCTGTCGAACCTGACCAACCTCAGGGAACTTGGCCTCCGCAGAACTCAGGTGAGCGACCTGTCGCCGCTCGCTCGGCTGAATAAACTCGAACTTCTTATGGCCGGCAGCACCCCCGTGACGGACCTGTCACCTTTGGCTGGGCTGGAGAATCTTCAACGCCTCAGTCTCGACCACATCACGACCAGCGACCTGTCGGTCTTGGCGGATCTAGTTAGCCTCACCAAGCTTACTCTCAACGATATGCCGGTAGACGATCTGTCGCCGTTGGCAGGCCTGGCGAAACTCATCCAGCTTGACCTCAACGACACGCAGGTAAGCGATCTGTCGCCATTGGCTAAGCTCAAGAACCTCGAAGTACTTTTCCTCCACGGCACTCAAGTAAGTGACCTGTCGACGCTGGCAAATCTACCAAATCTCACGATGCTCAGCCTCGGCGAAACTCATGTTAGCAACCTGTCGCCACTCGCGGCTCTGAAAAACATCGCAGTGCTTGAACTCGGCAACACACCCGTGGCGGACCTGAAGCCGTTGGCCGACCTCAAGGGTCTCTACGAGCTCAATCTCGATAACACCCAGGTGAACGACTTGTCGAACCTTGCAACTCTCACGAACCTCACGGAGCTTTCCCTCGACGGCACCCGGATAAGCGATCTCTTGCCATTGACTGGTCTAACTCAGTTCGTGGACCTCCGCCTCAACGACACACCGGTAAGCGATCTGTCGCCGCTCGCCGGACTGAGGAACCTCCAGAATCTCGCTATTCGCAACACACATGTGACCGACCTGTCGCCGCTCTTGGGACTGAAGACACTGGAGCACCTCTCCGTCGGTGACTCGCCAGTGAGCGATGAACAGATAAGGTCGATCAACAAAACGCTGCCGAACTGCGTGATGGATCGCATCCTACCGGTCGTCATTCCATGATCCACCGCCCCTTGCCCCACCACCCTGAGCATTGGCAACGCCGCAAATAGCCCAAAACCAACCCAACGCTGGTATCAGTTCCGCTTGCGGACCACTTTCTGGCTACGCCTGGCGGGCGCAGGTGAAATAGGCTTCTGAGCTTTTTGACCGGTCAAAATCTGCCGGGGTCGGGCAGACCCCCGAGGTCTTGGACTGGTCAAAAAACCTCTCCGACGGTGGTACTCGGATATCCTACCGTTGGTTGTTGCATGCCCATAGCGTGCTACTCCCCACAACCTATCAAGTGAGATAACCAACCAAAAACGAACGAAAATGAGTTGCGGATGGAAGGGGATATACGATAGGAGTCCCGCCAGGGGCCGGGGGCGGCCCGGTTCGGATCCGGGTGAACTTGCCCTGCTTCGGAAATAATGCCGATACGCTCCGGAATGTCTTCGCAGCAATAGCCACTTTTCGGAGGAATCCGGAGGCGAGTCCCTCATCGCCCACTAAAAAAGCGACTGGTCCCTCTCGGTACCCGTCGCTTTTTTGTGCGCTGTTGGCGGTAGCATCCGCCGCTGGGGCATTGCGGCCAATCGCCCGAGCGGAATTGGCTGCGGTTCTTGATGGCTCATCCGCGGTCGGATCGAGCCGCACCAAACCCTAGTAGCTGAAGATCAGCCCGATGTGGAAGCGGGAGTCCGGCTGAGGTAGCACCGTGGGGGCATCTCGCAGCTGGTAGCCGTAGTCGGCTCGCAGGCTCATCGAGCGACCGAGCTGATAGCGGGCACCGAGACCAACGGCCGCCATACCGACGGAGTTCGGCAGTCCGGAGATCTGCGAGTGTTGGTAGCCTTCGCCAATGTCGAAGAAGGTGAAGAAGCGGAGTTCGTCGTCTCCGAACAGGCAGTAGTACGATGGAGACCACCATTCCAGATTGACAAAGAACCCAGAGTCAGCAGCGTAGGTGTACTGGTCGTAGCCACGGACCGAGTTGTATCCACCCAGACCGAGCGTTTCCGGCGGCAGGAGATTGGTATGCGTTAGTTGGCCGGTGACTCGCGTGACCAATTCCGTGCAGCGCGGCATCCAGAAGCGGCGTTCAAAAAAGCCGCGGCCGTAGGCGTAGCTAGCCTTGGCGTGCGGTGTCACGCCTTGGAATGCTGTGTCGTTGTTCTTGCCGGAGAGTCCACCGGGACTTCCGTAGATGTCGAGCGCGAAGTGGGTCGATCCGAGGTTGTCGTACTTGCGGCCGTTGTATCCAATCATGAACTGGATGATGTCGGCATCGTTGGCACCGACGAAGACACCACCAAAGTCGAGGCTCGTGTTCGTATTCTTGAAGTCGAAGCCAGCTTGAATGCCGTGTTCGTAGCAGCCTCGTGGGCAAAGCTCACGGTTCCAGCGGATCGAGGTTTGCCAGAACACACCTTCGTTAGCCGGTCCGAAGAACGGAGGCACGTCGACCTGGCCGTAGGTGCCGTAGATGGTCCAGATATCGCGGTTCAACGTGGCCCAGGAGTAAATGCCGGAGTGGACTCCGACGGTGCTGAAGTCGCTCGAAGCGGTGTATTGGTAGCCGAACTGGTCGTCTTTGTTCAGCGCGTTGTACCAGTTGAATCCGTAGATCGTTCGTTCCAGGCCGGTCGTGCGATTACCGGTATCTTCGTAGCCGGCGTAAATGCGAACAGGCTTGCGATCGCGAACGTTGAAGATGACATCGGTCTGGCCGCGGTTTTTGCCGGGGGTCAGTTCGAGCTCCACGTCGCGGAACGGATTTCGAATCAACCAGCGTTGGTCTTCCAATAGAACCGATTCGTAGATCGCATCGCCGGGCGAGATGCAGACCTGGTTCAGCAGGTTCTGGGGATCGAAGTAGCACGGTCCGCGGACAATCACCTTGCCGACGCGTGCTTCGGTAATAATGATCTGCACCACGCCGTCGGTGATGTCCTGTTGAGGAACGCTCACGTCGACGACTGGCTCGTCGTTGTCTCGGTAGTAGACGATGATGTCACGCACCATCTGGTTGAGCCGGAAGATGCTGACCTCGCCCCCGATGTAGCGGTTGACGATGCGACGGAAGCCGGCCGTGCGAGCCAGTTCCAGGGAGGCATCGGCTTGGATCTGTATACCGGTTACGTCGAGTTTGCCGTCTACGACGCGGTCTGGATGGTCCAGCACCACGACGCCCCGCAGTTCGTCGACCAGGACCTTACGCGGACCGGTGACTTCGGTCTCTGTTCTGGGGAGCGGAGGCGGATTCTCATTTCCCTGCGGTAGCCGCGGTAGATACCGGTAGCGGTCACCCGGGTTCCACTGCTCTATTTCCTGACCACGGACGGAATCCGTGATCGACGAGACGGCCACGATGGTGGCAATCAATGGCAACGCTCGCAGTGCCCAAGGTGCGATTCGGAATAACATGCCTGGTTGGTCCCGTAGCCTGGTTTCAGAAGGGGTGTGATTGAAGCTGCTGGTCTACATATTCCGCTTATGTCGCTATCGACATTCGTATTCCTTGAGACGATGGTGCCGTTCGTGATTCCGGTCGTTCCGGCGGTATCGATTATCCGGCCAGTTGCACTCCAGGCAGTGGCTGCTCTGTAGGTGCCGGCGATGCTTGAATTCGACTAAATCACAGCGGCGATATAGGGGATCCACCAGGGCCCCAGGCGGGAAATGCCAGCGGCGAACAGCGTGGATTCGCACGGGAACCGAGGGTGCAGGACTCGCCGCATGTTGGCTGGCGCAAGAAAAAAGCGTGTGCCCGCAAGCTCGGGGCACACGCTTTGAGGTTTCAATTAGCAGGCGACTCTACTTAGTAAAGACCGCTGCCGATAACGAAGTCGAGATCGCTACTCGCCACCACCACCGAAGGCGTTGTTGCTGTTGTCGTTGGCGATATCGCCCTCGTTTGTCTCGTCGTCGCCATATTGTGAGCTGCCGGTGCCGACTCCGCCCGGCCAGTAGGGCAACTCGTGGAACAGGTTCCAGTCGAAGATCGGCGGGAATCGTTCCTGGGTTTCGTCGAGGTAGTAGAACGTGAACGGCTCGCTATAAGTTCCTTCCAGCGTGCCAAAGTTCAAGTCCAAATTGCAGGATAGCAACATCTGTTCGATGCTGGGATTGTCGACGATATCCCAGAGCTCGAATCCCCATTGCTCGGCCGACCAGCTTTCGTATTCGACGTTCTCACCCCACTTCGAGAATCCAGGGAAGAGAAGTCGGCCAACGGGATCGCCGGCGTCTTCCAGGACCTGCCAGTAGCGGACACCGTTGATCGTGGCCCCGTCTTCGATGACGTTGGGCTGCGATCCTTCACGTCTTGTACCGACGAAGATCGCCAGGTTTTCCCGGTTCTTCACGATCTTTCCAAAATGGCCGAGGTCGAACACACGTTGGCCGGAATCGACTTCCGAGTGGTCATTCATGAAGAAGCGACCACCACCGTCGACCTTCGAGTTAGCCTGGTCCCAAGCGAGCAGGATGCTGCCCTTGAGGTGGTCGGCACTCAAGAAACCGTCGCCATGGCCAATGAAGGCGAGGTTGTGACGGCTACTGCCTTCGAGGATGAGATTCTCACCGGCGATGCCAACGATGTCACCGATCAGGGCGTCGTAATCCTCGCCGGCGCGGGTGCCGTGGCCGATGCGGGCATCGCTGCCCTCGTAGCCACCGTTGGTGACTTTGATGTCGCGGTTGGCAATCACGAAGATGTCACCGATCGAGGTACCGCCTTCTTCCGTGTAAGCAATGCGGAACGTATACGGGCCAAATCGCCTGACTCGTACTTTCTGCGTCGAGCTGATCGCGTCGTGTCCGATTTGCGATATGCTCTCGCCCATTCCTTCCGCGATGCGGACGTCAACGTTCTTGGTCAATGCCAGGACTTTGATATCGCCCAAAGCGAGAGCCGTGGCGGTTTCAGCGCTAACCGGATCGCCGTAGTGGCCGTAGTCGCCATCTTGGTAACCGAGACCGAAGTCGACGTCGCCGACAAGAAAGCAGTCGAGCATGTAGGCTTCGCTTCGCGTCATCACGTGGTGACCGATTTGAGCCCGATCACGGAGGGACACTCGAGCGACGCTTTCTTGGATGCCAACGTTGACAGTGCGATCGGCGACGACGCTGATGTTTCCAATCGCATAGGCTCCGGAGATGTCTTCGCTGAGGCCGTTTCTGCCGTTGTCGTTAAATGCGAGCGGAATGTGGATGTCCCTGTCGAAGCCATCGAATATCAACTCTGTGAAGTCGTATTCGCCTTTGTGTCCGATCAAGGCATGGTTGTCCCATTGTCGGTTTTCGACGTTCGGCCCGCCTGCGAAGATGTTGATGCGGCCACCGCTACCGTCAAACAGATGGGCTCGGGCCGAGATGTTGCCGGCCAGGAAGACGCCTTGAAACTCAGGAAGACCAAAACCATCGTAATCACCGTAGCCGTACATGTATGGGCCGTCGATGCCTTCGCCTGTGAAGCTGCCGTAGTGGCCAATCTGACCTACGGTCCCGCTACGTCCGGTAGCTCGGACGGTGATGCTACCGCCGGACATGCCGCTGTTGCCCGCGACAACATCGATGTTGCCAAGGGCATAGACGCCTGGGCCAATCAGGTCGAGCAGGCCGTAGTCACCGATGCCTTGCAGTTGGAACGTGTCGACAGGTACGTTTCCAAAAAAGTTCGCAGCGGCTCGGAAGTGTCCGGTGTGGCCAATGCGAGCCATACTCCCGCCGTTGGCCAAAACGTTGGTGTCTTCGTAGGAGTGGGTTTCAATATTGCCGAGCAAAATAATTGCCGTTGGATACTCGCTACTGATATCCTCAGAGGCGTTGGCAAAGACGGGAAAGTCGATGCTGCATTCGAAGCAAGGCAAGGATTCGCGTTGGGCGATGTACGCGTAATGCCCGATAGCCGCTGAGCTGAGATCTCCGCCGGCATTCACACGAATGTTCTTCTCCGCCGTTGCCTTGATATTTCCTGCCAGGATCGAGCTTTCGCCGTGGGCTGAGTAGAGCATCGGTTCCCCACTATCGAACTGATGGCCGACGAGGCTGAGCGATCTGTTGCCGATAGCATTCAGCCGGATACTTCGTCCTGCTTCGACGTCGATGTTGCTCCAGACGTAGGGAGCCCAGTTTCCAATCTGGGCGATGCCGAAGGATTCATTCGCTTCGACTTCGACATTGCGTCCCGCCATGACGTTGATGTCACCATGTATTTCGGAGAAGTAGAAGGGTGCTCCGTTGCCGATAATGGCATAGGAACCTGCGCCACTTCCGTCTTTCACGGAGACGTCACGCATCGCGTAAACGTTGATGGTGTTGTCGATCGACTCGTAAGCGTTAGCCGGATCGAAGTAGCCGATTTGGGCGAACTCTCCATCGCCCGATCCGCCGTGAACCTTCACGTTGTAGCCGGCAATGTTCGTGGTGGTGATGCCCTTTTGGGTGCCGATCGAGACCCCTTTGTTATTTTTCGGATCGAGCACGACGTTTCCGCCGGAAGCACCAAACGCGCCGGAGGAGAGAATCAGATCTACATCAAAGAACGAGGTCTCGCTCGAATTTGCCAACGGGCTCGTCGGCATGCCGGGGCCTGTCAGACCGGTCGTTCCGTCCCAGCCGGCGATTAAATCGAGTGTGCCGTTGCCTTCGTTGAGAATCAAAGCGCGGGCTTCGATTTTATCGTGCGCGATGAAACTGAGTCGATTGGGACTGTCGTATTTCACCGCTCGCTTGATGATGATCTTGCCGACATCGGCGCCGGCTCCACTGGTGTGAATGACAACATCGTTTAGCCCGACGGCCGTTTCGATCGTACTTGGCGAGAGTTCTCCACCGCCGTTGCCGACGGTGACGTTGACCGGGTCGAGTAGCAAGAGTCCGACGTCGCCCATGGGGGCGCTCAGGTCGACCAGTCCGTCGAACAGCAACTGTTGGTAACCGGAGACTTCCGCGAAGCCGCCGTTGCCGCCGAATTCGCCACCGCGGCCAGTAATCGTGCCTGAGAAGTCGGTGACCCCGTCGGCCCAAACGATGGCGTAACCGCCGTCGCCGCTGAGACCGGCATCAACATCGATATGGCTGTCGGCCGAAACGATTGTCTTCTTGGCGTTGTGAACATTCGCGTTGGCTCCCTGGTAATCGCCACCGACGAGGACCACGCCGCCGTCGCCGATCGAGCCTGAGGCGTCAATCGTGGCACTGGCGAGCTGCACTTCGTCGCCGGTGATTTGGACACGACCACCGCGATCGCCTGCAGCATCGATCTTGCCGGCTACTTTGACCGCGCCGCCGGCCGCCGCGTCGATTTTCACTTCGCCACCGGCGGGGCCGCTCTTAGCAATCAGGTCGCCTGTGTTCTCAATTTTTGAACCTGGGGCGGTCAGATAGATGCGCCCGTTCTTTTCCACACTACCCGTAGCACGAACGGTGCCGGAGTTGTTGATGGCCAAGGCGTAGACGTTGCCACCGTTGGCAGCGAGCTCGACGCGAACCGCGTCGACGATACCGGTGTTGGTCACGCCTGTCTTGCTGATCGACTTGCTGTTGGCCGTGACGGGCAGATGCGGACGTGCTCCGTCGACCAAGGTAACGCTCTGGCCGGCCAAGAGCCCGACCGTGCCATGACTGGCTTGAAGCACACCATGGTTAGCCACGCTCGAGGCGATCATATAGATGTCGCCTTCGAGAGCGCGAATCGTACCGAAGTTGTGAATGCTGGCGGTCGAGTCGCCGCTGAACTTCAGGTCGCCACCGAGCATGAACTTGGAATTGGAAACGTCCAGCGTAGAAACGATCAGGCCACCGGTGTGCACGGCCGCGTTCGGGCCGAACACGATGCCGTTGGGGTTGATCAAGTAAACCTGACCATTCGACTGCATGGAGCCGAGGATAGCCGAAGGGTCGCTGCCGGTAACGCGATTAAGAATCGCCGCGCTGGCACTCGGTTGCACGAACTGAGTCATTTCACCGGCACCAATCGAGAAGCCCTGCCAGTTGATCACCGCGCGTGATGTGTTTTGTGTTACGGTGAGCGTGTTGCCGGAAGAACTGATGTTGGCACTACCGGCGACGACCGTGCCGCCGTTGGGATTGGCGTTTGCCAGCGGTGCGTTGACCGTGAACAGCAGGGAGCCAATCATCATCCCGATCAGGACTTGGTAAAACGAACGGGCGGCGTTACGGCAGGATGCACGGACCATGATTCTTCCTCTTTGTTTCTTCCGCTCTGTTGTGAGCCCGTCTCTGCTGCGGGCCATATTGCTCGTCCCCCATAACGAGGTGGTTAGACGGAGGACGAGACCTAGCTCTCAGTGTACTTGGGGGCGATAATCGAGCAACGATTTTGCACATTTTCGCTGCGGTTTCGGGCTCCAGAATAGAGCTTGAGAGCGGGGCCAAGAAGGCCCGGAGCGATTCGGTGCCGGTGTAGGCCGGGCGATAGCGGACCCCCTGCCTAGGCAGGAGCCTGCCAAACGACCACCGGTCGCCTGTCATATTGGAGTTGGCGCCCGTCTGGCAACCACGAAGAATGACTGGCCATGACCAGCGATATTTCTAAATCTGGCAAGTCCGAGGCGGGTAATCAGGACGCGGCAGCCGATCCGCTCTACGATCCTGCACCCAATCAGGCGTTCGACGGGAGCAGTCCCCCGATGGTTCGCCTCCGCGAGGTCAACGGACAGCTACTGCAAGAACCTTCCAAGGGCCTGCTTCGACTACCGGTAATCGGTTTCGCACTTTTTGTTTTAATAGGCCTGTTTTGGCCCGGCTGCGTTCTCTGGTTGCGAGTTGTCTTTTGTTCGCTTGGCACTTTGGGACTGGCCGCATGCTATTTCGTTTCCAAAATTGTCGTAGGGGTGCGAACGACATGTGTCGTCGATCCTCTTTCCGGAACATTCACGATCGTGAAGCGAGAAGAACGGAAAGTGATCGCGATCCGTCAGGTGCGACGTATCCAGTTGCTCAATCAGCCTGTAGCTCGCGGCGTGCGTGTTGATCGACAGCATTATGTGGGTTACCAGATCAACGTTGTCTTTGAAGGTTCCGCGATGGGTATGCTGCGACGGAGGACTTTGTACGCGACCTTCTGCGAGGAATACGCGCGCAAGATGGCCAAGCAATACGCGGCGTACTTGAATGTGCCGCTGGAAGAGCGACCGGCGAACAAGGGCGCGGGTACGAGCGGGGCGTAGGCTGGCCGGCCGAACGAGAGGGCAACGGTTCCCCTTCGCTATTCCTTTTCGTGTGCCGCATTTGGTTTCGCTTTTGCCATGTCGTCCATCGATCTTTAAGCAGCAAAGACGCCGGTTGCAAGAAAAACCTCCAGAGAGCTTGATCCGCCTAGCCGAGTTTGATAGAAGAAGGGGCACCCCTGAGGAAGGGGGCAGGATGATGCGTCGGTCGGACCAAGGTTGTCTCACCACAGGGGCAGCGGGGCCGTAGGCGGGGACAGAATCTTTTCGGCCCCGCAGTCGCGAGCATCGTGCACGCTGCGATCGGCGGGAAACTCCTTCTTCAGAATACGGGCAAAACATCACGAGGCACTGACGGTCATCTCGTAACGCAATCAACGGGCTATCCAATCGTCCACAAACGCCAAGGAGGCAAGCCATGGCACGGACAAAATCTCGCAATCTGTTACTTCTAGCGACCAGTGTGGCCCTCGTGGCAACGCTGGCGACTGGCTCCGACGCTCGCGCCGAGAAACGACGCAAGCTGACCATTGACGAGGCGTTTGAGGTCTCGCAGTTGACCGGGGCGCCGATGTTCGTGGTCGCCGGCACCGCGGAGTGAGGCCCCTGTGCGAACCTTATCTCCCGGCTCAATAACGACCGGAAGATAAAGTCGCTCGTGGCACAGTTTGTGCCACTCAAGGTCGAAACCGTTGGTGAACAGTGGCAGCAGTGGGCACGCAAGTACGACGCTGAGGGTGAAGGAATCCCCAAGATCTACATCGTGCGCGCCGATGGTGAGCAGATTTATGGCAAGAGTGGTGCCATTACTGGCGATAGGCTGCCTGAGTTCATGGAAGAACAGCTGGCCACGGCCGGTCGCGTCTTTCCGGTCAAGTCGGCGCGGAAGCTGCGCGCGTTGGTCGACTCGGCCAAGGAAGATTACGAGAACGGGGACTTGCTAGCGGCCGTGAAATCGATCGAACGGCTCGGCGGCGTCGGCAAACTTGGTGACCTCGGCAGCCTGGCTCAGCCGGCGATCGACGCCGACGAATTTGCCAACCAGCTCATCGCCGAAGGCCGCGCGACGTTGAAGGCGGCCGATGAAGGACTGGCTGCCAGCTCGGACGATTTTGAAGCCGCCGTAAAGCTCGCTTCGGCAACCCGGATTTATGCGAATCTGCTGAAGTTGGAAGTGGCAGAAGTTCTGAAGAAATACCGTCGCAATCGGGAAGTGCAGGACATGCTTAAGCAGGCCGAGGTCGTCGATCGTGCAACGATCAAGGTCAAACAGCGCAATGGCCGCAATCTGGCTATCGATTCGCTTAAGAACGTCATGGCCCGCAATCCCAATTCGCCTGCCTACGATTACATCGTGGATCACTTCGAAGAGATCACCGGGGTGCCGCTGGACGGAGACCTGGCGGCAGCGGGCGGCTCCGATGATTCTGACTCTTATGCTTCTGAATCGAACTCAGACGCTGGCGATGATGACGTCGATCTATTCGGCGGTCCCGCGGCGGCCCAACTTGGGATGAGAATCTGGACCACCCGAAGCGGTAAGAGTTCGGTCGAGGCGGAGTTTGTCGAGATCGTGGGCAAGAAGGTTCGCCTGCGGAAGAAAAACGGCAAGATCACAACCATCTCCATCAAGGCACTCAGCGACGAAGATCGTGAGTTGTTGGGAGAGGAGTGAGGTGTGCCTCAGTAGGACCTTGCTGACATCCTGGCGGAAACGCTAACCGACCTCCACCGTTCCGTCTTCGTGAATCGCGATCGGATCGCCGGTGTTGACTGCCTCCAGGAATTCATCACCCAAGAGGTCGACCGTAATTACGCGGCGATCGTACCAGACGTCATCGATGATCAGTCCGCCCGCGGCGATGCTGTCGATGTGCGAGGAGAACAGAAAGGCCTTCAGGCCGACGCCCAGTTCGCTCACACCCATCAACGCACCTGCACCCATCGTGGAACCGACGCACTGCGATGTGCAGAGGATCGCGCCCTTCATGTCCTTCCTGTATAGGTCGGGGTTGTTGGCGTCCGTGCACGGCGCCGTCTCCGTGTTACCGGCGAACATGTTTTCGAAGTAGGAGCCGGTCAAATTGAACGGCTGCTTCGATACCAGAGCTTCGCCGCTCAGGTTTCCGGAAAGAATAGGGCGTCCTTTGAATGTTTTCTTAGCCATGGTTTCGGTTTCCCGTTAAGTCGTTTCGTTCAGATTACTCCGAGTCCCTATCGCTACGATCATGACGGCATTTTGCCGGTCACGATGATGTCCACCAAAGTTTGGTCCGGGAAATAGCGGATGGTCGAGTAATTGCGCGTCTTGGCGGAGTTGGTCACGCCGCGAACACGATCGGAGAAACCCTTCGTGCCGGCCCAGGTAACACCGCACATGGGCGTTTGCACCATGCCAGCCTTCCTCATTCTGCCAGCGAGTTCACCCTCTTCGGCAATAAACCGGCTACGTACGACGTTGGCGCAGAACATGTAAACCGGGATGGCGGTTTGCTCCTTGCCCGCCTTGTCGAGCGCTTCGGTTACCAGTTCCCCCCACTTCTTGAGTTCGTGGAAGGTATTGTGCGGGCAACCAATGAAGGCGGCGGTGGGTTCTCCGTCCTTGTCCGGCCACAGGTTGTCAAAGGTGCCAATAATCCTCTGCTCTTCGGCGTCGTCATAGACGTAAGTCTGGTAGCCTTCGACCAACAGATCGCGTCCTTTCGCCTTGGCGTCCGGCGTGAGGCCATCAACATGGTAAAGTCCGACGGCACCACTGGCGGCCGTAGCACTTCCCATCGCTTTTAGAAGGTGTAGGTTGTCCTCGGTCACCTCGCCACCCTCAAAATACTTGTCGATGCCGACCACATAGGGGACGTCTTCGACGACCTTGCGGCCAATCGCCGTTCCGAGCGTGCCCCAGTCTGGCGTCTTGGAAGTCTTTACGTCGATGAGCCACTGGGCCATGCGACCTTCGTCGCTCATCAGTCCAAAGCGAGGCGCCTTGCCGGTCAGGGCACAGATAAGATCGATCCCGGCACCGTTACGGTTGGTCTTGATGCCGAGAACGGAGTTACCGTAATTCACGGCAGAGGATTCGGCCCATGCTACGTAGGTGCCGGGGTCGGGGGCGTTGCCAACTTCTTTGAGATAACAAGCGCACGATCGCTTGTTGAGCTCCGGTGCTCCCAGGCGAGTGTGGACCCAGTCGAGATCTTTCTGCAACGGATATCCTTCGTAGACGATCTCAAGTTCCGCCGGATTGTTTTGGACATTGAAACAATCGTAGGGCCGCGGGTTGACCGTGTAAGGAGCGTAGGCCTTGAGTCCTGCTCTGGCGCATTCATCCAGCATCTTGATCAAGGAACCGAGATAGGGGGCACCGGGATAGAGATTGCTGTGAGGTGCGCCGCCGAGATCGACGAGTTTGTCGGCACCGAACGTGTTGCCGAAGATCACTTGGATCTTCATCAGCTTGGCCATTTCTGGTCCCTCTCTGCCGTCGAGAATCGCTTGCTCTTCGGCAGTCAGTTTCATGCGATGCTTGGCAGCCTTTTCCGCCGTGGCGTTCGCCTTGGATGCGCCGGTGAAGGTTGCCTTTTGCCCTGTCGGCTTACCATCGGGGCCGAGACCTTGCATGTCGGTCGTGAGCATGTCCTTTGCAAAACCAGGCACGCTTTTCTTGTCGGAACTGGTCGCCGTCGGCTTTGCGGCAACCGGCGTCACCGTTGCGCCTTCGCTCGGACGGTTCTCGGCCGCGCCTTGCTGAGTGGAATCCTGACAACCAGCCACGATGGGCAACGCGGTCAAGGGCAACGCTTTGACGAACGTTCTGCGCTTCATCTTCGCGACTCCTGTTATGACTATGAATGTGTTTAGCCAGGGAGGCGTTTTTCGCGTGTTGTGCGTGAGAGAAGACTCCGGGAGAAAGGGAGGATCGCCAAGCGGTGCTTGCAGTAGCGAACCTCCGTTCAATCTAGAGGTGCTTACGGCGAATTGCCAGTAAAAAATTGGAATTCTTTGTTGCCCAATCGGCAAGGTTTGTCACGGCCGGCATGTCGCGTGCGGTAATTGGTGTGCTAGCGTCCCAGACTCGTGTCGCGTGGCCTCAGCGGTTGGGCCGATAGAAAGAGAGAATGGTGCCATCGAGCCCGCCTCGATTCGGTCGCAATATTGAAGCCCCCAGGGATTGGTAGGGCCGGGTGGGAGTGTTCGGCTTTCAGGAAGGGAATCCGTGTTGAGCGTTCGGTCAACTCTCGTCGTCGTGCTGCTCCTGTTGAGTTGGGCCAAGCCTATTCGCGCGCAGAGCGAAACGACTGGCGGGACCGGACCTAGCGCCGACGAGCGCCCCGACCTAACGACGAATCTCCAAGATCCGGTCGTGGAATTGCAGCGAGTTCAACAAAGACGCGATATGATCAGCGATCGCGGTGATTCGCTTTTCTACACATCGCCGTTGACGCCGCTGCGTGAAGCAATCATCGCTGCGGAGCAGAGTCTTTATGAAAGCACCGACATTCGCCTCGGTGCCTCGGACAACCATCTCTTGCAGGGGCTCGGTGACGCGCTGCCTGGCCAAGATGAGTTCGGGATGTCGTCTTTCCTGATCCTCACCGGAACCTGGGACGGCTGGCGCAAGGGTTGCCCCGATCAGGGTGAGATAACGTGTAGCGTCGAGGGACGTTGGAACTACGGGCCGCCCGATCCGGTCGCACTCGGCGCCGCCGGGCTCGGTACCACCTTGTTCACCGCCAATCCGTTTACGACCTACACACCGACCTTCCTGGTCAGAAACTTGTTCTGGCGACAGGGAAGTCGTGAAGCGGGTTGGCGTTATCGAATCGGTCGAGTTACGCCGGATCAGTTTCTTGCCTCTTCACGACACGTGACTCCGCTCGACACGTTCCTTCCGATTGGTACTGGTGCCTTTGTGATTGGGCTGCCCGACTCCGGTCTGGGCTGGATCGGCGGATTATATATCAACGATCGCGTCAACTTGGCGGCAGTTGTTCATGATGCCAATGCGAATCGCTTCGACATGGGCCATCTCAGTGAAGGTGACCTGTTCACCGCCCTGGAGCTACAGGTCAAGCTTCTGCCCCGCACCAAGAATGCCGGTTACTCGAAGGTAACTCTCTGGCACTCCGACGGGACCGCCGATGGGCAGCCACTCAACGGCAGCACCGGAAACCAAGGCTGGGGTATCTATTTCAAATACGAGCAGGAACTGACCTGCGACGGACGGCTAATTGGCGTCGGTCGTTGGGGCAGAAGTTATAAGGCCTCGGCCGTGTTCGAACGATTGGCCGGAGCCCATTTGATCTACTACGATCCGTTCCATTCAGGCAGGTACGAAAGAATGGGTTTCGAATCGGACGTGGTTGGCGTCGGCTACGACTATGGCCGAGCCTTTAACGCCCTCCGCGACGAGTCAGATGTCGAAGTCTTCTATCGATTTCCGCTATTTCCCGAGACCGATATGACGATCGCCTACCAAGGCATTTTCAATCCCGGCGCGAACACGACCAACGACTTTGGGTCGGCCGTCAGTTTGCGTATCCGCTCGACCTGGTAGTCGAACTTCGCACCAAAAAAGACTCTCTCAAGCGGCAACAAATGTCTTGAAACTCGCTGCTTGCATGGTGTTATAATGACCTCGCTACGAGCGCGTCTCCGCTAGGCGAGTTGGTTGCCACCGCTTCGTGTCGTTAATCGCGTGCCTCAGCTGAAGGGATGTTTCGATGACGCGGATACAGATGTGCGGTCGTTTGATAGGCCTGCTGCTATGTGTCGTAACTGCGGCACTGTTTTCTACAATTCCCGCAGAGGCCAATCTGCTTCAGAACGCGAGCTTTGAGGTTGGACCAGGAGGCCTTGGGATATTGCCAACCGATTGGGTGATTACCAACCCCTCGCCCGACACGTTTGGTCCTTCGGCAACGCTGCCAGGGCCTCCTTACTTCGGTACCACTGCTACGGCTCACGACGGCACGCGTTGGGTTGCCGCTTACGATGGCTTCCCGGAGACGTTTGGGCAGACGTTGACCTCGCCCCTTACGCCTGGCCAGGACTATCTTTTTTCTGCTTGGCTGATGGGGCCCGACAGCACTATCTTCTTCGATGGTGATTACGAAGTCTGGCTGGGTCCCAGTAGCAGCGGCGGCACCCAGCTAATGGGTTCCGTACTACCCACCACCGGACCGAATGTTTGGGAATTCCGTTCGATGACGTTTACGGCGCCTGTGAATGCGGCGTCGCTGCCGTTCTTGGAACTCCGGCCTTATGCCACTACGGTTGATGCGTATGTCGGACTCGACTCGGTCTCGCTGGTGGCGACTTCGAGCGTGCCGGAGCCGTCGACGCGGGTGCTGGGGGCGATGGGGCTGGTGGCTTTCAGTGTCATTGTCTTGCGCCGGGCCAGTGTCTTGCAGCGAAACAGAGCCTTGCGCTGACTCTCGATTTCAGGTAGCCCCCTGCCCTGTCCGAATTCGGACGCTCTTTTGTTCATGGCGACTCGCTTAGCGACGTTGTCCGGATCCGGACAGGTGTCTTTCACCGGGGCGAACGGCTCATCTGCCTTCCCAGGAACGACTTGTGCGTGATTTTCTGGTCGTGAGTCGCTCCGGGCACGCGAATTGCATCTAGGGCTTGGGTTCGGCGTTATGCGCCGATTTCGGACACCCCCGACGGACCGCTCGCGGACCGCCGAACCGGCAGCCGCGTCGGACATGCGGCCTGCAGAGAAGATGCCAACTGATTCGCTCCCCTGCCCTGTAGGAGTATCGATGACCTACGTTTTGCCCTCTCGCTGTTTTTTTGCTTTGTCTACCGTTCTTGCTGCCACATTGTTTTCCTTAGGTGGCGCTTCAAAAGAGGCCGCCGCGACTCCGCCCAGTTCGGCTACCGACTATGCCTTGTTCGCGGAGCGAGATATCACGCTCGAGAGCTACAGCACGATTCTCGGCGATAGCTACACTGCCAGTAATCTGAACATCGAGTTCGCCTTTGGCATCCAGCGACCTGACCGCAACCAGGGCGACTTCTACGCTCAGGGGGATATCCTCACGACCAACGGGTTGAGCGATATCAACGGTAGCCTGTTCGCCAACGGGGCGATCGCGTTCGACTCGGTTATCGATGTCTTTGGCGATGCCACGTACGGCAGCACGATTTCGGCCAACGCTCCTTCCGTGGTCGACGGTGCGATTACGCAATCGCCTGATTCCGTCCCGAATATCGGTCTGCCAGCGGTGACCGGGTTTAGCTCGGGACTGGAAAACTACGTCGAGCAGCCAGGCGAGAATGTCGTCGTGCTCGCGCCGGGGGCCTATCGCAACGTTTCACTCACTTCGCAGACCGACGAACTGCATCTCTCCGCGGGCGACTATTACATGCGGCGGCTCGATACCTGGATTTCAACCGAGCTGCATCTCGACCTGACCGGCGGGCCCATCAACGTGTTTGTGGAGAATGACATCTTCATGGAGTCGGGACTGAAGGTTTTCGTGAACGGCGAAGAGCTGCTGCAGTCGACTTCTTCACCGCCACCGTCGAATGCCAGCCTGGCCAGCGATGTGACTTTTGAAGTGCATGGTGATTTCACCATCGACAGCGGGTTCCTCAGTTCCTTCTTCGGCACAGTCTTTGCGCCCTTCGGCGACATCGTCGTCGACACGCAAGGTTTCTATGGCTCGATGATTTCCGGCCGCAGTATCCGCGGCGATTTCTACTTGGAACACCATGCCTCGAATCGCCTTTCTGGATCGACGGTGCCGGAGCCTTCGACTTACGCCATGGCGGTGCTGGGGCTTGTTGGCCTCGGCGTCGTCGCCCGTCGGCGGCGGAAGCGTTAGGGCAGATACTCGCGTCGGCCTCGGATTGCGGAGATCGCTAGGAGAACGTGGGTCTAGAGGAACCGTCTGGTCTGCTGGTGTTGTCGTATGCCTCAATACGCTTTTCTTGAGTTCGCGCCGGACATTGTCTAGACTAAGCGCAGTCGCCGGGGCATTCAGGACCGTCTGAATACAATAGGTGCGAGGTTTCAAAACAGGCGGCGTGAGTCGCCAGCATTTGTCTGGGGAGGTTTGCGATGATTCGTTGCATTCGACAAGCGACAACGCGGGGGCAGTTTCTAGGTGGCGTCTTGGCATTTCTCGTTGTCTTGGGGCAAGCGACGATGAGCCAGGCTAGTTTTGGTCTTTCGTTCTGGAGTGCTTCGGGGCCAGGGCTTGGCGGTTTCAATCTCGACCTTAGCAATCAACCGGCACCCGGTAACGATGATGTGGTCGGTTCGTCGGCCAATGTGATTCAGGTTCTTGAAAAAAACGTTCAGTTCCGTCAACTACATCGATTTTGAATTCATTCTCGATGACGCGACGGGCGCCGCGGTAAGCGAGTTTGAATTTCAAGAAACGGTATTCAACTCCAGCGGCTCCGATTGGGCCAGCTACAACGTGCAGCTGGGCTTTGGCACCGGTGCCGGCTTCACTCCTTCAACGGCGGGCGACGGTCTCGACTTCGATGCACCTGACTACAATTCGCTGTTTAGCTTTGGGCCCTTCTCTTCGGTGACCATCGGCGAGGATTCGCTCACGGCATTCGGTGGCAGCTTCCTCGATGGCACCTCGGCCTCGGTCGTGTTTCCGATCGACGTACCGGACGGGATTGGCGTGTTCACCGTTCGCCAGATGGTGTCGACTTCTGCCCCCGTGCCGGAGCCTTCGACCTGGGCCCTGGCGGTACTGGGGCTTGTTGGCCTCGGCGTCGTCGCCCGGCGGCGGAAGCGGTCCGCGTAGCTACTCTACGGGGCGTTCGGCTGTTGATGAATGATTCTCGAGGCGGGGTTCCCGCTCTGATGTTTGTATCGCTTTGCGCGTGCTGTGACGGGCGTGCAAAGGCACACCGAAGCCGTCGTACGCGATTGCTGGACGCTCGGCAATTATGGTACCGTAAACCTAGAAAGCTGGAGCGGAGGTAGCAGCTGGAATTGAGGCAGCTGGAATTGAGGTAGCTGAATCCTAGGTCGCTGGCGCGAATTGCTCCTCGTCGAGCGACACGCCGGCCCGGAGGGGATCGGATGAAGCAAGATTCGCAACATCCCAATGCCTGGCACTCCCTGCCACTGGCGTCAGTGGAGCAGCAGCTTAGCGCCACCGAGGCCGGACTGAGTTCGCGAGAAGCGGAATCGCGCCTTTCTCGCTACGGCGCCAACGATCTGCCGCATACGCCGCCGCCTGCCTGGTGGCAGATCTTGCTTCGGCAATTTTGCAGCCCACTGATCTATATCCTGGGCGTGGCGGCTGCCGTTTCGGTGGCGATTGGCGAGCCGACCGATGCTGCCTTTATCGCCATGGTGCTGGTGCTCAATGCCCTGATCGGCGGCTACCAGGAATGGCGAGCCGAGAAGAGCACGCAGGCGCTGCAGAAGTTGTTGCAAATTCGCGCGGCGGTCCTGCGCGATGGCGAAGTTGTGGAGATTGTTGCCGAGAATGTTGTGCCGGGCGACATCCTCTGGCTTGAGTCAGGCAATCGAGTTCCAGCCGATGCACGACTCATCTCCGCCCACGGACTGGAAATTGACGAGTCGCTATTGACGGGTGAATCGTTCGCCGTTTCCAAGGATCCAACCTGGACGGGGGAAGTCGCCACGAGCGTCGGCGATCGCCTCAACATGGCATTTGCCGGGTCCGTGGTTGTGCGAGGGCGTGCGCAGGCAATGGTGGTGTCGACCGGTGCCGCCACGCATGTCGGACAGTTGGCGCTCGATGTGATGAGCGAGACGGGCGCCAAACCGCCGCTCATCGAACGACTCGAGCGGTTCACTCGCGTGGTTGCCATCTCGGTGCTGGTCGCCGCCTGTGTGGTGGCCGCTCTCGGAGTGTTGCTGCATCAACACAGTCTGCACGAGATGTTTCTGTTCGCGGTTGCCTTGGCGGTTTCGGCCATTCCCGAAGGTCTGCCAGTCGCGTTGACTGTAGCCTTGGCGATTGGCACATCCCGCATGGCACGTCGCGGTGTAATCGTGCGCCGGCTAGCCGCGGTCGAAGGCCTGGGAAGTTGTACGATGATCGCCAGCGACAAGACCGGCACGCTGACCTGCAACGAGCTGACGGTGCGCGAAATTTGGCTTCCCCATGGTGACCGCTTTGAAGTAACCGGCGAAGGGTTCGTCCCTGAGGGCGAAGTTCTGCATGACGCTGGCGAGAGCAATAAGCGAGCGATTGACGAGGAAGAGCGGAAGACGCTCGAACACCTGGCCGCGTCTGCCGTGTTGTGCAACGAGGCCGACCTGCATCGCCGCAATGGTGATTGGGTGAGCCGCGGCGACGCGGTCGATCTGGCTCTGCTGGTGATGGCCCACAAACTTGGCTCTTCGCGTGCAGCGCTGCTGGCAGAGCACCCAATGGTCAACGAGATTCCCTTCGAGCCGGAGCGACAATTCGCCGCCACCTTCCATCAGGCTGCTTCTAATCAACAAGCCGCCTCTAATCAACAAGGTGACGTCGCGACCGACGTGTTCGTCAAAGGTGCCCCCGAGCGTGTCCTTGCCATGTGTGATTGGAATTCGTCAGACGACGCGAGTGGCACCAATAACATGAACGACAAAGCGGAGGCGATGGGCCAAGTAGCCGAAGCGATGGGGAAGCAAGGTTATCGCGTGTTGGCGCTGGCCGCTGGTTCGTATCCTGAGTCGCTCGATCCAACACAAACTCCGCCCGATCCGGCGAACCTAAGATTTCTCGGATTCGTCGGTATGATCGACCCCCTGCGTCCAGGTGCTCGCGACGCGGTGGCCGCCTGTCATTCCGCGGGAGTCGGCACCTGCATGATCACCGGCGACCACCCGGTCACGGCGCTGGCGATCGCCCGGGATCTTGGGCTGGCCGATGAAGCCGATCAGGTGATTGCCGGCGACGCGCTCGCGTCGATGTCGCCGGCGGAAATGGACGAGTCCGTTCGGAAGGCTCGTGTCTTCGCCCGCGTCGCTCCCCGGCAGAAACTTGAATTGGTCGAAGCCGCCCGCCGCGTTGGGCACTTTGTAGCGGTCACCGGCGACGGTGTGAACGACGCGCCGGCTCTACGTGCTGCCAACATTGGCGTGGCGATGGGCAAATCGGGAACCGATGTCGCTCGCGAGGCGGCGGAGCTCGTCATCAGCGACGACAACTTCGCGACCATCGTAGCCGGAATCGAGGAGGGACGCGTCGCCTACGATAACGTTCGCAAGGTAATCTACTTGCTCATCTCGACCGGGGCCGCAGAAGTGGTGATGGTCGGCCTCGCGCTCTTGGTCGGGCTGCCGCTTCCACTACTGGCGGTGCAACTTCTCTGGCTGAACCTCGTCACCAACGGCATCCAAGACGTGGCCCTCGCCTTCGAACCGAGCGAAGGGGATACGCTGGCCCGTTCTCCCCGTCGGCCGAGCGAGCCAGTCTTTAACCGCCTGATGATCGAACGCACGGTCATCGGCGGATTGGTGATGGGATGCGTCGCCTTTGGGTCGTTCTGGTGGATGCTCAAATCCGGCTGGAGCGAAGCGTCCGCCCGGAACGCAATTCTGCTGTTGATGGTCTTCTTCGAGAATATTCACATCGGCAACTGCCGCTCGGAGACAAAGTCCGCCTTCGCCATCTCGCCGCTACGAAGCCCGATCTTGCTGGGCGGGGCATCGATTGCCTTGCTTGTCCATTTCGGCATGATGCTGACGCCGCTCGGACAGGACGTGCTCTCGGTCGAGCCGATCGCCTGGCAGACGATGGCCGGTCTGTGGGGTCTGGCCCTGACGGTGCTAGTCGCTATGGAGCTGCACAAATGGACCTGGGCGGTCCGGTATGGCAAGAAGAACGGCTAGTCGGCCTCTTGCTCCAGAAATGCCGGCACCTGATCGGTCAAAAAAGTTTGCGTCTTTTTCGCACCGGCTCCGTCTATAGGGGTGAGAAGCGAATAAATCTCGTCCCCGAAACGAAGGAGGCCTAACTATGAACCGCCAATCCGCAGTCCAATTCCCCGGAAATCAACGTATTCACGTCGCCCTTGGCGTTAGCGACCTGGCGGCGTCGCGAAAGTTCTACCAGACGCTGCTCGGAGCCGATCCGACTAAGGAACGCCCCGGCTACGTCAAGTTTGAACCGCAAGATCCATCGGTTAACCTCACGCTTAACGAGCGGTCGAACGTTGCACCGGCTAATCCCGGTGCCGCCCATTTCGGCATCCAGGTGAAATCGACTGACGAAGTCGAACAGGCGATCGCCCGCTTCCACGCAGCCGGCCTCAAGACGCTTGTGGAAGAGAACACGGCATGCTGCTATGCCGTACAAGATAAGGTCTGGGCGACCGACCCTGACGGCAATCGCTGGGAAGTGTTTGTCGTACTGGAGGCGGACGTTGCCCAGGAATCGAACGAGGCGTTTGCCTGTTGTGAAACCGAGTCGGCTTCTGCCGAGCAGTGCTGCTAATTTGTAACCCGAAGCGTCAGCGAGGGACACGACCAAGCCTGTGTCATCAACAGTTGGCTGTTCTCGTTTGCGTCACAGAGTGCCGCACGACTTTCGACGATTATTTAGCGGCCAGATCCTACGTAGTATGAACGAGAAGTCGACAGCGACAGAGCGAATTTGGGAGGACCTCAGCAAGCAGTTGAGGTCCTTCCTTCGCCTGCGCGTGTCGGACGAACAGACGGCCGAGGATCTGCTGCAAGAAACGTTTGTTCGCATCCATCGCAAGATCGACGACGTCGAAGACGAACAGCGCATTCGGTCCTGGGTATTTCAGATCGCCCGCAACCTAATCATCGATCACTATCGCGGCAAGTTGCCCGACACGACTTCTGGTGTTGAAGAGATACCAGGCGAAGCGAGCGGCGACGAGAATCTCAACGAGCTAGTCGCCGGCTGGTTGCCCGCGATGATCTCGCAACTGCCCGAATCATATCGCGAGGCGGTGGAGCTGTACGAGCTGCAGGGTATCTCGCAACAAGAAATTGCCGATCGGCTTGATCTTTCTCTCTCGGGAGCCAAGTCACGGGTGCAGCGGGGCCGCGCGAAGCTCAAGACGCTGCTCGACGACTGCTGCTCCTTCGAACAAGATCGTCGCGGCAACGTGATCGACTACGCCCGCAACAACCCGAACGACAACGGCCGCTGTGGTTGTTGAGGAGTCCAGTCCGTAGTTGGGTCTAGCAAGCGTCGACGGGGTTGTTCTAAACGCGGTGGATACACGACGTGTGCGCTCGCGAGTACGACTTCGTGATTCGCCTTTTTGACAGGATGAACAGGATATGACAGGATCGGCCTGGGAGTGGATTCCGCCGCGTGTGCACCGACATACCTCCCCATTTTCCGGGAGGCGCCGGTGTTGCCCTACATGAAAACTCCAGTTGCTGTTGCGAGGCAAAAAATTCGTTGCTGCGTGAGTTGATTTCACCTAGAAATACGGCTGGAGTGGTTGAAGAGGAGTCTGGATTGCGAGTGAATGCTCGTCACGAGCATCGCGCCGGTCGTATACCCGATACTTCACGAGCTCCAAGGCCAGTGAGGGCAAGGTATTCGTTTGAAGAAGGTGGAATATGCGACTTCTAAATGGCGTAGCGTTTTTCTTGTGTCTGATAGTTCTGACAAGCCCGGCGGTTCACGCCCAGGGTTTTGAATTCGATTTCAATGCGGAAGAGATTGCGGAGGGTTGCAAGGCGAAGTCGACCGCCGCCGCGGACCATTGCGTTTCATCGCTAGAGTCGATGGCCGATGAATGCGCCGCTCGGATCGCAGCGATCGTTGAGAAAGGACAAGACCGTCGAGCCGCTCGAGTGGCAGAGAGATGCACTCGCGTGATCAATGGGAGTGCCGATGCGTGTGTCCGCGCGATTCAGGGGGGCTGTGACTTTTGCGTCGCGCTGTTGGAGTACCTGGAGGCGGATGCGGGTCTGATCACGGAGGTTCAGGATCATTGCAGTTTGGAGATCGCCCGCGTTGAAGACGCCCGTGATGCGGCTCTGGCAGTGGTCGACGCGGCCTTGAATTCGTAAGCTGCGACGTTCTGGTGATGACGCCGTGCTCCCTGTGGCCTGACGCCACGGCGGAAAGCAAAATGGATGTGTGTTTTTGCCCGCCGGTCGGTTCGCCGATCGGCGGGTTTTTTATTGATAGAGTTACAGGATGAGACGGGATGTCGTACGAGTAACCCACGGCTCGTTCTTCGGTTGTATACCAAGGGTGCCACTGGCTTTGCCAGTGCTCAATGCGATGTCCACTCGCGGGGCAAACACGGCTCGCACGCGACCTCGCCCTCCCGGACCTGTTTGGCCATGGCTCGCACGCGAACATCCTCTTCCGGACGCATGGGAACGTCCTTGATGTTCACCTCGGTTTGGTCGTTGTTTGTGGGTGTTGTGTTGTTTGTTCATGTCGGGTTCGACGGTGATGTCTGCGGTTGAGTGGGGTGGTCGCACGGGCCACTCCACAACGAGGACAGGCCAAGAAAATTTGCTTGATCTGAACACCGACCTATGCATAATCATTCCCGCTGCACGCGATTGTTGCAGTAGCAACTGAGCACGGCTGCTTGTTATGGCCGATGCCCTGTTGTGGCCGGTCTCCTGACCGAGCCACGATGAGGACCGAAGGTCTCCATAAAGCGCGGCCGAGCGCAGGGCGGTAGTCGAATCGCGAGCACTGGCAAAGCCAGTGGCACCCGTATCACGACCGCACGTTCGTTCTTTGACAATTTGAAAGGCTTGAGACCTGAGTCGTGAGGCTTGAAGGTTCTGCATGACACTCTCCATGCGCAAGCGAGCGCTGTGGGGTATGCTGTGCATGCGGGGACCAGGGTTGTCCAATTGGGTGCCATGCTCACCCTTGGTGAGCATGTTTTCGTCGCATGTTAAACCACATGCCCACGTAAACGTGGGCATGGCACCCTCGTGTTCCGTCAGGCACAGCCTGACCTACGTTTAGATGGTTCGTCCACTAGCGGCGCAACCACGGCTCAGCGGGAGCTTCGCCCTCCCGCACAGTCCACGGCTCGCACGCGAGCTTACCTCTCCCAGGCAGTCGAACATCACGTGAACGATTCCGAGATGGAACATCCGTTGAACATCCGTCGCACAACTGACGAACATCGGTCGAAAATCTGTGGGACAAACACCGGAAATCGGTGGAACAGGCGCCGTAATTGACCGTGTTAGGTACCCTCGACAGGCCGAGACTTGCAGGCGGTCGACCCTTCGGGGAAGATAGCTACGCAGCGGCGAAAGACGCTACGCAGCTTGGACTTGCAGCCTTGAAAGGGCGACTGGTAACCGGGATTCGGTGCGAGTCGCGACACCGATTCGGAGCGCCAGATGACGACGACCACCACTCGGGTGTGGAAAATTCTATACGCCTTGATCGCCATTGGCGGAATCTCAACGGCGGCATCCGTAGCTGCAGCGGCAGAGGCAGCCGATTCGCTCGGGCCGCTCGACTTCGGTAAGCTGACGTCACGGGCCAACTACCAGAAGACCCTGCCAAAAGCGATTGAGCCGCTGCGAGTGAATGTGGTCGAGCAGGAGAATCTCGGCAGTGGTCAGGACGCGCCCTACCGTGTCGGCTACTTGGGCAGCACGCTGGTGGAGCGGGCCAGTCAGCACGGATTCTTGGAAACGGAACTGACACGCCGCTGGCCCGATCGCGACATTATCTTCCGCAACTTGGCGTGGGCGGGTGACACGGTGATCGGCACGGGACGCGTCGGTTTCGGTCCTGGCGAAGAACGTCACTCGGGCTGGAACCCACCCAAGGGCGAGGTCACTGACTATGGCTTCCGCAAAATGCTCGGGCAGGTCAAGCAAGCACGGCCGGACTTGCTACTGGTCGGCTACGGCTCAAACGTCGCCTTTGAGAAGGCGGACGGGCTCGAGGAATTTCGCGGCGGCATGATTCGACTCTTGGACGCCTTGAAGCCGACGGGAGTTCACATCGTCTTGCTCACGCCCGCACCGCGGGAATCGCGACCGGCACCCTGGCCCGACATGGGAGAGCAGAACTCGCAGCTCGCTAAGGTGGCCGCGCTGATCGGAAAGCTCGGCCAGGAGCGGAACCTGCAGGTCATCGATCTCTTCGCGGCGATGAAGCCACGCATGGAAGAGTCGGCAAAGGCGGTCGAAACCCGACTCACCGATAACGGAATTCATCTCAACGAGCGCGGCTATCGGCTCTGGTCGGAATTGGTCGCGAGCGAGTTGGCCGCAGAGGTGCCCCAATGGCAGGTGCGACTCTCGGCCGTCAAAGAAGAGGAGCCGAAGGTCGTCACCGCGAATGAGGCCGAAGTGACTCGGCTGCACAGGAATCGCTACGGGCTGCGGATGCAGATTCGCGATGCGAGGCTGCCGAGTCAATTGATGGCAGCCGCAGACGGTTCGCGTGATAAGGAAGCAGAGGCCGCGTCACGGCGCGTGCTCCGCGTCGACGGTTTGCCAGCTGGTAGCTACGCCCTCGACATCGACGGGCAACGGGTCGCTCGCGGATCGGCCGCCGACTGGGCTGCGGGAGTGGCCATCGACAGAGGACCGCACCTGGCCCGAGCCGAGGAACTTCGGGCGGCGATCGTGGAGAAGAACCGACTCTTCGCCTACGGCTTCCGGCCACAGAACGAGACCTATATCTTCCTCTTCCGCCGGCATGAACGGGGGCATCATGAAGGCGAGATCAGTCAATTCGCTGCCTTAGCCGGAAGAGCCGAGGAAGAGATCGCCCGACTCCGACAGCCGCCCACGCGATTCTACGAGCTGGTTCGCGAGGCGAACTACAACGAGTACTCGGTCCCCAAGAAGGCACCCGAGCCGAGCATCGAGAAGGAGCTCGAACTCTTCACGGTGGCGGACGACCTGGAGGTCAGCCTCTTCGCCTCGGACCCGATGATCGCTAACCCGATCAACATCAACTGGGACGAACGCGGAAGGATGTGGGTCTCGACCAGCAGCATCTACCCGCACCTGGCGCCGGGACAGAAGCCGGACGATCGGATCGTGATCCTGGAAGACATCGACCAGGACGGCCGCGCCGACAAGTCAACGCTCTTCGCGGAGGACCTCTTAATCCCGCACTCGGCAATTATGTCGAAGGGCGGAGTCTACGTGACGCAATCGACCGACTTCCTCTACCTCAAGGACACCGACGGCGACGACCGCGCAGATACGAATCAGGTCATCTTCACGGGCTTCGGCAACGCGGACATGCACCACACGATTCACTCGCTACGGTGGGGCCCGGGCGGCGACCTCTACTTTCACCAAGCGATCTACATCCACAGCCACATCGAAACACCGTGGGGCGTACGCAACCTGCACGGCTCCGGGCTGTGGCGGCTTCGGCCCGACACGATGCGGCTGGAGGTGGTCTCTCGCGGATTGGTAAATCCCTGGGGCAATGCCTTCGATCGCTGGGGCCAGACCTTCGCCACGGATGGTGCCGGCGGCGGAGGGATCGCCTATAGCTTCCCGGGCAGTGCCTTCACTTCGGCCAAGGGAGTACCGCGGATTCTGCGGTCAATGAATCCCGGACGACCAAAGGAGTGCGGGTTGGAGATCGTCTCGGGGCGTCACCTGCCCGAGTCTTGGCAAGGGCAACTTGTCACGGCCGACTTCCGCGGCAACCAGGTGGTCCGCTACGAACTCTCCGAGAGCGGCAGCGGCTATCGCTCGCGGTTGGTCGGCAACGTGCTTTCCTCGAAGCATCGCTCCTTCCGCCCGGTCGACATTAAGATGGGCCCCGACGGCGCGATCTATGTGGTCGACTGGTACAGCCCCATCATTCAGCACGGCGAGGTCGACTTCCACCATCCGCAACGGGACCGTAAGCATGGTCGCATCTGGCGACTGACCGCGAAGAATCGAAAGACGCTGAAGCGGCCGGACCTTGTTAATGCTTCGGCAGACGAACTGCTGGAAATGCTGAGGCTGCCGGAAGACTGGACTCGCGATCAGGCTCGCCGGCTGCTGCGAGAAATGGGTCCCGAGGTGGTGCTGCCGCGGCTGCGGGCGTGGCTGGCGGATCTTGACCCGCAGGCGGAAGACTACCTGCGCTGGCGACTTGAAGGCCTGTGGCTCTATCAAGGGCTGCGGCATGTTGAGCCGGAGCTGCTGCGGGCGAATCTGACGGCGGAGAATCATCGCGTAAGGGCGGCCTCGGTGCGGGTGCTACTCGATTGGTACAACAAGATGCCGGCGGCGGACGAACTGTTGGCCCTCGCCGCGCGGGACGAACACCCGCAGGTGCGACTGGAGGCAGTCAACGCACTGCGCGAGGTGCCGTCGCTCGCTTCGGCTACCGCGGCGATGACCGTGCTGGAGCAGCCCATTGACGAGTCGCTCGAATTTGCCACTTGGCTGACGGCCCGCGAGTTGGCCCCGTACTGGCTCACCGAATTGGAAGCCGGGAAGCCGGTCTTCGGCAACGACGCACGGCAGCTCGCCTTCGCACTCACGGCGGTCGGCGGGCAGCGAACCCTCAAGCACATCCGCGATCTGATTGGTCAGGAGCGAATCACCGATCGTCAGCGTGGTGAGATGCTTGCGGTACTGGCCAGCGAAGGTGGTGCCACGGTGCGGGCGATGGTGGTCGACGAACTGATGCGACTGGCCGCGGCCGGCTCCAAGGAAACCGAAGCGGTGCTGCACTCTTTGGTGCGAGCCTCGCGGTCTCGCGGTGCTCGGCCGAAGAATGCCGAAAAAATCGCGGCACTTCTGGCCAGCGGTAGCAGCCCACGAATCACGCGTCTGGCGGCCGAACTTTCCGGCAACTGGCAGATCGCGAAGGCCCTGCCGCGACTGATTCAAATGGCTGGCGACGTGAACGCTCGACGTGAACTTCGTGACGTGGCTGCCTTGGCCTTGGCGCGAATTGAAGGAACCGGTTCCGACTCGAACGTCCGCAAACTGGCCGCGGTGGAGCAACCTTTGCCGGTGCGAGTTTCCGCCTATGCCGCTTGGTCGTTGGTCGACCCAGTGGCGGCGGCCACTCCGGCGGCGGAATTGCTCGGCTCGCTCGAAGCCGATACGAGCGTCGCTTATGTCACCATTATCGAAGCCTTCTTGGCTCGCGAACGGGCCGACCGTAAGTTGGCCGAGGCACTCGCCGGCAAGAAACTGCCTGCGGCAATCGCGGCCGCTGGCGTTCGCGCGGCAAGCGAAGCGGGCCGTGATGTTACTGGCCTTATCGATGCTTTCACCACCGCGGGTGGGCTGACGCCGATCACGGAGCTGCCCAGCGGCGACGAAATGAAGGCTCTGCTGGCCGCCGTGGAAAAGGCCGATCCGCATCGCGGCGAGGCGATCTTCCGCCGCACGGCGTTGACTTGTCTGCAGTGCCATGCGATTGGCGGTGCCGGAGGGCACGTTGGACCGGACCTCAGTAGTCTTGGTGGAAGTGCTCAGCCGGGACAGATCCTGGAGTCGATCCTTTCGCCGAGTGCGACGATCAAGGAGGGCTATCAAACGGTCAGCCTGTTCGGCAACGACGGCCGTGTGACTAGCGGGATTGTGGCCCACGAAACACCCGACTCGGTGACCCTTCGAGACAGTAAGGGGCAAATGATTCAATTCGCTCGCTCGGAGATCGATGAGATTGAACCGAGTCGGCAATCGCTCATGCCCCAAGGGCTAGTGCAGACGCTCCGTCGCGACGAGCTGGCCGATCTCGTGAAATTCCTGTCGCTTTTGGGACGTGATGGCGGGCTTCAGGTTCCCTCGAAGAAGTACGTCCGCCACTGGCAGACGCTCGTTGACAATGAAGCTGCACGGGCGGCGATCGGCAAACCGGCTGATCTCGTCGGGGACAACGACGACCTGCTTTGGAAGGTCGTACCCAGCCGCGTCGATGGTTCGCTGCCGCTGGCCGATGCGGATGCGATTACGAGCACATCGACCGGTCGTAAGCGGCGCGTGCTTCGCTGTGAATTTACCTTGCAAACGCAATCGGGCGAGGCCATATTGCGAATCGATCGGCTGCCAGTCAACAAAGACGGATCGTTGCGGCAGGCGGAGTTGTGGATCAATGGCCGTCAGGCGACATCGATTCATGATGACCGGCTCAAAATCGGCGACGGCGAATGTGAGATCCTGTTGTGGGTCGAACCGCGGCAGGATCAAGAGGCGGACGCCGTGCGAATCGAGATTGCCGAAGAGTAATTGACCAAATGACTGCCTTGCCTGCTGGTGGTCGTCGTTCGAGACATGAAGAGAGACATAAGAAAGGATGGCCGGCAAATGAAATGGCCACGCGTAGCGTTGTTTCTCTCGGGCATCGGCTTGTCGGCGATGCTTGCTGGCGTGGTGTATACGGCTAGAGACACCCATGCCGCGCCACCGGCTGGCGTTAAGGCCGCCATCTTCTTTGAAGAGGGCGAAGATCAAGAGCGATTCTCGCTTGCGGAACTGAAGGAGCAGCTCAAGACACACAAGCTCACGTTGCGCGACCCTCTTCATAAGAAAGAGAAGAACTACAAGGCCTTTGCCCTGCACGACCTGCTGCGGCTCGGCTTCGAAAATCGCTGGCAATCGGACAAGTATTCGGATATTGCGTTTGTCGCCCTCGACGGTTATCAGGCACTCGGGGCTCTGCCCGTGTTGCGTGAGTCGGGCGGCTACGTCGTGTACGAAGATCTCGACCGCGATGGTTGGGAACCGATCGGCGAGCGAAAGACCGACCCGGCGCCCTTCTACCTGCTGTGGACTGGCGAAGCGCAGGGCCCGAAGGGCGTTTACCCTTGGCCTTACCAGCTGCAGACGATACGGCTGTTGAAGTTTAAGGACCAATACCCCAAGGTATATCCGGCCGGCGTGAAGGAAGGCTCGGCGGTGCACCAGGGCTTCACCCTGTTCCGCCAAGTCTGTTTCGCCTGTCATGCTATGAGTCGCCAGGGCGGTACGGTCGGCCCCGACCTGAATGCCCCGCGGAACATTACCGAGTATCGCGATGAAAAGATGATTCGCGACTACGTGCGTGCCCCATCGCGGTTTCGCTATACCAAGATGCCGGACAATCCCAACCTGACGGACGAAGAACTCGATCATCTGCTTGCCTACTTTCGCCACCAGGCGGAGCACAAGTCGGACGACGAATCGACGAATCCCTAGATCATTAGAAAGTACGAACTCGTGAATTGCCCCCCATGCGTCGCCGCTTTGATTCGACCCAAGCATTTTGCTGTTAGCAGGCATCTGTTGGCTATCTCCGTGATCGCGGTAACTCTCCTCAGCTTCGCTTCGCCGATGACTGCCGTGGCCCAGCACGAATTTCCTCGCGTCGATTTACCCAAGCAGCTGCCGCCTCATCCACGCGTCTTTTGGAACGACAAAGAGGTCGGTGAGTTCAAAGCCTGGATGGCTCGCACGCCGTGGCTCAAGAGATACATCGATGAGTTGACTGCGGAGCTTGCCAAGACGGTCGACAATCCGCAACTACCGGGGCGGAATCAATCTGGCAATGTCGGCATCGCCAAACAGGCCAATAATTACGCAATCGTCTACGTGCTTAGCGGCGAGCGTCGCTATGCCGAGGCAGTGGCTAATATATTGCGGGGATACGTGAAGGTATTTCCCAGCTACCCCATCGCTCATCTCAAAGGGAAGGCGACCTCCGCCACCTTGGAAGAATGTGATTGGGCGATCAACATCGCCTCGGCCTACGATCTGATCTACAACTCGGGTGTGCTTAGCGATGAGGAGAAACAGCGAGTTGAGCAGGAGGTACTGAAGGCCTCCGCCGAAGTGATGCGTGATTGCAATCACCGCTTCCGTAGCAACTGGCGCGGCCGTGCAATTGCCGGTGTCGGCGTGATCGGCTTCTGCATTGGCGATCAGGATCTGATGAATGAAGCAGTCAACGGTCACTACGATTCGAGCGGCCGGCTTGCTCGCGATGGCTTTGTGCAGCATGTTGCCTGGTCGATTCTTGCCGACGGCGTCTTCTACGAGCGATCGCTTCACTACCACATGTATACGGCCGATTCGTACACGCTGATCGCCGAAGTGGCCCGTCACGCCGGCATTGATCTCTGGCATATGGAGATTCCCGGGCATCCGCTCGATGCAGGTTCCGACATGGAGCGACGATTCGGCCAGACCGGCAAGCGGACCGTGAAAAGCGTTTTCGACTCGCAGTTCTACGAGGCCTTTAGCGACAAGTCGTTGGTCCGTCTTGGCAATTCCTACACCGATCGTCTCGAGCGTCAACGTTGCTATGAACGAGCTTGGGCCGCTTATGGGGATCCCAAGTACGCCTGGATTCTGCGACGGCCGGTGAAGTTCTATCGCCCCATCGCTGGCGGCGGCTACATCGATCCCGAAAAGGACAACAATGCCCAGATCGCGAAGCTGGGGCTCACCGAGACGGATCCCAATGCTCGTCGCCCGCTCAATCCGATCGAACTGATGTGGATGTCTCCCGATTTGCCGCAGGGGCATTTCGATCATTCGGCCGATGCAACGGTTGGGATCACCGGTCGCCACGAGAACTTCTGCTCGTTCCTGCCCAATGGTGGTATCACCGTTCTTCGATCCAGCCCCAAGCCGGAAGCGGTTAACGTGCAGATGACGTACGGCGACTGGGGTTCGTGTCACACGCACCCGGAACTGTTGGCGATTACCGTTTGTGCCGAAGGTCAGCAGATGATTCCTGAGGTCCGCTATCACCACTACGGACACGAGAAGTTCTTGAACTGGGATCGCCAGACGATCGCCCACAACACGGTCACCGTCGACGAAGTGTCGCAGTACCCGCAGCAGGATAGCGAAGATCGTTGGATCGTGGAGCGAGGTGGCAAACAGGCGACCGGCTATCCCGTGTTGTTCCATGCCGGTGATCGCCTCAAGGTCACTCGCGCGAAATGCGAAGCGGCCTATGAAGGCGTGGTGCTCGATCGCACGACGGCGCTCGTCGATGATATGATCGTCGATTTCTATCGCTGCCGCAGCGAAAAGCAGCATCAATACGATTTCGCCTTGCATATCGATGGCATTCTCGATGCCAGTAGCCAGCAGTTTAGCCCGCCGTTGCCGGGGGCCATTTCTGACAAGTTCGGCTACATGCACATGAAGAATCCGCGGCTGTTGAAGACCACCGGTCCCGGTGTCGAGCTGACGTATATCGGCAGCGGCGAGAAGGCGGGCGATAGGACCGGGCCGACAATGCGACTGCAGTTGCTTTCCCAGGGGGAGACTGAGTTGATCTCAGCCAAGGGACACGCCGACCTGAAGGGTAAGGTCAAAGACGTGTTGATTCTTAGAAGGCACGGCCTCGGTAGTGACTTCGTCAACGTAATTGGTTTCCCCAACACGAAGAACCTCAAGGCTCATCGCCTCAACGACACCCCGCCGGGAGTGCTCGGTGTGGAGCTCAAGAAGGAAGACGGTAGTTCGCTGCTGGTGCTGAGTGCCGAAACGGCGGAGGCCTTTCCATACGCCGGCTTGGCGATCAACGGACAGGTCGCGCTGCTTGAGCGGAGCAAGAATGGCGACGTGAAGTTGATTACGGCTGTGCGATAGCGGGGCGTACGTCTTGGGATGCGAGTGCCCCTGGCGCATTCTCGTGTAGCCTACTCCTGTTGGTTAATTGTCACCCTTGGGTGCCACTGCTGGCTTACCCAGCGGTGCCTAGTCACGATCTTCGTTAGTCGGTGGTTGAAACCGTCACCGCCAGCACCCGGTTGTTGCCACTGTCGACGACGTAGAGCTTTCCTCGATAGAACGTCACGCCGTGAGGCTTGCTGAGCGTGATCGAAGCGTCGCCTTGTCCGCGGCCGAGTACGGTGGTTACCTGTTTGGTGCGAGGGTCGTACTTGCGAATCGCCGCGTTCACGTCGTCGGCTATGTAGACGTTGCCGCGGTCGTCGAGGCAGATGTGTTTCGGTCCGTCGAACTGCGATTCGAGTGCCGCGCCGTCGCGGTAGCCTTTTCGGCCTGAACCGGCAATGGTGTGAATCTCGCCCTTTCGGTCGATCTTGCGCAGGGCATGCCCTGCCCTTTCCAGTACGTAAGTGTTGCCGTTCGAATCGACGGCGACCGCTCGTGGATCGGCCAGCGGTCCGGCGGTTGCTGCGTCGCCATTCTGGGGAACGCCCGACTTCCCGTTGCCGGCGACCGTCTTCACCTGCCCGCTGGCGATATCGATCGCGCGGATGCGAATGTTGTAGATGTCGGCGATATAGAGTTTTTTCTTCTCCGGGCCAAACGCGATGCAGATCGTCTTCTTGAAACGGGCGTCGCTCGCCTTGCCCGAGTCGCCATCGAAGCCCTGTTCACCGTTGCCTGCGACCGTGGTGATGATGCCGGTCTTCGCGTCGATGCGACGCACGGCATGATTGGCACTGTCGGCGATGTAGATGTTGTCGTGGCTGTCGATCGCCAGATTGTGCATCTCACGGAAGGTGGCATCGGTTGCCGGCCCACCGTCGCCGGAGTAACCTGCTTTGTCTTGTCCGGCGATGGTCGTGAGCGTGCCCTGTTTGTCGAGCTTGAGCACGCGGCCGCCGCTCATCTCCACGGTGAACATGTTGCCCTGGCTATCGAAGTCGACGCCAAAAGGAAAGTCAAGCTTTCCGCCTCGCAATGAATCGCCGCGGTCGTTTCCCTCTCGTTCATTCTCTAGCCAGGCTCCGACGACGAGCTCCACGCGGCTCTCATTTTCTATGGCGTTATCGGCAGCCATCGCCGGCAATGCCAACAGTGCGAGCAGCAGTGTCAGGCTGGCAGTCACGGATGGCTTCCGAGCAAACCGGGGGGCGTATCGCATCAGGCGTTCTTTCTGCATCGGAGGGATGTTCTTTAGGTGAAGGGGAGTTCTTGTTTCTTGTTGGAGAAAGTTCATTTTTAGCGGCCGACTTTTTTTGCCGATTGGCGAAATTCGAGGTGGCAGCAAAAAACTCCAAGTCGCACAGTCGCCAGCGGTTACGAAAAAGCCGGTTGAGGCCGGTTCTTGTCGCATGTCGTTGGCAGTGAATGTGTTGCGCTATTTTGTGTGGTTTAGTTGGTTGGGGCCAAAAAACTCTTGGCCCTTTGGCAAACACGATTTCTCAGCAGCGACCAACTTACCAGGGACCGGGTTCATTTCAAAATTGGAAAGATGAGCCGAATTCAGTGCGGATCGCGGTACGATAACAGGGGCCTGTCGAGATCGTTTTTCGACGCCAAACCGCCCAAAACAGGCGCGCCGTCCTGAAATCCTGAGCCGTGGTGCCATTGCGGCGGTTGTACTGAGCAGGGAGAATGAAGGTTCACGCGTTGCCCCGGCCCGATGGGCTTGCCGTGCGTGCCCCGTCGTACGGTATTTGCAACGCGATTCATCTTGCCTACCTGCTCCGATTCGCCTGCCCTTGATGTTGAGCCAACCAGCAAATCGACAAGCGACATTTTCGCTCTTCACGCTGTTCGTCTTGGGCGGCCTGCTGTTCTTCGTGGGGGCGGCGTTGTTGGTTGGTTCAGTCATTGCTGAAGAGAACGGGCCAGCGCGAAACGGGGCGAACCAAAATAGGGCGAACCAGAACGACACGAATGCGAAGTCGTCTGCTGCGACTAAGGAAGGAGCTGCGGGCGAGGTCAACGAGCAAGGAAAGCAGCTATTTGACGACTATGTCGCGTCGATCCTGGAGCGGAATTGCTACCAGTGTCATTCGCATGCCGCCGGAGAAGCGGAAGGTGGTTTGGTGCTCGATTCGTCCGCCGGCCTCCTGACTGGGGGCGAGACGGGGCCGGCTGTCGTACCGGGCGATCCCGACGCGAGTATTTTGTTGAGTGCGGTCACGCACGAGAACGACGATTTGCAAATGCCGCCAGATGGTCCACTCGCCGCGGGCGACGTGGCGAAGTTGCGTCAATGGATTGAGCATGGGGCTCCCCACTCAGGCACGGTTTCTCAGCAGACGAAGGCCGCGCTACGGGCCCCACTCTGGTCGATCGTCAAGTTGGGCAACGCGAAAGTTCCCAGCGTTACCAACACGGTCTGGCCGCTTAGCGACATCGACCGCTTCATTATTGCTCGACAGGAATCGGCCGGGATTTCGCCAGTGGGGGATGCCGATCGTACGACGCTATTGCGACGCGTGCATCTGACGCTCACGGGGCTACCACCGACGATCGAAGAGATGGCGGCGTTTGAATCGGATAAGCGTTCTACTGCCGAGGCGACCGCCGCCTTGGTCGATCGCTTGCTTGCCTCGCCCGACTACGGCGAGCGCTGGGCCCGTCATTGGCTCGACATCGCTCGCTATGCCGATACCAACGGCGCCGGTTCGGAAGCCAACAACACGATCGACAACGCATGGCGGTACCGCGACTACGTGATCGCGGCATTCAACGACGACAAGCCGTTCGATCGCTTCGTCATCGAACAGTTGGCGGGCGAGCAACTCCCCTACTCATCGGTCGAACAACGCCGCAGCCAGATCATTGCCACCGGCTTTTTGCAAATGGGACCCAAGCCGTTCGGCGAACAGAGCCTGGAGAAGTTTCGCCTCGACGTGATTGACGAACAGATCGATACGGTTGGCAAGTCGCTGCTCGGCATGTCATTTGGTTGTGGGCGATGCCACGACCATAAGTTCGATCCCTTCACAACGGTCGACTATTACGCACTCGCGGGGATATTCTCCAGCACGCGAACGCTCAAAATCGATGGCACCTGGCGGATGAGTAAGGCCTGGATTCGTGTGCCGCTACCGTTCGATGAGGCAATGGCCGAGGTGCTCAAGAGCAACCATAAGGCACGCGTTGAATTGCTCAATAATGAGTACAAGGCCGCCCAAGAGGTCAAGAAAAAGGCCGACGAACAACTCGCCGCCATGAAGGCGAAGCTGGACGTGACGGCGGACGAGATAGCGGCGGCCGAGGCAGAGGTTGAAAAGGCGAAGGAGGCGCAAACAGCTGCCAAGGCTCGTTGGCGAGTCTCGCGAATCGATAGCGTGGTGCCATCGGCCATCGCGGTTGAGGATAAGCCGGCCATGGTGAGCGAACCGGTGCGGTTGCGAGGGTTGCCGAACAGTCGCGGAAAGAAAAAGATCCCTCGAGGGATGCCCTCGCTGCTGGGCGCTCAGGGACTCGACGTCACGACGACCGATGGCGGTCAGGAGAGCACGCCCGTAACCGTCGAGTCGAAAGATCCTTTCGCGGTACCAACGAAACTGTCCGGTCGATTGCAACTCGCTCGTTGGTTGGTGGATACCGAACGGGGAGCGGGGAATCTGACGGCGCGGGTGATTGTCAATCGCATTTGGCGGCACGTCATGGGCGAAGGTCTGGTCGACACACCGGACAACTTTGGTCGTACTGGATCGGCCCCTTCGCACCCTGCGCTTCTCGATCACTTGGCGCAAGAGTTCATAGCCGACGGCTGGTCGATCAAACGCCTGGTGCGTCGTTTGATGCTGACCCGCACGTTCGCTCTGGCAAGTACCAATCGTGAGACGGCCGCTGCAGTCGATCCGGAGAATCGTTTGTTGTGGCGATACAACGTCCGTCGGCTCGATGTGGAGGTGATTCGGGACTCGATGCTGGCGGTCAGCGGGGAACTCGATCGCAAACGCGGCGGGCCAACGCTTCAGATTCAAGGCACAATTAGTCTGAACGATGAGTGGGTAAAGGTCGACCGTGAGGATCCCTTCTTTCGTCGCACGGTTTACTTGCCGCTGATGCGAGACGAGTTTGAGCGCGACGAACAAACCAGCAAGATGTTGGGGATGCTGCCGCTGTTCGACGCGGCCAACCCTAGCATGGTCGTTGGGCGTCGCTCTTCGACGACGGTCCCGAGTCAGTCGCTCTACCTACTCAATAGTGATTTTGTGATTGAACGGTCGGTCGCCGCAGCAGATCGACTGTTGGCAGATGAGACCCTCACGAACGACGTGGCGCGGATCGACCGACTGATTCGTTGGGCCTATGGTCGCGCCCCGACCGACGAAGAGCTCAAGATGTTCTTGGAAAGCGTGCCGATTCTGGATGATGCAGCGGTGGCGAGCGGGATTCAGGCTCCGCAAGACCGGAGGTCCGCGATTTACACTGAGATTGCTCAAGTATTGTTCAGTACCACGGAGTTTCTCACCGTGAAATAAGTCACGACTGAAGTGGACGCCTTCAGAAATGGAATTGCATAGGCCGATCTGCTATAACGGACGCCACCTAAAGTCAAAGAATCCCTCCCCTCGTATACCTGCCCTGCATGACTCTTCCCCACGAAAATGAAACGCCGCTGGTAACTCGCCGGCAACTGCTGCGCAGCGGCGCATTGGGGTTTGGGTCTCTGGCACTGGCCGGTCTTGCGGCGGATCAGCTGGCGGCCGCACCAGCAGCGGCGAGCAACACGCAGACCGGTCCGCTGGTCCCCAAGACGCCACACTTTTTGCCACGGGCGAAACGCGTGATCTTTCTCTACATGTGGGGCGGGCCGAGCCAGATGGATCTGTTCGATCCGAAGCCGGACTTGAACGCCATGCATGGTAAGGAGTTCAAGTTCGACGGGGCGAAGCGAATCTACAAAGGCTCGCCGGTTCGATTCGCCCAGCATGGCGAGAGTGGTTTGAACTTTAGCCACTTGCTGCCGAATCTGGCGACGCAGGCGGATGAGATGTGCATGATGCACGCCCTGCATACCGATTCGCAAAGCCACACGAATGCTTCGTTGATTCTTCTCACGGGAGCGACGAACTTTGTGCGGCCGAGCGTTGGTTCTTGGGTCGTGTATGGACTGGGGACTGAGAATCAGTCGCTGCCAGGGTTCGTTACCATCAAGCCACAACGTTCGCTCGGTTCGCGAATGTACTCCAATGTGTTTCTGCCGGCGATCTACCAGGGCACGCCGGTGGGGCACGACAAGACGCCGACTGCCGAGGCACGTATTCGCAACCTGAAGAACGCTCGGGCTAGCGCCGCGGAGCAGCGAGAGCAGCTACGGCTGATCCGGCAGCTCAATCGCGAGTTCGGACAGCAGACGGCTGCCGATCGTCAGGCCGAAGGGATGATACAGTCGTTGGAGTTGGCATTTCGCATGCAGACCAGCGCGAACGAGTTGTTCGATCTTAGCGATGAGCCGGCTCACATGCTCAAGATGTATGGAGCCGATGCCGAGCCGACCAAGGATTTTGGCCAGCAATGCATCTTGGCACGCCGTATGGCCGAAGCAGGCGTGCGGTTTATTCAGCTCAACCATTCCGGCTGGGATCATCATGCCAAAATCGATTCCGGTTTGCCGAAACGATGTTCGCAAGTCGACGTGCCGATCACAGCGCTTCTAAAGGACCTTAAGGCTCGCGGCTTGTTGGACGACACGCTGGTGCTGTTCGGTAGCGAGTTTGGCCGCACCGCGTTTGCCGATGGCGAGCTCGGTCCGAATGTTGGCCGCGCTCATAACCGACACGCGTTTACGGTTTGGATGGCCGGTGGCGGTGTGAAAGGCGGCATGAACTACGGCACCACCGATGAGTTTGGTGCCAAGGGCGTTGAGAACCGCGTGCACGTGCACGATCTTCACGCCACGCTGATGCACCTGTTGGGTTTGAATCACGAGAAGGTGACCTACCCTTACGCCGGTCGCGACTTCCGTTTGACCGATGTGTATGGGAATGTCGTGAAAGACATTCTCGCTTAGGCGAACGGGCATTCTTAAACACCCGGGGCACGCTTAGGCGTTCATGAAGAGACGCTCTTGTCTCTGAAGAATTCGCGGGAAAGCAGGCCGCGATGCGCCATTTTCTGACCGCGCAAAAAAAGTGCCTTCGCAGGTGGGGCAGAACCTGCGAAGGCGATACGAGGGCCTTAGAAACCCTCGACACATGTGTAAGTGGATTGTTGCTTGAAACGGTCTCCGGTTCAAGTCGCACGGTATGTAAAAAAGTTGCCCATGCCCGATTCCCCATTGCGACAGTGGCCAATTCAGGTGGGGCCATGCCGGTTAATCAGATGACTAATGGCGCGAATGAATTGGATCCAGACGAGAGTTTGATCTGGACGCCGTAGCGGTTGGCGGAGTAATTTGGTGCGCTAACGAATTGTGTCCGTTCGCTGTTTGAGTCTCTTGGCGCGGGCTTTTCGATAGGGAGGTGCGCATAATGCGCATTGCGACAGTTGGTGACGATCGGGTTTAATTGCACCGCCCGTGAAGTTTGTGTCACACGACAATGGGCGGGGAGTGTTGGCTGGGAGTTCATCGCCGCAAGAGGGGGTGAAGGAATATTAAGTTTTAATGAAGATTTCATCGGGGATATAATCGCCAACGAATTCAAAGGGCGCGTCATCGGAGGACGGATCGGTTGCACAAAGGTTCTCATCTATTAATCGATTGTCGTGAGGTTGCCCGCGAGGTCTGTCTCGATGATGCCGGGATGTTGGATGCCCTGGCGTCCGCAGCTCGTCGTGCCGGGGCAACGGTTATCTCCCAGACACGATATCGGTTTGGTCACGATTCGGCGGCCGGGTTCACGGCTGTGGTGATGTTGGACGAGAGTCACTGCTCGGCCCATTCGTATGCCGACGATGGTTTGCTAGCGCTCGACATTTTCACTTGCGGCGCGACTGACCCGAATCGGGTGCTCGAATATCTCCGGGAACTGGTCGACTTGGGCGAGGTGACCGTTCGCGAGATGCCGCGGTTCATGTCGGATGCGTCTTCGCCATCTTCTTCGTCGGCAACAGATGACCAGCCGCTGGCGCCGGCCTCTTCGCGATCCTCTGGGGACAAGTTGTCTCGGGGCAAAACGGCCGCGTTGTAGCAATTGCTGCTTATCTGTCCCGGTGTGTGGGCGGTCGCTGGGGGAAAGTGCCGTTTTAGCCCGGATTGTGGGTGGCCGCTCGGTCTTGCCGGCGGGGGCGTTCTGAGAGCAGCCCGCGGGCGTCTATAATGTGCCAGCCTGGCGAGCCGGGCTCTTTCCGATGATTTTCTCTGGAGTGACGCTGTGATTGACCGATATCCTGTGCCCGGCTCGGGCCGACAGATGCGGAACGTTGTTGTTTGGTTTTCTGCGTCTCTTTTGTTGACGACACTGTTCGCGGCGGCACCCGTCGTAGCGGACGGCGAGGCCGCAAAGGAGACGACGCAAGATAAAGCGGAGCGGCCGACGTCGCCTTACTTTCGCCCGCTTGCCCGTGGTAAGGCCGGAGCGCCGGCTTTTGACGGTAAGTTCTCGATTGATCGCGATCAGACGATTGTGATCTTGGGCGGGACGAATGCCTTGGAGACTCAGAAGTTCGGATTACTTGAATCGGCTCTGGTAGCGACCCACCCAAATTACCAGCTCCGAGTCCGCAATATGGCCTGGCAAGCCGACACCGTCTATCGCCAGCAGCGACCGCGACACTTCTTCCAGCCGTCGCCAATTCCCTACCCTGGCGATACCGATGGTCGGCCGCAAATCGCGGCCGACACGATCTTCTTGTGGATGGGGCAGAGTGAGTCGCTCGAAGGCCTCGACCGGCTCGAGGACTTCCGCAAGGCATATGCGAAGATGGTTGAACAGCTCTCGTACTTTACGCCCCGGATTGTGTTGGTGACTCCGGTGCCGTTTGGGATCGTTGATGGTGTCGATCTGCCTTTTGAAGAACGCAATAAGTCTTTGGTCGAGTACGTAGATGTGATTAAGGATATCGCCAAGAAGCATCGTTTGCCGGTGGTCGATCTATTCGGCCGTTTGCATGATTCCACGCTTGGGACTCAAGGGCTGTTGCGTGGTGACTCATCTGGTGTTCCTCAAGGTATTGCGATAACTCGAAACGGAATGCACCTCAACAGGAGCGGCCACGTTTTCAGCCTGAACGCTTGGATTCATGATTTGAATCTCATCGAGGATTCAGGGACCGGACCGGTGCAATGGGAGATCGATCATGATCTCCTGGATAAGATCATCGCCAAAGATGATCTTTGGTTCCGCTACTGGCGACCGACCAACTGGGCTTTTCTGTACGGCAACCGTTCCTTGCAACCGAGTAGTCGCGATCACATCGACAATAAGAAACGATGGTTCCCCAAAGAAGTCGATTCGATTCTTCCGCTTGTCCTAAAAGCCGACGACGAGATTCACGCCTTAGCAAAGAAGGCGACGAAGCCGAAACGCTTAGGTCGTTAGCCTTTGTTGTTGACCTGTTATTGCCTCATTCACCGACATCCAACGACCTGGAGTTCGACCTTGATATTCAACGCTTCCCTATTCAACTCGGCACGCCTTTTTTCGCTCTCCCTTGCCGCGGCCGGCCTGTTGCTGACGGCTTCATCGGCCCTGGCGCAATCGGTTCAGAAGCCGGAGCAAGATAACTCGCCGGCCGGGGAGTTGGCCTCCTTTGAGATCGCCGATGGGTACGAAGTCAGCCTGTTCGCGGACGAGACAGACGGCATTGCCAATCCGGTCTCCATGCGTTGGGATCCGAAAGGGCGGCTATGGGTGCTCTGCACCTGGGCTTATCCCCAGCTCAAGCCGGAGGAAGTTCCGAACGACAAGTTGATGATCCTGGAAGATACCAACGGCGACGGTCGGGCCGACAAGACGTCTGTCTTTGCCGATGGGCTGAATATGCCGACCGGGTTTGCGCTCGGCGACGGCGGCGCCTATGTGGGGCATGGGACGGAACTGATCCACCTGGCCGACACCGATGGCGACGATAAGGCGGACAAGACACGCGTGCTCTTCACCGGCTTTGGTACCGGCGACACTCATCAAAATATCAATTCGTTTGCCTGGAGTCCCGGCGGAGAACTGATGTTTTGCCAAGGGCTACATACCTTCAGTCGCGTCGAGACGCCCTGGGGAATCAAGCGAGGTGACGAAGGGGGCGTGTGGCGTCTGCGTCCGCGACGTTTGCACCTTCAGCCGTTCATGATGCTCAATATGTGCGCGGTCAATCCGTGGGGCATCAATCACGGCCGCTGGGGCGAGATGTACGTAAAGTCGAATGACTCGCCGCTCTGGTTCACGTCGCCGGGAATGATCGAGACGCATCGTTATCACAACACGAATCGTTACGGATTCGTGGCTCGCGTGTTCGCACGCGGAATGGCAGTCGACATCGTCGAGAACGCCCATATGCCGGAGGACTTGCAGAACAACGCCATCGTGGCTGGTTACTACGCTCACCTCGTGAGCGCCGTTCCGCTCAAGGAAGATGGAGCTGGTATCGCCCAGGTTGAACCTCGACTCTTGATTCGTTCATCGCATAGCGCCTTTCGTCCGGTTGATATTCGCATCGGACCGACAGGTGAGATTTACATCGCCGACTGGTTCAACCCGATCATCGGCCACTATCAGGCATCGTTCCGTCATCCCGATCGCGACAAGAAGCATGGTCGTATTTGGCGATTGACGGCCAAGGATCGTCCGCTGGTCAAAACGCCCGAGGTGGCCAAGCTTTCGCCAGCCGAACTTTGTGAGCAGCTCGCTTCGAAGGAACGTTGGGTTCGTTTTCAGGCCAAGCGACGATTGGCCGATATGCCGACTACCGAGGCTCTGACCGCGGTCACCGCTTGGCTGGAGAGCCTTGACCCCGGAGCGGCCGACTACGACCACAATATCTACGAAGCGATCGGCGTCTTTGAGACCCACGAATCGATCAATCGACCGTTGTTGGAGAAAGTGTTGGCGGCCAAGGACTATCACGCTCGTGCCTACGCGGCTCGCGTGGTCGGGCGTTGGCACGACCGTTTGGAAGATCCACTGGATCTGCTCGCCAAGTGCGTGGCCGACGAACACCCACGCGTACGAATGGAAGCGGTGGTCGCGCTCAGCCAGATTCCAAAGGCCGAGTCGATGACGCTCGCTGCTCGCGTGATGGCTATGCCGATGGACCGCTTCATCGAATACTCGCTCAAACAATGTTCGCACAAACTTTCGCCGCACTGGCTGGCGCCCGTCGGTGACGGCAAGCTGAAGTTCGACACGCACGAGCAGCTGATGTACGCTCTCCGCTCGACGGATGGAAACAACGTCGCAGTGCAGATTCGCCGGATCGTGCAACGCGGCGGAATTGTCTCTGCCGAAAATCAAGAGCTGCTCTTGCTGCTCGCCCGTATTGGCAAGGGTGAGGATTTCACGCAGATTCTGCTTAGTGCTGGTGAAGATGCTCACGTGCTGCGAGTGCTCACAGCCATCGTTGAGGACCGTCGTGTCGCATCGAGCGACGATGTACACGCCACGCTCGGCAAGTTGTTGGACTCGAAGGACGCGTCGGTGCGTGCTTCGGCCGTGCGGCTGGCTGGACTGTGGCGACAGGCCTCTCTGAGTGATCGCGTGATCGAATTCGCCACCAATGCCAAGGGAGACGAGCAAGTACGTGCGGCCGCCATGCGGTCGATGGCGGAACTGTCGCCGGCGAAGGCAGCCAGCTTGTTAAGAAGATTCGTGGACCGAAAAGAGAATGAACGATTGCGGTTGGCAGCCCTCGCGGCGCTCGCCCAGGCGGACCTTTCCGCCGCAGCGGAAGAAGTTCTGACGATTGCTTTTCCTGTCGAGGGCGACGATGGCTTGGGCAAGGTATTGCCGATCGTCTTGGAACGTCGCGGCGGGACCACTGCCCTCACAGCAGCAATCGCCAAGGCGAAGTTGTCGACCGACAATGCCAAATTGCTCAGTCGTTGGCTCAGTGCTGGTGGTTACGACGCACCAGCGCTTGTCGCGGCCCTTAAGGAATCAATGGGCATCGACGTCGGTGAGCCGCTGGAGTACAGCGCAGATTTCGTCAAGCAGTTAGCCGCTGAGGTTCGCTCCGCTGGCGATCCATTGGCAGGTCGGAAGGTGTTTCACTCCTCGCTTACTAACTGCACTGCTTGTCATCGTATTTCCGAGGATGGACGCGGCGCGCAGACGCTGCCGGGTGCTGGTGAGAAGTTCTGGGTCGGTCCGGATCTGAGTGCGGTCGGTGCGGGGTTACCCCTGGAGTTGGTAATCGAGTCGGTGATTTGGCCGCAGCGTCAGATCAAGGAAGGCTTCGAGGTTACTACGCTCTTCCTAGACGATGGTCGGGAGTTGGTGGGCTACATCACCCACCGGGCTGAGAATACAGTCTCGATTCGTGATCTTGCGACCGGCACGGAGCGGGTTGTCGAACGCTCAGCGATCGAAGATTTCAGCAAACGGGGCACCGCGATGCCGGCCGGGTTTATTAACGTGTTGACTCGCCAGGAGTTGCGTGACCTGGTGCGGTATCTGTCGGAACGGAAATCGGCCAAGCTCGATTGAGCTTCTCTTCGACGCGGCCGATTTTCCCCAGTTTCTTGGGGAAAGCTGCCAACAAATCTGATAAGATTCTTGGAAAGTTCCGAATGTTCCGGCCATGGCCGCATCCTAGATCATGATGAGAACATCCTGATCTGCCGCGTCGTTACGAAGATGGAACTGACAGCAGCCTCTCGGGCACCTTGGTTGGACGCAGCTTCGATGGGAACGCTGTTTTGAAAATCTAGGGCACATCAAAATTGGAGAATAGCCGAATGCATCGCACGCCAATTATCCTTCTTCTCACTCTTGTGGTCGCGTCGTTCACGACGCCGAACGCGGCCGCCGTAGAAAAGAAAGTGATGATCATTGGACTCGATGGCGTGCGCCCCGACCAGATGCAGATTGCTAATACTCCGAATCTCGACGCGCTAGCCGCGGGAGGTTCCATGAGCCTGACTGCCGAAAATGTCGGGCCGAGTTGGTCGGGCTATAGCGGGCCTAATTGGGGTAGCGTGCTCACGGGGGTCACTCCCGGTATTCACGGCATTACGGCCAACTTTGATGGTGTCCACAACATCGACGACAACAATTTTGGGGCTGGCGATATTCGCAGTCTCTTCGGACACGCCAAGCAGCATGACGCCAACATCGAAACAGCAATGTTAAACAGCTGGTTCGGAATTGGTGTCGGTGGCAGTACGATCATGGAGCACAGCACCAGTGTGCTCGACGTGAAGATCGCCGCGGGGGAAGTAGTCGAGCCAGCCGACGTAACGGGCGACGCTTCGATACGAGACCACACGGTCGATATGTTGCTCGGGCAAGGTGATTTTCTGGGGACGGGCATTGATCCTGACCTGACATTCGTGCACTTGGATCAGGTCGATTCGGCCGGCCACGCTCACCGATACGATTCGGCCACCTATCGAACGGCTATCGAGACGGTCGATTCCCTGGTGGGTGACGTGGTGAATGCCGTCAATCAGCGTCCCACCATTGGCGATGAAGACTGGTTGTTTATTGTTCTTTCTGACCATGGTGGTTCAGGCACTGGTCACGGTAACAATTCGGACCCGCTCGTTCGCACAATTCCGTTCATTGTCAGCGGATCGGCGGCCAAGCAAGGCATCGACTTAGGACGCGCACGGGTCTGGGATGTTGCTCCCACCGCCTTGGCTCACTTGGGTGTCGATGTCGGGGCGCTTTCTCTGACGGGTGATGTGGTGGGGTTGGTGCCGCAGTTTCCTTCCAACGCGTCCTTCGACTCGGTGCTCGATCAGGATGTGTTAAATATTGACTTCGGTACCGTGACCCAGAGCCAACTCATTCCGCCCATGGATTTCACCCTGACGAATCTGTTGGCCCAGGGCATTACGGCTGGGCTGGAGCTTACCAACGTTACCGGCACGGGCGACACCGGCGCTCTGTCTAGCGATTTAGTTGCTTTCGCCAACTTGGCGGCCGGGGCCACACGTGATTACGAGGCCACGCTCAATACATCGGTCCCGGGGAATTTGTCCGCGAGCTACGACTTGGAGTTTACGGACGAATTTGGAACATCGCAGTCGTTGACTTTGAACATGAGTGCCGTTGTGCAGGAATTCAACGATCCAGCTATTCCCGATTTGATCTACGATCCGGCGACCGGCGAAGTCGTTGTCGACTGGCAAGGTAATACGCTGATTTCGTACGTGCTGAAGAATGATACGAACAGCTTCATTCCGGGAGCTCACAATAACATTCTTCTCGGTTCGTTCCCGACCAAGACAAGCAACGAGCTGTCTGAATCGACCTCGTTCGCGCAGCCAGGCGTGACGACGAGGAGTATGGGCAACGTCTTCCCGACCGGCTTGGACTTGGCGGGGCTGCAAGGCTTGCTGACGGTTAACTCGATCGTCCTGACGCTTGGGGGACCGCAGTTGCCGTTCGACCTCGTCGTTCTCGGACCTGCTGTTCCGGAGCCTGCCACCTGGGGCTTGGCATTGATAGGGCTGCTCGGTCTGGGCTTGCTGCGGCGACCGGGCCGCGAAATCTAGCGAGAAGCTCACTTCTCTCCATGACGAGCCGGCCTCTGGCCAGCCATGGCTGCCTCCTGTGCTAGCCCGCAGGGGGAGGTGTCTTGCGAGTCCGATTGAGATCCTCCGTGCGCCCTCGCCGATCCCATGGAACTCCGGGCAGGACGAAAAAAAGTGACAGAATCGTTACATATTCATTACATTTTGGGGAATCAATTGGGGGTACACTGCGTCTAAGAGGCACGAACGCCTTCGCAGTGATGGCGAAGGGCCGCTCTGCCTTAGCTTGGAAGCCAAATCATGTATGTCGATGGGCGAAACCCTATTCATGTGTACGCCCTTTGCCAACACAAGACATTCCTAGCGGCAAATGCCCCGGATTTCACAACGAATGTAACGTCCTTGTTTAGGAAAGAATGCTAGCCATGAGTTTCTCGCATGTGGATCGACTATCTGGGATCGCCGCCGCGATGACGCTGATCTTGTTCTTCTCGTATGCGGTTCCTGTCGCCGGGCAGCCGACACCGCCCGTAAATGGAGAGTCAGCTGAGCAGAATGCCGATTCTCGCGCCGCCGCAGGCACGGACTCTACCGCCAAGGACGAGCAGCCGCCGGTTCTTCGTGAACAAACGGTTTACATTCCTTACACGAAGTTGCGGGAGTCGTTTGAAAAAGAAGGGCGCGGCGTCTTTCTTCCCTACGAGCAGTTTCAGTCACTGTGGAAGGCAGCCCGCGCAGCAAAAGCCCATGTGCCCGAGCAAGGTCCGCCAGTTGGGGCGGTTATTACCGAAATTGAAAGTGACGCCACCATTGGCGAGAACGTTATCACGGTCGACGCCCGTCTGAAAATTGAACTTCTCAGGGACGGTTGGCATGAGGTTGCGATTCGACTTGGAGATGCCGCCATTGGCAAGGCGGAGATTAACGGCAAGCCTGCTCGCCTTATCGGTCGCGGTAACTACAAGTTGCTGCTGCAAAAGAAGAAGGAAGATCCGAATCAGCTTGTCCTCAATTTGAAGTATTCAAAGGCCTTCACCAAGACGCCCGGCCGAAATAGTGTGGCAATCCAGGCTCCGCAGGCGGCTGTAAATCGCTGGAAGATTCGCATTGCCGAGGCAGGCGTGAAGGTCAATGTGCAGCCGATGATCGCCGCTTCGGAAGTTCCCGAAGAGGATGCCGCCGCTACCGAGACAGTCGTGATGGCATTCTTGGGTGCTGCCGATTCGGTAAGGATCGACTGGACGCCCAAAGCAGAAGGAGCTCTCGGTCTCGAAGCACTCGCTACGGTCCAGGCTCAGCAGAGGATCACGCTCGATCAAGGCGTGGTTCGCACGCGAACCCAGTTGCGATACGACATTACCCGGGCCGACCTCTCCCAGCTACGCGTCGAAGTGCCTGCCGATCAAAAGGTTGCTGGCGTGTTTGACGCGAATGTGCGTAAGTGGGACGTCCAAGCAGAGGGCGACAAGCAGCTGATTGCCGTTGAGCTATTCCAGCCGACGCGAGGTCGGCAGAACTTGACCGTCGATCTCGAAAAATTCATTGGCGAATTCGAGAAGAAACAGTTTGTCGCTCCGGTTGTGCAGTGTCTCGACGTCGGACGACAACAGGGAATCGTTGTGCTGCAGCTCGGATCCGGATTGCGCGCGGAGGATGTCACCACCAGCGGCCTGTTGCAGCTCGATGCCGCCGAGTTGCCGAGTGAACTTGCCTCGAGTAAATGGAACTTTGCCTATCGCTACGCGGCTCTGCCGTTCGAGCTGAAGATGGACGTGGAGAAGATTCAGCCACGGGTGTTGGTCGACCAGCTCGTCGAGGCGTACTTCCAGCCGGAGCGGCTCACTCTTGATCTATTGGCCGTCTACAACGTCCAGAAAGCCGGCATCTTTCAGCTGCACGTTGACGTTCCCAAGGGTTATCAGGTTCGACAGGTTAGTGGACGCGCGGCTCCGGGAGCGACGCCGGTGAGCGTCGATTCTCATCACGTTACGGGGGAAAGCGAGACGCAACTAATCGTAAATTTGGGCCGCAAGGCTCTCGGCCGCGTGGGGTTGTTCGTAGAGCTGGAAAAGCGACTCGACGATGCGAATTTGCTTAGTCCGACCGGGCAAGCTTCTGCGCTCGAGCTGCCGGTGCCGCGCGTTTCTCCGGAGAGCGTTGAGCGTTCGACCGGCAGGCTAGTGGTTTGCAAACCGGAGAGTTTACGGGTGAATCCCGCCAAGCAAGAAGGGTTGCGGAGTATTTCCTTCAAAGAAGCGTACCAGGGTGTTCCGACCTGCCGCGATGGACGTTTTCCAAAGTCGCAGCCGGCATTGGCGTTCGCGTTCACGGACCAGGCGGTTTCGCTTCAGATTCAGGCCGAACGCCGAAAGCCGTACGTCACGGTGAAGCAACTTCTTACTTCGGAAATCAAATCGGGCCAGATCAAATACTTGGCCCGTTTCAACTACGCAATTCGTTACAGCGGGGTCGACTCGCTACGTCTCGACGTACCGGAGGGACTGGTTGCCAAACTGAACAATACGACGCCAGCGATTCGTGAGTCGCGGATCGATCCACAGCCGGAAGACGTCAGCGACGGTTTCGTATCGCTACAGCTAGCTGGCGAGACCGAGTTGCTCGGGAACGTGCAAGTTGTCTTCGAATGGGAGGAGACAATGAGCGATCTCGAGGTCGGCAGGCCGGTATCGATTGCCTTGCCTTCACTCCGGCCCAAGAACGTGGATCAGGCGTGGGGGCAGATCTTGGTTGCCAAGAGCGAGACGATCGACGTTCAGCCTGCCGATGCGGAGAATTTACGGCCGATCGATCCGCGAGACAATGTCGCTGCCGCCGATCGCATGGAGAATGCGGCCCGCGCTTTTGAATTTCATGAGGATTGGCAGCTCTCACTGAAAGCGACACGCTACCAGCTCGAAGAGGTTAAGCGGACTAGCATTGAGATGGGCGTGGTACGGCAGGTCGTCACTCGTAGCGGCCAGATTTCCGTGCAGGCTCTCTACCGGATGCGAAGTGCCCGGCAACGCATCGAGTTGGCGCTTCCTGCCGGACAAGCGGTCGAGTTCGACTCGCAACCTGTGCGAATTAACGGGCGAGCGATTCCCTTGGAGCGGGGCGATGGCGACCGCTTCTTCATTCCGCTCGTGGGGCAAGAGCGAGAGGATTCATTCCTGCTTGAAATTCGCTACGCAATTGCTGGGACTGCTGACAACATTCAGGTGCCGGCCTTTCCAGATGAACCGGCGGTGCAAAAGGTTTATCTCGTGACATATGTGCCAGAGGAACAGGTGTTGCTGGGGGTAAACGGACCTTGGACTAACCAAGAACGTCCCTGGTGGCAGCAACCTGGCTTCCGCCACCACAGCAGTCGCAAGCGACTTGACCAGATGATCGCCGGCTATCTTCAGAGCGTGTCGGACGCGAAGGGGTATCATGGCAACGTAGGTAGCTCGTTTGCTACGGATGGTTGGCCGCATATTTTTTCGACGCTCCAGCCAGCTGCCGGTGATGAAGGCGCATTGCGGCTCGTCACCATGGATGGCGACTGGTTTCAGTCACTCGTATTCGCGGTCACGATCGTGATCGGGGTGCTGCTGATTCGTCGTAAAGCGACCGATAAGGTGATTGCTCTGGCTCTGTTGGTGATCGCCTTGATTTTGATGGGCGTGTTTCTGCCTACACTTTCCGGCCAGGTGCTCTATGGCGTGTTGTTCTGGGCTGTTTGTCTGGTGCTACTGGTGTGGGTGGTGTGGTTCGTGATTAAGGATCTGCCGAAGATCACGGCCAGCCTGTCGGCGGCGACACCGACGGCTTCGATTGGCCCCAGTGGCAATGTGACCGTGCATCCGCCGGATGGGACCTCGGCGGCAGGTGAATCCGACGCCGGCGACGGCGAGAGTTCCAAGGATATTGCCGAGGCGGAGACGGAGGTAGCGCCGGGGAGTGATTCAAGCAATGCCAAAGACGAGGAGAATCAAGATGACTCCTTAGCGGATGACGCTTCTTCGGGTGACGATGATGCGTCGGAAGGAGGTCGCAGCAATGGCTAAACATGTATCTGCGAAAATGAATCTACCACGACGAGTGATGCCAATCTTACTACCGCGTTTATGTCGATCGCTGGCGATGGCCCTGACTGTGGTTCTATTGGGAGTGGAGCTGTCTGGGATCGACAACCAGATCGTCGAGGCGGCGCGGCCTCCGGTGCCCAGACCGGAAACGGCTAGGTCCGAAGCAGCCGCTGCGCAGAAGCCGGTCCGCGAGATCTTTGTTCCTTTTGAAGACTTGAACGTGATTCTGGAGAGCGACGTTCGACGGGTCTATATGGACCGCAAACAATATGAGGCCATGCTCGCTAAGGTCCGTACGTCCCCGAGGGATCCGGCCCCCATCAAGACCCTTCTGCTGTCAGCCGACTATCGGGGGAAGTTGGAGCCAGGTCGAGCACGGATCGCAGGCAAGTTTCAGATCGACGTGCTGGAAGACGGTTTGCAGCAATTGCCGCTACGATTCAACGGTGTCGGGATTCGATCGGCGAAGCTCGACGGCAAGGCCGCCTCGCTGGCACGCCGACGAGACGGTCAGGTGGTATTGTTTGTCAATGGTGAGGGAACGCACACGCTTGAAGTCGAGCTGCTAGCCCCTCTGGCAGCCAATGCCGCCGAGCAATCGCTCAACTTGTTGGTCCCTACGCCGGCAAACACGCGAATGCAGTTCGTGGTGCCGGGCGACGTCGAAGTTAAAGGCGGCGCGACCGTGGCTAGCCGCCAAGTCATCGACGGCGACACGCATCTCGATATCATTCCCCCGCGAGGAAGTTTGTCGTTGGCCATGTCGCTCAACAATGTCGCCGCCCAAACTCGTCAGGTGGTGGTGGCACGAGGGGTGATCGTCGATGAAGTCACCAAGGTCTACGAGCGATTGCACGCGCGGATCTCGATGAATGTGCTTTACGGCAAGGCGAGCGAGTTTCGTTTTGAGCTTCCGCCGGGCTTTGAGGTCAATAAGGTCAATTCGCCGCTGATGGCGCAATGGGCGGTCGCCAAGGAAATGGAGCAGGAGGTGCTCACCGTCACGCTGCGGACGCCGACCGCCGGCCCCGTTCCGCTGAATATCGCGTTGGTGAACTCCAACTTCCAGCTCTCGGAGTGGAAATTGCCGCAGCTTCGCCCACTCGATGTTGCCGGGCAGGTGGCGGTCGTCGGGCTGGTTGCCGAACAACGTCTCAATGCGGAGCAAATAGCTGCCTCCGGTTTGATTCCTGTTAACAATCAGGTACTGACCAGCAGTATTCCCGCGAGTGTCTTCGAGACGGAAGCAGGGGCTCCGCCCATCCGACCGATCGCGACCTATTTCGCTCCCCAAGCGGAATACGATGTGCAGGCGACGTTCGTCGAACCCGCCGCACAACATCGAGTCGACACTCACCTCGGGCTGTCCGTTTCGGAACGCGAATTAGCCCTGCGGGCTCGCTTCTCGGTAGTTCCTTTGGCCGAGAAACTCTTTGAGCTGAAGATAGACTTGCCAGCCGCCTGGCATGTGTCGCGTGTCGTCTCGGCCAGGGGAAAGGCTCTTCCGTATGAACAAATGACGGCCCAGACCGATGAAGGCGAGTCGGAGGAATCGTCGGTATTGCGGATTCGGTTTCCTGCTGGCGCTCCGATGGGCATGTCAACGGAGTTCCGCGTACATGCCGTTTCTGTTCCCGAGAACTGGTTGAGCGACTGGCAGCAGAATGAGATCACGTTTCCTCGTGTCGTGGTCAGCGATGCTTCCCACGATAGCGGCGCTATCTCAATCGTGGCGCTCGACGACTTTCGCATCCGTTCTGAAAACGTCGAAGGGGTGCGACCGCTGAATGGGCAGGAACGTATCCGCTACGGTATCTCCAATGCGCCGTCCCTGCTCGCCTATTCGTACGATCGGCAGCCCTTTGAGCTTGATCTCGCCGTACAACGTCGCGAGCCGTGGGTGACGGCAAGAACGCATTCGTTTCTTACGGTTCTGCCTGACAGTCTCAAGGCTCACTACGAGGTCGAGTTTCTTGTACAACAGGCAGGCGTTCGACAGCTTGCGTTTGACCTTCCTGAAGACACGCCCGAAGCGATCTCGATTCGAGGGCTCGACGGTGTGCGGCTCAAGGAAACCAGTAGCGAGGTCGTCGATGGGCGTCGGCGTTGGACCGTTCTGTTGGGCGAACGGCGGCGAGGTCGCGTGCGACTGGCGGTCGACTTCTTGAATCGACTGCCATCGCAGGAACCAAAGGGGCTGCCGCTGCCACTTATCGAGGCGGTGGATGTCGCCTTTCAGTCGGGGCACGTCGCCGTCGAAGGTAGCCCGGAACTCGACGTTCAGGTCGCAACCGCGGCACGCTCGGTCGACGTGGGTGAACTTTCCGCCGCCGACTATCTTCCCGGACCGCGTCTGCTGGGCGCCTTTGCGTATGGAGGTGGAAAGACCGATGTCAAGATAGACGTGTTTCGACACGCCAGTTACGCCTTGCCGAGCGCGATTGTCGAACGGGCGGAAATGGCGACTGCAATCGGCGCGGACGGCGTGAGCCAATCGGTTGTTCGCTACCGGCTGCGCACGAAGGCATCGTTCCTGGAAGTCGAGTTGCCGGCCGGTTCGTCGCTCTGGTCCGCTTATCTGGTGGACGTTGCGGATTCCACGATTCAGAAGCCGCTGAAGCCGCAACGAGACGGTGCGCGGCTGCTGGTGAGCTTGCCAGGTGAAGCAATCGACGTGTCGCGTGACCTGAGGATTATCTTCGAGACCCCATCGCAGCCATTGGGACTGTTTGGCTCGGTTGATCTGCTCGCTCCGAAACTCTTCTTGAAGGCAGCCGAAGACGCGGAATCGGCCGAAGTACCTGTGGCGGATATTCGCTGGAATTTGCAGCTTCCCGCCGGTTATCGCATCACCGATTCGGATGGCACGGTCTTTTCCAGTCGATACGGCGAACGGACATCGCCACTGGCCAAGGTCGCGCAATCGCTCTATGTCTTGGCGGGCCAGGCGAGACCTGGTTTTTCCTTGGGACTTTTCCAGATCGCTCGAAACGAAATGGCGAAATCGGCGTACGTGTCGAGCGAAAGTGCCCGTATGAAGAAAGGCGATTGGATGGAAGAGGTTGGCGGATACGACGAAGGCGCTGCCGCGCCGAGTCGAGATTCGGCCGTGCCCAAGGTGACAGTTCCCCTGACACAGAGTGAGCCTAGCTTCGAGATCAACGAACCTGTCGAGGAACGCGAAGAGGCACTGTTCGACATGGAGGACGCGGATGACGCCTTTGGTGACGAGGCAGATGAGAAGGAAGATTCGGTCGATAGCGCTGCGGCGCCGGCAGATCACATTCCGATGCCCCCGACGCCATCGGAAGCGGAGGATCCATTCGCAGCACCACCGATCGTCAAAAATGGATCGCAAAGGGGCTTGGAGGAAGACAAACTCGATCGCAATCGTCTTGGCAAGTTTGGAAAGCGATCGTACGGGTATTCGTCGAGCCAGTCGTGGGCGCTCGAGGGAATCAGCAGTCTGAATATCAAGCTCACGGAGCAGAATGACAAGGATCCGGCATTCTTGAGTCTGGGTGTCGCTCCCCGTCTGCAGCTGACTCTGGTTGAAAACAATCGTCTGCGCATGCTGGTCGCTGCAACCGGCATGCTCGTTCTGTTGATGGGTGTCGTGTTGACTCGCCGGTCGGCGAAGACCAAGATCCGCTTCATCATTGCGGTGGCACTGCTCAGCAGTTTGATTCCTTTGGTCTTCGACGGGGCCAATTCGCTGGCGGAGACTTTCGATATTGCTTTCTTCGCCGTCTGTCTGTTGATCCCTTACTATCTTGTGGCGGGGTTGATTCGCTGGATGTTTGGTCGTGTTGCGGCGGCGTTCGGTCGACACCGACACCGTCCCATTACCGCGACGGTGGTATCAGCTCTCGTCATGCTTGCTCTCGTCTCGGCTGCGGTGCCGCAGGCCGCTCAATCGGCTCCTCCCGTTCGCAAACAGTTGCCGGTGGTGGTTCAAGTTGAAAGCCCGCCGGAGCCAGTCAAGGTTCCTCGCGACGCCGTGATCATTCCTTACAACGTGGGAAAGAGCGTGGAGCTGAGTAGCCGCGTTGGAGAGGCCGATAAGGTACTGGTTCCTTACGACGAGTACGTACGACTCTGGAATCTGGCCAACCCCGACAAGCGAATTGGTTCTAGCGAGCGGTCTACGCTGTTCGCACTTTCTGGCGGCACTTTCACGGCACGGCTGGAAGGGGATGAGTTTCTGATCGTACGAGGCCATCTCGACGTGGAGTTGTTTGTCGACGATGACGTGGTGTCGGTACCGCTGGCATTGCGAGGGGCGGTTCTGACCGAAGCGAAGCTTGACGGCGAGCAAGCGAAGTTGCAATTCATGGCCCCGTCGAATGAGGCGGGCAACAGATGGCACCAGCCGGGTAATCGACGAAAGGTGCAACAACAGGTTGCGCAACCACCGGTTGGTCAGCCGCTCGTCATCTTGCTGGCCTCCGGCAAAGGACGCCATCGCTTGGAGATCGCGGCTCGTGTGCCGTTGGAACGCCGCAGCGGCTGGCGATCGTTGGCCGCGAGCATTCCGTCGGCTCCTGCGACGGCATTGGCGCTTACGGTACCGGTGGCCAAGACGGAAGTCCGGTTGCCCGCAGCCAAGGACCGTCAACTGTATGAGACGACGAGCGATGGCGAAGTCATTGAAACGGTGCTGGGGCCTGCCGGATTGCTCAACATTCAATGGCGTCCCCGTGTTTCCGAGGCGGCTCTCGATCGCAGTCTGACCGCGGAGTCGCAAGCGCTCTTCGACGTTCGTGAGGATGGGCGACTCTTGATGTGGAATCTGCACGTCGACTTTGGCGGCAGCGAACGTGAAGCATTCTCGATCTCGGTCCCCCAGGGATACCTGATTGAACGCATTACCGGCAGCAACGTTCGCGGCTGGAAGGCTCGCACCGAAGATGACGGGCAGCACGTCGATGTCACGTTGCTTAAAGCCAGCACCGGCAAGCAAGCCGTCGTCGTGCGAGCGGCTCGTTACGAGACGATTGATTCGCAAGCGGCTGCGGAGTTGCGGGTGCCGAGCGTGATGGTTGACGGTGCCGCATTGCATCGTGGCGTGCTTGTGGTGCGACGCAGTCCGATTCTGCGAATTCAGACCACCGAGCAGGCGGGCGTGACACGGTTGGATGCTTCTGCGATCGCTTCGGGCCGCTTGGCGAAAGCGATGGGAGCGGAAGAGAGTCCGCTTGGTATCGAGGCCCATCAGGCGTTTCGATTTATCTCGACGCCGTTTCGCCTGGGGCTTTCGATCCGTCAGGTGGAAGCCGAGCAGACGGCCGCCGTGCAGACAATTCTCCGCGTCGCACCGAGAGAAACGATTCTCGATAGCCGCATTCAATACGATGTCAAGAATCGTCGGCTGCATCGTCTGAAGATCGCCCTGCCTGAGGGCTTTGAGTTGAATGACAGCGTGCGGGCACCAGAGCCCTTCGAGTGGACGGTGTCGGAAGAGGCGGGGCAGCGGGTGTTGAACATTCAGCTGGGGAGCGGCCAATTGGGAAGCTTCCCGGTATTTGTCGGCGGGCGAATGACGACCGGGACCGATCGCGAAACCTTGTCCTTGCCACGGCTTTCGGTGCTCGACGTCGAGCAGCAGGAGAGTGACGTCGTCGTCCAGGTCGATCCGTCGTTCGACGTGCGAGCCCAGGATCTGGAGAACTGTCAGAGTGTTTTGCCCGAGAGCGTCTACGGCTGGTTGGTCGATCGGCGACAGCGTGAACTGGCCAGGTTGGTCATTCACGCTCGGGCGGCCGAGTTTGGTGGCTCGCTTGCCTTTACTGCTCGAAGTCCGCGTGTGACTTGCCGCACGATCTCCAATTCCAAGATCACCGAGAACACACTCGAAGAGACAATCCTGCTCGAGTTCGGTATTCGTGACGCAGGCATTCGTCAGGTGGTGTTTGAGTTGCCCGCGTCGATGGCCAAGGCGAGAATCACAGCACCGCAACTTCGGCAGACGACAGTCACCCCGGTTGAGAATCCAGCGGCCGGGGAAGAGCCGCTCGTCCGTGTGCAGCTCGATCTGCAGGATGACATCATGGGGCAGCTCCACGTGAAAATCGTTCATGACCATCTGCTCACCGAAGCAGTTCACCAGGCACCGATTCCGAGGATCAGTACGGGCGAGGTCAGTCGTCAGTATGTCCTGCTGGAGAATGCCGGTCGTGATGAGCTGGTCGTGGAACAGTACGACGGTCTGGAACAACTCACGCGTCAGCAACAGCAGTGGCGCGATCTGACGCAGTTGCTCGGCGGCGGTCTCACGCGGGCCTACATCGTCCGCAAGGGCGACAATACGCCCAAGCTGACGTTCAAGACCCGCCAGCGCAAGGCGGTCGAGACAGCCCGGGCGTCGATTGGTTTGGCAAAGACTCGATTGGTCGTCGACGGTGGTGGAGCTTACCGTGGCGTTCAAGAGTTCCGGCTTGATAACGAGACCGAACAGTTCCTCGAGGTGAAGTTGCCCGAGGGGGCAAGTCTCTGGTCGGCCATTGTGGCAGGCGAGCCCGTGAAGCCAATCGTGGCTACCGCCGCCGCCGGGACGAAGTTGCAGGTTCCGCTTATCAAGACCGCCAAGGGAGATCGGGATTATGCAGTCGTATTGAAGTATGGCGGCTCGCTCGGTTCGATTGGTAGCCTTTCCGAGGTTGGCTTTCCGCTGATTCACACCGTCAACATCAATGTGGAGGAGAGTCAGGTGCGGCTCTTCCTCCCAGAGAATCACCGCTGGTTTGATTTCGGAGGTGACATGAAGCAAGTGGGCGAGGCTGACCTGGCCGCGGGTGAGATGGAGTATGTTGCCGGACAGCTCGGGAAATTCGCCGAGGTGCTCAAAGGTAAGGACGAGTACGCGATTGCCCGTGCCCGTGCTAATTCCAGCCGCCTTGTTGCAGAGAATAAGATGCTGCAGCACCGCCAAGGTGAGATCGTTTCGAATGAGAATCTTGAGAAGAGCATCGGCCTGAATACCCAGGCGGTCGACCAGCTTGAGTTGCAGCTGAAGCAGCAGGCTCAGAAAGCGGACGAGTCGGCCGTGACCGACCTCGATAATCGTCGCCGGCTGGACCAAGTTTGGCGGAGCCAGCGCAACGACCGCGGCCGGAATGTCGTTAAGGAAGTTGGCGATAACTGGAATATCGAGCAGGAAATTCGAGCGGCCAACAAGCTCCGCCAGGATATCTCTGGCAAGAAGGCTCCGGCGGCCGCCGACGGATTTAATCCGGCGTGGATCTCCGGCAACGGGTTGCAGCGAGAGGATGTTGCTTACCAGGGGCGTGACGCCGACAAGCAGGACGGCCCGATTCTCGAGCAGAGCAAACGCAAGGCGAGTCGGCAGGGACGTTATCAAGTTGCCCCCCTTCCTAAGCCTGCCGCGCAGCTGCCCCAGGCTGGTGGATTCGGCAACGCCCCCGCCTCGCGGCCGCCGTCGTCGATTCTCAATGACGACATCGGGTATCTTGACGAAGGCGAGCAGGCCCAAACCGGCGAGCAGGTCGATAGCTTGAAACGCAATGCCCGCCGATACCGGAAGAAGCTAGAGCAGCAACAGGTCCAGGCTTTCGGTCGCGAGCGTCGTCGCCAAGCGGGCGTAGTTGTGACCCCCGAAGCAGTCGACGTCGCTGATTTTCCGGCCGACGGTCGTGGTGAAGCCAACCGACAGTCGATCGTCGGCGGTAAAGCATCCGGTAAGGACGGGCAGGCGTTGGGCTTTGTGGGTGGCGAGGCGACCACCTCGATTGCGGGAATGTCGAGTCTCGACGTTGAGTTTCCCGAGCGGGGCTCCGTATACCTGTTCTCGAAGGCGCTCGGCAGCCCGCAGATTACCGCCCGAGCGATCTCCACTCCCCTGCTCCACCGCCTCGAGTCGTTGGCCTGGATCGTTGGCGTGGTGCTCCTTTCGCTGGTCTTGATCCGCTGGATTCGTCGTGGTGGTTTGGCTCTGTTTGCCGACCGTCGCGGTTCGCGAATCCTGATCGTGCTCGGTATTGCCAGCCTGGTGACGTGTGTTTTCCCCGTGCTGGGTGCGTTGATGATCTTCGCTGGCGTCTTGCTGTTCTTCCGGGCTCCTCGTGCGGTGGCGGCGTAAGGAGGTTTCCAGGGGAATTTTTCGTGGCGATGTGGGGTCGGTGGCCACCTTTGGGCATGTAGAGGGTAGGAAGCCCACCCTACCCCGTTCCTTCCCACCACCTCGCTCTTTTCCAGAGGAGCCCCGCCATGTTTAAGTCGCTCGCCGCCCAGCTGACCGTTGTTGCCGCCCTGGCCATCGTTACCACGCCTGTTGCCGTTACGGCTCAAGACCTGAGAGTCGCCGATGATGTGGCCGATACCACGCTCGACGATTTGCTTCCCTCGCTCGATCCGCTCAAGGACGTCGATCCTTCGATTGATCCTGCCGATCAGTTCGAGGACGAAGAGCTGGTTAAGATCTGATTGCTGACCGCTTAGGGAAACCGCCTCGCCAGTGGCGGCCTTACCCCGGGCTAGAATTTCCAGAGAATCGTCACGGCGTAGTCCAGGTCGTTGTGCTTGGCGCCGTTGGGCGTGCTGTCGTAACGATCGACCACGCCGATTTTCAGGCTCAAGTTCGAGAGCTCGTCGATGAGTAGTTCCCAGTCCGCTTTGCTGATCACGCGGCAATTCATGAAGTCCGCGAACTCGGGAAAGTAGTTGACCGAAGCCGAGAATTTCTGCTTGGCCGAGATCTTTCGCGAATAGTCGAGGCCGAAGCTGGCCTCGATGGGGGTGTCGCTGGTGGGGCCGCCAATCTCGTGCGACAGGCCCGCACCGATGCGGCCCTTCATATCCGTGATGTCGGTTTTGAAGAATTGGTAGCCAAAGCCGGCGTCGCTCGCCAGACGAGTATCGAAGCTCTGGAATTCGTCGTATTCGGCGGTGCCATGCAGGAAGATCGACCACGGCGATGCACCGAGTAGCCACTCGTTGCGGCCGTCGAAGAAGAGGCGGTTGGCCGTTTGGATCGAGTCTTTGCTGTCTTGTTTGTAGTCGAGGTCGAGTGTCAGCTCCGTGAAGTCGCTCTTCCGTTTGCCGTCCACACCAAAGCGGAAGTTGAAGATTTCGCTGTTGCCGGACGAACCGTTCAGGCCCAGCTCGAAGCTCCCTTCCCAGCAGACGGCCGGCTCTAGTACCGTCTCTTCGACCACGACGCCGTCTTCGATCTTGCCGACGACCGCGTCCGGCACCATGATCTCTTCCGGCTTTGTTTCGGGGATAGGCATCGCTTCCGCACCATCGCTGGCTAATCCGTCGCCAATGGGCTGAACTATTGGCATCCGCGGCGGAGGAAAACGCAGACCGCTTGGTGTGGCGATGATCGAAGGTGCAATCGGCTGCGGTTGTTGCGCCATCCGCGGTGTGACGACCGGTTGTGGGATCGGTTGCTGCGTGGCGATTGCCGGTCTGGTTGGCGGCTGAAGGGCCGGTCTGGTTGGCTGCTGAAGGGCCGGTCTGGTTGGCTGCTGAAGGGCCGGGGGAACGACCTGCGGCATTGGCATGCTCGGCACGTGGCCCGACGCGCCTGAGGGTGGCATTGGTTGCGGCAGTCTGGTCGGTTGGGGGCTGTAGCCCAACAGCGGGCCAGGCGGAGTGTAGCCGGATCGTTCTGCTGCGGGCGCTGAGCCCGAAGGACGTTGTGGAATGTAGGCCTGCCGTAGCGGATTCGTTTGAATTGATGATGCGGGTACGCCGGGAGTTACCAGCGGTGGTGCTACGCCTGGTCCCCCGGCGTGCGGAAGTGGCATCGGCGGCCGGTAGAGCTGACTCGTTTGTGGAGCATGCGCCGGCACGTATCCCGTGCCGGCGGGTGCATACGGATTCGCTGTGGAGTAGCCGCCGGGCGGGTAGCCGGCATAGGGATTGGTCGCCATCGGTTGTTGCGCAACCGCCGGTCTTGTTGCTATGGCCATGTTCGTGAGCGAGATTATCGTCGCGAGCAAAACCATGATGCAGCAGCTGAGCTGGCCGCGTCGGGTAGCCTTCACGGGGGTATCTCCAGAGATGCAGCGTGGCATGTGAAGCATGCCGAGAAAGGGGGTGCCCAGACAGGAAGGCGGAGGATACCAGTGGAATGTCGGTGGAGCAAGGTAATTTTCGTGCCATCGGTGCCAGCGTCGCTGGCGTCTGCTGCGGGTAATGGCCCCTGTTTTTCGGAAAATGTTCCATGTTTGTGCGACGGATGTTCGGTGTCTGTTCGCTCGATGTTCAACGGTTTTTCGATGATTGTGCAATTTATGTTTGATCTTAGCCCGTAACCCGAAGCGTCAGCGAGGGACACAACCAAGCAGCTTTCGCTTGCTGCGCAGGCGGATGCACTTCAACGCATCTATTTGAGTGTGTGTTCAGCACACACTTTCTAGGCATGTCTTGTCTTGCCGTCGGCTGGCGTCTCCATGTCATCTGGTTGTGTCCCTCGCTAACGCTTCGGGCTATGTTTCAATGCCGACCGCGACAATAAAAAAGCCCGCGCAAACTCGGTGTATCAATAACCGAATTAGCGCGGGCTCGTTTTGATACCTGCCGGTCGTGTTGCCGGCAAGCTCTGCGGATACTCCGCCGCGATTGTTCGTGTTGTCTTCTCTTTTCGGGAGGGCGAAGCTCCCGCTGAGCCGTGGTGGCTTATTCGACAGGATTACAGGATCGACAAGATGATCAGTCCTGCTTCATCCTGTTATCCTGTCAGAAATGAATCGCCGAATGATTCTGCTACGCGCGTCAGGCAGCGTGCGGGAATGGTAGCTCCAATTTTTCTTAGTCAATGGCTCGGCGGCCGTCCTGCAGCGTCCTTTTGCCCTTTAAGTGGCCGTATACTATAGCAGCGTTTTTTGAATTGTCAATTTTCAAAAAGAACCCTTCTAGCGGGTAGCCGTAGTACTTGTTGGTCTGGGTAGAGAGCTTTTCATTCCCGTAATCTCACTGCTCAAACGCCTCTTCGGCGAGTTGTCTCAGGGCAGCTTGCAACTTGTCAAGTTCCTTGTCGACGGCTGCCGGTGCCTTGCGGCTCTTTTTCGGCTTCTTGCGATCACTGTCGATTCGGGGCCAGAAGGACAGTGCTTAACAGATCGTAGCGTGTTGATCAGGGCTTCAAATGGCAGGCTTGTGGCTAGGTGCTTTTTTGCTTGAATCCGGCTGGCCGGGCATTTACAATCAACCGCGCTGTGAAAGGTGTTTCTGCGGCGGGGCTCATACTCTTTGGCAAACGTTTCTCGTGATAAGAGGACAGATCGGATGAAAATGATTAAGGCGGGCGTGGTGGTCTTATTGTTCGCTGCTGCACTGCCGGCGTCAGCGTTGGTGGTTGATTCTTTTGAAGTCGGTCCGTTGTCTGTGACGGACAGTTCGGCCAATGCGATTTCCGAATCGACCGTCGTGACAGGACTTCCTATCGGTCCGACGATGGTCGGCGAACGCCGCACGACGGTGAACCTGACGGCTGGAACATCCGTGTCGGCATCACTTTCACCGGACGCGTTTCCGGGGGCGGATGATGCAATCGCGTTCACGTTCGCCAGCGGTTCGACGGGCACCGCCTCGACGATGCAGTTCAAGCCGATCAACAGCGTCGATGCGACTGTCAATGGACATGACCGTTTTTTCGTAGACATTATTAGTGCACCGGCCTTGGGTACGCTGATCTTTGGCGTTGAGGATGTAATTCTCGACGAGGTCACAACATTCGCGCAGCCGATTACCGGCCCGGGCATTTATGAAATTCTCTACAGCGATTTCGTGTTTTTGCCTGGCAACTTCACCGGCTTTGACGTTCTGGCGCTGGTCCTTGCACAAGTGGAACTCGACACTCCGCAGGCGTCGGCGGTGACCTACGAGATCTCGGAAATTCGCACCGGCACGGCACTGCCAGAGCCATCGAGTGTGGTTACGTCCGCAGCCGGTCTACTGATACTGCTAGGCGTGGCAATGCGGCCACGCGTTCGATAGGACTGGGACGCCGGTCGGCACGTCTCGTCTACCACACTTGCCGTTGGCCGGGTCACGAGTTCTTCGTGCTGCTCGCATTTTCGGGGCGAATCGAATTCGGATTTGGGGTAGGATGTTCGCGCTTTACATCCTTCCCTCGCCCGATGGATATTCGATGTCTGAAATTCCGGCCAAGCTAATGCCGCTAGCGAGCATGAAGAGCCTGGGCCAGTGCCGATCGGTCTACCGCACCGAAAAGGGCATACTGAAGTTTTGCGCCGGCAATGCCGAAGCGGCACGAGAGGTGCACGCTCTTTTAATGGCGCACGAGCTGCTCAACGGGGCGGTGCGTGTGCCGCGGCTGCTCCAACATGACGCTGATTGGCTTCTACTGGAGGATCTCGGCGAAGCAGCACTCACAACGGAAGAGCATTTTCGATCGGCGGCCGAGTATCTAGCATCGCTTCACCGAGTCGACGTCAGTGTGAGTGCGCGTGGGCGGCTGGTCGATGGTGGGTTTTGCCACTATTGGGGAGAGTCGCTTCGCAATCGGCTGCGACAGGAGATCGAGTTCGCGCGGCGTGCGCATCTGCCATTAGAAGAGGTTGCTCGATTTCGCGACGTAGCCGATTCGGTTGCCGCACTTCCGGTACCGCCAAAATCAGACGTGTTGGGGCATGGTGATCCGCGCATCGCGAATTTTTTGTTGACGAGTGACGGGACCGCCTGCGCGATTGACTGGCATGACTTTGGGCTAAGCAATCGCTGGTACGAGGTCGCGCACTTTATCGACTCGATCGAAGAGGGAGAGCGGGCGGCTGCGGTCATTGCTTATCAGAGCCGGAGTGGTCTGGCGAACTTCCGCGAATGGGAGTCGGCGTTTCGATACGGAGCAGCCGTCAACTACGTTATTCGAGCAGGCTTCTGGGCCCGTACGGCGTCAAGGGAGAATCCGGAGGCGGCGCAGCGGTTCATGCTGTACGTGAGGCGGCTATCAGAACTGGCCCGGTCACTCGCGCGGTAGTCAGATCAGGCGGCTCGCGCGACTTGTCCTTCGCCGCTGCTCAGCGGATAACCGTATTCGGCGAGCGGAACGTTCCACTCTCGCACAAGGCGGTCGCACTGCGGACGGCTGACCGAGAGGATTCGGTCGCGCGACTGTTCGGAGATTTCGGCGTGGGCTCGCTTGGCTCCATCGAGAGCGGTTTCCATGTGTTTGCCCAGATAATCGGATAGTCGTTGCTTCTGGCCGAACAGGCGGAATTTCCAGCGGCCGTACCTGGAATTGCAGATTCTCTCGAGTCGCTCAAAGACGCCGGCGGTCCAGCGGATGTTTCTGGGGAGATCTTGCTTGGATAGGGCAATGCTCTCGTCGGCATCGATCCCGATGTGTTCGCTAATCGTTCGGTAGAATTGATCGCTGTCCTGTTTGATTTTCTCGAATGGCACGATCAGAATGTTCTCGCGACCGAACTCATTAGCGTAGACGTCGAGCGTGTCCGCCAACTTGAGGTGATTGAGTATTCCACCCATGGAAAGACTCCACGCGATGTCGAGCCATTCGTTAAAGCCAAAAAAGCGCGGCGGACGTCCAAAACGAGAAGCGATGTGCTGGTGCTCTTGCGGTCGCTGTTGATATCCTCGCAGTTGTTGGAAGTAGAACGACTCCATGAAGCTGACGGGCTCGCGCGTCGTGAGCAAAATACGCGTGTCGCCGAACAGTTCATGTAGGCGCCGGGCCTGATGTTTCTTCTTTTCGATGGGCGCGGCGGTGAGCGCTTCCTTGGAAAGGATCACCGTCTTGCCCTGCTGGCGGCGTTGATTGATTGTCTCGCGGTACTCAGAGAGGACCTGCTGAGGCATCGAACTCGGCGACTTTGAAAGCCAATGGTAGAAAGCCGTTGTCTCCCTGTCGGGGATTTTCGGGAGTTCCGAGCGCTTTCCCAGATACACGACTTCCGAATGCTTGAAGAAGATGTTGTTCTGGATGGTAGTTGTGGCCGTCTTGGGCATCCCGATATGCACGTAACTGGCGGCGCGGCCGTCCCCTTGGTCGCCTGTTTGGCTTGGGTTGTGGATTGTTAGGTTGGTCATTCTAGAATTCCTTTTTCGGGTGCGGCCGTCCGTTGGGGGACTGCTACGCCATTAGACCGGATATTGGAAGTCTTCCATCGGAAGCCCCCATTGTTCTTGGAGGTGGCGGTTGCCTTCGCGAGTTTTGTCTTGGATTTTCTTTGCCAGATGCGGGGCAATCGATAGCGTCGCACCACGGCTACCCTGGGGGGGAATGCCACGTGTGTTTCCGGGCAGTCCGAGCATCTTGCGGCGCGTGACCCGCGGCGAGAATCGAAATAGCGTTGATTTCCATAGTGAGCGGTGAATCGAATCGAGGCGTTCGAGCTGGGTGTCGGTCCAGCGTTCGTTCTTGCGAGTTTCGCCGACGTGGGACATCGCCTCTTGGGGATCGATACCGATGAAGTTGCAGATGCCTTCGTAATACGCCTGCGGGTTGGTGGTCAGCTGTTCGAACAGGAATACTCCGACATTCTCTTTTCCGAAGACGTCGGCGAAGGTTTCAATGGTGTTAGCGTATTCGAGGTGGGCCTTGGGGGCGTCTCCGATAGCATCCCATTGGTCGTCGATCCAGCGATCGATCGGTTGGTATCGCATCGGCTTGCCGAAGCCGGAGTAACCGCCGACGTTGTCTCGCTTGAGCAGTTGCAAGTAGAGCGATTCGATCAGCGTGATCGGATGACGCAAAGTGGCGATGATCTTGCAGGGCCCAAACACGGCGCGGAGATTCTCGGCTCTTTGCCGCTGAACTTCCGGCCGGTTTTCCATGAGCGACTCCCAGGACCAGACGGGAACCTTTCCGTTCGCAAGCGAAGGCGCGACTTCTTCTTGATAAAGAATCCGAGCGGCATCTAGATCGGGTGTTTTAATACGATCCCAGATCAACTCGCTCATTAGTTGCTGGATTCCAGGCGTGCGGCACTGGCGGAAGTACTTTCGGCCTGCACCGGTGTAGGTGCCCAGATAGTCGACTTCCTGGTGCTGCGCGAACAGACTCATCTGCATCGTCTTGGTGGCCGTCTTCGGCATTCCAATGTGCAGACAGCAGAGACGGTCGGTAGTGGCGGGTTTATGCGGCTCGCTGATCACGTCGCAACTCCTCCCGCGGATTCATGGTAAGGATCTCTGTTGAGGACCTGGTGTGCTTCGGTTCATCGCCCTCAATGATGCAGCGATGCGACTGGCACATTGCCGCATAGAGGCCGGCTTGTCCGAGTAATTCTGTGTGGGTTCCTTGTTCGACAATGCGACCATTGACGATGACAATGATGCGATCGGCCATTCGCACTGTGGAGAACCGATGCGAGATCAATACGGTGGTACGGTCTTTCAGTAGCGTGCGCAGCTGGCAGTGGAGCAAGCTCTCTGTTTCGAAGTCCAGGTTGGCAGCTGGCTCGTCCAAGATGACGACGCGCGGGTCGGCAGCGAGCGCCTGGGCAATGGCGATTTTCTTCCACTGGCCGCCGGAGAGATCCCACTCGCCAAACATGCGTCCCAGGACGGTGTCGTAGCCGTCAGGTAGTTCGTCGATGACCTTGTCGACGCCGGCGATTTCTGCCACGCGGCGTACTTGGGCAGGATCGTCTTTGAGCTCATTCCAGTTTCCAAAGGCGATGTTCTCGCCCGCGGTCGCCTCATAGCGATTGGGCGATTGAAACACCATTGAGACCGAATCGTAGTAATGACGTAGCTGGATCTCGTTAGCGGGCATGCCGTCGATAAGGAATTCGCCGCTGGTCGGTTCGTAGAGCCTGGAGATGAGTTTCGCGAGCGTGCTCTTGCCGGCGCCATTGGGGCCGACCAGTGCGACGGTCTCTCCCGGTAGGATCGTCAGCGAAACATCCTCGAGAACCGGTGGAGCGTCTTCGGTGTATTGGAATGAAACGTTCTTGAACTCGAGCTTTCCGTTGATCTTGGGCGTTTGGGTGCCGTCGTCTTGCATGCGTGGCCTGAGGGCGAAGAATTCTTTGAGATCACCAATGGCGAGTCGTGCTCCTTGAATGCCGGAGACGGAGCCGCCGACCTTAGAGGCCGCGGCTCGAAACTTCCAGACCGCCATCCAAAACGCAGAGAAGGCGCCGATTTCGAGTGTGCCTGTGGCGGCCTTTTGTGCGGCGACGTAAAGTGCCCCACTGATGACGATGAGCAGTACCAGCGATGCGACGAGGTTGAGCCCGACTTCGAGTCGCCCAATGCGGCGATTGTCCTCGGTAAGATCCTGCATGTGATGATGATGTCGGTCTAGCATCAGAGGAGCCAGCGACAGGATCTTCACCGCAGAAGCCGATTCGCGATGCGTCAACAGTTTCGAGTAGTATCGCGTCCAGCGACGTCGGGTCGTCTTGATGCGATTTCGTTGGTGGCGAACCCGCGAAATGAAGTACGCCGACACGACGAACGGGATCACGGCCGCTAACAGGCCAAGCGACCACCACGGTTCGATCCAGATGAGCACGCCGGCCAGGCTTAGCAGTTGAATCGATCCGGAAACCGTTTCGATCAGCCCGTTGAGTAACTTGAGGACCGTTTGGCCCGGGTCTTTTCTAGCGCGAGCGAGAATGTCTTGCGACCGTCGGTCGTCGAGGACGCTGGCATCCAGACTGGCGGCATGGGTGAGTACCTCTCGCTGCATCTTTAGCGAGAGGGAATCTCTCAGTCGTAGCTTGGAGTATCGTTGGAAGGATCCGACGACAATTCCCACGAACGCCGCGGCGGCCGCGATGATGATCCAAAAGGTGAGCGTTTCGCTGTTGCTCGCTCCGTCGGCCAGAATCGAGCTGATTTCCGACACCAACATGGCCAGTACCACGACGGTGACGGGCGCGAGCAGCGCGGAGACCAAGGCTCCCGCTCCCATGGCGATACAATTCCCGCGTCCGGCCGACCAGAGAATTCCGGCGCCAAACTGAATTGTTTCCCAGAGCGAGTCAGGGTTCGGCGAAGATTGTTTCTGGCTACGCGGCGGCACGGGGCGACTCGTGGTTCTCGGGCGTTATTGATTCTTTGGACGCGGTCCTCGTGCCCAACTGTTCCGGCGCCAACTGGTCCGGATCGAAGAGTCGCAGTCCATCCGCTGCGGGTAGCAGTCCCATCGCCTTTTGGTAGCTCCAGAGCGTGCGATGGGCAGCTTGAGTCCACGTCATCGTGTTCGCTTTTTGCAATGCTTGGGACGCCAGATGATCACGGAGCTCGTCGTTGGTAACGATGCGATGCATTGCCTGCTGAATGCTTGTCGTGCAGGTGGCGACGGCCGGCAGACCGGTCCCTTCCGCGATTTCCGGCATCGACGAGTTGTCGCCGTAGATTACCGGAGTTCCACAGGCCATCGATTCCAGAATTGGCAGGCCGAAGCCTTCGTATCGAGAAACGTAGCAAAGGGCCGTTGCGGCGGAGTAGAGTGCGGGCAGGTCCTGGTCATCGACGTAGCCGATGTATTTGATCTTGGGGCAGGCGAGGATCGCCTCCTTCATTTCTTGCTCGTTCTCCCAGCCCATTCCGCCGGCCAGCACAAGATGTACGTCGGTGTCGGGATGTTCTTTCAGGAGCAGCCGAAAGGCCTGGATGATGTTTCGCAGGTTCTTGCGCGGTTCGATCGTTCCCAAGCAGAGCAGGAATTTGCCGTTAGGAATGCCGTACTGGTTGCGAATCTCCTGGTGCTGATGCGATTCGGCAGTTGGCCGAAAGGTATCGTGCTTGACGGAGTTATGCACGACATCGATACGAGCCTCACTCACACCCAGCATTTCGACCATTTGTTGCTTGGTCGCATGCGATACCGACACAAACGAGGCGTCGCGCTGCTGGGCTAGGTCGAGCCCTTCCGCCAACGATTCCACATTCGCCACGCTTTGCAGATCCGGGCATACGAGATGCGACAGGTCGTGAACGGTCATCAGCAGCGGGCTACGATAGCGCCGATAAAAGCCCGCGGTATTCGGCAAGGTGAGGTGAATCAGGTCGTAACGGCGGCCAAGATGATGCAGCGACTGTTTCGTCTTGTGGACACGTGAAACCACACCCCGGCTGATTTTTAGCGTGCGGTAGCGGGCTGTCTCCTTGAGATAGCCGCCGATGTTTCGCTTTGACCGATTCCGCAGACGTTGCCGTGACCGCACCAGCGGATTGCGGCGATTGTTCAAAAGTAAGGTCGGAATCCGCTTGTTCAGGATTCCTTCGACATCCGTCTCCAAGGCGATTTCTTCGAGTGGCCATACGCCGGCTCGGCCGAGTGAGACGTCGATCTGCCACGGCAATCTTTGTGTTTGCACAGCATCGCTCATGGCGACCAGCAGTTCGCGGACATAGCGATGGATTCCGTCGATTCGGTCATCGAGCAGCTTGATGCCGTCGATGAGTACCCGCTTCTTCGGCTGCCAGGGGATAGCGGCGTTCGCTCCGCCATGTGCGACCGCATGGACCGTGGTCTCATTCGTCTCGTTTAACGAACTAGTTGCCATGCGAGTGCTCTGCGTGCTTTAGCGACGGGGCTCGTTGTGTGAGGGGGCGATTCTGCTCGTGCTGATAACGGGGCGACGTGCCAATAGCGGTAGCCACAGCCTCGCGCATGCGAATGCCCTATCGCTCGGCTGTCGTTTTGTACGACCTTCGTTTTTTGGATGTGCGCAGGGCGGAATAGTTACTAAGAGCGGGGGGTGGGGTCAATGTCAAAGGGAGAACGTCGTTATTCATTGGAGATTCATTGGAGCCGATCGTTGGCGGTTCGTCGTTGCAGGTACCAGCATTGCTAGCGGCCGGGTCTCGGTCGGTAACGCGTTGCATGGGCGACTGCGTCAGGCCGTATTTGCACAGCCAGACAACGCGAGATCTGTCTTGCCGCCAGTCGGTGAAGATGGCTAACGTTCCGCTTCTCGGGCAGGCACTTTGCGCGAGAAGATTTCGAGTAGTGAGACGATTCATGTTTCCACGAATGCGCAAATTATTGACGCGAGTGAATTATCGCTCGCTGCGCGGTCAATGGAGCCGACTGCGCCGCCGCTTGGCGAGGACGGTGCTCAAACGCCTAGGCGGTGTGCCTCGCGAGGAGTTTGAGTGTTTGCTTGAGCGGGTGGCGGGGATCGACCTCGGCCCGCTTTATCATCAGCAGAGGTTACATTCGAATTCAATTGCCTGGCTGGCGCAATCACACGGCCATTCGTCGACGTTCGATAGCGAACTGCCGCCCGCGTCGCAGGAGCCGGCATTGCAGCCAGGGCCACTCGTGTCGGTCCTCATGGCCTGCTGGAATCGTGCTCACATGATCTCCGCGGCCATCGATACTGTTCTAGCGCAGTCGTACACACGCTGGGAATTGATCGTGATTGACGACGGCAGCACGGACGATCTAGCAGCCGCTCTCGCTCCATACGCCGGCGATTCTCGTATTCGCTTTGTGCGACAGGATCATGCTGGACTCGGCACCGCACGCAACTACGGTCTCCGCGAGAGCGCGGGCGAGGTGATCGCCTATCTCGACACCGACAATCAGTGGTATCCACACTATCTTGCTCAGGTGGTGCAGGCCTTCGCGGAACACCCCGAGCAGGAATGCCTCTACTTCGCGCAGTTGTATCACGATCGTGGTCGATATCGATCTTGGGTTCAGGCAATTCAGTTCGATCATGACTCCTTCATTCGTGAAGGAGGAATCGACATCAATACGTTTGCGCACCGTCGCAATGTCTACGAGCGGGAAGGCGGCTTCAGCCAAGAACTCACACGACTGACCGATTGGGACTTCATTGGGCGATACACTCGCACAAAAGATCCTCTGGCGGTTCCCCGGATCAGCGGTGACTACTATGTCGCGGAACCGGACAGCATCACCGCCAACGTTGGTTTCGCCTACAACGCTTACCTTGTGCAGAAGGCTCTGTTGCCGCCGGCTGCTGATTCCGTGCGGGTGCTATATCTGGCGGACGGCCATGAGTCGGCGCGACGTGCAGGGATTCGCACGGAGATCGCTTGCCTGCGGCGCTGGGGAGTAGAGGTCGAAGTCTGGTCGCGGGACCCGGCGTTGGGCCGAAAACTTTCGCCGCAGATCGTTGTTCATTCCGGTACGTTGGAGGTGGCGATCGAGTCGTTCCGGCCGCATCTTGTTCATGCTGTCGGGCTACCAGTGGCGAGTCGGAATGTCTCGCTGGTCGCAGAGCACGACCTGTCGATGACGGTTCGCGACGGTGCTCGTTCCCCAGATGTTCGTCAGCAAAACACGGACGCGAGCACGTCTTCGCAGTTGCTGAAGGAATTGCAGCAGAACGAGGCGGTCTCGCAGATTTTCGCCTTCCCGAACAATATGGCCGAAGGCCCGTTGCAGAAGGTGACGTCACTTCTACCGGCTTTCGACGGCCAGCGGTTTTCACCATCGCGAGTGAAGGATCCGCGGCTCGTACTGCAACGTGCGGAAGTTCTTCTGGACAATGACCTGTTTGCATTCGTTGAAGTTGCGAAGCGCTGCCCGCAGCACCGCTTCGTACTCTGCGCGACAACGGTCGCCCGTCAGCAGGACCTGCTGCAGAAGCTAGAGGCTCGCAACCGAAGCCTAGCGAGTCCCGTCGAAATACTCGTCGACCCGTCGCAGGCCAAGATCGATGAGCTGACTGCCAAAGCGGGGATTTATCTCCACACACGGGACCAGAAGGCGGCGTACGAAATGTCGCCCGCGATTGCCGAAGCGATGGCCACTGGGGCGTTTGTGATCGATCGGATGTGCGATTCGGCAAGGGATTTTATCGGAGACGCCGGCGCTGTCTGCAAGAACGCCCACGAGGCGGCGGAGTTGATTCTCTCGACGCTCGACTGGTCGGACGAGCAATGGACGTTGTGCCGCGGTCGTTCCACCGAACGCGCGTTTGCCTACTACTCCGAGGTCAAGAGCTTGCGACCTGTGTTCGATCACTGGTGCGAACTGGCCAGTAAAACAGACACTCGCTCATCTCGGCCATCGACTGCCCATCGCCCATCAGAGGCCGCGTAAGAACTGCGGGTCGCTCCAGTCGAACGTCCGCATCGGATCTTCCTTGATCGGCTGCGGATTCCGATTCCAGTCGTTGTTGGTCAGCGCTCCGGCGCCATTGGCGAACATTCCCCAGGCAATGCAGAACCACAATACGACGTACTCCACGCGATGGCGTCGTTCCGTGGATGGGGTGTCTGGGTTTGCTGCTTGAAGGGCTCGAAAGTCCAACGCCGCCCGCAAGCCGATGACGCCGAGCAGCACGAACACCGGTACGATATCGGTACTAAAGCGAGGCCCGTAGGAGACCCCTGCCCACCAGTTGTTGAACGTCGCGATCGACGCGTGGTGAAATAGCACGATGATCACGCAGGTCAGGCACAATGCCTTGGGAGCGACATGCTGACGATAGCGAATCAGGGCGTAGCCGCACATCAGCAGCACCGGCACATAGACTAACAAGCCTCGCGAGGGCGAGATGAGTTGGGCAGATAACGCCAGGGCCCAGGTCGAGAAGTCTAGTTTCGAGGAGTGCTTCTGGTAATAGATCGGCAGGTGAGATTCATAAGTGCTATAGCTGAAGGCGATAAACAGTCCCAGCCAAGCGAGACCAGTGATCGCCAGCAGCACTCCACTTTTCGGTCGGCAGAGGCAGACGTAGAGCCCGATGGGAATGATAAACAACGCCGCCGTAGGGCGAACGAAGAATGCCCACGATAGCAATGTCGCCACGAGGATGGGGCGTAGCTGAGTCTGCCCCTTTGCCTCTTTGAATAAATGAAACAGCACCAAGGCAAGCAGCACGATGTCCCAGGTGTGGGACCACATGCCGCGCGAAGCGGTGCTCCAAATTTGTGTCGACAGAGCTCCGGCGATCGCGACGAGCAGGCTCCAGCGCTGATCGAGACAGACGCGAGCCGTGAAATAGAACACCACGCTCACGGCGGCCATAAGGATCGCGGCGATCAACCGTTGTAGGAAATCTTCGGCCAGGGAGTTGTAGCGTCCGTCCGAGTCAATCGTGGAGACGCCAAACAGTCGCGCGACGGCAACGAACGGCGACGAAAGCGCGGCTGTTCCGGGCGGATACAACGGGTAAAGCCGCCCGTTCACTTCCCGGACATGCCGCGGCCAATGCGTGTCGGGCTTCGCCTTGGGGTAGTCGCTCGAATCGACGTGCGGCGCAAAGTACTCGGCGACATTCAGCGTCTGATTGATTGCCAGCTGTTCGCTGAACAGCATGGTGTACTTCGAATCGCTGATCTGAAGCACCTTCGAGTTGTAGAGCAGAGCGAAGAGGCCGATGAAGATCGCCACCGCGGTGATCAAGTCGCGGCGGCCTAGCGGCGGGGCTTGGGCAGTGTCAACTAATGATGGGCCCGTTGGAGATGGATCACGCTGGGATGAACCGGAACTCTCTTCGCTCATAACTAGCTTTCCCATTGTGAAGCTCTTGCCACGCGTTAACCGTGGCGGCAAATCTATCGCGGATCTCATCGCGGAAGCAAGAGAAGCTTGTCTCGAAACGAGACGTGCATGCACCAATCGCCGCAATGTTCCGCCCAACGGTCAGCTCGAATCGCTCCAGAACGTGTCCAACAGGCACACGCGAGCCTACGCTAGCTGGCCCTTTTTCTTGAGGTAGCGGCCCCCTGATGTTGCCGGCCTGGTTCAGGTGTTGGTACTCTCCCGTCCGACGCCGGCTCCGAAAGAGCAGCGGCCCCAAAGTTTCGCCAATCACGCGGCGACAGATCTGCTCGGAATCGCTTCATGACGCAAATCGATTACTTGATCATCCTGCTCACGCTGGTGATCTATCGACCGCTCAAGATCGCAACGCTCGCGACCAAGCCACGCATGCTGCATCATTGGGACGATCTGTTGGGCAGTCGCCATGAACGTCGCCTGCAGAAGCTCGATCGCTATTTCGGTAGTCGCTCCGTGCCACCGGTCGTTGCCACGCTGTTGTCGCTGATCGTCTATCCCACGATGCATTGGAAAGCGATCGATCCGACGCAGAGCTTGCGGATTGTCGTCGGGGTCGCCGCGGTGATGCTGGCCTGGAAGTCGGCCACAATGGATGTCGACCTGGCTACCGGCAGACGCTTGATCGGACCGCGGCTGGTTATGCTGCTCGCGGCAGCCGGTGTGATCTTTTACCCCGGGTTCATCTTCTTGCTGCTTTTCACCGCGGCCAATTACTTTCGCGGTTGGCAGCATCATCAGCATTTGCAGTTTCGAATCTCGCTAATCGTGCTGTCGTCCTGGCTGGCATATTTGATTCTCAGTGCCACGATGGAAGGACTGCCGCCGGTGACCGCAGCAACCTGGTTCGCTGTGTTGTTAATTCCGGGGGCCCAGTATGCGGTCGCGGGCGTAAGCAAATGCCGATTGGGAAAACGATGGTACTCTTGGATCTTGCACAATCGCTTGGACTATCTGACGCTGGCCGCCTACCAGTGGGGATGGTCCTGGTTCTTGACCGAAGAGCGAGTCATTCGTTGGGCGAATCGAATGCGCACGTTCAATCGATCGCTCCAGGCGTCCGCGGTGCTGATGGAACTGGCTACCGCGTGTGCACTGTTCGATCGGCACGTGGCGATGGCGGTCTTCTGTTCGCTCGTGGTTTTCCACGCCACCGTGTTCCTGTTGGTCGGTTTGTTGTTCTGGCAGAACATGGCGGTACTAGCGACCTTGGCCGGCGCGCTGTACTTCTTGCCAGAGGCGGTCAGTTCGCAAATCTTTAATCCGGTCAATGGAACGCTGGGCTGCGCGCTCGTGTTTACATTGACGATGGGGCTCAAGTTGTGGCGTCCGCCTGGGTTGTCGTGGTGGGATACGCCGCTCGTTGCTCGCACCGATTGGCGAGTTGAAGGCGTAAGCGGCCAGGTCTACGGTCTGTACAACGACTTCATGGCCCCCAACGATCGCATCTTCGGCAACAGCTCAGGCTACTTTCTCTCCAAACGCAAACGGATGACCCGGCACTGCGGTCATATCAAGAAGTGGGAGCGTGCTCACGAGATCAACGAGGCTCTATCGGATCCCGCGCAGCTACAAAAAGTGGTTGAGCGTCTCGGGGCGGTGCCTTACCGGGAGCATGAGAAAGAGGAGCACGACCGCTACATGCTGGCGTTCTTCACGAACTTCAATCGCGGAGTTTCAAAGTCGGTGTGCCCTCGTTGGCTCAAGGCTCCTGGCGGGCAGTTGTTCTATTGGGGGCGATTGCCGCGGTTTCTCGGACAAGAACCAGTACGGCGAGTGACGACCCACTTTCGCGAAGTTATCTTCGACGGCACCAAGTTCGTCACGCTGCAGGATGAACCGCTCGAGGTGTTGGAGATCCCGCTTTCTGGTGAAGAATCGATGGTGCCACCGGAGGAGGCCAGTGTCGTTGCCGCGGCGGAGCCGACAACGGAACAAGTCGACCGACAGCAACGCCGAGCGGCGTGAGTATTTGCTTGTGGAATGCCACTTGCCCCGCGCAAAAGAAAACCCCGAGGAACTTAGCGTTTCTCAGGGTTTGAGTGAGTGGAGCGGAAGGGAGTCGAACCCTCGACCTCTGCATTGCGAACGCAGCGCTCTCCCAACTGAGCTACCGCCCCGTGTTGTTAATCAAAACGCGTGCCAATTGGTAACGCGGGAATTGAAACGCGGGTTTCTAGCGTAACCTCCGTCACGCCGTAAGAGGGAATATTGTAGGGCACCTCGGGGGCGGCTGTCTAGGTGCTTCAACGGGGCTAACCTAGCCGGTCCAAAAACTAAGCGGGCCGCTCACGCCGTTTGCGGTTCCTTGGCGAGCAGTGCCTGTCGCGCGGCCTTCGCTTTTTTGGCCGCCTCTTCCGCGGTGTCGGCCAGCGCCGTGAGGTGCCCCATCTTGCGGCCGGCGCGGGCTTCCTTCTTGCCGTAAAGGTGCAGCTTCACATCATCCATGGCGAGCGCCGCGGCCCAATTCGGCTCGCCTGCTTCCCACAGGTCGCCAAGCAAATTGGCCATCGCCGCCGGTCGCAGTTGGGTCGGGGCACCAAGTGGCAGGCCACACACGGCCCGCACCTGCTGCTCGAACTGGCAAGTGGCGTGGGCGTCGATCGTAAGGTGTCCGGAGTTGTGCGGTCGCGGTGCGAGTTCGTTGACCAGTAGCCGGCCGTCGGTAGAGAGGAAAAACTCGACACACATCACGCCGACCACGTCGAGCTCTTCCAAGATGGTTCGCGTCATCTTCTTCGCCTCTTCGGCCAGCGCCGGCGACAGATCGCCTGACGTAACGGAGAGATCGAGGATGTGATTGCTGTGCGAGTTGATGATCGGTTCGTAGGTCTGGACCGATCCATCTCGTCCGCGAGCACCGACAACCGACAGCTCGCATTCAAAGTCAACGAATCGTTCCAGGATCGCTTCCTGTCGATCGATCTCGTCCCAGGCGGATTCGATATCCGCCCGCGTGGCGACCTTGACTTGACCTTTGCCATCGTAACCCCAGGCGGCGGTCTTCAAGATGGCCGGAAAATCTTCGTCGCTAAGGCTGCTAATATCGTCCGCGGATTGGATCGGATGAAACGGGGTGACCGCGATGCCGATCGAACTCAGGAAGGTTTTCTCACGCAGCCGCTGCTGCGAGGTATGCAGGACGTTGCCCGCCGGGTAGACCGGGGCGTAGCGACTAACGGCATCGATCGTGGCCGACGGCACGTTTTCAAACTCAAACGTGACGACCTCGACCTGCTCGGCAAACTTGGCGACGGCATCCAGGTCGTCGTAGGCCGATTGAATTTCCAGATCGGCGACCTGACCGGTTGGCGTGTCGTCGTCGGGCGAGAATACATGCACGCGGTAGCCCAAACGGCGGGCGGCAATCGCGAACATGCGACCGAGCTGACCGCTGCCCAACACTCCCAGCGTCGCTCCGGGCAAAACGGGCTCGCTCATAGTTCGGATCCTTCCTTCACCTTATCTCGTTGATCGGCGGCGAACTTCTTGAGCTTCTCCCGCAGCTCCGGCATTTCATTGGCCAGCATGCGAACCGCCAGCAGTCCGGCGTTCTTCGCGCCCGATTCGCCGATCGCGAGCGTCGCGACCGGCACTCCGCCCGGCATCTGCACGATCGACAACAGTGAGTCGAGACCGGAGAGGGCCCGCGATTTGACCGGCACGCCCAGAACCGGAAGCGTCGTCAACGAGGCGACCATGCCTGGCAGGTGAGCGGCCCCACCGGCGCCGGCAATGATGATTTTCAGCCCGCGATCTTCGGCTTCTTTAGCGTATTCGACCATGCACTCGGGGGTGCGGTGCGCGGAGACAACCCGACGCTCATGCGGGACGCCGAACTCTTCGAGGACTAGGGCCGCTTGTTCCATGGTGGGCCAATCGGATTGGCTGCCCATGATGACGCCCACGATCGGCGATTCCGTTTCACTCATCAGGTTCGTCCGTTGTCGTTGTTTTCGGGGAGGGGAGTTTCCGGGGAGCGGAAACTCGTAAGTGTTGATGGCACGGCGAATTCCGGCCATTAACGCCTAGCAATCTACCGCTTTCGATCGGAAGTCGCAAGTTATCGGGCGTGTCGGACGGGAGCCTAGAGCCGGTCTTTCTTGCCTCTGAAGGACCGTTTCTTCACTACAACCAGCAGGACTTCTGTTGATTCGATCCTGTCGCGGGAGGACTTGGAAGCGGATGCAGAAAACGCTGAGCCGGCTGCCGAGACTGGCTGGCTTTCGGTACGATAGGAACGGTGCGAGGTGGCCCCCTGCCCTGCTCCAGATGTTCGACCGCTGCAACTCGTCCCCCCCAACCAAATTCATATCTCGATCCAGATTTCATTATGGCCAAGAAGAAATCAGAAGCTGCCGAAGCCGAGCCGGTGTTTGAAGAGTCGCTCGGCAAGCTCGAGAAGATCGTTCTGCAGCTTGAGCAGGGTGACATCGGTCTGGCCGAGGCGATGACCCGTTACGAAGACGGCGTCAAGCTGTTGGCTTCCTGCTACAAGCAGCTGGAAAAGGCTGAGTCCCGGATCGAGCTGTTGAGTGGGGTCGACGCCGAAGGGAACCCGGTGACCACGGCATTCGAGGACGAGGCCGACTCTTCTTTAGAGGAAAAGGCCGCCTCAAGAAGCCGCCGCCGCAGCTCTAAAACCTCGAAAAAGCCGAAAGCGGCCGATTCGGACGACGTGGACACTTCGGGTTCGCTGTTTTAGAATCATAAGTATCAATGATGATTGGTACTTAGCGTTCCCCGGAGTGACCTTCCGATCCTGTCTCGATTGGGGGGAAGTCGCCCACAAAGGTGTCGGTTCCTGTTCTTGCGTTCTGCCGACATTGAGGATCTGCCCCGAGTGTGGGTGAAGTTGTCCGAAAGTCGGCGGTAATAGATAGGAGAACGCGTCAGGATGAACCCGCCGGCCTAGCACACAGATGTCATCGACAGCCCTGAAACCATTTCCGCAGATCGCCGAACAGCTCGGTAGCCTCATCAACGACCGCCTGCCACTGGCGGTGCAGTTTGGCGACGGCTGTCCGGAAACGCTGCGCGAGGCGATTAGCTACAGCCTGCTGGCACCTGGCAAGCGATTGCGGCCGATTTTGGTGTTACTGGCGGCCGAAGCTTGCGGTTCAGATGTTGAGGCAGCCCTGCCCGCGGCCTGTGCCATTGAGATGGTTCACGCCTATTCGCTGGTCCACGACGATTTGCCGGCGATGGACGACGATGACCTGCGTCGTGGGCGACCAACCTGTCACAAACAATACGACGAAGCGACCGCGATTCTCACCGGTGACGCGCTGTTGACGCGAGCCTTTGAGCTGTTGGTCGAAGAGATTCCGGACACTGCCACGGCGGCGGCCTGTGTTCGCATCCTGAGCAAAGCGGCCGGTGCTGTGGGCATGGTCGGCGGACAAGCAGACGACCTCGACGAGTCGCTGGGCCAGCGTCTGTTCGAGCAGTACGAGCATGGCGAGATTGAAGCTTGCCTGGCGACGATCGAGTCGATTCACCGTCGCAAGACCGGCGCGATGTTCACCGCCTCGCTGGAGTTGGGATGGACGGTCGCCAAGGCGGACGAGGCTCAGGCCTCGGCTCTCAGGAAATTCGGTGAGAGTTTGGGCCTGGCCTTCCAGATCATCGACGACCTGCTCGATGTCGACGGTGAGGAAGAGGCGACCGGCAAGCGGTTGCGAAAAGATTTGGATCAGGGGAAATTAACCTATCCCTCCCTATTGGGAGTCAAAGAAAGTCGGCTGCGTGCCGAACAACTGATAAGCGAGGCGATCGACGCAGTAGCATCGCTAGCCCCGCAGGCCGAGCGATTGGAAGCGCTGGCCCGATTTGTGGCGGAAAGGGACCGGTAATGGACAAGCTGCTTTCGCAGATTGAATCACCGCAAGATCTTCAGCGACTGAGCGCCGACGAGCTCAAGCAGCTCGCGGAGGAAATGCGCGAAGTGCTGTGCAATCTGGTCACGCATCGCGCGGCCCACTTCGCCTCGAACTTGGGTGTGGTTGAACTCTGCCTGGCCCTGCATACCAGCTTCGATTTCTCGAAGGACCGACTTATTTGGGACACCGGTCATCAGATCTATCCCCACAAGATGATCACCGGCCGCTACCACGAATTTGGCTCCATCCGCACCCGAGGCGGATTGATGGGCTACCCCAATCCAGAAGAAAGCGATCTCGACCTGTTCATGACCGGGCATGCCGGTTGCAGCGTGTCGACGGTCCTGGGCTGCCGCACGGGCGACGACTTGCTGCGTCCGAAGGAGAATCGGAAGTCGGTGGCGGTAATCGGCGACGGAGCGTTTACCTCGGGCATCGTCTACGAGGCGATGAACAATGCTGGCGGCCTCAACAAGGACCTGATCGTCGTGCTCAATGACAATCAAATGTCGATTTGCCCTCGCACCGGCGGATTGGCTGAGATGTTCGATCGCATGCGTTCGAGCAAGCTCTACTTCGGCGTGAAGAGCGAAATCATTAGCACGCTCGATAAGCTGCCGGTCGTTGGTCAGCCGGTCGAGCGATTCTTGGGCAACGTCAAGCAAGCGGTCAAAGCCGGTCTGCATGGCGGCATGTTGTTCGAGGAACTTGGCTTCCGCTACATGGGCCCGATCGACGGTCACGACATCGGCCAGATGCGTAAGTACATGGCCAAGGTGAAGAAAATCAAAGGTCCGGTGCTGCTACATGTGGTTACCGAGAAGGGGCACGGCTTCCGCCCGGCGGCCGAGGATCCGGTCTACTTCCACACGCCCGCTCCCTTCACGCAAGAAGAAGGGAACGTCGTTCCGGTTGCCAAGAAGAGCTCTTCGCCCGCGTACACGAACATTGCCGCGGCGACCATTGAGCGGCTCATGAACAACGACCCGCGGGTTACGATCATGACGGCCGCCATGTGCCAGGGGACGAAGCTGGAAAAGGTCCGCGAAAAATTCCCGAATCGTTTCTTCGACACCGGCATTTGCGAAGGTCACACAGTGGCATTTGCCGCCGGACAAGCCCGCGCTGGCTTGCGGCCGATCGTCGACATCTACAGTACGTTCCTGCAACGGTCGTACGATCAGATTTTTCAAGAAGTCGCCCTGCAGAACTTGCCGGTGACGATGCTGCTTGATCGAGCTGGTCTGACGGGGCCAGACGGTCCGACGCACCACGGTATGTTCGATCTCGGTTACATGCGTGTCTTCCCGAACATTGCCGTGATGGCGCCCGGCGATGCCGAAGATGTTTCGGCGATGATTGACTTCGCGGCGACGCACGACGGACCAACCGCGATTCGTTACCCCAAGGCGACCGCCGAAACGGTGGCTCGTCCCAAGACCGCCATCGAACTTGGTAAGTCGGAAGTGATCCGCTGGGGGAAGCACGGCGTGGTCATGGTCTGCGGTACACAACTGGCCGAAGGCGTGAAGGCGGTCGAGACGCTTCGCGAAGACGGACTCGATGTCGGCCTGGTCAACGCTCGCTTCGTGAAGCCGATGGATAAGGAGATGGTCGAGCGAGCCGCTCGCGAATGTTCCTTCATCGTCACGGTCGAAGAGGCGGCCCTGATGGGCGGCTTCGGCAGTGCTGTTCTCGAAACGGTCAACGAGCTTGGCGTCGACGGCGTGAAGGTGCAGCGTCTTGGTGCCCCCGACGAATTTGTCGAGCATGGCGATCGCAAAGATCTCTTGGCTAGTCTGAAACTCGACGCGGCCGGTATCGCGGCCACCTGTCGTGAACTGGCCGAAAGTCTCGACCTGGCAGTCGAACCGACCGAGCGTCAGGCAAGCTAGGTTAGCCACCAATCGCGGCCGCTCTCTATTCGTCCTTGGGAATCACGAGGTGATTCTTTTCTTCTGACAGGATGAACAGGATAAGACGGGATCCATCAATTCTGTAGGTCAGGCTGTGCCTGACGGGAACCAGAGGGTCCGTCTTGGGTGCCATGCTCACCCTTGGGTGAGCATGTTTTCGTCCCGCGCTAATCCACATGCCCACGTGAACGTGGGCATGGCACCCGGCTAGTCGCAGAAGCCGTGCTCAGTTGCCCTCGCTTACGCTTCGGGTTAATTAGGCCAGGCTCGTGCATTACAATGAAGTCAGCGAGCTGGCCGCGATTGCTTCTTGTCTGGTGCGGCAGAACGGTTTCCCTGGCAGTTTTTCACGCGAGCGATCGAATATGGACGCCCCTGAATCTTCTCTCGATACGACCGAGCGACTGAGCATTCTGATGCTCGGTTACCAAGGGCATCCGCAGGTGTCGGCCGAAGCGGAGCGAATTCGTTCCCAGTTGGAAGCGTTTGCCGACGTCGCCTTTCATGACCTCGATGGCGAGGAAGACTTTCTCGCCGCCAGGGCGGATTTGGCCATCGTACTGGGCGGAGACGGTTCGATACTGCGAGCCGCTCGGCAGCTCGGCTATCACCAGATTCCGGTGCTTGGCGTCAATTTGGGGAAGCTCGGCTTCCTGGCCGATCTTTCGGCAGACGAACTGCTGGCACAGCTACCAGCGGTTCAAGCCGGCGATTACAAGTTGGTGAACCACATGATGTTCGAGTGTCAGGTGGTTCGCGGAGCGGACGAGAACCGGCCGGAGGTTGTCTGCCAGCACTTGGGGCTCAACGAGACGGCACTGATGGCGGGCGGGCCGTTTGAAATCCTCGATATCGATCTTTACGTTGACGAAGATTGGGTCACTACATATAGTTGCGACGGCCTGATCGTGGCTGCTCCGGTCGGTTCGACGGCCCATAGTTTGTCGGCCGGTGGACCGATCCTGCGTAAGGACGCGCAGGGCTTCGTGATCACGCCGATCGCGGCCCACACGTTGACGGTGCGACCGGTAGTCGACTCGGCGGAGCGGACGTACGAGATGCGCGTTGCCGAGCCGCGACCAGGTTCAACCGTGATTGTTGATGGCCAGTGTGCCTGCACGTTGGAGCCGGGTGATCGAGTGCGAATTCGCAAAGCGGAACCGCAGTTTCAACTGATTCAGTTGACCGGACAATCGTATTACCGAACGCTCCGCGAGAAACTCGGCTGGGGCGGACGATTGCGAACCAAGAAAAAGTAAGCCAAGAAAGAGTAGGCAGCCGAGTCGCTCCCGCAGGCGACGCCGCGATTAAGATACAACTCAAACGCGACAACGGATTTGTCGCACAACCGGTATCGCTCAAGGCACGAAAGGATTCGAGCCATGCATTTGACAGGGAAGTTTTTTCGGGACAGCCGCCTCTTTTGCGGCGGTCGATCTTTCATCGTTGCCCTGCTGCTATTGGGCAGCACGAGCTTCGCCGCGGCAGAAGATGGCAAGCATCTGTTTCGCTACAAGTTCAAGCCAGGCGAGACGCTGCGAGCCAAGGTCGTGCATCAGGCTCAGGTTCGCACCACCATTGAAGGCAGCAGCCAGACCGCCAGTACGGTCAGCAAGTCGACCAAGGTTTGGTTCGTCAGCGAGGTCGATGGTAGCGGCAAGGTCACCTTCGTTCACTCGGTCGACCACGTCGATATGAAGAACGAGGTTACTGGTCGCGAGGCGATTAAGTACGACAGCCGCAGCGACGACAAGCCGCCGAGCGGGTTCGAGCATGTTGCCAAACGAATCGGGGTTCCGCTGACTCGCATCAAGATGACCGATCGCGGTGAGATTCTTGAGCGTGAAGAATTGGCCCCCGACGATGCTTCGGAACCGACGCAGATGGTGTTGCCGCTACCAGAGAAGGCGATCGCGGTTGGCGAAACCTGGTCCCATCCGAATGAATTCACGCTCACGCTAGAGAGCGGTGCCACGAAGCGAATCAAGACGCGGCAGCGTTTCGAGCTCAAGAACGTCGAGCATGGCGTTGCCACGATTCATGTAGCCACGCAGGTGCTCACGCCGGTGGACAGTGCTGAGGTGCGAGCCCAGTTGGTGCAACGTGAGAGCGAAGGAACGATTCGTTTCGACCTCGACGCTGGTCGGCTAATGAGCCAGACGATTGACCTCGATCGTCATGTGGTCGGTCATCCGAATCCGAAGAGCAGCATGCACTACCGCACGCGATTCACGGAAGAATTGCTTGAAGCGAATGACGAAACGACGCCAGTCGTCAGTAAATCAAAAGATAAGGAAGATGTGGCCACGAAAGAGTCGACTGAAAAGACGACGAAGTAGCGGTGTCGGGGGGCCTTCTGGAAATATCACGGACCCCACATAGCCCGAAAGGAATCGGCTATGCGACATTGGCTCATTGCTCCGCTCCTCACGCTCGCGATCACGCTGTTCGCTGCGCTGCCGTTGGTGTCGCAAGAGCCGAAGGGCGAACTGTCTGGCAAAGGGCAGCGTGAAGAGCAAGGCAAGAACCCCATTGTCGCGAAGCAGCGTGCGCAACAGCAGCCGGGCATCCCACTCTCCGCTGCAGAGTTCGAGACGTTTCTCGCCGCCTGGGAGAAGGCTTCCCAAGAGATCGACTCGCTCGACGCCAAGCTGACGCACTTTGTCTACAACAAGGTCTCCGACAGGAATGCGGCCAAAATCGAACGGGGGCGGTTCTATTTCGAGCAGCCCAATCAGTATCGCATCGAACTACGAGATCGCGTGGCCCAGAATGTCTCGGATCAAACGTTCTTATGGCGCGATGAAGACGTACTCTGGATCAACCGGCTGAAGAAAGAGTATCGCCACTTCTCTCGGGCCGATGTTGCCGAGCATTTGTCGTTATTCGCGTCGCCGCCCAAAGGCCTTGTGGAACGAATGATTTACACGGTCCTGCGTGACCTAAGTCGGCCGCAAGAGCTCGTGCCACTGGTAGTCGATATTGACGCCATCGAAATTCGTGAACGTTTCGATCTGCGGGCCAGTAAGCTCACAGGACGTTATCTGCTGGTGGCACTGCCAAAGAATGAAATCGACAAGTCGCGTTATGAGCAGCTACGTGTTCTCGTTGACGATCAGACGTATCGCACGGCGTCCGTGCAAGTCGTCGCCGCCGGCAAAACCAGCAAGGCAACATTCAAGCTTGAGGACGTGCAGGTGAATGTGCGTCCCAGGGATCGCAAGCAGATGTTTGAACCGAACCTGGCCGGCCTGCAACGCATTCCGTATTTCTAAATCAACGACAATAAACCACGTAACATAACCCGAAGCGTCAGCGAGGGACACGACCAAGCAGGTATCACAATCAATCGGCACTTCACGTTGGCGTCACGGAGTGCCGCACGACTATGGGCAAAACGAGTCTAGGATCGCCGGAGTATTATCCCGCCTTATCCCGTTCATCCTGTCAAAAAACAGATCCGCAACACGATCAAGGAAGATCGCCATGAAGTTCATCGTCTCATTCACTCTGTCCGTTGCCCTCGTCGCGATGGCCAACGCCTCCTTCGCCGAGTTTCCTTCGCAGGGCCCGTCGCCATATGGTAAGTCACCCTTCGATCAGACCCAGGGTGCCCAGTCGCCCGCCTATCCTGCCGTGCAGCAAGGGCCGGCGTCATCGGTTCCACAGTCGGCCCCGCAGGCCGCCCCGGCTCAGCAGTCCTATCCGCCAAAGGGAGCCTACCCCTACGGTCGTAATCCGACTCGACTTGATGTGATGCCAGCGGCCAATCCGGTTGTGGTTGCGCGATCCGGCCCGCCACCAGTACCACGTGGCTGGGAGGAACTGGTCGGCAAGACCGTCGTCGTGGAAGGGATCGCTTGGGGGTACGACAAAGGACGCGGCGCATACGTCATTTGCAATGGCCAAACCATCAACATTTTTGGCGACGTTCGCGACTTTCCTCGCGGTAGGCTGGTACGTGTCGTCGGCACTTTCAAGAAGCTCCCACCATTTCCTCCTACGCCGTATGGCCACCAGGCACGAAGAGGCTATCCCGAAGATCGCTACGGCATCGAGAATCCACAGATCGAGGTCGTTGATCGCGTGACGAGCCTGTACTTGCGCGAGTACAGTTTCAACAACAACCATCGGGACGCACTGCGGGGTACGGCGCCTGGGGGGACGGCGAACGGATTCCGCCCTCCGCCAGCCCGTGACGGTATTTTGCGCGATGCTCGCGGTCGCCCGACCGGGGTGTGGGGTGTCGATGGTCGTAAATCGCTGCTGGAACCCGCTCGGCGGTAGTTGGAACGAATGACTCAGATCGGTTCTAGGTAGATGCCTTTTCGGGAGAGAATGATGGGGCTCTGGTCTTCGCTGCGTGCGGTACTCGTTCTATTCCTAGTCGCTAGTGGAACGCTCGCCTTTGAGAATCGACTGGGGCCCGCCACGCCACGCAATATTTCGATCGGCGACAAGTTGGCTGATGTGCAGGCAGGTGAGCAACAACGGGCGGCCCCTTCACTGCCCAGTCTTAAGCCGCACTGTTCTTTGCAACAGAGGGTGACCCCACGGAGGGAGACGTCGACGCCAAAGGGGCAGGCGGCTAGGAATTCGTCGACTGATCGCTCCATCTTGTCCGAGGTTCCGTATTTGAGAATGCATCGCCTTCGATCCGAGAATGTAGCTGCCAGCAATCTCATGCTTGAAGTTGTCCCGCGAATCATCATCAGCGAGCCGGAAGAGAAAATCGGGCTGTAGATATAGGGCCGCAGCGTGACGGCTGTCGCCGGCATGGGGTACAATCGGCGCTCGTTGTGATCCCATGGATGAGGACCGGCGGTCTCGCACTTTTCGCACGAATCTAGGGGCTTCAGCGATGTTCCGAACGTCTCTCGTTTTCTTTGTCATTTTGACCTGTGTCACTTCGTTTGTCGTCGCCTGTCAAAGGTCGTCGATCGTCCATGGAGATGAGTCTGCCGCGGCCGCCGTCGATCAGTTCGCGGATCCGCTCACTGGGACGTGGCGAATCGTTTCATCCACGATCGACGGTAAGGCCGCCGAGGAAGCGATTGGCACCGAGGTGCGATTCACTGACGGCCGCGTTGAGAGTGACGTCGGCGAGCCAGTCGACGACGAAGATCTTGAGAATGAACTAGGGCTTGAGTTCGGCTTCGACGAAATCAGCACCGAAGATGAAGAAGAAGTGGAACGCCCGGACGAGACGGTTTTCTATCGCCTGCGGCCCGGCGAGAAGTTGGGCGAGATTGACCTCTTGATGAACAATGAGGACGGGGAACAGGAGTTGGCTGCCCGAGGGATCTATCGAATTGAAGACGGTCAGCTGACGCTCTGCTTCATCGTTGATCTGCTGCCTTTCCGGTTCTGCGGGCTCGGCGATTTAATTCCGCCTCGTCCCGTCGATTTCGATTCTGAAGGTAAGCAAGAGTTAGAGGACCACGGCAAGGCGATTATGAAGTTGAAACGGATTGCGAAGGAAGAGTGACGATTTTCTGACGCTACAGTTGATCTCCTGCGATTGCACGTCTCCTATTTACCGACCTAATCAAAGGCTCCCCCATGCAACCACGCATTAGCATGATCACACTCGGTGTTCGCAATATTGCGGCGTCGGTTAAGTTCTATCGAGACGGTCTCGGCTTTCCTCAGAAGGAGTTTGATTCCGAAGACGTCGCGTTCTTTACGCTCGCCGGCACCTGGCTCGGGCTATACGGCCGGGATGCCCTGGCCGACGACGCCGAGGTGCCGCGCGAGGGGAGCGGGTTCTCCGGCATCGCTCTGGCACACAACGTCACCAGCGAGGAAGAAGTCGACCGCGTGCTGGCCGAAGCGGTCGCCGCCGGGGCGACGCTCACTAAGCCCGGGCAGAAGGTCTTTTGGGGCGGCTACTCCGGATACTTCGCCGACCCGGACGGTTACCTCTGGGAGGTCGCCTACAATCCGTTCGAGTGGATCGGCCCGCCCGACGCGTCAGGCTAGTTGCCAGCAGCGACTTGCATACGCGGCTGAGTTCCGCGTGGTGAACGGGCAGCCTGGAGTCGCCGCCCTCCCCTGCCCCCGGTGGCAATCACGATTCCGAACAGCCCGCCAATGGCATGGGCTAGCGGAATCGGCACGAAGTTGGCCGCCTCGGAATCAACGAAGAACGTGGTGCCAGTGACGATCTCGAAGCCGATCTTCGCCAGCAGCCCGACGGTGAGTCCGATGATCGCGACGACCCATGGCCAATCTTGTTCTCGCCACTTCTCGGCGAGCAGGTAACTGGCGGCCAGCGTGAACAGGGCCGTGTCGATGCCGCTCAAGCCTCGGTAGATCGACATGTCCGGATGAGCGAACCAGAGTCCGATGGAAATCAGCACGGCGGAGCCGACGAGGCAGATCGAATAGCGGCCGCGGTGGCGGCGTTCGCACATCACGCCTAAGACGACGAACATGCCGGCGTCCCACACGAAGTGATTCCAGTCGAAGTGAGTCAAGTGGCCGGTGAAGACACGCCACAGTTCTCCGGCGGCAATGGCTGTTCGGTCGAACTGGAAAGCTGACGTTAAGGCGGCCGATGCCATGATGGTCAGGCTCGCCGCCGCGATGGCAATCGTGATGAGCGGGCAGCTGTTGACGCCACTAGTCGTGGAAGTAGCTGGTACGTTGTTCGGCGATTGCGAGACTGCGTGGCTTCGCATGGCTGAGTTGCTCCGACAAGAAATGGACAGCAGGCAGTGGTCAGGTTGAAAGCTGGTCACGTAAGTTGGCGGGGGCGGTTTTAAGCCGGCGCTGAGCCGACCGGCGACGTGCGCCGGCCGGCCCAAACATCCGACTGCCCCATTCACTTTCTGCCCCAACTGCATCCGGCAGTCCTTGGCGACCTGATTGGGCCGCGCTCATTAGACTTGCATCTCTTCTTCCTCGAGACGCTTTCGCTTGCGACGCCGGGAGGCGGCTGCGGCGCCGGCCAATCCCACCGCGACGAGTCCGGTGACCGGATCGATGGCACCACCGCCGCCGAAGCTCGGCATGCGAATGTCACGGCTCTTTCGCCGCCGCTGCTTTCGTGGCGTGTCGCGGACTACTGGACCGGGTGACGCAGCCGGACGGGGTGAATCGGCTGGATCGGGCGAAGCAGCCGGACGGGGAGCAACCGTCGGATTGCTCGGCTGCACCTGACGCTGCGCCGTTTGTGGCGAAGGTGTGCTGGCCGGCACCGCCTCCGTCAACTTGGACGCGTCATCCTCGTCCGGCTTCTGCGGACCAAGCTTCGTGACCGCGTCGGCACGAAGTTGTTCCAGACGCCGGCGAACGCGTGCTTGCGATCGGCGGTCTCGTTCGATCCGCGTTGCGTTCCGGCGGTCGATCTTCCAACGCCTGTACTCCGCATCGTTCTCCAGCACGATGAACGACGCGTACTGACTGACGATCGAGTAACCCTCGCACAATCGAACGATTTCCGACTGCTGCGAACCACGGCTGCCTGTCTCGCGCTCTTCGGCCATCAGGCGTTCGACGCGGTGCCAGGCCCACATTCGCTCGATTTCCGGATTCTCGTCGTCGGCCTTGGGCAGACGAATGCTCACCGTCTGATCGATAGGCAAACCTTGCACCTCACCAGCGACGTTGATGTCGACCTCGCCTTGCTTCTTGTAGCGTCCGTAAAGACGCAGCGGGGCTCCGTGGAACAGGTCGGGAAGTTCCTGCGGTTCGATGTCGTACGTGGTGGCGCCGCCGATGTCGATCTTCAAATCGCGAATCGCAGGCCGCATCAACTTGCGACGGAACGCCTGAGCCTGCCGCTGGAAACTGTCTTGTTCCGAGATGAAGGCGGCCAATCCGCCGGCATCGTCGGCCAGTTGCTTGAGCAACGGACGGTTCACTTCGTTGCCCACGCCGACGCAGAACACCCGGCTGCCCGAGGGACGTTCGCCAATGAGCTGAAGCAATTGACGTTGTTCCTTCTGCTCGGTCATGCCGTCGGAAAGAATCACGACGTTGAGCGTGCGATCAGAATCCTTGTAGCGATAGGCAACCGACAAGGCCGGCCGCAACTCGGTTCCGCCACGGGCCCGCTGCGAGCTGATGAACTCGCTGGCCTGCCGCTTGTTGTCGGCGGTGACCGGTTGCATCTGGTTGAAGAGCGTATTGGTGGCCGCGTTGAACGCCATCACCTCGAAGCGATCCTGTTCGCCAAGCGACTCGACGAAGGCGGCAATTGAATTTCGGGATAAACGCAGCTTGCCGTCGTTGGCCATGCTGCCGGACACATCGAGTACGAAGACGTAGTCCATGCCGCGATTGAGCTCTGCGAGTTCTTCCCCGGCGGTGAGCGTCAACATGAAATAGCCATCTTCGCCCCGCTGCTTGGAAGTGATCACGTCGATGCCGGTTTGCGGACGCGAGGTCTCGAACGCCAGCACCACGTCGCGGCTGAGGTCGCCGGCATCCGTTTCCAAGCTGGCGCGGTAGTAGGCGTCCGCGTGTGGCGTGATCACGAAGTCGTCCGCGTGCGACGGGCTCTTCATGTCGACAATTGGCACCTCGTTCTTGACGTCGAGCGTGAGCGAGAACTTGCCGGTGGTCCGCTGGTTAATGTCCGTGCGCGTGACGGTTGCCAGCGGGTAGACGTACGTGCCCCAGTCATGATCGAAGTCGAGCTCTTGATAGTAGGTAACCTGAATTCTCTGTTCGGCCCCGGCTGGTATCGGAAAGATTCGCATTTCGAAGGTTTTGTAGTCGACCTGTTCGAGCAGACCGGGGTCGCGGCGCGTCTGTTTGTAGCTTTCGTAGATTTCGCGAGCCCGCTTTTTCTCCACAACTTCGCCGATCATTTCCTTGCCGCCGATCCACATGCTGAAGTTGGAAACGCTGGCTCCCTTCGGCACCGGAAAGGTATAGAGCGCCTCGACAATGCGGTTCTCTGTGTTGAGGAAGATCTGCTCGACCTCCGTCACCGCCACGCCGTTGTTGATGGTCACATTGACATTGTGCTCCTTGATCTCGAGGACGCCGCCGAAACCACCTTCGGCGACGAGTAAACCTGCGGCCTGAGCCCGCTTGCTAATCAGACCGGCCGCTGCCAGGCTGACGATGAGGCCAATGGCCACCGCCCGCGTGGGGCTGCTTCTGGCTCGCGGTTGCGGCATGGTGGTGTTGCCCTGCTGTTGTTTGTTCGTGGTCGTGATGGTCGGCTTGCTTGTCGTTGTCGTTTGCATCGTTTCGCTCCTCCTACTTGCTTGCTAGTAAAACTCTTGAGGCGACGTGCCTCTGCTGTGGTGCTAAAGCAAGCAGAGTGCCAAACAATTTTCGTAAGTCGTAAGTGACGTATTTGTAACGGGTTGTGGTGGTGGGGATCGCGTTGAGAGGTGGCGGCGGAAGCGAGCCCAGCGTACATGAGATGTACGGTGCGCGCGCGTTGAATGAACAGCGGCTACCGCGAAGGAGTTCCCCTGCGGCCGTTGGTTGTGACAAAATGATGTCAGGAAGAGCCGCGGTTCAACAAAGGTGGGGGCGAAGATCTCGATGGCAGACGAGCAGCCGACTGACGAACACATCCAGAAGCAGCCGCGGGACGATCCCCGACCTCACTTGGATCCCCGACCCGACCTAAGACCCGGCCCCGATTGGCGCGAACTCCAGCCGCCGCTGCAGTGGGACTTGCGATCGATCCTGGTCTTCACCACGGTGGCCGCCTGTTTCTTTGGTGGCTGGGCACGTGGTGAGTCCTGGTTCCCCGCGACCGGGGTCGCTGTGATCGCTACGGTCTGTTACCTCTTTATCGATCGTCGTCTCTGTCTATGGGTGGTGATTGTCGGTGGTATTCCAGCCAGCGTTGTCCTATTTCTTGGTCTTGTAATTAGCCAGATCGTAATTGCGCCGCCATAAGCGGCCAGACGGTCATGACGGTGTATAGTCTGATGCCGGCTCCTCAATTGAGAAACATACGCTCGTGGACAAACAGCAAACATCTGACGCCGAACAGCATCCGGATGATGACCGTCTCTGGCAGTTCAGCTTGGGGCAGCTGTGCGCGATACTGGTCACGGCGTCCGTTGCATTTGGGATGGCCCGGCAGTGGCCTGGCTCGTACACCTCGCTATTCCTCTTTGCGGTGGTCGGCAGCGTGGGCCTACTTGCTAGCGCCACCGTGGCATCGTCGCGCGGCATCTCCCGACCGGGTCAATGGCTCGTCGGTGGCATCGGCTTCGCCATTGCGGCTCATAATGTGTGGGCAGTGGAGTCACTTGGCGGCAGCGAAGGGATGAGTGGGGCTTCCGAATACGGCTGGCCGTTCACATTCTTGCTGACCGGTAGTGCGACGTTTCAGATCTCTGCATTCTTCGCAGAACGCTTTCTGGCAAACATTCTCTTCGGCGGCCTGTTTCTTGTCGGCGTGCTCCGCTTTGCGAAGACGCTTGAGGGGACTTGGAATCTCGTTCCGCCGACGCGGCAGGCGGTGATGATCGCCCTGCTCTTCGGCCCGGCCGCGATGATCTACGGAACGCGACTCGCGGGGCCACTGGAGCAAGTTGTGATGGTCGTCCTGGGCTTTCCAGTCTGCGGAGCGATCATATGGGGCATCTGCCAGTCGAGCCAGGGATTGGCCCGCCTGGATGCGGAAGATGATCGTGAATTCGACGAGTAGCTGGTAACGCCCCGCCCGCATAATCGTCAAAGCCGGCCAGGATCTGCTCGGCCACCGAGCCGTGCCACCCTCCCGTCGGCCGTGGCCGCGTTTTTTCCAGAAAAAAAGGTAGGCTTTTCGAGCGTATCGATATCCGTCCGGCCTCGCATTGCCGGCTTAGTTTTCTGGGGAACCCGTGGCGATGAAAGAAACACTCAGCAACATTCGTGAGCATCTGCAAAAAGAAGGATTCGTCTATCTCTGCCGGTGGGCTTATCGACGCGTGCGCGACAAGTGGTACGAACGCCGACTCGGCATCGACACCCACGGGTTCATTCAGTGGGACGATTTGGGCGAAGATCCCGACAGCGTTGACTATGAGCCGATCGAATACACGTACCTGAACGTGATTCTCGATCGCTGCAACATCCAGGCGGAGCAAGACACGTTCATCGACTACGGTGCCGGAAAAGGTCGGCCCGTGATTCACGCTGCCCGTCGCCCATTCAAGAAGGTGATCGGCGTTGAGTTGTCTTCCGACCTCTGTGCTGTGGCGAATCAGAACGTCGAGAACGCCAAGAGCAAGCTGGCGTGCCAGGACGTCGAGATCGTCAACATGGACGCTACGCGGTTTCAGGTGCCGGACGATGCGTCGGTGATTTTCTTCTACAACCCGTTCACCGGACATCTGCTGGAATCGGTTGCGGAGCGAATTCGCGAGTCGCTTGAGCGAGCGCCACGCAAGCTGACGATTGCCTACGTCTATCCGCACTGGAAACAATCCGACTTCTTCGCCGATTTCGATTGGCTCACCAAGCGGGACGAACTACCAGGCGATCCCCTGGAGAAGTGCAAGGTGTCGTTCTACGAGAGCGTCGTCGATGTGTTCACCTCGGCCCGCGAGCAGCAGTCGGCCGCCGCGACCTGTACTCCGCTGGGAGGTGCACTTCCCTCCGGCGACATCCCGGTCGACCCGGTACCGGCGGAAGCGGCGACTCTGTAGGCAGCGCCGTCCGGGCGTCTTGTCCGCGGAGAACGTGCCACGGAGGGTTCGGCTCGCCCAGAGGCGACGTCTATAATGTCACTAGTGGTCGCCATGGCGGTGGCCGCGACAGCTGACAAATGGACGGGGCAATTGTGGGAAATGCTCGGATAGAATGTTCGCAGCGAATCGATGCCGCGAAGCGAGGTCGCCGGTCCGCGCTCTTGCTGCCCGCTGGCATTCTCGCATTTGCTCTGCTCACGTTAGCCGTCGTTGAGCGAGGCAATTCCGAAGAGACCTTGAGCACGCCCCCGCCCCAGGTGACGCCTCTCTCCCAATCGCCGCCGCGCGACTTTAGCGGACTCAAGTCGCCGTCGGTTCCTTTCCAACCAGGCCCTGTTATTCCCGGTCTTGCCGAAGGGGCGATTCCACAGGGCATCGCCTACGTCGCAGCCGGCGACGAAGACGACGCGGGCCGGATTGTCATATCGCATTACATGGACGATGGTCCCTCGCGGCTGTCGGTCATCGATCGCAAAAGCGGCAAGCTTGTTGGCAGTGTGCTCCTGAAGGAACGGGCGGTGCTCAAGGAGTCGGCTGACAAATTTCATCAAGGCCACGTCGGCGGCGTGACGGTGTTGGGCCGCTCGCTGTTCGTCTCCTCCGATGAGCAGATTCTTCAGTACCCGGTCGCTCCGCTGCTTGGCGAAGAGTTGCCGCAGGTGCTCACGCCAACGAGCGTGCGGAAGTGCGAGACAAGGGCTTCCTTCTGCACCGCCACGGACGATACGCTGCTGGTCGGCGAGTTCGCCTACGGCAATAAGTACCCGACCGACAAGTCGCACCACGTGACCGATCGTCGCGGGATCAAGAAACGGGCCTGGGTTTGTGGCTACGCGGCCAATAATCTCGCGGGTCGGCCCAAGTTTGTAATCTCCGTGCGGCAGCGCGTGCAAGGAATGTGTGTGACTGACGAGGCGATCTACTTGAGCCTGTCGTTCGGTCGCCGCGGTCGCAGTACGATCGTGGAGTACAAGAATCCGCTTGGGGGACCAGCCCACGCAGCGACCAAACTGACCGACGGCACCGAGGTGCCCCTTTGGTTTCTCGACGGCGAGAACTACGTTCGCGAGATCGACTTCCCGCCGATGGCTGAGGGCATTGTCATGATAGGCGACCGGTTGGCGGTTCTTTCTGAGTCGGGGGCCAAGAAGTATCAGTTCGCCGGTCGCGGCCCGCTTGATCGCGTGTTGTTGTTGGATGTGGGGAGGGAGAAGTGATGGAAGAGACGCCATTGCTAGCGGCTTATCAACCGGCTGCCCTCGTCTATAGCATCTCGTCCGACTTGCGACGATCGTGCTGGTACGTGCTTGGCTCGCTGCCCATTGGTGCCGCGATTGTCATCTGGCAGCTTCCACAGATACCCAATCCGCAACCGGCACGGTTGGTGCCACTTGCCATATTTCTCGGCGCGTTTGGGACGTTTCTGCTTGGCAGTTCGGTCTTGCCGCTCTTCTGGCGGCTTCGCATCGACGAGGTTGGCATTTCTCGTCGGCGGATGTTTCGCTTTTGTCGCTGGTGCGCTGAACCGAGATTCCCGGGCTAGATCTCGCGGTCGACCCTCCATTTAACCGCAACCGGCACAACCGGAACGCCTGTCGTAGCGGCCGTGCGTCGTAGGCCCGGTTCTGCTGGCTATGTGCTTCGAAACGCTTTGTCGCCGTGGGCAATTGGCGGCACCCGCTGGTCGCTCGACAACAGTGGTGACCTCCGACTGTCCGATTCTAGAGATGGAGAACTGGGATCGGTAAAGAATTGGGATCGGTAGAAAACTGGGATCGGTAGAAAACTGGGATCGGTAGTTGGAGGAGAGTCGCATGTTCTTGTTTCGCCTATTAACGCGTCGCTTCATTCTCGTGCCCATGTTGGTAGGTGCGGCCGTGTCTGTGCCGTACTTCCTGAACGCCTCCGATCCGTTCCGGCCGGTGAAAAAATTCTTTGCCAGTGCGCCGGCGCCTAAACAGGGTCCGCCCAAGGTCGAGGTCGATGGCACCGGCTTTACCAAGCGACAAGATTCCCCGGTGGCCGACCTGGGGTTGCCCAAGGCGGAGGTGGCCCCGGCATTCAAAGCCGAAGATGTCCTCGATCTCGACACCACGATCGATACAATCTTCGCCCGTTGGCCGATGGTTTCGACCGGGCTGGCGGAGTTGCAGCTCTATGGCTACCGCGTTCCGCTGGTGACCGGCATCGAGCCGCACGACATCGCCGGGTCCTTGACGTATTACTTCGACGAGGCCAACGTTTGTCAGCGATTGGCGTTCGAGGGAACGACCGGAAACGCCGACAAGCTGATTCAGCTGCTCTCGAAAAAGTTCGAGATGAAGCGTCAGGCGGCCGACGGACCCGCCGTCTATGTCTACCGCAGCAATTGGAATGGCCAGGCGACGAGCGAACTGCGAATTCGCCCGGTGGCGGTGGTGCGAGCCGATCAGCCACACCGCCGCTTTGAGGTCTCGTTCTATCTGAGCCGCTTCCAGCCGACCTGGCTGCAACGCAAGATGACCTCTAGCCGGTAGGGGCACGGCCCGAAGGGTCAATTCCATATCAGCCCAGCACCAAGCGAAGCGACGCCCTGGGTATGCGGAACCTAAATCAATGTCGTGAGCCCTGCTGGGGGCGAATCAAACGGCTCTTCTTGTGACGCCCTTACAGGGCTCAAGACAGGTTCTTGGGACATTCAACCCCGGGCGGCAGCACTTCCTTGTTGTCGCTCGGTACGTGCTTTGCCCGGGGCTGATTTGGCAGCGCCCCTGCGGGGCTAATAAGGAAACTCGCAACGTTTCCTGAAGCGTTCGGTAAATTGAATTCCCGGATACCCTCACGTGAACGTGGGCATGGCACCCCGTTCTACGCCTGTTCGCGTTCTGTTCAATAAATGTTCGCCGCTCTTGGTGGACGTCCTTTCTGCGGTGACCCGCCATTTTGTTTGTTTTGAACCCGGTAGGTGTGGTAAGGTTGGCCTTGTTATTTATTGTCGCGGAATCTCCGAATTCCGCTCAAGCTGAACACGGAGTGTTCAGCAACAATCACTCCGTTCTTTGGCAATTTGGATAGATAGGCTTGCGGCCTCAGGCCTGAGACTTGAGGGTCGTCCCTTGGGGTGCCACTGGCTTCGCCGGGGTCTGGTCGCGTCGTCCTCAGCCGACGAGCCACTTGCCGATCGCGTGAATAGAAGGATCGATACCGGCCCCCCTGTTCGCGTTCGCTGTTCAGGCACACGGTGTGCGAGCAGTGCCGTAGTACATGCTGTGCATGCCGGTTTGGTCGTTATGCAGCTACCGCCCTGCGCACGCCTGCTAGTCGCAGCAGCCGTGCGCAGTTGCTCTCGCTCACGCTTCGCACTTAGTATTTGGGTGCCACTGGTTTGCCGTAGGGTGCGTGACGCGCACGCACCGAAACTGCTGGGTGATTCGTGGTGCGTGTCAACACGCACCCTGCAAGAATGGCACGTTCACTCGCGATGCGGCGGCGGCCAAACAGGGTGCCGTGCTCACCCTTGGGTGAGCATGCTTTCGTCGCGTGTTAATCCACATGCCCACGTGAACGTGGGCATGGCACCCGATGCCGACTTTTTTGGCGTCACCTGTAATTCAGCGCAATTAACGCTAAGGGGAACCGCTCAAAAGAGTTGCGGCCAGAAGCGGCGAAAACGGCCATTCGCGCAAGCCCTAGCGCGACAACACGTTGGAGTTTTTTGACCCCAACCCCGTTTTCCGCCAGATGGCAAAAAAAGTCGTTGGGTGTTTGCGTTCACCTACGGTCGTTGCCGCAGCTCATCGATGGTCCGTTGCATATCGATGATGCGTTGCTCCAAGGCGGTCATGCGACGTTCCATCTGCTCCAGGCGAGCCTCCAATGTCTTCTCGTACGTGGCCGCTGGCGGGAGCGGTGCCACGGGTGGATCCGCTGGCGGTTGCGATGGCGACGAGGCAAGCGGGATCGAGACCTTCTCGTTCTGCCCGTTGCTGAAGTAGGAGATTACCACTGTCTTGCCGGGGCCAGCTTGCTTGATACGGCGGATGAGTTGGGCCGGGCTGGTCACATCACGACCGTCGACACCGTAGATCAGGTCATCGACCTGGAGTCCGACTAACGCGGCGGGCGAATTGGCGAAGACTTCGCGAACGAGTGCCCCGCGTGTGAATTGCCCTGGCGCTTTAATCCGCAAAAGGTCACGCAACTGCGGCATTGTGGTGCGAACGCCAAGCAGAATGCCATCATCGGTGACGTCCTTTGGCAAGGCAGGCGGAATTAACTTCGGCTGACCTTGGGGCAATGCCGGTGGAATCAACTTTGGTTGACCGCTGGGACCTTGTGGCGGACGTAGGGCCGGAATCTGCGACGGCCTGGCTCCTAGCGTCACGTTGGCTGCCCCTTCGGCACCGCTACGGACGTAACGAACCAGAACGTCCATGCCGACAGTCTTGCCCGACATGGCACGTGAAATGTCACTGGCACTGTTAATCGCCACGTTGTCGATCATCATCACGCGGTCGTCGACCTGGAGGCCGGCTTTCTCGGCTGGCCCACCAGGTGTGAGTTCCATGATTTGCAATCCGGGGCCCCGGCCACTGGCTTCGACGATCAATCCCAGATAACCGGGCGCCTGAGGTGGTAGCGGTTGAGCGGTGACGACGGCCGTTGCGGCATGCATGAACAGCCCGAAGGTGGCGACAAGAACGACGGCGTTTTGTTGGTTTCGCATGAGAGGACTCCTCGGCATCCGGTCAGCGGGCGGGGAAAGCACGAGTACGCCGGAAATTATACCATTTGTATGGAGAGGAGGAGCAAAATCTGGGGGTGCGACGGCGGCGGCCCTTGCAGTATGCTGCCGACCATGTCGACCCCTGAAGCTCACAACCGACAGAATGCCGGCAACTCGCCGGAAACCAACGCCTTGTCGATTGGACCGGTGGCGGCCAGCGGGCAGATGGAGTCGCTCAAGCTGCTCTTCTCCTCACTTTCGCCATCGCAGCAGCTTTCCGAGGCGCAGCGGCTGTTTCAGATGGCCCGCGAGGGAAAGGTGACTCTCGATGGGCTGCTGCGAGCCGACCGGGCTGGCCGCCTGGCGGGTGTGATCTGGGCCCAGATTCAAATTGGCCGAACGGCCACGGTTTGGCAGCCTCGTATGACGGCAGCAGAGACAGAGGATGAGCAGACAGGGCAAGCAACCGCTCGGGCCCTGGTGACGGCGGCGACTTCGTTTCTCGCGGGACGTGACGTCTGCTTAGGCCAAATGTTAAGCCCCAGCCGAGACTTGCCTGAAGTGGCGGCGTTTGAGGCGTGTGGATACGAATATCTGGCGGAGTTGGAGTATCTTTTCGGTACACCGCCGGGTGGAGATGAGCCGACGGTCGCGGGGCTCGCTTTCGAGCCGTACTCGGAGGCGAATCACGACGAGTTCATCTCGGCGATGGAGCGAACCTACGATGAAACGCTCGATTGCCCCGCTCTCAACGGCATACGTAGCAGTGACGATGTGATTGCCGGATATCAGGCGACCGGTACGTTCGCCCCAGAACGATGGTTTCTGCTGCGTTATGAAGACCAAGCGGCAGGCTGCCTGTTGCTCACCGATCACGCGGAAACGGATCAATACGAACTAGTCTATATGGGGCTTGTTCCCGAGGCTCGTGGCAACAAGCTTGGTAAAGTGGTTGCCCAGTACGCATTGTGGAAGACGCATCTTGCCGGGCGAAAGCGACTTGTGTTGGCCGTGGATGCGAAAAACGAACCTGCCAAGGCGATGTATCACGCCTGTGGTCTAACAGCCTGGGAGCGGCGCCACGTTTGGACGCGGCGATTCGCGGAGAAAAAGTAGGCCGTAACGATTAGGTTAGGCGGCGTTCGTCGACGCATGTTCATGGAATTACTCGCCTCTTAAAAAGCGGGTTGGAGTGCGTCGGCAGGGGGCACTCGCGAGGCAACATTTTTTCCACAGGTGCGATGGCCATGCGTGCGTTGATGGGCCCACTTTTTGGGGTAGAATTTCCCGGTTTTCAGAGGCAAATATGCAGCGCGAAAATCGCGCCATTTTTTTTCTGGCAAATGTCATTTTGGAGGTTTGACAGCTCTGCTAGCTAACGTCAAAATGGCTCTCTCTTGAGTTAAGATGAGTTAGCGTTTTGAGTTCGTGAGCGTTGGAATCAACTAGGCGCCGCCTCCTTTGAGGACGCCGCTTTCTTTATCGGGCCACGTGCTAGTTTCGTTGCGGAAGTGGCCACCAGCACTTTAAGTGTGTGATAAGAGAGCGCTGAAGGTGCGCGCTTATAGGAGTGGTACAGGACGTGACCACAGGTGATATGGACATCGTGCAGGCATTGATTGCCGCACTAAGAACACGCGTTGGATCGCAACGCTGCGGGCTGTGGTTTGGTAACCAGCCCCGGCTAGAGTTGCGCGGCGATACGTTGCGTGTCGGTGTTCCTAACGCCTTCTATCAGGACTGGCTGCAGTCCAAAAGTCCGAAGCTTCGCCGCGAACTGGAAGCCTGCTGCGAAGAGGTTCTCGGTCGCCGCACGCGACTTGTATTCATTGTCGATGCGAGCCTGGCGGAAGCGGCACCCGCGGCGAGCGAAAATAACGACGCCGCATCGATCGCGGCAGCTCAGGTCGCCGGCAGCAACACGGTAACTGCCCCGCGACTGGCCCAGACGCCAGAGACGACGCGGGCGGCAAACTCACACTCGCGAAACGATGGTTCGCCAACTCGAGGCGAGAAGCTCCAACGACGTTATGCCGACTTCTCGACATTCGTGGTTGGTCCTTCCAATCGCGTCGCCTTCGGCACCGCTCAGGACGTCGCCGAGAATCCCGGCTGCATGACTCCTCTCTATCTCTATGGTGAGACGGGCGTTGGCAAGACGCACCTACTCGAGGCAGTCGCCTCGGCCGCCGTATCGGCTCAACCAAGAACACGCACGCTGTTCGTCTCTGCCGAGCAGTTCACGAACGATTTCTCCGAGGCACTTCGCGGTGGTGGATTTCCGATCTTTCGTCAGAAGTATCGCCAGGTTGGGTTGTTGATCGTTGACGACATCCACTTCCTGTGTGGCAAGACACGAACCGCCGAAGAATTCCTGACGACGATCAAGGCCGTTCTTCGAGAAGGACGTCAGGTCGTCTTGTCAGGCAACTGTCCTCCTAATGAACTGACGGACCTGGGGGCTGAACTCGTCTCTCACATCTCCGGCGGCACGGCTTACCCGATTCGCACGCCGGATCACACGGTTCGACTCGGCATCGTCAAACAGCTTTGCGAGGCTCGCAAGGTGGAGCTAGGTGACGACATCCAAGAGATGATCGCCGCCCGACTCACGGCCCACGCTCGCCAACTTTCCGGAGCGGTCAATCGGTTGCACGCCACGGCACGAGCCACGGGTGAGGCGATGACCCTGGCGGTCGCCGAACGTGAATTGGCCGACATGACCATGCACAACGGGCACGTCGTCCATCTTCCGGAAATTGAAAAGGCGGTCTGTGACGTGTTTGGTCTCCAGGCGGAAAGCCTGCGTTCGGATCGCAAGTCACGTACTGTCAGCCAGCCTCGCATGCTTGCCATGTGGTTGGCTCGCAAGCACACCCGTAGTGCCCTTTCTGAAATTGGCGATTACTTTGGTCGCCGCAGCCACACGACGGTCATCTCTGCCCAGAAACGGGTGCATAGTTGGATGGCCGAAGGGGCCGCGATCGGCGGTGCCGATCAGCACTGGAACGCCGAAGAAGTCATCCGGCGAGTCGAAGCGAAGCTTCGCGTAGGGTAACGGTAGCGAAGCTTCGCGTTGGATAACAGCACCTCGGCCTTTGAGGCAGAGAGCCAGGCTCGCTCGCGTCTACTTCACACGCTGCATCTGCTTGGCGAAGTCTGCATCGAGACGTCGCAGGTCGCCGAAGATCTCTTCAAACTGCTCGATACGCTCCTCTTCCGTTTCTTGCATGAGCGGTTTCTTCTCGGAGAGCATCTTCATATAGGCGACGAATTCCTTCGGCCGCTTTTTGAGCAAGTAGTAGACCAGCGCCCACGACTCGGCATAGGCTTCGAGCACACCTTCGGACTGTTGCAATCGTTTGTCGGTCCGCAGCAGGCTAGGCAAGGAGTCCGGTCCTCGCACCGGGGCGTACTTTTGGAACCTCGACAGTCGCGAAGGGTTCACCTTGCCGATGCCGCGCCAGCCGCCAGAGCTTCCTAGGCTGGGCGTTTCGAAGTACATCGCGATACCTTCGCTTAGCCAGAATGGCACATCGGCCAGCCGGGTCTGCAGCCCACAGTTGAAGGCGATCTGATGCGTGGCCTCGTGAACGATGGTGGCCACAGTGATACCTGCCTCGGGGCGAGCAAGAATCTTGTTGATCTCGGCTCGAGTTCGCTCTCGTTTCGATCCGTCGCGTTCCTTCTGTACGCCAGTCAGGTCGTACATAGCAACCCGGTTGTTGATCAGGTTGTAATAACCGACGATCGAACTCGTGCGGCCGATGTCGGCCTCCATGTAACGATGGAAGGTCGCTTTGTCAGCGAAGACCACGGCCACCATCGGCATCTCCGGTTCCTTCAGATCAAACTTCTTCTTTTTCCAGAAGTTACTGAAGGTGCCGTAGAGACGCTCGAGTAGCGTGCCGCACCAACGTGCGTAGCCGCGGGAGGTGTCGTAAATAATGACGTAATGCGCGGTCTTGTGAACCTGAAATCGCTTCGGCAGTTCCTTGAGGATCTCGCGACCAATCTCATCCTGGGTGAATGGCTTGAAGGGCAGTTCGTCGGTCGTGTGGGACTTCTTCGCTTTGGCGGTGACTGTCCATAACTTGCCGGCACGATCCATGACCAGCAGTCCGCCATCTTGAGCCTCGACAACGACCCGGCCCCGGATCTGCATCTCCACGCCATCGTTCTCGAACGTGACGGTATCGACCGCCAGCGCCTCAGAGGCGAACGTGAGCAGCAGGACGAGGATTGCGAACGGACGAAACATATCGGTCGTGGTTTCGAGTGGAGTTTGGCGTGCGGGGCGGGTTGTCTGGTTCGGAAGTCCCCTTGTTACGAACCGTCTTACGAAGGCCCTTTCTTATTATGGCCCTTTCCTATTATGCCACGACCTGCCGATTTGGCGGGACGCAGGGCCGATAATCCCCCTAACTCAGGGCCGACGGATCGTAACCGAGGCGGATCGATTGGGGGAACAGGAATATAGGGCCTGTTATCGACGGAGTCGGGGCACCCCGAGCGGCTTCGGCCCCGCTACCGCTCTCGTGCCACCTGCCTCAGAAGGTAGGCAAGCAGGCCGACAGCCGCCCAGGCGAGCAATATGATCGCCAAGCAGACGCCACAGACCTGGTCGTACGCGCCGCTGTGCAGGCGATCAAAGATGCGATTGGCCACGGTCTCGGCCCCCGGCACGAGCACCATCTGACTGGCGGCCAGGTCTCCCACGCTTATGACCAAGGCTACGACAAGGGCCAAGGTCAGTGCCGCGGTCCGCATCGGAAGCACTATCCTTACGAGCTGGCGGAAGTGCCCTGCCCCTTCCAGCTTGGCGCTGTCTAGCACGTTCTGTTCCACCGTCGCAATCGCATACCACATAATCATCGTCGCCAGTGGTAAGGCACGAACGGACTGGGCCAGCGCTGGCGCGAACACCGAATCGTACACGGCGGGGAACGGTCCCAGCAGCCAGATGATCGTCTTGCCAATGAAGGGCCCCGGAATCGCTAGGCAAGCCGCCACGACAAGGAACATTGCCGCCGTCTCCCAAGTGCGACCACGTGCCTGCCATGCTAGCATCGCACCCAGGCTTACCGCGATGATTGCGGCAATTCCGCCGATGAGTAATGACGCCAAGAGTTCGCGTCCAAATAAGACTCCCGTTTGCCCGTCAAATATTTCCAGCGTGGCCATGTTGAGCAGCTTGGCCAAGGACCAGGTATGTTGGATCGCGTCTCCGTCGTGCGTGGTTTCGATACCGGCACGATAACCTAACGACAGCAGCGGCACGCCAGCTGTGACGAGCAGTACGAGTGCAACGCAAAGCAGCAACGGCCATTGCCAGCGGCGTAGGGGAAAAGTGACCAAAGCACGGGGACGCCTCCGTAGCACCTTTGGCAGAAAGTAGGCGCAGCCGAGCATCGCTGCCATGACCGAGGCGATGATAAACAGCGTGCCGGGCAGCAATTGAAGTGCCGCCGTTGTTGTGTCGCTCGTGGCCGCAAAGGCGGTATAGACCTCTTCCGCGAAGGTGCGCATCTGAAACAGATCGGTTGCCGTCATCTCACTACCAGTCGTGATGGCAATCCACAGCATCGCGACACCAATCGAGCCTGTGGCCCGTGGCAACGTGACGCGAAACAAGACCTTTCGCATCGGGGCAACGGTAAGAGCATCTTCTTCTAGTTCGGGTTCCACAAGTCGTAGACCGATCGAAACGATGAGCACGACCCACGGGATCGCGGCCATGGCGTGAACCCAGATCGCCCCGCGAGCGCCATCAAGTAGTGGGCGGGCGGCCATTTCTCCGTTGGTCGCGGCCGACTCGAACCACAGGCCGACAAAGCCCTGCAGTCCGAAGGCCGAAAGCCAGGCCGCCGTGATTAGGTACAGCGGTAGCAAGAGCTGCACGGCTAACAGTAGCGAGATCGTGCGCCGAAATGGCAGATCCGTGCGAGACAGAAGGACGGCCAAGAAGACCCCTACCGGGATACTGATTGCGGCGACCGTCGTCGCCAGCAGAGCCGACGTCTTGAGAAGCGTCCAGGTACGTTCGTTGGCCAGAGCGAAAGAGAGCACCAACGGTACGAGCACCACGCAGGCGACCGTGAGCTGGAATGCAACCGGCCGAGCCGGGCGGTCTGCCCCGGGTGTTAGCTGATTGGACGGTCGCTCCGAAGTGCCTCTCATAGGGATGCCATCGTAACAGGACCACGCTGTTAATGACAGCATTGCTCTCTTGTAGATTGCTTCGTCGGGAGCCGGTTTGCGTAGTCTTTTGGCGATATCAACATTACGTGCAGCGGCTAGAATCTCGCCTTGGCGGAGTCCGGCGAGGTTTGCTATAGTCCCGCCCCATTCCAAATCCGGGCAGTTTCATGCCCAGAATCCCAATTGGCCAATCGATGTCCCACCTTTTCCGGAATATTGCCGGTCTATTGCTCGCTGTCTGTGTTCTCGCTTCCTCGGGTTGTGGGTCGCTCAAGATGCCGACTTTCCCAAGCGTGTCGAGCTACATGCCAGAGTTCTTGGGCGGCGGTGCCAAAGAAGACGAATCCGAGCTGGTGGCACGATATGGGCCGGCGCCCTCCACGCGAATCAAGCAGCTTGCCAAACTGGAAGAGACGGCGGCCAGCCTGCCGGAACATGAGCAGCATCGCCTAGGCGACGAGTTGGCCCGACAGATCCAGCAGGAAACGGACCCGGTGGTGCGCAAGCAGGTAATTCAGTCAATGAAGAATCTGCGTTCCCCAGCGACCGATTATATATTGCGAGCGGGACTGCATGGCGACAAGGACGTTAGCGTACGTGTTGCTTGTGCCGAAGCATTGGCCCAGCGTGGCGGCGAGAGTGCCGTGCGGGAACTGCTGGCCGTTGTGAATCACGACAAGGATATCGATGTTCGCCTGGCGGCCATGCGAGCGATCGGCGATGCGGGAGACCCACGTGTGGTTCCTGCTTTGGCCCAAGCGATTTCCCCCAAGGAAGACCCGGCCTTGCAGTATCGAACAGCCCAGGTGCTGGGAAAACTCACCGGTCAAAGCTACGGCAACGATCTAGTTGCTTGGCGACAGTTTGTTGCCACTGGGTCGGCAGTTCCTAGCAAGCCGGCTCCCTCGCTCGCAGAGCGGGCGACTTCTTGGTGGCGTTGAGTCTGCCACCTGTAATGCGTCTTGCGATTAGACACCGTTTGACGGATCTATCTGCAACGCAATCTTCGCTATCGAGTCGCTGTCAAACGAGTCAAGGTTTGCCGATCAGGCTACCCTTGTCGCCCTCTTAGATTCGCGATTACCGGTCCGTTTTACCTAGTCGCGGGGAGCCCTGAGAGGGGCAAAATCATGCTGGATTTTGCCAGGCGGTCTATCCGATGTCATTGCTATCCCACGCCGTGTGAGAACTCGACGGTCAGCGTGCGCGACGATCGCCTCTTTCGCCGTGTCCACGCACCCCCCGGCCGTCTCGCCTGAGTCCTCGACCCCCCCCACACAAAAAACAGCCACCGACGCCCGCTTCATTCAGGATCTCACGCGATGATTGTGCGCCTTGTTCTTTCTCTCAGCGCGACGACACTCGTGCTCGTTGTGCTCGCTTCACAGCTTCGCGACACGTCGGCGCCCCCCGCTGCAGCAGAGAAGACGGTCGCCGTGGCCGACGGGACTTCCAGTAATCAGCAAGGGCCCGTCGTTCTTCCGGTAGAGAAACGACAGGAAGCGACACCTCAGACGTTCGATGTTGTATCGCGAGACGAGCCATCGGATTTGGCCGACGAACGTCGTCCGGATATTCGTAGCGACGAACACTTGATGGCGTCGCCGGAAGCGACGCTCGCGACTGACGCTGGCATGTTGGTTCCGAGTCGGGGTGATTCGACAGCCGGCGAAGAGCTGTCAGCCTCTCGCAGCGGTCACAACCTTCCGGTCCGCACTGCCGATCTTAACTCGCCCTCGGATGACGAAGTCTCGCACAACCTCGCACTCAAAAGCATTGAGTTTGACGACGCTCTGACCAGTGCAGCGCATTCGCTTAGTCGCGTCCCGACGATTGAAGCTGCTGCGATCGGCCCGGTCGTGACCCGCAACGCGGAGATCAGAACGGTTTCTGATATCGACACGAGTAGTGATGCAGAAAACGACGAGACGGATACCGAAGCGGTTGCGGACCAGGCAGAGGAACTGTCGCCCCGCATGCTGGCTCTCAAGGCGCGAATCGAACAAGTGCTTGACCATTACCGCCCGCGTATGCTCAATACCCGTGATCGTGGCCATTGGGCGACGATGCACTCCCTAATCGCCTTCGGGGTGGAGAAGGAGCTGCGAATCGGGGGACCGAGCGGACGCAAGGTGAATGCCATCGGTTGGATCGCCTGGAACGGTCGATGTGCCGGGGAGCGGTTGTTCTACTTGAGCAACGGGAAGATCCATGCCCGCACCGGTCCCGGCGTCCAGGGGCACCACGGACAGTTCTTGGCCATTATCGCTCAATCGCGAGTCAAAGCTTCGTATCCGATGAAAATTGGTGGTATGGACTTTACGGTTGCTGACCTGATTCGCCGTGAGCAAGAGACCTGTGTTCCCCACTCCGAGCTGACGTTCAAACTGATCGGCTTGTCTCACTACCTCGATTCGGAAGAGAAGTGGAAGGACGAGCATGGTCGCGACTGGTCGATCTCGCGAATGGTTAAGGAAGAGCTCGCCCAACCAATCATCGGGGCGGCCTGCGGCGGAACCCATCGTCTATTCGGACTGACCTATGCGATGAAGAAGCGAGAGAAGCAAGGTTATCCGATTGATGGACAATTCAAGCGAGCGGCGACGTTCCTAGACGAATACGAGAAATACACTTTCAAACTGCAGAACTCGGACGGCAGCTACAGCACGCAGTTCTTCGCTGCCCGGGGTGCCGATAGCCGCCGTTCGCGACGCCTGGAGACCACGGGTCACATCGCCGAATGGCTCTCCCTGCGGCTCGACGACGAGAAGATTGAGAGCGATCGGATGGTCAAGTCGATCGAGTTCCTCTCCGACATGCTCTACGAAGGCCGGCACCGTGAATGGAAGATCGGTCCGCTCGGCCATGGGCTGCATGCACTCAACATGTACCATCAACGTGTATTCGCCTCTCCGGCTGTTGAGACACCCCAAGTCGCGACGGACGAGGAGCGAATTCGCACCGCGGCCAAGCCGGGGAAGAAGGCGTCGTAGTTGCCGTCTAAAGCCTCACGGGCAGCGAAGACGGAGAGTGGTTTTCTAGGCAATTTGGCTCCTTGTCGCATGGGCCAACAGAATCTACCATGCAACGGCGACATGAAGGAGACGACGGGGTTGGACCGTCGCTTACCTCTTCCATTTCTTCGGGATTCGCAGGACGGCGTTCCTCGTAACACCGTTCTACGCAACAGCGTTCGTTATTCGGTATGACCGCCGCCAAGTTCACTGATGACATTCGCGACATGGTGACGCTTGGCGTGCGCATGGCACGCGACAACGATGCCGACGCTCTGTTGGTCGTTGTCGAAGCTCCTACCGATTGGGAGCAGCTAAAGAAGACCGTTGGCAAGTTCCAGCTAATGGTTGCTAGTGACGACGCTGCGGATGTCGAAGGGGCTACCGAGGCGGGCCTGCAAACGGTTGTCCTCGACCGCGAGTATGGGCTAGTTCATCAGAAACTGACGCAAACCCTGTTGGAAAGCGTGGCCGACGACCTGCTTGCACCAGGGGCCCATGTCGTTGCCCTCTACAGCGGCTTCGAGGCTGGCAAGCTCGATTCGATCAGTTTGATCCATCTCGACGAGCATTTGCGGCGGCTTACCGTTCGCGACCTGCGGCAGCTTGAAACTCGCGTCCCGCTCGACACGCTCAAGACGGTGGTCGACCTAGCGGTCGAAATCGGACGAGAAGGTCGGGAAGGTAAGCAGGTAGGGACGATGTTTGTGGTTGGCGACACCCGCAAGGTTCTCGCCCATAGCCGGCCGACTGGCTTCGACCCGGTCAAGGGTTATCAGCGTAAGGAACGCAATCTCAGCGATCCTCGAGTCTGCGAAGGAATCAAAGAGATCGCCCAGATGGACGGGGCATTCATCATTTCTCCCGATGCAACGGTGGACGCCGCTGCTCGCTACATCGACGCCCCGGCCTCGGGCATCACGCTATCCAAAGGATTGGGCGCGCGTCACTGGGCGGCCGCATCGATCAGTCGCCTTACCAACGCAGTCGCAGTGACCGTCAGTGAATCGGCCGGCACGGTGCGAATCTTTCAGAACGGCGAAGTGATGCTACGCATCGAGCCTTTTCGGCTGCCGATGAAGTGGCGTGACTTTGAGTTCGAGCCGCCGAAGGAAAAAGAGGACTAGGTCGCCACGGCGATCGTCCTAAGCTTAACCGTCCTCGGCAAGAACCTCTTCGATCAGCCGACACGGGGCACCAATGTCGCAGACCTCGACGTCGCCGGTATATTTCTTGGCACCTTCGACTAGAAAGCCTGGCTTGCGGGCTACGAACGTGCAGGTGTGTGCCGCTTGAATTGTGTGCGGTCCGCCGTTTCCCGCGTCGGCGTCGAAACCGCTTGGCAGATCGACGGCCAAAATCGGAGCCGGATGGCGATTAAGAGTCTCGATGACCGTGTCGTACGGCGGGCGAGGATTGCCTCGCACTCCGGTCCCGAGAAGCGCGTCGACGATCCAGGTGGCACCGGCCAATGCTTCATCAGTCACCGCTGACAGCTCTTCCGTGGAGGCCTGCGTTGGCATGACGTCCATCGCCAGGCCGCTTCGCTCTATGATCTCGAAGTTGATTAGCGCATCACCGGAGAGTTCCTCGGGTTCTGCGAACAGCAGAACGCGGACCGGAATTCCGCGGAGATCGAGATGCCGGGCGATGACGAAACCGTCGCCGCCGTTGTTGCCTTTGCCGCAACAGATGGCGGCCAAAGATAAGGCCGAGGCAGGACCGAGTCGCATCAGCGAGTCGGCCACACCTCGGCCTGCGTTTTCCATCAGTACGACACCTGCGATGCCATACTTGTCCTGGGCGAGTTGGTCGAGCCGACGCGACTGCTCCCGATTAAGGATCGGTTCTGTCATCGGCGGCCTCCGAACAACGCGTGATCAACTCCCGCTAAGGGATAATCGCTGCGGTACCAACGACGGCACCGGCCTGGAATAGAGCGGCTCGTGGCGTGAACGGAATTCCGCCCACGATGTATGGAGCACAACTACCCGGGCGATAGTGTCCGAGGGCGTAAACACATTCGTTCGGCGTCTTCAGGCCCATGCTGTAAGGCAGTACGGCGACCGAACCGAAGAAGTGTGCCATCGACACGAACGGCTGCGTATAGGGGCCCGTCGAGTGGCCGTAACGTTCGAGGTGACGTTCCTCGAAGTAGAGCGGCTTGTGACAGACACCCGATGCAGTCCAGGCGATGTACATCTCGTCCCAGTTGCGCGGTTCAAACTCTGAGTTGTCGACCGGGCAGGAGACAGGGTAGTCGAATTGGACTGTTCCCTTTTCCGAAATGTCCAAGCGTCCCTGCAGGTCGGTCGAAAGAAGCGTTTTGATCCGCAGCTCTTCGAGACCTTCGGCACACTCCTTGGCTAGGTCTTCACGATATTCCTTATCCTTCAGCTCTTCGCGAGTCATTGGCCGACTCGGCGTTGGCAACTCACTCGGAGTGTCCAGTTCAACCGCTGGCGGTACGTCTTCCGTCACGTCGGTCGTCGAATCTCCTGGAGGTAGCGTGTCGGTTGCGTCGGGTTGAATGGGCTGTTCGACACGAGGCTCACCCGGGAAAGGATCGGTGCGATCTTCGGCCGGCGTTCGCGTCGCAGGAAGATCTTCCAATGTTGAGTCGGTGCGATCGTCGTCGAGCGGAGGCAATACGCGTCGCTCATTGTCGTCGTCAAACGACGGTTGAGCAGCCAAGCGATCGGCAAACGGATCATCCAACGGATTGAGGTTGGGCAGCGGTGCTGCGGCAGCGTTCTTTAGTACCGAACCGCTGCGGCGACCCTCGATGGGGCCATCTTCGTGGGCGGTAGGCTGAATCGTTTTGGGTTCGGCCTTACGAACGCTGCGCCACTGTAGCTTGGAGTTGCGTTTCGAACCGCGACTGGTAGCGACTCGAGGAGTACTTTCCAGCGAACGAGCATTGTTCGCGATGAATAGCCGCGGTGCCTTCTTGGCAGATGTTTCGCTTGAGCGGCTTCTGGGGAGCGGTCCGTCGCTCGCCCAGGTGTTGTGAGAAAAGAGCAGCACGGCCAATACCGCGATTGCCCCCGGCAGCCACCTGCGCTGGAGCAAGCGAGCTCCCTTGCCAGGGCTAACTTCCTTCGCCGCCTGAGTGCTCAGTAGTGTAATTCGACGCTTCCTGCGTGATCGCAATGTCATGAGGATGGCTCTCCCGAACAGTGGCGGCCGAGACCTGAATGAAACGTGCATTGGAGCGCAGATCGTTGATCGTGCCTGCTCCGCAGTATCCCATTCCAGCTCGGAGTCCCCCCACCAATTGGTAAACGAACGGGCCCAAAAATCCTTTGTAAGGGACGCGACCTTCGACGCCTTCGGGAACGAGTTTGTCCGATTCCTGACCGCCAGCCTGTCGGTAGCGTTCACTGGAACCTTTCACCATCGCTCCCAAGGAGCCCATGCCACGATAAACCTTAAACGTTCTCCCTTGATAAAGGATTTGCCGACCGGGACTCTCGTCGAGCCCGGCTAACAAACCTCCCATCATTACCACGTGGGCACCCGCTGCGAGTGCTTTTGTAACGTCACCTGAGTAACGAATCCCCCCGTCCGCAATGACCGGAATCGAAGCTCCTAATTGAGACACCGCACGAGCCGCTTCGTAAATCGCGGTTACCTGTGGCACGCCCACCCCGGAAATAATCCGCGTGGTACAAATCGAGCCCGGTCCGATGCCGACTTTCACTGCGTCGACACCCGCTTTGACCAAGTCGGTTGCACCGGCGGCCGTGGCGACGTTGCCAGCGATGACGTCGATGTCCCAACGTTGTTTCAGTTCCTTGACGGTCTCCAGCACATTGGACGAATGTCCGTGTGCGCTATCCACGATCAACACGTCGACATCTTTCTGAATCAGGCTCTCCGCCCGCTCGAAGTCACGAACTCCAATCGCGGCTCCGACTCGCAGTCTCCCTTGCCCATCTTTGCAGGCATCCGGAAACCGCTTCATCATGTCAATGTCTTTAATCGTAATCAGTCCCGTCAGAGTGTAATCTTCGTCAACCAGGAGAAGTTTCTCGACCTTTTTTGCCATCAAGATCTTCTCAGCTTCCTCAAGCGTTACAGTCCCCGTCGCTGTTACCAGGTTTTCACGGGTCATCACCTCCGAAACGCTAGTATCGCTAGCTTCTAAGAATCGCAAATCGCGACGGGTGATGATGCCCTGGAGCTTGCCGCTAGCATCGGTAATGGGCACACCGGAGACGCGGTGTTGGTCCATCACTTCGCGAGCCTGGGAGACGGTCGCATCGGGGGGCAGCGTGACAGGGTCGAAGATGATGCCGTTGGCGCTCCGCTTGACCTTGTCGACCTCTTCGGTCTGAGCCTCGATCGACAAGTTCTTGTGAATCACGCCGAGTCCGCCCTGCTGAGCCAAGGCGATTGCCATTCGGCTCTCCGTGACGGTATCCATCGGCGAGCTGAGAAACGGAATGTTGAGCTGAATGCGGGATGTCAGTTGAGTGCTGACATCGACCTCGGATGGCAGCACTTCGCTGAAGCTCGGTTCTAGGAGCACGTCGTCGAAAGTAATTCCGCGGCGAGTAATCTTGTCATCCATCGATAAGAAATCCCAGATTTGGAAGGGGACGCTGAATGCGCGTGTCCCGTGGTGAATTAGAAAATGCGGATCGCCTGTGGATCGCTGAGCGTTATGGGTAAACCCACATTATGCCGGTCAAGGCCTCGGCTGGCAATTGGCGCACTCGCCGCTTAGGTAACCGCGAACGGAAGAATATGTTCGCCTCGTCGATACAGAGAGGGAGGCGGCAAGGCGATTACTGGCCGCCATGGCGCGCCGGCAGAAGGCCGCCGTCTTTGTGAGAAAAAGACGCGGAACAGTCGCGGTCCTACTTGCCGCGGCGGCGGGCCCGACGTGCTCGCCGGCTCCGCTTTTCGTTCTTGGAAAGACCGTAGTCGACCAGTTCCAGTCGGCTTTGGCGAATCAGCTGACCATCTGCGTCGCGTTCTTCTGCACGATAAGCAATGATCTCGCCGGGAATGTTTCGCGAATGGACCGACTCTGTAATGGTCGTGCCCTTGTTATTTTGGCGAACCGTTTCCACAACCGAAGTGGGATGCTCCTCGTCGAGCACTTCCTGCTTGCTGCCAATCTGTACGACGTGCGTCGTCGTGCGATAGGTCGTCTTGCGACCTTCCAACTTCGTGGTCACCGTTTCACGCCGCAGGACATGAGGGGCAACGTCGGGCGAATGAAACAGCTTGACGACCCGTTTCTCTTGCGGATCGGTAATTTCGAATTGGTGGACCTGACAGAGGATCTTCTGGCCGTCGACCTCGGCAACCTCAGGGCCTAAGACCCTCGTGATCTGTGTCATGCCCTTCGGCTCGCCGTGGACGCCTTCCACGATCGACCGCTCGGGGGCTTCAAACTTCTTGCCACCCACATCGACCGTTACTTTAATGCGTAGCTTCACCGACTTGTCGTCGACGCGAACAAGCGTCGTCCGCCGAGTTGTCGTTGTGGTCGCGGTAACGTTCCCCTCGCCATCGAGCGTATCGGTCGTGACACGCACAACTTGCCACGCACCCTTTTCGAACCGTCCCCAGGCGTGGTGGTCGAGCGGAATGTCGGCTTCTTCTGCGTGCACACTCGGCGCCATGCCAAGCGGTAGCAGGATCAGCAGACAAATCAGAATAAATCGATAACTAAACGACATGAATCTCGGCCGTAGGATTTCTAACGAAAAGCTAGCAGCGTCATTCCGTTCTATTTGCCCACGAGAAGCGTGTTGCTGTTTCACGCTTTCTTCCAGGCGAACGACAGCGTCGCTGTCGGTTGTCATCGTGACATTCGTAGTAAAAAAACGCCTGCCGTATTTTCGTCGCGTCGATGCCTCAATCGAACGCGGTGAGTTCTCTCTGTTGTCAGCTCCTTTGACGGATCGCCCTGTTGTTGTCGGTCCATTTGTAAATGGGCCGATTTCAGGCCAAACGTCTGGTGCACCCCTATCTTAACGCATCTCAAGCGACTTTCCAGCCGGAAAAGTGGACAAAAGGGGTGAAACCAGAACGTTTTGCCCCTTTATGCGTCAAAAATCCCCGATATTAACACCGGACCTATCCGACTCTACCAATGGGTCCTGCTCGCTGAAGCTAGATTATGAAGATTCGCCACAGGCTGCGATGGCTTCAACCAGGGACTGATCGCTTTGCGGTGGCACCGAACGCAGATCCAGCAAGAGCTGATCCTGTTGGACGCGGCCGACGACCGCTGGCGTGCCGTTGCGAAGTGCGATGGCCAATCGCTCGGAGCTCGTTCCCTCTGGTTGTACGGCGACGCACCAGGTGCCGAGTTGCTGTGTCGGTACCGAGCCACCACCGAGATAGGCGACATCTTCGACTGGCTCTGCCGATTCAATGCCAGCACAGGCGGCCAACTGGGGCGCCAGTCGTTCGGCCCGATTCTTCAGGTTCTCGACAGGCGTGGTCAGTAGTTGCAACAGCGGAATTGATTGCTTTGCTTTGTGCGGATCCCGGTGCAGACGCAACGTTGCGGCGAGCGCGGCCAAGGTGATCTTGTCGACTCGCAACGCACGCATCATCGGGTGCTTGGCAATCTTGTCGATCAAGTCTCGGCGGCCAACGATGATGCCACATTGCGGTCCGCCGAGTAGTTTGTCGCCGCTGAACAGAACCAGGTCGGCACCAGCGGCGATGCTTTCACGTGCGACCGGTTCACCAACGGCCCCATAGTCGTCGAGCGGCAGCATGGCCCCCGATCCGATGTCGTCAATCACCGGTAGGTGATGACGGCGGCCGATCCGAACCATCTCTTCCAGACCGACCGCGGAGGAGAACCCGACAACGACAAAGTTGCTGGTGTGCACTCGCATCAGAGCAGCTGTCTCTTCGCCAATCGCACCCTCGTAATCACGAGCATGTGTCTTGTTCGTGGTGCCGACTTCGCGAAGCTTGGCACCACAGGCCGACATTACATCAGGCAGGCGGAAGCTGCCGCCGATTTCGACCAGCTGGCCACGAGACACGACCACTTCCTTGTCGGCTGCGATGGCAGCTAGTGTCAGCATTGTCGCCCCGGCGTTGTTGTTGCAGACGACGGCTGCTTCGGCTCCAGTGAGATGTTGCAGTAGGCTCTCCACCGCGACGACTCGTTGCGAACGCTTGCCGGATGCCAAGTCGAGTTCGACGCTGGCGTAACCTCGGGCGACGGCTGTCATTTCTTCGACCGCTTCTTCGGCCAGCGGAGAACGGCCAAGTCCCGTGTGCAAGAGAATTCCAGTTGCGTTGACGACTGGCCGCAAATGCGGTTCTTCCCCTTCTAGGATGCGGCGGGCGATGCGTTCCGCCAACTCGCCGACGTCGGGCAGACCGCCATTGCCAGTCGACTTGCTAACGTCTTCGCGCAGGTCGTCCAGGATGGCACGCACGCGATCGACCACCACGTTGTGACTGACTCGATCGACGAGCGGCTTGATCTTGGGGTTCTCGAGCAACTCACTGACCGAGGGAATGTTCCGCAGGACGTTGGTCGCCATGATTGCATCCTTATTGGTTCGTGGCACTGGGAATCCACGTTTGTTTCGCCGGGACGCTCCGTGTATGGCTCGCGAGAATGAGCTTTAGGGTGGAGCTAATTCCATTGTAGGTTCCGATCTCGCGGCACAGCCAGTATCCGAAGGGCGAAATGCGGAAGAAAAACCGAATCCGGCACCGGGCAAGATATGTGTGAGCAGGATCGGCGCAGTCGCAAGATGGTGTGTCGGGCGACCACGGGCCTACGACGGTGCCAGCGTGCGTAGATCGCCCTTGCGAACGGTAAACCCGCTGCGGTCAAAGTGCTCGCAGAGCGGGACCGCGTATTTGCGACTGGTATCGAGGATGTCGCGGATTTCGGCCATGGAGAGACCCTCACCGGCGGCCAGCGGACCGGACAATGTCTGCCGCATGTCGCGTTCTACATCGGCGTGCAGAAACAGATCGCTCGTGAGCCGGACCAGGTGCCCTTGGGCGGCGGCCAAATCGACAAGCTGCCCTACCGCGGCCTGGTTCTTCGTGATCCCCGCCTTGATCTCTTTCACAGTTGGCGGTTTCCGGCCTCCGGCTTTGAACTTTTCGATGATCTCGGCCAACAGCTTTTTCTCGTTCTTGGATAACTGCGGACCTTGTCCGGCAAGCGACACTCCAGCCGGCGAAAGTTCAATCGTGCCGGCCGCCGCCTGGCGTTTGAGAATCGCGCGATAGAGAGCATCGTCGCCGAAGTACTCAAACTTGGCCGCCAGTCGACTCGCCTCGAACACGAGCTGCCTCGGATTGTCTTCATGCAAACGCAACATGGCCGCCTCAATTCTGGCACCCAATTCATCCGCATAGCGGCGGTGCAATCGGATCGTTCGGGTCGGCGAGAGGGTCAGTTCCTCAAGCACATCGCTTTTTGCTGCAAGTGCCGCGACCGCCTCTTGCGGGTTGGAGACGCCAGCGGTTCGTGCCAAGTCGTTCGCTTGCCAAGGCGAGTGGTGATTGAAGTAGATAGCTGCAGCCGCGCGAGCTAGTTCGTCGTCCGAAGTTAGCTCCTCGACCATCGCCCATTGCTCGGCGACGCCGCGGGCAATCTTTTCCGGGTGTGGAGAAAGTACACGTCCGCCGCCCACAGTCACGACCGGAGATTCGCTACGAATTACGAACGCCTGGCCCCAGGTTGCGATGACCTCGTCGCTCAAGAACAGCTGAGCCAGAGACGATTCGCCCGGTTGTAGTTCGTCCTTTTCTGGAAAGACGACCGTGGCCATTCGTTCGTTGGTGCCGATGTGGATGCGAACCCGCTTACGGTTCTTCACCGTGCGGGGTGAGTCCTTGAGTAAATGCAGCTCAACCGTGAGCAGCTTGGTCGCTCGCAGGTAGCCAGGCGTTGCAAGTTCACAGCCGCGAAAGACCTGTTCGTGGTGCACGCCGGCGATGTTGATCGCCGCCCGTTGGCCCCGCTGAACCGAGTCGACCGATTCATCGTGGTTTTGCAGGCCGCGAACTCGGGCCTCGATTCCGGCCGGCTCCAGCGACAGCGTATCGCCGACATGCGTGGCACCCTGCAGGATGCTGCCGGTGACGACAGTACCATGCCCTTCGATCGTAAAGATGCGATCGATCGCCAGGCGAAACGGCGAATCCGCGGCATCGTCCTGCCGACGGGCGGCGGCCTTGGTGGCCGCTTCACTGAGGCAGGCCTTTAGCTCTTCCACACCTTCACCGGTGTGGGCGCTGGTCTTCACGATCGGAGCATCGGCCAGGAAACTGTCGGCCACCAGCTCGCGCACTTCACTTTCGACGAGTTCGATCCAGTCCGGTTCAGCGACATCGCACTTGGTTAGCGCAATCACCCCGATCTTCAGATCAAGCATCTTGAGGATGTCGAGGTGCTCGCGGGTCTGGGGTTTGACCGAATCATCGGCCGCCACGACGAGCAAGGCGACATCGATGGCCGTCGCCCCGGCAAGCATGTTGCGAACGAACTTCTCGTGTCCCGGCACGTCCACGATGCCGAGGTGGATATCGCCGAGCGTGAGCGACGCGAAGCCGAGATCGATGGTGATGCCCCGCTTTTTTTCCTCGGGAAGCCGGTCGGTGTCGACGCCGGTGAGCGCACGCACGATCGACGTCTTACCGTGATCGATGTGGCCCGCTGTTCCAAGAATAAGATCCGTCGCCATGACCGCATTCTACAGCGGAGGCCGCACGGAAGCGACGGAGGTCGCGGGGAAGAGAATCTCATCCCAAAAATGGACTTAAGCGGAGCGACGAATCGCTTGTCGAAGGTTACTTGTTGTGGTTCATCGGAATCCGCGGCCAGCCGTTGCTGCGTCCGTCGTTTTGCTTCGGCTGGGGATTTGCCTTGAACCAAGAACTCGGCCAGGGGGATGGATTGGGGTTCTTGCCATCAGGCGTCGCGTAGTTGATGAAAGGATCGGTCAGTTTTTCCGATAGGTACTGCACTCGCTGAATATTCTTCTTCGGCGAAAGGGCGCTGGCCGTGGCGTTGTAGGTGGCGGTCGTCACATTGCCGACCGACTTCGTCGTATTCTCGACCGCTTTCTCGGCACGAGCGGAGACGCTCTTGGGGCTGATCCAATTGGTGCGTACCTTGCGATCGAGCGACGCGGCACGGCTGCCTTGCTTGGAAGTTGAAGGCAATTGGAGCTTCGGTAGGCTCAGCTTAGGGAACGAGAGTCCTTTGTTCTTGGAACCAAATGCACTGCTCTTGCGTGTGGTCTTCGTCTTCTTACCGAAGAGATTGAACGGATCGAGCAGACCGTCGGCTTGTGCGACGTCGGCATGCGCGGCGAACAGGAAGACCAATCCCAAGACGGACGAGCTGAGGGCTTTCACGGCAACATCTCCTTCGAGAGGATCTCTGCAGATTTTGTGTGTCGAATGACGGAGTGATTCAAATGTCACTGCCGCGGCGCGGTGAAGGTCCGCTGAAGAAGGCGGCACCGTTCACCCGGCGGCGAAGATGGGAGGGGGAGTGTGGCAAAAATAGCTCGAATCGTCCAGCCGAATTCCATCTTTCGGCCCTCTCCGCCGAGGGGCAACCTGACGACAGTGCTGCTACCGCTACCACCGGTCGCCTTGGGAACCTAGAATGCGGCTTGTCGGGCTAGCCACCGCTCGCTCGCGGGTGAGAATCCGGCGCGATGTCCGTTCGATTCAGTAACAAGAAAACGACCTACGACAGGCGAGCCTTTGCATCTTATGAGTGCACCGCTGCAAACAACGATTGGCTTTATTGGAGCTGGCCGCATGGCCCAGGCGCTAGCTAGCGGCTTTGTTTCGGCCGGACTTGTCGACGGAAGTTCGATCCGTGCTAGCGATCCCTTCGACTCGGCTCGTGAAGCCTTCTCCGAGCTGGTGCCCGGCGCACTGGTCACGACCGACAACGGTGAAGTTGTGACGTCGGATGTGGTTTTTCTCGCGGTCAAGCCACAGATGATGGACGAAGTACTCGCCGATTTGGCCGAGCAGATCAGTCCCATGCAGTTGGTGGTGTCGATCGCTGCCGGCGTACGCTTGGCTCGCTTCACCTCCATTCTTGGCGATGACACGCGGATTGTTCGTGTGATGCCGAATACGCCTTGTTTGGTAGGACAGAGCGCGAGTGCGTTTTGCTTGGGCGGAGCGGCCTCGGCAACCGATGGAGATCTTGTCTCGCGATTGCTGTCGGCCGTGGGCGTGGCGTACGAACTGCCAGAAGAACAACTTGATGCGGTAACGGGCCTTTCGGGCTCGGGGCCGGCCTTCGTCTGTGTGATGATCGAAGCGATGACTGCCGGCGGCATCAAGATGGGGCTGAGCGAAGAAGTTGCCTCCGCCTTGGCCGTGGCCACCGTGCGAGGAACGGGAGCTCTCGTTCAGGACACCGGCGATTCGCCCGAAACGGTACGCCAGCGGGTTTCGAGCCCCAATGGCACCACGGTCGCTGGGCTCGCGGCACTGGAAGAACACAACATGCGAGACGCGGTCATCGCCGCGGTCGAAACGGCAACACGAAGAAGCGTGGAACTGGGAGAATAAGAATGTCTATTTTTTGCGTTATCGACGAAAAGCATATCCCGCTCTATCGCGTGATGTGGGTCGCTTCGCTGCCGCACTTTTGCGGTGAAGAAGATTGCCAATGCGAAGGTCGTTACGAAGTGCGTCTGGAGCAGGGAGAATCGATCTGGGGCAATGGCGACGAACGGGATAAGGTCCTTGAGGCCCTCGAGCGTTGGCAAGGTGGCCTCGGTTCGCCTGACGACGATGATGACGATGGGCTAGGGGCCTAGCAGCAGTACGTTGGAGACTAGCTCAAGGCTGTGTCCAACAGGCGGTAAGACACGAACACCTGAGCTTCAGAAGGAAACTTGCGATGTCTCTATTCGACGACGACCATTATCGCTGGCGAGAAACCTACTTCGTGTTCCTGGAAGCGAAGAAGCGGCCGCTTACCGAACAGGTTCTAGAAACGGTCGGTTCGCTCAATCCCAACTTTGATCTGCAGCGGATTCGTAGCGACGACGAAGGGCGATTCGAGTCGATGACCGTCGTTGCTGGCGATGCCTACTCGGCCGTCGATATTAGCTATGTGCAGGGTGAGGAAGTGGAGGAGCAGATTGCGGCTCTCTCGACGGAGATGTTGCCTTTGATCGACGATCCCGACGAGCGCAAGGCCTTTGACCGGCTGGCCGATTTCAATGGCCGCTTTGACCTACTGCACTTCGAGCAGATCACCGGAGAAGACGATTTCTCCGCCGGCGAAGAGGAAGAGGACGACGAAGAGATGCTCGGCGGTATGCTCGACCCAGGCGCCCTATTGCTTGTGCTTGACGCTATTTCGGAGCTTAGCGATGGCGTCGGCATCGACCCGCAATCCAACTCGGTGATGATGCCGTAGTTGGAGAGGGGCCGATTTGTGATTTGCTCTTATCCCAACTTCTCGCCAACTTCGGCCACCAGCTGGTCTTGGTCGGCATGCTCGCCAGTGGCCAACTTCGAATAGGCCAAATCTCCGTCGAGGGTGAGTTCGAAACAGCCGCCGGAGCCGGGCACCAGCGTTAGCGAGCTGATCTTCTGCTTGTAAGTCTCGAGCAATTTGGTCGCCAAACTGACGGCCCTAGGCTCGTAATTTCACATCGAGCAGTATTGCAGCCGAATTTCCATCAGAGTCTCCTTTTGAAGCGTAGAACGCTAGCAGTAATAGAGGGGACGATCTCAGAAATCAAATTGTTTTTGGACGCTTACTTTTTTCGCGCGTTTTTTTTTGAGCCGGCTGCCGAAGACTTTTTCTTGCCAGCCGCCTTCTTGGTCGATTTCTTGGCGGCCTTCTTCGCTACTTTCTTCGCGCCAGCCTTCTTTTTAGTCGACTTTTTAGCGGTCGTCTTCTTTTTGGCTGCAGATTTCTTCTTTGCGGCGTCTTTCTTGGTCGATTTCTTGGCCGCTGCCTTCTTCTTGGTGGCAACTTTTTTCTTCGGTGCGGCAGCCTTCTTCTTCGTCGACTTCTTGGCTGCCTTCTTCGCAGCGACCTTCGTCGCCTTTTTCTTGCTGCTCTTCTTTGTCTTCTTCTTGGCGGCGGTCTTTTTGGTCGACTTCTTAGCCGTCTTCTTCGTCTTGGAACCGCTCGACTTTCCTCCGCCGAATGCCTTGTCCCAATTGTCCGAGTAGGTCTTCGTCGATCCTAGTCGAATGATACTCATCGTCGTCAATCCTTCGTTTGCAAATGAATCTCTTGCTGCCTTGCGAACGCGTGCGAGTCCGCGGGCAGGATCGTTCGTGTTATCGGAATTTGAAAAATGCGTCAAGGGCTCGGGCTATTTGAACGCATCGCCAAGCCCTTGCGTTAGCTGCCCTTACGTGCGGCTGAGCTTCTTGTACTTGAAGCGATGCGGTTCATCGGCCGAGATGCCGAGTCGCTCGCGTCGTTGTTCTTCGTAGGTCTGGAAGTTGCCTTCACACCAGTGAACGTAACCGTCGCCTTCAAACGCCAGGATGTGCGTTGCCAGGCGATCGAGGAACCAGCGATCATGGCTTACCACGACGGCACAGCCGGCGAAGTTTAAAACCGCCTCTTCCATGGCCCGTAACGTATCAACGTCGAGGTCGTTCGTCGGTTCGTCGAGCAGCAGCACGTTGCAGCCGCGGCGGAGTAGCTTTGCCAGGTGAACGCGATTTCGCTCTCCACCCGACAGGTCGCCGACCTTCTTCTGCTGGTCGGTCCCCTTGAAATTGAATCGCGACACGTAGGCACGGGCGTTGACGCTCTTGCCGCCCATATCGAGCGTGTCGTGGCCACCGGAGATTTCGTCGTACACGGTGGCTTCGGCCGAAAGTTCGTCTCGCGACTGATCAACGTAGCCGAGTTCGACCGTATCTCCGATCGAGAGCGATCCATCGTCCGCCTGTTCGTCGCCCATGATCATGCGGAACAACGTAGTCTTACCGGCACCGTTGGCGCCCACAATTCCGACGATTCCACCCGGAGGAAGACGGAAGTTGAGGTCCTCAAACAGCACGTTCTCGCCGAACGCCTTGGAGAGGTTGTCCGCCGTGATCACGTTCTCGCCCAGTCGTTTTCCGGGCGGGATCTGCATTTCGAATTCGTCGATCTTGTCCTGGTAGGCCTCAGTCGACATCTGTTCGTAGGCTTTGATGCGGGCCTTGTTCTTCGACTGGCGGGCACGTGGGGCCATGCGGATCCATTCCAGCTCGCGAGCCAACGTTTTCTGGCGGGCCTTCTGGGCCTTCTCTTCGCGAGCCAAACGTTCCGACTTTTGCTCCAGCCACGAAGAGTAATTGCCTTCCCAGGGGATGCCTTCGCCGCGATCGAGTTCCAGAATCCAACCGGCCACGTTATCGAGGAAGTAACGATCGTGCGTCACCGCGACGACCGTGCCCGGGTATTCGTGTAGGTGCCGCTCCAGCCAGGCCACACTGTCGGCGTCGAGGTGGTTCGTCGGTTCGTCGACCAGTAGCAAATCCGGCCTCTCAAGCAGGATCTTACAGAGTGCGACGCGGCGGCGTTCACCACCGGAGAGCTTTGTCACGTCGGCATCGCCAGGCGGCAGGTTCATCGCATCCATGGCGATTTCCATTTGCCGGTCGAGTTCCCAGGCGTTGCAGGCGTCGATTTGATCTTGCACGCGAGCCTGTTCTGCGAGGAGCTTTTCCATCTCCTCTGGTTCCATCGGTTCGCCCAGCTTCATGTTGATGTCGTTGAAGCGATCCAACAGAGCCCGGGTTTCAGCGACCGACTTCTCGACGTTCCCTTTCACGTCGAGTTCCGGGTCGAGTTCCGGTTCCTGCGGCAGGTAGCCAACGGTAAAGCCATCGGTGAGCTTCGCCTCGCCGTCGAAATCCTTCTCCACGCCGGCCATGATGCGGAGCAGCGTGCTCTTACCTGAGCCGTTGCGGCCGAGGACGCCGATCTTGGCTCCGGGGTAGAAGGAAAGCCAGATGTCCTTGAGGACTTCACGCTGACCAAATTTCTTGGTCAACCCTGCCATTTGATAAATATATTGCTTACCCATGGGTGGCTGTCTTTGTTGTCTCTCTTCTAGTTCTTGTCTTTTCTCTTCCCGGAGGGCCGGCTCTTCTGCTAGACGAACGGTCGGGAGTGAATCTCGCGGCCCGAGGGCGGACCGGGACCGGTTTGCCGGACCTGTCTTCGCGAGTTGCAGAGCTAGCGTGCGATCGCTAAGCTGCCGTAACGCGAGAGTGATCGTGCCTTTACAGTACGTTCAGCTCGCAGGTGACAATCCCATACGATACCGCAATCGTAGCGGCTGAACTAGACGCTCTCCGGCCAACTGTGAAGTGAAGTGCCGGATCAATCCAAGTCGACCGTTTCATCGAAGCGGGAACCAACAACAAGGAGAGGAAATTCCCATGCCCAAGTACGTCATCGAGCGTGAAATCGAAGGTGCCGGTAACCTAACGGCTGAAGATCTGGCAGGCATTTCGCAGAAGTCGTGCGGCGTTCTCAAGGAACTCGGCCCGACGATCCAGTGGGTCGAAAGCTACGTGACCGACGACAAGGTCTACTGCGTCTACATCGCTCCCAGCGAAGATCTGGTTCGCCAGCACGCCGAACAGGGCGGCTTCCCGGCCAACCGCGTTTCGGAAGTTAAGGGAATCATCGATCCCACCACGGCCGAAGCTTAAAGGGGCCACGGCCGAAGCTTGAGCTCGGCCAGGAGACCGCGAGGAATCACGTCGTGAAGACGATATCCGTACAGCGCACCTATCTCGAAATGCGAGGGAACATGGGCCGGGAGATGAGTCACCCGCTGCCCGAGGTGCGTGTGATACGGATGCCGTCGCCCTCGGTCGACTACTACCGCACGCTCTATAACGCCGTCGGCGAACCGTGGAAGTGGATCGACCGGAACCTGCTTGATGACGACGAGCTAGCCGCCATCATTCAGGACGAGCTGGTCGAGTTCTACATTCTACGAATTGACGGTGAACCGGCCGGCTATGGAGAACTCGATCGTCGCAAGACCGAAGAGAACGAGATCGAACTGGCCTACTTCGGGTTGCTTGAGAAGTATCAGGGGCGTGGCCTGGGTAAGTACTTCTTGAATTGGCTCATCTTGCGAGCCTGGGCCTATGAGCCGACGCGGTTGTGGCTGCACACCTGCGAACTCGATTCCCCGGCGGCACTGGCGCTTTATGAGAAGGCGGGCTTCAAGGTCTTCGATCGCCGGCAGATTGAACAGGTGATTGCGTAGGGCGTCGTTTGCCGCCGCTTTCGTGATCGCCCGCTACTTCAGCTCGCCGCTTATTCCCACTCAATCGTGGCCGGCGGCTTGGAGCTGATGTCGTAAGCCACGCGGTTTACGCCCTGCACCTCGTTGATGATGCGGGTCGAGATGGTGGCCAGAACTTCGTACGGCAGATGGCTCCAGTCGGCCGTCATGAAATCGTCGGTGTCGACGCAGCGAACCGCTACGGCGTCGTCGTACGTGCGGGCGTCGCCCATCACGCCGACACTTTGCACCGGCAGCAGGACGGCGAAGGCCTGCGAGGTTTCTCGGTAAAGGCCCGCTTTCTTGATCTCTTCGACGACAATCGAATCGGCCTCTCGCAGCGAGTCGAGCCGCTCCTTGGTGACTTCGCCGAGACAGCGAACCGCCAGGCCGGGACCCGGGAACGGATGCCGCCACACGATTTCTTCTGGGAGTCCGAGCTGCAGCCCGAGTTGTCGCACCTCGTCTTTGAAGAGATCCCGCAAGGGTTCGATCAACTCGAAGCCGAGTTCCTCAGGCAACCCACCGACGTTGTGGTGCAGCTTGATCGTGGCTGCCGGGCCATCAGGCGCCGCCCCACTTTCAATCACGTCAGGGTACAGTGTGCCTTGGGCCAGGAAGTGAGCGTCTTCAATGCGGCCAGCTTCTTCCTTGAAGCACTCGATAAAGGCGTGTCCGATACGTTGACGTTTTTCTTGTGGCTCGGTAATACCCGAGAGCGTATCGAGGAATCGGTCCTCCGCTTTGACGACGTGTAGGTCGGTCTTGAAGTGTTTCGAGAACTCCTCGATGACGGAATCTTCTTCGTCTTTCCGCAGCAGACCGTTGTCGACAAGGATGCAGGAGAGCTGGTCGCCGATCGCCTGATAGATCAAGGCCGCGACAACGGCCGAATCGACCCCGCCCGAGAGACCGCAGATCACCCGGCTGTCTCCAACCTGGGCACGAATCTGTTCGATCGCCGCCTTGGCGAAATCGCCCATCTTCCAGAGGCCTTCGCACTCGCAAACGTGGAGCAGGAAGTTGGCCAACATGGTGCCGCCGAGCGGCGTATGGGTGACCTCAGGATGGAACTGCATGCCGTAGATCGGCAGCCTGCTATGCTTCACCGCCGCCACCGGGCAAGTATCGGTCGTCGCCAGCGGAACAAAGTCTTCCGACACATGCGTGACCTGGTCGCCGTGGCTCATCCAGACCTGCGTTTCCGCAGGCAGGCCTTTGAATAGTATTTCGTCGCTGCCGCTGATCTTGCACTGAGCCCGGCCGTATTCGCGTACGGATGAGCTTTGAACCTGTCCGCCGAGCGATTCACAGGCCAGCTGCATGCCGTAGCAGATGCCGAGCACCGGAATGCCTAGCTGAAAGATCTCGGGATCGCATTTGGGAGCTTCCCCTTCATAGACGCTCGCCGGACCGCCAGAGAGAATGATTCCCTGGGGAGCCAACTCCTTGATCCGCTCGGCCGAAAGATCGTGACGCACGATCTCGCAATAGACGTTCTGTTCGCGTACCCGACGCGCGATCAGCTGGGCGTATTGAGAGCCAAAATCGAGCACGAGAACCCGTTCGCCAGAAAGTCGTGCGGTCGGATCATTGGCAGATTCGGTAGCGGTCGTCATGTCTCAATCTCGCGATAAGTCCGAAAGCCGCCTTGCTCCGGACATAAAAAACAAAACCGCACGTCACCTTTGTCAGTGACGGGCGGAGCGGAAACGGCCAATTGTATCGCCAGCATCAGGGCTGCCACAATAGCCCGCCAACGAAGATACAGGGTGAGCAGACGGCCGCTTTGCTTCATGTTGCCCACATTAGTCGCTACCGGGGCCGACCCCTTGCCGCTACTGCAGAGCGGCCATAACATCCTTTGAGTAAGCCATTTGCAGCGAGCGAAGGTCGAGGCGAGCTCGGTCAGGAAGAATCGAGAAGCCAGGCAATTCAGCGGCTGCTGAGTGAGCTGCTCCGGATCGCTTCCCCCTTCGAGAATATCATGCAAATCCTCCTCACCAACGACGATGGCGTCTATGCTCCAGGGCTGGCGGCGCTTGAAAAAGAGCTCCAAAAACTGGGAGATGTTTGCGTCGTCGCCCCAGCGGTTGAACAAAGCGGTGTCGGCCACTCGATTACCTATCTGAGCCCGCTGATTTGTAAGGAGGTCTTCGATGGCCAGGATCATCGGGCTTGGGCGGTTGAAGGAAGCCCGGCCGACTGCGTGAAGATTGCCATCGCCGAGTTCTGTCCTCAACGGCCCGATCTAGTAGTCAGCGGCATCAATGGCGGCCTGAACACCGGTATCAACGTCCTCTATTCCGGCACGGTCGCGGCGGCCATCGAGGGTGCCTTCTTCGGCATCGACAGCATCGCAGTGTCGCTAGAGTACGACGAGCACGCCGATTTCACCGGTGCCGCTAAGATCGCCGCGGACGTGATTCAGCAGTTGCTCAAGCACAAAGGTCCTGAGCCGCATCTCTACAATCTCAACATTCCGACTGCCGCTCTTACCAGCGATGCTGAGCTTCGCGTCGTGCCGATGGGCGTCGAGCGGTGGGGCGAGGAGTTCGAGAAACGTCGCGATCCCAAGGGCCGGGCTTACTTCTGGGCTAACAATCAGCCGCCCCCTTCGGCCAGTCACCAAGAGACCGATTTAACGGCGACCGCTGATGGAGACGTCGCCCTCACGGCACTCAATTTCGACATGACCCACGGTCCCGTACTAGAAGAGATGCGGAGTTGGGGACTTCGGCTACAATGATGGCAGTCTCCCCTGCCCTGACGAATGGCCCTGCTGGACAGAATGCGATTAGGAGAACGAGCATCATGAACCAGAACAGCGTGCAACAATGTGTCGTACGTCCTGCGGCTACCTCTTGGATGCTGTCCATCACGTTGTCGGTTGTATTGCTCTCAGGCTGTTCCGAGCCGCCGCCGAAAATGAAGTCGCCGCTACTTGGCCCGCCGCGGCTGACCCGGGTCGATAACGAAGCGCAGCAGGTGGCGCTCAATGAGGCCAGGGGCGAACCGCAAGCGCATTTCGTGAAACGTAGCGATGCGAAATCAGCTGGCGTTACAGGCAAGAGCGACCGCACGACCAACTCACGACGAACCACCGCGAAGAAGAAACCCGCCCCACAAAGAACTGAAGTCGTGTCGACTCCCGCCCTGCAGAAGAAGCAGAATCTCGGTCCCGGCTTGATCTCGACTCCCATTTCCGCCTACTGGGGAGCCAAGGCCGACATTGCCAAGGCACAGATCACGCATGCCTTGAACCTCTACAAGGCCCAGCATGGCAAACCGCCGCAGACCCATGACGAATTCGTCAAGGAGATTCTCGATCCGGCCAACATCAAGTTGCCAAAACTCCGCGATGGTGAGCGATATCGGTTCGATCCCAGCCGCGGACCGCTTGGCGAATTGATGGTCGAAAAACCCAAGACGCTCAAGGAATAGCGGCGTTCTCCCTTACTTGGCAGGGAGCCAGAGAGAAGTTTTTCTCGTTTCGGCATCCAATTCGCTTATCTCTGAGAGCGAAGACCGAAACACCGAGAAAAGGCCGCTGCCATGAGAATCTTCCTCACAATCGTTTTGACCGTTAGTGCGTCTACCGCCCTTGCTGGAGAAGGCGATTGGATCTTCTATCCCGGCGACTACACGCACGAACCGTATACCGGTAAACGAGTTACGCAGTTCGCTCCCGATCCGGTCGCGTATTACGCCCACGGTCGCAACTACCAAAAGAGCGGGTATCGATATAACAACAGCACGTTGCGAATTGGCAACAGTGTTGATCGTTACTCGACCGTGGAGACCTGGGGCAACGGTGCCGTGGCACTCGGATCGACCTTGCTCTTCCAGCCCTATGACAATCGCTGGGACGATACGGTCGGACCGGCCGATTTCCGTCGACATGCGAGACGAGTTCATCGAGACTATCACGACGTCCATCGCGGCCGTGGGTACCACCGACACGCACGTGACATCGACGACACCGACGACGATGGCGACAGCGATCACCGGCGCGGTGGTCATCGACACGGTCGACATCATCGCGACCATTTCTACGCGGTGCCAGGTTTCGGCTGGAACGGACCAGGCTGGTGGGGCGGTCCCGGTTTCGGGACAGTTATCACCCCCGGCGTTGGTCCTGGTTACGGACCTGGCTATGGCCCCGGCGGTTGGGGGCCCGGCGGCTGGGGTTGGGGCCCCGGCGCTGGATTCGGAACCGGCTTTACCGCTGCGGGTTCGGCCTCCAACGTTGGCCGCGTGCAGTGGGACGAGAAGGGCGACTCCGGCAGCGTTGAATGGGGGCTCGACCGCAACTTCTACCGCGACGGCCACGCTTACGGCTGGGGTGGTTGGGGAGTGCCCTGGCATGGCGGAGGCGGATACCGTGGCCATCGCCCACGCCCGGTGCCTCATCGCGGCGGGCGATAGAGGCGGCTGTCCCCCCTGTTTTCGCGCCGACTTTTTTTGCCATATGCAGAAAAACGGGGTGGGGGTGAAAAAACTCCAACGTGTTATGCACGCTTGAGTTGTGACAAGGACCGTTTTCGGTGAATCTGGCCGCAACTCTGTGGTGCGTTTGCCCTTAGCGTAAATTCGCCCGATTTGAAGGTGAAGCAAAAAAAGTCTCCTCTCCGTTGTGGAGCGGTCTCCTGACCTGCCCACAGCGGCATATCTTTTTGCGAGGGCGAGGCTCGCGCGCGAGCCATGGTCGTTCAGCGAGTGGACGAACTATGTCGCCTCATCGAGCATGGGTTTACCTCGTATCCAAATTGTCAAAGAACGGACGCCACTCTACAAACTCCAACCCGAAACGTAAGTGAGGGACCACGCTGTTTGGTTGTGTCCCTCGCTCACGCTTCGGGTTGAATGTTGTTGGAATTCTCGCGTGCCACTGGCTACGCCAGTGCTAAATGCGACGTCCACCAGCGGCGCAACCGCGGCTCGGCGGGAGCCTCGCCCTCCCGGTCTAGTGCCGCGTGAGCATGAACTGCCGCAAGACTCACCCTACCACACCTACCGGGTTCAAAACAAACGAAGTAGCGGCAAGCCGCACATATCGTGTGGGTGAACATTCGTGGAACAAATGTTGAACGGAGAACCGTTGGGGTCTGGTCTGGTGGTTTCTATTGACGCCAACCATTTGGATCTCGTTTTGCCAGAAACAACAGACCTGACCCCGTATCCGCGATCCAGGGCAATGGGGTCAGGTATCGATCGTTCTATTCACACGATCGGCAAGTGGCTCGTCGGTTGAGAACGACGAGACCAGACCCCGACGGCGCCGCACTGGCAGAGCCAGTGGCACCCCCTCGTGCCAACAAAAAAGCCCTGGCGCCGTTGCGACAGGGCTCTTGGTGATTTGCGGTTAAATATCCTCTGACAAGACGCGTTAGTCTAGCCGGCGTCGCCAGCCGAGCAAGGCTAGGCCAATGATGCCGAGGCTCGCCAGGACGTAGGTCGATGGCTCCGGCAAAGCCGACGAGGACGTGCTCAACAGTGACAGGCCAGAGCCTGAATTGTAGAGCTCGGTTACTTCCGATGCCGAGAGCGCCCGACTCCAAATCGCGACGTCATCCAGTTCGGCGGTTCCGGAGTAGTTGCCCGGTCCGCTGGCACCAATGAGCGTGGCGAACGAACTGCTTGACCAGAGGGTTCCACCAGCGGGGCGAATCGTTCCGTTGAGCAGGTTCACGCCGTCGAAGTAGGTGTGCACCGTATCGGTAGAACGGTCGAAGACTGCCGAGATCATGTGCCAGGTGCCGTCGTTCGAGCCCTGGGGCTGGTAGTTGATATCCCAGCGGATTCCGCCAGGCGATGTCCAATTGATCGTCTTGTTGCCGGTGGTAACCAGATTCCATCCCTGGTTGCTTCCCGACGTCCAGTTCTTGTTGCCGAATACGGCCCGGTCGTTGAAGTTGCTGGTCTTCATCCACAGGTTGAACGAAAACCCGGCGGTGTTGTTGGTGCCGTAAATACCATCGCTGGCATTGGCACCGTTGAAGCTGTCTCCCGCGGTTCCGATAGCGACCGACCAATCGTTAGGGACAGAGCCACCACCATTGGTATTGCGGAAGTCGCCCGCAGAAGATCCGACTTTGCCGGAGGAGTACCGCGCAGAGCCGGTAAAGAGACTGGTCGCCGGTCCGCCTGCGACCTTGTTCGCGAAGCCGCCTTCGAAGTCAACGTAGACCTCAAGGTCGGTCTGGAGAGATCCGTGTGCTGGTACCCCGATCAGCAACCCGCCGACAATCGCGGCGAGCGAGGTAAGCACCTCTGATTTTCTACTGGTCATTAGCTAACCTCACTTCCTCAAAAAGTAGGAAACGAAACGTTCAAACGAACTTGCTAATGCCTCTGCCTGCCCGAGCGTCGGATGTCAGGAGAACGAAGTCGTTGCCCCCTGAATGTCAGACCCCCTCAGTATAAGGGGCGTGTTTGGCCTGTCAACAAAATGGAGCGAAATTGTCCCGTGTTCTGGCCGTATTTCACGGTCAGCTGCCGTACGAAAAAAGACACAATAACGACCATCGCCGTTGACGTAAGTCCTAACGTGAGAATGGCAAACGCTGTTCTGACTGGGTGGCTACCCAGCGGTCGTCAATCTTGTCGAAATGGAGCGTCAGTTTGGCGATGTGCCGACCGGCGAACTGTGAGGACTTGCCTTTGCCTTGGGCGGTGAAGGTGGCAGTCGCCGATGGGGGGCTCATCAGCTCGTCGACGATGACCTCTGGACCGGCCAGGATATCGACTTCACTAATCTTGACCATTTTCAGTAGTCGACTGGCGTCGCCGCGAAGATCCCTCGCGTCGTCGGCCATGGTGGCCAACAGACGCGTCTCGTCGTTGGCTTCGGCGGCGGCCGCCATTTCGTAAACCAGTTCTGCGACCAGTTCGCGATCAGTAACTACCAGATAGTCCACGAATAGGGCGACGCCCAGCAAGGCGAAGACGCCGACCATAATGCCGATCACCGCCACGCGGCGGGTACGGATGAGAGCGCCAAGCAATACTAGCTGGACGAAGACGGTCAGGTAGATCAGCGGTGAAGGATCGTCGATCAGCCAACTCATGCGGTGTTCCCCCCCCTGCCCTGCTCTATACGATCCTAACTTGTGGTTGATTTGTTCCCGTCACGTTCGGATCGCGTTACTTCACGCAGTGCGGCAATGCGCCGCGAGCGCCGCCAGATGAGCACTAGCCAAGTGCCTAGCATGATCGTGCCAAGCACATAGTAGAGCGGCTTGCGCCGAATCAATCGCTCGGTCTCGTCTTGTCGTAGCAGCTCGATGCCGCCTACCGTTGGGACAGACCGGCTACCGCCGCCGGCTTCCTCTGTCTGTTCGTCTACGTCTTGCCCCGCTCGTTCGCTGCCAGCGGTGCGCTGCATCTCTTGGATACCGCGGTACTGGTTTTCAAGCTTCGTCTGGCGCGACTCGTACTTGGGAGCCATGATCGCCAGCATGAACAGGCCGAAGGCGGCGAACGCCATCGCGTAGCGCAAGCCCGATTCGAGGTTGCTCTCTTGTTCGTTCACGAAAACAGAGCTCCTCCGCAGTGGGGCCTCACTCGCGACTCGATCGCTGGCGACGGCTCGCCGCCAGCGACCGCGTCAGGTTGCTCACTTAGAACGGGAACAGCGAGCCGCCGTACAGGGCGGTGTCGCCAAGGTGTTCCTCGATTCGCAGCAGCTGATTGTACTTGGCCATACGATCGGTTCGCGAGGCACTTCCGGTTTTGATTTGACCGGTGCCCAAGGCGACGGCCAGATCGGCGATCGTCGAGTCTTCCGTCTCACCGCTGCGGTGGCTGGAGATGCTCGTGTAGTTGGCGCGGTGGGCCATGTTGATCGCTTCGATGGTCTCGGTCAGCGTACCAATCTGGTTGACCTTGATGAGGATGCTGTTGGCGATGTCTTCCTTGATACCGCGGGACAGGCGGGCGGTGTTGGTCACGAACAGATCGTCGCCGACCAGCTGGCAGCGATCGCCGACCTTTTCGGTGAGCAACTTCCAGCCGTCCCAATCGTCTTCGCTACAGCCATCTTCGATCGAGCAGATCGGGTACTTGTCGACCCAGCTGGCGAGCAAGTCGACCATCTCGGCCGAGCTGAAGTCGCGACCTTCCATCGTGTACTTGCCGCTTTCGGCGTTGTAGAACTCGGTGGCCGCCACGTCGAGTGCGATGCGGACCTGGTCGCCAGCTTTGTAACCGGCCGAATCGACCGCTTCGAGAATCAGGTCAAGGGCTTCGGCGTTGCTGCCGAGGTCCGGGGCGAAACCACCTTCGTCACCGACCGCCGTGTTGAGACCGCGCTTTTGGAGCACGCTCTTGAGGTGGTGGAAGACTTCTACGCCACAGCGTAGGGCGTCGCTGAATCGCTCGAAGCCGAGCGGCATGACCATGAACTCTTGTACGTCGACCGAGTTGTCGGCGTGCTCGCCACCATTGACGATGTTCATCATCGGGGCGGGAAGCAAACGGGCACCGGCACCGCCGAGGTAGCGGTAGAGCGGCAACTCCGCGTGGGCGGCGGCGGCGTGGGCCGTGGCCAGCGAGACGCCGAGGATCGCGTTGGCGCCGAGCTTGCTCTTGTTCTCGGTACCGTCGAGTTCAATCATCTTGCCGTCGATGGCCGCCTGATCGAGAGCGTCGAGTCCGGCCAGTTCGCCGTCGAGAATCTCGTTTACATTCTCGACCGCCTTGGAAACGCCCTTGCCCATGAAGCGGGCCTTATCGCCATCGCGAAGTTCCCACGCTTCGTGAACGCCGGTGCTGGCTCCACTGGGGACCGCGGCCCGGCCGACGGAACCGTCGTCCAGCGAAACTTCGACCTCGATGGTCGGATTCCCACGGCTATCCAAGATTTCACGGCCATGAACGTCAACAATCGTACTCATTTCTTGTTCAATCCTAACGGTTCTCTCGCGGACAATATGAATTCAAAAAGCGACGAATCGCTTCAACTTGCGGTTTTGGAAAGGAACCATTGTGCCCCATTCGGCCGGCGGTGGGTAGGAGCCTGCTCGGGATGCCTGGAGGTGGTGTTTCTGGCGATTTACTCCGGTTTTACGGGCTTCTCCGGCACCCCGACCGAGGGCGGCGCATCTTCTCACGCGTTAGGCCACCGGGTACCATGAACGTCTGGAAAATTGCCTACCCCCGACGCGCTTATCGTGCGCGTGCGAACGGGGGGCTTCGGACTTGAGCCACCGGCTCTCCCGCAGTCCGTTTCTAGGTTCCGTTCCCGATTGCCTTTTCCGTTGGCTAGTTTCTCTCGACTGGACGTATACCGCTGCCTTCGCTCGGAATTGATCGTCGTATTTTTTTCTAGGAGTTTTGGGTGGTCGATCAACAGGTAGAGCAGGTAGAGAGTGGTGAGCAGGCAGTAACCGGCGAACGGGCGACCGTGGTGCCGCTGCCGGACAATGTCACGAGCGTGCAGCCAGGCAGCGGCGTTAGCTATCGGCTGGAACTGGCTTGGGGCCGCTGGCGACGCTGGTACCTAAAGACCTTTCGCCGCGGTTACGTGCGTCGCATGGCCGAACTTCGTACCGGCAGCGAAGAAGGCAGCTTTCATGAGCTATTGGATCCGCGCGACCTGAAGTACGTGCGAAATCTCTGCACCGCCGATTGGCCTGCGGAGGCCGATCGCTTTCGCTGGCGAGACAAGATTCCGCTTGCCCGTTGGGGCTTGGCGGAGACCCAGGTGATGGGGTGGCCGCTGGCGATTCTGAGCGTGTTGCCGGGGCTGTTGGCACCGTCGTTTTGGTGGATCGGCATTGCTCCCTTCGTGGTGCTGATGTGGGTGTTCTACTTCTTCCGCGATCCGCATCGGCCCGTGCCGACCGAGCGTGGGCTGCTGGTCGCTCCAGCTGACGGCAAGGTTGTCGACATCACGAAGCTCGATCATCACGAATTCGTCGGGGGGCCGGCGGTTCGGATTGGCGTTTTTCTGTCGATCTTCAATGTGCATATCAATCGCGCGCCGTCGAACTGTCGCGTGATCGAATTGAAATATCATCCCGGCAAGTTCCTCAACGCGCTCAATCCTGAGAGCGCAATCAAGAACGAGAACATGTGGATCGGGATTGAAGAGACCGAGGCCCCTTATCGCAAGATGGTGGTGCGGCAGATTGCCGGAGCGATTGCTCGCCGCATCGTCTGTTCTTTGCGACCAGGCGAAGAGATGCAGGTCGGTCACAAGTTCGGCATGATCAAGCTCGGCTCGCGCACGGAGATGATTATTCCTGATGGAGATAACCTCTCGATCCTTTGTCGCGAAGGGCAGAAAATTCGCGCCGGGCTCGACATCCTGGCTCGCTATGATGATACGGCGGGGAGTGCGGCGGAGGCGGACGCAGCAGCCAGTGATTCGGTAACAGAAGGGGCATCGTCGTGATGAAACAGATTCGCACTGTCGCAGTTTTACCAACGCTGTTTACCCTGGCCAATCTGGTTTGCGGGTTCTACGCGATCGTGGTCATGGCTCGCATTATGGCCCCGGAAGCGGGCATCGACGTGACCCCCGCGGTCGAGAAAATTCAGCGACTGCGTTACGATCCGACCGTCGACACGCACAACGTTATCGTTGCCGCCTGTTTGATTTTTCTGGCCATGGTCTTTGATGTGCTCGACGGTGGTGTGGCTCGCTTGGCCAAGAGCGAAAGCGAGTTTGGCGCCCAGCTCGACAGTCTTTGTGACTTGGTTACGTTTGGGGTCGCTCCGGCATTTCTAGTCGTAAAGATGTGTCCGGTGTTCGCCATTTCGCATCGCTACGGCGTGTGGGTGATCGCGGCGGCATTTGCCTGTTGCGCGGCAATGCGGCTGGCCCGGTTCAATGTCGAGACCTCTGAAGACGACGATCACACCTGGTTCAGTGGATTGCCTGTGCCGGCGGCCGCCGCGGCGGTCGTGAGTTTCGCGCTGTTGTTCTACGCCATTCGCACCGGAACCCACAGCGAGGCAATTCAGGAATTCGATGCGGCCTTGCAGTGGAGTCTGCCAATCTTCACCGGTTTGCTGGCACTGTTGATGGTCTCCCGACTTCCCTACCCGCATGTTGTCAGTCAATTCCTGCGAGGGAATCGTAACTTCTCGCATGTCGTAGGTCTGGTGTTCGGTGTCATGTTGGCCTTGTTGGTGCCGTTCTATTCGGTGCCGATCATTGCCTGCTCGTTCGCTCTTTTCCCGCTGCTAAAATTCCTTTGGAATCGGATCTATCGCCGGCGGGAGAAAAAGGAACCGATGTTCTAGTGGGCGTTGTCCCGTGCGTGGGGCGTGACGCTCGTTCTCGTTTGTTTGCGTTCTAATCGTCGAATTTGGCAGTCGCCTATGTTTACCGGAATTGTTGAATTGTTGGGCACCGTGGTCGAGGTGGTCGAGGAGCCGCCGGGGCGACGTCTCGTGATCGACGCCGGCAGTATTGCCGACGGCGTGGAGCTGGGGGCCAGCGTGGCCACCAACGGTTGCTGCCTGACGGTAGTAGACATCGACGCGACGCGGCTCGCCTTCGAGGCCGGTCCAGAAACGCTCTCGCGAACCAACCTTGGCGAACTGACCGTTGGCGATTCGGTCAACTTGGAAGGTTCCCTGCGTGTCGGTGATCAATTGGGCGGGCATTTTGTCACCGGGCATGTCGACGCGGTCGGCACCCTCGACGAGCGACAGGACGACCACGAATGGTCGAACCTGTGGTTTCGTTTTCCTGAGCCGCTCGGCACGCAGATGGTGCCCAAGGGTTCGATTGCCGTTGATGGCGTCAGTCTTACACTGTGCGATGTCGAAAAGGATCGCTTTAGCGTGCAGCTGATTCCGCATACTTTGAGTGTGACTACGCTCGGCAAGCTACCGATCGGCGGGCGTGTGAACCTGGAAACCGACATGCTGGCCAAGTACGCTCAGAAGGCTCTTGGGAAGACGCCGAACTAAACGACGTGGCGTGAATTGCCTGCCAGTTTGCCGCTTGTCTCCCACGTCTTGACGAACACATATACTTCACATCTTTCTACTTTCTCTAACACCAACACTGCCCATGCCTGCTCCCGGTCCGAATCGACAAACGGTTGGCTATCTCCGCCGCCGCTTCCAAGAGGTAGGCCTGGAGCCAGCTTCGCGCCACGGTCAGAATTTTTTGATCGACATGAATCTCCAGCAGTTGCTGGTTGACTCCGCGGAGCTGGAGCCGTGCGATGTGGTGCTCGAGGTTGGTACCGGCACGGGGGCTTTGACCGCACTCGCGTCGCAACGTGCGGCGGCTGTCATCACGGTCGAGATCGACGAGCGGCTGCAGATCGTGGCCTCAGAAGAACTGTTCGATCACGAGAACGTGACGATGCTGCGAGGCGACGCGCTGAAGAATAAGAACAGCTTCGCACCGATGGTGATCGACACGGTCGGCGAGAAGATGGCCGAGGCCGAAGGGCGGCGTTTCAAACTGGTGGCGAATCTGCCGTATAACGTGGCTACGCCGGTGATCTCGAACTTGCTCTCCTCGCCGATTCTGCCGTACTCGATGACGGTTACCATCCAGAAGGAGCTGGCCGAGCGGATGATGGCGGTTCCCTCGACCAAGGATTACAGCGCCTTGAGCATCTGGATGCAGAGCCAGTGCGATATCGAGTTGGTGCGAATCATGGCCCCGACCGTCTTCTGGCCTCGGCCGAAAGTCGATTCGGCTATCATCCACGTCCGCGTTAATGAAGAGAAACGGGCCAGGATTCCCGATCTCGCCTTCTTCCACGAGTTTGTGCGGTCGATGTTCTTTCACCGCCGCAAATTCCTGCGGAGCGTGCTCGTCGCAGCCATGAAGAAACGACTCGGCAAGCCGGAAATTGACGAGGTGATGGAAGAGATGGGCTTCAATGCCGACACCCGCGCCGAACAATTGGATGTCGATACCATGCTGCGGCTTTGCGAAGCGGTCCGCCGGCGACTATCTTAAGAGGATCGATTGCCACGTGTGGGGCGATTCAGAACCAAGCTACATTATGGGGACTATCCAATGAAATTCATCGAAATGACCGGTGCTCAGCTTCGCGAAATGCTTCACCCGGATGAGATGGAAGACAAGGATCTGCACACCGCGGGCATCGAAGATAGCAGCCTGGTGCGAATCAACGAGCATGGCGATATCGAAGTTCGCCGCTCGGAGGGTTGGGATGTCATCGGCGGCGTGCTCGGCGAATTCCAAGATCGGGCCAAGAAGGCCAGCGGCCACGAGTGGGCCTAGGGCGATTGCTGCGTCTCTGGGCGGCCCGATTGTCGTTAGCCCTGTTCCGTGTCGTTAGCCCTGTTCCGCGATGTACCGCTCTAGCGAGGCACGCGGGATACGAAAGTGACCGCGGATCTGCACGAAGTCGAGCTGACCTTTGCCGAGTAGCTCACGTGTCTTCTTTCGCGTGATGTGCAGACGCCGGGCGACGGACTCGAGCGACAGCGTCTCGTCGACATCTTTAACGTGCGACGGCGAGAGTCGTTTCATGGGGGCCATGGCGATTCGACTCCGAGTGCTGTGTGGGGATGGTCGTAGGGCGTATCGGTCGATAGCCATTGTACGGTGAATGGCCCAGGAGTCGCCAGGAACCTGACGGCAAAAACTAGCCGACCAAACGGGTGTCACCAACAAATGGCTGTTAGCGTTGGCGTCACGGAGTGCCGCACGACTATGCCCCCTGCCCTCTCTTAATACAGCGTGAAATTCACGCCGCAGCCGAGTGGGGCCTTCGTCTTGCCGTGCTTATTCTCGAAGATGTAGACCATCGTCGGGTTGCTGGTCAGGATCGTCACGTCGGAGATGCCGTCGCCGGTCATGTCGCCAAGCAAGATCGTGTTGCCGCGGGTCTTGGTGTCGAAGGTGGCGATTCGCTCGCCGTGATAGTTGAATACCCCATGACCTGCGGCGACCAGGATGTCTTCGTAGCCGTCGCCGTCCCAGTCCAGTAGGTCGTGGATGCGGCTATTGTCGAGCATGATCTGACCACGCGGCCTGCCTTGGTCATCCATCACCCACAGTGGATTCTCGCCCGGCGGACGATGGGCCACATCGACCAGCAGGTGTGTGCCTGGCACGTCGGGAAAGATCTTGCCGAGCTGGATTGACTCGAAGTGGTGCCCGGGCGTTTCCCAAAGTACGCGTCCATTGCCGTCGACGCAGGCGATGTTGTTGTCGCCACAGCAGGTCAGCAGCAGACGGAAGTCTTCCGGCTTGTCGCCACGCTTGAGAACGCGGCAGCAGTCCAGATGACCGCGCGATTGGTCCATGACGTGCGACTTGTAGACCCAACGTTCGGTGCCATCGGAATTGAGCATCGCGTAGCCGGCCATGATCTCGTGTTTGCCGTCGCCGTCGATGTCGATCGGACGTGGCTGGTGAGCGGTTGGGTATCCGCCCGGCTTCCAGTCGCCCCCCCACAGTTGCCGGCCTTCGTAGTTGTATGCCCAAATACGTCGATAGCGATCTTTGACCAGCACGTCCGTGGCTCGAGGGCCGCCGCTAAGATTGCAGAATACAATGCAGTCGGTCGCGCGGGCTGGAATATCGATGCGACGCTTCTCTTCGCCGGTAGCTCCGTCGAGTTCGACCAGGAAACCTTCGGTGGCGAGGATAACTTCATTCTTGCCGTCGCCGTCCCAGTCGTAAATCTGCAGAGCGACGTCGTGGCCGAGTCGCTTTTGACCAACGGTCGGATCGCCCCATTGCCAGATCACGCTGCCATCGAGTCTTTGGGCCACGGCGGCCGAAGTGTAATGGATGCCGAGCCCCGGCATGTTCTTGGCGGTCACGATGTCGGCCGCCCCGTCGCCATCGACATCGCCGGTGACGATCCAGTTGCCACCAAATTCCGGATCGACGCGGATCCGCTTCCACGGCTTCACGAGCGGAGCCTTGTCACCGGGAGGGCCATGGTCGGCCGTGTTGAAGCGAAGATCGGTGGTGTCGATCGGCGGATAGGTCGATTTCGCCTCGCTCGGCAAATTCGCTTGCGGCCTGCGGGGTTCATCGGCACCACCACGCGTAGTGGCAATGGTCAGGCAAGTGGCGAACAGCAAGCAGGCAACACTTCCGATCACACGTTTCATAGAGAGTCCTTTTGCGGCACCGACATTCTGTAGAGATGCCAATCCATGTCGATGCCGATAGGTAGCGTGAAAAGTTTGGGGCGGGAGATTTTGGTAGCGGGTGGGGTCCGTCTTGGCGTCGTGTCGCAGAATTGCTGCGGCAGAAGCGAAGCGGCGTTCTTGCACGACGCGGCGAGCGCGTGTGCGGTGGGTACGTGGCTTGTCACGAGCGAGCAAAGCCCGTCTCGCGTGGCCAACAACGTACCATCAAGTATACCGCATTGGAAACCGCGATTTTGTACTTGCGCGGTATGTCGTTGCGCCACGGGGTGTTACGTGTTGCACGTAATCACGTTCGCGGCACACGTACGAGCGAGCACGCAGCTTAATAAAACAGCACGCGCTGTTGTGGGCAGGTCTCCCGACCAGCCCACGGAGGCGACCGTAGGTCTCCCAAGTAACATGGCTGGTGGAGACCTTCGGTCGAACATGTGGGACGGTCAGGAGACCGTCCCACAACAGTTGTGGCGGTTAGCGGCCGCGCTGGCCGTGAGGTGGAGCTGAAAAATGAACAGACGCAAGTTTGGCCGAAGGCCAATCACACCATAGCCTAGGCCGAGCGAAGCGCTGGCCTAGGTGCCATGATCGTTCCCAATGGGGTTTGGCTGAAAGCCATAGTCACCTCGGTTGGAGAATCGGTGATTTTGGCCGTTGGCCAAACGACGACGAATTGAACGGTCGACCGGGACCTGGGGCGATGCCCCAGGCTATGGTGAAAATGGCCTTCGGCCACATAGCCGTATCGCCAACTTAATAGAACAGCACGAGATACTTCAGTTGGTGCTCTTCTCCAGCCGCCGTCCTAATGCCGTCGATGACAACTGCGTAGGTGCTACCCCGTTTCACGCTGAACTGCTTGGGGCGAAAGATTAGGCACGGCCCCACGCCTCGCGTCTCTGGATCGACATTGAGTACGTCGAGTTCCAAAGGTTCGCTGCCCATCTCCAGGTCGCCTGTCTTGGTCGAGAGTCGGGCCGGATAGACCTTCACCTTGATGTCATTCTGATTCAGCGTGAACTTCTCGGGATTCGGCTGCACGCTCCAAGAATGCTTTGAGCTGAAATACTTGCCCGGCATGTAGCCCTTGGGCGGGAAGTGAATGAAGTCGTACTCGGGCGCTTCGGTTCGGGAAGTGTCGTTAACCCACATTGCGGAGAGCGAGCGAAAGCTACCGAAGCCGGTTTTTAGCAGAAGCGGATGTAGGCACCAGCGGCGGTGGCCGACGCGTTCGATATTCTTGCCGCCGGAATCTTCCATGAAGTTGTGGACGAGGTCGGGAAGGATGGTGGGGATATCGGCGTCCTTGCTGGTGTAAAGGTTGCCGAACTTGCAGCCGACCTTGCCATATTCAAAATCTTCGTCCGACATGCTTCCCGGTTTGCGGGGCGTGTGGGAGATGGTTTGCAGTCGGTTGAGCACATCGGCGGCGGCGGTTGCCTTCACCGTCGCTTCGTAGTCGAGCACGATGTCCTCGTACGGCATCCGGCTCAGGTAGCGATATTGCTTGAGCAGTTGGGCCGACTTCTGGTAGCCGGAAATCTGCTTAGAATCCTTCATGCGATCCCAGACCGTCTGGTAGCCGTAGCCTTCGGTCTTGCCGTCGAGTTTGACCTTGGTCTTGGCGATCTTGGCCAGCTCGGCATCGATCTGGCGAGGCCCCCGCTCGATCAACACCTCGCCGCGGCTGTAAAGGAGTTGTTTGGCGACCTTGTTGCGGCCCTTCTCCTCGTACTCCTGGTAGCCACCGTGGAGCTTGCCTTGGGCGTAATTGGCGCGGATCTTTGGCTTGCCATTCTTGAACCGCTCTTCGTACTCACCATGAAGTTCGCCGTCTTCGTAGTTGGCACGAATCTTGGACTTGCCGTTCTCAAACCGCTCTTCGTACTTACCGTGTAGCTTGCCGTCTTTATACTTGGCGCGGATTTTGATTTTTTTCTTGCTGTGGTACTCGACGTAGATGCCGTGCTTATTGCCGTTGGCATTGGTGCTGTACCTGAGCCGGATGCTGCCGTCGTCGAACTTCTCGAGGAAGTCTTCCGCGAGCGTCTTTTGCGCCGTGAGCGCAAGTGTCAGGATGGTGGCGGTATAGATTGCGTTTCGTGCCATGGGAGTCTCTGTTCCTGTTGATGGGCGATCTCGTAGAAAGATCGCATCTGGGTGACCTACGGCGGGGTGTGATCCCGCACCGACGGAGTCGGTGCCGCTTGAGTCGTTGCCCAAGAAATGCCCCTGTCCTAGAGTGCCTCTTGCCCGAGTCGCTGCGAGCGATTACCTCGCTGGCAGTGCGTCGATTTTGCTGGATTGAGCAAGTTGTGTCAAGAATCGTGCGAATCGCTGCCGACGCCAGGCTGGTAGGAGTGCACGCTTGTCGCACACGTTCTCCCTTCGTAGAGTGGCGACGAATCGTATCGCTTAACTGTTATGGAAATTTGTTGAGGAGTCTCCAACTTGGACCACGGAACCCCGGGCGAACGTGAACTGCAGCTTCGTCAGCAGAGCGAAGCGAGAGCAGGGAGATTCTACGAGCGGCAGATGCAGAATCGTCTTTCCGCAAAGATGGTCGATCTGCTGTCTCGGCAGACAATGATGTTCGTCGCCACGGCCGACGCCGAGGGTAACTGCGACTGCACGCCGAGGTTTGGTAGCGCTGGCTTTGTTCATGTGATCGATGAGCGAACGTTGGCCTATCCGGAATACCGTGGAAACGGTGTCTTCGCCAGCCTGGGGAACATCGCGGAAAACCCGCACATCGGTCTGGTGTTTGTCGATTTCTTTGACACCACTGTGGGGCTACACGTGAACGGCGGTGCTCGCAGTTATCTGGAGTCGGAATTACCGCCCGGCGTGGCGAGTTACCTGGCACAACATGCGCCTGCGGTCGACGCGGCCGTTGAATGTTGGGTGGTGATTACGGTCGACGAGGCGTACATCCACTGCTCGAAGCACGTGCCGCTTCTTCGGCGCGGCGACAAGCGAATCGACTGGGGCACCGACGATCCGGCCGCTAAGAGTGAAGAGTTCTTTCGGGAAGAAGGCTGACGTGGGCTGTTTCTCCGCTGCGGTCACGAAAGCTCTTCGCGGAATCGCCCTTATTCTACCGCCAAAACGTGCGTATTCTCGACTTTGCAGATCGGGTAGAATGAAGGCCCACACAATCCCCGCGTGAGGATGGCCTCTTCCGCCCTGCTCACCACTGCCATTCCCTACTTGGCCCTCCCCTACCTGCAAAGCGGTTCTTTTATGCTGCAAGACAATATCTTCGCGCGACTGGCTCGATTACAGCCGCGCGTTCTCTGGCTGTCCGTCATCATGTTGGCGACGCTGGCTCTTCTGTACGGTGCGATCACGTTGCCCGGCTTTGCGGAAGAGGAGACGCCGAGCAAGTTTGTCTCCCTGCGGATGCCCAATATCTCGCAGCTGCTCTACAGCACTTGGAACGATGCGGAGACCGTCAGGCTCAAACCGGCCGATGCGACGGTGCACGGATACACGCCGCTGATGAGTGGTGACTTTCTTGGCAAGGGCGAAGCAGGTGAGACCGTTACCTGGAAGAGTCCTGTGGCCGGGCTGTATCACATTGGCCTGGTGATGCACGACTCCGGCGGCGTCGAGAAACTTGATGTACTGGTGCATCGCCGCCGCGTCGGCACGATCACGGCCGATTCAGAGACTCTTGGGCAGGTCATGTTCGTGTCGCCTGAGCCGGTGCGGTTGCGAATCGGTGAACCGGTGCACATCGTCAGTCGCGAAGGAAGTGCGGCGGCGACCTTTGGCAACGTCTGCTTGCTCACCAAGATGCCACAGGTTCCGCGACTGGTGATCGAAAACTTGACCGCCTCGCATCGGCACGGTCGCCCTGGGCACGCGGGCCGGGTGTCGGCGGCCGCTTCCGGCAGCACTGCGAAAGCGACTGGCGAGGCGATCATGATCGCCTGGACAACCAACCGGCCTGCCGAAGGTGCGATTCGTCTTGGCAGTGAGACGATCCAAGAGGATCGTGGGCCGGTGAACAATCATTTTGTGATGCTGCCCGCCGAACGGATCAATGAATCGGTTCAGCTACAGGTCGTGAGTTCCGAACCGAAGAGTCGTCGCACGGCGACGGCCGAGTTGACGGTCTACGCGGATCCGCTCAATCAATTTCGAGCCGAAGGTGGCATGTTGCCCACCGGCGTTACGGAGATCGAACTTGCCGTCGACGAGCCGACCGACAAAGTCCGCACGGCGTGGCCCGTTTCTTCAGGCGTGCCGCTGCCGCTAGGGACATTGGTCGACGCGCAGAACTGCCGGCTATTGAATTCGGCAGGCGAGGAAGTGCCGGCCCAGTTCGCACCGCTCGCCTGGCATGCCGATGGCGTGCATGTGAAGTGGTTGCTGGTCGATTTCGCGGCCGATACGACTGGTAATTCAGACGGGGGCAAGCCAACTCGCTACACACTGCAGTGCGGGAAGCGTTCCGAGTTGCCGGTGGCCACGACGGAGACTGCCATCGACGTGCGTGCGTTCGAACAAGGCTTTGCTCCGCTGGCAGCAATCAAGCAAGGGAACCCAAGGGCGAAGCTGTCTGATGTTCGCCGGTACGGTTTTGAAGTGACCGATGGCGAAGGACGTGTTTACTCGTCGGCCAATCTTCCGCCGGAAGAGGTTGTTGTGGAAGATTCGGGGCCAATTCGAACGACGGTGCGAGTTCGCGGGAAGATGGCGGCCGCCGACGGGGCGACCTACACGCGATACCTCTGCCGACTGCACGCCTATGCCGGGCAGTCGAAACTGCGTGTCGTCTTTTCGCTCGACAACGACGTCCGAGAGCCGGAAATGAACGTGGTGGGCAGTCTCAAGCTTCGGCTGCCGGTGGCCGCCTCCGAGGTTCGCTACGGTGCCGATGGTGAAGCTCACACGCTCAAGCCAGGTGAGCGGCTCTTGCAGGACGAGGACTTTCGTTTTCTGGTCGAAGAGCAGAAGGCTGGCAAGCGGGCCGATGGTTGGTTCATGGTGCCAGGTGAGCTGGCTCTGCATGTTCGCGACTTCTGGCAGCTTTACCCGAAGGGATTTGTCGTTGAAGACGATTCTCTCGTGTTGGAGTTGATGCCGAAGCTGCCGGTCGGTCAGTATGCCGGGGTAAGCGACGACGATCTGACAAAGCTCTATTACTGGTGCGACAAAGGCCGCTACAAGATTCGTACCGGCGTGCGACTGACCACCGAGTTCACGGTTGATCTTGCTCCGGGTGCTGACGCCGAGGGCAACTACGCAGACGCCGAGCGGTTGCAAAACCCGCTGTTCGCAACCTGTTCGCCCGAGTGGTATTGCCAGAGCGGAGCCTTGGGGCCGATTGTGCCACGCCGTAGCGGACAGTTCGACATTTACGAAAAGAATCTCGATACGGCATTCGCGGTCTTCTTGCAGCGACAGGAGTCGGCTCGTGAATACGGCCTTATGAACTACGGTGACTGGTTTGGCGAACGCAAACACAACTGGGGGAACATCGAATACGACACACCCTGGGCCTTGGCGGCGAACTTCGCTCGCACGGGCAACCTTGCCATGTTGCGTCGTGCGATCCAAGCCGAGTCGCACAACGCCGATGTCGATACCAAGCACTACGGCCCCGCTGTCGGCGAAGTATGGGCTCATTGCACGGGGCACACCGGCGGATACTTTCCTCGCTCGTGGAAGAATATGACCTTGTTCAACGAAGGCGTCAGTGGCACCGGGCACACCTGGTGCCAGGGGCACTTTGTGCTGTATGGTCTGACCGGCGAGCGGCGTTACTTGGAGACAGGCCGAAAGATTGCTGACCGTTTGGCCGTTGGCACGACCGACTTTCGCTATTACGCGGAACGCAACGTCGGCTGGCCGATGGTTGGTTTGATGGGCGCTCACCGCACGACCGCCAACCCGTTCCACCTCAATGGCGCGAAGCTGATTGCCGATACCGCAATGTGGACGCAGTCACCCGACACCGGTGGCTGGGGACATTGGATCGACACCAACGAGTGTCGGCACGGCCGGCGTTGTTGGGGCTGCAAGACGTTCATGACCGGCGTCCTGCTCCACGGCCTCAAACTCTACGACCTGGGACAACCCCGCGATGACATTCGCCGCTCGATCGTGAGGAATTGCGACTTCATCTGGCGAACTTGCTACGTGCCACGCGACCAGGGCTTTATCTACTCGGAGTGCCTGTCGCGTCGCGATCAGGGACGTACTGGCACGTTCAGCATTGTTGGTGACGGGCTGGCCTATGGCTGCCGACTCGATCCGCAGCATCGTCATCGCGAGTCGCTACGGCACGCGGCGATGGGCTACTTCTATCGAGGTGGCGTTTTGGGCGTCAAGGACTTTGGCAAAGGGACGTTCGGCAAGAAGTTGACGAACGATACCTGCTTCATGCCGCTGTTGCTGCACGACCTGGCGGCGCTTCAGCTGACGCGGTTTCCGGTCGAGAAGACAACGAACAAGGCGAGACTCTCTGGTTCATCGTCCGAGCAAGCCAAGGTGCGTCCGACGAAGTAACGACGCATGCTTGCTCGTTAGGCCCCGCTTCCGCCCCCTTTAATCGCCCCCATCAGGTACCGCGGTCGGCCGCCGGTTCTGTCGTGGCCGGCTCGGTTGTAGCGGTCGATTTGTCATCGGTCGCTTCTGCGTGACTCTCTTCCGGTGGCACCTTTCCGCGTCCCGTGTGGGTAAGCAGCGGCACGAGCAGCTGTTTGCCTACCGGCAGTTTCATGAGAAACTGTCCCAGCGGAGCGTTGAGGAACTTCTTGCTGATAAAGGCGGCAAGAATGTCGTTGCGCAAGCTCTGGTCAAAGGCAAGCAGGAACATGCTGAGCGCCCCGACGAGGCCGATTCCCAAGGCTTGCAGGACGACCTGCCAAGTGCTGGCGGCCGCGTACGCTTCCGTGTGTTTGTTTCCGTACCAGACGGCGTAGCCGACCAGGGCGACAGGCAGGATTGACCGGAAGGCCGGCCAGAAAATCTGGACAATGAATTGTCCCAGGGTGACGCCGACCGCGCGGGCTGCCGCGACGGGCATCAGACAGCCACCGGTGACAATCTGACCGATTAACAATCCCCAGGCCATGCCGACTGGCCGCCGCCAAATAAGAAGTAGGGTGATGCCGACCGACATCGAAATCGTGATGTCGATGATGCCGACCATGCCGAGGTATTTGACGCGATGGGTTCCCATCAAGATGCTGCGAGATCCCATGCCGATCATTCGTAAGATATAGGCGGGAACCAGAACGCAGAGGATTGGATAACTCTGCAGAGCAAAACTTGCGGCATTACCGAGACCACCCGATTGCTTAAGGTCGCTGGGCATCCAATGCTCCAGCAACGGGGTACCGACAGACACCAGCACGATGCCCATGATGCATCCCATGGCGAGCAACGTCTTGGTGCCCAACGTAAAGGCCCGACGCAAAATCTTCTCCCGCCCCAGCGTATTGAGTTGACTGGCGACAGGCATCAGGGGCCCCGCCACGCCGGTTGCCAAGCGGGCACCATACTCGGCCAGCTGCCCAGCAATCGAAAAGAAGGGAACCAGCGTGACGCCCAGGATCTTACCGACGAGCAGATTGCTCAGCGGCATCGAACCCTGGCGAGCCATAACCGAGATCGCGCTGAGGCCGCCGAAGTGGACCAGCTGCTTGAGCATCGGCTTGTCGAAATTCTTCGGGTTCAGCGAAATCTGAGGCAGGATCCTGCGGGCCATAATGTAGCGATAGAGTTGATTCACGCATGCCACGAAGACGACGATGATCGCCATCGCGAACAGGCCCTCGCCGGAGAGCAACGCCGTGACCATCAGCGCCGCCTGGAGAACCTGGGTCGAGAGATTGCCCAGATTGGAAAGGTCAAATCGTTTGTGGGCAACGAGGACGGCGTCGAAGATCTGCCCCAATAGATTGATGGCTACCGCGGCTGCGCTGAGCATCACAACCCAGCGAATGGTCGTGGGATCTTGCTGAGCCGTATCAAAGAAATGCGGAAAACGCCAAGCGATGACGCTGGCCACGCACATCAGGACGCACGAAAAAACAAGATACGTGCCGATCGTGGTAACAATCACATGATTGATAGAGTCGTAGTCTTCTTCCGCTTCGTACTGCGAGATGAATTTGACCGTGGCTCCGCGTAGCCCAAAGTCGGCTAGTACATACCAGGCCGTGAACGACATGACGATCGTCCAGATACCGTACCCATCCATGTCCAGTTCACGAACGAGGATGGGAGTCGTGACGAATACGATCGCAATCTGGCACACGAATGTGAACCAGTTGAAGATTACCCCGCGAATGGCTAGCCGTTTTGTCGTCAACGGACGTCAATTCCTTTTTTGATCAACCACGACAGGATCAACATCGCAAGCGGGACGAAGTTGAGTACGCCGCGGGGTGGGAACACTCGAATATTCGACTGCTTTCCCCATTGCCGCGGAGATACAGTGCCGAGAGAAACCGCCAGATTACTCGTTCGGAAGGTCGGCGGAAAATGTTCCTGAGCGTGTCGAATCGACCGTTCAGGGTACGATCTCGGGGGTCCCCAATGCCAACCACGTGGGAATCCCCCATGATGCTTTTCGCTTCTTGGATTGTCAATGATGAGTTGATCTTAATTCGTTGCCGATATTTGACCCGATATACAGGGTTTTTGCTTCTTATGCGCAACGTGCATCCGTTAGATCGGCTACTCGTGTCTCGCCTCTAGCTGGATCTTGGGCACGGGCCATGTCTTTTGCGAATGTTCCGTAGCTGCCGCGATATTCCCTGTTTCGGCAAGTATTACGGTCGCCAAACGTCCATTGTCGTTCAAAACGACCCCGGCGGCCATCGTGGATTTTTGCCAAGATGACGGAATTGCCTCCCTAGATATGGGGAGGTGAGTGCGGGCAGGGTCCTGGATTCTGCTGTGGCTTTGCCCCTACCTAGGTGGCCAGGACGTCAGTAAAAAGGGGCCATGGAGACCACCCCTGACTATCTGAACCCAGCACTGCCGACCGATTTATCTCGCGTTGCGTTGCCGGTGATCGACGCCACTGCCCAAACTCTTCAAGGGTATGGTCAGCTTGTTGGCAATCCTGAGGAGATTGCCGTTGAGATCGTCCGTTGGCCAGCCCAGAGTTGGCGACCGGTCGACACCGACTGCGGGGATGAAGGAGGCACCACCGAAGGGACGTTTCAGGCGGAGTGGAAGGGAGACGTGCTGTACGGCAAGAACGAGGCGGTTGGTGGCCACTATGTGCTCGGCTATGCGACCGACCCGATGGTCGCTGATGAGACGCACAACCGCGACCCCGATAGGCTACTTCTCTGGCACGCCAATTATCATCCCGATGGTGGCCAGCTTTTTTTTCCGCTTGAGCAGCGCGAGTATCTCGTTCCGCTGGCGATGCCGGGCGACGACGTGACACCCCGGGACTTTGTCTGTTTTCGCGTGCCGGGTGACAAGGGACTCTATATTCATCCCAATATCTGGCACGAAGGGATCTTTCCCACCAGCGGTAGCCAGCGATTCTTCGATCGCCAAGGCGCGGTCCATGCGCGGGTGTCGGTCGATTTCGCGAAAGAGTTTGGCTGTCTGTTAGAAGTGCCCCTCCTTTAGTTCGCACCGCTCTCTAGCGGTACGAGTTCGTTGGCGCGACCTAGTCGTGACTTACATCGCGTCTTGCATAAGCGTTGGCGATGAATGCGGTGTCGATTTCTGGACTCTCGTTCGGCAGTTCAGGTTGTCAACCGCACGCGGCATGTAGCTCGGTTGCGGACCCGCCGACGGCCTTAACGATATCTTAACAATCTGCGGTCAGGGTCTCTTTTGGCTGGGTTGAGAGCGTGAATTTTGAAGAAACAAGAAATAAGTGCATCATTTTTAGCGCTCGATTTTCTGTTAGGAATATGTCGATTGCGTTAAAATCGCACCAACAGATAAGCGGTTCACATTGGTTGGCAACAACAAATAGGCGCTGATCGAAACGGTTCTCCTTTGGGAGTCAATTCCATCGATTGCTTGCCACGGGCTTGGCAAGCCCTTCAATACGCTGGGGATGGGCACTGTGGGGCGCGATTTTTCCGGGAATTCGCGGTACCGATAGATGATGATCGGGCCTCACAAAAGACCAGACTTGAACAGGTTAGAAGGAACACGATGAAATCATTCGGCCATACCATTCGAGAACTTCGCACTGCAAGGAAGCTGACGCAGCGCGCTCTGGCAGCCCAAGTGGGAATCAACTTTACCTATCTCAGTAAGATCGAGAACAATCGGCTCGAACCGGGCCAGTCGCCTAAGAAGGACACCATCGCACGGCTGGCTGAGGCGCTCGATACGGACGCGGACGAATTGTTGCTGCTGGCACGCAAGATTCCCGACGCGATTAGTGAGCAAATCATGGAGCGGCCAGCGCTGTTTCGTAAGATCGCCTGTTTGGACGACGAAAAGGTCGATCGCCTGTTGGAAGGCTTGAATAACGGCAAGAAACAAGAACCGATGCCGAAGCTGGGGCATTCGGAGAGTTTCTTACAAAGTATTCTCGACTCGCTTTCCTGCCACATCGCGGTGCTGGACGAAGATGGGCGAATTATGGCCGTGAACGCGGCCTGGCAGCGGTTTGCCGCTCGAAACGGCATGGACCCTGAAGAGTGTGGTCTGGGCGCGGACTATCTCGCTATTTGTGACGCGGCTACGGGCCTAGGTTCCGACGGGTCGGAGGTTGCCGCCGATGCGATTCGTGAAGTGCTTCGTGGCGAACGCGAGCATTTTGAGATGGAGTATCCTTGCCACTCGATGGCGGAAAAACGCTGGTTTATTCTTCGTGTGACTAGTTTTGAGCAGAACGGTGCCAGCCGCGCGGTTGTCTCGCACGACAATGTTACGATCGGACAACTGGCCGGAATCGAGTCGTAGAATTAGGCATCGTGTTCGGAGTGCCGCGTGTAGGGCAGTCCGAAGTAGTCATGAATGAAGGCCATGCGGTCGCCTTCGCATTTAACGTATTCGACTAGAGAATAGAGTTTCTGCTGGTCGCGGCGTAGCTTTTCCTCAAGACGCTGAGCGTCTTGCAACTCCGCAGGGAGCTTGCTGACCACTTCGATGTTCAGCGGATCGAGTGATCCTTCGATGACGCCGTAGCGGTCGAGCATGGCCAGCGCCGTTTGCAGGCGATGGTCGTGCTTCTGTTTGTGATGCAGTTTCTCTCGCAGCCATTCGAGGCCGAAGGCCTGTGCCTGGTCGCGGTCGTGTAACAGCAAGTCGTGGACGCGATCGTAGTACGTCGCGTCAGGATTGCTCCAGCGGAGGAATTCCATTTGCGTCATGAGGTCCGACTGGTCGTAGAGCAACACGCATTGCGACGGTAGCCCGTCTCGTCCGGCACGCCCGACCTCTTGGTAGTACGATTCCATGGAGCCCGGGACGTCAGCGTGGATCACGAAACGAATGTCCTCTTTGTCGACGCCCATGCCGAACGCATTGGTGGCTAGCACGAGGTGATCCGGCTCAGTCATGAAGCGGTCCTGGATCGCCTTCCTTTCTCGGCGCGGTAGGTCGCCGTGATAGACCAGGTGTTCCATCTCCATGGCGTCGAGCAACTCGCTAAACCGCATTAGCGTCTTAATCAACGTGAAGTAGACGATGCCGCTGCGTGGCTCGGCGCGACGGATGTCCTCGATGCGGTTAAGCTTGTCTTCTTCGCCCCATGCTTCGACAACCTCAAGACGCAGATTCGGTCGATCGATCCCTTCGTGGAATGTGGTAATCTCTTGGTCCGTGAGGCCCAGCTGCCGTACGATATCTCGCTGCACGTCGGGTGTGGCCGTGGCCGTCAGGGCGACTGTCGTTGGATATCCTAGCCGCTCACGGATTTCGGCGAGCCGGGTGTAGTCGGGGCGGAAGTCGTGTCCCCAGGTGCTAATGCAGTGCGCTTCGTCGACGGCCAACAGTTGCACCTCGCGCTGGGAGATGACTTCGATGAATTCCGGCTTGCGAAATCGTTCCGGCGTCACGTAAAGCAGATCGTAGTCCCCGCGACGCACGGCGGCGTAGCGGCTCTCACGTTCTTCTCGCGTCAAGGACGAATTGATGAAGGCGGCCGCCACGCCCTTGGCTCGTAGCGAATCGACCTGATCTTTCATCAAGGCAATCAGCGGCGAGATGACGAGCGTTAGGCCGGCTTGTCGGCTGTTTTCTTGTCCCTGCGCGTTGTTGTCGGTGGCGGTCTCTCTTGCTTGTCTGGCGAGTGCGAGTGCTGGAATCTGGTAGCAGAGCGACTTGCCCATACCGGTCGGCATAATGACCAACGCGTGTTGTCCGTCGAGGACGTGCTCGATGACCCGCGATTGTTGACCGCGGAATTCGGTGTGCCCGAATACGTCGGCAAGGATGGTTTGGAGCCGTTGCTTCATGGACCGAGGGCGAGGCGAGAGGGGATGGGGAGCGGCGGAAGCGAACCGGCAGCAGTAATACCGACCGCGCAAAAAAAGCCCTTCGCAGTTGGGGCAGTAACTGCGAAGGGTGAAGACGGGGGGTCTAAGATGTTCCCCCGCCACACATGTGTAACTGTATTCTGTCCCGAATCGCCTTCGATTGCAAGCGCAGGATTGCCGCTTCTGGGGCAATTTTTGTTCGCGGTACTATCCCGCTCGCCTGGGAGTGGGGTCTGTATTTCTCGGGGCAGCCGCCGGCCAGATCGGCTCCTGCCGAATGCTCCGATTTTCCGCCCGCAGTCGCGGTGTGCCGGATCGCTTATCGGCTTTGACTTCTCGCACGATGGCCAATTCTCGTGGTCCTTGTTACTATCGATGTAGGGTCCTTGCGACCCGCCAGCAGTTGTTTTTTGCCGCCGCCGGCGTGTTTGAGCCTCGCGGCAAGTGCTACCTTTCCTGTCGTCTTTAGGCCAATTCTCGTGACAACGCCAGAAGCCAAAGAGAAGCCGGCCCGCCGCCGGTCGCGGCTCGCCGCCGCCATCGAGCGTGACGGGGTGCTCGCCGTTTCGAGAAAGCTCGTCCGCTACCTGTTGTCGCGAGCCTCGAAGTACAAATCGCAGAAGGGACAGGACCGCTGGGTGCTTTCGACGCTTCGCAACAAGCGGGATGGCTACTTTGTGGATCTGGCTGCCTCCGACGGGATCACCCACAGCAATACCTGGGTGTTGGAGAAGTCGTGGGGCTGGGCTGGGATCGCCATCGAGCCCAACCCTTACTTCTTTCCCAAAATGGCCGCCAGACGCAGCGTGACCAAGTACGAATGTGCCGTTGACGACAAGCCAGGCACGGTTCCCTTTCGCGTCGACAACGGTGGGCTGGGGGGGATCGTGGCCGACGATACCGACAACAATCCCGCGGTGCGAGGCGAGCAGCTCAAGAATGCCGAGGTCGTTGAGGTGCCGTCGCGAACTCTGACTGAGTTGCTTGATGAAGCGGGCGCTCCCGCCACGATCGATTATCTTTCGCTCGATGTGGAGGGGGCCGAGGAGCGTGTGCTGCGAGCTCTCGATCTCGACCGCTATACCTTCTTCTGCATGACCATCGAGCGGCCCAACGATGCCGTTAATGCCCGGCTCAAGGACCACGGTTATCGCTTCGTGAAGAGCGACAATTTCGACGCCTTCTATATTCACGAGAGCCACCCCTATGCCGATTCGATTGCCTGCCGCGAGTTTGAATCGATTCCGCGGAAGGATCGCTAGGCGACTCTTTATCGCCCGGTTATAGCTGAGCTTATAGCTCCGGTACCGGATCATCAGCGGCTACCTCCGCTCCTTCCCAGACGACTTTGCCGCCTTCATAAGTCAGTACCCGTCCGCCGCTACCGGGGACCGGTTTCTTGTTCACGGTTGGCAGCCAGCGACGATGTTCGCGCAGCTGCTCCGCGTACTTCGCCTCGCCGGCAAGATTCTTCCACTCGTGCGGATCGCTGCGGTGGTCATAGAGTTCTTCCGAACCGTCGGCGTAGCGAATGTATCGCCAATGTTCGCTGCGGACCGCGTGATTGTCGTGGTTGTGCGTCGTGATCGCTGGCCATCGCCGCTCTGCCTTCGCGTTTTTCAGTTGTGCCGTCAGGCTGTGTCCCTCTAGCTCGGTTCGCGGCGAGAGCCCACACGTTTCCGCCAACGTCGGGTAGATGTCGAGAAGTTCCGCTGGTCGCTGGCAGTTCGCGCCCGCGCTCACACCAGGGCCTGCGAAGATTAGCGGTACCCGCGTCGAGCGTTCCCAGAGGGTGTTCTTACCGGTGATGAGTTTCTCGCCGAGGTGAAATCCGTGATCCGACCAAAGGACCACGATCGTCTCGTCTGCCCGGCCGCTCTCATCCAAGGCGTCGAGCACGCGGCCCACTTGCGAGTCAACGAAGCTGATGCTCGCCAGGTAGCTCCGCGTGATGTTCTTCCATTGATTCGCTTCTTTCAGGAATCGCAGCCGCGGCTCTGGCAGCTTCCAGTGCAGGTACCAGGAGAATCGCGGCGTGTCGTTGCGGTCTGTTCTCATCACCGGCGGTAGCTGTAGCGTCGACTCGGGGTAGAGATCGAACCATCGCTTCGTCGCGTAGAGTGGGACGTGCGGCAGGAAGAAGCCGACCGAGAGGAAGAAGGGCCGTTCTTCTTCGGCCGTTTGGGCATCGTCGGCCTCCCCGCCCTTCCCCGCTGCTCCTTGTTGCTTGAGCCAATCGCTGGCCCAGCTTGCCACCCGCCAATCCCCCTTGTCTTCGTCACGGTGTGGGAACTCTCCCCAGTCGACCAGGAAGTGACCGCTTGGCGTTTTCACCAGCGGCTTTTTCGGTCTCGCCAGCAGTGCCACGCCGGGGCCGAAAATTGCGAATTCGTCCTTGGTGTGTGACTTCGGGTAGTGATATACCTTGCCCGTGGTTGCCGTCCGGTAGCCGTGGCGGGCGAAGCATTGAGGCAGCGTTTCAATTTCGCGGAGCGACTCCACTTCTCGCATCCAGGGCGAGAGTCCGTAGATGCCGGTGCTCGAAGGCCGCCGCCCCGTCATCAGGCTCGTTCGCGAGGGATTGCAGAGCGGGGCCTGGCAGTGGGCGTTGCTGAAGAGCGTCCCCCGCTTCGCCAGGCGGTCGATGTTCGGCGTCTTCACCTGCGGATGGCCTCCGAGGCAGCCGATCCAGTCGTTCAGGTCATCGATGCAGATCATCAGTACGTTAGGCTGCCGCGCTGGCTTCGTTTCCGCCGCCGCTTTGCCGGTGACCGTGGCCAATCCCAAGCATGCCGCCGTCAGTAGCAGCGTTCGTTTCATCGTGCTCGCTCGATTTGCCGCTCGCATTTTTTGACCTGTTGGTTGGAGGCGATTAGTTCAGGGCTGTGCGTGTCTACGTGCCGAAGCGTTCTGGCCGCAGCGGCCGGATGTCCATGCTGGTTTCGCCGGTGGTGATTCCCTCTGCGACCAGCTTGCCGGTGATCGGGCCTTGGGTCAGCCCCAGCATGCCGTGGCCAGAGGCGATCCAGACCTTGTCCGATTGTGGCGTGGGGCCGATGACCGGAATGCCGTCGGGGGCCATGGGGCGAAGGTGGCACCAACGCGACCGCACCTTGGCCTCTTCGATTCCCTCGATGTATTTGCCCGCTCCGACCGAGAGCTGTTTGATTCTGGCTGGCAGTTGCCTCAGGTTAAAGCCGCTCAGTTCCATCGTGCCTGCCAGTCTCAAAAAATCGTCGATGGGGGTCACGAAGACTCGCTCCTCGACGAAGAGCGTGGAGGCGTTGATCTTGGTCGGCGGCGAATCGATGTCGAGGTGGTAGCCTTTGCCTGGCTGGATCGGCAACCGCAGTCCAAGCTGCTTGGCGAGCTGGGGCGTCCAGGCTCCGCCTGCCACGACCGCGTGATCCGCCTCGATGACTTCGTCGCCCAGCGTGAGTCTCACCGGCCCTGTGCCGTTGGCTTCGATTCGATCGACCGCCGCGTGTTCCCGCATCGTCACGCCCGCGGCCGCCGCCGCTTCGCCCAGCTGGATCACGAAGGTCGCCGGATTGCAGAAGGCCGACTCGTTGAATTTGATGCCGCCGAAGACCGGCGTGGTCACGGCCGGTTCCAGCTCGCGAACCTCGTCCGCCGAAACGTGTTGCCAGGTGTAGCCGAATTCCTCCAGCATCTTCGCCTCGTGCTCCACCGAGCGGAGCGTCGACTCCTGGCGGCAGACTTCTAGCCGGCCGGGGCAGTGGTAGCCGAAGTCGAGCTGGTCCTTGAGCTGCTCGAAGAGCTCGAAGCTGGCGTGCCCGAGCGCCGCCAGCAGCTCGGTGGCTTCTCGCACCTTGCCGGGGGCGCAGGCCTGATTGAATTTCCACAGCCACCGCATCAGGCCCCAGTCGAATCGCAGCGGGATGTAAAGCGGGCTGGAGGGCTTGAGCATCAGGCCCAAGTTCCGCCAGATCATGCCGGGGTGATTCAGCGGCATGTGCCCGGGCGTGATCTGTCCCGCGTTGCCCTGCGAGCTGCCGGAGCAGATCTCGTTCTGTTCGAGGAGCGTGACGCGCTGTCCCGCCTGGGCGAGATAATAGGCGGCGGAGACGCCGATCACGCCTCCCCCAATCACCACAACATGCGACTCGGCCATTCGTTCTTCCGCTCTCCGTCCGTTTTCCGGCTGTTCTGCCGGCGACTCTACTCTTTGGGTAGTTTTCTAAGCTGTTAACACCGCCAATATAAGCGTAGGGGCGTCGTTCGAGAATGGTACGGGGCGCGTACAGATTTGGGGTAAAGGGGGCCATTTTTCGTTGGATGTTCCCAGAATGTTGGTCTTTTGTTCGACAGATGTTCCGCTGGTTCTTCATAGATGTTCGACGGTTGTTCCATGTTTGTTCTGTTGTGGGTGGGGTGGCTGGGTGCCACTGGCTCCGCCAGTGTCTTCATAGTCGTGCGGCATGTGCGCTCGCGCCAACGTGAATCGCGGATTGATTGTGATACATGTTGTGGGGCGGTCTCCTGACCGTCCCACGTGATGGACCGAAGGTCTCCAGGTCTGTGGGGCGTGTTTGCACGCAGGCTATAAGGAAAGGGGCTTCCACTCGCGGCGCCACGGCGGCTCAGCAGGAGCTTCGCCCTCCCGAAAGGTCTATGGCGTAGTGTGCCCACATTAAAAAAGCCCGCGCGGACTCGGTGGATCATGTTCCGGAAGCTTCCGGCCACCAAATCTGCGCGGGCTCTTTTGGATACCTGCCGGCACGTTACCAACAAGCTCTGCGGATACACCGCCGCGATTGTTCTGTTGTCTTCTTAGCTGGCTCTTATTGTCGCGGAACACTCCGTGTTCCGGCGGGAGCTGAATGCGGAGCATTCAGCGACATTGGGGGTTCTCTTTGGGTGCCACTGGCTCTGCCAGTGCCTGGTTTCTCGTTTTCGATAACGCCCATCAACCTACCAGATTCGGCCCCAATGTCAAGTTTCAAAAAGAACCCGCCTTGGTGTGCGGACGATGGTTGCGGGTAGCCGTGTTGTTGTTGGTGTCGTTCAAGCCACTGGAGTGTTGTTGCCTGCAACTTGGCTTTCCCCGGCCATCGTCCTACAATGATGCTGGGCATGTTTTCCTGGCACATTGTGGGGCAAGGTTATGACGTTGAGAGCCGTTTCGCAATTCGCACTCCTTCTCTTGCTGCCATTGGTCGGCTGTGCGCCGAGCGATGATGGGCCCCAGGGCGAGGTCGGGGATTCTCGCACGGCAGTCACCGTGCAGGCAGGCTCGCAAGGGCAAGATGAGAAGCAGGAGCTCGTCGTAGAGGAGGTTGTCGCCGAGTCGATCGTCGATGACGAAGGCGAGTCGCTAGATGCCGACGAAATACTGGGGCCGCGGACGCCGCGGTACGTGAAGTGCCAGAGAGCGGAGGCCGAGACGACTTTGGTTCTGCTGGTTACGATTCCCACCGTCATGAAGGACCGTCGATTTACCGTTCCGTTACGGCGACGCAACATTGGCAAGGCCCTCTACCCTGCTGCCTCTCGCCCTACGGCTTCACCGTCAGTCCCTTGGTATTCTCGTTAGTCGTGAAGGCTTGGCGGAGCCAGGAGATGTCGCCGGCCGCTTCTGGCACGTTATGCAGGGTCAGTTTGCGGTCGGCCAGCAGGGCCGCGAAGTGCAGCACGTCGCCGTGACGCAGGATGCCACTGACCAGCGGCAGGTTGCGGTTTGTAAAGCATTTGCCGTGAAGGTCCGCGTCGACGGCGGTGACCCGCTTGTCGAGCCCAGCCGTGAAGATAGCCGCGACCGCCAGGCCGGGCGAGTCTCGACTGATAATCGTGACATCGCTCATGTCGGCGTCGTCTCGCTTGGCTAGGCCGTCGAGGACCGCTTGTAGGTCGGTCACCGCCATGCCGGGTACCGGGCGACCCCAAACGATCCCGTTTCTTTGCCAGGCTCGGCGTTGGCCTCGGGTGTTCTTGGTGCCGGTCGAGAGCATGGAGCCGTAAACCCGCACGTCGGGCAGCACGACCAGATTGCCGGCTCGGGCCAGCTGTTTCGGAGAGTTGGGGCCTCGCTGTTTCCAGATGGCCTCGCCGCCATCCTTACTCGGCAGTATGACGACGGGTTGTTTGCCAGTGGCGACCGAGGAACGTAATATGATCGCCGGTACGAGCAGACCTCCTTCGCTCGGGTAGCGGCCGTATTCGATCAAGACCTTCTCACCGATTATCACTGGGGACTTGAATGGCGGCTTGTTTTCTCGCGGCAAGGTCTTGTCGGTACCGAGCAGCTTGGTGAGTGCCTCTTGCGCCGCGTGGCGATACGTTTGCCAGCGATCACGCGTTGTCAGCTCCGGCAGTTTGGCCGGGAACGTCTCCGCATAAACCTTGCTGATGTGGCGGTAGCCCTTGTTGGCCGGCACGTCGACCGAGAGCTTGAGCAGCTTTTCGATTTCAAACGTTGGCGTCTCGTCGGGCTCGGCGATCGGTTCGGCGGAGTCCCCTCCCCTGACCCATCGTTCCATCCAGCCGTAGGTTCGTTCCCGCTTGGGGCGATCGTACGTATGCGGCGTGTCGTAGTAGGTGCAGTTGACCCGTTCGGCGTGGCCGTTGATCGTGTAGAGCCGCTCAATGAGTGGGAAGTTGTTCTGCTTGAAAGTCTTTGTCCAATCGTTCATGGTCAAAAACTGCAAGGCGGCTGGCATGCCGAGCGTGCTGATCTCGGGGTGATCGGTGTCTTGCATGATGGCTGGGAAATGATTGCAGTCGCAATGCTGCGAATCAGGGAACATGATCTCGCGAAAGTCGCAGGTCAGTCCGACGATGGTGGCGGCCTTGATGCGGTCGTCCAGCGCGACGAGCATCTGCGATTGCAATCCGCCGCCGGACGCTCCGGCTACGCCGATCCGTGTCTTGTCGACTTGCGGTAGCGATTCGAGGTAGTCCATCGCCCGCAGGTTGCTCCAGATCATGAGCGTTTGATTGGAGATGCCGAGCATTAAATCTTCGTAATGTCCTTGCACCGGCGAAAAGACGACATAGCCGAGACGGGCAAAGTTCAGGCAACGCTTTTGGACATCGACGTGGGCGTTGTCGTTTTCCCAATGGCCGTGGGGACAAAGCATAGCGGGAGCGGTCGCCGCATCGGCATCCGAAAGCTGCTTGGGCACGAACAGCAGGCCGGTCGAGTAGACGTTCGGCCAAAGTTGGTACCAAATGCGCGTGACGGTACACCACGGATGATCGAGCGGTTCCGACTGGTGGATGTCGAGGTCGATTCGCTCCGGCAGCGGGCTTAGGCCGGCGCTTCTCAGCACGTCCTCTCGCAGTTCGTCGCGATGTTCCTTCCACTTGTCTCCCTTGAGCAGCTTAAACGGCTTGGGCTTTGACATCGCATGGTAGTAGTCACGCAGCCGCTTGGCGTTGTCGCGGTTTACGGTTGGGGGGCTTTTCCGCGTTGTTTCCGCCCTGGCCGACGTCGGCTCATGGCTGACAAAGAGCGAGGTGGCGACGCAAAGTACAAGGAAGGCAATGTGTCGTGTACGGATTGCGTGGCTCATGCGAGTTGCCGATCGGAACGGGGTGAGAGAAGAGAATGGTGGGGCCGCGTTGGTGCCACCTTAGTCTAGGCTTGCTGCGGGCATGCCTTCAATAGAATCAATAGAAACGGTCCGCGTGACGAGGCCGTCGGGGAGTGGAATCGGGGAGGAAATCAGCACCGTCGTGTTCTCAAGAGAGGCGATGGCGGCCGACACGGTTTCGATGCCTGCCTCGTCGAGGTCGGCCAAAGGTTCGTCGAGCAGTAGCAATCGGGGCGACAAGCAGAAGGCGCGGGCCAGCGCGACGCGGCGACGTTCTCCGCCGGAGAGATTCGCGATTCGTCGGTCGTCCAGCTGATCCACGCCGAGCTGCGCAAGCCAGCTGTGTGCCGAGGCATTTCGTTCCGCCGTAGCAACGCCCCGAGCGGCCAGCCCGTAGGCGACGTTGAACAGCACGGTGCCCCGCATCAGGTAGGGCGCCTGATGGACAAAGACTCGCTCCCGTGGTTCGGTCGCGACCTGGCAGATTCCATCGTGGTCGTGCTCCAGCCCGGCCAGCACGCGGAGTAACGTGGTCTTGCCGCTACCGTTGCCGCCCATGATGCCGACCCGCTCGCCAGCGGTGATGGTCAGCTCAGGGACGTGGCAGATCGTGGTGCCCTGCTTTTTCACAGCCAGATCCTTTGCAGCGATGAGCGGTTTCTCACTCACCGGTTGCACGGTTACATTGTGCCGCATAGAGATGGTCGGCTTCATCGCTCTTCCTCCGTCCGCATCAAGCGGGCAATGGCGAAGGTCAAGAGCATGGCCCCGAATAGCAGCAATAGGCTCATTGCCACGCCACGGGCGAATTCGCCAGCCGAAGTTTCCATGGCGGTCGCGGTGGCGAGCGTGCGGGTGCGGTACTTAATGTTGCCGCCGATCATCATCGCGATGCCAAGCTCCGTAAAGCAGCGAGCGAAGGCGGTCAAGAGTGCCAGGTAGATCGCCATGCGAACTTCCGACAGGTACGTTCGCCAACGACGAAGCGTGTTTGCGCCTAGCGTAAGAGCGGTTTCCGCCACACGCGGATCGAGGTTGCTAATGGCACCGTGGGTCCAGGTGACGATGATCGGTAGTGCGAGGAAGAACTCGCCGGCGACGATTCCCCACGGGGTGTAGAGCATATCGAGCGGGCCAAGGGGGCCGCGGCGGGAGAGTAAGGCGTAGCCGACTAGGCCGATCAACACGGTGGGTACGCCCATGCCGGCACGAAACAGCAGCACCAGCGCCCCGCGACCGAAAAACTTACAGCGGGCCAGCAGCGAGCCGATGGCGATGCCGACCAGGGCAGCGAGCGACACCGCGAGCAGCGAAATCCAGAGACTTCGCCAGGCGGCGTTCATCACCAGAGGGTCAAAGCGGCCGATCAGTCGAAACGCTTCGATCAGGCCTTCCCAGAGAAGATCCATGCGGGGCTTTCTTCGCTAGGGTTGACCAAGTGAAAGAACGGGCGCGAACAGCTGTTCGCCGGAAATCTCGTATTCGCCGATGATCCGTTGGGCTTCCGCCGAGATTAGAAAGTCGACCAAGGCGTCGGCTAGTTCTGTGTTGATGCGGCTGTCCTTCTCGCCATTGACGACGATGGCCGCATACGGATTCTTGAGGTCGGACGACTTGAGGGTGAGCGGGACGAGGTCGACCTTGTCTTGGAACTTGAGATACGTGCCCATGTCGGAGAGAACGTAGCCTTGCTTCTGATCGGCCATGTCGAGAGTCGGTCCCATGCCGCGGCCCGTTTCTAGATATTCGTCCCAAGTGGGCGTGACCCCGATTTCCTTCCAGAGAGCCAGCTCGCGTTTGTGGGTTCCGCTATCGTCTCCGCGCGAGAGGAACGGGTGCTCGCCGGCCTGGGCAAGTTTCCTGAGCGAGTCGGCGGCGGTGGTGCCGCGAATTTTGGCTGGATCATCCGATGGGCCGAGAACTGCGAAGTAGTTGTGCATGAATTCTTGGTGACGGATTCCGTGCCCGGCGTCCATGAATTCGTTCTCAGCATCGCGAGCGTGCACGAGCAAAACATCGGCGTCGCCGCTTTCGCCCAGCTTGAGGGCCGCTCCGGTCCCTTTGGCGACGACATGAACGCGGCAGTTCTGTTTCTGTTCGAAGATAGGCAGCAGCTGGTCGAGCAGGCCGGAGTCGCGGGTGCTGGTAGTCGTCGCTAGCCGCAAAACGCCAGAGGCCGCCGAAGCGTTCGCCGGCACCTCGCCACGGACCTGGCTTTCAGAGCTGGCCCCTTCGCTACCACAGCCGATCAACGTAGCGGTGGCGAGTAAGCTGCAGAACAGAAGTGCGAGGAGGCGCGAAGAGATCATCGTGCAGGGGCGACTTGTCGGTGGTGCCGGACCGATGCAGCGAGAGTGCGATCCGACGGGGGTGGGGACAACCCACTAGGGTACCTTCCGCAACGGGCATCGCTCAAGCTCCCCGGGTGAGTGCGGTGTCTGCGGGGGTTGTGCGGTGCCTAAACGACGAGACGCGAGCGGGAACGGAAATCCCGCACGCGCCTCTCTGGATTTCTCAGGCAACCCGCACGTTCATACGCACACGATGCACGCCGCGTAATTGGCGGCAGCGGTTGTGTACCAGCTGTTTAGCGTAGAAAGTTGGTACCGTGCCTGAGATGACCAGCGTGCCGCGGTCGACGTCGACATCGAGCCGACGCAGACTGGGCACGTTCTCTGTCACGAGAAGCTCACGAACCTTGGTTTTCAGTTCGTGGTCTGCATCGGCGGGCGGGATGGATGCCAGCCGCTGCACGGAGTGTCGTTTTACTTCCCTCACTTGCTCCCTCCCCCTGCGTCACGTCGGATTGGCCCCCGCACGACGTAGGATTGGCTCGTCGGATGGGGACGACGTGATCCACAGCGCAATAAACCTCGTTAGCTTTCCTGCCTTACAACTCTGTTCACGAAGAGGTCGTCTGCGAAGTGGGCGAGCCTTCCGGCCGCTTGAATGCCGCCGCGGCCATGGGAGAGGGCTCGATCAGTCCTTCGCTTCTACGTCCTGTTCGTAAGCATTTTGAATGAGGTTGTCTTCGGCACGCTCGTGCGCGATGATTTTTCGAATAAAGGTGTCGGCCAGCGTGGCAAAATCGGCCGGCAATTCATCGGTCGCGGCGTCGCGATTGGCTACCGCCACCAACACGCTTAGCTCTTCAGTAAGAACCGCATGTTGCCGAAGCAGGCGATTCGCTTGGTCAGATAGCCTAGGGGCATGGGCGACCGCTTCGCCGAGATAGCCGTCACGCTCTTCCAGCTCGAAGTGTTTCTGCAGCTCGGAGGAGAGGGTTCGCAGCATCGCCAGGACGCTACCGCGGGTTGGCTGGCCAGCGACCAGTTCACGGAATTCACGGATGTGCGCGTGTAGATTCTCGTGGACGCGTCGCATCGTTTCGACAAAGTCGTGCTCTGCTTGTTGATTCAACATGACGAGAGTCCTCCCTTCTCGTTGAGATCTTATTGATGGCGTCACTCGTTGGTGACTGCCACGATTCGCACGCTCACGCTCGTATGCCGGCGCCGTTCTGGTTCCTCAGTTGCTGTCGAATCTCAATCGCCGACCATGGTGCTCTCGAACCCAGCTAGCAAGTAACATCCCACTCGGCTTCATGAAGGCGATGTTGCAGCTTTTGCAGCTTTTGCAGCGTCTCTTTCGTCTGCTTTAGGGACCCCTGAAAACTGGAGTTCATACAGCGGCGTATTTCCGAGCCAATTTCCGAAAGTCGTGATTCCACCAGCTCCATCATCAGCTCCCGTTCACTTCGATTCATCTCCAAAAACATGGCAAACTCACTTTCCGTTTCTCGGGGAAACAATGGGTGCAAGTCTTGCGCCGCGTGAAGAAATTTTGTCGATCGATTCGCGTTGTCTGCTGTGCGGGGCGCAAGTCCAGGCGAGTGTCTGAGTTGAGGACAGTTTCTTGTAGACGAGATGATTTGCTAGCGGTTCGTGGCTTGTTGTGCCGGCGTGCTCCCGACGCACGGTGGTGCGCTCGGATGGCGCGGTTCTTGTCTCGCTCGGTCTTGGTTTCGCCCTGTCTCAGTCCCTCAGAACCAACACCGGACAATGGGCCAGCCGGCAGACGCGTTCCGCCACAGATCCGATTAGTAATCGTTTGAGTCCGGTGCGGCCATGCGATGGCAGACAGATCAGGTCGGCCCCTACTTCTTCTGCGTAACCAGCAATCTCGCTGCCAGGGTCACCGATCGTGGCATGCACGTGAATACCCTGATGGTCGACGTCCGCGAACCGCTCCTTCATCGCCTTTTCGCAATTCTTGATGCGATCTTCATAGGTGTCCGTCTCCCACAGCAATTCCGGCTCGTTCGTCGGCATCGGCGAGAGCACATGGACCACGTAGAGGTGACCACAGTCTTTGACCAAGGTGCGAGCAATCTCGACCGCGGCGAGCGATTCGTCCGAGTAGTCGATTGGGACCACCACTTTGTCTTTGGGGAGCCAACCCATGGCGATTCCTCCTCTTCAGTAGGTGGACTAAACCGGTCGTACCAGCTGTTGCCGGAACGATTCCATCTCTATTTCATTCTACCGTTCTCAGTTGCGGTGGTCTCTTCATAGTTTGGCTGTTTCTTGTCTTACTACTCTTCGATCGCCTTGATCATTGCGGCGACTAGATCGAGAGAGCTGATGACGCCAGCCGGCCGACGTTCCCCGTCGAGCACTACGAGATGGTGAATGTGCGACCGGCACATCATGCGGGCCGCGTCGATGATCGGGCTCTCGCGGGGGATCGTGACGACACCTTCGGACATGAAATTCTGCACGTTGTCCGGATCCAACGTTTCGACGTGGTACGGTTCGCCGGGAGCGTCTTGGACCAACACGTTTTCCGCGTCGTCGGCTGCCACGCCCGAGGCCATAGGCGCCGAGAGCAGATGGGTCATGAAGTCGACCGCGGTCAGCATGCCGACGCACTTGCCCTGGTCGTCCGTTACGGGGGCACCTGTTACCCGATGCTGCCGCAACGTTTGCGCGGCATCGGCCATCGTCACGTTTGCGTTCAATAGAAACGGACTTGCCGTCATGACGTCTCCGACGCGAAGGCTTAACAATCGTTCGATGGCACTATTCATGGCTCGATCCTTCTGCTGCAGGGAGTTTCTTCCGAGGAAGCGTCCCTCCCGGCCAGGAACGCTTCTTGCGCGGAACGCTCTCGGGCTCGTTCGCTAACTCAGGTAGATGCAAACTCGATGCCAAGAGCCGTACTTCCATAAGGGGCTCAATAACGCCCGGAAAGCCGCACAGTGCCACATTTCGTCATGTGTGCTATGTGCGGATACGCACATCAGTTGTGCCCTGACAGCCCAGGTTCGGCTATGCTGAAGATAGGCCTGTTTTGTTTTTCCCGCAGAAAACAGGCTTAGCAGAAACTTGTGGCGTTGCGGCATAAGCCTTGCTTATAAGCCCGGCCACTGTCGGCCAATCGTTCCTCCGGTCCACTGCGATTTCGAACGGGGGAAGCGGTTGTCGCCGATGTCGAGAATTCCTTCCCGCCCCTAATCAGAGAGGCCAAGGCTGTGGACGACGCAAAGAAGCAGGAAACCAACCGGCAGATCGATCTCTTGGTCGTCGATGACGACGCCGAGTTTCGCGGTACCGTGGTGCGTCGATTCTTACGCCGCGGTTTTGCTGTGCAGGAGGCGGAGAATGGCGAGCAGGCGTTGGAGTTGGCGGGGCGCCGACAATTCGACGTTGCAATCATCGACATGATGATGCCGGGCATGTCCGGACTGGAAGTGCTTCGCCGCTTCAAGGCGAATCATCCCGACTGTGGAACGATCATGCTAACTGGGCAGGCAACCGTCGAGTCGGCCGTCGAGGCGATGAAGATCGGCGCGTATGACTATCTTCGTAAGCCGTTCGCGCTTTCTGAATTAGAGGTCATTATTCAGAAGGTTTACGACCACAAGCGCTTGGAAAAAGAGAATGTCCAGTTACGGCAAGTGATTCAGCGTGATCGTTCGCAGAGCGAAATGATCGGCAAGTCGACCGCCATGAAAGACGTATATCGTCTCATTGAGAAAGCGGCACCCACCGACAAGGCCCTGCTGATTCAGGGTGAGAGTGGTACGGGTAAGGAACTCGTGGCACGCGCTATTCACAAGGCCAGCGCGCGAGCCGATAAGCCGCTGGTGGTCATCAACTGTGCGGCGCTGCCGGAGACGTTACTTGAAAGTGAACTGTTTGGTCACGAAAAAGGGGCGTTTACCGGAGCTATTAGCGCCAAGCAGGGGCTGTTCGAGTTGGCCGATGGCGGCACACTGTTGATTGATGAGATCGGTGAAATGCCTGGCTCATTGCAGGTTAAGCTTTTGCGCGTGCTGGAAGATGGCTCGATGCGACGCGTTGGCTCTTTGAAAGAGCGTCGGGTCGACGTGCGCATTCTGGCCGCGACGAATCGCCACATGGAAGAAGAGGTAAAAGCGGGCCGCTTCCGCGAAGATCTTTATTACCGCATTAATGTTCTTTCGTTGGAGGTTCCGCCGTTACGCAATCGGTCGGGAGATATTCCGCTGTTGGTTCGTCATTTCTTGGGCGAGGATTGGAACATTGAGCCAGACGCGATGAACGCACTCGAGGCGTATCGTTGGCCGGGCAATGTTCGCCAGTTAGTGAATGCTGTCGATCGAGCCAAGATATTGAGCGACGATCAGACGATTGTTAGGCATGACCTGCCACTCGACGTGACGCGAGGAAATCCGCTCGGCGGAGACTCCAAGAATGGAAATGACGCGGCGCTCGCGACCGTCGAACGGACGCATATTGTGGAGATGTTGCGCCGCGAGAATGGTAACAAAGCCCGTACCGCCCGTCTGTTGGGCGTGAATCGACGAAGTCTGTATCGGTTGATCGAGAAGTTCGACATTCAGCCGACGGAGTTTACCGTTGTTGAGTCGCAGCCGCTAAATTAGGTTGGCGACTTTGGTGTTGTGATCCCGAAAGCCGGCCGGTGGTGCGGATGGTGCATCGGATTTATTGACGTCCGAGTGTGCGAACTCGCTCGCTGTGCAGTGCGCGACGACGGTTGCACACGCTTTTGTTCTGCGGTCGTTGTAACTCGCTCAGAAATTCTTTGCCGTCGTAAGGCCTTGTGCTGTTGGGCTTAGCGGCGGCTGGCCGTCGTCGCCATCAGTGTAGCGGAGGAGTTTCGTCAGCACTGGCACGTGTCTTGCAACACGATTCTCGCATGGGTCCGCCTTAGCCCTCGCGTTCGTTAAACGGATTTCGTGTCCGCACACGCCTTTTGGAGCAAGATCATGTCGACGATCAGCCACTCCCGCCCCGCATCGGCGAAGAGATTTCCGGTGCTGGACAAGTACTTTCGCCGCGAAGAACAGGAATCGCTCGTTGGCTCTGACCTAGAGGCTGGCCGCCACGTCGGCTGGTTGTTGGTCGGCGTCATCGCCGGTGGCTCGTCGCTTGGCATCATGGCCGTCGTGCTGATGATGCTTTTCCGTTAGCGATTCGGCTGGACTTTGGTCGCGCGGTCTCTGGGCCCGGCATCTAATTGCCAGTGACAAAGTGTCACCGTCTGAACGCCGATGTCCAGGTCTAGGAGTCAGCGACGCGATTCAGTATCACGCAGAAGCGGCTCCATTTGCCGGGCTCAGACTCTGCCCAGATCTTGCCCCCATCGCGGTCGATGAGGTACTTCGTGAAGTAGAGCCCCAGTCCTGTTCCCGGGCGCTCTCGGTGTTCGGTCAGGCGGTGAAACGGGGCGAAGATGCGTTGCAATTCGGCTTCTGGAATTCCGGGGCCGTTATCCTGAATCGTTAGCAGGCAGCGCCCTTCGCTTTCCTCGACCGCGATATCAATGTGCCCGGGATCTTTGTCGATGAACTTCACGGCATTGGAGAGCAAGTTGTAGAACGCTTCCCGCAGTCGAGCCTTGTCGCCCTGGATGTCCGGTAGGTTATCGGGCAGAGAAACCTGGATCTTCTTTTCTTCAAGCTTGAATTTGAGCCGGTCGAGCGAATCGGCAAAGACGCTCTTTAGTTCAACCCGAGAGTACGATTCCTCCGTGTGGGCTCGGAGCGTCGATTCGAGCAGTTCGTCGATCATGGTGCTGGTCTTAAAGACGCGGTCGCGGGCCGAGCGAATCAGATCACGAGCTCCCTCGGGCATTTCGTCGCCAAATTCGTCGAGCGTTTCATCGCAAAGATTGGCGACGGTCGCAATCGGGGTCTTCAGGTCGTGGGAGGCAAGCTGTGCGAATCGACGCAGTTCATCGTTGGCCTTCCAGTAGAGCTCAAGTGCCTGGCGTAGTTCTTCGGTCGACTGCTCGAAATAGGCGTCCAAGGTCAGACCGACGTCGAGGAAGATAACCTTGATGAGCGATAGGAATCGTTCGGTCACCCCATCAAACTCGCTGCCCTGCTCCGCTGCCAGATTGCGTAGGCAATATTGAACGTATTGGCTGTGGGCGCCGAGGAACCATTGCGGACTCAGGCCGACGTGGGCGTGCGCTCGGCCGACTTTGGTACGATGGTCAACGTACTCGTTGTTCCAGTCTGCCTCGAGAAGGGACTTAAAGTGATCCTTCTGCAATTCCCGCAGGCGGGCCACGATCACCGGGTCGGTGAGGAATTGTTTCGTTTCATCGAATGCGAACAGGTGTTTGTAAAAATCTTCGACAAAAGCGTCGCCCGAATCTTCAAACGCGGGGATCATCGACTGTAGGCGTTTGGCGTCCGAGGCCTCCAGGCCGAGATAGGCGAGCCGCCGATCGAGGTTGACGGTTTCTTTTTCCTGGGGGAGCGGAGCCCCACCTTGCCGTGAGTCTTTCCTATTTGCGGAGGACGGTTCAGGGGACACGGAATTCTCCTGGTGAAAATGACCTGCTGGCAAAGAGTCAATCGCAAAGGCCCGTTGAATAAGAAGAGGAGCACGCGCAAGTCTAGCGAAAGGGATTGTGAATGTCAGCTGGCAAGTTCGACGCGGATGGTCACGTTGGGGCGATTTCGCACGCGTGGCGCAAACGAGTGATCGGCTAAGATGACATGGTTCGCTCGCGCGACGGCACGTTCCGCGGGCATTGAATCTCGCGACGCCCTCGACGACCGAGCGGCAGGACTCTTCCTCGCTTCCGCGTCGGGTTACTGCGGCCGCGACGGAACCGTCCCCTGAATCCCGCTCGAAACGCGTTATCAGATCACGCGTCGAACCTGGTTTTCTTGGCTGAGACGAGAAAAGGCAACTCTTTTCATGGTGATGCCGCTGTAGGGGGGCCCTAGAGGTGGCGGTTCTGTATAATGACAATTGGCGAATCGGTCGGGAAATCAACGATTCACCCCGCTGGTATGGAATTGGAAAGGCGGTGTCTTCCCATGGCATCTCTTCGGCTGGCCGGCATTTTGACTGTCGTTCTGGGGGTAAGCGGAATGCTCCTCCTCCGCGGCGGGTCGCTCCAGGCGAATGATTTCAACTCGGGCGATTCGGCTTCCTCGACACCGCAGCTTGTCTGGCGCGGCTGTGGCGTTTCGAAGAAGGCGTTCATGGAGAAGTGTGCGGTCGAGTATGAGCGGCAAACCGGGGTCAAGATTAAGCTCTCCGGCGGCGGAGCCCAGTTGGGAATCGAAACTGCCGCTGCGGGTGGTGCCGACCTGGGTGGAACCTGCCGTGCTTGTCTGTCAAAGCTTAAGGAAGATGAACTTGGCATCAAGCTCGCCGTCGTCGCTTGGGATGCCCTGACCGTCATTGTCCATGCTGATAATCCGGTTGAAGACATCAGTCGTGAACAGCTTCGCGATGTGTTGCAACAGAAGCTTACGAACTGGAAACAGCTAGGCGGCAACGACGAAGAGATCATCGTCACCGTAAGGCGAGGAAAGACCAGCGGTGTTGGCTACTCGGTGCGGGCTCTGATACTTGAGGATCCGGAAGCCGATTTTGGTGCGACGGCGGTTCGTCTTAACTCCAGTGGCCCGCTTGAGCAGCTGGTTGAGAAACAGCATCGAGCGATTGGCGTCACGGGGATTTCTAGTGCCCGCAAGCGGGACGTCAAGACGTTGTCGATCGATGGCCAGCTTCCGGAGCCGGACAAGATTGCCGCTGGGGACTATCCCTATTATCGACCGCTCTACATCGCGTATCGGCCGGGCATCAACGATCAAGCTCAACGCTTTGTCGACTGGTTGCTCAGCGATGCGGGCCAAGCGGTGATCGAAGAACAAAATACAGTAACGCTGCGGCAGGGAGCCGAACTGACTCGGTCGTATCGCCACTTCGGGGACATCAGTCAGATCAGCAATTACGAGTCGCTACTTGAGATGGCGACCGGGGCAAAGGGTTCCGATGAAGAATCGGAAGTAAATAAGGACCGCGAGGGCAGTCAGTCCGTGAGCTTGGAAGGAGCCAGGGAGTGAGCGGACGCGGTGTCCTGAATAATCATGCGTAGTATTCGACAGACTATCTTTTTTGTGCTGACTCCCATCGCAGTCGTGATGTTAGGAGCGGCCCTGTGGTATCAGCAATATGGGTATGCGCAGGCCGAACGGGCGGCAATGCAGCAACTGGATTCCGCAGCGGAGTTGGTATCGCAGCTGATCGGGCGGCACGTCGAGCAAGTCGATCAGGCCCTCGATTCGATCGTTGTGCAGGGGCATTTGCAGCAATACCACATGTATTCTCAAGTCGGACTGCTCGACGAAGCGGAGGATGCACGGCTGTATGTCGAACAGGCGTTGGAGCGATTGGCGGCCGTCGACCGGGATGTTCAACGAATCGAATGTTATGCGCCGGACGGTGGGCGATTCATCGCGGTGGTCAATGGTCGGCGTGATCTGCGCCCTACGTCGGTAAAGGAGGAACCCTGGTTTGCCAACGTGCTCGAGCAAGGCAACTATCTTGGGTTCCTTTCGGCCGGGCGATTGCGGTTGGCCGAATCACGCAAGGCTGATCATGCCGATGCCCCCATTGCGGTAGTTTCGATCGTGTTCGATTTTGGCGGCGCTGCCGCCGAAGCGACGACCTTTGCCACGCGACATCTGAGCGACGTGCATGTTTCGATCGTCGATGCTGACGGAGCAACGCGGTTTCATCACGGTGTGTCACACCAGGACGAGAAAGTCTTGCGGCAAGCGGCTCCGCTAGAGGGCTTCGGAGCGACCGTTTTGGTGGAGCAGACAGAAGTGGCCGCCCTGAGTGAGTATTATCTGTCGCGGAATGTGCTCTTTGGGGCCCTGGCAATTGTGACCGTGGGCTTGTTGGGAGTCGCCGCCTTCGGAACGCAGAGCGTTGTTAAAGATTTCCGCAGGGCGAATCGTAGGGTCGATACGGCGAATCGAGAGCTGACGCAGCATGCGGAGAAGTTGGAAGCAGCTCACCGCGCTCTCGAAATACAAACCAAAGCCCTGCAGTCGGAGCAGGAACTACTCAAACAGCTGTTTGCTGTGCAGGAAAGAGATCGAGAACTGATCGCTTACGAAATTCACGATGGGATTGTCCAGTATGCCACCGGATCGGTGATGCTGTTGGAAGCCTGTATGGGCGATCACAACGACAAGACGACAGCTCGAAACCTGCAGATGACCGCCGAGCAGATGCGAAAGATCATCGAAGAGGGGCGGCGACTGATGAACGGGCTTCGTCCCCCGGTGCTCGATGAGTCGGGTGTGGTCGAGGCGATCGGAGAGCTGCTGGTGGACATCGAGGCACACACCGGCCTACGCGTGGTGTTCGACCATGATGTTCGTTTTGACCGACTCGATCCTCGCTTAGAAGGTGCGATTTTCCGTATCGTCCAAGAGGCGTTGAATAACGTAAGGCGTCACGGCAAAACCGATCACGCGGCTGTCCAAATGATTCAGCGGAACGGTCTGCTGGAAGTTGCTGTACGCGATCAGGGCGTCGGATTCGATCTGCAGAACGTGCGTCTGGAGAGCTTCGGCTTGCGGGGAATACGCGAGCGCGCCCGGCTGTTCGGGGGTGACGCCAAGATCGAAAGCGAACCTGGCGAGGGAACGGTCGTCTTGGTCACGCTGCCGACGCAGGCGGCCTAGTCGCATTTCTAGGTCTTTGCGAGTTCGGTACCCCGAATGCTCGATATCGATACTGGCTGATCCATGGCTGGGGCCCGAATGCAAATGTGGCGAGCCAGATCGGCCGTAGCCGCTGTGTTTTGCAAATTTGGGGAGCTTTTATAGGGACATTGCCAGCGGCCTGGTAAAAGGCGTATACTTGACGTCGCCGCGAGGGTTCGTGGTGAGCAGGTAGACAAAGGATTCAGATACAGACGCTTTCAGGTTGCTCTTTTAGTACATCGCACGCTGCGATTCGTACTCCTCCAGAGAAGTGCCCGGCTCGGTTTCGTAGTTTGCTGCTCAAGAATGATTCGGGCTGATCGGCCATTATTGAAGTTGTCGGTCTGCCCAAGTAATGAAGTTTGAGGGAGGGCAGCAATGCCACAAGGTACGATTAAGAAGTTGGTTCAGGACCGCGGATTCGGATTCATCAAGGGAGATTCGGACGAACTCTTCTTCCACGTTTCGGAAGTCGAAGAGGGCGTTTTCGAAAGCCTGCATGAAGGTCAAACGGTCGACTACCAGATTGGCGAAGGCAAGAAGGGCCCGTGCGCAACGGCCGTTCGTCCTGTCTAGTTGAGCAACCAGCTCAAAACTATCGACATCAACACCTCCTGGCCGCTTTGGTCAGGAGGTGTTTTTTTGCGCGATTACTGTGATCACGGTATGGCGAGGTTTGCGGTCAGCAGGAGGTGTCTATACAGGGGCCTGCCACTACGGCTCCTCTTGCTCCGTCGTCGCGCCGGTGCTGATTTTTTGTAACGCATCCGCCGCTACGTAGCCACGCGTTCCGTCATCGCTCAGGACGAGCCAGTAGCTGCCTGCCTGACGCTCGACCGCGAACTTGGTTCCGGGTGAGAATTCTCCGTCGGCCGGGCGTCCTTGCTGCGGTCCGTCGCTGTAATACGGAACGAGGTGCTTCGCGATGTGCGTGAGGCGTTCGCCTTGCCCTCGCAGGCGTGGGACGTCGTCTCGCACGACTCGATGGCAGCTGACGCAACTATTGGTGAGCTGAAAAAACGCGAGCGTTGCCCCTTCCAGGTTCTTGGCGTCTGCTTGGCGAATGAGATCGCGGTTCGCCTGATCGAAGGCACGTAACTCGTCTTGGTAGTCCTCGTTCTTTACCCGTGCCCAACGTTCCAGACGGCTGAAGCGTTTCATCGCCAGGGCATGTTCTCGGATGGAATCGAAGTCGGCACGGGCGAGCCCTTCGAGGATTCCTTCTGAGCGAGCGAGTTTGATTCGCATCCAGACACTCTCCGGTGGGCTTTCCTTCACAACTTTTCCAGAAGTTGTTTCGGTTGATGGGGAGGTTGTCGTCGGCGTGTCTTCCGCAGCACACGGCGCTCCGTCGGCCCAGCCAAGGGAGACTGCCAGTATTGCCCAAGCGGTGATCGCGAGAAGTCCACTGATCAGCGTGCGAGTGATGGGATTTTGCATGGTTCTCGTTGCCTCGCTGAGAATGAGAGAAATACTCTTAGAGCGATCGTCCGCTCCTGTCTGTCGTTGCCTGTCTGTAGTTGAATGTTGCTAAATGAAACCCGTTGGGGCAATATCGTTTGCGTTGTCGGTCGTGTGGCTCCTAGCAGTCCCCTGCTCTGTTATCGGTCGTCTGCGCTGGTCGTCGTCACGAACGATGTCGGCATCAGCGTGCGGGGCGTCGCGAGGTTGTGCCATTTCCGCACGCTATCTGTGCTGAATCGCATTTGCCGGCACAGTGTCTGTGGTGTGATTTTCTAAAGTCGAAGTTCTCTTGCGGCCCTGACGCTAGTTTCTTGGCGAAGAAATACTCTCGTTTTTCTGACACACTTCGGCACTCCGTTTGCATATGTGTTGCATCGAAGCACATGATTTGCTTTTGAAGATCGCGATCCACTCGTTGTCGGGTGGCGCGAAGGCGGTCAAGGAGGATCCGCATCGCACCGCGACGTCGCCTGTTGTACGCCGTGAGTCGTTAACTGTGTTTAAGAAGGAGGCGTTACCATGAAGGGTTTTAAGTGGGCCGCGTTATTGATCGTGGGTGCCCTTGCTGTTGGGCTTGTCAGCCGCGAAGGTGGTGCCGAAGATGAGCCCGCAGCAAAAAAAGATCAGGTGGCCGTTTTTATGCGGGCCAAACTAGCCAGCAGTCAGAAGGTGCTCGAAGGTCTCGTCTCGAAAGACTTTGCTCTCATCGAGGCAGGATCGGCGGAGCTTGAGAAGATGAGCGATGCCGCGGCGTTCAAGCGATATCCCGATCCGGTATATCGTCACTACAGTCGCGAGTTTCGTCGTCTGGCGGGCAAACTCAATCGACTCGCCGTCGATCGCAATCTGGAAGGTGCCTCGTTCACGTACATGCACGCGACGACGACTTGTATTAGCTGTCACGAGTATGTGCGGGATGTGATCATGGTTGCCGATGGAGTCCCCCGCGAATTGCGCGACGTGAAGAAATCGGTGCCGATTGACCCACGCGTGCGCCCGGCAGCTGATCGTTAAGACGTCAGTTCGGCTCGTGGTTGATGGTCGTGCGCGAGCAGCGTGCCATCTAGCCTTCGGAGTCTTCGCTCGGCTGGGGTGACTTATTCGGAGCGAGATCGCCGATGTAGCAGCCGATTGCCGTGGTATTGCGAAGGGCGACTTGCTCGCCATTTACGAGAGCGCGGAGCACCTGTTCCAGGTCGTGCTCGGTTGCCTCTGGTAGTGCCTTGCCAAAGTCGACGTAGCGATTGTCGATCCGCCCTCGGTAGACCAGCGTGTTGTCGTCGTTGTAGACCGCGACCTCGGGCGTAATGGTGACGCCGGTAAAGGCGACCATCTTGTGCTCGGGATCGCGGAGCGGAGTGCCGGGGATCTGGTATTCCTGGAGGTGCTTGCGAATCGTTTCGACCGGTTCCTTTGGGTCGACATAGATCAGGAACGTCGTCACGCCCTTGCCTGAGTAAAGCTGATGAAGGCGTTGAAGTTCTGGAGAGTAGCGATTGGAAATCGGACAGTCGCTGCGGACGAAGATGAGGACCTTGGCAGCGGCTTTTTTGTCGGCCAGCGGGGAGACCTCGTTGCCATCGAGCGACAGCAGGAGCGGCGGTTGGCCGTCTGCGGTAGCAGTTGCCTCTTTGCTCTCGGCGGTGCCTTCCTTGCTCTTTTCCGTATCTCCGTTCGAGCAGCCGACGACTGGCGTTAGTAGAGCCAGCAGCGCAAAGCCGAGCCAGCTCTGTCGCCGTCGAACTTGGGTGGTTTGGAGTAAGTGCCGCATGAAAAAAGCCTTTCTGGATCGCTGCGAGTCCCACCTCCATTCCCTGCCGCGATGGTGAATCGATGTCGGCCGAATTGAGATGATCCCTAGTATTCAAGTCTAGTGCCTGCCTCGTTGAACGCAAGGAACGGACCATCTCAAGGGTCGGGAGCTCGTGCGGGGACGGCACAAGCTGGCGGCGACTCTCATTCATTTGGTAGTATCAAGCCTCAGATGAAGATACACCTGGGACACCTGATTGCCACGATGTGAGTCGACTCCAATGAAGCAACACGAAGAACAAAGCCCTGAATTGTCCTTTCTGCGCGAACACGCTCGTCTCACCCGGCGGTACTTTCTTCGCGCGGGGGCAGTTGGTGCGGCGGCAATGACCTCTTTGCCGCTGTTGGCCTACGGCAAGGAGAATCTCGACGACGCTCGTCTGGCCGAGGCGATGGCGAAGCTCGATCCTTGGCTGACCACGCAAGCGAAGTTCATCGACGTCTCGCGCGGGACGCCGCTGCCGCATTCGCTTGACGAGGATAAGCGAAAGGAAGTTGGGCTGACTCGCGACACCTGGCAGCTTGAGGTGACCGACGACGAAGAGGCTCCCAGCAAGACGCGTCGGCCAATGAGCAAGGCAGACAACACAGCGTTTACGTTTGCCGACTTGATGAAGCTGGCCGACAAGCACGCCGTGCGGTACACCAAGGTGATGACTTGTCTGAACATGGGCAAGCCGCTCGGCAATGGTGTTTGGGAAGGCGTTCCACTTCGCGAAGTGCTCTGGCTGGCTCGCGCCGGCGAAGCGACTCGCCGCGTTTACTATTGGGGTTACCACAACGACGCCCCCGAGCAGATGTTTCGCAGCTCGCTACCGATGGGCCGCGTATTAGAAGATCCGTTCGGCCTGCCGCCGGTGCTGCTCTGCTACAAGCTCAATGGCGAGTGGCTCACGCCGGAACGCGGGGCTCCGGTACGCGTCGTTGTGCCCGAGGCGTACGGCTTCAAGAGCATCAAGTGGCTCTCCAACGTGGTGCTCTCCAATATCTGGAAGTCAAACGACACCTACGGCGAGCGGAACAACGACGTCGACAGCCCGCTAAAGACTTTCTGTGAGGCCCTTCCGCTCCCGAAGAAAATTGAGCCCGGGCAGCCGATTCCGGTGACCGGTTACGCTCAGGTGGGGATTTCGGGTCTCAAGCGAGTGCAGGTCTGGATCCACAATAGCGAAGAGGATCTGCCTAGTGGCGATCGCTACTTTACAAAGGCCCCCTGGCAGGATGCCGAGATCTTATCCGCTCCCGCCGGGCCAGGTTCCGTTCAGAAGGCCTGGGGTGGTGATATTCCCGATGGCCGCATTCCGGCCGGCACGATGGGCTTTGATGACAAGACCGGGCGGCCGAAGAGCTGGCCACTGCGTTTGTCCGTTGCCCATTGGGCGAAGCTGATGCCCGGTTTGCCGAAGGGCAAGTACGTGCTTCGCTGCAGGACGATCGACGAAAACGACAAGGCGCAGCCGATGCCACGACCGTTTCGTAAGTCCGGCCGAGCCGCGATTCAGGAAACGCACTTTACGGTTGAGTGAGCGGTTCCGACCCGTTCGCGATCTACGGAGCAACCGTTCGCCGCACCAGTTGCTGTCGCGTTCGCCGCGATTCGGTGAAGTGCGTAGCGTAGTAGACGATTTGGCTGTCGGACAGTGACCAGAGTCGATGCCGAAACGCCGGCCGGTCGATGTCGAGTCCGATTTTTTGCACACGTACGTTACCGGCGGCAAGTTGCTGGGCATGAAATGGATCGATGACCACGCGCCGGGTCGCTGGCGCGGTCTCTTTCTGTTTTGTGGCTAATTTGCTGCCTTCCCCTCCGCTAACTTCTTCGACCAGGTAAGCGGCCCGGTTGTTCCAGCCCACGACGTCGTAGGCGAACGCTCCCAGGCTCTGCACACCGATGCTAAACAGAAGTAGCACGCCGCAGAGGGCAAGTCGTGACGGGCGTATGGCGATCTCGCCGATGACAGCGACCGCACAGATTGCCAGCAGCGGGCAGACGTCGACCAACGCCCGGTAGCCGAACGACCAGCCGCCATACCAGTCGAACCAGGCCGCTTGAACGAACAGCATCATCACAACGGCGACGGTGAGCGGTCGCAGAGCGGCAAACGCTTGCCCGCGCCAGGCTCGCACCGCGCCCCAGAATCCGAACAGCAAAATCGGCGAAAAGACGAGCAGGCCGCGCGAGGGGCTGGCGAGAATGCCGTACAGCGACGGTATCAGGTTGGCGTGCCAGAGCTGCGTCGAATTATTTTTCGCCGCGGCGACCAATTCACTTCCGGCAAGCTGGCCGAAGTTCCAGGGTGTGCCAAGGTAGTACCAGTTGTACGCGCCAAGCAACACAGCCCAAGGGAGGCCGGCCGCGATGAATAAGAGGAAGGAGCGAAGAGCGGCTGCTCGTGTTTGCTGTGGTGCACTGTCTCGCTGCTGCCAGATTGCTTGGGCGAGCAAGTAACCTCCGATTGCGATCACGACCAGCGCCGACGTGGGACGGCACAGCACGGCCAGGCCTACGGCTGCTCCGCACCCCGCCGCCCAGACGGAATGTTCTCGGATTCGCAGCAAGCAATAGATGGCCAGCGAGAGCATTAGCACATTCGGTCCGCTTTGCCAGAGCGACTGACTGGAAATGCTCCATACGCAGGTTCCGGCTCCGTAAGCAATGGCGATCGCCGTGGCGGCGCTTGTGCTTGTGAGACGGATGGCGGCCAGAAACAGCACGCCGACCGAAAGTGCCACGCATAGCGAGGCAGTGAATTTGCCCGCGAACCAGAGCAGAGCTTCGTTCTCGGTCCAGTCGTCCATGAACAGCGAGGCGATGGCAACCGTCGGAATCGCGAAAGCTCCGGCGCCGATGCCAAACGTGTTGGCGTAGCCAAGTCGCTCCGGATCAACGGTCGGAGCGAGGTAGTACTTCGGTCCGACGAGAGAAAGACGCCCTGCAGCGAAGTGTTCTGCCCACAGGATGCCATCGGAAGCTGCTTCCGACCAGCTAGTCACGCGGGCGAGCGTCGGTTCCCCTCCGCCCTGCTCCGACAACTTCCAGCTAAACATGTGTGGGTAGTTGTCAGGTGTGAACGTAGGCGTGCCGTGCTCAAGCAGAGCGTGCGGCAAGTAGATGTTGGCCCGTGCGTCGTTGCCTGGCAGGAAGTCGCCACCGGCGTGGTAAAGCATCAAGAAGCCGGCAACCAGTGCCGCGAAGATAACCACGGACTTCTGACGGTCACGGGCGTTGGCTGTGGAAGTGATGCTTGGAGCGTCGGAGACTCTTGAGTTCTCGGGCATAACTGGAATGGGCCGTTGCTCTTCAAAATGGCGGAGTTAAACGTCCATTCCAGTATGATTTGGGCCTCTTCGGCGCAGCGTGAACGGCGTGGTCCAGGGGCGCATTCTCGAAGAACGGCGCGGATGAATCGTTGCAACCGCTACAGACGGACGCGCTTTTAGCAAAAGTGTGTGAGGTGGAAGCTCACTTACCCGCCGCTAGCAGCTGGTTCGTTTGCCGCTTCACCCTCGGTCGTCGGCAAACGTCGAACGACTAGTGCGAGCATGATCCAGGTCCAGCCGTTGAACAACAGCTCGAGACCGACGAGCAAACCGATCACCCAGAACGCGCCATGCTCTGACGAATCGAAGATGATGATTCCTGCCAGGAGCGTAACGACACCGTTCAATAGAGCCCATCCCCATTGTGGAAACCGTTCTATGACCGCCACTAGGATACGGAAGATTCCGGCGACGACGAAGAACATGGCCAGAAACATCGTGATCGCGATCATCGCGTTTACCGGTGAGTTTCGCAGCGCAATGCCGGCCATGACGTACATGATGCCGACGAGAAGTTGAAGGAAAAGCGCACTCCATTTGCCGGCCCAGAAAGCTCCGACGATCAAGAACACACCACTTACAGTGAGGATAACTCCCAGCACCATGACGGCCCCCACAGAGGTGATGCACGGATACGCGATGGCCACAATGCCGCCCAGAGTGAGCAATCCGCCCAGCAGCATGAAGATCCACCAGTGTTTGCGGGCTCGTTCGAGATCCTGACCAAACATCTCAATGGCTTTGCCGACGTCGGGCGATTCTGCGTTGCTCATGTTGTTTCTCCGGTAACGACGGTGTAACGGATTGATCGGGGGCAGTGACGTGCCCTGCGGGGGATTGGCCTCTAAGATATATGGTAGCAGGACCGAGCGGCACATTCACGAAAATCCGCCTCGAGTCTGCCGGCGACAGCCCGCTCCGCAGGTTCTGTTCAGCGGGGGCGCACCTGGCGAATCGAAGTCTGGTCAAATCAGGAGAATTCCGCATGTTCTTGCCTAACCGTGGTTCCCGGTTTTTGGTGATGTTGGCCGTAGCGGCCGCGATACTTCTCAGTCAAGAGTCGGCCACCGCACGAGAGTGGACCGACGGAAGCGGCAACTACTCGATCGAGGCCGACTTAATTGGCTTCGACGACGAAAACGTCGTGTTGCAACGGGCGGACAAGGAACTCGGTTCGGTCAAGATCGCCGATCTCTCCGAGGAAGATCAGAAGTACCTTGAGACGAAAGAGGCCCAGGCCGCGCGGGATAAGAACATGAACGGCCCTCAGGCATGGACGACCAAGAGTGGCTTAAAACTCGTCGGTCGCGTGGTCGACTTTGCTCGCACCGATGTTACCGTGCAGAGACGACGCGGCAGGATGTATGTCAATGATCGGCGATTCAATAATCTGCCGGAGATCTACCGTGAGCTGTTGCCGAAGGTCATCGATCACTTCGAGGATGACGATGTGCCGAACCGCAGCGCGATGAACGCCTGGCTGCGAAGGCAAGGGGCGAAACCGCGGACGTTTCGCGTGGACGGCGTCATCCTAGAGGTCGCCAACGGCGACGAGTACACGATTCCCTTCTTCGTGTTCTCGGACGACGATCGAAAGCTGCTCAAGGCCGGCTGGGATTCTTGGCTGGCTGTGCAGAAGGATTACGAAGAACGTGAGAACCAAGCCTACTTGCTCGAAGCCATGGCGGCCATGCGTCAGCAGAACGACAAGCTTCAGCGTCAGGTTGCCGAGCTGCGCCTGCAACAGCAGCGGGCGCAGGCAGTGCCGGTGCCCGTTAGCGGTCGGCGCTGGGAAGTCACGCTCTATCCCAATCTCGGCAATCCACAGCCGCCACGTTGGGTCGTGGTGCATGGAAGTACGAGCGAAGACGCCACGCGCGCGGCCCTATTGCAGAACCCAGGTTTTTCTGCCGGCTCGGTTCGGCGGATTCGGCGCTAGGAACGACGTGGCCGGGGCATTCATGGCCGCATCGCGGATAGATCGCTCGTAGACGACGGGCTATGCGAACTTGTCGTGGACGATGACTTCGTCGAGCGGGAGCTGACCTGGCTTCGGCCAGGCGGGCTTGGTCGCTTTGCCGACCGCGATCATGAAGCTGACGACATGATCATCCGGAATATTGATCAACTTGGCGACCTGTTCGGCGTCAAAACCAATCATGGGGCAGGAATCGTAGCCCATCGCTTTAGCGGCGAGCATGATCGTCTGTCCTGCGATGCCGCATGATCGCATCGCCTCGTCTCGCTGAAGCTGGTCTTTGCCGGAGTAGAACGGGCCCATCCAGTTGACGAGTAGTTCGGCGACTTCGGGCGGAGCCTCGCGCCAGTACCGCTGGGGCGATTTTTCCCACGCTTTGACGTCGGCGGTCATTACGATCAAAAGCGAGGCTTCGGTCACGTGTGCTTGATCGCTGGCGGCGGCGCGAATCTGCTGGCGTAGATCTTTGTCGCGCACGAGTACGAAACGCCAATTTTGCATGTTGAAGGAAGTAGGCGATTGAATAGCCGCTTCCATTAGTTTTTGAATCTCGTCTTCGCTGAACTCGTGCTCGGGATCGTAGTGCTTGACGGCACGGCGCTGGTAGATGGCGTCGAATGTATTCATGGGTTGCCTTTTCGCTTGGTTTCTCGGGGGGTAGTTCAGATTGCCTGTTTCTTTACCAACTTGTACCGAACCTGCGGAGTCAGTTTGCAGTACTCGGGCGTAAAGATTTCCGGCCAGGTCTCGAAATGTTTCTTGTTGAGAATCAGTTTTCGCAGCATGTCTTCGTGCGCCGCTTGTGGCATGCCAATTTTATGCCAGTGCCAGTCAACATAAAGTCGATTGATGCGCTGCAAAGCATTTGTCTCGATCAATTTTTCCAGGAGTGGATACTCGGCGCCTTCGCAGTCCAGCTTGAGATGGATTTCGCTATCGCCCCAGCTTTCGTACCTTTCGAGTAGCCATTTCGAAAGATCAATGCATTCGACCTGGACGGGAGTTCTGTTCAATCCGCCGGTGGTCTTATTGGCATCCAGGGAACCACCTTCGAGGAACTCGGTGGTGCTCATGTAAAAGTCTCTGGGGGATTCGTCGATCCACGCGGCCGCCTTGTGCAGCGTCACGGGGAGATCGCTGTAGTGCGGCCACAGGGCAGGCGTTGGCTCGAACGAATGTACTTCGATTTCTCGTCCACTATGTTGTTGCAAAAAATACCGACAAGAACAGCCACAATGTCCTCCACAGTCCACAAATACGATTCTTGCATCCATCGCCGTCGCCTCATGTTCTTCGTAGCTCGTCCGGCTCAGCGGCACGAGTGTTTGAGTGTGTGCCTCGCGCGACACTCCAGAGATCGGCCCGCGTTCGGAGCCAGATCAACTAGATATGAGCTATTCTCACGTGATTTGGCAAGGTGAATTCGAATAGCTGGCGTCGTCGCAGCAGGTCATCCTCGAAAAAGGGATCAAAATCGCCCTGCTAGGCCAACGAGTGCCGGCTGCGGCTTGTGTGAATTTTCTAATTGGCATCTGCCGATTGTTGACTTGGCTCTATAGCTCAAGCGTAGCAGGCTCAATATCCCATTCTTCGGGAATAGCCAATCTCGCTTCAAAAAACCGTATGGCCTCTCTTGGGATGGCAGTCACTCTCACCGGCACGACTGTCGCTAGATTCGAGCCAAGTGCTACCGCAAAGCCAGGCGACGTTTGAAGTCAATCTTCACTCGGTCGGCAAAACGAGGGTGCAGGTAGCGGAAGATCAATTGATCAGAACCACTCCCTTTAGGGAACTCGGGAAGGGCCTCGGTTAAGGGCCTCGGTTAAGGTGTCTTGGCGGGCCAGCGAATTCCGCTCGCTTGTTAAGAGAGAAGTAAAGCGGCGTGGGACTCGCTGGATCTCCCTGAGGCTTGGTATCAGCTGTCGCTGGAACGAGTGCCGTAATGGTCAGGTGGGAGCTTTTGGCGCATGAAAAAAGGCCGCCAGTTACGGCGACCTTTAGCACCCCATATTGCACGCTGGTAGAACAATTTATTGAGGGCGTCGCCACTCTAGAACCCGATATTCTTCAGCTACTTCGGGCGGCTTAAGGCGTCGGCGTCATCGACACCAGCTACGGCCTCTTCGACCTTATCCAATTCTCTTTCGACTGCCTGCAGGGGACGTGTCTCGGAGGCAACATTCGGGCCAGCGAGTACTTCCTGATTGGCCTTTGAAAGGTATTCCAGCTTGCCAAGTCGGACGGCAATAAACGAGAAGACCTCATGCGGCATGCTCACCGGCAGGCAATCCTCCATGCCTTGGAAACCGGGGGAGGAATTAGCCTCACAGATACGGTAGTGATCTCCGTCGAAGAGAAGGTCGATACCTGCGATATCGAGTCCCAACAGCCGTGCCACTTCCGTGGATAGCCATTCGATCTCTGGCGTGATATCGAATGGTTCGGCACGACCTCCCCGTGAAATATTCGCTTTGAATGATCCATCCTGAGATACCCGTTGCATACAGGCCACCGCTCGGCCACCGACGGTGATCACTCGTAGGTCACGCCCTCGACTGCTGGCGATAAACTCCTGCATGATGATATTGACGTTACTCTTCGTGGCCCCAACCAATTCCATAAGGTCTTCCAAGCTGCCACGATTTTCGCAAAGAAATACGCCAGTACCTTGTGAGCCGGAGATTATCTTGACAACAACAGGAAATCCGATCGTTTGCTCAACTTTGTCTACCTCGACCGGAAACTTGGCAAGCATGGTCTTGGCGACTGGGAGATTACTTTGCGCCAGAATTTGGTGCGAGTAAAGCTTGTCTTTGACAACCTCGATGCTTTCCGAAGTGTTAAAGGTTTGCACGCCCAGTCGTTCTAAGTGACGAATAACGGCCAGAGCAAAGTAGGTCGTCGAAGCACCCATGCGGGGAAGCAAGAAATCGGGAAGTGCCGTTTCTTGGCCATCAACGAGAACACTCTTGCGGTCGTCTCTGGTCACAACTAAATCAAACTGTTCCGGCGATAGCACGGCAAGCTCGATGCCCATCTCGGCGGCCACTTCGACAAACCTATTTATCTCATACGCCTCCGGGCGTAACGTATCAGTCGCATCCTTGTATAGAATCCAACCTTTCATTTCTTTTTTATTCCTCTGCGAGTTTCCGTCTCAGACCACGACCCAACGAGAGTCGAACTAGCCGATTCGTATGATATCAAAGGATTTATGGTTTGAACCAGAGTTGCAAACGCCTAAGCTGTCCTTGGATTAAACTCGTCGAAACGTATTGAATCCCCTTGAATCCCCAAAATTCCAACCAAAAAAGCCCCCTGCACAGGTTGTGCAAAGGGCTTTCGGTTACAAGCACCCCTAGGGGAGTCGAACACCCTGCAAAATCGTCGGGGAAAAACGGTTCTTCGGAAGGCCAGCGCGCCAAAAGCAGCGCCATCGAGTCGGAATCGCCACCAATCGACGCCGACCTGCAAGCTCTCATTGACGCGTGGCCCGAGTTGTCCAAAGCTGATCGGGAGTCAATTCTTCGCATTATCGGCACCTCGCCAGGGTCGCCCTGACGGCCTCTAACGCACGATCACCCTCAGGGCACCGAGTGTCATCAAATGAACATGCGTCCATTGCAGTCGAATATGGGGCGAAAGACGCTCGGGGCGTGAAGACGACGCCTGACGCGTCTGGCCAGCGGGCATTTTCCTATCTTAGGTCGGCCCAATGCTCGTCTTTGCCGTCGCCAGCCGCAGAGAGCCATGCCCATCCGTGGCGGCTTTTCGACGAGTCACCGGAATCCGATCCAGCACCCCCCGGCCCCTGGCGGGACTCCGGTAACGTATGTCCCTTCGCCCCGAGACGCGATCTTCTTTCGTTTTTGGTGGGCCATCGCAAGGGTTTTTGGCCAGTCAAAAAGCTCCGGGGTCTGCCCGACCTCAGTAGTTTTGGACCAATCAAAAACTTCCGAGGTGTATCGCACCTCGGACGTAAACGCGCGTCGGCTAAATTACCTGGGCCTGCCCTGTCTCAGTAGATTTTGAGCGGGCGTACAAATCCAAGGTGGTTCGCAACGACGCCAGCAACAGATTCCCGGCCACGGGTGGAGAAACCTTGTCGGCCAATTTCTGCGGTGAATATACGCCCTCCAGCGGACTCGAATCGCCGATCGTCCGCGACAGCCAGACGTGCGAAGTTGCGAGAATAAGCCGGGATCCAGGGCTTTTCTCATTTCCAGAAGAAAACCGTTGCCCCCTCCGATGGCGACGGTTACACAGGGGACCCGGCTAAGCCATCATTTGCATAGCAATTATGGAATTTTTAACCAACTGAGAAAAGCTACCTGGAACCTCCCTAGTGTTGTCGCGTTTCGCGGCCGCGTTATCGATCTTCGTCCAAGATATCTCGATCCCACCGGCAAGCGATATAGCGATATGTCGTGGAGACCAATGGCCAGATGCTCTATCGTGAGGGCTTCCACTTATCGGCCTCTGGCGCTCGGTTGACACTTTTGCCGCTACTGCGCGACGAAGTGGATCATCAGCCTGCGGAATATCGCACGGCTTCAAAAAGATCATAGCACGAGGGCCTGGGATATTTGGGGGCAATTCGAAAATCGTCACGCTAGATACACATCTGCGAAATGGACGGTGGACATGTTGGCCATTTGAATCTGGCTGATATTGAGTTTGTACCGGGCGCCTTCTATAGTCCCGAATAAAGACATCACCCTGCTAGCCGAGGCTTGAAACGCACATGGAAAACGCGGAATTTGCAGTCATCGTTCCAGTGTACAATCGGGCCATCACGGTTCTCGACGCGCTCGACAGCATTGCCGCGCAATCCTTGCTGCCGCACAAAGTAGTCGTCGTGGACGACGGTTCGACGGACGCAACCGAGCAATCTGTCAACGGATGGGTCAATCAGTCGGCCATCGCGGATCGGTGTCTTGTCATCCGCCAAGAAAATGCCGGCGCGTCTGCCGCACGCAACCGCGGAATCGCCGAGGTTGGCAGCTTGCCATTCGTAGCATTCCTCGATTCGGACGATCTTTGGCCGACGGACTATTTGGAGCGAGTCGCTGCGCGACTGGCAGCACACGAGGATGCGGTCGCCGCCACGTGTGATGAACGCTATGCGTATTGCAACGAGGAAGACCGGGAACTTTTCGGTGATCTGACGGATCGCGACCTCAGCCCGTTGGAAGAGGACGCAACGAATTGGTTGGTCTGCAACGATGGCGGCATTACGCCCGCCACGGTCTTTTCGACCGCGGCGCTCGCGAGCGTTAACGGCTTCGATGAGTCGCTGCTGACCGGCGAAGATTGGGCGATGATGCTGCGAGTGAGTTTACTGGGACGCTGGCTGCACGTGCCTGGTGAAGCGGTCACCGTCCGGCGAGGCATTGCCCGCGAGCGCGGCGAGGAGACGCACTTGGGCGAACGGCTGGCCGACAGCAACATAATTTGGGCGCGAATCCTGGAAGATTTCATCGACAACGCGGGGGGGCACGAAGTCGTCGACAGGCAGCTGTACACACGAGTGCTTGCCAAGCGTTGGTATCGAGCCGGTCGTCGGATGGTCAAGGCTGGCCATATCAAAGAAAGCCGCATCTGTTTTCGCTGTTCATCCCGTTGGCGCACGATTAACAAAGCGTGGCTGCGACTCGCTCAAACCTACTTACCACGGGCGGCCTGAGGCGAAGTCACACCTGGACGTGATGCGAGTTGGGCTTCGGACGGTAATTGACCATAGATCCCGTTTTCCCGCTCATTCTTAAAAACAAGGACAATCGACGACGAGGCAAGTTTGATAAGGGCAAGACGCCACAGATGGCCTGCGTGCCCTAAGGCCACACCGTCGTGGTAAGGAAACTGACGATGAAGATCTCGGTCGGAATCTGCACTTGGAATCGAGCTAGGCTTCTCGATCAAACGCTTGAGCACATGCGTCAACTGAATATCCCCCAGGGGTGCGATTGGGAAGTTGTCGTCGTCAACAACAACTGCACCGACGAGACCGATGACGTGTTGAAAAAGCACCAGCGGACTCTCCCACTACGTCGAGTCTTCGAAGCACAGCCCGGCAAGGCGCACGCCATGAACGCCGCCTTGGAAGCGATCGAAGGCGACTGGATCCTTTGGACCGACGACGACGTGCTTGTTGATCGCGAGTGGATTACGGGACACCTACGAGCCGTGCGTGAATTTCCAGGCGTATCGCTGCTTGGCAGCATCATTGAACCGGAATTTGAAGTGGAGCCGCCCGCCTGGCTGCGAAAGAGCTTTGATCAGATCGAAGGGGCTTACGCTATCCGCCGATTGGGCGACGAACCGATTCGCCTCAGCCAGAACGACGTAAGAACATTGCCGTATGGAGCGAACTTCGCCGTCCGTACCGACGTTCAGAAGGCGCACAAATTCGACGTCACTTTGGGTCGCGCCGGATCGAATATGGTCAGTGGTGAAGAAACGGCCCTGGAGATCGAACTGTTGGAGTCGGGTCATATTGGCTATTGGCATCCCTACTCCAAGATTCGTCACTTCATCCCCAAAGAGCGACTGACTAAGAACTACCTGCGACGCTATTTCTACGGCATTGGCCAGACGTCCGTGATCATGTCGTCGAGCCGAAGCGTTCCGCTCGCCAGGCAACTACGTTACTTTGCCAGCGCCGCCCTCTCAGAATTGAACTATCAATCGCGGCGACCAATCTTGTCGTCACGTGGCCGAGTGCGAATCATGACGCGGACCAGTTTTCGCTGGGGCCGCGCGACGGCCACATGGTCCGCCACCCGCCGAGCCGCGTAATTCTCGCGCTGCCGGGGGCCAAGTTCTTGTCTGCGTGCGGCGGACTTTCGGTGCTAGCTTTTGCCTTACCCCAGTTGGTTGACCGCCGAATTGTCAGCAACCAGCAGACGTTATCGCGTCGCTAGCAGGTGGCACTGCCAGTGCCATCAAACGTCTATTTCTTGGACACTATGGGGCGGTGGCAAATTGGGCTGGTTTCACCTCGCGCGCCCGGCCGAATATCTTCGCTATTTTGGCCATTGTCTCGGCGAGATTCGGCCGATACATAGCCCAAGCAATTGCCTTATTTGGCGGAGAGAATAGTACACAGGCGGTGTCTCATGAAAATCACGGTTGGGATCTGCACTTGGAATCGCGCGGTATTATTGGATGTCACGCTTTCGTCGCTTGCCTGCGTCGAGGTGCCCGCCGATGTCGAATGGAAGGTTGTCGTCATCGACAACAATTCGACGGACGACACCGCTTCGGTGGTCGACAAATACCGCGATCGGCTGCCCATTTCGCGGCTGTTCGTTCGGCAGCAGGGAAAGGCCAACGCGCAGAACGCTATGGTTGAGCGTCTGACGGGAGACTTAGTCCTGTGGACCGACGACGATGTATTGTTCGATCGCGGCTGGCTTACGGCATACGCGGACGCCGCACGACAGAATCCTGACATCGACTTCTTCGGCGGACCGATCACGCCACGATTCCTCGCCCCCCAGCCACGCTGGGTACGTGACGGATGGCGAGAGGTCGCATCAATATTCGGGGAACGCCAACTCGGAGATCAGCCGTTCTATTTCGAACGACGGACCCTACCGTATGGCGCCAACTTCGGGGCGCGGGTCGAGCTTCAGAAACGCTTCGCATTCGACCCCTCGCTAGGTCGTCGCGGTGAGCTCCTCTTAACGGGCGAAGAAACCGATGCCATGCGACAATGGTTGCAATCCGGGTACCGCGGCATCTGGGTTCCTCAAGCGGGCATCGAGCATATGGTGACCGGCGATATGACGACGTTACGCTACCTTGGTCGCCGATCCTTGACCTGTGGCAAATCGCAGAAGCCACAGGGACGCCATGCCTGGCTTCCTGTCCGCACGTTTGCCGCCTTATGGCATGGCTGTCGAGCCTGCAAGTATCAACTCGCTCTTTCTCGCACATCAGCGAAGCATCAAACCGCCAAGTGGGTCCGTTCGCTCATCAAGAGTCGTCGCTGCTGGGGACGCGTGGGAGCTCAATGCAGTGGATTACTTAAGTACGTCTGTCCGCCAATCGTTCGCCGGCTTCAGCGACAGCAGGAACATCCGCGAGTCACAACCGCTATCCACATTCTTCCGCTGGTGCAAAGGCCGCCGAAACGGCGCCCAGCGGTGAGTAAGCAAGCCGCCTAGCTTCCACCCGGACTCTAGCTTCGACCTGCTGCCGCGCTCGCGACTCCTGCAACTCGTCGTATCACGACGCCAAACGCCTGCGCATGCCGGGCTCCGCTGACTTGTCTTCACGGGCCAGCGAGTTATGGCTATGGATCGCGTCGTCGATCATATCCGCCGAGATGCGATACATTCCGCGTGAATGGACCTTTAGGCATCTGCTTCGCCAATCGGCCATTTGCCCCACATAAGCTTCGTAGTCGAGGTCCGCCTGGCAGCTCAGGAATGCGAATGCCACGTCGATCAGTTCCGGCGAAAAGATCTCAATGACTCTCGTCCCCGGATTGCAGAAGATCAGGTTCGCCATCCCCGCGCCATGCTGCCCGATCACAAATTCGGCGTTGCCCAGCAATTGGATCTGTTGCCCCACGGTCAGGTCTTCGAGGAAGACTCGCGCGAACCTACGCTTCTCCAGAAGGCCGACGAACTCTTTCTCATTCGCCAGTCGCCGCGTCCTGGTTTTCGCTCGACTTATGTAAATCCTCGACGGCAATGTCGCAGAGTCCGGGAGATTGCTCAACGGAAGCCGATCGCGCATCGACCGCAGAAACTCCACGCCGCTGGTGGTGAGCCAGTTGTGCTGCGTCACCGACGGCACGACGAGCGTCTTCGCGCGGATGTGTGCAAACCGGCCGGGGCTAATGACCTTCGCCAGGTCGATGCCCGTTAATTCAGCAAGCTGACGATGATACGACCGGTCGAGGTTCAATACGTAGTGGTCGACCTCCACCCCGCTACGATTCAATACATCCAGCCGAGGAAGAATCTGAAATAAGTAGTGCGAGTAGTTGCGGTAACATTGCGACGACAGCACCGCGATCCGCGTTGGCTGATAAGTGGCCCGCGGAATATTGCCGCTACACGTCAAGCGTTGCTTCCCGACGCGGCGAGAATACGCCATGAAGTCCAGCGACAGGTCGCTCAAGATCACGTCGTCCGGGGTCACAATGACGCCGTCCCGACCGACGACTCGCCCCTCGGGTATGGTCAGGACATACGACTCGGGCAGCATGTCTGGCCCGACCGTCTTCCCCGGCGGGCCGCCACCCGGCTCGACGATGTCGACGATGTTGCGCCGCGCCGGCTCGGCCGGGGCAACCGGGCAAAGGCTGGCCTCTGCGCCCGCGGCCGTCGACAACCACTCCCGCACCGTTTGCGAACTGGTCGGCGGACGCTCGGGCAAGAAAAGATTGGCACAGCCCAGGCGTGCCAGTCGGCGAAAATCTCGGCGAATTTCGCGAAGCTTCGAGGTCATCCTTGATTCCATCCGTTGGCCCAAAACCTTTCCGTCCGCATTGTAGGAGCCGGAAGGATTTCGAAGTATATCAATCGAGTCGTGGACGAAGTCGATAGTCACAGTCCCGGTCTCGACCTCTTCGGTGAGCAGCAGACGCCTCGCCATTCGAACAAATGGTGCCCGCCTAGCTTCGAAAGTGCCGTGGGACCGGTCTTTTCGTCGCTCGCCTTCGCTGCGGCGATCATATCGACCTCGGCCGCTACCGGCACTCAGCTGCTCTGCCGAGGTGATGGCGACCTCAGCAGGTTTTGGCTAATCAAATAGCTCCGAGGTGTATCGCACCCACGCGGCGAACGGCATTTCTACAGTAACCCTGAGGTCTATCGTGTCGGAGCAGATTACCCACGCTCGCGTAAGCCTTAGCGTCAGCAACGCTGGCTGAGGAGCCAGCAGTATTGCCCGGTGCGTCCAAGCGGCATTGACAGCCGGCTCCCGCAGCCGATACCCTGCCGCACCCGAAACAGCGCGTCCGAGTTGAATACCTCCTCGATACACGGACATCAGGCGATGGCACACCGCGGGAAACTAGTATACCGACCAGAAATCGATGGGCTCCGGGCGGTGGCGGTGCTAACGATCGTCCTGTACCACGCCGGCATCTGCTTCGCCGGCGGCTTCATCGGCGTTGACGTCTTCTTTGTAATCTCCGGATTTCTCGTCACGTCATTGATCTGGAGAGACCTGGAAGCTGGCAATTTCTCGTTCACTGATTTCTGGGTACGACGAGCCAGGCGAATCGTGCCGGCCCTGGTCGTTGTAACGGTAGCTACATTGATCGCCGGCTGCTTCCTGCTGCTTCCCCAGGACCTGGAAAATCTCGGACAGGCGGCCTCGTCCCAAGCCATCCTCGGCGCCAATTTTCACTACTGCGGCGACTTCGGCTACTTCACCAGCATGGCAGAAGAAAAGCCGCTGCTGCACACCTGGTCGCTAGCCGTCGAGGAGCAGTTTTATCTTCTTGCTCCGTTGTTGTTGTGGGCCTTGGTTCGATTCACCCGAGATGGCGACCGTAAGACGGCGATCAACGTGTTGGTTGTCGTGGGTTTCAGTAGTCTGGCGATGAGCGTCTATGGCGTCGCCCTTTCGTCCGAGATAGGTCGCGGCGAAGGTCGCGCGACGTACTACCTTCTGCACACACGCGCTTGGGAACTGCTACTTGGTTCGCTACTGGCGTTGTTGCCCATCGCAACTTGGTTGACACGTCGCCCACTCAGAGAGTTTCTCTCCGCTGCCGGACTCCTACTGATCCTCGCTCCCGCTTTGCTTTATACGCGGGCGACACCCTTTCCAGGCTGGGCCGCGGTTCCACCTTGCCTGGGCACCGCGCTCATCATTTGGTGTCACGGGGCGGGAACGACAATGATCGGCCGATTGCTGTCGATTCGACCGCTCGTTTTTGTAGGACTAATCTCCTACTCTCTCTACTTGTGGCATTGGCCTCTGTTGGCATTTGGCAAATATCGTTCGCTGGCTCCGCTTGAATGGGGCTACAGCCTATTTCTCGTCATGGTCTCCTTCGCGATTGCCGTCCTTTCCTGGAAGTTCATCGAGACGCCGTTTCGATTGCGACAGCTGGCCACAAGCCGCCGGGCCGTCTTCGCCTGGACGGGCTGGGGAACTGGGACGATCATCGCGGCGAGTTTGCTATTCATGGTAACCAAAGGTATTCCCCAGCGTCTCTCGCCCGCGGCACGCGCCATCGCTGAGGCCAGCGCAGACATGAGTTACATTCACGAGTTGTCGACTGCCGATATTCGCGCCGGCCGGCTCGTGTCGATCGGCGACCGTTCTTCGGGGCTTCGCCCACAGGCATTGGTTTGGGGGGACAGTCACGCCATGGCCGCGTTGGCAGCTTTCGACGCTTTCTTCCAGGAACGAGGCATCGCCGCCCAGGCGGCGACGCACTCTTCGACGGTGCCTGTGAAAGATTGGTATTCCGAGACGCGGTGGGGATTGGGCAAGCACTCGCTCGCGTACAACGAGGCGGTGCTCGCGCACGTTCACGAACAGAAAATCTCCGATGTTTTTTTGGTCGCAGCCTGGCACGGATATACGGCGCACGAGAACTTCGATCGGTTGGCCTTTAATGCGGCGTTGCTCGCGACGGCCCGCGAATTGGTCGACAATGGGGCGAGGCCATGGATTCTGTTGACGGCACCCTTTCATTCATTCGACGTGCCACGCGCTTTGGCGCAACCACTTTCATCACGGGATCATGTTCACTCGCGTTGTAAGACGCCGTCCCAGCAAGCTGGTCTTGGTCCGATGAACTCCGAAACCTTGAAGCAGATCGAGGCCCTTGGCGGCCGTGTCATCGATCCTCGTCCAAGATTCCTCGATCCCACTGGCAAGCGATATGTCGTGGAGATCAATGGCCAGACGCTCTATCGTGATGGTTTTCACTTATCGGCCACGGGCGCTCGGTTGACACTTTTGCCACTACTACGCGACGAAGTGAATCACCAACTCGCCCCGCACCGCGGTGGCATGAGGTGGTCGCAACGGGCAGTCCGTGAACGAGAGTAGTCGCCGGCCGGACAGAATGTCAATCGAAACGACGGTTAATAGAACTCCCCATTGGATCCCAACGCAGTAGATATCATGGGACTACGTCAACGGTGACGGGTTCGCTGAAGGTGGCCTTGCTCCTACTCCCGCCTCCCTCGACAACGAGTTTCATTGGATGTTTAGGCACAACTTCAATGGCGGTTTTCTTGAAGACAAGACCGGAACCCAAATATCGGTCGATGGCATTACATTTACTGGCATTCAGCCCCACTACTACGTGGAGGACACGGGTGACGTCGCTATTGATAAGTTGGTATTCGTCATGAGTGATGGAGGCCAGTTCTCGCAAACGAGTTCTACCTCGGTTTACGGCACCTGGGCAGTTCGTTCGGGCGGTTCGCCGGTCCCCGAGCCGGCGACCTACGTGATGGCTGCATTCGGCCTGCTCGCTCTCGGCTTGTACGGCTGGCGACGGAAGCGAGCCTGAGGCAAGGAAACATTCGCAGGGCATTCTGTGAATGCCGATGTAATAAACCATAAAGCCTTGCCATCACGGCGAGGTTTTTTCATGCGCGAAGGTTCGGCTACCTGCCCCTTGATTTCGCCGCGTCGGTGATGGCGACCGAGGCCGATTCTCGCCACCGCCAAAGTGCCGAGGTGTTGCCGACCTCGGCAGGTTACGGCCTGGGCCATCGCTGCGTGTATGAGGGCGACCTGAGCGGCTTCCGGGTGAGGGAACCGGAATCCAAACCGGACCCCCGGGGGTGTCGTGACGGTACCATACGTATATCCGTCTGTACCGAGGGGCCATTTTTGTTCGTTTTTGGTGGGCTATGAATGTGGTGGTACACCTACGACCCACGAACTGACGTTTACGGCCTAAATGTCAGTTAAGCGGGCAACGAGTAACGGGAGGACCGCCGTAAATGTACGGCGGGGGACGCGGTAAGCGACTGCCGGGGGATGTCCGTAGGGCGAGGGAAAGAGGGCAAAACTTGTCTCTCGCACACGCGCCCGCGAGGCGCTTGTACGAAGCAGCGGAAACGCGAGAATTAGAGAAATTCGGGACGGTCGACCGGGTTGCAAACCGGCGGCTAAGCGGCCTCTGGCGCGATGAGTGCTTTTCGCCTTTCGCATCGTCGCGCTAGGGGGCGGCCCGACCGAAGGAAAGGCGAATTTCTTATGCAACCACAGGAACTGGCAGCGATCCGTCCACATCTTGAGCGCGCGGTTGATGACATTGACTACTTTTTGGAAGAGAACAACAAGCGAGAGAACGCTAGGGAGGAAGCGGACAAACGGTACCGCTTGTTGGATGCCGGTTGGACGCCTCCAGGGGGGCTGAGAAAGCCCCCTCGTCTGACAAATACACAATACATGGCTCTTGTTTACGCCACGAAGCTGAGACGAAAGAGACGACCAGACGAACCGCTCGACGAGCGGCAAGGGAAACCGCTTACTGACAAAGAACGAGAGGGGATTCTCGCCGACTTGGAACTGGAGGAAGTGGAGGTGCCAACTAGCGATGCAGGGCAAGAAGCCTTCGCGTTCTGGGCTCGCGGCGGATGGCTGGAATCGTCACGCCAAGCGGCTGTCCGTCTCCGAAAGGCGGGAGAGGCTCTTGTGGCGGATGAAATCGACGAGGCGCTGAGGCCGTTAATCCACGAGCCTGGAGATGCGGCAGAGCGATCATGTGATCCTGGGGCCACGCGCAAGACGGCCGAGTACGTGAGAACGATCCTGGCCTCGTGCCTTGCACCCGTGGTGCCTGATTTGCCGACTGGTTTCTTGGGCGGGAAAGACCTTGCCGACGCTCTGGGTGTTGATCCTACCCGACGAGACGCATTCCTCAAGCAATTGGAGCGGAAGCGAATCAAGCTTGGCGATGACAAATGGATCGAGGTTAGCGATCCTGTTCCCAACAGTCCGAAGTATCTTTGTCGCGCGGACTTTCAGGGGATTCGTGACTTGGCAAAAGAGTACGAGAGGTCGAACGCTGACTGACGGTTGTCAGCCCAATGTCGGCCCAAAACTTTTCTACGCGTTGCACTGCCGAAAAACGCGAATCTGTACGGCCTGACATTTGTCGGGCCACCGTCGCTCCCAAATTGACCACAGTGTCGCTATGTCATTTTGCTCCACATGCAAGCCGCACTTCGCGGCGAGCGTCATACGGAGCAATCGACGATGGAAACGCAATCTGTTGAATCCCTAGCCCTGCGGCCTCGTGACGCGGCGACCGCGCTAGGCATATCACCCCGGACCCTTTGGGGGCTGACTGCCCCGAGAGGCCCGATTCCTTGCCTTCGGATTGGTCACGGCAAACGGCAATCCGTGCTGTATCCCGTGGCCGAACTGCAAGCTTGGCTGAGCCGGCAGGCAGAAGCCGAGAAAGGAGGGGGTCGCGATGAGCGTGCGTAAGAAAGGCCCTAAGCGTGGCGACAAAAAGAGGACGCCAAAAAACGGCAAGCAAGGTGTGCCGCGCGCCAAGCGGAACGGGAAACGTGTGGAGGAATTCGATCATGATCATGACTCCATTCTGACCGTCGCTCTCATTGAAATCCGTCCCAGCCCCGAAAACGACGCGATTTACGGGGTCATCGATCCGACCGACCAGGAAATCATCGAGTTGGCTCAGAGCATCACCGAACACGGCCTGCGCGAGCCACTGACGGTCACCGCGGACGGGTACATTCTCAGCGGCCACCGGCGATACGCCGCCTCAAAATTGGCGAAATTGAGTATGTTCCAATTCGTCGGGTCTCGATGCGTCGCGACGACGATATCGACCGATTTGTCGTGCTGCTGCGCGAACACAATCGACAGCGCGACAAGAGTTTGGCCGTCAAGCTGCGCGAAGAACTGATTAACGCGAATCCGACCGAATCACATCGCGCGCTGAGCGAATATCGCGACAGTCTTTCGGTCGTCGAGGCCGAGCCATTCCAGATTCGTGGTAGGAAACGGCGGGCAGCAATCAGTCGTGCTAAGCAACCCATGCTTGCGGCGATTCTCAAGGTCATCAAGGATCGGCGGAAATTCTGGCCGTTGTTCGACCGCGCGATTCATTACGCCCTGCTGAACAACCCGCCATTGATCCACGCGAGTAAACCGCAGTCTCGCTACGCAAATACGAAGAATTCATACCGAGCGCTGGTTGACTTGTTGACGCGGGCGCGGCTCACCGGAGAGTTGCCTTTCAAGGCAATCGCCGATGCAACGCGGCCTGTGACGACGTGGAGCGTATATCCCGGTCCGCGCCGTTTCGTTCGCACAGAACTCGACAATTTTCTGAAAGGATACTATCGCGATTTGATGCAGTCGCAGCCGCACCACATCGAACTCATTTGTGAAAAAAACACGGTGGAACCGATCCTGCGGAGCGTGGCCGGCGCATTCACCATACCGCTTACCAGTGGACGCGGGTACTGCAGCCTGCCCCCGCGGCATGCAATCGCGCAGCGTTACCTTAAGTCGGGCAAGGACAAGCTGATTCTCGTATTCGTTTCGGACTTCGACCCGGACGGAGATGAGATCGCTCATTCGTTTGCGCGGTCGATGCGAGATGACTTCGGAATCGAAGATGTCCATCCGATCAAAGCCGCGCTGACGAGCGAGCAAGTGGAGGAATACGATCTGCTGCCAGTCATGACCGCGAAGGAAAAATCAACCAACTACCGACGATTCGTGGAGCAGCATGGTAGTAATGCGGTCTTTGAATTGGAAGCGTTGGACCCGGTTGACCTGCAATCCATCGTCACCGAAGCGATTGAATCCGTCCTCGACTCTGATTTGTACAACGCCGAAGTCGACGCCGAGGCGGACGATGCCGTTTTCCTCGACGGCGTGCGCAATACGACACACGACGCGCTGCGTGACATGCAGTGGGAAGGGGATGAAGAATGATCCTCGACGTACCCCACGGGACACACCCGACTAATGACAAAGTGGCTATCTTACTGGCTGAGTTGCAGGCAGCCACGGCAACCACGACCGAACGGAGGGACGGATTCTGGATCTCGATGCACTCAAGGCAATGGCGGGAAATCCTTGGTTCGCGCTACAAAGCAGCGATCCACGAAGCCGTCAACGCTGGCTACATCGAAGTGAATGACCGATATTCCGTCGGCCGATTCTGCAAGAGTTATCGGCTAGCGAAGCGTTACCGACAACCGAAAACCGAACCGTACGCTCTGTGCTGTACTCGTTCCACCATATCGAGAATTCGCATCGACGAGACCGATGACGTTGGGCAATTGCTGGTGGAGCAATTCGCGCGGGTTCGGCTGACGGGATCGGTGAACGGTTGGGACGGATACTGCGCAGCCCAAATCCGGCGTGGATTGTTTTACGCCACACGCTGCCAGTACGGACGGTTTCACTCTACGTTCACTGGATTGAAACGAGCAGTACGGAGTCGATTGAGCGTGGACGGTGAACGGCTATTCGAGTTAGACATTGCAAACTGCCAGCCACTCATCTTGGGCCTAATAGCCACACACAACAACAACAGACACAACCCACAAACCCAACCCACCACCACAACAACTAACCGCCAAACCAACCCCTATTCCATATGTGGCGCATTCTTGACTGATCAAAATCTCAAAAATTACATCGAACTGTGCGAGCGTGGCGAACTGTACGAGTGCCTGGAGCGGCGTTGCCGTGGCTGGCTGACGCTGCGCGATTGTATCCCGTCGGATCGGTGGCACCGATACGCGACAGACCGACCATTGACGCGTAAGGACGTGAAACGACAGTTCCTGGTCATGCTGTTCGCCGACGTTGCCACCACCACGCGAATGCCGTTGTTTGATGTTGTAGGGACCGAATGGCCAGCACTGGCGGATTACATCCTCGACGCCAAGAGCGACTGCTACCAGAACTTGGCCCGCGACTGCCAGCGATTGGAGTCACGACTAATGATCGATGGAGCGGCAGGGTCGCTACTGACCGATCCGTCGATCCCAATCGTCACGATTCACGACGCGATCCTGACGACCGCAGAGCACCTGCCCGCTGTCGAGGCGGCAGTCGTCGCCGAGTTTGGCCGGCTGGGCGTGACGCCGAAAATAAAACCGCCCGATACTGGACATAAGGGGCAGTATCACGTGTGATTCCCACATGGCAAAGAAACGACCTAAGCAACTGACCGACCAACTGCGGCAAGCAATCGACGAATGCGGGCTGTCGCGATACGAAATCGCCAAGCAAACCGGTATTGACGAAAGCGCACTGGCGAAGTTCTACAACGGGCATCGCGGCCTTTCGATGGAAGCGATGAATGCCCTGGGCGAACTCCTTGAACTACGAATCACATTGCATTTAGGAGAGAATCAAATGAGCAAGTACTGGCTTGTAGGTGCATCCTGGGGCGGAACCGAACACCAAGATAAGAAGTGGATCGAGCAAGGGATCTGGATGCTGGGTTGGAAGAAGGGGCACCAGCCCGAGAAAGCCGCTGGAATGAAACCTGAGCATCGTATCGCCATCAAGAGAATGAAAGGCAAAGGACAAACCGGAATCAGGATCATGCATCTTGGAATTATCAAGGGAGTGATATTCGAAACGGATCGGGTAATTTGCACCGTCAATTGGGTTGCGACAAATCTGAAGCGAGACATCGCGGAAAGTCGTGGCTGCTTTCAATCAATCCATGGTCCGTTTGATCACGATGAATGGATTCAGGAGGTTTTCTGCCTATAGGCAAGTCAAAAAAGCTTTGTACGAGTCCGACAAGAAAGGAAAGCGACGGATGGCAGGTGTTCAACGACAAAAGGACAGCAAGGGCAAATGGCGCTATCGGATTCAGTTTTACGATCCGGCCGGCAAGCGGCATTCGATCTGGCTTGGCCGGATTAGTAACAGTCACGCCAGTGACGTAGCGAGCCATATTGAGAATTTGGTTGACGCTGCCAAACATGGCACCACGATTCCCGCAAAGACGCAGGTCTGGCTTCAGGATGAAGCAACGGACAAGGTGGTAGAACGCTTGTCAAAGGTGGGACTCTGCCGTCCTCGCGAGCGCAGTACGCTCGGAGCATTCATCGAGTCGTATATTCAGAGCCGGGAGGACGTGAGCGAGAGCACGGTGCGCAACTTCAACAACAGCCGGCAGAAGTTGGTTGACTACTTTGAGGCCGAGAAGCCGCTACACGACGTCACGACGGGGGAAGCCGACGATTGGCGGCAATGGCTTGTCAACCAAAAGTACAGCGAGGCGACGATCAGCAAAGCTGTGAAGCACGCCAAGCACTTCCTTCTGATGGCCAAGCGCAAGGGATTGGTGCGGTCGAATCCATTCCACCACCTGAGAGCCGGCGGCGAGGAAAACGAGAGCCGCAAGCGGTTCATTGAACAGCACACGATTGACCGGGCCATTGAGTGTGCCCCGGATATCCAGTGGAAGTTGATTATCGCCCTGGCTCGGTACGGCGGTCTTCGTTGCCCCAGCGAAGTCTTGGCGTTGACGTGGGCCGATGTTGATTGGGAACAGGCACGCATTACGGTTCCGTCACCCAAGACGACGAAACTTGGCAAGGCGTATCGTGTCACTCCGCTCTTTCCCGAATTGCGCCCACTGCTGGAGCGAGCGTTCGAGGAAGCGGAAGAAGGGGCCTTGTACGTCATCACGAAGTATCGCCAACGGAATGCGAATCTTCGGACGCAGTTTGAGAGGATTCTGAAACGGGCCGGGATCGAGCCGTGGGAGCGGCTGTTTCAGAACCTCAGGGCCTCACGCGAGACGGAACTTGCCAACGAGTTTCCGTTGCATGTCGTTACCGCTTGGCTCGGCAACAGCGAGAAGGTCGCCAGCAAACACTACCTGCAAGTGACCGATTCCCACTTCGAGCAAGCCCAGCGTGCCAAAACCGGCGCTACAACGTGTCACAACGTGCCAAAACCAGCGCCGCAGAATTCAGCGGCCAGTCGCACGGACTCGCAGGAAACAAAGAAACCATCGGGAGTTACGACGCAAGCCGTTGGCCTCCCGATGGTTACTGAAACCGCAATAGCACCCCCTAGGGGAGTCGAACCCCTGTCTTTGGACTGAGAATCCAATGTCCTGGGCCACTAGACGAAGGGGGCGTGCTGGGCGAGTGATGATACTCCGCTCGCTCTGTGGTGCGAATTGCAGCCAGCAGAAGAGACACTCATTGCGGCTGAAACGTTCACGGCGTAGCCGCCAAGTTCACAACCGCTTAGTAATCCATCGGTCTGACCGATTCGCGAACGTTAGTTTTTAGCGAAGTGAGGGGGCGATTGTCAATCGGCGCCAAGTCCTTGCCCGCGGGGCAGATTGTGGCGAAGTAGTTCGACTGGTGGGGGTGGTTCAACCTGTGGGATCAGCGGGCAATTTCTGCCTGGTTGCGGCTATTCGCTGCTCTCGCTCAAAACTCGCTCCAGCCAAGCGTCGATCTCCGCGTTGTTGCTTCCCTCCACCTCGCGACGATGCAATCGCATGATCTGGGCGACGCGGCGTGCCATGGCCGGATCGAACTTGGCCAACCGCTTGAGGCCGGTCGGCTCCCCTGCCCCACCCTGCATCAGTTTGGCCAGTGGGGCGGCCGCCGCTGCTCGATCTTCGCGAATCACTTGGACCACGTACTGGCCGGCCTGACCGTAAGCCCTGAAATCGCGATCACCGCGCTGGGCGAACTCGTCGAAGATCGCTTCTGCTTCGGCCAGACGGTTCTCTTCCAGGTAACGGCTAGCCAGCTGTTTGTCGGCAAGCACAACGTAGTGCTGATTCTCTGGGAAGTGCTCCTCGACGGCCAGCATGGCTGTTTCTGTGTCCGCTTGTAAGGCAAACAAATATTGAGTGCGGGCGTTGGCCATACGTTCGACCTGGTTGTCTGCCGCGGGTTGGACTTCGAGCAGAGATGGTTCGTCTGACGGCCACGCCAGGAGCCCGCCGACGATCAACCCGCTGACCGCGGCGAGGAGAAAGAATGGGTGGCGATAGAACGGCTGCTCATCCTGCTCTTGTTGCATGACTAGTGCGAGATGTTGCGTTGCCGCCTGACGGGCTTTCGCCAAGGCAATAGCCTCGGCGGTATTCGCATTGTCAAGCGACTGCGTGGCGGCCGTTTGTATGGGAGGACGCGTCGTGTCCGGCTGTTCTTGGTTGAGCGAGCGAAGGCCACGCAACAGCGCCGCACCGTTTGCCTGGCGTTCGGCAGGATTCTTGGCGAGCATCTGGTGGACGATGCGGCAGAGATCGATTGGCAGGTCGGGGCGCAGAGTTTCCAGTCTCGGCGGCGGCGATTTTACGTGTTGCACCGCAACGCTGAGCGCCGTCTCGCCCTCAAACGGTGGGCGGCCGCTGAGCATCTCAAAACAGGTTGCCCCGAACGAGTAGATGTCGCTTCGCGTGTCGAGCGGTCTCCCTTCCGCCTGCTCCGGGCTCATGTAAAGCGGGGAACCCATCGTGATGCCGATCTGGGTTAGCTTTTGCTTTTCACTCCCTTCGGAAACGCGGGCCAGGCCAAAGTCGGCAACCTTTACTTCGCCGCTCGTCGAGAGCATGAGGTTGTCAGGCTTGATGTCGCGGTGGACGATGCCCTGTTCGTTCGCCTTGTCGAGCGCGACGGCCACCTGTCGCATGATGTTGACGGCGTCCTCGACGGGAAGCGTTCCTTTGCGACGCAAGAGCTCGGCGAGATTTTGTCCCGATACGTACTCTTGGGCGATGAAGTGAACCCCGTCGAGACAGCCGACTTCGTAGATCTGCACGATCGAACCATGCACTAGAGATGCGGCGGCACGAGCTTCCAGTTCAAAGCGCTGCAAGTAGGTGGCGTCGGTGGCGAGTTCCGCACGGAGCACCTTGAGCGCGACCTTGCGGCCGAGCGACAGCTGCTGTGCAAGATAGACCTCGGCCATGGCACCGGAGCCAAGTTGGTGCAGTACTTCGTAGTCGCCCAGTTGTCGACCGGTTAAGTCGACACGGCGAGGTCCATTCTGCGATCCAGGATCTGGTGCTTCTGGCATGAGACACGATTAGGGGCTCGGATGACCGACCAACGCCGGCAACGGGCGCGTGCGCAGGTATTGCAACTGTTAATTATAAGGTGAGGGTGTCAGCCGATCAGCGGCAGATGTTATTTGGCCTTTCAAATTCGCGTTGGCAGGAACGCGCAGCGGCCATTAGGCGTTAGATACGGCCCTTGAGCCAGTACCACAGGAGGCCGAGGTATTCGTGGAATGCAGCTTGGTTGTAGGCCGCGTCCTGAGGGTTGGGGAGAAAAGCGTCCAGCTCCCAGCGAAAGTCAGTCGCCCGATAGCCACAACCAACCGGTACGACTTCGATTCCTTGCTTGCGAAAGCAGAGCGTGCTGCGATGCAAGTGGGTGGCATCCGTCACCAGGGCGATTCGATTGAGACCTTTTTCTTTAAGCAGGCGGCAAGACTCGACGGCGTTCTCGTAGGTGGTGCGAGAGTTCGACTCGATCAGCAGGTGCTTGTCGTCGATGCCGAATCGCTCACGGAACAGGTCCGCCATGGCGTCAGCCAGCGTGGGGCCCAGCCGATTAGGATCGACCTTGCCGCCGGAGAGTACGACCGGGATTGGCTCGCCTGCCTCAAATAACTCGGCACCGCGGATACAGCGGGTCACGCTACGTTCGCCCAGCACGGCGGTGGGACGAATTGCGTCGGGAGGATAAATGCCGGCAGAAAGAATGACAATCGCGTCGACGTTCTCTGGCCGCTCCGTTGTCGGAGGGTAATCCCATTCCAGTGAGCCGAGCAGGAAGTAGGTGACCGCTGGTGTGCTTCCCAAATACAGCACGGCGATGGAGACCGCGAACAGTCTTTTGCGACGGCGGCCTACCTCACCCCTTCTCCATAGCGAGAACACGAGCAGGCCGAGCACGAAGATTAGCAAGAAGTACGGCTGCAGTAGCAAGTTGATGATTTGGTACATGCGAGCAAAACCTTAATGCGTTCTAGTGCTCTGATTTTCGGCAGGCCGACTGTTTTTCAGGAAGTGGTTGGGCCGTCGAGTCGTTCGTCAATCCATTCCGGTGAGACGAATCGCCTGAGCAGAACCCGCATACTTGACTCGATGGCTCGAAGTGTTTCTCCCGATACCTCTCGATCCACGGGTTCGTCGGGAGCCGGGTTGTCACCTTCGGTCACTGTGGCCGTCGGCTGCTCATGCCGCCATTGTTCAAATCCATGCCAGCGGAGCGTTACCTTCCAATCATACCTGGTAGCACTGGTATTGATTCGTTCGGCGATCCGCAGTCCCCAAATCGTGCCAAAATCGTCACGGAAATCGAGCCACAGCCGAGACAGGTCTGCGAGCCGGCCGGTATCTCCACTTCTGTTGTCTGCCGTCGGCTGGCTGCGTCCGAGCGAACTTAGGTGAACCGACGCGATCGCGGTCGCCAGCAGTCCGAGCACGATCGGCCCACGCAGGCCTTCGGTGTTGAGTTGCCCAAGATGCTCTGATTCAAACCACGTGGAAATAAGCGGCAGGAACTCCCCAATGGCGAGGAATTGAGCCACTGTCGCGAGCATGCCTGCCATCCAGTACCGCGTAGGCAGCGTGTTCACCAACCCGATCACGAGCAGGATGACCAGGAACCAGGACCAGATCGTATCGACTTCGAGTTTGCCGCCGGCGAAGTAGAGCGATGAGAACACAGGCACCATCAGCGTCGCCCAAAGCGAACTGACGATCAGTTGCCAGCCGCGATCTTGCGGTCGCTTGGCTCCCAGTAGAGCGATGATCGGGCAGAACGTTGCCACGGCCGCCGCGTATTGCAGCAGCGAAATGCCGCGGTCATCGCCAGGCGAAAGCGAGGCTAACGTCCCGATTTCCACCATCGCGAGCAAGATGATTGCCGCCACGGCCCAGCACCACGGGGCACGCAGTGTCGTGCCACGCAGGCGGCCACTTCTCCAGAGTAGACCGGTCAGTGCCAGAACGCCTGCCATGGCCGCAAGTGTGATGGGCATGGTGTATGTCGGCTCCGACGCGACCGAGGCATCCCACGGCAGACTGTCGGATGGCGACGCCAGCAAAGACGCGGCGGGCATAATCGTCAGAGTCGTTACGTTCGGCATACGGGAAAAGGCTCTGACGCGGTGCGGAGTTCTTCGTTCTGGCAGTACTTGTTTGCCCTGGCAGCAGCCGGGGAGTCGCCAGGCGGTTCAGTTGGGATACGTGGTCCGATTGTGCCGGCTGCGGAGCCCTGGGGATGTTGGAAAAAAGTACCGGTTGCGTTTGCTCGACACCCAGGTAGGGGCCATGTTTCAAAAGTACCACGTCGGCAACACCACCGCGGTAACCAACCCGCGAGTCATGTGGATCAGGTTTCCACCTTACCAGGTTCCTTGCTGACGTTGGTTCTAATAACTGGGCGGTTCTAACAACGGGACTGCCGTAATGAGGTCCATTAAGTGTGCCCCTTTTGTGGCGACAGGAACAGTACCCCGCAAACTAGAGCGTGGGCAGCGAACGACTTGCCCCGCGACGATTTCGAAACAGGAGACTTTCAATGAGACACATGATGACCGCGATTGTCGCGACCGTTTTTGCTATCGGACTTGCCTGTACCCCCTGCATGGCAGGTGGTTTGTTCGCTGGCGACGAGAACATGCACGTCCAGGGCCACCCGTACGAGTCGTCGAGCTACCACAAGGCGTTCTTTGGTGCCGCCAGCTTTGAGACACTGCCGGTTCACTACAGCCGTCCCGGCTACGTTCACGGCTACTTCCGGACCGGCTACGCCGGCCACAGTTGCTGCGGGCATTACGGATATCCCCGCTATGGTTACGGTTATCGCGGACATAGCTGCTGCGGGCACCGTGGATACGCCCATGGTGGTTGCGGATGCAAGCATGGCTGCGGATCGTTCTTCGGCAAGTACAAGCGTCACTTCAACTGGGGACATGGTTGCTGTGGCCACCAGGTGTCGGATTGTGGTTGTCAGCAGGACGCCTGTGGCTGCGAGCAGGGCTGCTGCCACAAGCCTTGTTGCCTCAAGTCGCTATTCAACTTTGGTTGGCTGAAGAAGGGTTGCGGATGCGGCTGCTCCGCCGACACCTGCGATAGCTGCGGCTGTGGCGAAAGCCACGACGTGAGCTTCCCGGAAGCTGCTGAAGAGGTGATGCCGGAACCGGTTGAAGAGACCAAGGAAGAAGACGCCGCTCCCGTGTTGCCGCCGCAATCGTCGGCCCAGTTCCGTAGCGTCTTGCCGCCGGTTAGTGCGGTGCTGCCGACGAGCCTGTTCGCCTTCCCTTTCTAGGTCGAAGGCAACGCACGAGAAAAACTCGAATCGCGACTACCGCCGGGCCTACTGGGGAGTGTGGACCGGAAGTGGAAGCGAATCGAGCCTACGAACGGGCGGGTCCAAATTGGGCCCGCCCGTTTTTTTCAGTGGCGCTCTTTTTTTGAGATTGGCATAACGACGGGCTCCAGCTCCCGAAGCTTTGGATTCGGCCCCCGTCTTGGACTGATAGCGACGTCAGCGTTTGCCCGATCGTTAGAGTTTAGCGGCCTACGGGCCTGCGGATTTCCGCATCAGGGGAGATGTTCACGAAGTTCCGCTAGAGCCGGTCGCGAGGGCAGGACGATATTAATCCTACAAAGGCTGCCACCGAGGACGGGGTCGCGCAAACCCCGGCTTCAGGATAGAGGTCATGGCAAGAACGATGGAACGACTTGTCATGGCCTTTTTTATGCGCTAACGCGGGCCTTTTTTATGCGCTGAGCCGGGCCTTCTCGCATCGCCAGACTCTCATAATCGCATGTCAGAACAGAGTGGTCGTGAAGCGACTACTTCGCGATGCGACGCCGAGGCGATACGCCAGCTGCATTGCTTCGCGAAGGCGTGCGGCGTTTGAGGCCGTACTTCTTCATGCGACGCATCAGCAACCGGTAGTCGATCTTCAGCAGTCGGGCCGCTGCACTCTGGTTGTAGCCGGTCAGGTCCAGCGTACGGGCCAGGTGCTCACGCTCGTTTTCTTCCAGCGTCGGCCAGTCGCTCGGATAGCCGTCGACATTGGTGCTCAGGTGATGTGGTTCCAAGTCACCATCAGCGGCTGCGAAATCAAGCGTCTCCTCGTTCAGGAGTTCGACTCCCTGAGTGCTCTGCGGAATGAACTCGGGGCCAATTTCCTGACCTTCGCTCATCACGATGGAACGCTCGATGATGTTCTGTAGCTGGCGGACGTTACCAGGCCAGTCGCACGACTTGACCGCTTGAATCGCTGCCGGCGAAAGATGCTTGGCCGGAAGTCCACGCTCATCGGCAAATTGCTCGATGAAGTGGTTAGCCAACGGAAGAATATCGTCGCGACGATCCTTCAGGGCCTTCATGTCGACGGAAATAACGTCGAGCCGGTAGAAGAGATCCATACGGAAGCGGCCAGCCTTCACTTCGGCGGCCAGATCGCGATTTGTAGCGGCAATGATCCGCACGTCGATCGGTTCCGAATCGTGGCTTCCGACAGGTGTGACCTGTCGCTGTTGAATCACGCGCAGGAGATTGGATTGCAATTCGAGATCGAGTTCGCCGACTTCGTCGAGGAAAATCGTGCCGCCATTGGCTGCTCGGAACATACCGAGTGAAGAACCCACTGCACCGGTGAAAGCGCCTTTGACATGCCCGAAAAGCTGGGCTGAAAAGAGGCTGCCGGGAACCGACGCACAATCGACCGGAATGAAGGGGCCGGTCGCTCGCGGACTCTGGTCGTGGATCGACCGGGCAATCAGTTCTTTGCCCGTTCCGCTCGGTCCTGTAACGAGGACACTGGAAGTGTGAGGAGCGATTCTCGCGATGGTTTCGCGGATCTGCTTCGTCCAATACGATTTACCGACGATCGACGTCACTGGCATCTCCTCTATGAAATGACCGCCATTACTGTTGAAATAGCGGTTGCTGGTATTGGCTCTACCTCGGCGTTTCGCTGGAAATTCTCAGCTACTGAGTAATTCGCGGCCGCCTTAGGTAAAGCTCGCTAGTGCTCAGCAACGTGCTTTATCCTATTTGAATGCTGTAACCGTCGCAAGTAATTGGTGGAAAATAACCCATTTTCTTGCTCCAGCTGGATTTGACGTTGCTGAGCGGCCGCTAGAGCAGGATGTTTGCGGCCACTTCTGGAACGATAAGTGGCTAGTGGTTAACATGTTGCGTTGATGGCTGAGTGCGTGATCGAACTGCCATATGGCTGGTTTCGTATCGCACTAGGGACTAGCAATACTCGCAAATAACGCATCAGCCTGTCCTTGAACGACCATTTTCTAGCTGAGAACTGAACATTGCTGACAGGCCCTATTCTCACCCGTGAAGCAGTGACGGCCCCCCGGCGGTTTCGTCATTACGTGGCTCGTGGGACGTACGTGGCGGCGCTGTTGGTGTTGATGTGCACGGCCTGGTTGGTGCTGACCGGTAGCCAGGAAATCAGCACGCTCGGTGATCTGGCTCGGTTTGCGATCTTTCTCTTTCAGATGCTCAGCCCTCTGCAGCTAATTCTGGCCCTTTTCGTTTCGGCCCTTTGTGCGGCCAGCTCGGTGAGCCGGGAGAAAGACCGGGGCACGCTGATTCTGCTGCTGACGACGGACCTGCGAAATCATGAGCTGGTGTTGGGTAAGCTCTCGGCGAGCATGTTGACCGTAATGGTGTTGCTCGTGGCGGCGCTACCATTGTTCTTGTTGTTGACGTTGTTGGGCGGGATCGAATTGCACCAAGTGATGGGCATGTTTTTCGTCACCGTCATATCGGCATTAGCGGCGGGAAGCGTGGGCGCCACGATCGCCCTGTGGCGTGACAAGACTTTTCAGACGTTGGCGCTCACCGTGATGCTGCTGACCACTTGGCTCGGCGGCTGGGAAGCGGTCGTCTATTCCTTCGGCGATAAAGTGGTAGCAGGCGAAACGATCGCATCTTGGGCAACGGTTTTTAGTCCCTGGCAAGCGTTGCTGGTGGCGACGCGACCCACACTCGACGGTGGCGGTAGCTGGTTTGCGTTCGTCGGGCCCTTGAAAGAGTTCCTGTTGTTCTCCGTTGGTTTGATCGCCGCACTGAACCTATTGGCAACTGTGCGGATCCGGCGGTGGCATCCATCGCGAGCGATTCGAAGTGGCAGTGGACCGGAGGATGTCGAGAGCATTCTCGATGAGACGCCAGAGACGGAGCCGGTTGCTGCGGCGCCGTTGCCCTCGCGGCCGGTGTGGCGAAATCCGGTTTCCTGGCGAGAAATTCGAACGAAAGCCTACGGTCGGCGAATCTTGATCATTCGTTTGGTCTACGTGGCGTTGTTTGGTGCCGCAGCGGCCGCCATTCTTTCTGCGGAAAGTTTCTCGCAGTCAGGTGGGACTTGGACTCTGTTGCCCATTCTGTTCTTTGTCAGTCTGGTGTTGATCAATGCTCAAGCGGTAACGGCCCTGTCGACGGAACGCGATGGGCGGACGCTTGACCTGTTGCTCTCAACAGAACTGTCGCCCAAGCAGATCGTTTTCGGCAAACTAGGCGGCACGCTCTACAATACCATTGAGATGGTTCTGCTGCCGCTACTGCTTTGCGTGGCTCTATGGCAGGCCGGCATGATTAGCGGTCAGAATGCGATTTACATCGCCGCGGGACTAGTGGTGATGGACTTGTTCGCTGCGGTGCTCGGAATTCATTGCGGACTGATTCATCATCACACGGGGATCGCACTGGCGACAAGTCTGGGGACAGTGTTCTTCTTGTTTCTGGGCGTCGGTGTCTGTATGCGAATTATGGTTGCCTTCAGCGGTTCGTTTGAGACGCAGTTGGCACCGTTCTTGGCATTCATTCTTGGTGGCGGTGTGGGGCTCTATATTTCGCTGGGGGCCAGGAATGCCTCGCGGGCGATCTTTTGGGCTTCCTTCCTTTGTCCGTTCTTAACGTTCTGGGCGATTACGAGCTTCTTTCAGCAGCAGACCTTGGGCGTTTTCTTGGTGACGACCACGGCTTACGGATTCGCGACGCTGTCGATGCTCATTCCCGCCATTTCGGAATTTGACGTGGCAACCGGACGAAGCGAAAAAGACTAGCTAGATGGGCGGAACGAGAAGGCAAATAAACCTCTCGCTATGCCAAAGTCGCCACTTCGCCAATTCTCGTAGGCGGCAGTAGACGGTAAGGTATATTTGAAAGACGGGCGGAGAAGTGATACCGCGGGCAAATGCTGCCTGCTGTTGTCGCGAAGGAAACGGACGTCCGTAGGATCACAAGCATTCGGTTGACGCGGAGTTCTCAGTGAACGTGCTTTTCCAGGAGATGCCATGGCTGCTTCCCGCTATGGCCTGCCTGGTTTTGTCTTCCGGCTTCTTCTCGGCCAGCGAAGCTGCGTTGTTCATGCTCAATGCGCAGGATCGCCGTCAATTGGCGATCGGCAGCCGAGCGGATCAGATTGCGGCGCGTTTACTTAGAGATCCCGATCGCTTGTTGACGGCGGTTCTGTTCTGGAATCTGCTGATCAACATCACATACTTCGCATTGGTATCGATCGCCTGTTTGCGATTGGAAGCTAATGCGGCTGCAACCGATGCCGGGGTGTTCGCGTTTGTCGCCTTGATGGCGATCATTCTGTTCAGCGAGATGCTGCCGAAATCGATCGGCCTGATCTTGTCTCGGCGGCTGACGCGACTCGTAGCGGTACCGGTGGCAGCATCCGTGCGACTGATTGGTCCGCTATTGCCGGTCTTTCGTGTTGCCAACCTACTGTCGCTGCGCGTCCTCTGGCCGAGGTTCAAGCCGGAGCCATATCTCGAAGTTACCGACCTGGAACGAGCTGTAGAACTTTCTACGACGGACGTCTCGATCCTCGAGCAGGAGCGGGCGGTGTTGCAGAACATCGTTTCACTCTCGGAGATGCGGGCCGATGAGTTGATGCGGCCGCGTACCCGATTCATGACCTTCTCGCCGCCCGTCTCGCTCGACGACCTGGCCGGTCAAAAGCCACCGAGTGGCTACATTCTGGTGACCGAGCATGACAGCGAAGAGGTTGCCGGAGCGATACCGCTCAAGCAGCTCTACTCGATTCCCGGCAAGCAGATTGAGCACCACGCGGAAAAGGTGATTTACGTGCCGTGGTGTGCGACGGTCGGCGACACGTTTGACCAGATGCGAGCCCGGGACCGTAACGTGGCGGCTGTGGTCAACGAGCATGGCGAAACGATTGGTATCCTCACGCGAGATGACATTCTCGACACCATCTTTTCCGTCGAGGTCAGCCGCAGCGAGCGACTGCTGAAGCAGTCACCGATTCAGCCGGCAGATGACGGTACCTGGCGCGTGACCGGTATGACGACGATTCGCCGGCTCAGCCGCGAGGTCGAGGCTTCTCTTCCGGAAACCAACAACATCACGGTGGCCGGTGTGGTCCAGGAGTCATTGGGGCGACTTCCGGCTGCCGGCGATCGATGTACCTGGGGACCATTCGAATTCGAAGTTCTCGAAGTGCCCGACCAGGGGCACCTCGTGCTCAAGATGCGTCGCATTGGGCGATCGGAGGACGCATCATGATTTGGGTGATCCTCCTCTTGTTCTTGGTTGGCCTGTTTCTCAGCGCCCTGTTTAGTGGCAGCGAGATGGGGCTCTATCGCGTGCCACGCGTCCGTCTGTTGATCGACGCGATGGGAGGCGACCGTATTTCGCGAGGACTGTTGTGGTTGACGGGACGACCGTCGCTATTCGTGGCGACGACGTTGGTAGGCAATAACTTGGCGAACTACTTTACGTCACTCGCCATCGTGATGGGCGTACACTATGTCTTGGTCGACTCGGGGGCGTGGGCCGAGATCGTGGCTCCCATTGCTTTGGCCCCTGTGCTCTTTGTCTATGGGGAGCATTTGCCGAAAACACTGTTCTACAAAGCACCCAATCGTCTGCTGCGACTGGCGGCACCCGTGTTCGGCTTGTGCACGATCTTGTTCTTGCCGGTGAGTGCGCTGCTGTGGGTTGTGAGTAAATTCTTGGAGTGGGCACTCGGCGAATCGCCGCAAAGAATGCAACGCCGGCTGGCCCGTAAAGAACTAACCCGCGTGCTTGATGAAGGACACGAAGTCGGTCTGCTTCGTCCTGCTCAGCGCCGCGTGGCGCAAGGATTGTTCGCGATCGCCAGTCGCCCGCTTGCCGAATCGGCGACACCGGCGGCCCGCGTGGCCAAGATTCGCCGCGGCGCGCACAAGGATCACGTGCTGCGATTGGCGAGACGCCTGCGATTGACGGAAATGCTCGTCGAGTCGGACGATCGAGTGCCGTCGCTCGTCGGCTATGTCCGCACGGCAGATTTGTACCTCAACGATGCGAAGCAAGTGGAGGAGGTGCAGCCACTCATGAAGCTGGCCGGTACCGAGCCGCATATCGCGGCCTTAATGCTCATGCAGGCGGCCGATCAGCCGTTGGCGGAGGTCGTCGATCATGCCGGAGAGACGCTCGGCATCGTCACCCTGACGCAGCTTACCGAACCACTGTTCCGTGCCGGTGCATAAAAGGGGCTGGAGCATAAGAGGGGGCGGGGGCGTAAAAGGAGGCGGGGGCGTGATCGACGGATCGGAGTCCGTTAGGATGGGCAGCAGCTTCTGCCAAATGAACCAGGGTGACTAGCCGCTCGGAATCCCGAGAACGAGCCTGCCAGAAAGTTAAGCATATGAGATTTCTGACGTACGAACGTGATGGCAAGGTTGGACTCGCTGCCAAGCATGGCGATCAGTGGCACGATCTGCAGTCGGCCGATGCGAGCATCCACCCCATGTTGCAAATGCATCTGGCCGGCGGCCCGGCGATTTTGGACCGCATTAAGGAAGTCATTCCGCAAGGCGAGGTACTCGACCGTGCAAAGCTCAAACTGCTGCCGCCGATTCCGGTACCGCAGAAGATCATCTGTGTGGGCCTCAACTATGCTGATCACGCGGCGGAGACCGGCGCGGAGATTCCGAGTGAACCGTTGATCTTCAACAAGTTCCCCACGGCGCTGCGGGCCGACGGCGATAAAATCGTCTTGCCACCCGTGAGTGAACAGGTCGACTTTGAAGCGGAGCTGGTCGTGGTCATCGGCCGTGGCGGAAAGAACATTCCGCAGGAGAACGCCATGGATCACGTTGGCGGGTACTGCTGCGGACATGATGTCTCGGCTCGCGATTGGCAAAAGGGAAAGCCTGGCAAGCAATGGCTGCTTGGCAAATCGTTTGACAGCTTCGCCCCCTGCGGACCGGAGTTGGTTACGCCGGACGAGATCGACGACCCGCACTCGCTTGGCATTCGCTGCCGCATCAACGGCGAGACGATGCAGGACTCAAACACCCGTCAGCTGATCTTTCCGATTGATAAATTGATCTCCTACATCTCTCAAGTCTGCACGCTGATGCCAGGCGATCTGATCTACACCGGCACGCCTCCTGGCGTCGGCATGGCTCGCAAACCGCCAGTCTTCTTGAAGCCAGGTGACGTGGTCGAAGTGGAGATCGAACGTATCGGGCTGCTCCGCAATCCGGTGGTGGCGGCCTCCTAGGCCCTGCGGACGAGATTCTCGGGCAGCTTTCGTGGTGCGCGGGCTGAACCGGGCTACAGTTTTGCGGCCGGAAATGACGAAACGTGTGTAGGAGCTTTTGCTTCCGGTCCTTTGGCTATTCGTCTGTGGTCGCCCGATCACCCCTTCCTGACGAGAGCCAGCCGGCAAAGTTTCCCAAGCCCCCCTGAGTTGCCCTCCCAGAGTTTCCTCTCCTTTTGCGCGCGTGAGACACGGATGTTTCATCGAGGCGGACAGCGCGACGATCGTCGACGCCGAGTATTGACCGAAGATGTGGTTGGTCGCAGTGCCAGCGGCTGCGATTCGCTCGCAGACCAGCAGAAGTGCGAAGGTGCGAGTTACGCCCCGGAAGCCGCGCTCGACCAACATGTTCGGCTCAGCGATCTGGTTCCGCGCCGACTTTGGGGAATCGCCTTGATGGCGACTTTGGGAGCGGGCGTGATTGCCGGCGTGTTAGCCCTATATCACCACCTGCAACCGTGGCAAGCAGCCACAGGATCATTGAGCCAGGTGTTTGATCTCTCGGCAGGTGGCTCTCTGGCGAGTTGGATCGCTTCGGTAATGCTGTTGGCTACAAGTATGGCCTCGGTGATGGTGTTGTCGATGCGGCGACACAAACTCAGTGATTACAACGGACGCTATCGCGTTTGGGCCTGGACGGCGGCGGTAACGCTGCTGATGAGTGCCGCGGCGACGGCTCCCTTTCATCTGTTGGCCGCCGATGCCTTGGCCGAGCTAACGGGCTGGGACGTACCGGGCGGAACGACAACGTTCTGGCTCGCTCCCACAGCACTCGTGCTGGGAATGCTGGCCGTTCGACTGCTGCTCGACCTACGTGAATCTCGTATCGCGAGCGTAACCGTAGTGGCTTCGATTCTCGCCTATGGTGGTGCGATTGGCATGCAGCTGAGCGACCCCGCTTCGATTGCTCTGCCACGAACGGTGATGATTCTGGCCGGATGCAAGTTGGCTGGGCATCTGATGCTGCTGGTCTCCGTGATGCTGTTCGCCCGTCATGTGCTGCGAGATATCCAGGGATTGGTCAAGGTTCGCGAAGCCAAGCGCAAGAAGGAGAAGCAACCGAAGGCCAAAGAATCACCTGCTTCGGCTGCTAAATCGACCAAGACAAAGAAAACGAAACAGGGCGATCGTATCGATTCGCCCCACGACTCGGCACCGGCACCGAGGGGGATTAGCGATCTTGAGCCGGACAAGCCCACGAAACGCAGCAAGCGAAGTCGCGCGGCGATTCAGGAAGTGGAAGACGAATACGACGACGAGCCTCGCTCGGGTCGTCGCGGCGGCGGGAGTCGCAAGAAGAAGCAGCGCCATCAGGACTTTGATGACTACGACGACTTCGAGCCCTCGGGAGGCAGCAAGATGTCGAAGGCCCAACGCAAGAAGTTGCGAAAGCTAAAGGCCCAGCAGCGAATGGCGAACCTGTAGCCTTCGCCTCTGTTGCTAGTTGTTCTGGTGAACGCGAGTTCTACTTGCCTTTGAAGTTTCCCGGCCGCTTCTCACCGAAGGCGGCGATTCCTTCGCGGGCGTCGTCAGTTTCTAGGCAGCGGATGTAGGCGTCTGTGTCGGCTAAATAGGCAGTCTTTGTATGCAGCCCTTCGTCGGCGTGCACCAGTCGCTTTGTCGCGGCTAGCGCCAAAGGAGGCATGGTGAGCAGCTCTTCGGCAACTTGTTCTGCTCGACTCGCGAGCTGATTGACCGCGACCACTTCATTTACCAGCCCGGCGGCCAATGCATCACGGACTGAAATCGATCGGCCTAACAGGCAGAGCTCGAGTGCTTTCGCCTTGCCGACGATGGCGGTTAGCTGAGCCACACCATAGCCGGGGGGCCAACCGAGTTTGATCTCCGGCATTCCGAAGCTGGCCGCGTGCGAGGCGATTCGCATATCGCAGGAATAGGCCATCACGCAGCCGCCACCAAGTGCCGGTCCGTTCACCGCGGCGATGATGACCTGCGGCAGCCGCTCGAAGGCCAGGTAGAGCCGAGACTGGCGGTGGCTGAGCCTTCGAGCCGTCTCCATATCGAGGGTGCCGACCTCCTTCACATCGTCGCCGGCGCAGAAGGCACGTCCAGCTCCCGTGATGATGACGACACGAACGGCGTTGTCACTGTCCGCCGCAGGACCGTGCCCTGCTAGCCAGCCGACCAGCTGTTCGAGATCGCCCGTCATCTGATCGTTGACGGCGTTGAGTTTTTCGGGCCGATTTAGCGTGACCTGGAGAATGGCCCCTCGCCTTTCGATCGCGATGGTGGAGAGCGAAGGAAGTGGGCCCGTATTGGGAGCGAGCCTCCCGTGTCCGGCGGAGGCCGGGTCGCCGCTCGTGATGCGAGATCGCTTCTCGGCCAGCTTCTCCGCAAAGCGTTCCGTGCGGATGATGGCTCGGCGGTGGGTTCCTTGGCCAATCTTGTCGGCACCGTCAAAGGCCTCGATCTCGAATGCGATCACTCGTTGTTGGATGTCGGTCACGCGGGCCGTGGCACGAACTTCGACACCTACCGGCGTCGCGGCCAAGTGTTCAACCTGGACATCGACTCCGACCGATTCCTCGCCTTCTTCCAGGTAGGGCCTTAAAGCCGCACGCGCGGCATGCTCCATCAGGTTGATCATGGCTGGCGTCGAGAAAACGACCGCACTGCCCGACTTGCCAATGGCGATCGCCTGCGCGGCATCGACCGCGGTTTGCAGTTCGGCAACGTGGCCAATTTGGAGTGCTGGTTTCATGCGGGTGCGGAGCGACGGTTGTTTGCGACGCTATTCGCTTGGGGACGCGAGGCCCAAATGCTCTTATCTACTTTAGCTCAGCTGCGGTGTTGTGAAGGCTCATGTAGGGCCCTCAGGTGGTGGCCATCTGGCATTTTCCGCCCACAAAGCGTATCTTTGGACCGCGATGGAGAGCAATCCGGGCCATATCCGTTCGCCGAGCTTGGGCGTCTGGAACTGGTCGATCTTTCCCTCCCCCGCTTGCCCCGCTTGATCCTCCCGTCCCGCCCGCCCCCCATTCCTCATTCCCTTTGAAGTTGCCCCATGGTTCGTACACGTTTCGCCCCCAGTCCCACCGGCTACCTTCACATTGGCGGGGTTCGCACCGCATTGTTCAATTGGCTGTTCGCACGTCATCACGGCGGGCAGTTTGTGTTGCGGATCGACGACACCGACCAGCAGCGTAACGTGGAAGAGGCTTTGGCTCCCATCCTGCACGGCCTCAAGTGGCTCGGCATCGATTGGGACGAGGGACCGGATGTCGGCGGGCCGCACGAACCTTACTTCCAATCGCAACGAACCGAGCGACATGCGGCCGCGGTTGAGCAACTCTTGGCCGGCGGGTTCGCCTATCGCGATTACGCAAAGACGGAAGAGATTCAGGCCGAGCGCGAAGTGGCACAAGCCGAGAAGCGAACCTTTGTTTACAGTCGGACCTGGATGGCCGACACGCCAGAGAAGCAGCAGGCATTCGAGGCCGAAGGTCGACAGGCAGTCGTGCGACTAAAGATGCCGCGCGAAGGAACGCTCGTGATCGACGATCTCGTGCGAGGGCAAGTTGAGTTTCAGTGGGCCGATGAGCAGGACCATGTGATTCAGCGTGCCGATGGTTCGTGCCTTTATCACTTGGCGACTGTGGTCGACGAACACGACCACGAGATTACGCACGTGATTCGCGCGGAGGAGCATCTCTCAAACACGCCGCGGCAGATTTTCATCGCCGAGTCCTTGGGCTACGAGTTGCCGACGTTCGCTCACCTGCCGTATGTGGCGGAGCCGGGCAGTAAGACGAAGCTCAGCAAGCGGAAGATTCCGAAGTATCTCAAGAATCAAAACTTCGCCGCCATGTATAACCACGGCGTGGCGATTGCCGAACGGCTCAAGCTCGAGATCTCAGAGGACTCGTTCAATCCTGTGCTGACCGACTTCTACGAAGAGGTAGGCTATCTGCCGGACGCGGTCGTCAATTACCTGTTGCTGTTGGGCTGGTCGCTCGACGACAAGACGGAAGACTTTAGCCGCGACGAGATGATCAAGCAGTTCACGCTCGACCGCGTGAACAAGGCTCCCGCCAGCTTCGATCCGCAGAAGCTCGACGCGGTACAAGATCGCTACATGCAGCGGGTGCCGACCGACGAGAAGGTCGCTCTTGTGGTGCCCTACCTGCAAAAGGCAGGTTGGGTGCCGGCGGAAGCTGGCGATGACGAGAAAGGTCGCGTGGCGGTGATCCTTGAAGCGGCTGGCGATCGCATCAAAGTGGCGGGCGATATTCTCGACTACGACGACTTCTTTGTCGCCGATGAATCGCTCACTTATGACGACAAGGCCTTTGCCAAGCAGCTTGGTAAGGCGGAGTCGCAGGAATTGCTGCGGTCGTTCCGTGGCAAGCTGGCGGAGTTGGATTCGTTTGACGCCGCCACGACGGAGGCCTGCCTACGCGGCTTCGTGGAAGAGGCGGACGTGAAGATCGGCAAGCTCGTGGCCCCGGTTCGTGTGGCGGTGACCGGAAAAGCGAAGGGGTTCGGCCTATTCGAGACGTTTGCGATTCTGGGCCAGCCAACGACACTCGCTCGTATCGACCAGGCACTCGCCCGCGCGGCGTCCTAGAGGCGAATCCGCAGCTCGCTAGGTCGATCTGCCGAGAATTGGCCCTGCGCTGTATAATCGCTCGCTTGGCATCGAGGTGGATCGGTAGCAGCGAGGCGTGCAGGTGAACCTTGCCGCCCTCATTCCACAGCGATTCTCCAATTTCAGCGCTTAAGAACGACGGAACAAGGCATACCATGGCGACGGACGAATCGGCAGTCAGGCTAAACTTCATCGAGCAGATCATTGCCGAACACAACGAGAGCGGCAAGTTTGATGGCAAGGTCCACACCCGCTTTCCGCCCGAGCCGAACGGTTATCTGCATATTGGTCACGCCAAGAGTTTCTGCCTGAATTTTGGTCTCGCGCTGAAGTACGGCGGCAAGTGCAATCTGCGCTTCGACGACACCAACCCGACGAAGGAAGAGACCGAATACGTCGATTCGATCAAGCAAGATGTACGCTGGCTCGGTTTCGATTGGGAAGATCGAGAGTTCTACGCTTCCGACTACTTCGACCAGCTTTACGATTGGGCGGTCAAGCTGATCAAGGACGGCAAGGCGTTTGTTTGCGATCTTACGTTTGACGAGATGCGAGAGTATCGCGGCACGCTGACCGAGCCTGGCAAAGACAGCCCTTATCGCGATCGCTCCGTCGAGGAGAACCTCGATCTGTTCGCGCGGATGAAGGCGGGCGAATTCCCCGACGGCTCGCACACGCTACGTGCCAAGATCGATATGTCGGCTGCGAATTTGAATATGCGCGATCCGGTGATGTACCGCATCATGCATGCCCATCATCACCGTACGGGCGACGCCTGGTGCATCTACCCGATGTACGATTTCACGCACGGTCAGTCGGACTCGATCGAAGGGGTCACGCATTCGATCTGCACCCTGGAGTTCGAGAACCATCGCCCGCTTTACGATTGGTATCTCGATGCACTGGGGATTTACCACCCTCAGCAGATCGAGTTCGCCCGACTTAACCTGACCTACACGGTGATGAGCAAACGCCGGCTGTTGGAGCTCGTCGAGGAGAAACTGGTCAACGGTTGGGACGATCCGCGACTGCCGACGCTCTGTGGTCTGCGGCGACGCGGCTTCACGCCAGCGGCGATTCGCAACTTCTGCGATCTGATCGGCGTGGCCAAGTTCAACAGCACCATCGACGTCGCTCAGCTGGAGAACAGCGTTCGCGACGACCTGAATCAGTCGGCGCCACGCGTGATGGGCGTGCTCCGCCCGCTCCGAGTGGTGATCGAGAATTATCCCAAAGGCCAGACCGAGCAGCTCGAGGCGGCCAATCATCCTGGTGATCCTGAGATGGGCACTCGCGAGGTCCCCTTCTCTCGCGTGCTTTATATCGAGCAAGGCGACTTCATGGAGGACGCCCCCAAGAAGTTCTTCCGCTTGTCGGTCGGTCGCGAAGTGCGGCTGCGATACGCCTACTTTGTCACCTGCACGGACGTCATCAAGGACGAGGCGACCGGCGAGGTCATCGAGCTGCGTTGCACCTACGACCCCGAAACGCGTGGCGGAAACGCCCCCGACGGTCGCAAGGTGAAGGGAACCATCCATTGGGTCTCTGCCGAACACGCCGTCGACGCCGAGGTGCGGCTCTACGACCACCTGTTCGACAAGGAGGATCCCGACGACGTAGAGGAGGAAGGCCAGGATTGGAAGAGTAATCTCAATCCCAACTCGCTCGAAGTCCTCACCGGCTGCAAGCTCGAGCCGTCTCTGGCCGATGCCGAGCCGAGTTCGCGGTACCAACTGGAGCGGAACGGCTACTTCTGTTTCGACTCGGTCGATTCAAAGCCGGGGGCGTTGGTCCTCAATCGGACCGTCTCGCTGCGTGATACCTGGGCCAAAGTGCAGAAGAAGCAGTCGTAACGGCAGGCTTCACGTAACGTTGTCTGCTCGTGCCTTGCGTTTGCCGCTTGTTGCGACATAATTGCGGCTTGCCTGTGGTACCGGAATTTGCCCTGATGTGACCTTTTGGGCTGCCAGTCAGATCTGTTGATTTCAAAATTGGCGATTCGTTGATTCGCGTTGATTCATTTTAGGAATAAGAAATATGCCCCTCTTGGTTGTCGGTTCGGTCGCTCTTGATAGTGTGGAGACGCCGCAGGAAAAGCGTGACGATGTACTGGGCGGTTCGGCCGTCTACTTCTCCTATGCAGCCAGCTACTTTTCGACGGTTCGTCTGGTCGGCGTCGTCGGCGAAGATTGGCCCGGCGAACATACCGAACTGCTCCAAGGACGTGGCATTGATACCGATGGCCTGGAGATCATCGAGGGAGCCGAGACTTTTCGCTGGCGGGGTAAGTATCACGAGAATATGAATGACCGGGACACGCTCGAAGTGCATCTCAACGTATTTGAGAATTTCGATCCCAAACTGCCCGAGCAATTCACCCGTTGTCAGTTCCTGTTCCTGGCGAATGGATCGCCAGCCGTTCAGATGAAGGTGCTCGATCAAGTCCAGGGTCCCAAACTGGTCGTGGCCGACACGATGGACCTGTGGATTGAGATTGCCCGCGACGAACTCCTAGAGTTGCTCCAGAAGATCGATGGTCTGGTGCTCAACGACTCCGAGGCAAAGCTCCTGACCGGCGACGACAATCTCGTGCGAGCCGGACACAAGGTTCGTGAGATGGGTCCCAAGTTCGTCGTCATCAAGAAGGGCGAGCATGGAGCGATGTTCTTCAGCGAACACGAGACCTATGTCATGCCGGCCTATCCGACGGCCGACGTGGTCGACCCGACCGGAGCTGGCGACAGCTTCGGCGGCGGTATGCTCGGCTACCTTGCTGAACAGGGTGACTTCGAGCCTAAGACGCTCAAGGAAGCAATGGCCTACGGCGTCGTGGTGGCCAGCTTCAATGTCGAAGACTTCAGCCTGGAACGCATGAAGCAGGTGGAGCGAGCCGATCTCGATGCCCGTTTGGCCGAGTATCGAAAGATGCTCAGCTTCTAGGCGGTCATTCGCTTGAAGCACTCGTGCTCGTTTCGTTCGTTATTTTCACTCTAGCCTGCGGCGGTCTCGACGATGGCAACTCTGCGAACTTTCATCGCGGTCGAACTGCCGTCGCCGATTCGTCAGTCGGCGCTCGACTTGATCGAACAGCTGCAGGGCACGCCGGCCAACGTGAAATGGGTTGGCGAGATGGAGCTGCACTGGACGCTCAAGTTCTTGGGCGAGGTGTCGAGCCGCGATATTGCGTCGGTTTGCCGGGCGATGACACGAGCCGCCGCACAGGTTCCGGCCTTTACTCTGGAAGTGAAAGGTGCGGGTGCCTTTCCCAAGCCGGATCGACCGCGGACGGTCTGGCTCGGCGCCGGCGAAGGTGCCGATTCGTTCGTGGCCTTGCACGAGGAACTCGAGAAGGTGTTCGAGCCGCTCGGGTTCCGCAGCGAACGTCGGCGGTTTCAGCCCCATATCACGCTTGGCCGCGTCCGTCGCAGTCCCTTTGGGGTCGATGAGCTGGGTGGGCTAATTGCTGAACATGCCGACTTCGATGCTGGCAACATGCGGGTCGACGAGATCGTGGCCTTTTCCAGCCAGCTGAAACCATCAGGGCCGACCTATGAGATGCTCGGCCGGGCATCGCTGGGCCGCTAGAACTTCTATTTTCATGGCTTTTCTGGCCTGACTGGCGGCGAGCCGCCAGCTGCGGTGAACCCTCGCCCGAGCGGGCGATTTTGCTACAATGCCGGCGTTGGGGACGGATTTGGCGTCCGCGGCAAGAATTTGGCAAACAGCTATTGCCTGCGTTACTGAACGCCGATATAGTATCTGTTCAGGCGTGAACATCTCTCTGGTGAAAACCCTAGGAGGCCCAGGATCGGCTTCCACCACCGGCGAGAACGTCCTGACTCTTTGCCATGAGGATCTTGCTGATGGTAACCTCCGCTCCCCCTGCCCCCGCCGTTACGAAGAAAAGTTCAGCTAGCACTGCAGCGAACAAGACGACAACTAACAAGAAACTGACCACTGAGAACCGGGCATCCGAGAAATCGGTGCCGGCCAAATCGCGAACCGCGAGTTCGCCGCCGGCATCTGCCACCACTGCGACATCCAGTCGATCGAGGACCTCTATGGCTAAGAAATCAGGGAAAGCTTCCAAATCATCCAAGGCATCGAAAAGTCGTCGCGGCAGTTCCGACGACAACGGGATGTTCAAGAATCCGGACTTGAAGAACACGCTCCAGCAGATCGAGAAGGAGTTTGGCGAAGGCGCCATCATGCCGCTCGGTTCGGGGCAGCGTGGTCGTATTAAAGGAATTTCGACCGGTTGCCTGTCGCTCGACATGGCACTCGGTGGCCAGGGCGTTCCGCGTGGCCGCGTGGTCGAGATGTTCGGCCCGGAATCGAGTGGTAAGACGACGCTCGCATTGCACGTCGTAGCACAGGCTCAAGCGGCAGGTGGCATCGCCGCCTTTATCGACGCGGAGCATGCCCTCGATCCCACCTGGGCCAAGAAGCTCGGCGTGGAACTCGATACATTGCTTGTCAGCCAGCCCAATCATGGTGAGCAAGCGATGCACATCTGCGAGATGTTGGTGAAGTCGAATGCGGTCGACGTCGTCGTGGTTGACTCGGTTGCCGCCCTGGTTCCGCAAAAAGAACTGGAAGGCGAAATCGGCGATTCCCACGTCGGTCTGCAAGCTCGCCTGATGAGCCAGTCATTGCGAAAGCTCACAGGTGCCATCGCCAAGAGCAAGACCTGCGTCATCTTCATCAACCAGATTCGCGAAAAGATCGGCGTCATGTTCGGTAGCCCGGAGACCACACCGGGTGGACGGGCTCTGAAGTTCTACGCCTCGAGCCGAATCGACGTTCGCCGTATCGGCCAACTCAAGGATGGCGAGGATGTCGTTGGGCAACGGGTCCGCGGCAAGGTCGTCAAGAATAAGGTCGCTCCGCCGTTCCGAGTGGCCGAGTTCGACATGATGCACAGCAGCGGAATTAGCTACGAGGGCGATATTCTGGATCTCGCCATGGAGCACCGCCTGGTCACCCGTAGTGGAGCCTGGTTCCGCTACGGCGACGAGCAACTCGGCCAAGGTCGCGAGAAGGTGCGGCAGTACCTCAAGGAAAACAAGGATCTGACCGAGAAGTTGCGAGAACAGGTCCTGGAAGCGGGCGGTTACCACGAACTGCTCGCCAATGCCGCGGAAGCAGCCGACTCTGAAGAGGAACTTTCCTCGGTCTAGTCTCGACCACGGATTTCGGACGCTGTGCCGGAAAAAATAGAATCTCTCGCCGGGTGTCTGACCGATAGTGTTGGGCATCCGGCGTTCTTTTTGCGCGAGGCGCGGCCGTTTTTCGCTGCTTGGGGCACCCCTTCTTTGTGCGATCGGGACGCTCTCCACCGGCTGACGCGGAAGCGAGGCTCCAGAAGCACTCCGGGCCGCCGCTTTTGTCGTCCTCTGGTGGCGGATATCATGGTCCTTTTGGCCGTTTGCCCTCCTCACGGCTGGTCAGCGGCACACGTGCCGATTTCCTTGTGAACACCCTTTTCCAGCAAATCAGACGATGAAAACCGACGAGCTACGCGAGAAATACCTTAGCTTCTTTGAAACCAAGGGCCACTCCCGCCGCCAGAGCGACGTGCTGGTGCCAACCTGGGACCCTTCGGTGCTGTTCACGCCGGCCGGCATGAACCAGTTCAAGCCGCATTTCCTGGGCAAGGTAAAGCTCGAGTTCACGCGAGCCACGACCTGCCAGAAGTGCCTGCGAACCGGCGATATCGACAACGTTGGCCGCACCGCGTTTCATCACACCTTCTTTGAGATGCTGGGGAACTTCAGCTTCGGTGATTACTTCAAGCGAGAAGCGATCAACTGGGCATGGGAATTTCTGACCGATAAGAAGTGGCTCGGGCTCGATCCCGATCGGCTCTCTGTGACCGTTTATAAAGACGACGACGAGGCGGCCGAGATCTGGAAGACCGACATCAAGCTGCCGGAGAGCCGCATTGAGCGACTCGACGAAGATGAGAACTTTTGGCCCGCCAGCGCTCCCAGCGAAGGCCCCGACGGAGTTTGTGGTCCTTGTAGCGAGATTTTCTATCACACCGATAGCGGTGAATCGGTCGAAATTTGGAATAACGTCTTCACGCAATTCAATCGCGTTGGCGATCCGCCGGACAATCTCCGCCCCCTGCCGAGCAAGAACATCGACACCGGCATGGGCTTGGAACGAACCGCCGCCACGCTTCAGGGCGTATCGACCAACTACCACATCGACACGCTGATGCCGATCGTGGAGGCGGCTGCCGAGTGCTGCTCGGTGAAGTACGAAGCCGATTCGGAGAACGGTCGCCGGCTGCGCCGCATCACCGACCATCTTCGCGCTTGTGCCTTTGCTGTGCACGAAAACGTCTACCCCGGTCCCCAGAAGGAACGTTACGTCATCAAGCGTCTTCTCCGTCGGGCCGTGTTGGATGGGCACCAAATGGGGCTGCACGAGCCGTTCCTCTACCAGATCGTGCCGTCGGTAGTCGAGGCGATGAAGAATCCCTATCCCGAGTTGGCCGAAACGAGCGAACGTGTCGCCGAGGTCATCAAGAAGGAAGAGGGCAATTTCTTCGCGACCATCGATGACGGACTGGCTCGCATCGATCAGATCTTTGCCGATATGAAGAGCGACAGCCGCGCTGTCGTCAACGGCGAGGAAGCCGCCACGTTGTATCAAACTTACGGGGTGCCCGCGGAACTGTTTGCGTCGATTGCCGCCGAGCGAAACTTTACGTTCGACTGGGATGGTTATCAGGCGGCCATGGAGAAACATGGTGAGATCTCCGGTGTCGGTCGCGGCGAGCTATTCGCCACCGGACCGATCGAAGCCCTCAAGCGTGCCGTACATGTGACCGAATTCCTGGCCTACGAGACGACCGAGACTGAAGCCGAAATCAAGGGCATCATTGCTGGCGATCAGCTTTGTGACCAGGTCGACGAAGTGGGACACGAGTCAGCCATTCGCGTGGTGCTCGACCGTTCTCCCTTCTACGGCGAAAGCGGTGGTCAGGTGGGCGATTCGGGAACGCTTACCGGCGACGGTTTTACGTTCCAGGTGACAGACACCCAGAAGGACGACGACCTGTTGATTCACTTCGGGCATCTAACCGAAGGAACCATGGTCGCTGGGGCCAAGGTGACTGCCAGCGTGGACCTGGAGCGTCGCTCGGCGATTCGGCGTGCCCATTCGGCCACGCACATTCTGCACCACGCTTTGCAGAAGCACCTTGGCAAGCACGCTCAGCAGCAAGGTTCCAAGGTCGATGGTGACTGGCTGCGGTTCGACTTCACGAATCCGGCGGCCGTTTCCAGCGAACAGCTGGACGCCGTACAGAGTGACGTGCTGGAGCATGTCTCTGCCGGAGACGCGGTTACCGCCCAGGTGTTGCCGCTAGCGGACGCTCGCGAAGCAGGGGCCATGATGCTGTTCGGCGAGAAGTATCCCGACCCGGTCCGTATGATCTCGATGGGCGAATTCAGCAAGGAGCTTTGCGGTGGAACGCACCTCGATAACACCGGCGAGGTCGGCACCTTTGAAATCATTGCCGAAGAGAGCGTTTCGGCTGGCACGCGGCGAATCGTCGCCCTGACTGGTCCGCGAGCTGAAGAACATGCCAAGGCAACCGTCGTGGCACTTGAAGAGACGGCCGCCTCGCTCGCGGTCGAACAGGCTCAGGTTCCTGCGGCAGTAGCCCTGTTGGCCCGCGCGATTCGCGATTTGAAGAAGCAGCTCGGCGGCGGCAAGCCGGCGGAAGTTGGTAAGCTTTCGGATGCGGAATCGCAAGAAGGTTCCGCTAAGCAGTTGCTCCACGCCGCGGCCGTGACATTGAAGATCGCACCGACAGATGTGCCCGCCCGTGCCAAGGCTTTGGCCGACGAAGTGAAGCAGCTTCAGGAGCAAGTTGCCAAGCAGGCCGACACCGAACAGATTACCCCCGAATCGCTGTGGGATGTGGCGGAAGAGCTCAGCCAAGGCAAGCTGATTGTGGCCGAGGCTCCCGGGGTCGACGCGAATCGCATGCGGCAGCTGATCGATCAGTTGCGACGCGCGGACGATCCTGTAGCGGTTCTTTTGGCCAGCAGTCCGGCAGAAGGCAAAGTTGTCCTGGTGGCCGGCGTGAGTCGCGACCTTGAAGAAGCCGGTATGCACGCCGGCAATTGGGTTCGCGACGTGGCCAAGCTGGTCGGTGGCAGCGGCGGCGGCAAGCCGTCGATGGCTCAGGCTGGCGGAAAAGAACCCGAAAAGATCGGCGAGGCGCTGGCAGCGGCTCCGGATCTGGCCAAGGCGATGTTGGCCTAGACTTCATGTCTGCCGCCTTTGTCGGTTGTAACATGTGCTGTTTGGCAGCGTGTTATGCACGAAATGAGGCGGTTGGCAGCCTCTGCGGCGCGCGGTATCTTGGGCAGCTTAGCCAATAACAGCGGCGGACATGTCCGTTGCGAATTACGTAAACGCTTTCATAAAGGAACATTGGTCATGGCTTACACCCTGCCAGAACTACCGTACGCGTACGATGCGCTCGAGCCCCATATCGACGCGCGTACCATGGAGATTCACCATACCAAACACCACAACGCCTACATCACCAAGGTCAACGCCGCGATCGAAGGCACGGATCTGGAAAGCAAGAGCATCGAGGATCTGGTCTCCGACATGGATGCCGTGCCCGAGAACATCCGTGGCGCGGTTCGCAACAACGGTGGTGGACACGCCAATCACTCGCTCTTCTGGACCGTGATGAGCGGTGACGGTGGTGGAGAGCCGAGCGGTGCCCTGGGCGACGCGATTAACGCCGAATTGGGTGGATTCGAGAAGTTCAAGGAAGACTTCAGTGCGGCGGGTGCGACCCGTTTCGGTAGCGGTTGGGCCTGGTTGTCGGTCGATGCCGACGGCAAGCTCGTCGTCGAGAGCACGCCGAACCAGGACAGCCCGTTGATGGAAGGTCGCACGCCGATCCTGGGCCTCGACGTCTGGGAGCACGCCTACTACCTCAACTACCAAAACCGTCGTCCGGACTACATCGCCGCCTTCTTCAGCGTGGTGAACTGGGACGCCGTGGCCGAGCGATACGCGGCCGCCAAGGGGTAGTCCTCGGGGCGACCTCGTAGGAAACATGAGAGAGCCGGTTCTTCCTTAGTTAGGGAACCGGCTCTTTTCGTGCGCGAATCGGGAGACTGCTGGGGCGGGGCCTATCGAAGATCGCTACGCGACGCAGCCGCTGCTAGCGTTGCTGCTCTGTGTGCTGGCATTCAACGGAATGCCCTAGGAGCCTGTAATTGCCAAGAACCGCCTGTTTACTGACCTCAATCGCGAAGCTGATGTTGACTGGCTCCGGGGCGATTCTATAATCCGCAGCCCCGCCACCGGTGTGCCGATCATGGAAGAGGCGCAAAGTTTGCCGGTTTTCGTAACCTTCGGGCCATTCGGTTACCGAAGTTACGGGAAAGAGTTGGGGGTGACGCACGTCGCCATCTCATTTCAAAATCAAGGACGAGACTGAAATGCGAAATTCATTCGGGCGCATCGTAACAACGACGCTACCATTGGTTGTACTAGTTGGTTGTAGCAGTGGCTGGGGAACTCCCCGTTGGGATTGGTGGCGTTCTGCCAAGAAGGACACGCCCAGTGCCAGTGCCTTGAGCGGTTCGCCCTACGCCAGTAGTGCCCCTGGTTTTGCTGGTGGTCCTACGGCATATCCGACTTCGCCCGCTGCGGCTGCCTCTTATCCGGGTGCCCCAGGGTATCCGGCCACGGCTGCTGCCCCCGCTGGCTACGGCGCGACGCCGTCTTACCCGCCAGCCTATCCGAGTTCGACCACGCCGGGTGCTTACAAGAGTCCCGCCGGCTATCCGAGTGCCCCGGGCGGATACGCTTCGCCTACCTCGTATCCCGCTGCTCCGGCTGCCAAGCCTTCGTCCTACAGCTCACCTTACAGCGGATACGGTACTGGCGCACCTGCCACGCCGGTTCAGCCCAAGGCGGCTCCGTACGGCCAAGCTTATCCGAAGGCCGGTGGATCGCCTTACAGCTCGACGAGCTCGCCTTCCGCCACGAGTCCGGCAAAGGGTTACAACCCATCGGCCTACGCTGCGACTTCTTCGGCCAGTACGCCTGGCAGCAGCTACAAGGCGCCGAGCGCGGTCGCTCCTGCCGGCTATGGAGCCACGGCCGCTGCCTCGCCTAGCAGCACGCCGAAGGCTGCTTCGTACACACCCTATCAGCCGGGTGCCGCCAAGGCTGGCGATCGATTCGCCACGGCCCCCACGACCAAGCCTGCAGGTGCGTACGGTACCAAGCCCGCAGCGGCCAGCACCGGTGGTTATAAGCCGCCGAGCTATTCGCCTGCTACGGCTCCTGCCGCCGTGCCCCCTGCGACGGCGCCTGCTAAGTCACCGGCTGCCTCGACGCCATCGATGCCGAGCGTTCAGCCCGGCCCATATCGCCCCGGTAGCGTGACCAGCGTTCCTGGCTACGCCGCACCGGCCGCTCCCACCGCCGGCTCTAGCCCTTACGCTGCTCCGGCAACGCCGGGTGCTACGTACCCGAGCTCGCCCTATTCCAGTCGCTAATCCAAGCGGCGGGCTAACAGCAGACGCGAATCATTCGTCAGATTGCAGTCTTGACGGAACCTGTCAAACGAGCGGACTCTACCAGGGGCTGAGTCCGCCGTTTGCACAGAGTGTCTGACCGGTGATGAACGACGCTTCTTCGCTGGCAAAGTATCGAACCGCTTCGCCGACATCTTGCGGTTTACCCCAGCGGCCGGCCGGGATGGTTGCGAAGTAACCGTCCTTCTCTTCTTGCGGATCGGTCTCGTGACGTTCGGTTGGGATCCAACCAGGTGAGACTGTATTCACGGTAATGCCATACGGGGCAAGCTCCGTGGCCATCGACCGCGACCAGCCAATCTGACCACCCTTGGCGGCCACGTATCCGCTGAAGTTGCCCACGCTGCGGTGATAGACTTCGCTGGTGATGTTGACGATTCGGCCCCACTTCTTCTCCTTCATGCCAGGCAGGATCGCCTTGGTCAGCATAAACGGACTCTTAATGAAGAAGGTGATCATCTGGTCGTAGAAGTCCCAGTCGTATTCCTCGATCGGCTTGTGCGGCTGATCGGGCGTGGCGTTGGGAACCAGGATATCGATCGGGCCGAAATTGGCGGCGACCGCATCGACGACGCCCGCAACGCCTTCTTCCGTGGAGACATCGCCCTGCACCAACATGCCGGTCGCACCAAGTGCTTCGAACTCGGCGAGTGCCTTCTCGGCTCGCTCGGTGTTATGGAAGTAGTTGATCGCCACTTTGGCACCCGCTTTACCGAGTGCTTGAGCGACCCCCTTGCCAAGGCCGGTGGTGCTACCGGTTACCAAGGCAACGTGACCTTCGAGTGAATTTGCCATCGGCTACTTTTGCTCCTGCTAGGTATGTCGACGTCGAATGTTCGACGCGTCCTATGTCTTAATGTCTAAACGATTGCGATATCGCTATTGTCGCCGCTACTTCTTTTCAACAACCCACACGTTACGGTAGCGGACCGGGTTGCCGTGGTCTTGCAGGTGCAGCGGTCCCTTAGCGGCACCTTCGCCACTTACGCCGGCGGGTGTTCCCTTGGGCAATTCCACGTCATCGTGAATCAGCACGCCGTTGTGGCGAACGGTAATGCGGGCGTTCTTAATCTTGTTGCCTTCCGCGTCAAAGCGAGCGGCAGTGAAGTCGATGTCGTAGGTTTGCCAGGTGAGCGGGGGCAAGCACATGTTGACCGCCGGCTTACTGACGCTGTAGAGACCACCGCATTCGTTATCGAGTCCAGCCAGCCCGAATGAGTCGAGCATCTGCACTTCGTAGCGACCTTGCAGGTAGCAACCGCTGTTGCCGCGGCCTTGGCCACGCGAGAACGGCATGTACGGCAGGCGGAATTCGACGTGGACCGAGTGGTCGCCAAACGTCTGCTTGCTGTTGGAGCCCTGCGTTAGCAGGCCGTCTTCGGTCATCACAGCCGGACCACCTTTGCGGTGGCGGACGAAGTTGTCGACGCCGCTGCCATCGAACAACACAACCGCGCCCTTGGGCGGTTTTTTGCCGAGTGTGGGGCTCTTGCGGTAGACCTTATTTAGAACCGCGATTTGATCGCCCTCGCCGCTGAGCACGACCATCGCACCGTGGCCCGTAACGCCCGTTCCGTGGTCGCCAGCGAAAGTGACGAAACCATCTTTCAGCGTCGCTTCGACCTGCTCGCCTGCTTCGCCATTCCAGCCAGCGCCTGGCAGGCCGCCTTCGAAGCCGACAGCGCGAAACTTCTTGTTTCCCAGAGCGATGACCTGCACGGCCAGCGTGTGAGTCGGATCGTCATGAAGCGTACCAACGTATTCGCCTTGGATTTCAAAATCGGAATCGACGTAGTCCGGATCGGTATAGGCGACGTTGCCGTCGGCGGCGTAGCCGAGGGTCGTGCTGAAGCTCAACGCAATCAGGGCGAGGATCAATCGTGTGGTCAGTTTCATCAGGTGGGACTCCTAAAGTGGGTTGGCTTCTTCTATATGAATGCAATGCGAGCGATCGAGTTCGCGTGCGGGAGAGTCGTCTTGAGGAAGGGTCGTTCGAGGAGGGGATCGCGGCGAGCGACCAGTTCGGCATGGGTGCCTTTGTACAGGAGGCCTTTCGATGCGGGCGCCGCCCAAGCAAACAGCGAAATAGTAGGGGGCGAAAAAAACGCGGACACGCTCTTAATAGCAATGTCCGCGTTCGTGTCTCAAAATCGTCAGTCGTTACCAGCCCATGACCATATTCGATTCGATGACCTTGCGGGCCGCTTCGAGATCGGAACCGGTCTTCTGCATATAAAGGCGAATGGCGTGAACTTTGTCGCCCGAGGCATCGGCCAGGCAGTCGCGAGCATTGTTGCAAGGGTCGATGCTGCTGCCAGAGATGCCCAAAGCTCCCTTGGAGATCACCCAGGTGTCGCGAGGACGTTTGGTCATCCGAAGCACATCTTCGCGAGGATAAGCATCCTTCACGACGGCGGTCGCAGCTTCTTCGCCTTCCGCCCAGGTGATGATTATGTGGTTTTCGGTCTCCACCTCGAATAGTGGCATTGGTCCGTCCTTTCCTTATCAAAAACGATTTGGCCGCTGGTGACAGATTCAATCTGTCTATATTTCGCCGCGCACATAGGCCCCACTTGGTCATGCTACCGATCTGTGCGTCCGATTGCCAGAACCGACCGCCGCGAGGAATCGCCAGTTGCGAAAGCCTTGTCGGCTGTGCCCTTTCTTCGGCCGCTACGGGCGGCGAAAAGGCGGGAGTTTTTTGGCCGTCTGTGGGGGGCCCCAGGGTGTAGTGAAAAAACTCCAAGTGCCTATTGGATAACGACTTAGTGAAACCGGATGGTTGTCGGTAGTGCAGGATTAGTGTGTGGCTGGGTAGTCCGTGGAAATAATGGCCACCCGCGATGAAGGCTCGATTTTTGCTCAGTCTTCGATACGAATTTTTCCTAGCCCGGCCTTCCGGCGGGCTCGATTGATTCGGCCAACCATCCAATCTTGAAATTCTTCGACGCTCTCTGGCGTAAGTTCATCCGGCCATTCCAACCGTACGGCGCCCTCGTCAAGAGTAGTGCGGTCAAGTGCCATACCGCCCTTTGGTTCGTCCTGCTGCGTGGTTGCTGGCGTGTAAAAAGGATTAACAGGGGGCGAAGCTGCCGGTGTGCTTTCATCGACGGGTGATTCGGTAGCTGATAGTTCTTGCATAGGAAGACCTGTCTGGCTGCCCTCAACAAATACGAAGCCGTCCTGGATTCCAAGCACCGCACGGGGAATTTCAAACTGGTCCACGCCTTGTGAGGTCCACTGAACAAAAGACCCAACCTCGATCTCCCCTTGGGAGCCTTCGGGGTCTTTCACATTATTCGAGGTGTCCACCTCGGGACCAGTCTCCCGACTGTCAACCTTCGCAAATTCTAGAGTTTCCCGGAACTCTGCAATAAAGTCATCCACAGCGGACTCATTAAAATGATTGCCGTCGCGATCGAAGAGAAGGTATTGGCGCAAGGTGACGTCGGGCGGAAGGCCCTCGCCGTTCGCGAACTCCGACCAGAGCTCCTTGTGAATCGTCGGTGAAAGTGCAGCCGCTCGCAGGAGGGAGTCGCGATCGCTATGACCTCCGCGGATCTTACTAGCGCTGTCTGATACTCGAATTTTCCGTGCGTCGCCGCTTCCAGAATCCTCGACCAAAGAGAATGACTTAAGGGCACCTACGACCTGCTTGCCATAAGCGCTTCCCTTCTTCATTCCCCACGCTTCTTCGATGGCTGACAGCATCGGCACAAAGTGTTGGCCATTCGCGTACTTATGCAACCGCTCCACGTAATCCAGCCCGCTCTTGAGGCTGACTACTGGAAAGTTGGGACTTCGCTTTCGTTTTACATTAGCCATTTCAGGGCCCTCCTTAGATTCCGAGTACACCCATAAGCATATCGACTGAGGAACCCACTGTCAATACATATATTTTGTCGGTTGACCCATTGACATAACCCATACGGCCCTTACAATGGCAGCATACTTGAAAGGAGAATGTAATGAGAAGACGAGAAAGGCCAATCCAGGAAGTCGCCGCTGGATTGGCCGCAATAGGCCCTGAGACGGGCAGTCGGGCAGGTAGTTGGCTGGAAACTAGCAACCTGCTCGGCGAGGCGACTCTTTTAAGAGCGGAGGTCAGCCGCGTGGTTTGGCGCCACAGCCGCCTTATAAGCGGTCGGAGCGGGCCGGCTTGTGCCGGATGGGATCGTAACCCCTGGCCTCCGCGTTCTAAAAAATCCCAGCGCTGCGCTAACAGCGCCGGGGGCAATCACAATCAGGCGTTTCCACCTAGACTGCAACTGAGCAGGTACAAGTCTAGCGGAAACGCCGCAGAAATCAAGGCGTTTCCTGATGATAATAAAGGCATGTGCCCACTCGGATCGCAAGAAACACGGTAAAGACCGCAAGGGGCACCAGCGGTTCAAATGTCGTGAATGTGGCAAGACGTGGTCCGACACGCCGCGAGCGATCTTGGATGATATGCGGATTCCAATCGAGAACGCCGAGCTAGCCTTGCGACTCTTGATGGAAGGCAACTCAATCCTGAGCACCTCGCGTATCACGGGCCTGGACGAAAAGACAATCGCTCGACTCATGGTGTTGGTCGGCCAACGATGCGAACGATTCATGCGTCGCAAGATTCGCAACGTGGCGGTCAGCGACGTGCAGGTCGACGAGATTTGGGGATTTGTTGGTTGCAAACAGGCGACGGCAAAGCGTCGCGGAAATGGCTACGACAAAGGCGATGCCTACACGTTCATCGCATTCGAGCGAGAGTCCAAGCTAGTTCTCTGCTGGCATCTCGGAAAGCGAAACCACGAATCGACCAACGCCATGATGTACAAGCTATCGCAGGCAGCGAAGGGCCGATATCAGCTAACCACGGACGGATTCCGGGAGTACCGTGAAGCGACGTTTTACAATCTGCCGTTGTTCGTGGACTTCGCGCAATTGGTCAAGATATACGGCGGAAGCGGCGGACGTAGCAGTGAGGCCCGCTACTCTCCCGGAAATATACGGGACGCGAAGAAAAAGCCGGTTCGGGGCAACCCGCGATGGGATCGCATTTCGACCAGCCACGTCGAACGACAGAACCTCAATATCCGCATGGGCGTGCGACGCATGACCCGGCTGACCAATGCGTTCAGCAAGAAGTGGGAGAACCACGAGGCAGCCACGGCCTTGTATCTGGCCTACTATAATTTCTGCCGGATTCACGGCACAATCAAAACGACGCCGGCGGTAGAATCAGGTCTGACCGATCACCAATGGACGGTGCGGGAGCTACTCGAAATGACAGCCACACACTAATCCCGCACTACCTGGTTGTCCGGTAATCGTCATAACTCATTGCCTCAAAAGGGGATATCAAATATCGGCCAATTAGAACGCGAACCGCAAAAAAAGTCCGCCCCGCTTAGCGGTATAGCTCCACGCAGGACCTCTCAGGCGGAGTTATGCCCCGCCACCTTTCAGGATAACGAGCTGGGGAGGAACCTCAAGCAAGAATGAACCCTTCCTCTCATCTGAGCTTGAGCGGTCCTCTGCCCTACCCTTTCGGCTTGCGAATGGCGTGGCGGACGACTTGCTTCACGGCCGTGACTGGAATTTTGTCGCTCGGCTTGAAGTTGATGCAGCCCTTGCCGGTTTTGATCTTTGGCTGCTTCTTCTTGAACTCGACCAGATGTTGCTCGCCGCAGGTATAGAGCGAGACATAGTTCTTCTGATTGGCCAGGGCGACCCAGCCGTCGCCAACGCGGTAGGTCGGCATTTTGTAGTCGAGCGAGATTTCCGCATCTGGAAACAGCCCGACGATGATCGAATGGAGCTTGTCGACCATCTCCCGACGATCCTCTGGCACGGCGTCGAAGTATTTTTTGGTGTGTTTGTTCATGGGTAGTGATCGTCCGCCCTTGGTTGTGGAGTGTGGTCTCCTGACCGCTCCACGTGAGGATGGTCTGGAGACCTGCCCGTGGCCGTAGCCGTAGGGCATGCTGTGCATGCGGGAACCAGAGTGGCCACCTCCTTAATAACCCGAAGCGTCAGCGAGGGACACTACCAAACGGCGTGGTCCCTCACTGACGTTTCGGGTTAGGGTTCTGTCAGGCCTGGGTGCCATGCTCACCGCTGGTGAGTATGCTTGCGTCAAACGTCATTCACATGTCCACGCGAGCGTGGACATGGCACCCGCGGGTTCCGTTGAGCACAACCTGACCTACAGCTGAATGCGGAGCATTCAGCGACATTCGACCCCCTCTTATCCTGCTTCATCCTGTCTGATAAATGAAGCGACTCCGGGGTCTGGTCTCGTCGTTCTCAGCCTGCGGACCACTTGCCAGTCGCATGCCTAGAACGACCGATACCTGACCCCATAGTGACTTGTCATTCGCTTCACATCACAATTGGCCCGTGCGCGTTTCCGAGTTTTGGTTCGCCTGCCAGTATTGGCCTGTCTCGACGTCGAGGCAAGTCAGCCAGCCGCCGCCGTAGGCACCCGTGTCGATGCAGACCGCGTGTCCGATGTTTCGCGGAGCGCCTTCTTTTTGCCGCGAGTGACCACAGATCATCGTCTTGCCCGATTCGTGCGGCTCGGGATCGTTAAACGGTTCCCAATACCGCAAGTCATCCGGTTGCCGATCAAGTGGGAGTTTCGGGTCGGCGTTGGCGTGCACAAAGAAATGCCGTTTAGTTTCGTAGTACGGCCGGCACGAAATCAAAAACTCCCAGTGGGCTTCCGGCACGTCGTCGAGGTTGGCCGCACCTTTTGAGTTGCTGTACGACTGCAGTGCGACATCGCCACCACAGATCAGCCATTGGTTGAGTTGCATCTGCGACTGATTCGCAGAGAGCATCATTAGTTCGTGATTGCCTAAGAGCGGAACGAGACTTCCCCCGGCGTGTCGTTCGATCAGCCAGTCGACGACCGCACGGGAGTCCGGACCGCGGTCGACATAGTCGCCCAGCGTGATGAGGCGATCTTCCTCTTGAAAGTTGACCAGGCGCTCCAGAGCCGTCAACGCCGTGAAGCATCCATGAATATCGCCGATGGCAAGGAGTCGTCCGTCCGTTTCGCTCATGCTCTGCCGTTTCGTCAGGGTTGTCGAATCGCCGCGGTGTTGGTGTGGCGAGTTGACCGCCGTTTTGGATGTTTCTTGTTGTAATCGGCGATCCGCTGCTTCTCAATATCGACCAGATCTTGTAGGTGGCGATGCAACGTTGATAGCGTGCGGAATTCCGGCGGCGGCCTTCTTGGGCGGAAGCGGCGTTTGGAATGCTCGGCAATGCGTTCGATCTTGTCGTAGCGGAGCAAGATCGGTTCATTGTCGAAGGTATACCGGGGGAGTGTGGCCGGAGTGACCTTGTAGGTTTTTCGGAAATCTCGAATCGCTCGCTTGAACTCTTTGTAAGGCACGGCTGACAGGACTCTCTTGAACGGGGGGCGTTCGTACTCGACCGGTTGTCCCGGCAGATGGAAGTTGGCATGCACCGCGTTGCCGGCTGCCGGGGATTCTCCTTCGCCGCCGGCGCCAGCGATCTGCCAGATTCTCTTGTCCGTGTCGAAGCCCAGGAAAACGAACACGCGTTGGTCGACCTGGTAGTCACCCCATCGCAAAGCACATGGCCAGTCTCGAAAGCGGGCGACCGTGATCGTTTCACCTTTCTTCGCAGGTCCGAGGACCGTGTCGTCGATTCGCAGCTGATAGGTGTCGTCGTCGAACGCGACGATGGTACCGGCAACGATGAGTTGGCAGTTGCCAGCGAGGTCGAGAAAGGTCGCCGGAGTGTATTCCGCTTTCGCGGTGGTCGCCGAAATGGCGCCGAGTGTGGCGATGAATAGCAATGCACGAGTCATGGTGTGTTCTCGCTTCGCTAGCAGAAGCTTCCTTGAGGGCCAGCCTTAGGTCGGTATCCACGCTTGGCGTCTACATATTCTATCGGACGGGGTAAGAATTCGGGAACAGATCTCACAAATCGTCGCTGGTTAGGTTGTTCCCTTCCCTACTCCACCGCGAACAGAATGGCGATTCCCGCCACCGCGATGACGGCGCCTGCGATCGCGCGGAGGCTGATCTTTTCGCCACCGACGACGACCAGCGGCAAGATGAACAGCGAGCTCGTTCCCAGCAGCGTTTGCGCGATGCCGGCGGGCGTGTGCTTGAGGGCCGTCTGTTGCAGGATAATGCCGAGGAAGGTGCCGATGAAGGTTGTCCCGGCGATCACCGCCCAAAGTTTGCCGCTGCGAACGGCGGGCGGGAAGAAGCTTTGCCGCGTGGCGGGGATCCAAATCAGCAGGATCGCGATGCCGCCGACGATGCGGACTAGCGAACTGTAGATCGGATCGACGCCTGCCTCGTTCATGGCGCCTCGCGAGATCACGGCCCCGAGCGACTGGCACAATGCCGCGGTCAGCCCGAACACGATTCCCCATCTAGCTCGCACGCGATCGATGGCCTGGTCCGGTTTGCCTTCCATGATGACCCAGGAGACTCCGGCCACTGTGATGGCGATGCCCAGCATGGCGTAGAGAGAGAGCACCTCGGCGAGAAAAATGAAGGCGATGAGGATGGCCATCGGGGGCGTGAGCGTTTCGGCCATCAACACGGTTCGCCGTTCGCCGAGCCGGTTGAGTGCGGCAAAGAACGCGGTGTCGCCAATGCCGATGCCGATCGCACCACTGAGCAGTAGCATCGTCAGCGGCCCGGCATCGATCGCTTTGACCAGATCGGGGCGGATGGCGAGCACGCTGAGCAGCATGCCGGTGGCGATGACGCCCTTGTAGAGATTGAGCGCCAGCGGTGCGACATGGGAACCGAGCCGACGAAACAACACCGACGCGATCGCCCAGGCCAATGCGGCACCGAGCCCGGCCAGTTCTCCTGTGTAATTCTCCAGCATCGCGCGATCTGTTTGTCAGGCTTGGTGGTCGTCAGGTTACGAACAAGATAGCGAGTAGAGGGTGAGAGCGGACGTGCGGGCAGTCTACGGATCAATGCTGTTTGATGTTGGCTCCCTGAAGCGGCCGGGAGATTGCCACGAAATGGGGCCAGTTCCCGGCAAAAAGTGAGTGTGCTTTGTCTGGTGCCCGCAAAGTCTTCCCATACAAGCCGAATAACCGGTATTTTCTCCGCAACCCATCAAACGGGGATAGGCGCAAGGGCCCTAAATCCTGATGATTCACCAACCTACCGATAGCAATACTGTCGAATTAGAGAGCAGGTCATTCGGTAGGGTCATGATCGCTGGGGCTCGTTCGATAAGAACGACGAGTGAACAGTAGAGGCTACGAGGCTTCGGCACGGATTCGCCCCTTAGGTACGAATAGAGTCCATTGGGATTCGAGGAGACAAGACGATGAATTTGAAATTGATTGCTGCGACACTCGTACTTGGCGTTTGCTTCATGGGCAACAGCCAGGTTGAAGCCGCCAACTTTGGCGCTGGATGCGGTTGCGAACAGACTTGCGGTTGCGAAGACACTTGCGGTTGCGAGAAGTCGTGCTGCAAGACCAAGTGCTGCAAGATGAAGTACTACAAGAAGGTTTGCCGCACTCGCACGAAGTGCGTCCGTGACTGCAATGGTTGCAAGAAGAAGGTCTGCGTGACGACGGTCAAGTACCGCCGCGTGATGTTCCCCTGCAAGCACTGCCCGGATGATCTCATCTGCGCCTGCAAGAAGCCTTGCGGTCACACCACCTGCACGCCGATCTGCGAATCGACCTGCGGTTGCGAAGCTGAGCCCGTCTGCGGCTGCGAATAAGATAACCGATTCAATTGCGTGTGGGGTCGGCTGACGCGTTGCGTCATCGGCTCCTCGCGCCACGGTCACCTTGGCCGTTAGCAATCGGAAAGAATAGAAAAGAGCCCCGTCAATTTTGGCGGGGCTCTTTTTTGTGCGCAGGTAGCCTGCCTCGCGGTTCTACGAGAACAGCTCCGCCACCGCTTGGCCTTTGTCGGCGATGGTGATCGGGCGGCCGATAGGGCTCATGTTCTCGTAATCCGGATCGATGCCGAGCGCCTGGCAGTAGCTGCGGAATAGATCAGGCACGGTCACCGGTCGCTCGGTGACTTCTTTGCCATTGTCGCTTACTGCACCAATCACCTTGCCGCCTTTGATGCCAGAGCCGGCCATGGCCACGTTGAAGGCCCGCGGGAAGTGATCGCGTCCGCCGCGACCGTTGATCTTCGGCGTGCGCCCGAACTCACCCATCCAGATGACCAGCGTGTCGTCGAGCCGGCCGCGGGCCGCTAGGTCACGCAGCAGTGCTGCCGTGGGGCGATCGATCTTACCGCATAGGTCGCGGCATTTTTCAAAGTTGTCGGCGTGCGTGTCCCAGCCACGGGCGACGACTTCAACGAACGTTACGCCTGACTCAATCAGACGACGGGCGAGCAGACAGCCGGCGGCGAATTGACCTTCGCCGTAAGCGGCTCGCACCGCTTCCGGTTCTTGGGTGAGGTCGAACGCCTTCATGTCCTGGCTCAGGATCATTCGCGACGCTTTGCGGTATAGCTTCTGGTGGTCTGCCACCTCACGCTTGGCCCCGCTCTCGGCGTAACCTTTCTCCAGTTTCTGCATCAGTGCCAGGCGGCGGCGATAGCGATCCTTACTCGTGGTTGGTTTGGAATGCTGTGGCGGCTCTTTGGCATTGCGAACCACGAACGGATCGTACTCGACACCCAATAGCCCGCCACCTCCGCCGGTGCGTAGATTGCCGACGCGAACGAAGGACGGCAGTTCCGCGGCCGCGTCGGCCAGATGATGAGCGACATGGGCACCCAGGTTTGGATGCCGCACGGTCGGCGTCGGCAAGTAGCCTGTGTGCAGGAGCGAGGTTGCTCGCTGATGGTTACCTTCGCGACTGGTCATGGAGCGAATCACCGCCAGGTGGTCCATGACCTTGGCGATTTCGGGAAGGTTTTCGGCGATCTCGACCCCTGGCACGCTCGTGGAAGTGGCCTTCGTCTCGCCCCCATTGGCGTGACCAGAGAGCGGGCTGAAGGTTTCAAACTGACTTGGGCCACCCTGCATCCAGAGTAGGATGCAGGCCTTATTGTTTTTCTTCATGGTTGCCGCTTCGGCGCGAAGCAGGTCCGGAAAGGAGAGCATGCCTGCGCCCAAGGAGCCAGCGGCGAGCGAACCCGTGGCCACGTTTCTTAGAAAGTCGCGGCGACCGCGCAGGTGTCCACGTCGAGTCATGGCGACGTCGACCTGATGGATCCAAGGGAGTTGCATGGGGTGCTTTCTAAGGGGGACGCGTTAGCGGCGATGACGGAATTCCGCGGAGTTGATCAGCGACCACTGAATGTCTTCGAGTGCGTCGTCGCGGCGTTCGACAGTCTTGATGTAGTCGAGACAGGTGCTAAGTTCGTCCTGGCTGGGATCTCGCGACAGGCAATAAAGGTATAGCTGCCTGACGACCTCTGAATCTTCTTTGTGTTCGTCGGTGATCTTGCGAATCAGGCTGCCTCGGCGGCGGGCGCGAATCTGACTCTGGATCTGCGGAGCGTTCATCATGGCGAGCGCCTGTGGGATGGAGCCCTGGATCTCTTCACGCGGCAGACTGGGGTCGTAATCGAAGGCGGTTTTGAAGAGCTTGCGAGCGCCACGGCCACGTTTTTTCATCTTGGCCATTTGGGCGTCCATCTCCGCTTCCATCGGCATGGCGTCTTCGGGCTGTTCCATTTCCGTGTTGGCGTCGGTGGCTTCGTTGTCGCCGTCTTTGTCTGTCGCGGGTCTACCTTTCAGCGGAGCCAGCTCAGGCAGCTTGGCCGGTTTGGGGACATCGACGGCCATGCGTGGCATATTGAGCGCGACGACCAAGGCGTCGAACAGGGCGTCACCTCGCAGTGGCTGGGCGCTGTTGGCCAACAGCTGCTTGCGACCGGACGGATCGCGGGAGCGACTTCGTTGAGCGTAGGCGTCGGTGGCGGTGATGGTGCGGAACAGCCACTTAATGTCATGTCCACTGTCGACGAAAGCTTGCGCGAGATGATCGAGCGAAGCTTCGGCGTCGACGTCGCGTTCGGGGCCCAGGTCATCGACCGGTTCGTAGAAGCCCCAGCCGACCAACTCCGCCCAAATGCGATTCACGAAAGCGCGAGCGAACCAGGGATTCGCCGGTTCCACAATCCACTCGGCCAGTTGCTCTCGGCGTTTGGCGTCAGGCGTGCCGAGTCGCAGCGACTTGTCGTTGACGAAGAATTTCGGCGTCATGCGGGTACCATCGGCGGCCGGATCTTCTAGGTCCGACATGAAGTGCTCGATCGGCGGGCGGCGGCGACCATTCTTCGGATTGACTCTTGGTACCCGCGGACCACGGTCCTGGCTGACCACTTTGAAGGTGCGACGACCATCGGCGAAATCCGCCCGCACGCGCATGCGAGGAAAGAACGCCGCGAGTTCGTGGAACTGTTCGCGGGTCCAGGAATCGGTCGGGTGGTCGTGACACTGGGCACAAGAAATCTGAATGCCGAGAAAGATTCGCGACACCTCGGCGGCACTCTCTTCCGCTTTGCCCTGCTGAGAAAAGTAGAGCGTGGCGGCACCCTTACGCGAGACATCGCCACGGGCAGTGATGAAGCTGCGGGCGATCGTGTCCCAAGAGTCGCCACGGTTGAAGGCGGCGGTCAGGTACCGCGTTAGGCTGTTGTCGACCTGGCCTGGGATACGGTTGTCGGTGCGGCGAGACATCATCGTATCACGCCAGTAATTGGCCCAGTTGCGTCCGAAGCGAGGATCGTCGAGCAGTGCCTCGACGATGAACTCCCGTTTCCGCGGTTCTTCGTCACCCGTGAACGCGCTAATCAACTCCGGCGTCGGCGGCGTTCCAAGCAGGTCGAGGTAGACGCGGCGCAGAAACGTGGCGTCGTCGACGGGGATCGTCGTTGGCGTAACTGAGTCGGCGGTTGAAGGGGCCGTGTTGGTGGCATGCTCTTGGAGCGAGGCGTCGATTCTGGCGGCGGTCGCACGGGCATCGGAATTCGGCTGGGCAGCGACGCTAACGGTGGCATCATTCGCGAGGCAAGCGATCATGACGGCCAAAACGATGAATGCCTTCTGCATGATCGCCCCGCCGCTGCGGCGCGAGACCCTGCCCTGCTCTTGTGGAAACCATCTCGACATGGGGACGAACCTTATCTTGCCTCTGAGCTACAGCACTGGTAGCGAGCTACCAGTGGCACCCCGTGGGGTCACTCTTTAGGTAATAGAACATGCGTGCCCAATCAGCGTAGCACGAAGCACGTCTCTATAACTATTACCCCGCAACACGCGTGCAGGTTTCGTGAGAAGTCGGGCAACGGGGCGGAATTGCCGATGCTATCGCCCGCTAGTTCACTTTTTTTCGCTGCCTTTGGCGGCGTCTCAGGCTGATGCCACCGAGAGCGACTAGCCCCAGTCCCGCCATGGCGTAGGTGGACGGTTCGGGTACCGCCGATTGAGCCACGCGGAAACCGAACGTGTCCCATTCTCTATCCAAGATGCTGGAACTGCCGCCAAGCGGGTGATAGTACCACGACCCGCCTTGAATGCTTCCGGAGGTGCTGCCAACCGTGTCGGTCCATTCCCAAAGACTGCCGTTCTGATCGAACGTGCCGTAAGGGCTGCTCGATAGTAAGTATGATCCGACGTCGGTGAGCGGATAATTGGGGTCACCCGTTGTGTGCGTAGCGGCTAGATCGTAGTAGTTCACCGAGTTACCCGAATCGGCCGACGGCAGGTTGTTGTCAGGCGTAATGTCGCTGCCCGTGGCGTAGTTGTAGTAGACGCCGCCGGTGCCATCGTAGTAGGCCGCCTTGTACCACTCATCTTTCGACGGCAGAAAGAACTTGCCGGCGCCGAGCGTCGCGTGGTCGGGCACGCTGACCGAACCGGAGTTGGGGCCCCCGCCGGTGATCGCGTACGTTCCGCTTTCGGTCGTTCCGCTGGTGAGCCAGTTGGTGAAACGAACGGCATCGTACCAGGAGATGAAGTTGACCGGCTTGTTGGCGTAGCCATAGTCGCTGCCGCCGGGGCCCTGACCGATCGCGTCGCTTTTGACGGCGTAGGTGTAGCTGCCAGAGATGCCATTGCGGACGATTCCGCCTAGGGTTGTGCTACCCATGTCGGTCTTGTAGAGGCCGTAAGCGTCGGTGGCGGCGACGGCGTTAAGGAACTCGACGTACTGCGCGTTGGTGACTTCCGTCTTGCTGATGCGAAACTCGTAGTCGACGGAGCCTAGCGATCCCCCGTTGTCACCGGCATTGCCGACGTCTCCAATGGTGGCCCAGTCGAATGTGACGGCCACAGCAGGGTTGTTGATGGTTAAGCTGAGCGCGAGTGCACTCGCCAAGATGGCAACGGTATGGATGGTGGAGGATTTCGTCATCGAGCCTTATTCTAGGTGTTGGTTTGTGGAGTTGTTCTGTGTTCGTTGACGTCTAGCTGGCGGATTTGCGATGTGATTGTCGTCGGTGCAGGCTGTGGTGGAGTGGTCTCCCGACCGCTCCACGCCCAGGCTTAACGAAATCGGCGATACGCAAGCAGCCCCAATAGCCCCAGCCCGGCCATGGCGTAAGTCGACGGTTCCGGCACGGCACAATCCGTGCCGTGGGCGGTGATCACACGCAGGTCGTCCAGGTAGCCGAACGCCACGTAGGCATAGTCGATCGAGACCGAGTTGGACGAAACGATCGTGAACAGGTCGGGATCTCCGGTCCCGTTAAAGGACTCGTAGCGGCGTTGTTCGCTCGTCTCGTAGGTTGTCGTTGGGACGCCGACCGAAGCGTCGGACTCAACGAGATAAGTGGTGTTGGCAATGATGCCGACCACGTCACCATCGAACGTGAAAGTGGCCACACCGCCTACGCCTGCGTCGCCGACGGGATCGTAATGCAACAGGTGACTGCTGTAGCTGCCGGCACCGAGATAGGTCGGTGAGTTCGGCGGTAAGTTGGCGCCAGGAAACTGACTGCCGACATCGCCCGCGCTGATCAAGAAGTCGACCTTTAGCGTGTTGGCCGCGACCGAGACGTTCTGCAGTTCGTCAAAGCCGGAGACGAGTTCGCTCTCGAATTGATTGAAGCTGACATCGGTGGAGATCGGGACGTGCTGCCCAGAGCCACTCACGGACGTAATGGCGGCGTGCGCGGAACTGTTCGACAGCAGGCCACAGGTGGCGACGACGGCTATCAGGCTGAGTACGAGCTGGTGCTTCATGGTGAGTCTCGTGTTTCGTTGGAATTCGAATGGATATGATTAGCGGGACCGGTTAGCGTGCTTGCGTCGCCAAGCGAGGAGGCCTAAGCCGAGCAGGCCCAGAGCGGCCATGGCATAGGTGGATGGCTCCGGTACGACCGGAGGTGGTGCATCCCCACCGAGATAGTGGACCATGTTCTCTGCCCAGGCGCTGGAGTTGCGGAAGAGATTGATGTCAAACCCGACGAGCATGCGGGCATTGGGGCTACCGATGATGTCGCCAAAGTCCCAGCCGATGAGGGAACTGTGCCCCAGGCCGGATTGTGTTTCTGTCACCATGAAACCGGTGCCTGGAGTGGAAACGCTATTGGCTGCGTAGTACCTGAGGAACGTACGCTGGTTGGGTTGGGCGACAATTTGACCGGCGGTCGTAACGGGCTGATCGCCGGTGATGCGGACATTGACGAGTGTCATGCTGCCGCCGCCAACGGCCTCGACCCAGTCGACGAGCGATGCGTTGCGCAACTCGGTGTAGGCGGGCTGCTCTCCGCTCAAAAACATCCGGCCACCGCTGGCGAGATAGTTGCCCATGGCGGTGACATCCGTGGGACCAAGATTTTGGTTGTAACGGAGATCCCAGACCTGGTCGTACGCGGAGTAATCGGCCAGTGTCGAGCCTGTCGTGACGGTGTTGCCCAGGAAGTTTAGCTGGCTAATCGCGTCGACGACGGCGATATCGTTGCTGAGTCCAGTATTGATCGCGTAGATCGAGGCGGCCGATGCTGAATTATTGAGCGTCGTGATGGATAGGGTTACCAATACGGCCAGTGTTGGGCAGTGCTTCATTGTGTTACTCGTTTCGGCTCTTAGCAACTTGTTGTTGGTTTGTTCTTCTCTGATCTGAAATACTCAGGCAGTGCGCCTACGCTTTGCGGCTAAGAAGCCCAGCCCCAGCAGGCCCAGCCCGCCCATGACCAGCGTCGAGGGTTCGGGCACCGCGGGACCAGGACCGACGATGGTGCCGGTGATCGACTGATCGACAGGTTCGATAAGCGAGTGGTTGGCGGTCCACTGGACGATCCCAGGGGCATTGGGGTGCACGACGCGAAAGGTAAGCCCTAGACCTTCGATGTAGTACTGATTCGGCGACCCTGGCGCGTACGTCGAGAAGGTCACCGCGTCGTTGCCGACGACCCCGCCGTTAGTATCTGAGAGTATGCCTGGCTCGACTCCGTAGAAGATCTGATCGTTGTAGTCGAACGGTGAGTGCCACTCGTTGATGTACCCGTACGCTTCGTTGACGCACCCGGCGCAGCCGGCATCGCCTGGAAGTGCCCAGTCGGCACCGACACCGCTCCAATAAGAAGGGCGGATGCCCTTGTGCCAGAAACCGGCCCAAAGAGGCCAACCGCCCGCAGTGTGGGTGTCCCAGCGTTGATGGAGTGCTGTTCCGTTGCCATCACCGACGTCGTGCAGGTTGGCGATCGCGTCGGCTTCAAAGCCATGGAGACGAATCTCTTTCTCCCAGCTGCCGACGGCGTGGTAGTAGTCGTAAACGTATTCCCACATGCCGGGATGATCGTCACCAGGGCCGAGTTGCCGAGGTGGCGCGGCCAGCTCCAATCGCGACATCGTTGGATCGAGCGGATCGTAAGGAACGGCCTCCGCGCGGTTGCCTGTTAGTAGGGCGAGTCCGACGAGCGCGAGGAGAATCGCTCTGGCAGGGAGAAGTCCTGTAGGTTGGGGACGCTGCACGGCAGCTCCTTTCGTGTCTATGCTGTTTGCGGCGGCGCCGTATCAGTGGCGGCCACGCTTGTTGCACGCAATTCGGTTTCATCACCAAGGTGGGGACGAAAGCAGTCGCAAATGCGAGAAACGCAAAGCGTGTGCCACAGTGAAGAAGCGGTGGTCAGAAGGTCCGATCTGGGATCGCAAGTTGTTGTTAGCAAACGAGTAAGAGAATGCACGCGGTCGGCGCGCGGTGTCCGGAAGCGGACAGGTAGAGAGAGACGGCTTACGGGCGTGCGGAGCGACTTGTCCGGAATCGGACAGGCGGGGTGCCAGCCTCTTTGGCGAGGCAAAGTTGCAGGCCGTATCACGGAAGTCGCGCACAAAAAAAGCCCTGCCGTTCTGCTGGCGGGGCTTCTTGGTGATTTCTAGATGAGACTACCTGTTGCGGCCGGCGTAGCGGCGCCGTCGATAGGCCAAAGGGCCCAGCAGCCCAATCACGGCCATGGCGTAGGACGAGGGTTCGGGTACCGGCAACTGTCAACCTCAGGATCTGATCGCCGTCAAAGGTGGAGATGTACATCGCACCGTCGAGGCCGAACTTGATGTCGCCAATGTTGCCAAACCCGGTGCCAAATGTGCTTGCCACGCCTGCGCCATCAATTCGCATTAAATCGCCGCCCGGTGCGGCAGGAAACAGGTCGGTTCCCCAGACTCCTCCTGGTGCAATCTCTAATCCTCGTGAGGTGGAACTGGGTGATAGGACTGAGAAGCTTCCGTTGACAAGTGCTCCGGTGGAATCGTGGATGCGGATGACTCCAGCGGTATCCCGAGTATAAATCCGGTCAAGGCTGTCGATTGCCTGGTCGAAGGGCCTCTCTGTCGATGGTGACGTAAATAGAACCGTAGGCAGTCCTCCGGTGCTCTCAACGACTGATCGACCCGTGGAATGTTCATTCAGTAGCAGCATTCGCCCTGTGCTATCGAACGACATTGCACTCGGGTTTCTTACGACCGACGCAGGGTCGAAGAGTGTCACGACGCTCTCGTCGGGATGAATCGGAGAAACGATGCCTGTTCCTCCGATCGGCCAGCTGCTGCCGACGAGGACCGATCCAGCAACTCCCGAAATCGTGCCGTCTACGTCAAAGAGTACTGAATCAGGATCAAAAATCGAGGCAGCACCATAATCGGTTACGGAGGCGCCGCCGGGACTTACTTCATGGATAAAGGTTGCTCCCAACCCGTCGCCACCGGACCCGCTATCGTCCCGGCCTACGTGCAACGTTCCATCATGGTGCGAATGATAATCGAGTTGGGTCGGTTACGTTCGCATAAACCTCCACGTTATACCCGGGAACAATAGGCACGGCGACGGCCGCCGTGGCGTCGAAAAAAGTCGTCATGCCTAGAGTTACCAAAAGTGTTAGGGATTTGAGTGTGGCGTGATTGGCAATTCCAAAAGGTTGTCGATCTGTTTCGAAGATGCCCCGCTGGCAGGATAATGTCAACTGTTTCGCTGGCTTTCTCGGGGGCGGGATCTTGTCACGCCAAGGCGTTGCAGTTAAACATGTTAGTAGAGGCGACGCATGTTTCTTTCGGGCGCCGTGGGCAGTTGCTGCCCTGGCCAAAAAAGGTGTGTGCGACCCGTTATCTGTGGAAGTGTTTGCACACCTGGTGGTGGCCGCGGTCTTCAAAACCGTTGGAACGTCAGTCAACCTGTCGTTCAGTGGGTTCGATTCCCATACACTTCCGCCATTTTTTTCTAGCCGGCACTATTCTTAGTTCTGAGCATTGGGCCATGTTGGTCGCTCTGGTGGGCGAAGTTGCTCGCGAACTGTTCCTGGCTCCCGCTGGGCAGGCTTCTCATTTTCCGTTAGGTTCGACGCACGTGGCGTGACTCCAATTTGAGTGACGGCGCCTGGGCGTTTGCTTGTCTGGGTGTTTGACGGTTCCTGCTCCGAAAGATCAACCGAACATGTGGTCGTCGCGACTGTTCTGGAAGTTGTTTGTTTCCTATGCCGTGTTAAATCTCGCGGCGACGGTGACGTTCGTCGTGATCGTCAGCGGCTGGCAGCAGGATCAGGTTGTTTCGCAGATCAAGCAGCGACTTACCAACGCGGCGACGATCGTGGTGAGTGATGTCTCTGAGCTTCTTGCCGATCGTCCTACCAAGGCTCTCCAGACGTACGCTCAGAAACGGGGTGACGAGGTCGACGTTCGCATCACGCTCGTGGCTTTGGATGGCACGGTACTAGCCGATTCAAGCAAAGGCAGCCTGACCGAAGTCGAGCAAATGGAGAACCACCAGCATCGCCCCGAGCTGGTGCAGGCAAAAAGTCAGGGAAGCGGGACTTCACAGCGAAAGAGCCCGACGGTGGGGGAGCAGATGCTGTACGTGGCGCTGCGAGCGGATGTGCGCGGCGATTCGGCCGGATTGGTGCGAACCGCCTTGCCGATGACCGAGGTATTGGCGCAGGTCGCGGCGATCGAACGCGTGATCTGGCTGGTCGCTATCTTGGTGAGCGTCGCGGTGGTCGTGCTCACCTACGTCGTGTCCGCGAGTGTGGCCCGACCGGTGGGGCGGCTGACTCAAGCTGCAGAAGCGATTGCCGCAGGTAATTATGAACATCGCGTCTACATCAAGCAGCAGGACGAGGTTCGCACGCTGGCGAAGAGCTTCAATCGCATGAGTGATCGACTTGAGGCGCGCGAGGCCCAGCTTCGCTCTAGCCGGCAGCGGCTGGCGATTGTCTTAGAAGGTATGGCCGAAGGAGTGATCGCGCTCGATGAACGGGAACGCATCGTGCTGGCCAATGCTGCGGCCGGGCGACTGCTCGACTTTGTGCCAATCGAAGCAGAAGGACGGCCTCTGTTAGAAGTTGTTCGGAATCACGCCTTGCATGAGGTCGTGGCCGAAGCGAACGCCTCGCAGGGAGCGCGGCGGGCGGAAGTTGAGCTAGGCAATGTCGGTTCGCGAACACTGAGCGTCTACGCCACGTTGCTCGCAGGTGAGCCTTCTACCCGTTTTATCCTGGTGCTCCAGGACGTTACCGAGTTGCGGCGTCTGGAGTCGTTGCGGCATGAGTTTGTGGCCAACGTTTCGCATGAACTGAAGACCCCGTTGAGCGCGATTAAGGCCTATGCCGAGACGCTCATGGCGGGAGCGATTTACGATGAACAGAATAACAAGAAGTTCCTCCTTAGCATCGAGGAACAAGCCGACCGCCTGCACGAGCTGATTCTTGACATGCTCAGCCTGGCTCGCATCGAATCGCAACAGCAGGCGTTCGACATTGGACCGGTTCGGTTGGTGGATGTAGTCGCATCTTGCTTGGACGAACATCAGGCCGCCGCCACAGCACGGCAGGTCGAATTGGTTGCCGGCGACCGAATGCCTGACGTGCAGGTTCAGGCGGACGAAGAGGGAGTCCGGCAGATTCTCGACAATCTGATCGACAATGCGCTCAAGTATACGCCGGCCGATGGTAAAGTAACGGTGACTCTTCGCGAACAAGAAGGGACAGTCGTGATGGAGGTTCGCGACACCGGGATCGGCATTCCAGAAGAACAACTCCCCCGTGTCTTTGAACGCTTCTATCGCGTCGACAAGGCTCGATCACGCGAGTTGGGCGGCACCGGGCTGGGGCTTTCCATCGTCAAACACTTGACGCAATCTTTTGGCGGTAGCGTTGAGGTGGAGAGCCAACTGGGGGCGGGTACGGTTTTCGTCGTCAAACTACCCAGAGTGTGAGTCGGAGGGCTGTGTTCTTGGCCGTTTTCTGGGCCCGTCGTTCGTTCTATGGCATTGGCAGGCCAGTGTTTATGCCGATTTTTCTGGGAGAATTTCTTGTTGTCTCCTTAACTCGACCTTCATGGTTTCTTAACGCTCAGGCGATACGATTTCCGGTAGGTTCAGACGCCGCAGAGCGACTGCTAGCGGTGTTCTTGAGATTGTTCTTTGGCGGTCGTTCGTGAGCGGAAAGAGTCCTCCACGGCCGCTTGCATATACCGAGATTTCTAGGAAGAAGTCGGAAGGAAGAAAAGGAAGAAAAGGAAACTGATGAAGCAAGTTCAGATTGGATCGCTGTTGTTGCTGGCCACTTCGATTTTGGCTGTCACAGGATGTGGTGGTGGCGGCGAGAGCGTCGCTATCGATGGTTCTAGTACGGTCTTTCCCGTAACGCAGGCAGTGGCTGAAGAGTTCAAGAAGGTTCAGCCCAAGGTTCGCGTCTCGGTTGGGGTTTCTGGTACGGGAGGTGGTTTCAAGAAGTTCATCGCCGGAACGATCGATATCTGCGATGCCTCGCGTGGTATCAAGGACAGCGAACGGGAGAAGTGCGACAAGGCTGGCGTCGAATTCGCCGAGCTGGAAGTCGCCTTCGACGGTCTAGCGGTCATCGTCAATCCGGAAAACGATTGGTGTGAGAGCCTCACGGTCGATCAGCTCAAGGAGCTTTGGCGTCCGGAGAGTGGTGTCAAGAAGTGGAGCGACCTGAACCCGGAGTGGCCGGCTGAAGATATTGAGCTTTACGGTCCCGGCACGGCCTCTGGGACGTTTGATTACTTCACCAAGGCGATCGTCGGCAAGGAAGGCGCCAGCCGTGCTGACTACACGATGAGCGAAGACGACAATGTCCTCGTCACGGGTATTCAAGCGGACAAGTATTCCCTGGGCTACTTTGGTTTCGCTTATTACTTGGAGAACAAAGACAAACTCAAGTTGTTGGGCGTCGATAATGGTAGCGGAGCCGTAAAGCCGAGCGAAGAGACAGTGCGAGGCGGAACCTACAAGCCACTCTCGCGACCGCTCTACATCTATGTGCGTACGTCTGCACTCAAGAAGAAGCAGGTCAAAGACTTTGTTGACTTCTACATGGAGAAAGGTGGCTCGCTCGTCAAGGAAGTCGGCTACGTGCCGGTTTCGGATGAGGTGGCCGCTCGTAACGCAGAGGCACTCAAGTAACGTCAAAGTCTCGTGGAGTGCGAGGCGACAATGCGAGGATCGCTGACGCAGGTGTCGGAGTGAACCGACAGAGGCCGGTATCCGAAGCAGTAGAATTGTGGCAACAACTGACTTAATACCGGAAGTGAATTTGACGGTGCCCTCGAAGGGAATGCGCCGTTTTGGTGAGCGTGTTGTCCACGTCGCCCTGTTTCTCTGCGCGAGCATATCGATTCTCACGACGATCGGTATCGTTGTTGTCCTACTGCTCGAGGCGATTCAGTTTTTCCTCGACGTATCGGTCATCGAGTTTTTGACCGATTCGAAGTGGACGCCGCTGATGGATCCTCAGCACTTCGGCATCGCTCCGCTGTTCTGCGGAACGTTGCTGGTTGCTTTCGGGTCGGCTGTCGTCGCAATTCCGGTCGGACTAGGGACCGCGATCTGTTTGAGCGAGTATGCCAAACCTTGGTTTCGCGAGATCATGAAACCGGTCCTCGAAGTGCTGGCCGGAATTCCGTCGGTTGTGTATGGCTACTTTGCCATCGTGTTTATCTCGCCTTGGGTGCGGACGATCTTTCCATCCGCTGGCGTGTTTAATGCTCTCAACGCCTGTATCGTGGTTGGGGTAATGACCATGCCGATGGTCATTTCGCTCAGTGAAGATGCTTTGCGAGCAGTGCCTCGGTCGCTACGAGAAGGTGCCTATGCACTGGGGGCGACCAAGTACGATGTGACCACGCAGGTCGTGGTGCCAGCGGCCATGTCCGGTATCGTGGCCTCGTTCTTGTTGGCGATCTCTCGGGCGATCGGCGAGACCATGGCGGTCACGCTAGCGGCTGGGGGAACGCCGAATGCCACGATCAATCCTCTTGAGAGTATCCAGACGATGACCGCGTATATCGTGGCGGTCAGTAAGGGCGACACTCCGGCAGGAACGCTCGAATATCGGACGATCTTTGCAGTCGGGCTCACCTTATTCATCTCCACGATGTTGATGAACTTGTTGGCGCAATGGGTGCTGAGCCGCGTCAGGGAGAAGTACGAATGATCGATCCGATTGCGGAAAAACGGCGCAAGCGGCGAAAGGTTGTCGGCTTCGGATTTACCGTGCTCTGTGTCGGTGCCACGTTGTTGTGTGCCCTGATGCTCGTTGTCTTGGTCGTTAGTATCGTTCGCGAAGGTTACGCCTGGCTGAGCTGGGATTTTCTCAATAACTTTCCCTCACGGCATGCGGAAGACGTTGGAATCAAGACCGCGCTCCTGGGCAGCCTTTGGCTCACCGGGCTGACGGCTCTGATCTCACTACCGGTTGGTGTGGGAGCGGCCATCTACCTAGAGGAATATGCGTCCGACAACCGCTGGAAGAAGCTGGTTCAAGTCAATATTGCTAACCTGGCAGGTGTCCCGTCGATCGTTTACGGTATCCTCGGCTTGGGCTTGTTTGTGCAATGGATGGCGATGGGGCGAAGTATCATCGCTGGTGCTTTGACGCTTTCCCTGGTTGTTTTGCCGATCATTATTCTGGCAACTCAGGAAGCGCTGCGGGGCGTGCCCGATTCGATACGCCACGGCTCCTATGCCTTGGGGGCAACCCGCTGGCAAACAGTTAGGTTGCAGGTTCTTCCCGCGGCGATCCCGGGGATCATGACGGGAATCATTCTCGCCATGTCCCGTGCGATTGGTGAAGCGGCTCCGATTGTTGCGGTTGGCGGAGCGGCCTATGTCGGATTCGTGCCAGAGGGCCTCAAGGATCAATTTACCGCGTTGCCGATTCAGATTTACATGTTGGCGTCCGAACCGAAGGCCGAGCTCCATGAGGTGGCCGCGGCCGCGATTATTGTGCTCTTGATCGTATTGGTCTGCATGAACGCCCTGGCGGTATTTCTTCGCTACCGCTTCGGCAAACGTATAAAATGGTAGTCGAACACAAGGTCGCCACTGTGGCGATATATGTGGCGATATAATTGGAGATGGGAGAATTGAGTTTGACCATGCCCGCCAAGACTCTTAGCACTGGCGAAAGCGTTAAGACGCCCTCGACGGAGTCTCGTGATGAGTCCATATCTCTCAAACCAGTCGTGGGACGACGAGAGTCCGATTCCGCTTCGGACGACTCGACAACGACCAACACCAAGATCGTGACTCGCGACGTTTGCGTCTTCTACGGTCCGTCGCAGGCGTTGAACGGCGTCTCGTTGGACGTTCCGGAGAATCGCGTCACGGCTCTGATCGGGCCGTCGGGCTGCGGTAAATCGACCTTCTTGCGATGTTTAAATCGCATGAACGACATGATCGAGCAGGTTCGCATCGAAGGTGACATCTTGCTCGATGGCCAGGATATCTATCGCCCTGGTACCGACATCGTGCAGCTGCGGAGCACCGTCGGCATGGTCTTCCAGAAGTCCAACCCGTTTCCCAAGTCGATCTTCGAGAACGTTGCCTACGGACCTCGAGTTTCAGGGATTCGCGGTCGTTCCAGGCTCCACGAGATCGTTGAGCATTCGCTCAAGCGGGCGGCCCTGTGGGGGGAGGTCAAAGATCGGCTGAACGATTCGGCGTTGCGGCTTTCTGGTGGACAGCAGCAGCGGCTTTGCATTGCTCGGGCGTTGGCGACGAATCCGGCGGTCCTGTTGATGGATGAGCCGGCCTCGGCTCTCGATCCCGCTTCGACCGCCCGCATTGAAGATCTCATTTTTGAGCTTCGCGATAACTACACCATTGTTGTGGTGACGCACAATATGCAACAAGCAGCCCGTGTCTCGGATCAGACTGCGTTCTTCTATGAGGGGAACCTGATTGAAGCTGGGCCGACGAAGGAGCTGTTTACCACGCCGCGCGAAGAGCAGACCGAAAACTACATTACGGGAAGATTCGGGTAAGCGATGAGTCAACACTTACAACGAGATCTGGACGCGTTAGAACGCCGGGTGCTTGCTCAGTCGTCGATCGTCGAGGAGATGATCCAGAAGTCGAGCCGCGCGCTTCGCCAGTTGCGACCGGAATTGGTTGCGGAAATTTTGGAGCGTGAAGAACTTGTCGACGAGCAAGAGGTGCAGATCGAAGAGGCATGCTTGAAGATTCTTGCATTGCACCAGCCGGTTGCCGTTGATCTGCGTCGCGTGGCGACGATCCTCAAGATCAATAACGATCTGGAGCGAATGGCCGACCTGGCAGTCAATGTTGCCGAACGTGCTCAGCGATTATCGCGGCATGACGGTTTTCTCGTTCCGGAATCGTTCGATCAAATGGCCCATCTTACGAGTTCCATGGTGCAGGATGCATTGGATGCGTTTGTGAAAGTCGACGTTGATCTGGCTCGCGAGGTTTGTCAGCGAGACGACGAAGTCGATTCGCTCAATCGCGAGGTCATCGGCGAAATGCAGGATGTGATGCGGACCGAACCGGAGATGGTCGAGGCGGCGCTCTATCTGTTTTCCGCCTCTCGGCATGTGGAGCGGATTGCCGACCACGCAACGAATATTGCCGAAGATGTTATCTATCTCGTCGATGGCGAGATTGCCCGACATAAACACGATTTGGATCCTCTGGAAGAACCGAGATTGAAGAATGGCGAAGTCTAAGCACCACGTCTTGATCATTGAAGACGATCGGGCACTGTCCGATGTCCTTTCTTACAACTTGGAGCAGGCCGGGTATGCAGTTTCGATTGCGCACGACGGGCAAGACGGCCTCAACCAAGCACAACTCAAGACTCCCGACGTCATCGTTCTCGATTTGATGCTGCCGGTTATCGACGGACTTGAGGTCTGTCGGCGGTTACGCAACAACTCTGCGATGCACGACGTGTTGGTCGTTATGCTGACTGCCAAGTCGGAGGAGACCGATCAGGTTATCGGACTGGCGCTTGGCGCGGACGACTATGTCACCAAGCCGTTCAGCGTGAAGGTCCTGCTCGAACGGATCAAGGCACTGCTGCGACGTCGGACGACAGGCGTCGATAAGGGCAACGTGATGGCGAGTCAAGGGATTGTCGTCGACCGGCAGCGTCATTTGGCGACGGCCGCCGACCAGCCACTCGATCTGACGCCCAGCGAGTTTGCGATTCTCGACATGCTGATTCGGCAACCCGGTCGTGCATTTACTCGTGCGGAACTGATCGACGTGGCGCTCGGAGATACGCTCGTTCTGGAACGGACCATCGACGTGCACATTCGCGCGTTGCGCAAGAAGCTAGGTACGAGCGGACCGTTGGTCGAGACTGTTCGCGGTGTCGGCTATCGTTTCCGTGATCCACGGATGATGGTTGATGACGTACCGGCCGAGACCGTCTCGTAACCTCTGCCTTTCGGCGATGCCGTCGTAGCGGACTTTGTACAAAAGTCCGCCCGCGCGGCTGGTAGCTGTCTCAACAAAAAAAGGCTACCCCAGCAGATCGCTGGAGCAGCCTGATTCGTATACTCTTTTGAGTTTTTTGGATTGCCGGATTCACTACGGCGTCGGCAATGCCGGCGGGACGATCTCGACCAATTCGATCTCGAAGGTGAGAACCGAGTTGGGGCCGATGACGGCGCCACGAGCTTGGTCGCGGTAGGCCAACTCCGACGGGATGTAGAGTTCCCACTTGGCTCCGACCTTCATTAGCTTCAAGGCTTCGGCCCATCCCTTGATAACGCCGCCGTCGACCTGGAACTCTAGCGGCTGGTTTCGCTTGTACGAGCTGTCGAACTCGGTGCCATCGATCAAGCGTCCGCGGTAATGGGCGCGGACAGTATCGGTGCCCTTGGGGGTGGCTCCCGTTCCCGCCTGTACCACTTTGTATTGCAGTCCGCTATCGGTGATCACGACGCCTGGCTTCTTGGCGTTCTCGGCCAAAAACTTGGCTCCCGCCTCCTTGTTGATCGCGGCTTGGGCGACGGACTTCTTCTGCATTTCTTGTTGAACGGCGGCGAACGCGGCGCGGAATTCCGCTTCGGTGATTTTTAGCTCGTTACCGGCCATCGCGTCGTTCAATCCGGCGACCAAAGCCTTAATGTCGATCTCCAGGCCATCGCTGCGGAGGTTCATTCCGTAGGTGTAACCGAGACCATAATTCACCTTCTGTAGCGGCGTTTCCACCTTGGGTGCGTCCTCGGCCGAAACAATGGACGAAGTTACAAACGCCGAAGCTGCGACGGCGAGCAGACAGAACAACTTTCTCATGGAAACTCCTTCGTGGAAAATGAATGACGCGCGATTCGCAGCGGGAGGCGTCCGGAGAGCGATCACTCGACGCGATGCGGTGTCAAAGGGGCAGTCTTGTGGCGACAACGGTAAGTCGTTCAGCGTGCGCGGCAGCGCGGGTGGGTTTGTCGCCGGCGGGGGTAGTGAAGATAGGAAAGTATAGTCGCCAGCGAGGCTTGCGGGTAGGGAGTTGGCCCATTGGGAACCAGCGAAGCTGCCAGATTGGGAGCCGAAAATGGGGGAAATCAACTGGGAAATGGCCGTTTTCTGCCTTGGGACCACTCTGCGGCTCGCTTCCGCAGCGACACGATCTGACATGCATCTGGTGACAGTTCGAGCCTCGTTTCGCGCGTTCCTGGTGCCGGTATTTCCAGCCAGTTTCGTACACCATTCTCAGGTTCAATGTGTCCTATGTCCCGCAGGTTTCCGAGATTGTTCAATCCGAAAGGTCTTCGTAACTCGGACTCATTCTCACGTTGGTAGATGCCGAAAACTGTTGAGGACGTTCCAGCGACGCGACGGCGTCGCCATCTATCCGTATGCCCTCACTCGGTCATCGTGAAGCTGCTTTGAAGTTGCGCTCCACTGCTAGCATTGCCATCGGGTTGGTTGTCGTATCGTGTCTATTGATAGGCACGGGTACTGGCTGTCGACGTGCCGATTACCGGATGCGGGCAGACGCGCAGTCTTACGACATCGTGCGGCAAAAAACGAGTGATCCACGTTGGTCGGTGCCTCGGATCGACATTACGCCCGATCCTCTCAGTCGCTTCTACGACGGGACCGATCCAGATCGCCCTCCGCTGCCGCCGGACGACCCGTCTGCCAATCGGTACATGCAGTGCGCGTACGGAATGCGGGGGCCCAAGGCTTGGGCCAAGCTTGACCGCTTAAATCAGGTGGAGAACCCGTTCTGGACAGAGAGCCTTCCCGATGCGCCCCAGGTCAAGGATCACGTGCAGGTACCACGGATCGATCACCTGGGCCTCGAAGAGTCGATCGAGCTGGGACTAATTCACAGTCGCGATTACCAAGAGCAGATTGAAAACATGTATCTGTCGGCCTTGGTGCTTACCTTTCAGCGATACCGGTTCGACGTGCGGCCGATCGGGTTCAATGGCGAGCCGTCGACCGCCCTGCTCTTTCGGAATCAGCCGACGGATCAGAGCAACCTGGAGCTGGGGCCGACGACCTTGGGCGTTTCCAAGCTGCTTCCTGCTGGCGGTCAGGCTGTCGCCGAGTTGACGAACAACACGCTCTGGATGTTCTCGGGCGGCAACACGACGGCCACTGCGTCCGGTTTGGCCTACTCGTTAGTGCAACCGCTCTTCGCGGGAGCTGGCCGCGAAATCGCCATGGAGAACTTGACACAGTCAGAACGCAACTCGCTGTACGCGGCTCGTGATTTCGCCCGTTTTCGCAAGGAGTTTTACACCACCATTCTCACCGGTAAGCGTACGATTCCGCTGCCAGGTACGACCGGCGGAGGCGAACTCGCCTTCCTGATTCGAGGACAACGAAGCCCTACCGAAGGCTTCTACTCCTTGTTGTTCTCACTACAGCGATGGCGAAATCAACAGACGAACGTACAAAGCCTGGAGGGTCTGATTCGAGATCTGGAGCTACTGAGCCAGGCGGGCCGTGCTTCGTCGCTGGATGTGACGCAGCTGGAGAGTAGTCTTGCCACGGCCAGAGCCATCGAGGCCTCGCGGCGGCGAATGTTCTACGAGAACCTGGATCGTTTCAAGCTTCAGTTGGGGCTTCCGCCCGATCTGGATGTCGACTTGGACGATTCGCTGCTTCAGCCGTTCAAGTTTGTCGACCCAAGGTTAACGGAAATTGAGAACCAGCTCGCTGAGTTGGTTCTCAATGACGACCCTGCCCGGCAGGGGGAATCGCTCGCTTCACTGCGTGGACTATTGGAGATGATTGTCCCACCGCTGGAGGGCATCGAGGACGATTTTGAGAAGTTCAAGCAGGTGCTGCCAGAGCGGGAGTTGTCGGAGGAAGAGGCGGCGGCCTTGGTGAAAGACATGGCCGAACGTCGGGAGCAACTCGAGGAAGTGCGACAGTCGGGAGCCAAACTCTACGATTCGATTGTCGAGATGCAGGCAATTCTCCAAGAGGCAGGCGAACTCTCACCGGAACAGGTGGACGAGACAGTCGACCTGATGCGTACCGTTCGTCGAAAGTTGCTGGCGATCGTGCGGCAGCTGACGGGGCTTTCGATCTCCGTGCGGGTCGAGTTGGTGTCGCTTCCCGAGATTCCCTTCGGCCCGGATGAGGCCGTCAGAGCCGGATTGAACTGCCGTCTGGACCTGATGAATCGCCGCGGTTTTGTGATGGATGCCAGGCGGCGAATGGAGGTAGCTGCCGATCGTCTTGAAGCAACGTTGAATATTGTTGCCGAGGGCGAATTGAATACCCAACCGCTGCTGGAGAAGGACAATCCGGTCGACTTTCGCGCCAAGGACAGTAGTTTCCGTGTGGGCGTTGAAGTTGTGACGCCGCTCGACCGGCGCCGCCAGCGAAATAACTTTCGGGCCGCACAGATCAGTTATCAACGGGCTCGCCGCAATTTCATGGCGGCCGAGGATCAGGTCAAGCTGGACGTCCGCCGGGAACTCCGTATGGCGGAATCGCAACGGGAAATCTTCGAGGCCAACCGGCGGGCGCTTCGTGTCGCCGCCTTGGAACTCGATCAGGCGATCGAGCTGGGCGAACTACCTGATGCCCAGCCTGGCGGAAAAGGTATCAACATCTCGCGAGCTCTCGATAATATTCTGAAGGCCCAGAACGAGTTGATTGAGGCCTGGGTTGATTACGAGACCGCACGGCTGTCGCTCTATCGGGATATGGGGGCGATGGACATCGACGAGCGAGGTCACTGGGTCGAGCCGCAAGACATCACGCAATGCTTGAATGGAGATGGCTCGTGCTATGGCGATTCCTGCTATGGCGACGACGGTGCCTGCTTGACGGAAGACGGAACCGGCTGCGTGATTGTTGAAGAGGGTGCGCCGGCCGAGTTGGGGATGGGGCAGCTGGAGCCGGGCGAAGAAATGAGCCAGGAATTTCTGCCGCCCGGAGATGAATTGGAGGGGATACTTCCGCCGGAGCTACCGCTGCCCAGCATTTCCCCGGACGAAGACCGAGCGCCAGCACGACCCGGCGAGTGAGCGGCGTCGTGATTCGCTACTCGGACTCCGTCTGCAGCGTAGCCAGCACCTGATCGGGGTGGACAATGGATCCGACCGTCGGAGCTTCATAGGCAGTCGATGCCGACAAAGGTGAGTCGTGCAGCACGCGTCCGTCCGCTTTGGCAAAAATCGACGCATGCTTGATCATCTTGGTTAGTCGCTCGGCCTCCGCGGCATGAAGCCGGTGCGTTTTCTCGGCCGCCTGCAACTTCGTGTTTGCCGTTTCCAGCAGGCTCGCTGCCATCGCGGCGGTTCGCTTGTCGTCTGCTTCGGATTGCTCGACCTGGGATTCGAGCGAGGCCAGTTCTCGCACGTAGGTGTGCTGTTCAAGAATCCGTAGCTGATGTTGGAGTTGCGCGAGTGCGTGTCGCTGTTCCGCAAGCTTGAGCTGATCTTCGTTGAGCTGCATCGCCGTGACGTAGCCCTTCTTGATGACCCGCTCCGACCACTTCAGGCGACGATCGGCCGCATCGACCTTGCCTTGCATCTCGTCGATCGTCTCGACGATGTCCTGCTTCTGCCGCGGGAATTCGCCCTCCGTGTACTCGACCAGGGCCAGCTTCGCTGCCTTGACGGCCAACGCGCTTTGTGAGATGTCGAGTTCGTTCTCCGACGTCACGAGGGCGAGATCCTCTCGTGCCCGTTCCATCTCAATAGCGGCCTGCTCGGCATCGGCTTCCGTCTTGCGAAGTTCGTCCTCTAGACCGGTGACATCGAACCGCACGATCACATCGCCGGCACGAACCGAGGTCCCGTGCGCAACGATACTCTCGATAGGTAGGCTCTGCGTGATCGCGGCATGAACCGGATGGCGATGTTGCGACGCATCATTCGTGACTGTTCTTGGAGAATTGGGCCTTGTGAGAGTGTCTTGCTTTTCTTCAAGTCTGGCCAATCGTTTTCTCGCCAATTGCCGAGTTGTTTCACGCATAGCGAGATTAACTCTTCGCTTCGCCTTCTGCACCTTTTCAGTGCGGCGAATACGTTCGACATCGGTCTCCGCAAGTTGCACCTGACGATCCAGAATCGACAACTGACGTTGGTGCGCGGAGCTGTCGAATTCTTTCAGTTTCTGCTGAGCGGACCGAAGCTTCTCGTCGGCTTCGGTTTTGGCGGCGAGGTCCGTTTCCAGGCCGAACTGGCTGACGAGACCCTTCTCGGCCAAGCGTTCTGACCATACGAGTCGCGATTCGGCCAGTTTTAGACGGCGCTGGGCGAGTTCGACTTCACCGAGCAGATCCTGTCGCTGACGCGTCGCCTCACCGTGGCGATACGCCTCACGCTCAAGGCGAAGTAACTTGAGGGCCCGTGTCGCGGTCGCGAGTTCTTGTTGTCGCTTCAGTTCGCGGATCGTTTCCTCTTGTTCCGCGATCTTGTGTTCCGCTTCGGCCGATGTCAGGCGTACCTGAGAGAGAAGCAGCTGTGAAGCGAGCGAAGTCGTCGGAATTTCTGTTCGTTCTTGGCGCGGCGAATCTGCGTCGGCTCGCGGCGGTAGCGAGACGTCGACAGGGGTGGCTGTGACGTCGTTCTCGGTGACCGCAGATTGTCCGGCCGGAATCGCTAGTTGTTCGGTGGTGGAGTCACGTGTACTGTCGGCGAGTTCCGACGACTCGGGAGCGTGCGTAGACGGCTTTCCGGTCGGCATGACGGCAGCAGCGACCGGCTTTCCTGGCCCGTTATTTTTCCAGGCTAGGAATACAGCACCGCCCAGGACAACGACGCCGAGCATCGAGATGGATAGAAGTCGAATCATATCGAGTATCGATCACGGCTTGCGGCTTCCTGCACGGCTGGACAAAAAAGGGAAGGCGAGCGCGACGAGGTGGGTAATTATCTATTTTCGGCTTGCGAAGAGCGGTTGTCAACAGAATGGTTCTTCGCGAGGACGACTGCCCCTGTTAACAGAATCGGACCGATAGACGTTGTCGCATGCGAATTTTCAGCCGTCGCGACCGAGCGCTGCCGAGATTCCCCGCAATGCGAACCGATCCGTAGGCAGAGTCGACCTATCTTGCCACGGCTTGATCGTGAAGATGTCGCGAATCGTGCCCGTTAGCCGCGTGTCCGGCTGCTGAGCGTGGGCTACTGCTGGCGACGCTTTTTCGGACGCCGTACTCGGAAGAGGCATGCCAGTGCTGCACCGGCCAGGCCCAGGAACAAAGCGGACGGTTCGGGGACGCTTGCCAAGCCTGAGGGATTCGAGGTGCTGGTCGCGAAGGTAAATGCGGTCACATCCGTGGCATGCTGGTGGTCGATTTCCAGGACCAAGGTCATCGAGAATGGCGAGAAAAGCGATGCTACGCTGAAGGTCGATGACCCGGAAAAGGCTGGGCTGTCGAGCAGGCCGAAATCGTGGATCGGAGTGTTCGTTGCAAAGGCGGTATTGCCAGAGTCGATGAAGGACTTGGCGGTCACTGTGCCCGTGGTCATGCCGGCAATCGAACTCGTGAATTCAACATTGCTGGTCGGAGTCGTGAGATAGTCGGTGTCGGTCGCCGTGATGCGCATTCGTCCTACCGTCGGACCACCGATCGAAAGATTGACCAGCTGGAGTTCGGGATCGATCCCGGTTCGAGGGGTGGTCGTGGCGGCCACGGTTAGGGTCATGCCGTCGATCAATTCGGTGATCGTAAGGACCTCATCTTCCGTCGCGAGAGGACCGGCATCGTCGGCCGAGTCCCCATCAGATACCAAGAACGCTGGCGCAGTCGGATTCCCAAAATCGTCGACCGGAACAACCGAAATCGCTAGCGTGGCGTCCGCTCCGCGAGCGACGAGTAGCGTCAGACAGATGGTGAGGAAGGAACCCGCGAGGGCCCGTTTTGTCGTTCGAGTCATTGCCACTTCTCCATATCTATAAAAGGCTTGCCGGAAGCCTTGCCTGTTCTGGTTTTTCGTTACTATCGGTCTATCGGCTGTTTGCTTGTTCTCGATGCAAAAAGCCGCAAAGAAACTCCAGCGCTAACCCACATCCGTTGGCGTGGAATGAGCGCAAGAGCCTCGCTGCGGCTTCTCGGTAGACGTCAAGTTTTCGTACTAAACACTGGCCATTCCCGTGATGACGCATCGGCGCGCAGGTATGCGTTCCGGTTTTCAGCGGGCTAATTACCAAACTGAGGCCAGCTGGTGCCAGAGGGATTCTCGTTTTGCGGGAGAAAATGATTCCGCCTGCAAGCGTCGCTGGCAACGCTGTCGCGGTGTGGAGTTGCCATGCTCGCGGAGACGCATGGGATTTTCAGCTTAGATTTAGCGCGTGCGCCAGCGGGCGAGAGCCGTTTCGATCTCGGCCTGTACGTCAGGAAGCTGTCGCACGATTAGGCAGCGGCTCACACGATCGAAGGCCATCGTCCCCTGCCCTTGCCCGGGGTCGGCTTGCTGTTGGTCGCCGACGTGATTCGGCTTCAGCCAGCTGCCGGGCGCGATCGCTGCTTCTATGCGAGCGATCAGCTTCTCGGCACTTTCGGCGTCGGTCGCCAATTCGGAGACGGGATAAAACTCGACATCGTACGCATCAAGCTGCGTGGCCTCCGTGGTGATCTTGATTAGCCCGTAATTGACCACGTGATAGGTCAGGTTGTGGGGGCGAAGCAGTTTGGCCAGAGCATCCGACAGCGGAACGGTGTTGACCTGGAGGTCGCTCGGCTCTTTGCCGGAGATACCAGCGGCAGCCAGGGCGAATTCATCGATTGCGATCGTGATCTTGGCACGATGTCCAAGGCGGTCGGCCAGCGAGCGGAGCGTGTCGTCACCGGTGCCACGTACGCTCACCTTTCTGGCGAGCATTTCGCGTCCAAGTGCGCTGCGTGTCTTAAGCGAAGCGAGTTTGGGATTGAGTCGGGTTTTGGGTGTGCCACCTCTGGCAACTCGAAGCTTGTCCCAGAACGCAACGATCGAGATTTGGACGTCGGCCGTCTGTGTAATCGTGAGGCTTCCGTCCGCGGTGTCGATCTTGCCGCGTCCCCCGGCACTTTCCCACGACATGGGGGCGATGACAGTGCGGATGATTTTGGCCAGCTCACGACGCGATGCCCGGCTCTTGGCCAAATCTTCGGTGCGATGAGGGGCTGTTGTGAGGCGAGCTGTGTCCTGCGGCGGTACCGTAATGATGACCCGTGGGCCAGTGGCGATGTAGCTCAGCCCTGCTCGTTTGGTGATTGCGGAGAGTACCTCGCCAAGTGCGGCATCTTGCAGGACCACGGTTGTCGGGCTCTGCGGCGAGCGTCCCACTCTAGCCAAGGTAGCCGCATCGTAATCGATTGGCATGGCGGTCATCGCCGATAGCGAATTGATAATGTTTTGCCAGGGTACCTTCTCGAATTTCACCTCTCCGACCTTGAGTGCCAGGCGAGCCGTTACGTCGAAGTCGGCGGCAGGCAACTTGGGCCGTGCAGATGGTGTGGGCGTCTGTACCTCGGGCGACGCGTCCTCTGCCTCGGAAGAGTTCTCTTCTATTGGCCGTTGAGGTGGTCGAGCGGCCAGCTTGTCTTGCTGGGCCAGGCTGTCGGCCGGCTTGTTTACAGCGTCTTGGTCAACGGCGTCCTTTTCGACCGCTTCGTCCTTGATGGTGGTCGCGGGCGTTTCTGATGCGTTGCTGAGCTCTGACTTACTGCTCGCCGTCTTTTCGACGATCGGTGTTTGCTCGGCGTCGACAACCTTTGCCGGTGATGGTTTGGCCTTTTCCTGCGCTGCACGAGAAGGCTCGGCCGTGACGGCTTTGTCAGATGCTTCGGCGTGGTCGCCTGTCTCGCTGACGGTCCCTTTCTCGGTTGTCTCTTCGGCATCCGCTACGACTTTGTCGGACGTCGCGACCGTGGCCGGTTCCGTCGGTGCAACTTCGTCGTCTCCGGCGAATAGCAGGTAACCACCACCCACGATGGCAAGCGACACGAGTACGCCTGCAGAACCGATCGTGAACCACTTGATCCAAGTTGGCTTGGGTATGGTGGGGATCGTGCCGAATGAATCGGCAGCCGCGACCTCGTCCATGCTCGCTGTCGAGGCCATCGCCGATTCTGGTAGCGGTGGTGGTGTTGGCGGCGTGGGTGTTTGATTGGCGGCGGCAGCCGTCGTTGCCGTGCCTGTGCGGGGGGCGGAAGACGCCACGGCCGCGCCGGTTGCTGCCGCTAATTCTTCGGCTCCCATGTCCTCTGGCGGCTCGACCTGCACCATGCTATTGCACTTCGGGCAGGGCAGAATCTTTCCGATCAACTTCGCGTCGCGCACGCGGAGCGCCGCGTTGCAGGTAACACAGATGACGCGAAATGGTTCCATGCCGGATTCGATTCGTTGACTTGGGGAGTCAGGAGTTGGAAGTCGTTATGGATTCGGGATCGGCGTGTTTTCTGTCAGGTTGACGAACTCTTCCGGGAGTGTGTCCCGCCTGGCAGCCGCCTGAGCACGCGTCGTGATCACGATCGCGTCGTCTCCGCCTTTGAATTTTTCTTTGAGGATGTAGACCAGCTTCTGCGCTGGGTCGGAGAGCTCGGTCGCCGTTTTGTCGGGGTTCGCCTGTTGGACAATCGCGTTGAGGATCTTCCGGATAGAACGGTCCCGCATGTCGAGCCCGAACGACTGGTTCTTGGTGATACCTTCCAATTGTAGGTCACTGCCGAGAATCACGATGCGAATCCCGACGTCCTCACTTAACATCTGGAGTGATTTTTCCAGCGAACTGCGGTCAAAGCTCAGGGAAGTTTTCTCGCCGAGGCGTTCCTCTAAGGTCCGCTTGCGGCGGGCGATCGTAGTGGACGGGCCTGTTGATGTGTCTCCGGCCCTCGCTCGAGCGGTCTCCCAGAGCGTCAAATCGATAGCCGAGGCGAGATGGGCCGCCGCACTCGCGGGCAAATAACATCGCACCACGCCGAATCGGCCGTCACGGTCGTGCCGGGTGTAGTGAGCGACACTGCGGAGCATTTCCGGAAAATCCCACAGAACGTCACGACTATAAGAGTGGATCGACAGCGTCTTGAGATGATCTTTAGCACGTCGGGGCGACTGGTCGATTCGCTTGTGGAATTCGCGAGCGGCGATGCGAGGCAAGACTTCACGCAGCGTGAAAATCTGTAGCTCCGCGAACAATCGTTCCTCGAGATGCAGACTGAGCACGCCGCCCTGGATACCACTGTCTGGTCCGAGCATCCAGGTGATCGATTCACGCATCGGTGCCAGGCGTTGGCCGTAGAGCTTCTCTCGTTCGCTTTGCAAATAGTCCGACGAGAAGAGGATGTTGATGTGACGGTCACGGTCGACTCGGTCGTTGAGTTCGCTGAGCGGGTGCACCAGGGGAGCACCACCGGTGTCGGCGGCCTGAAGTTCATCGATAACCTCGCGGGGAGCCAACACCATGCGATCTCGGTCCGGGAAAAAGTAGACAAGCGGCGGCTGAACTGGCTGCGTCTCGGCCAACGCGGCCTGACGTGCTTGCTGCCAAGATTTCCTCGCTTCCTTCCCTTCGGCCTGCTCGTTGTCGATTATTCCTCCCTCGACTAGATTTTCGTCGAGAGGAGATTTTGGATAAACAACAACTGCCAGCAGCGGCGACATTCGATCCGATTCCCCAAGCATGATGTCGAGGCGGCGGATTTCTTGAAGATCGTGACCACTGGCGGCCTCGATCCATTGCTGCCATTCGTCCCCGGCGGGGCCGAGTCCGGCGAGCAAGGCCTTTCCGTAGCCGGCGGTGAGTAGTTCCTGCGGACGGAGCGTACAGACGACTTGCGTACCAGAGGGGACATGACGAAGTGTGGGTGGTAGACCGGCGGTAGGAGATGCCCAAAGAGTCTGGCCATCATCGGGCATGGCGATCTCGCGTGGCGGAGTGGCGGCTCGTTGTTTCTCTTCGTCTTTCTTGGGACTGATGGCGGCAGCATCTGTTTCTAATGCGGGCGCTATCGCACCAGGTGCGGACGTATCTAGCGGAGTTTCTGCGATCGCCTCGTCGCCGGTTGGAGTATCATTTCCGCCTCCCAGGGAGAATGCGAGGGTGACGATGAGCGCCACTGCAGCCAGCGAGCAAGCGGAGATCCACAACGTCTTCTTGCCGGTAAGATTGCCTCGCTCGGCCATGCGTCTGCTCGGCCGCCGGGAGTCATCCGCCACAATTGTCGAAGCGGATGGGGCGTCTTCTTGCGGAGTTGCGTTTTCAGGTTGTTTCGAGGGCGAGAAGGGTGGCGGTGCCGCCGGGGATGCGATCCGGCGAAGTAGCACGTCGCATTGCTCACGGCTTACGATCTCTTGCTCGACAAGCCAGCTGGCTAGCTCTGCCGCCGTCGGTTCCAGGGAGGTGCCTCCATTGGCCGCGAAGTTTTGGAAGCGACGAGCCACTTCGACCATGCGAGTTGGCCCCAATAGGCCGCTCCGCGAGAGTTGCTTCCAAAGTGCCTCGATGGTTACTTTCGCCATGGCTCCGCTGGCCGCCTCAAAGTCGATATTGCCTGCCGGCTGCTTTGAAGTTGAGCGGTTCCGGCGTCCGCTCGTTCTGTCGTGTTGTTAGACTGCGTGTTGTTAGACTGCGGAGTTGACCGCGGCACCGGCGACCTCGCGAAGGATCTCGCCGGCGAGCGTCGCTCCATCCGCGGGAAGATCGAGATGCGTGACGGCGCGAATCGAAGTTGGCCCCATCGCGAGCATTCGCAGCCCACGTTGTTCGAGTTGGGCGGCAAAGTCAGGTGCTGATCCAAGTCGTGGATCGACTTGGAAGATTACCATATTGGTGTCGATCACCGGTGGCGTAAGCGTCAGGCCGTCGATTGCTTCGATATGATCGGCAAGCTGCCTGGCGTGCTCGTGATCTTCCGCCAGGCGGTCGATGTGATTCTCCAGGGCGAATTGCGCGGCTGCCGCCAAGATGCCCGCTTGTCGCATGCCGCCGCCAAAGCACTTGCGGTGTCGTCGCGCCGAGGCGATCTGTTCATGTGAACCGGCGAGTGCCGAGCCAACCGGGGCGCCGAGTCCCTTCGAGAAGCAGACGCTAACGGTGTCAAAGTGGTCAGCCCAGGTCTTCGCGTCGATGCCGGATGCGACCACCGCGTTGAAGAGCCGTGCTCCGTCGAGGTGCGCGATCAGGCCGTTGTCGTGGGCCCACTGACAAATTGCCTCGACATTCTCATACGGCTGAATTCGTCCGGCACCGCGGTTGTGGGTGTTCTCCAGTGTCACCACGCGGGTGCGAACCAGGTGGTCATTGTCGGCTCGCACTAAGCCGTGCAGTTGCTCTGGTTCCAGCACGCCACAGTCGCCTTGCACGGTTCGGGCGACCACGCCGGAGAGCTGCGCGAAGGCTGCCTGCTCGTAATTGTAGATGTGGCAGTCCGCCTCGCAGATCATCTCGTCGCCCGGTTGGCAGTGGACGCGAATCGCCACCTGATTCGACATCGAGCCGGAGGGGAAGAAGAGGGCCGCTTCTTTGCCGAGCAATTCCGCCACGTGCTCCTGGAGGCGGTGGATGGACGGGTCTTCGTCAAAGACATCGTCGCCGACTTCGGCTTCGGCCATCACGGCTCGCATGGCGGCGGTCGGCTTGGTGAATGTGTCGCTGCGGTAGTCGAGCGGTTGGCTAGCGGTCATGGTTATTCGTGATTCTCTCGATTGAGATTGGCGGGTGGTCTGAAGTTGTGTCTTATGGGGCGTCTGAGCGGCTGGCTCTCAGCGGTCAGGCGAAGTCATTCGCGGGTCTATCTTTGATCGCCGCTAGGTGTCAAAATACTCCGTTCGCCGCTGCCGCACGGCCTTAGTTAACAGCCGCGGGGCGGCCCTATTAATAAGTCTACACCTTTGGCGGCGGTTGCAGCCAGTATCGCCATTATTCTGTGGGTTTGTTCAATCTAGCACGCACGACATGGCTCCTGAACTGAATATTGATCGCTTTGACTACCGACGTGACGACCTCGACGCGGCTTTGCGAGATCTTCGCGCCCGCTTGAGCCCTGAGGGGAACGTTACGAGCGAGGCGGCCCGTCAACGAACGATCGACGTGTTTGGCGAGCCGCTCACGCCGCAACAGGTGGTCGAGCGAATCTGTCAGGATGTTCGACGTGATGGTCTCTCGGCGGTGCTCGATTACACCGCCAAGATCGATCGGGCTGACGTGACCGCAGAGACAGTACGCGTGCCGGCGGAGTCGCTTGCCGCTGCTCACGAAGCGGCTGACGCGGAGTTCTTAGCGACGGTGCGTCGGGTTCGCGAGCGAGTACTCAAGTTCCAGAGTGCGATTCTGAATCAAGATGTGCGGCTCGAGCTTGAGCATGGTGGTTCGCTTCAGCACCGCTATCGTCCGCTTCGCCGCGTGGCGCTTTGCGTGCCAGGTGGAGCGGCGGCCTATCCTTCGACCGTCTTGATGACCGCCGTTCCGGCGCAGGCGGCCGGTGTCGAGCAGTTGGCGGTGATCGTTCCGCCCACCGAGTTCGGTGCCAAGAATGTCGACATCCTGGCCACCTGCCACGAGTTGGGCATTCGCGAGGTCTACCAGATTGGCGGTGCCCAAGGCGTCGCTGCCCTGGCCTACGGGGTTGAAGGAATCGAGCAGGTCGACAAGGTCGTCGGGCCTGGCAATCTCTTTGTCGCGCTGGCCAAGCGACAGGTGTTTGGTGACGTCGATATCGATTCGATCGCCGGGCCAAGCGAGGTCGTTGTGCTAGCCGATGCTTCCGCTCAAGCGGAGCACGTTGCGGCTGACCTGATCGCCCAGGCGGAGCATTCGCCCGGTGCCAGCGTGCTGATCACCTGGAACGAGGCGTTGTTCGACGCGGTGCCAGCGGAGCTATCTCGCCAGCTGGCGACCATTGATCGTGGTGACCTGGCGACGGAGAGCCTGAATGCCTTCGGGGCGATGCTGCTGGTGGCCGATGCCGAGGCGGCTCTCAAGATCACCGAAGCGATTGCTCCCGAGCACCTGCATATTGCAACCAGCGATGCCGCGGAGCTTGCCGCCCGCGTTCGCAATGCCGGAGCCACGTTTGTCGGGCATCACGCACCGGTTGCCGTGGGCGATTACACTGCTGGCCCGTCGCATGTTTTGCCCACCGGAGGAACCGCGCGGTTTGCTAGCGGTCTGTCGTCGAATGACTTTCTGCGTTCTTCGAGTGTGATTCAATACGAAGCGGGCGATTTGGCGGAAGTCGGCGACGACGTTTGCCGATTGGCTGATAAGGAGCATCTCGTTGCCCATCGCGAGAGTGTCCGTCGCCGCCTCGCGCGCGGCGACGATGCCGGCCGCTAGCAGTTCATTCGCCCGCCGCGCACCTTCATTCAGTTCGTGCCTGCGGCAGCCCCCAACGAAAGTTCGGCCCCTATGAGTTTCTTCCGTGATAACATCGAGGCGATGTCCGCCTATCAGCCGGGCGAGCAGCCGCGCGTGGCGAAGTTCATCAAGCTCAACACCAATGAGAATCCTTACCCCGCGTCGGCGGCTGTGAATCGTGCCGTCGAGTCGACGCTCGCCGGCGGCCTGGCTCGTTACCCTGATCCGACTGCCGAGGCCTTTCGTCAGCGGGCCGGCCAGCTTCATGGCGTCGATCCCGACTGGATCCTCTGCGGCAATGGCAGCGATGATATCCTTACCGTCGTCACCCGGGCTCTGGTGGGCGAAGGGCAGCGGATGCGGATGCCGTACCCGACCTATGTGCTCTACGAGACGCTGGCCAATATTCAGGGCGCGGTCTACGACCCGATTCCTTACGAGGAAGATTGGTCGCTGGGCGATGCTTTCACTGCCGGTACCGATGACCTGAAGTTCGCCGTGATTGCCAACCCCAACAGTCCCTCCGGAACGGTCCTATCGCCGGGCGAGATCGTTCGCATCGCCGACCGACTCCCCTGCCCGCTGTTGGTTGACGAGGCCTACGCCGATTTCTCCGAGACCAACTGCCTGTCGCTGGTCGCCGAGAATGACAAGATCATGGTCTCCCGCACCATGAGCAAAGGTTACTCCCTGGCCGGGATCCGATTTGGCTATCTCGTGGCCCAGCCTCACATGATCCACCACTTCAATAAGGTCAAGGATTCCTATAACTGCAACGCCCTGGCGATCGCCGCCGCTACGGCCGCCATCGACGACCAAGCCTGGCTTGCTGAAACCCGTGGCAAGATCTTCGCTACGCGCGAGCGGCTCACTGGCCGGCTTCGCGAGATGGGCTTCGACGTGACCGACTCTCAGGCCAACTTCGTGTGGGCGACCCACGCCGAGGCCGATCTCGGCAGCGTCTACGAGCAGCTCAAGAGCCTGCAGATTCTGGTCCGCTATATGGGCTACCCCGGCTGGAATGAGGGCCTGCGGGTTACGGTCGGTACCGACGACCAGGTCGATGCGTTCCTAACCGCCATGACGACGTTGATGGCGTGAGCTAAGATTAAGAGATACTTTCGATCGCTGGCCAATTACGCCGGCCTTAAGGAAACCACGCATGGCACGCACCGCAAAGATTGACCGCAAGACGGCCGAGACCGATATCCAGCTGTCGCTCAACCTCGACGGCACCGGCAACTCGAAGATCGAGACCGGCGTCGGCTTCTTCGACCACATGCTCACGCTGCTCGCCAAGCATGGGGCTCTTGATCTTGAGATCAAAGCAGTCGGCGATCTCCATGTCGACCAGCACCACACCGTCGAGGATGTCGGCATCTGCTTGGGCCAGGCGATTAAGGAAGCCCTTGGCGACAAGGCAGGCATCCGCCGCTACGGTCATTTCACGTTGCCGATGGAGGAGACGCTGGCCACGGTGGCAATCGACCTGGGCGGCCGCTTCACGCTGGCCTTCAATGCCGAGTTTCCCAACGCCAAGATTGGCGACTTCGATTCGGCCCTGGTCGAAGAGTTCTGTCAGGCGATGGCCGGCAACGCCCTCTGCAACCTGCATGTGCTGGTCCACTACGGCCGCAACGGTCACCACGTGGCCGAGGCAATCTTTAAGGCCATGGCCCGCGCCCTGCGAATGGCGGTCGAGTCGGATGACCGCATGACCGGCGTGCCGAGCACCAAAGGGACGCTCTAGTCGGCGTTGGGGCTTTGGCTTTTGGGTGTCAGTCTTCTCCGGTTGTGGCATGGTCTCCTGACCGTGCCACCATGTCGGGTGCTATTTATTGGGAGGGCGGGGCTCGCGCGCGACCTCGTCCTCCAGGTCCCGTAAATCCCGTCGATGTACTTGGCAGGAAACCAATGGTGCGACGCTTGTGCGTCGCCGAAGTCTCTAGGTTCCCTCGCTCACGCTTCGGGCTGCGTTTGAGGATGGAGCCCTTCACTCCCACACCCTGGTTTCCACCACAGGGCCAGGCAGCCGGGGAGCAGTAGCAGGTCGCCGACGAGGGCGGCGGCGATGGTCACCGCCGTTAGTTCCGCGAAGCGTTGTGTGGGGACGAAGCTGCTGGTCGAAAGGACTGCTAGGCCGATCAGGATTAGGACGCTGGTCACCACGATCGCCCGGCCGGCACCTTGGAGCGTGCGGCGGATGGCCGCGGCCACATCGCCGTCGACGAGTACCTCCGCGCGGAAGCGGGCCAGGAAGTGAATCGTGTCATCGACCGCGATACCGAGACTGATAGCGAACACGATCACGTTGCTAGTGTTCATGTCGTAGCCGCGGAGCTGCATGTAGCCGAGCGTGACGAACAGCGGTGTCAGGTTGGGGATGCCGGCGATCAGGCCGATGCGAAGCGAACGGAACAGCAAGGCGATGATGCCGAACATCGTGACCGCGGCCATCAACAGCGACGTGAATAGGTCGCGGACGAAACGGTCCATGCGGCGGGCGTTGAGGTAACTGTCGCCCGTGACGCGGCAGACCACCCCGCTCTGCTCTGGAAACAGCTCGGCCAGCTTCGCTTCCAACAGGTCGATCAATTCCCCTGTTCGCTTGGTGCCGACTTCCTTGAGCCGGAGCAGGATGCGGGCTTCGCTGGCGTCCTCGGTGAGGAACGCTTGGTAATGAAGCGAGCCGGCGAACTTTTCCAGCAGCTCGTGCGACTTTTGCAGCCGCCGCTGGCCGGCTTCATTGTCCGCCGGTAAATCCTCACGCAATTGCGGATCGTGTTTACGCCGGGCGTACAGTTCCTGATGCAGGTCGACATACGAACGGGCGAAGAGCACCTCTGGCTGCTCGGCCGCGAATTTTGTGATGGCGGCGACCTTAGCGTAGACGGCCGGATCGAGCAGTCGGCCTGGTTCGTTTCCCGCGATGCTGATCTCCAGCGGCAGCACGCCACCCAGGTGTTCGTCGACCACGTGCAGCGTTTCCATCATTGGGTGATCGGCCTCGTACGTCTCCACATGGTACGAGTCGACCGTCATGTTGCGCCCCAGCCAAAGCGAGGTGGCAATGATTGCCAGGCTGCCGGCCACCACCAGTCGCGGATGACGGGCGACAAAGTAACCGGCGGCTGCCACGACCGGGGCGATGGGCGAACGACGCACGCTGACTGCTGGTGCGCGGAACAGCGGCATGAGCGTGGCATGAACGCCGAGCGTTGCCACGTAGAGCAGGCCCATGCCTGCCGCTGCTTGCCAACCGAAGCTGCTCAGCACATCCGATTGCGCGGCGGCCAGGCTGGCGAAACCAATCGCCGTGGTCGCGTACGTCAGCATGCAGGCCGGGGCCATGTGGGCGATGGTGGCCCGCGTGGCAGCGGCTCGATCGCCGTGATGCCGCTCGAATTCTTCCGCATAGCGGCAAAGGACATGGATGCAGTTGGCAGCCCCGATGATGATCATCAACAGCGGTAGCACATTGCTAATGATGTTGAGGTGCTCGCCGGCGACGACGATCAGTCCCATCATCCAAGCGACCGCCATGCCGACGGTGGTGAGCGAAAGCACGAGCCCGGCGGTGCGGCGGAACATGATCAGAATCGCCACGCAAAGCACGCCGGCGGCCAGCGGAACCGACCGCAACAGATCGGCCTGAAGATTGTTGACGATGTCGAGTCGCAGCGCCGCCAGCCCAGCCAGGCGGATGCGATAGCCGGTGGGTGGAGGATTCTCGGCCAGAATGGTTTCGATGTTCGTCACGACCGAACGAAGCGTGTCGATCTGACGAGCCTCCGGATCGATCGTGACGACGAGGGTGCCGAATCGTTTGTCGCGGCTGACGAAGGTGCCCTGCAGCAAGTCGCTCTCGGCGACGATTTCCCGCAGCTGACGTTCGTTCTCATCGGTGACCGGGAGGCGACGCACCTGACGCTTCAGCACGAGGCCGCCGGGGCTGGTGATGCTGATGACTGGCAGCTTGATGATCGGCAGCGCGAGGACTTCGGTCACGTGGTCGAGTTTGTCGAAGTCGAGTGCCCGACGGACCTGCCAGTCGAGTAAGTCGCGGCTGAGGATGTCGTGGCTCTTGCCAGCAGCCCCATTAACGGCATCGACGTCGGTCGCCTCCATGACGATGGCCAGTACCGCGTCTTCGTAGCCGAAGGTCTTCTTGAACCGCTCGCTAAACTCGACCGCATCGTCGCCGGCGGCAAAAACGACCTGTGGCGTGAAGTCGAATTTGACCTGCGTCGCGAGGGCCACGGCAGCGGCGGTGGCCAGCAGGAGCAGACCCAGAATCAGCCAGCGGCGACGGAGCAGGATACTGGCGATACGTGAGCCCATGGCGGTGGTGTTTCAGCGGAGGTGATTCCGCGGAAGTGTTTGAGTGCAGTTGTTGGTGGAGTGGTCTCTGGTTTGCTATCGCTGCTGGCTCGGCCAATGCGTCTTGAAGCCGCAAATCTTACTCAAGCCGCAAAGTTTGCCCAACCGATACCTGCAGAAGAGTGTCGATTCCGCGCCGGCTTGGTCCTGCGCGGTGCCACGGGATGTGGCTCATTGCTGTCTGCATTTGTACTAGCTTAACCGGTCGCCAACTCGAGGGTTAACTACCGATGTCGAGTCTACGATTTTCGCTGAGCCTGTTGTCGTTGTTCCTGACCGCGTTTGTGGTGAGTCCCGTCGCTGCTCAGTGGGCTGGTCAGCCAGCAGCGGGACCTGCCGGCTACGACGGTCCGGCCAATCGCTTGCAGCAGCTCGAGGCTGAGCTCGCTTCGCTACACGCCAGGCTCGATCAAATGGCCGTCCGTCCAGTCGTGGCCTATGGCCCCGGGAGCAGCTGTGACAGCGGTTGCGGCGGCCGGTGTGATGCTGGCGGGGGTGATGGTGGATGTGGCGGCTGCTGTGAGGTCGACTGCTGTGGCTGCGAGTCGTACGACAGCGGGCTTTACTTCGGAGCCGAGGTCGTGTTCGCTAAGCCGCACTACAAGGAATCGTATCAGACGACGCTACTGGATCCCGGCACCAGTGCGACCACGCTGTTGCCGTTTAACTTTGATCACGACGCCACACCGCGGGTATGGCTGGGCTTTGTCGATAGCGAAGGACGCGGGGCACGGGTTCGCTTCTGGCAGCTCGATCAGGATGTAACCGAGCCGACACAGATACTCAGCGGTTCTTCCGTGCCGACCGCCAGCGTGGTGACGGTCATCTTGCCGGCCTCAATTACCGCCGGATTCAATGGTGCTGGCGCGGTGCTGCAAGTGAACCACGGGCTGGAGTATCGCACGTTCGATTTGGAAGGAACGCAAGAGCTGCGAGTTGGGGCGACCGAGTTGACCATGGGCGCCGGCATTCGCTACGCCAAGGTCGATCAGACCTTTAACGCGGTTGTGTCGGGCGGTGCTGCAACACAACTTACGTGGCAAAGGCGCTTCGAAGGTGTCGGTGTTACACTTTCGGCGGATGGCCGCCGTCCACTCGGCGACCGGGGATTCGCGGCCGTGGGAAGCTTTCGTGGCGCCCTGCTGTTTGGACGCAAAGACATGGACCGTACGGTGGTGAATAATTCCGCGCCGAGCGGAACCGACGGAAGCGTCACGCTCGACAACGGGGACGACGTCTTTGGCGGCGGTGAGCTTGGCTTGGGCCTGGAATGGCGACGGGAGATTGGGTGCCGGACGTTCTTCGCCCGCGGTATGTACGAGGGGCAGCTCTGGACCGACGGCGGAGCCCCCACGCTGACCTTCCTAGGCTTTGAAGGCTTTGCTCTCGCAGCAGGGGTGCATTTTTAGTCGTAGGGCACCCTGGGCATGCCGGAGCGAATGCTGGCGGAGCCCTGATTCTGTCAGGCACAGCCTGACCTGCGGCCCCTCTAGCGGCTTACTCGCCCGGTATCACAGATCTGGCCAACTGGCTATGATTGCCGCAAGCGGCCACTGCTTAGCGGCCCGCTACGGAATTACCAACTTTGAAATTACCCATCCATCGATGTTAATTGAACCAGTAAGGAGTCGGTTTCTATGATTACGGTCGGAATGAATTACAAAGTCATCGAAGGGAAGCAGCAAGATTTTGAGGACAAGTTTGCAGGCGTAATCGACGCCTTGAACGCGGCCGAAGGTCACACTGAAAGCACGCTCTGGAAGGACGTTGCCGATGGAGCTTCTTACCTGATCACTAGCGAATGGTCGGACGAAGCGGCCTTCACGGCCTTCATTCGTAGCGACGAATTCCGCGCGGTGACGAACTGGGGAAGCGAGCAGATTCTCGCCGGTCGTCCTCAGCACAAAGTCTACAAGCAGTAGGTTCAAAATCAGATCGCCGGCGTGTGGCGTCGCGCACGCGCGTCGACGATTTTGAGGAGTCGCGTAGGGCGATGAGCACTCGAGTTGCGACCCACGAATATGCCAGCGGCGGCCTTGAGGCTGCGCTGGCTTTTTTTCATCGTACGCGGAACGAGCTGCGGACCCTGCGAAAGGTGCGGGTTTCGACTAGTTGGGTGCAGTTGTTCGACGTAAACGGGGATTTCTTTGAGTTGACCGGGCTTGGATACCCGGACGCGGACATCATTCCGGTTTTGGAGTATTTTGATACGCCTTTTAAGCGCGAATCGATTCACAAACCGATCGATGCGGAGTATAAAGAATTCAAGACTGGCCGGCGTTACCCTTGGGCCGCGGATCGCGTGATGTGATCTGCCGTGACCGTCCAAAGCGGGCGCAGAAGGTACGGGAGTGACCGTAGCTTGAGGGGTGACTGTGCCGGTCGGTACGATTCGTATCACCACGCGCGATGGCGCCACGTGCGTTGTTGTTAGAATGCCCTCAGGAGGTCTTGCTATGACCACGGTGACCACGGCTCCGATTCTCGTCGACTTCCGTTTCATGCGTTGCGGTTCGTGCAAGGTGGCGCTTCACGATATGTTGGCCAAAGAGTGTCCGGTTTGCGGTTGCACGTTTGATCGCGCTTCGTCCAATCATATCGGGTTGGCCAAGAAAGTCAGCGAGCAGCGCGAAGAAGCGGGCCTGCCGACGCGAACTTAACAACTACGCCGTGCTGGTTGAATAACGCCGTCGGAGGTGTTGGTCAACATTGCCAAATTCACCGCGAGCGCCGTAACAAAAAACACCCCCGTCGATATATCCGACGAGGGTGTTGAATTGTTGCTCGCTATGAGCCCGTGCATTGATCGCAGCGACGCTTACAGTTCGCCGGCCAGACCACGCTTGAAGTAGCTGTGCTGGATCTGGTCCTGGTTTTCAAGCAACCAGTCGATCGACGGCTCGCCGGCCATCGCCTTCTTGATGGCGTTGAACATGCCGGTGCGGTGCGTGTTGAAGAGATCGTTGTGATCGAGGTTCGGGTCTGTGGCCGCGGCGGGGGTGACCCAAATCGCCGCGATGATGCCGAGATCGTTCGCCTTCTCCTTGGGGATGATGCCTTCGCGAACGGCGTCGAGCACACCATTGGCAACGGCGGCCTGCACGGTGCCCATCAGGATGTTGGTGTACTTGGTGCTATCGACGGTCACCTTGGAGACCATCAGCGTGGCCGGCTTCACGGCGACATCGCCATTGAGCAGAGCGAGCACCTTCGTGTGACCCTTGACCTGATCACCGAGTAGCGTGGCAAAGGCTTGGCCGACGGGGCCGTCGAGTTCACCAATCACGATTTCCGGTTCAGCGGCGGTCGGCTTGGTTTCGCCACGGACGAGGGCTTCGCCGATTCGCATTCCGATTCTGTCGCTCATAAGATCCTTCTCCTTGAAATTCTGACCCGTTCTGAGAAACGAGTCTGTGGGTATTGTGGGGAGGTGGAGAGTTCCACTAGTTGATTACTGATTGATGTTCGTTTCCAGGAATCGAGCCAGTCGCTGGAAGTCGCTGTTAGGCTGAATGAAACGAACCTTGGTGTCGAGCGTTACGGGATCGATTAGCTCGGAGAACGGAACGTAGCGAAGTTCCAGCTGTCCGCTGCAGGAGACCATCACGCCGTCGAGCTTCTCTTCGACCAGTGCCCGATAGGCGCCGACACCGAGCTGGCTGCCGAGCATCACGTCGAAGGCGTGCGGCTGGGCACAACGCGATTCGTAACCAAGCTGGAGTCCGGTGATCTTGCGTTTGCGGCCGGTCTGCTTCTCGTATTCTTCGGCGATCCAAGCAGCGAAGCGGCGACCCAGGTCGATTTGGGAAATGGCGATGTGTCCGAAGTCGTCGCGGTCGATGCCTTCGAGGTACGACTGCGGCAGGTATTCGGCAAGTCCTTCGGCCATCACGATGACGCCGAATCGTTTGTTTTCGCGTTCTTCTCGCACCAGCATCGTCTTGACGATGCGTTTTACCACCTTGTCGACCTTCATGGTGGGGCGAGTGACTTCGTTGCCTTCGACATCGGTGTAGGTTTCTTCGTCGCGGAACTCGCCTTGAATGTCTTCGACGCTGATCACCAAGCTCGCCTCGCCGGCAATCGCCGCAGCGTAAGAGAGCCAACCGGCCGAGCGGCCCATCGTTTCCGTCAAGAAGTAAGCCTGGTTGGCTTCCGCGTCCGCAAGCAAGTTGCGGATCTCGCTGGCCAGCGTTTCTGCCGCCGTGAAGAATCCGAACGTGAAGTCGATGCCGTCGTAATCGTTGTCGATCGTCTTCGGCAGGTGAACGACCGGAATACGCTTCGAGCCTTCGGGGAGCTGATCCTGGAACATGTTCATCTTGTTCGCGGTGGTCAGCGTGTCGTTACCGCCGATCGAGATCAGGGCGTCGACTTGGAGGTGGCGGAGGGCGTCGTACACGGTTTGCAGTGGGGCGGTCCGTTCGGCGTCTTTGAGATGCTCCGGCGAACGGACTCGCTTGCCGGGGTTCGTTCGCGAGGTGCCGAGCAGAATACCGCGCGAGCTGCGGGTTCGCTTCAGCACCTTGCCGTCGAGAATCAGATAGTCGCGACCAACTTCCATCGGCCTGGCTTCGGAGTGTTGAACCAGCCCAGAGTAGCCATGGAGGATTCCGTAAACGGGAATGCCCTGACGAAGGAACGAGGCGGCTGCGGTCGAAATTACGGCGTTCGCTGCCGGGGCGGGGCCACCGGAAAACAGGATCGCCACGCGGCCAAAGTTGTGTTCAGGGGCAACGGGGTGAGCCAAAGGGGTATTGGGCATGACTACTTCTTGATCGATTTCTGAGGGGGGGACGGATGTGCGTGCTAACGCGGGGGGAAGTTAATCCGCCATTTTATCGAATCACTTCGGGCAGGGGAATCGGCGCAAGGGGCTCCGATTGAGCAAAAAGCGTGAAGAATCCGCGAGGGTTTGCCGCGCGTTGTTGCCTGAAGCAAGGCGATAATTTCAGGCAAGGTGCCCCGCCGACTTTTTACAGCCCCACTCGGCAGCTCTCTAAAAGTCGTCCATCGATCGTTCGATGAAAGTCGTGTCGATCCGACCTTCCGCGAAGGCGGCATGATTGAGGATCTTTTTGTGCAAGGGAGCCGTGGTCTTGATGCCCTTCACTTGGAGTTCATCAAGTGCACGCAACATGCAGCGGATCGCCTCTTCTCGCGTTGGTTGGTGAACGACCAGCTTGCCGATCATCGAATCGTAGTGAGGCGAGACGGTATATCCGGAGTAGCAATGCGACTCAAAGCGAACTCCGGGACCACCTGGTGTGAATAGGTGCTCGATCTTGCCGGGAGAAGGACGGAAGTTGGCGTCCGGATCTTCCGCATTGATGCGGCACTCGATCGACGAGCCAATCTGAGGAACGTCATCTTGCGTAAAGCTGAGCGGCTCTCCGGCGGCGACCTGGATCTGCGTCTTGATCAGGTCGATGCCGGTGATCATTTCCGAGACCGGGTGCTCGACCTGGATGCGAGCGTTTACTTCGATGAAGTAGAAGTTCTGGTCTTTGTCGACGATGAACTCGACCGTGCCTGCATTCGTGTAATTGGCACCGCGAATCATCCGCACGGCGGCCTCGCAAATCTTCTGGCGAGTTTCGGCGCTGATGCTGACCGAGGGGCTTTCCTCGATTAGCTTCTGGTGGCGGCGTTGTGTCGAGCAATCGCGTTCCCACAAGTGCACCACGTTGCCGTGATGATCGGCCACGACCTGCACTTCGACGTGGCGGGGGAACTCGATGAACTTCTCCATGTAGATGCTGCCATCGCCGAAGGCGGCTTCCGCCTCGGCCTTGGCTTGTTGCACAGCCTGCTTGAGGGCCAGGTCGTTGAGCGCGACTCGCATGCCGCGGCCACCACCACCGGCGGAGGCTTTGATCAGGACCGGGAAGCCGATCTCGTGGGCGATGCGCAAGGCTTCGTCTTCGTCGTCCAAGAGGCCGGCGCTACCGGGTACGACCGGCACGTCTGCCTCTCGGGCCATCTTACGAGCGACGTTCTTGTTGCCGAGTTGATTCATGGCGTCAGGCGTAGGCCCGATGAAGTCGATCTGGCAACTGCGACAGACTTCGTTGAAGTGGGCGTTCTCCGACAAGAAGCCGTAGCCAGGATGAATCGCTTGTACGTTGCCGATTTCCGCGGCGCTGATCACACGGTCGATCTTGAGGTAGCTGTCCGCGCTCTTGGCGGGGCCGACGCAGTAAGCTTCGTCGGCCATGTCCAGGTAGGCGGCGTCTCGATCGGCTTCGCTGTAAATGGCGACCGTTTCCACGCCCAGCTCACGGCAGGCACGAATGATACGCAGGGCAATCTCGCCACGGTTCGCAATCAGAATTCGCTTGTACATCGGCAGCTATCTCAATTCCGGCGGCTATATCTGTTTCGTCCGCGCAAGCGGCGCACGGTCGCTTCACGCTCGTAAAGAAAAAATGGGTCCGAGGCCCCCTGTATCAAGGACTTCGTACCAAGGACTAGGCCGAGGTGTTGACCTTGAACAAAGGCTGCCCGAACTCGACCGGATCGCCGTTTTCGACCAAGACCGACACGATCTTGCCGGACGTTTCGGCCGGAATTTCGTTGAAGACCTTCATCGCTTCGATGATGCAAACGGTCGTATCGGGGCCAACCGGATCGCCCACCTTCACGTAAGCAGCCGCTTCCGGGCTGGAGGACGTGTAGAAGGTACCGACCATGGGGCTCTTCACGATGGCAATGTTCGCATCGTCAGCAGCGGCCGGAGCAGCTTCCGCAGGGGCAGCGGCAGCGGCCGGCGCCGGAGCGGCAACAGGAGCCGCCGTTACCAGCGGAACGCCGCCTTCTGCGCCACGACGGATCCGAATGCTCTGCTCACCCTGCTGCAAGTCGACCTCGCCCAGGTTGTGATCTTCCATCAATTTGACAAGCCGGCGAATCCGCTTGACATCAAATACGTCGCCGGGTTCAGGTGTCGCCATACCGCGCGTCTCCGAAGCGTTGGATACGGAAAAGTCGTGATTGCTTACTCTGTTGTCGGCGTCCTGAGAACGCCGCTTGAGTCTACAGGCTCAGCTCCGACTCTTCCCATTGTTTGGGGACCGAGGTCAACACGTCGTGGCCGCCTCGGGTTACTAATACGTCGTCTTCAATTCGCACACCACCGAAACCGGGCAGGTAGATACCGGGTTCTACCGTAACAACCATGCCCGCCTTAAGCGGTCGATCGTTGTTCTTGGCTAGACGTGGACCCTCGTGAATGTCGAGTCCGAGTCCATGACCGAGTCCGTGGCCGAAGTATTTGCCGAAACCGGCGTCGTCGATGATCTTGCGAGCAACGGCGTCGACCTCAGCTCCCGTTACACCGGGCCTGATAGCAGCGATGGCACGCTCTTGCGCACGAAGCACAACTCTATATATAGTCTCAAGTTTGGGCGAGATTTTACCGGTGACTAACACACGCGTCAAGTCGCTCTTGTAGCCGTCGGCACCGTCTGCGCCCCAGTCGATCAGCACGAATCCACTCTCGTCGATCTTCTGGTGGGTTGGTGTGGCGTGTGGCAGAGCGGCTCGGGGGCCGACTGCGACGATTGGGGGAAAACTGCAGCCTCGCCCCCCAAACAGACGGATCTGAGATTCGATCTGGTGGGCCACCTCCAACTCGGTCTGTTCGCCGCGAAGCGAGGCCCGGATGACCGCAAAGGCCTTTTCCGCTTGGGTGACTGCAGCACGCAGCGATTCGATCTCGTGACGGTCTTTCACCTCGCGGAGCCGCTCGACGAGCCCGTTGCAGGGGACCAGATCGACCCCGTTGAGCTCCTTGGCAACGGAGCTACAGGTCGAAACGGTCATCGAATTGGCCTCGATGCCGAGTTCCTTCACCTTCGCTCGCTTCACGATCTTTTTGATCGAGGCGATCATCGAGGTCCCCGGCGATCGGATATCAAGCGACAGGCCGGGGCATTCTTCTTTGAGCTGGGTCGTGTATCGGGGGTCGGAGAGCAGCACCGAGTCGGTGGGCGTGACGAGCAGGTAGCTGTCGTCCCCCGTGAAGCCGGTCAGGTAGCTGACATTGGTGAAATTGGTGACCAACAGGCCATCCGCCTTCGCCTTCTTCAACGATCGACAGAGCTTTTCGCGGCGGGCAAGATATCGATCCATGATCTGCTTTCTGTTTCGTGTCCCGCCGAGCCAATGGGGGCCAGCTTCGTGATCGGCGTAATTTACCAGTTTGCACTGTTTCACCGATTTGCACTAGGGCGATCTGGGAGGGTTCTCCCGAGGCTGGTGGCCCGGTCGCATGACGGTCTCAGGCTCAGTAGGATAGGGGTATGGCTTCTTCAGACTTGCAAAACTCAGACCTCAAGCAGCTTGCCGAGCAACTGCAGAGTGGACAGCTCACCCTCGACGACTTCCTGGCCAACTTGGCCGTGGGAACTGAATCGGACCACGCCGACATTGCCACGGCCCGCATGGCCAATGTCTCCTTGGACCTCGATCGGGCCAGCCGTTGTGGGTTTCCGGAGGTCGTCTACGGCGAGGGAAAATCGGCTGAGACGATCGCCGAGATCTTTGACCGCATGGTCGCCGAAGGGATCGATGCCTTTGCCACGCGAGTCGACGTGGAGAAGGCGAAGCTGCTGACCGCCAAGTTTCCCGCCGCTCGCTACAACGAAGTCGCCCGCACGCTGCGGCTGCCTTTGAATGAGACAGTGAGGCCCGAGAATGCCTTTGGACGAGTGGCCGTGGTTACTGCCGGAACGAGCGACATGCCGGTTGCCGAAGAGGCCCGCGAAACGGCCGCTTGGACCGGTGCCGAAGTGACGCTCGTGCAGGATGTGGGCGTCGCTGGTCCTCATCGCCTGCCAGAACGATTGGCGGAGCTTCGGGACGCGGACGCTGTGGTTGTGGTTGCCGGTATGGAAGGTGCCCTGCCGAGTGTGGCGGGTGGTTACCTTGCTTGCCCGGTGATCGGCGTGCCAACGAGCGTCGGCTATGGAGCCAACCTGGGCGGGATCTCGGCCCTGTTGAGTATGCTCAATAGTTGTGCCGCGAACGTGGCAGTGGTCAACATCGACGCCGGTTTCAAAGGCGGCTACATGGCCGGCCTGATTGCTAAGCAGGCAGCGGCTGGGCGAGCCGGGAAATGCGACTGATCCCATGACCGAAACTCCCCTGCCCCGTCTGCCGAAGCGTGATCCGGAAAGTCACAAGGGAGACTACGGTCGGGCGCTGCTCGTCGGCGGTTCGCGGGGAATGAGCGGGGCGATGGCCCTCGCTGGCATGGCGACTCTTCGCAGTGGTGCCGGTTTGGTGACGCTGGCCGTTCCGGATGTCTGCTTGGAAACGGTGGCCAGCTTCGAGCCTTCTTACATGACGCTGCCGATGCCGTGCGATGATGTGGGTCGAATGACCTTCGCGGCCCGGCACGATCTTGCCGAACCATCGGCCGCGGCGACCGCGGTGGCCTGTGGTCCTGGCTGGGGGCAGAGTGAAGGCGTCGCCCAACTGTCACAGTATCTCTACACAAACGTGACCGCACCCGCGGTTTTCGATGCCGACGGGCTCAATGGATTGGTGGCCGCCGGAGCGACGGCATCCCACCACGCGGGACTGCGAATCTTGACGCCACACCCGGGCGAGTTCGATCGTTTGGTTGGCGAGCCGTTGTCATCGGAGCAGCGCGAGCAGCGAGCCGTGATGCTGGCGGCCGAGGCGAACGTGGTGGTGGTGCTTAAAGGGCATCGCACGCTAATCACCGATGGCAAGCAGCAATTCCGCAACACGACGGGCAACGCCGGCATGGCGACGGGCGGATGCGGCGACGTGCTAACCGGCGTGATTACGGCCCTGCTGTGTCAGGGGCTTGCTCCACTAGATGCCGCAAGATTGGGCGTCTTCGTGCATGGCCTGGCCGGTGATCTGGCGGCCGAGAAGCTGGGCGAGGTTTCGCTCATCGCGTCCGATCTGATTGAGCGATTGCCGGAAGCGTTTGCTTAGGGTGGGGCTTGTCCGCTACCCGTCGAGCGCCGCCAGCAGTTCGCCGACATAGCCTTCGATTTGAGAGCGGACCGCCTCGGGCGACTTCTCACCGCACTCGGCGACCTGGCGGACGATGGCGCTGCCCACGATCAGACCATCGGCCACGGGGGCCAGCAGTCGCACGTGGTCGGGACTGTTGATGCCGAAGCCGATGCAGATCGGCAGATCGGTCTGATCTCGCAACTGTCCCACGTTGTCGACCAACTCCGACGGAAGGCTGGTTCGCTCGCCAGTGATGCCGACCACGGAGACGTAGTACAGGAACCCGGTTGAGGTCTCAATAATTCGCTTGGTACGGTCGGCCGAGGTCGTGGGGGTGATCAGTTGGATCAGCGACATGTCTTCCGCGGCACAAGTCTCGGCCAGCTTGGCCGACTCTTCGACCGGCAGGTCCGGCACGATCAGGCCCGCGGCGCCCGCCGCCTCGGCGTGCTGCACATACTTGGCCAGGCCGTGGCGATAGACGATCGCGTAGCTGACCATCGTGACCAGCGGGGTCGTGACCTTGGGCGAAGTCTCGCCGAGCATCTCCAGAATGCCGCCGAGCGTGACGTGCTTGTCGAGGGCCCGGCTGTAGGAAGCTTGGATCACGGGGCCGTCGGCGATCGGGTCGCTGTAGGGGATGCCAACCTCGCACATATGGCAGCCTTGGGCCGCCAGCGATTCGATCAGCTGGGCTGTGAAAGTCAGGTCGGGATCGCCGGCCGTGATGAACGGCATCAAGGCCTTCTTGCCTTCGGCCTTCAGCTTTACGAATAGGTCGTCAACCGCGGACATGGAGTGTTCTTCGTGTTCTTAAGACGCTTGTTGATGGATGGGTGCCACTGGTAGCTCGCTACCAATGCTTGTCTATTTCAGTAGGTCAGGCTGTGCCTGACGGTGTTTTCTGGTTCCCTCGCTCACGCTTCGGGCTATGACTGCCGCCTTGCGCCGATGAATTGATCGTCCTTGGCAGGCGTGCTCTAAAACTCCTCGCCACGCAGTCGGGCGACTTCCGCGGCGTCTTTGTCACCACGGCCAGAGAGGCAAACGACGACAATCTGATCCTTGTCTCGTTCAGCGGCCGCTTTCATACCGGCGGCAATCGCGTGCGAGCTCTCCAATGCTGGCAAGATTCCTTCTGTGCTGGCGAGTGCGTCGAAGGCTTTCATTGCATCGTCGTCGTTGCAGGCTCCGTATTTCACGCGACCGGTCGCCTTCCAGTAGCTGTGCTCGGGGCCGACGCCGGGATAGTCGAGTCCGGCCGAAACCGAATGGACGTCGCTGGTCTGCCCGTCGTCATCCTGCATGACGTAGCTGAAGCTGCCGTGCAGCACGCCTGGGTTGCCGTAAGAAAGGGGCGAAGCATGATCGCCCGGCGTGGGGCCGCGACCACCTGCCTCGACACCCAACAGCTCTACTTCCGCGTCGTCGACGAAGGGATAGAACATGCCCGCGGCGTTGCTGCCACCTCCGACACAAGCGACGACCGTATCGGGCAGTCGACCAGCCTGGTCGAGGCACTGTTGTCTTGTCTCGCGACCAATTACCGCTTGGAAGTCACGAACGATCATGGGGAACGGATGCGGGCCAACGACGCTGCCCAAAATGTAATGTGTGGTCTCGACCGACGACATCCAGTCTCGCATCGCTTCATTGATTGCGTCGCGAAGCGTGCGTGAACCGGAGGTGACCGGTCGCAGGTCGGCGCCCAGCAGTTTCATGCTGAAGACGTTAGGAGCCTGGCGGCGAATGTCTTCCTCGCCCATGTAAACGACGCAGGGAAGGCCGAACTTGGCACACGCGGTCGCGGTCGCAACGCCATGTTGACCAGCTCCCGTCTCGGCGATCACGCGGTTCTTGCCCATTCGCTTGGTGAGCAGGGCCTGGCCGAGGGTGTTGTTGATTTTGTGGGCGCCGGTGTGGTTGGTGTCTTCTCGCTTGAGATAGATCTTGGCCCCACCGCACTTTTCGGTGAGCCGGCCCGCAAAGTAGAGCGGCGATGCTCGGCCGACATAGTGCTCGAGCATGTCGTCAAGTTCCGCCTGGAACTCGGGATCGGCCTTGGCGGCCTCGTACTCAGCGGCCAGCTGGTCGAGGGCCGCGGTGAGGGTTTCTGGGACGTATCTCCCTCCGAAATCGCCAAAACGACCGGCGGCGTTGGGAACTTGGCTACTGGCGGACATCGAGAATCTCAGGCTAGTCGGGCATTGGGGGTAATTCGGGCGAACCGGTACTCGTAGAACGTGGCCTAGTTCGCTGCTGCCCCATTGTAGTCGACGTTGGGAAGTTGGCGATACCGACCCCCTGAGTTCCACTCCAGCCCAGAGTTATATTTGTGGTTCCTCCAAAGGATCCAGTCAGATGCCAGAACTTCCAGAAGTCGAAACGATGCGGCGGACGATTGCCGGCTGCGTAGGCACGCAGGTCGCGGCGGTCGAACGCTGCCCTTGTCCGCGAAAGCCGATCTTGGTGTCTCCGCGAATTGACCATCTGCGGCGGCGACTGGTGGGGAGAACGATTGTCGGCACGGGTCGTGCTGGTAAGCGGGTCGTTGTGCAGTTCGACTCCGATGACAAATTGGTACTTGAGCCACGCATGACCGGCCTCGTGCTCGTGGCTGATCCGCCTAGCGCAGAACATCTACGTTTGCGAATAGGCCTCGACTCAGGCGGACGTGTTGTGAGAGACGGAACGGCCGCTTCGCAACTCTTGTATTGGGATCGCCGTGGCCTCGGTTCGGTGCGATTGTTTCGGCCGGATGAATTTGCCGCGGCCTTTGGACCGGAGAAGTTGGGGCCCGATGGGCTCGATGTCACCGGTCCCCTACTTCGCGAGAAGCTTGGCAAGAGTCGTCGTGCGATCAAGGTAGCTCTACTCGATCAGAGGGCGGTCGCGGGTATCGGCAACATCTACGCTTCTGAAATTCTGCACGTGGTACATATCGATCCGCGAAAGCGATGTGATCGCATAAGTAAGACCGACTGGCAGCGAATCGCCGACGCCACACTTGAGGTGCTCCACGAGGCGATTCGTTGTGAAGGATCGACGCTTGGTGATGGGACGTATCGCAACGCCCTTAACCAGGAAGGGACGTATCAGAATCTCCATCGTGTCTATGGGCGAGCCGGCGAGGTCTGTCCAAGCTGCTCGGATGGGGAGATTCGGCAGGTCGTACAGGCGCAGCGATCGACGTTTTTTTGCCCGGCGTGTCAGCGGCGTTAGCGCGGAGATTTGCAAGCAGAGATTTGCAAAAGGGCAACCGTTGCGGTTTAATTGCCGACAGAGGCCTCGGCGGGCGCGGCCGAGCGATTTAACCATTCGACATTTGGCCGACTTCCAGTGAGCGGCAGCCGATAATGAAGGAGAGTGACGATGTCTCAAGAAAAAAAGCAGTGTGACCTTTGTGACGGTGAGGCTCCTAACGACGTGAATCGTCGCGATTTCCTTCGTGCTGCCGGTACGACGGCTGCCGTGGCCGCGGCTACCGCGGGAAGTGTCGCGGTGCCGGGATTGGCATTGGCCGACAGTACTAAGAAGGCCGCCGACTCGCCTGAGACAAAGGTGCAGCAGCTCTACGGTTCGCTCTCCGAAGACCAGAAGAAGCACGTTTGCTTCGCCTGGGACTATCAGGACCCAAGTCGCGGGCTGCTGCGAACTCGCGTGGCGAACAACTGGCAAATCACGGACAAGGAGATTGCCAGTAACTTCTACACCGGCGAGCAGCGTGAGCTGATGAAGGAGATCTTCCACGGCATCATTCAGCCCGAGTGGCACGATCGCTATAAGAAGCAGATGGAAGACGACAACGACGGCCTCGGTTTCGGCAACTCGCAGTCGATTGCCATCTTCGGTAAGCCGGGTGAAGGCAAGTTCGAGTTTGTCATCACGGGCCGCCACATGACGCTCCGCTGCGACGGAAACTCAGCCGAACACGTCGCCTTTGGTGGGCCGATCTTTTACGGGCACGCTGCCGATGGTTTCAATGAAGGAGCTGATCACCCGGGCAACGTCTTCTGGTCGCAGGCTGAATCGGCCAACGGTCTGTACAAGATGCTCGACGGGAAGCAGCGTAAGCTCGCGCTGGTGGAGAAGGGATTGCCTGGCGAGAGCAAGGTTGCTTTCCGCGGTGCGGGAGGAGCATTTCAGGGTATCCCGGTTACGGAATTCTCGGCCGACCAGAAGGAGAACCTCAAGAAGGTCGTTGCTAAACTTGTCGAGCCCTATCGTCAAAGCGACCGGGATGAAGTGCAGCAGTGCTTGAAAGCCCAAGGCGGCTTGGATAAGTGCTTCCTGGCCTTCTATCAGGAAGACAACATCGGCAACGACGAGGTGTGGGACAACTGGCGTCTTGAAGGCCCGTCATTCGTTTGGCACTTCCGTGGTTCGCCGCACGTCCACGTGTGGGTGAATATTGCCGACGATGCTGGTGTTAAACTGAACGCCTAAAGCGTTGATGAGGCGGAACGCCCGGAGTTGCTCATTAGGGCAGTTCAGAGCATGGCTAATCGTCAGGATCGCCACGACCTGAACTGCTCCCGAGGCGTGCGGCGTCTAATCATTCGCCCAGAACCATCGCCGCTGCGCCCTATACTTGGGCATGAACTCCACCGACTCTCCTAACTCGACGTCCGATTACGGCGATACATCGCTCGATGACGCGCGGCTCTATTCGCTGCTGCATGAGATGGATGGCGAGCCTGTGAGTCGCAGCGAGCGTCGCGACGGAGAGCGGGGGGACTATATCTGTCAGCAACTCGTGGCGCCCTATTCGGGTGGCCCCCTGCCCGACCAGGCGGAGTTTCGCCATGTCGAGTGTCGCGATCTCTCCACGACAGGTTTCTCGTTCATGTCGGACGCGGTGCCCGATACGGATCGATTGGTCATCGCCCTGGGACGGGTTCCGTTCCGGTTCTTCATTGCCCAGGTCGTGAACCACAAGCCGGAGATGGCCGGCGGTAAGCCGAGCTATCGCATCGGGTGTCGTTTCTGCCAACGGGTAAAGTGATAGCCCTTCGCTGAGTTTGTCGCGAGGATGTGGCCGGCTCGATCTGCGGACGGAATTAGGTGATAGACGCCTCGGGCTCTTTCTTGCGATTTCTGCGAAGCGCTTGACTAATTCCGGCGGGATGTCGATTCTTTATGGGAGCAGCCATGCTCTGTTGGTGGCAGAGGCCGACAATCCGCGTTGCGCCTGTTGGGAATATGACTACGGGGGTGTTCGTTTTGCGGCGAAATGTTTTCTTGCTACTGCTGTCGACATGGTTCGTCGCTTCGATCGCCGGTTATGTTCGTGCTGAACCAGGTCATGCTGGCGTTGATCCGGCCGAAGTCGCACGTTGGCCGGTCGAGACGATTACATTCAAGGAAGAGGACTGGCTGACGGGCAAGAAGACAATTGGCGGCCTGATTCTTTATATGGATGACGATCGCATCGAATTCATGCGGCTGCGTCGAGAGCCCGGCAAGCCGATGGGTCGCGTGTTTCGAAACGTCAATCGCGATCAGGTGGAGAGTATCAAGCGGCTCGATGCCGGTGGTCGTGCTCGGCTCGCTTCGCGACTATCCGCGTTCGCCAAGCGAATCGAAATCCAGGAAGGGTTGCTCGAAGACGTAACGCTGGTTGAGGGCGAGTTCGAGGGGCTGTCCTGCTCGGAGTATGAGGGCCCTTGGTTTACGCTGCTTAGCCGTGCGGACCAAGCGACGACAAAGCTAGCGGTCGTGCGGCTTGAGCAGGTGTTCGCGGGAATTCGTGCTTATCTTCCCCCGGAGCTGGAACGCGATCGCCCGCAGCGAATTGTGATTCTTGGTAACGAATCCGAGTATCGTCGGATTCTTGACCTGCGCGGATTCGATGTTCGGCAGAGAGCGTTCTTCGATCCGAAGCGTAACGAAATTGTTGCTGGGGGCGGATTGGCGTCCTTCGCGGCGCAGCTCCGCGAAGTGCAGGCCCACCACGAGACGCTCAAGACCGAGTATCGCCAGCGACGAGCTGCCGCCGACAAACAGGTCGCAGAGCTGGCTGAAAAACTACGCCAGAAAGGAAACACCCGACGGGAGATTCGTGCCGCCGTGCGGGCGGTGCGTGCTCAGCTCAATGCTGAGCGAGATGAGCTTCGAAGTCAGATCGATGTGGCCGCACGAAAGAACGATGCCATTTTTCAGCAGATGTTTCGGCATCTTTATCACGAAGCCTTTCACGCCTATCTGAGCAACTTTGTGGTTGTGAACGCGACCGATCGAGTGCCCCGCTGGCTCAACGAAGGTTGGGCTCAGGTCTTTGAGGCTGGTCTGCTTGAGGCCGGTTCTTTGCGGGTCGACGCTCCTTCGCCGGAACGTTTGCGGAGGTTGCAGTTGGAACTGGAGTCAGCGAATCCACTTTCACTGCGTGAGGTGCTGCTGGCTCCCGATGCGAGATTTAATGTCGGACACAATCAGTCGGCCAAGGATTCGAGCCGGCTCTACCTGTATTCCTGGGGGCTGGCCTATCACTTGACGTTCCATCGACAGTTGCTTGGTAGTTCTGCGATGGAACGATATATTTCGCAGGTCGCGAATGGACGGGGCTCACTCTCGGAGGCCAAGAAACTCGAGCGTTTTGAGAAGTTAGTGGGTACGCCGCTCGAAGAGTTTGAACAGCGTTGGCATGCGGCAATGTTGGACCTGGCGCGACGCCGTCGATAGGTCGTAGCAGCATGCTCTTGCGCAGTGCATTACCCGCTGCCCTGGGCCGTGTTGCTCTCGAACTGTTCAATCGTATTGATCAGACGTTTACGGATCTGTTCCAGACGCATCGGGTCTTCGACCTTGCGGCCTTGAAGATCAGTGACATAGAAGACATCGACGACTTGATCGAGATATGTCGCGATCTTGGCTTTGGCCACCGATAGGTCCAGCTCGAAGAGAGTTCGCACGATCGTGTAGAGCAGCCCGTTCTGGTCGTGAGCAAAGATGTCGAGGATCGTGTATTCTGCCTGCGTGTTGTTGTCGATGCGCACCTGGACCGGCTGAGGTGACAGCGAAGCAGAATCTTGCTTCGAGTCGTTCCACTTTGTGCGGAAGGTGGGCGGCTTGGAGTCCGGGTCCTTAATCGCTTTGATGAGGCGGTCGCTGACATCCTGCATGCGCTGCTTGGGAGGCGGACCGCTATAGTCGGGATCCTCGACGAAGAACCGGTCAAGGACGAGTCCTTTCGCAAACGTGTTGATTTGGGCCGAGAGGATCTCGAGGCCTTCACTCGATAGAGCGCCGGCGAGTTTGTGGATGATGCCTTCGGTAATCGATTCGTGAGTGACGATGGTGTACTCGACGGCATCCCGATCCGGTAAGAACCGCCCCCAGGCTGCGACTTCACCTGGTTGGAGTTGTTGAAGTCGCTTCAGGTCGGCCGCGACATCCGCCGGTTCGGTTTGCAATAGATACGCGCCTGGCAGGGAGAGGATGATCTCGTCGTACCAGTCGGCTTCCGGTTCGGGAGCTGTAAGCATCCGTACCGCATCGAGCCGCGAGTCAAACTGTTCCTGCGTGGCCCTGTCGGAGCGATCGCCCGACAGGAGCGCCATCGATTGCTCATAGAGTTCGGTCAATAGGTCGACTTTCCAGGCGTTGAGGACACCTGGACCAACCGCCGCCAGATCGGCAACGGTGAGAATTAGAAGCTTTCGCAACACGCTCGGAGACCCGACTTCGCGTGCCAGCTGCATGGCCACGCCTGGGTCACTGGTGTCACGACGTAGTCCCCAGTGAGACATGAGCAGATGCTTGTGCGAGAGGAACTTGATGACCTCCGCCTGACGCGACGGGAGGTAGAGCCGCTCGGCGGTCTCGCCGGCGATTCGCAAGCCGACTTCGCTGTGGTCTTCGGTGTAGCCTTTGCCAAGATCGTGTACCAAGAGCGCGAGATGCAGGGTCTCCTTGTCTTTGATGCTGCGGTAGACTCGCCCCAGGATGCCGGGGTCGTCGAGCAGTTCAGCGGCCCGCTCGACCGAATGAATGCAATGTTCGTCGACGGTGTATTGGTGGTATTCGTTAAATTGCAGGAGTCCCCGCGCGCGAGCGAACGCCGGAATAAACTTCTGTAGAACGCCTAGTTCATGGAGTCGGCGGAGAAGCTCTCCAAGTCGCCGCGGCTGAGAAATAAGCGACATGAATCGTTGCGCGGTTTCCGGCTCGATCTCGTCAGGCAATGTGTCGGCCGACTGACGGACTGTTTCCCACGTCTTGTGATCGATCCGTTTGTCGTAGAAGTTAGCCAGTTCGGCCAGACGCATTACCTGAGTGAGGCTGGTCTTGAGCTTCTCGAGTCCCACTCGGGTAGCGCTGATGCGATATGGTCCGACATGGAAGTCTCTGCCGACCTTGTGTCCCAGAAGCGTGCCGAACATCTTGCCGACGCGTGACCGGCTGCGCGCATTGGCCAGAAAACGGCCGACGATGTAACGAACTTCGCGGGTACGGCGGAAGTACTCCTGCATAAACTGTTCGACGGGAAGCAAGCCATCGGTTCCTTGGTAGCCGAGCTTCTCGGCCAGTCGAACCTGCATGGCGCGATCGAGCCGGTCGTTGGCCTTGCCGGTCGAAAGGTGCATTTCGTTCCGGAGTCGCAACAGGAATTCGTTGGTGTCATGGATTTTTCGTTCTTCTTCATGCGAGAGCACGCCTTGCAGACGCAAGCCTCGCGGCTCGCTGACTCCGTAGCAGCAGAAGCCGAGCCAGCGAAGGAATTGGATGTCGCGTAGGCCCCCGCGGGTTCGCTTGACGTTGGGTTGCAGCAGGTAGACGGTCTCGCCGTACTGCCGCCGTTCATCCCGGCGGGCTTTCTCAATCGAAGTGAGGTAAACCTGCGGTCGCTTGATAACCTGGCGACGCATACGTGTGATAAGCCGGCGAGTGAGTTCCTTGTTGCCGGCGACGTGCCGTGATTCGGTGAGCGAAGTGAGAATGATCGGGTCCTGGCGAATCAGTGAGGTCGCTTGCCGCACGGTTCGAACGCTATGGCCAAGCGACAGCCCGATGTCGAACACGTCGCGTAACATCCGCTCGGCGAGCACCGAAACGCGATCGGACGCAGCCGGGGTGTGCAGGATCATCATGTCGACATCGCTCATTGGAGCGAGTTCTCGACGTCCGTAGCCGCCATGCGCGACGAGTGCCACTTGGTCGCGCAGCGGGTCGTCGGCCTTGCCGTCGATCATGGCGATGTCGGCGAGCGCCGCTTCAAACAGGTCGACGATGATGCCGTCGACTAACTCGGTTGTCTGGGCGCAGAGTTGAATGCCTGGTGTGCCGCGGTCGTGCTCGGCGCGAAGTCGCTCTCGCCCGGCCTGGAGTTTGGCTCGCGCGTCAAGCACGGCCTGCCGAGCGGCGGTAGCGGTTTCGTTGGGACTAGCCATGGTGGGAGAGGGCACAGCGCATAGGGCGAAGCGAGTTATTTCGCACGCCTATTCTACCACGAGGCGCGATTGCACAACGCTACGCGTGGACGGAAGGAGGCTCGATGGCCAGTCGGCGAAAAGGTCGGCTGGCCTGAAGGCCAGTCGGTGGACAGGATATTAGAGGGCTTCGCCGCCGGTTTCCCCGGTACGGATGCGAATCGTATCGGCAAGGTCGGTGATGAAAATCTTGCCATCTCCGATTTGACCGGTTTGGGCGGAACGCATGACGGTGTCGATCACATTCTGGACGGCATCATCGTCGACGACGACTTCAAGCTTGACCTTGGGAACAAAGTCTACAGCGTACTCCGTGCCACGGTACATTTCGGTGTGTCCCTTTTGTCGACCGAAACCGCGGACCTCGGTGATCGTCATGCCGGCGACACCGAGTTCACTGAGCGCGTTCTTGACGTCTTCGAGTTTGAAGTGACGAATAATTGCTTCGACTTTTTTCATGGCTTCGTCCTCTTTAGGTCGAATTCCGGTGATGGGCCACTTGTGCCTTGCTGTCCCAACGAAAGGACCAGCGCACCGTCGTGAGCATCGCCGAAAATTGTCTTAACGCCTAGTAAGTTTTTACCTGGGAAATTCGGGTGACGCGGTCATCGGGAGATCGTCCCGCGACTGCGACAAGATTACGAGAAAATATACCCTTCTTCGCCATGTTGTGACAGGTCGAGGCCGACGACCTCTTCTTCTTGCGAAACACGCAGGCCCATCGTGACGTCGAGGATCTTGAGGATGATGAAGGTCATCACCACGGCAAAAACGACCGTGACCAAAACCGCGACGACTTGTCCGACGAGCAGGTCGACCCCGGTTGAGGGGTCGTAGTAGACACCCATTGCGCCGTCAGGATTGACCGCGGTAGTTGCAAACACTCCTGTTAGTACAGCACCGAGCGTTCCCCCGACACCATGAACACCGAATGCATCGAGTGAATCGTCGTAGCCGAACTTGCTCTTTAGGGTACTGCAAGCAAAGTAACAGACCGCACCACCGGCTAGACCGAACAGAATGGCCGGCATCGGTTGAACGAAACCGGAGGCTGGCGTGATGCAGACCAGGCCAGCCACGGCGCCCGACGCCGCACCAAGAACACTTGGTTTGCCACGCGTGAGCCACTCGATGCCTGCCCAAGAGACGACGCCCGCCGCGGCAGCGAAGTGAGTGACTACGAATGCGTTGGCAGCCAGAGCGTTGGCCGAACCGGCGCTACCGGCGTTGAATCCGAACCAGCCGACCCACAACATGGCCGCACCCATGGCGGTGTAAGTAAGGTTGTGAGGACGCATGTCGTCGGTTCCAAAGCCAAGGCGTTTACCGATCAACAAAGCGCAGACGAGCGCCGATACGCCAGAGCTAATATGAACGACGGTTCCACCGGCGAAGTCGAGGGCACCGCCGGAGATTCCCACCGGAGATCCGTGAGCAAGGTACCCATTCGCCCAAACCCAGTGGCAAAGCGGGCAATACACGAGTGTTCCCCACAGGATCAGGAACACCGTCATTGTGCTGAACTTCATCCGTTCCGCGAAAGCGCCACAAATCAACGCTGGCGTGATGATGAAGAACATTCCCTGAAACACCATGAAGGTGAGCACCGGGATGCTGGGATTCTCTTCGTCCATTACCGGGGCGACACCATCCTCCATGCGCACGCCCTTCATGGTGACATGATCCGTGTTTCCGATTACCCGACCGAAGAAACCGGTTTCTTCCGCGGCGTCTCCTCCAAAGGCGAACGAGTATCCCCAAAATGCCCAGACAACAGTCATCAGGCCCATCAGGAACATGCACTGCATCATCACGCCAAGCACGTTCTTCTTGCGGACCAGGCCGCTGTAGAAGAGGGCCAGACCTGGGGCCGTCATGAAGAGTACCAGGGCCGCTGAGGTCAGCATCCAGGCATTGTCACCATGGTCAATGGCCGGCTGCTCCGTCTCTGCATATGCCACGCCTCCCAGGGAGAGGCACAAGAAGGCAGCCAGTAAAGCGACGTTCAGGAACTTGCGAAAATGCATCGAGATAGTCTCCGCCAATAAGAGCTGTTGTACGTGTTATTGTTCGAAATTCGGGCTGTTCGCCGCTCACCACAGATAGCGCGACTGCCTCTACCGATGGCTCACCCTGCCAGTCGTCCACTGAGTCTCAGTGCCCGTGCCTTAATGGAAGGGGAATTCCAGTTATCAAACTATCGATGCAACTTGGCGTCGTAAAGAGACTTAGTGGAGATTTTTTGTGGAAATTTTTGGTTCCGCTTCCAATTTGCAGCGTCGGGCGGTTCTTTTCGTCTTTGAGGAAACGAAAGTGAGGCGTTTGCCTACTGTCGCCAAGTAACATCCGACTGCCCAGCAGAGGCGTTGGCAGCCCGCGCCAACACAAATAGAAGATCGCTCAAGCGGTTGAGATAAATGATTAGCAGATCGCGGACCGACTCCTCTGCCTGCTGCGAAAGTGTGACGAGTCGCCTCTCAGCACGACGACAGACGGCCCGCGCCACGTGCAATTGGGAAGCGGCCGCCGTACCGCCAGGCAGGATAAACGCCCGTAGCGGTTCCAGTGTTTCTTCAAACCGGTCGATCGCCTGTTCCAAAGATTGGACCTGCGGTTCCGCTACCAGTTGTTGCTCTGGCGAAGATTTGCCACCGGCGATTGCCAGCTCGGCACCTAGATTGAATAGTTGATGCTGGATCTCTTCCAGTATCGAATCGATTTCCGCAGGCGCATCGCAGGCTCGCACCAAGCCGAGCACGGCATTGAGCTCGTCGACGGTGCCGTAGACCTCCACGCGGAGCGCGTCCTTGGCCACCCGCACGCCACCGAGTAGTCCCGTTTGTCCGCTGTCACCCGTCTTTGTGTAGATCTTCATGGAACCTGTCTGAGTGAGATCGAAAGGATGTCTGAGCCTGCGACAAAATGGCGTCGCCGACCGTATTCTTGCATTTCACGACGACAATGCCGACGAACTAGGCGGCTAAAACGTCGTTCGCCTAGGAGTATAATGATCCGGCCCCTGTGAACCCAATCCGGCTGCAATCTTGGCGTTCTGGCGGGACAGGTGACCGTTGACCTAGAAGTTGCCTGCCGGCAAATGTGTATTGCCAGAAACGTGTTTGAAATTTGAGCGAGAAGGAATTCGATGTCGAAACTACTTTCAATGACGCTGCTATTGGTTGTTTCTCTTTCTGCCAGTGGCCTGAATGCTCAAGACTCACTTGAGTCAAAGTTTCTGAGCGACGTGCGACAGGTCACCTCGGGCATGGATAAGGCGGGCGAAGGTTACTTTTCGCCTGACGGGGAGACGATCGTCTATCAGGCCGTGCCGCCAGGTTACCCCTTTTATCAGATCTATACCCAGACGCTCGAAGATGGCAAGCCACGCCGCTTGAGCCCCGGTCGCGGGCGAACGACTTGTTCTTACTTCTCGCCCGACGGCAAGTACGTTATTTATGCCTCGAGTCATCTCGATCCAGAAATCGGCCAGACCGAGGCGAAGGAATTCGACCAGCAAGAGGCCGATCGACGCAGCGGACGGCGACGACGCTACAACTGGGTGTTTGATCCGCACATGGACATCTTTCGGGCTCGTACCGACGGGAGCGAGCTGACGCAGTTGACCACCGCCGAGGGCTACGACGCCGAGTGTGCGTATTCACCCGACGGAAATCAGATCGTGTTCTGTAGCGATCGTGATGGCGATCCCGACCTGTACATAATGAATTCGGACGGAACCGGAGTCCGGCAGTTGACCGATGCCCCAGGCTACGACGGCGGGCCATTCTTTTCTCCCGATGGAAAGTGGATCATCTTCCGCAGCGATCGGGAGAAGGAGAAGTATTTGCAGATCTACGCCATCGGAGTCGACGGTAAGAACGAGGTACGGCTGACCAATGATATGTCGTGGGTGAATTGGGCCCCCTACTGGCACCCCACCGAGCCGTACATCATCTGGTGCGGAGCCGACCACTCGATTCCCGGCCAGCGGCCCAATTATGACCTTTGGATGGTCAAATACCGCCTCGAAGGCGAAAAATTGGTCGTCGGGCCGAAAATTCAGGTAACCGACCATAAGTCAGCCGATGTGCTACCCGTTTTCTCTCCAAACGGGAAATATCTGATGTGGACGAGCACGCGAGGCCCTGGCAGAGCCAGTCAGTTGTGGCTCGGACGGTTGACTCTTCCCAGCCCGTAGCGTCTACTAAAAGCTTACGCTTTACCTAGATGCTATATATTTACATCTCCGCGATGCCGGCGGCTGTACGGGACCTCCTTCTGGGCTCGATTTGGCTTCTGGGCTCGATTTGGACATCGAGGTCAGGATTGTCGTTTTCCGGTCCCGGCCCCAGCGCACATCTCCCATAAAGGTGAACAGAGAATGAGACGTTCGATTTTGACGCTTTGTACGGTGGTTCTTGGTTCCAGTGTCGCGGTTTCCGCGATTGCCGATACGAACGGCAAGGCGTCGCCTGCCAACGCGGCCGCGGCCAAGCTTGCCGCCGCCAAGGAGGCTGCCAAGAAAGAAGCGGCCACGCTCACGGTGAAGGAGGAGCCACTCAAGATCGAGGTCACGCTCAAGGGTATCTTCGAAGCCTCCGATTCGACCGCCGTGCGGCTTAGTCCTGAGGCCTGGCCGGAGTGGACCGTGCTGAACGCAGTCGAGCAAGGAAAGCGGGTAAGCGCCGGCGAAACGCTTGTCGAGATCGACACGCGGAAAATCGACCTGGCGATTACCGACATGGAAGCCGCTGAGGCCGCATCCGACTTGGCCCGTAAGTTGGCCGACGAGTCGTTCCGTTTGTCGAAAAAGTCGGTTCCGCTACAACTTCAGGCCGCCAAGCTCGCCGCCGAGACCGCTCAGCAGAATCTCGACACGTTTATGGAGCGTGATAAGGAAGAAGCGATCAAGGACGCGCATTACACGGTCGAGCAGAACGAGAATTTCTTCCTTTACGAACAAGAAGAGCTTCGCCAGCTTGAGAAGATGTACAAAGAGGATGATGTCACCGAAGAAACTGAAGAGATCATTCTGCTCCGTTTGCAGCACCGCATTAAGAGCGCCAAGCTTCGTTTGGCTAAGGCCAAGCAATTTCGCGACGACATGCTCAAGTTCCGCATTCCGCGACAGGAAATCGATGTGAAGACGGCCGCTGAAACGGCAGCCATCGCGCTCGAAGCCGCCAAGGCCAAGCTGCCCGCCAGCCTGGTTGAAAAGCGAATGGCACTGGAAAAGATGGATCGCGATCGTAGCAAGGCCGCCGACAAGCTGGCCCGCACTCGTCGTGATCGTGCCGCGATGACGATTCTTTCGCCCGCCGATGGTCTTGTTTATTACGGCCACAGCGAACGTGGTCAGTGGCCCGGCATGGCAACCGTTGCTCGTATGCTTAAGGCCGGAAACGCCCTGAAGCCGAACATGACGGTCATGACCATCGTCAATCCGGATTCGATGTTTGTTCGCGTCAGTGTCGAAGAGAAGTATCTGCATCAGCTCGATACGGGAGCCAAGGCAACGGTCACCCCCGCCGGATTCCCGGAAAAGAAGCTGTCCGCCGAGCTCGCGGAAGTCTCGATCGTTCCGATCAGCACCGGAAAGTTCGACGGAAAAGTAAGCCTGGCCGCGGGCACCGATGCCGGCCGCATCGTTCCCGGCATGGTTTGCTCGGTAAAATTCACCGCCTATGAAAACCCGAAGGCCATGCTCGTGCCCAAGTCGGCTGTTCACGACGAAGACGGCAAGTTCGTCTACGTTCAGGTCGATGGCAAGCCCGAGAAGCGAGAAGTGAAGACGGGTAAATCGCAGGGGGACAAGGTCGAGGTCACCGCCGGTTTGTCGGCGGGTGATGTCGTGCTCTTGAAGAAGCCGGCCGCCTAAGTTCTCGCGTTCTTCGTCGAGCAGTTCTGTAGTGGCTTCATCGCTATGGGACGGTTCGCACGTAGTCTGGGATTCCTCTCGTGCGTAGAATTTGCCGCGTAGGACATTCGCTGATGAAATTGCCACTATCTGCTACCGCCGCTTTGTTGACCATCGCAATGCTGATGGGGATCGGCGCTGGACGTTCGCTGGCCGAGGAGACGCCCGACACGGGCAAGCTCGGTGAGACGACTTCCGCGGTTGGACGTGCTACGGGTGGTAAGGTTCCTCGTCCGAATCCGATCACGCCCCCGACGCCCGAGGCGCTGGAGAAGTCGATCGCACGGGGTGTCGATTTCCTCATCAAGCGGCAGAACAAAGACGGTTCTTGGGGATCGGCGCGTAACACGAAGCTGCTCAACATTAACACGCCGGTGCCAGGTGGGCATCATGGTCTGCGTGCCGCAGTCACTTCGCTCTGTGTGGCGGCGTTGATCGAATCGGGTGACCAACGCCCCGAGGCACTCGAGACGCTTCGCCGCGCAGAAGAGTGGATGATCGAAGATATTCCCAAGGTTCGTCGCGGTTCGACCGGCGTGATCTACAACGTTTGGGCGCACGCCTACGCGATCGAAGCCTTGATCCTGATGCACGATCGTCTGCCAGAAGACAAAGCACGGCAGGAGTTGATGAAGGAACTGATTCGCGGGCAGATCGATCGGCTCAAGCGATACAGCTACTTGATCGGAGGTTGGGGCTACTACGAAATCCAATACGGTATGCAGCGTCCGGCTGGCCGCTCCAACAGTTTCACCACGGCCACCTGCCTGATCGCCTTGAAGAAGGCGCAGGATATGGGCATCGAAGTACCAGAAAAAATCGTCAAGCCGGCGGTTCGCGAAGTGAAACGCCAGCGGCGACCCGACTTCGGTTACCTCTACAGCAGCGGATTCGTGACTCGCAAAGGCCATCCGGTCAATCAGCCGGGCGGAAGTCTGGCCCGAAGTCAGGTCTGCAACCTGGCGATGCGGATGTACGGTGACGAGACGGTGACCGATCAAGTGATGATCGACTGGCTTGATCGCTTGATCGTCCGCAACGGTTGGTTGAGCATCGGCCGTAAGCGTCCCGTGCCGCACGAGTCGTACTACAAAGTGGCCGGTTACTTCTATTACTACGGTCACTATTACGCCGCTGGTTGCATCGCGGAACTGCCGGCCGAAGAACAGCCACGGCTGAAGGGCCATCTGGCCGACATCATCATGAAGCTGCAAGACGGTACCGGCTGCTGGTGGGATTACCCGCTCTACGACTACCACCAGCAATACGGCACAGGCTTGGCGATTCGCACGCTGGTTGGCTGCCGGTTGAATGATGAAGCGGTGAGTGACGAAACCGCCGCTGAAGAAACGGCAGCCGAGTAAGCTCCCGGCGGAGTTGATTCGTAGCTGGGGGCGACGTCTTTCTGCGGTAGTGGTGCGGTTGGTTTTTCGAAATCTCGCATGGCGTGGGCCGGCTGCCCTGCTATATTGATCGCTCGACTATTCTTCACGAGCGTCTCTGGCACCGCCCTATGTCTGTTCCTCAAGAAATTCGCGTTTGGCAATTGGGCGGGCTGAGCTTCTGGCAGCTGCTCAAGCGGATCGGCATCGGCTGGCAGGAATACCGCCTGGCCGCGATGAGTGCCCAGTTCGCCTACTATTCATTGCTGGCGTTGGTGCCGGTGCTGATTCTCACGATCGCGGCGATCGCCAAGCTGCCGCTGGCTGGTACGCTCGATAGTTTTCAAAGGCTGCTGCGGCGAGCCCTGCCGCCGGATGCATACGAGCTGGTCCGCGAGCAGATTCAAGATGTGCAGGACTATTCGAGCGCCGGTTTGGCGTCGGCCGCCCTGTTGGTGTTTCTGTTTGCCGGCATGCGACTGTTCATGACGGTCGACAGCGGGCTCAATTCGGCCTTCGGGATTCAAAAGCGACGCAATTGGTTCAAAGCCCAGGGCGTCTCGCTGATTTTGACCGTCGGTGTGATCCTGCTGCTGTTGTTGGCCCTGGTGCTGCTCGTGATGGGGCCGAACTTGATTCAATGGGCACTTGCTCTGTTTGAGCAGCAGCACTTGGAAGGACCGCTGGTGCATTTCGTCCGTTGGGCGATCGTTACGTGTTGCTTGTTGCTTTGTACGTCGGCCATTTATTGCCTGATGCCGGCGGTGAAGCTGCCTTGGCACTGGCTCTCGCCAGGTAGCGTGATCGCGGTTGGCGGCTGGATGCTGCTCAGCCAAGGCCTGCGTCTCTACATGACCTACTTCGGCCACTACAACAAAACCTATGGCACGCTCGGCGGGGTGATCGTGCTGCTGTTGTGGTTCTACTTAAGCGGCGCGATGTTGCTCTTGGGTGGACTGATCAACGGCGTGATCTACCAGGCAGCGGCAGAGAATAAGAGTTGAATTGCCTCGGTCATCGAATCCAGACGATGTAGATGTACCAGCCACTGAAAAGAAGGCCAGGCAGGTTCAGGATCAGCAGCCATTTCGCTCGGGCACCTCGCAAGTGGTCGAAGATCGCCAGTAGTGAGCTGGCAAGCGTGAACAAGACGAAGGCGAGGATATACGCGGCCAGCTGAAATACGCCCTTAAGCAAGCCCTCGACAAGTGGGTCGTCGAGATTAACCACTTCTTCGGACGAGGTTGCTACTGGTGGTGGACGGAGCGGCTCACTCGCGGGTAAGAAAAATGCGACGACCAGGCCCCAGGCGATGGCTAGTGCAAAGTAGGAAAAGGCGAGCGATCCACGATAACGACGATCTTGGGGACGGGTGGCGTCGAGTAGCACAAAGATCGCGAGAACGAGACTCGCTCCGCAGGCAGGAACTGCGGTGCACTCCAGCAAGGTAAGTGTCAGGGCCAGTATGGCCGCAACAAACGTCCAGAGCATGATCCGCGAAATCGAGAAGGAACGATCCGGTGCTGTGATTTCGGTTGCCATGAATGGTGTGTCAGTCTTTTGTCCGGAGCCCTCGCCACATGTTTTGCACCGCAATCTAGCCTTGCTGATCGTCTTCGAGGTCTGCCAGGAAGTCTTGAGGAGTCGAGATCGACGAGTCGTCGATGGAGCCCAGGAATTGTTCCGGGGCCACCAGCGGCCCAGTATCGCAAGCGGCGAGGTCGGCTGCCGAAGGGGGCTTGCTCGACGCCTCCATCGCCCGAATGAACTTCAGGGAGACCCCCGACATCAGCCCCGTGTATCGATCGATTGCGGTTACCGAAACGTCGGATAGGAGACCTGAGCCGCCAAAGTGGCGATCGCAGTGAGGAATGCCGATATACACGTTCCTATTCGGACTGGGTTCGTCTCGCGCCCATATCCATCCGAATACCAACGCAATTACCTGAGTAAGAAGTCGCTGTTTGGTAAGCTGGTCCAGCGGTAATTGGACCAACCTCATGCTCCTGCTGGTCGCTCGATCTCCACAAAGAGCACATACCGGAGGTAGTGCGTCGGAGAGACGAAACTGAATGTTCCTTGAAGTATTCGAGGAGCTCATGGTTCCAGATTCATCTCTTTGGAAATGAAACAGTTGGGTTTGTTCGCCGTGGGCGGGATCGTGGTAGGGAGTGAATCAAAGGGGGCCAGCCCCCCCCTACGCCCCGTCCCCAAATCGGTTCTTGGGGATCTCGATGCCGTCGAGAAGGCTTTGCACGCCCTGCTCGACCTGTTGGGTCAAGTTCTGGGCGGCGTTCTTGCGATCACGGCTCGGCACCGCCTGGATCGGTTCGCCCAAAGAGACGGTGATCTTGCGCTCGCCGCGAATGGAAGCCGTATAGCGGTCGAGTACGTCCTCTTCAAACTTATCGAGCGTCTCGGCCATCCGTTCGATCGTCGGCTTTTCATCGACATAGTCGCCCGGGTAGCTGAAGAGTTGAGTGACCAGAAAGATGTCGTCGAGGTCGTGCTGGTATCGCTGGCGTGCGGCGGGATCGTTCTCGCTTTCTCGCCAACCCTCGAGCGCGTGGCGGCGGACTTCTTTGACCCGTTCCGGCAAGGTGCCTGCTTCGCCATCTTCTTCGTAGTGGGCTTCCAGCTTTCGCAGGATCTGGTCGGCCAGTGCCTCGAGCCGCTCTGGCAATGGACCGCTACAGGTGTGACCGAGGTGTTCGAGTTCTTTAAGGGCCATCGCGCCTTCTGCGAATCGATAGATCCGCTTATGTAGCGGCAAATCAGGCTGGGGGCGCCAGAAGATCTTGGACTCAAGCTGGTCCATTAGCTTGAGGAGATTAGGCCGCGGGTCTTCCAGGTATTCGTACTTAATTCCGCAGGGAATGCAGACGACGTCCCGTTTGGCCCGCTTAGCGGCCGAAAGGGCAATCGTTGCGGCCCCTTCGCGAAAGGGTGTGGTTCGTTCGTTGAGGTGATAGACCTCGCCTTCGGGAAAGACGACCAATGGGTTGGGGCTGTTCTGTAGGATCTCCGTCGCCTGGCGAAAGGCCTTCATGTCGGTCCCCTCGCGGTCGATGCTGAAGCAGCCGTGCCAACGCATGATCTGCTCGCCAATCCACGACTGTTGGTGGAACACCTGCCAGGCGGACATGAAGTAGAACGGAACGCCGGCCGCGTCCGACGCGGCGTACATCGCGTGGGCGTCGGCGTGCCCACTGTGGTTGGGGTTGAGCATGATCCCGCAACCGGCATCGAGTGCCCCCTGGAGGTTTTCGAGCCCACGAACCTCGATCTCCATCACCTTCTGTTCGCGTTTCTGCTTACGCAAACGCAAGGGCCGCCAGAAGCGGATCCAGAACGGGCTGAGATTCGGCGACCACCACTTCGGCGGTTGTTGTTGGGCGTAATGGTTCATCGTGTCCCCTCGATGTGGATGTACTGCAGGATGCCGGCGGGAGTCGCCGTTGCAGAGCGTTTGCCCCCTGCCCTACGGCAACAGCTCGATAGCGACGTTGCCCATTACGGTGACTGCCGGCAGCATGGCGCTCAGCGGCCCAGCCCCTTTTAGGTTGGAGTGCCCAATCTTGATGTGCCGGTGGGTGATGCCCCCCTGGCCCAAGGTGCCGTCGAGGGCCAGCCAGCGGTCGCCGGTCCAAACTTCGGTCCACATATGGTAGCCGAAGCCGCCGAATTGTCGAACGTAGACTAGGCCGAAGACTACGCGGGCAGGTAGCTCTCGTGCGCGGGCCAAGGCTGCCAGCAAAACTCCATGCTCGGTGCAGTCTCCTTCTCGACTCTTGGCCACTTCGGCCGCGGTGGCGAACACCTGGGTGAAGGTCTTCTCGTCGATCGTCGTAAAGACGAATTTTTCAATCGCTTGGGCCAAGCGTGTGGCATTTTTCTCGCCTGGGGCAATGCCGGCTGCTAGTTTGACGATCAGCGGATCGTCACTTTGGATGAGACCATTGGATGCGAGGTCGGCATCGCTTGGCTGATCGTCTTTGTTGGCAGCGGCAGCGTGCGCCGGGGAAACGGTAATCGTGGCGGTGCGATCGTCAACCGACTCGACCGTTTGGGCTCCGCCGCTGGCGAACTGCTCTTTCGGATTACTCGAGGTGAGTCGGACCCGATACTTAGCTTGCTCGCGGTCTTCAAAGCCAGCGGGTGCGTCGACCTTGACGATCGACATCTCTCCCAGGTCGAACTCGGCCGGATCGAAGTCGCCGAGTGCCACGGAGCGAGTCGTGGCGTATACCTCTTGCTGCATCATCGGAATCACGGACTTCATGGTGACCCCGGCGCTGTCGACAAATATTGTCTCCGGAATCTTGGTTTCGATCCCGCCTTGCTTCGTGATGTTGACCGCTTCGATCCGAAGTAGGTTCCGCGTGCCGTTTAGCATTTTGGTGTCCTCGTAGCCGATCGCTTTCATCTCAACTCGAGCGGGAGCCGTCTGCATCGGTACGAGCATTCGCAGGGATCGTTTCTCGCCTGGCTTCATCGGCTGGGTGCGAAGTGACAGCTCGCGAGCGAAGGGACCGCCAATGTCTCCATTCCAGTCGATGGTTTCTTTGACCGGAGCACCAAGTGTGCTTAGTTGGACGGTTAGTTTGCCATCTTGAACCTGTCCGGCTGACTTGAACTCAGTAGATCCCGCTTTCATCACGGTTTCAAAGCGTTTCAGATTTTCTGCCTTGTCTTCGATCGACTGAATCTTAATCGCGGTTTCCACGACAGCACCGAAGCGTTGCATCTTCATGGTGAACTCAGCCTGTCGATGGACGACTTCTTGGCCGTTTTCTTGCGCTGCGGTCGTGGTTTCCCAGGTGTAGCCGATACGTCTTCCCTGCATGTAAACAACGCCCCATCTGGCGTCTTCATCGGGCCCGGGGACATTGGCCGGAGGGGCTTTTACCTGGGAAACAGGAGCCTGCGGGGCTGCCGCGGTTGTTTTCCCTGCAGGTGATTGGCCGCTCGAGCTAGGCGATTCCGAGGAGCAGCCAGCTGCCGCAAGCGTTACGACTAGCAGAATCAGTACCGCGGTCAACTGAGAAAGGGCTGCGGTTGGGGCGCCGGTCTTCCTGTAGGCTCGCTTCGAGATTCGCTGTTGCACGTTCAGAGTCCTTTCCCGCCGCGGGTGGCGGTTGAAGTGATTGGTAGCGATGAAGCGCCAGTATATCAGCTAGAACGGTCAAAACGTGGGGGGATCTCGGGTCACGACGGCTCCTGCCACGCCCGGGCGCCCGGCCTGCATGCGGTGGCGGCCAGAAGGCTTCGCCGGCGATCTGGCTTACCAGGCCGCCTGAGCGACCCTGCCAGCGACACCAGGGCGGCCGGCTGCGGTGACTATAGCGAAGGCACATCTTCCGCGATCTTCATCTCCCGTCGCGAGAGAGGCGTTTTTTCGCGGTCTCTTGGCCCGCTTCTAGCCCTTGGTGTGCGAGCGGGTGGTAGAGTTGTCTGTGCAGCTCCCCCACGGCCTGTGGCGGCGTTGCTAAAGAGGGCGCGTGTTGCGAAAAAACCCCGTTTTTCGGCCAGTTTATCGCCAGAGCCGATTATGACGCCTCGTTCGAGGCCAGGCTCGGAATCCCGCGTAAGAAACGTTTCAAAAGTGGCGCTACGAAGTAAAAGTTTGACCTAGATTTTGATTAGTTCGTCGCTTCGACAGCGCCGGCCACCCCTGTACCGGGACCAACGTCCCCACGAGCTGACAACCCTGATAAGTAACGAAGGTCCTCCCCCATGGGCTTCCTCAAGAAATTTTTCCGCGACGTGTTCCGAGAAGAGATGGGACCGCACGCATCCAGTACGTTTGAATCCATTAGCGACGAGGCTTTAGAAGCGCACATGAACATCGCGCGCTACGGCGACTTCCATCTCACCGATGCTGTTCGACCCTCCTACAATCTTGAAGTTGTTCCCCGAGCCGGTTATCGCCACGACGTCTTCCATGACGAAGCGTCGAAGGTGAGCGTGCCGGTGTTGATGATTTCACATACGACCGACAAGCTCTTCGATCTGTTCATCGATCTGCTCGATCCGTTGGGACAAAACGTCGACGTCGTGCTCGAAACGAGCCACTCGCGACACGATCACGGTCACACCGACCTGTATCGCGATTACATCGACATGCCGGTTCTTAAGAGCACGCTCTACGATTACGAAGAGATGCTACTGAACGACGGCTGCACGGGCATCGCCGTGCTCAACCCGGGCGTGCCGCTGGAAGTTCAATTCGACGAACACAAACTGCTGATTTGCTACGGTTCCGATTTGAGCGAGTTCGAGCAAGTGCTTCGCGATCACGACCTGCCCTGCGACGACTCGATGAAGTTCATTACCGAAGCAGAGCACGTCCATTCGTCGAGCGATCACTACTTCGACGAATTCCAAGAGCTACGAAACCGCCTCGGCATGGACGGCCACTTCGAGTAAGCGTTGTAGCGGCCGACAGGCGATCTCACGCCCCGCATTGATCTAAGTAGAATCCAAGAAGAGTGTCCGTTATCGCGGGCACTCTTTTTTTGCGCCGTCTTCTCGATTTCGGCTGCTCCCCAATCAGGAGTTTGGCAGACTAGAAGTTTGACGCTTCTGCACAGACAGGCCTATACTCGTCGTCCTAGCGGAACGCGTCGTCGCAACTCAACAGAACTAAGGGGCAGTCGGCATGCTTATGCAGGAAACAACCGCGATTGATCGAACTCGTCACTGTTTGGCCACGCTGCTCTTCGTCTTGGCGGCGGCCTGGCCTGGAATTGCCGCAGCCCAGAAGTCCGATGGGCCGAAGCCAGCCGGAGGCAAGCAGCAAAGTGTCACGACCGAACAGTTCTTCGCGGAGATTGGTCGCTACCGGGTCGAAGAAGTTGAACTGTATCGTCAGCACACCGAGGATGTCGAGCCGCTGAAGTCGGCTTGCGCTGCGTTTCTTAAGCGGTATCACGTCGAGTCCCGTGATGAGATGACCGAAGCCGACTGGAAATGGCTGCTCGACGAGGGTACGCGGCTCACCGAGGCGGGCAGCGAGGATCCGCTGATTCTGGTTAAGGCAGGAACCGCCCTGTTTTATGCCGAGCGGTTCGACGAGGCCAAAACGTCGTATCTGAAGGCGTGGAATATTTTTCCCAAGACCGATTATCCAGCCCGTTGCAAGGTTTGGATTACAGAGCGATTGCGGTCGGTGTCCTTCTTCACCGACGGCGAGGCGGGCATTCGAACCTGGGCTTCGCAATATTCCGACGTGGCGACAGCATGGATGCTTGAAGAGGATACGCAGGGCGATCGCGTTCGTGTCGTCTGGCACGAGTTGCGAGCCTTCATGTGGAGCGGGCTTTCTGACCTGATTCGTGCCGAAAATAAGCAGCTCGTGGAGGCGATTAGCGAAGAAGCGATGAAGCAACAGATCGATCCCTGGCTGACTCATATGATCAAGGGGACGTACCACTACCAGGCGATGCGCGAGTACCGCTACTTCGCCGGACAGGCGGACGAACAAGAAGATCGCCCCGCTAAGGCCGCTAAGCATCTGGATGTGGCCGGCAAACACTTTCGCATCGCGCATACTATGCGGCCGAACTTTCCTGAGGCAGCAACGGCCATGATCGCCGTGACCATGGAAGGTGGCGGGAGAGATTCGCCTCGTGATTGGTTTCGTCGTGCGGTCGCGGCCCAGTTCGATCACATGCAGGCGTATACCGCCTTCCGGAAAACGCTCACGCCTGGTTGGGGTGGTAGCCGCGACGAGATGCTCCGTTTCGGTATCCGCTGTGCCAGCAGCAAGCGGTACGAAACCGACGTGCCGGTGGTGCTACTTCTGCAAGTTCAAAGCGTGCAGGCTCGTGACGGCGATGCTCGCGTTTGGCGGCAGGCAGGCATTTATGAACGGTCCCGAGAGGTGCTGCTAGGCGTGTTGGCTGAACCAACACGGGCGACTGACAAACGGAACTCCTACAACCACCGTTGGGCCAAGAATCGGCTGCTGGCGATTGCCTTGCATGCTCGGCGGCACAGCGACGCCCTTGCCGCTCTGGAGCAATTGGGCCATGAGGTGGATGCGGAATTCTTCGATGAGCAGAAACTAGAGTTGGTTGGGCAGAGGTCGCGGCTTCACGCTCTCTTGGGACCCGCACGTGCCGTGGTGGAACGCATTGAGGCGCACCTCGTCGCGCCGCCGCCTGATGAATCTCGCGAAACGTCAACGGATGACGCAAAGGACGCGGCGGGAGCGATCAAGCAGCTCGTTAGTGAACTCGCCGCCGTACGGAAGCAAGACAAGAACCCTAAGTCGCAGCCCTATTTGGATGCCTTGCGAGATCAGTTGAAGGCTAAGTTGGCTCGCGACGATCGCGCGGGGCAGTTCGCCAAAGGCGAGTGGGTTCTCCTTACCTTTGATGAACACTTTTCCGACTGGGACAAGCTCGGTGGTCAGTGGCGATTCGTCGACGGGCAGACCGCGATAGGCAAGTCGACCAGCACCGGCCTGCTGCTGCGTCAGAAGACCGACTTCGCTGGCCCGAAGATCATCGAGTGCGACGCCGAAGTGGTGAATTGGAAGCCAGAACTACAGTCTGTTCGAGCTGCTATCCTGGTGGGGGACTACGAACCAGCGGCTCCGGTCCGTTCCCGCATGGTCGCATACCTTGCCGAGTTGAAGGGTGGGGTGGCAGGTATTGCTATGCAGTTCGCTTTGCCGACCTATGAAAAATACAGATCGGAGGACAAGACACGTATCCGCGTAAAGGTTGCCGACGGATACTACGAGCTCTATGCCGACGATAAGTTCGTGCAGGCCGGGTATCACGATCGTACCAAGACAGGACCGAATCTCGTTATCGGCGGGCCGGTCGGGCTATATCAATTTGGTGAGGTGAAATTCCGCAATGTGCGTGTACGAAGCTGGGCGTCCCCTGCCCCGCCGGCGGAGGATCTTAAGGGCCGACTCGCGTACTACGAGAAACGGGCGGCGGCCGAACCGAACAACGCCGCCGTGTGGTACTCGTTGGGAAAGATCCACCTAGAAAAGGAAGACCCCGCCGAGGCGATCGTGGCGCTTGAGAAGGCGATAAACTTACCGCATGTGCCGACGTTGCGAATCCGTTGGCCGCTCTGCCAGGCTTGTCTGAAGGTGGCCGACTACGGTCGTGCCGCGACGCATCTCCCTTGGGCGGTTCGCGAATCCCACACCGATGAGATTCAGAAGGTCGTCAAGGCAGAGGAGGCAATCGACCGTCTGGCGCTGTTGCTGGCGGCCGCCCCCGTCGATCATTTGCGAAAAGGCCAGTTTGCCGTAGGACTTGCCAAGAAGGCCTGCGAAATGACGGATTATAAGAACGCCCGCTACCTGCAGACGTTAGCGGCGGCCTGTGCGGAGGTCGGCGACTTCGACCAGGCTCTCAAGTTTGCCGGCGATGCGGCACTGTTGGCAGACGAGACTCTGCAGAAGGAACTAGAGCTGCAGGAACAACTCTATGCCGGGCGGCGGCCGTATCGATTACCAACGGCGGAGCAGCTTGAACACGCGGAAAAGCTTGAAGACTAAGATTCGTCCTCTTCCACTTCCGGTCGATCCCAGGGGCTCAGGTGGGCCGGCTTAAGTTCTTCTTCGATCTCCGCTGCCCTATTCCGGCCGCGGCCTGGTGTCGAATGTGGCCAGTGTCGCGGACCATTCTTCACCCGTGCCCCGACGCTCGATTCGAAGATCGGTCAGGTCACCTACTGCGACCTTGGAAAGGACGTGAGGCAAACCATTCCAGTTGAATTCCATGGGCGAGTAAGAATAGGCAAGGTCACTGTTGTTGAGCAATTGCGTCCCGCCAGGAGAATTGGGGATATCTAGTTGTCCTCGCTGCTGCTTTATATGGTCAGCGACGTCTGCAAGACGGTCGTCGATCTGGTCCCCAAGAAGCTGATGGAAATGGTTGGTTTGCCAACGATAGAGTGAACGGCCGTCGAACAAGATGAAATAGTCTTCAAATCGAAAGATGTTAGACAAGTTTTGATGAAAGTAGGGGCCGTCGTCGGGTGTGACGTTAATTCTCTGTTCGACGCCGTTCCGCGATAGCCGAAAGACCATCTGGTAATGTCCTGTCCTGTGACTCGGGTGTGAAGTCAACTTGCCTGGTATATGGACCCAGTGGTCGATCTGCAAGAAAATCCAAAGCTCTTCGTCGTTAGCCAAGATTTGAATCGGTCCAACGTCTTCCCAGACGTAGTCGGGCGTAAATGGCTCAACGGTATAGGTGCAGAGGCCGCCGCAAAAAAGGAAGATGAGAAGCAGGAGCCCGGCGGCGACTCGAGTCGGCGTCAGGCGTACTCGACGGGAGGCGTTACGCGTACTCGACGGGAGGCGTTAGGCAAGCTTTGGGCTTCCCGTGAGTCGTACGGATTGATCACCATGCGTGCTACCCGAATTGCGATGGGCGTCGATTGGCATGCGCAGGTGAGGTCCTCCCCTGCTCGCTTGTCTCGCGGCGGGGCTTACTCGTCGTTAAGCATGTTGATCTCGCGGAGATACTCTAGATCCTTCTTCGACAACTTCGAGATCGAGACCGAGGCGGTCTTTCCGCTGCGTTTCTTGAGTCGGACCTTGCCATTTTTGACCTCGATCAATCTCGCTTCGACGCTGTGCTTGCCGGCCTTGTCGTTCCACTCACGCATCGCGTACGACTCTTCGGAGCCGTCGCCCTCGCGCTCGCCAGCCGCATCGTCTTCTGAATCCCCATCGCTCTTGGCGGTGTCGGTTGAGGATTCGGTGCCGTCGTCTTCAATTCCAAGATGAGCTTTCAGCTGCTCCGCCGGCAGTTCGCGAAGGACGAGAATCACATTGGTTTGGCCGCCAGTCGTCTTGTAGGTCTCGGTGCCAGAAATGTACATCAGCCCAAGCGGAATTTTGGATCCGTGGGCCAGGAACTGGGTCGCTTTGCCGCGAACGGCCACGCGGGCCTTGCCAAGCATGGTGTGGAACTCCTGGGCTCCCACGATTTGGCCAACTTGCAATGTTCGGACATGCCCTACGGCTCCCACGGACGTCGGCTGCAATGGCGGTCCCGCTTCGGAGAGAAAATAGAACAGGCCCAGCTCGTCGTCCTGTACCTTGTTGAGCATTTCCTGGGACTCTTTCAGGACCGCTCGCTGACGATCGACCACGCGGCGCTTGGTCGCGGTGTCGGCAAAGATGAGCTGGTCCTTGCCTTTGACACGCCGAATTCCGTAGTCCTTTCCGGCGTTGTACAACCGCTTGTCCGTCTTGCCCGACTTCATCAGTTTCAGCATCGACCGCTCGGCGCGAACCTTTTTCTTGAGCTTGTTGACGACAACCGACCGAACTTCTTCACCGCGGTTGACGAACGCTTCAAACGCGCCAGATGGAATCTGCTCCGGTTTGATCTCGCCTTTGGCGAGCGGGGCACGCGATTTGTGAACCGACTTGGCGGCACCTTGGGTCAATTCGACAAGTTCACTACTCTTCGCCAGTGTCAGGGCCTCACGAATGTCGAGCGAGGAAACGGCGAAGTTGAGATTCTGACCCTTGGTAAAGGCCAATGTGTTGGCTCCTACCACTTCACCACGGCGGTTGACCAGCGGGCCACCGCTGTTACCGGAAGAGATCGGTGCGCTGGTTTGGACCCAAGTGCCTGGCAGGTCACGGATGTAGTCCTTGAGTTCTTCGCCTTTGCGAATAGCGCTGACGATTCCCTCAGACGCCGAAAACGACAAACCCTTGGGCGCGCCGAATGTGACCACCGATTCGCCCTTGCGAGGAAGTGTTTCGGCAAGCTGCACAGTGGGGTGCTCGCTGCCGGCGATCTTGAGTACGGCGATGTCCCGTTTGTCGTCAAGGACGAGGGTTCCGACGACCGGCACACTCTTGCCATCGCGAAAGCGAACGGACGCTTGCTGGGCACCCGCGATCACGTGATGGTTCGTGACGACAATGCCCTCGCTCTCGACGACGAATCCGCTGCCGACGGAACCGCCGGCCTTGAGCTTGACGTCGATTCGGACCACGGCCGGCTCGACCAGTTCCACGAGATCGGCAATTTGCAGATCCTTGGTCTCTTCGCCGGTTTCTTCCGCAAAGACGCTAGCGATACATGCCAGCGAGAAGAAATTCAGTATTAAGAACGTCTGGAGAATTCTCGGTTTATTCATCGTGTCGACTCTTTGCCCCATCCCGCGCTGATGGCGCGGTTCATCGAACGAAAAAACGGAACACAGTCCACCTCTAGTTATTCGTTGGCGCGTGCGGTTTATTGGAGTACACGAGTCGAACTCCAACGTGATCAACGGTGCACACGAACAACGATCATTCTACCACAGCGGGATCGGAGAATCGACAAGAGAATCTCCGACGACTGTCGACCTCGTGCACAGCCCTTATTCGTCCGTCACGCAGCCTTCGGAGGCGCTCTTCACCGTCTTGATGTACTTGTAGAGGGTACCGCGGTTGGCTTTGTACGGCGGGGCGGTCCACTTCTCGCGACGGGCTGCCAACTCGTCGTCCGAAAGATGGACGTTGATTTCGCGCGTCTCGGCGTTAATGGTCACCTCGTCCCCTTCTTCCACCAAGGCGATCGGTCCGCCGCATTGGGCCTCGGGCGTAACGTGCCCGACGATGAAACCGTGCGAACCGCCGGAGAAGCGGCCGTCGGTCATCAAAGCGACATCGGCACCCAGCCCGGCCCCCATGATGGCCGCCGTGGGGGCAAGCATCTCCGGCATACCGGGACCACCTTGCGGGCCCTCGTAGCGAATGATAACCACGTCACCCTTGGTGATCTTCTTTTCTTCCAAGGCAGAGAGCATCAACTCTTCGCTGTCGTAGACCTTGGCGGTGCCTGTGAATTCGAGGCCTTCCTTGCCGGTGATCTTGGCGACCGAACCCTCGGGGGCCAGGTTGCCACGCAGAATCTGCAAGTGACCGGTCGGCTTGATCGGCTCGTCGAGTTTGTGGACCACTTCCTGATCCGCCGCTAAAGGAGCAACGTCGGCCAGATTCTCCTCCAGTGTCTTGCCGGTCACCGTCAGGCACGAACCATCCAGCAGATCGTTTTCGAGCAAGTACTTGAGCACGCCTGGCACACCGCCGACCGCGTGCAGTTCTTCTTGCACGAAGCGACCACTCGGCTTAAGGTCAGCCAGGTACGGAATGCGATCGCTTACCTCTTGGAAGTCGTCGATGGTCAGATCGACCTCGGCCGCGCGGGCCATGGCGATTAGGTGAAGCACGGCGTTTGTGGAACCACCGAGCACCATGATCGTGACCATGGCGTTCTCGAAAGCGGCTCGCGTCATGATGTCGCGCGGTTTAATGTCTTTCTCCAGAAGCACGCGAATCGCCTCGCCGGCGGAGAGGCATTCTTGGGCCTTCAATGGATCTTCGGCGGGGGTCGAACTGCTGTGCGGCAGCGACATGCCCATCGCCTCGATTGCGCTCGACATTGTGTTGGCCGTGTACATGCCGCCGCAGGCGCCCGCACCAGGGCAGGCATTGCGAACGATCTCTTTGCGTTTCTCGTCGTCGATGTTTCCAGCGATGTACTGACCGTAACACTGGGCCGCGGAAACGACGTCCAGCTTCTCCCCGCCTGCGTGTCCGGCGCGGATCGTACCGCCGTAGACCATCAACGCCGGACGATTGAGTCGGGCCATGGCGATCAGGCAGCCCGGCATGTTCTTGTCACAGCCGGGGATCGAGATGTTGGCGTCGTACCACTGGGCGCTCATCACGGTTTCGATGGAGTCGGCGATCAGGTCACGCGACTGCAATGAGAAACTCATGCCGTCGGTGCCCATCGAGATGCCGTCAGAAACACCGATCGTGCTGAATCGCAGGCCGACCATACCGGCGGCGTCGACCCCCTCTTTGACCTTGGACGCCAAATCGCCGAGGTGCATGTTGCAGGGGTTGCCGTCGTAGCCCATGCTCGCGATGCCGATCTGCGGCTTGTTCATGTCTTCGTCAGACATGCCGGTCGCGTAGAGCATCGCTTGGGCAATGCTGCGGCTCTTCGGTTGGGTCAGTTTGCTGCTGAACTTATTGAGTGGTTGGCTCATCGGCGTTTATGGATTCCGTCTTGTTGGTTTAGTTTGCGATGGATTGATTTTAGGGAAGTGCCCCATTGTAAACGGCCGCTAGGGCTGGGGAAATAACCGGCCCATGGAATAGAAAGGGACCGTGCGTCAAGCTGCTCTTGCGGTCGTCGCCCGGCTCAGGGTAGATATTTTCTTCGCAGGCGACCGCAATTCGACGCGAACGAACGTGGCCGCCGGTCGACAAGACTAACCCCGCACAGGTGAGAATCATCATGCCTCCGGCCTTTATCTACTTCGACTTGGGCAATGTCATTTTGCCATTCGATCGGGAACATCAATATCGCCAGATGGCCGAGGTTGCCGGCATTGGTGCCGAGCAGGTTGCGACCGCCGTCGATGGAGCGTTAACCGAAGAAGTCGAGTCGGGATTGATCTCGACCGACGATTACTATGAGCGGTTTTGCCAGGCGACCGATTCGCGACCCGATGCGACGGCGTTTCGGTCCGCGGGCGACGACTTCTTTCAGCTCGACTACGACGTCTTGCCGGTGGTGTCGCAGTTGTTCCGCGCGGGACATCGGCTGGGCATTCTCTCAAACACTTCCGAGAGCCATTGGCAGTTCGTGACCAACGGGCAATATCGTGTGTTGCCGGGGTACTTCGAGCAACTGGTGCTTAGCTACGAAGTGGGCGTGATGAAGCCGGATGCCAAGATCTTTGCCGCGGCCCAAGAGGCGGCAGGGGTGCCGGCGGATCAGATCTTCTTTACGGATGATCGTGAGGACAACGTCGCCGGAGCGAAGGCGGCCGGATTCGACGCGGTCTTGTTCACCGGTGCCAAGCAGCTAATCGATGACCTGGCTAGCCGCGGCGTGGAGTTTGATTTGTAGGTTGCCTATCTTAGGGGCCAGGGACGCCAATCGGGCGCGAATCCCCGCACCTCTCGCTTCTTGACAAAACCGGCACCCACGCTGAACAATATAGGGCTACCCTACGAGTCAAAAAGAGACAGGAAAGAGCCCCCATGTTGCGGACCTTCGTACACGCCAAACTTCACGGCATTCGGGTCACCGAAACGAAACTCGGTTACAACGGCAGTGCCGAGATCGACACCGAACTTCTTGCTGCTTCCGGCATCGATCCGTTCGAGCAGATTCAGATTGTGAACTGCAACAACGCGGTGCGAATGGTTACGTACGCGTTTCCTGGCAAGCCGGGCGAATTCACTCTTAACGGGGCTGCTGCTCGTTTGGGCGCGATCGGGGACGACTGTTTGGTCATCGCCTACCGGCAGGAAGAGAAGTTTTCCGGGGCCAAGGTGCTGTTCATCGACGGCGAAGATAATTCCATCTCCGATACGATGGATTACCCTGCCGCCGATGCCCTGGCGTCCGCTAACGATTCTTCGATTTGAACTTCGACTTCTTGAACGAAGACCCGCCATTGGGCATGGTGCTTCCCGTCGATTTTCGCCGCTGTGACTTTCCGGCCGAAAACTTCTTGCTGGTGAAAATCTTGCCGGCATCGTCTCCCTCGGGCGAAGTGCTTCCGGAATTCTTCTTGCCGGCGTATTTCTTGAACGACGATCGGTTGAAGGCCCGCTGCTGGTTCTGAGTGCCGGTTGGCCGCGAATTCGATCGTCCCTTGCCATAGTTTCCGCCACCCGAGCGGCCGCCGCGTGATTCGCCCATTCGCGAGATGCGAAGTTTCTGTCCGGCGATCGAGACGTTCTGTAGATGGGTGATTACATCGTTCGACAGGCCTTGCGGCAGGTCGATGGTGCTGAAGCGATCGAAGATCTTGATCTTGCCAATCGAGCCGTTGCCGATGCCGGCCTCGTTAGCGATGGCACCGACGATGTTGCCGGGCAGCACGCGGTGGTTGCGACCGACTTCAATGCGGTAGGTCTCCAGCTCCGAATCGCTCTTGTAAGAAGTGTCGCGACGCTTCGAGCCGAACTCTCGCTTCTTGTTGCCGTAGCGATTGTCTCGCTTCGAATCGGGAGCGAAGCTGGCGGCCTTGAGCTTCTCGGTAACCAGAATCGGCGTGTCTCCGTTGACCATCACGGCCATCGCGGCGGCAATCGCTTCCACCGAGACGTCTTCATTGTCACGCTGGAACTGGCTGATGATCGACTTGAAGGTGTCAATCTCTGCGTGCTCCAGGGCGGCCGAAATGCGACCGTGGAAGTCGGCCACTCGCTTTTTATTGATAACGCGATTCGACGGTAACTCCATCGGCTCAATCGTGTGCCGTGTGGCTTGCTCCAGTCGCTTCAGCGAGTAACGTTCCCGCGGGTGCACGAACAGAATCGCTTCGCCACTGCGACCGGCTCGGCCGGTGCGACCGATGCGGTGTATGTACGCTTCGCTGTCGTGGGGGAGATCGTAGTTGACCACGTGGCTGATGCGATTGACGTCGAGACCACGGGCCGCCACGTCGGTGGCCACGATGATGTCAATCTTGCCTGCTCGCAGACGCTCGACGATGCGCTCCCGCTGCTTTTGAGCAATGTCGCCGTTGAGGGCGGCGGTCTTGTGTCCGGCGGCGGCCAGGAAGTCGGCCAGCGGTTCCGTGGTGCTACGCATCTTCACGAAGATCAGCACACCGTCGGTGTCTTCGGCTTCCAGAATGCGCGACAGGGCGGCCTGCTTCTGGTGCGGGGAGGCGATGAAGTATCGCTGGCGAATCGTGTCGGCCGTGGCGGTCTTCTGTTTGATGGTGACTTCGGCCGGCTTGTTGAGATGCTTTTGGGCGATCTCGCGAATCGGCTTCGGCATGGTCGCTGAGAAGAGAGCCATTTGTCGCTCGGCGGGTGCCTGCGAGAGCACCCAGTCGACGTCCTCGGCAAAGCCCATTCGCAGCATCTCATCCGCTTCGTCGAGGACCAGGCACTTCATGTCATCGAGCTTGAGCGTGCCGCGACGAATGTGGTCCATCACTCGGCCTGGCGTACCGACGACGATGTGGCAACCGCGACTCAAGGGGCGAAGTTGAATCTGGTAGTCCTGTCCACCGTAGACCGACACGACCTGTAGCGGGCCCATCTCTTGGGCATACTTTTCAAATTGCTTGGCCAGCTGGATGGCAAGTTCACGCGTCGGCGTGAGCACAAGCACTTGTGGCCTGCGATTGGAAAGATCAATTCGCTGCAGCAGCGGCAGCGCGAAGGCGGCCGTCTTGCCGGTGCCGGTTTGAGCTTGACCCAAAACGTCACGGCCCTCAAGCAGGTGCCCAATCGTTTGGGCCTGAATCGGCGTGGGGCTGGTGTAACCGGACCGCTCAATTGCGGTGACGATTTCTTCGGAGAGACCGAGAGCGGCGAATTCATTTTCGCTTTCCATCATCTCGGAATCGACGACTTCTTCCAGCACGGCAGCGGTCTCTGCAGCCGCTTCAGCGACCTCATCGGAGGCAGTCGGATCTTCGACAGTGGCCACCTCTTCATGGGCGACGTTTTCTTCAACGGCGACTGTCATATCTTCGTGGGGCATTTCTTCTTCGGACGTAGTAACTTCCAACTCGGGCATCTCAGACGTAGACATAGTTTTCCTGAATCTTTATTGGAGACTGCTCGGGCGGACGACTACCGCAGAAAGTCGCCGGATGGAACGCACGTTCCGCTGGAGCTGGACACAAGGTGCAGCCCTAGCAATGCCTGAGGGAAGTCAAACCTGTTGTGAAACCGCGGACGAACCTGGGGCAAGTCTTGGCTATCGTCGTGTGTGACAGGCGTTAGCCCGGCGACGGTTGGTCGCCATAGCCACTTGCTAACATGATCGAACGCGTCAGGTGCTGTTCAGCGAGCGGTGGGCAAAGGAGTGAAGGGCCCACAAGGCAGGAATCTGAATCTTACCGGAAGGTATTCAATCAGTGGCTCCCAGTATAGCGGAAAGCCGCCAACGCCGCGAGGGCGCATCACGCACCACTGAAGCGAGGGGGGCGTCGCTTAGGTGGGAGATGTGCGTGTTAATCCGGTCAGCCGGTTTGTTGACTCCGTGCCCCGGCCGTTTCCCGCTAAGATTGCGAGTCATGTTGAGCGGCTCCGTACAAAATATTGCGTTTGAATAGGCGTCGGGCCCGTGCCAGAATATGTCTGTCCGCTTCTTCTTGCAGATGCGTTCGCTCTTCGGAAAGTGTCAATGGATAAGGGCACGAAATGCTCAATGCGGTTATCGTTGTTGTCGCCTTGCTGCTCGGTGGTTATCTGGCTTTCTCTCGTCGTCTGGCGAAATCCTCCAGCTGGCAGGCGACAGTAACTCCTCTGGCCTCGATCATGGGGAGCGGGTTTCTGGTCAGCGCCCCGCTGTTGGCAGGCATCGTTGGCAACTTGGCACTTGTCTGCATGGCGCTCTTGTTGGTGTTGGCCTTCTTCGTTGGCGGTGCCATACGATTCAATATTCGCCACTTTGAGCCGATCGAGAACGAGTCGCACGGCCCGGCCCAGACGATCGCCTTGCTGTCCAGGATCGTACTCGCCGGTGCCTACTTCATTTCGGTAACGTATTACCTACAGCTCTTAGCGGCGTTCGTTCTAACGGCGGCGGGGATCGACAGCCAGTTTGCCGCGCACTGCATTACGACGGCCCTGCTGACGATTATCGGCAGCATTGGTATGTGGCGAGGCCTCGGCATGCTTGAGCGTGTCGAGAAGTACGCGGTCGCGCTCAATTTGGGCATGATCGGGGCACTGCTCGTCTCGCTAGCCGTGCACAACATTGAATTGTGGATGGACGGGGCGTGGAAGCTGCCCTCGATATCATCGCAGATCGTTTTCTCCGATCTGCGGATCTTGCTCGGGCTGTTAATCGTTGTGCAGGGATTTGAAACGTCTCGATACTTGGGCGATGAACATCCCGCCGAGCAGCGAATCGCCACCATGCGTCTCGCACAGTTGCTCTCCGCTGGCATCTACTTGGTGTTCATCGGCCTGGCGACGGTACTGTTTCACGACGGGCTGGAGGCCGACGTGACGGCGATTATCGGCATGACGGCTCCGGTTGCAGTGGTACTGCCAATGCTGCTCTCGGTCGCTGCCATTGGTAGTCAATTCAGCGCCGCGGTGGCTGATAACGAAGGCGCCGGAGGGCTGGTCGGTGACATTACCTATCATAAAGTATCGCCGCGTTACGCTTATCTGTTAATCTTGTTGGTCACGGTGGTGCTCACTTGGGAGACCGACGTCAACGGAATCATCGCGTATGCGTCACGGGCTTTCGCCCTGTTCTACACCCTGCAGTGCGCCGTCGCCTGGTGCGTTGCCTATCAGCGGAAGGATCTGCCAAGGCGAACTCTGCGGCTGGTCAGTTTTGCGTTTCTGGCGGTTGCCTGTCTGGCAGTGTTTGCTCTGGGGCTGCCGTCCGAATGATGCCGGCAGTTCAGCTGTGGCGACAGCATCGGAATAACCGGCACAATCGGACGTTGCTCGGGGACGAGTGATAGCGTTTGTGACGGACGTAGCGCCGGTTGTGCCAAATGTGCGGCAGAAGGTCACATCGCGACGATTGTGCGTAGTGAGGCGGTCCTGTCGTTTGCTAGGCCGTCGGTTCCCGGTTCGACAACGGTCTGACCCTGTGGGCAGCTACTATCCGCAATCAATCCAAACTGGCGGTTTTTCCATGCGAATGTTCTCGATCTGTTTTGTTGCCGTGCTCGTCGCGTTGGTGTTGCCCATAGCGGCCGAGGCGCAGGTGTACAGTTCCGGGCTATTTCCTGCATCGAGCGAATCAAACATTCGCCCGGTCGGCTTCGATTACTTCGAGACCGACGCAAGCGGCGCTTCGTTTGGAAGCGGCCATTGTGACGCCGGTTGTGATGATGCCTGTGGCTGTGAGACGTCGTGTTGCGACACGTGCAGCTCCGCGTGTGGTGGTTGCGATTCTTGCTGCAACTGCATTTGGTGCCGAGACAAGTTGTTTGGTGACTGGCACGGTATGCGGTCCTGCCTGGCGCAAAAGGGGATTGTCGTCGACCTGCAGTACACGCAGTTCTATCAAGCCGTTACCGACGATGGCTCCTATCAGACCGGCCGATACGGCGGCAAGCTCGACTACATGTTCACCTTCCTCGGGGAGCCGCTGGGGCTGAACGAAGGTTTCTCCGCTACGGTTCACGCCGAGACGCGTTACGGTCAGGACGTGAACGCGGACGCGGGAGCCTTGGCCTTCCCGAATGGCAACATGCTTTGGCCGTCGGAAGACAGCCAGACCGCGGTCACGGGTCTCATCTTCATGCAGGCACTGAGCGAGAAGTTCGTGCTAACCGCGGGTAAGTACAACTGCCTCGATCTGTTTCAGATGCTCTATCCGCATGCCGGCCGTGGCGTCGATACGTTCATGAACTTGAATCTCCTGATGCCGCCGACGCTGTTGCGTACGACCGGCCTGTCGATCAACGGTGGCGGTTTCCTGGTGATGAAGGATCGCCAACGGGTGCAAAGTGCCGTTCTTGTCTACGACACGCAGGGATCCGCGACCACGGTGGCCCCCGACCTATTTGACCAGGGAATGGTAATCTTGGGTTACCATCGCATCTTCACGGAGTGTTGCGGGCGAGAGGGTTCGCACGCGATTTTGGCCAACTACAGTAATCGCACTTATGCTTCGACCGATCGAACGGACTGGACGATTCTTCCAGGACAGGGGCTTACCGCTGCGCCGCAGACCGGCAGCTGGACCGTGTCGTACCTTTGGGATCAGATTCTGTGGTCGGATTGCTGCAACGAGAACCGCAACCTGCGATTGTTCACTTTCGGTTCGGTAGCCGATCGTAATCCCAGTCCCTATGGCTGGAGCGCCGCCGTTTCTCTCAAGGCAAATGGACTCATTCATTGCCGGCCGGGCGACTCGATGGGGGCGGGCTACTTCTATGGTGGCTTGAATCCAAGCTTCAAGGATCTGGTAAGTGCGACCCCGCCGTTCGATCTGGAAGATGTTCACGGTATTGAGATCTATTACAACGCGGCAATCACCCCCTGGTTTCATTTGACGGGCGATTTTCAGGTCATCGACAACCAGAACGTGGTTGAAGCCCCGGCCGTGGTATTCGGGCTGCGAGCGAAGATCGACCTGTAAGGGGCAGAAGACGCTTCGAAGGAATGTAAGAGCCGTCTCGTTCGTCTCCAAAACTTCGATTTCACCGAAACGCCCGTTCCTGGTAGAATAGGCACGTAAGTGGGCAGCTCGATTGTCCCTGACGAGTCATCGGATTCTGCAGGAATAGGGGGTAGCTATGGGGTTTCGAGTAAGTAACGTTCTTGGGGTTATTGGTTGTCTGCAGGTTTTCTTCGTCTGCAGCTTGGCGTTAATTGCGGCTGCCGCCTGGGCAGACGATACGTCGGACGTGAGTGACGAATCGAGCGCGAATAGCGGTGCGGATGTCGCTGCCGTTGTTACCTGGGTCTTGGAGTCCGGCGGCTCGGTCACAGCCGACGACGACGATCCTGGCAAGCTCATCGAAATCGATCTGCGCTCAACGAACGTCGATAACGTGAAGTTGCTCGCTGGCCTGCCGCATCTTCGCAAGCTTGATTTGCGCGGCACCAAGGTGACCGATCTGTCGCCACTTGCCGAGTTGGCCAGCCTGGAAGAACTCTATCTTCATCGATCGCCTGCTGTGATTAGGCAGGAGGCGGAGGACATCAAGACGCTTATTAAGAAGAAGATCGACGGCATCAAGCCGTATACGAAAAAGATCAAGGAGCTGTCGGCGCGCAAAGTTCGCACGAAGCGGGCGAGCAGCGTTCAGAAGAGCCTAGATCGGCAGATTGAAAAACAGCTGGCCAAGATCGAGGAAATCAATAAGGAAGTCAAGCGAGACACCAAAGGCATCAATAGGCTTTCCAGGGAGTATAAGGCCAGTCGATATCAGGCGACCGACGAAGAGGTCAAGAAGCTCCAGCGGGCGCTTCTCCGTTGCAAGGTGACGCGCGCTAAGGCCTCCGATTCGATTTAGCCACGGTGCGGACAACGACGGAATTATTCGCTGTCGCCATTTCCCTCATGGTGCAGTTCCGCCGTTAGAATGATTTCGGTCTTGGTCACGCCGAGGATTTCCGTGTAGCTCGCTTCGAGTTCTCTGCGCAGTGCGTCGACTTCGCCTGCCTGCATCGGCTCCTCTGGTTTGAGATAGGGTACCACGAAGTAACTACGTCCGAGCTTGGTAACGGCGACGTCGAGCACGGCGATGGGTTGTTGGCCTAAGATCTCTTTCGTCTTCGACGTAGCCGCCGCGATTACGTCGGCCGGGGCTGCTGATCCTGCCACCTCACGCAATGATCCTACGTACATGGCAATCGGCTGCTTGGCGATGACCAGGCAGAGGATCAAGACCACGATCGAATCGGCTACGGGCACGACAGGTGCAAGCGACGTCCCTCTCAGCAATGCTGCGGACAGCAGTCCCCCGCCCGCCCCGGCGCTGATGATCCCGTCGACTACGGCAGCACGGCTTTCGGTTTTCAAGATGTCACTACGGCTGCCAGAGCGTTTCCAGTTGTAGCGATGCCAGAAGGCGAGCGTGAAGCAGATCGTTATCATGACGACGCTATATATCAGGATTGGCCCAAACACGAGTTCCGGCACCTGACCGCCGCTAAGGTACGTCACGATCTTGGAAAGGGCACCGAACACGGCAAATGCCATGATGCCGATTAGGACCAGCGAGCGGTATTTCACGTACAAAGCTTCGTAGGCGTCGTAGCCAAATGGGTACCGCCGATCGGCCGGCCGACTAACCGCAATGCTGATTCTGGCCGCGATGATTGCCGATACGAAGTTCACGCCGGAATAGAGCCCGTCCACAAGCAAGGCGTCGCTTCGCGAAGCGTAGGCAGCCACGATCCCGCTCACGGCCATCAGTAGATTGGCCCACTTTCCTGTTTCCAACGATGTTCGCTCAATGTTAGAGGAACTTGCGGAAGGCGTCGTCGTATCCGGCCTGGTTGAAACGGAGTTGGTCATAAACGCAGTCGGGCTAGATGGGGAAGCAAGCTTGTCAACGCGAACCTACCACGTTTCGGAGATACTTCAAGCAAAAAACAAACGGGCCGCTGGCAATTCGCATTCGCGCACGCTATCGTCCCTGGTTATGATGGGGGTGCGGTTGGTTGCCTTGGGGAGGATCACCCGTTCGCTCTTCCCCCCTGCTCTACTTGGATAACGCCTTCCCTTACCATTAGGACACAGCCGTATGACAACCAAGGCGAACAGTGATCGAGCGTTGCGAGCACTCGTCGGAACGGGGATGTTCGTGATCATTGTCGCGGGAATGCGAGCTGCTCAGTCGCTGATCGTACCGGTGCTGATGGCAGGATTCTTGGCGATCATCTGTTGGCCGCCGCTGAAATGGCTACAAGAACGCCGCGTGCCGACGGTCGTGGCGTTGTTGATTATCGTCATGGCGATCGCAATCGTTGGCGCCTTGGTCGGCGGGTTGATCGGTACGTCCGTCAACGATTTCGTCGGCCGATTGCCGCAATATGAAAAAGATCTTCGCGAACACCGGGACGCGGCGGTCGAATGGCTGGAAGATAAGGGATTCGAAATTCCCAAGTTGCTCAAAGGGGAGCATGTTGCGATTCCGCCTGTAGCGGTCATCGAACCGGCTGCCGAAACTACCGGTGCAGCTGGCGAGACACCGACACCAACGACGGAAAAGTTAGCCGTGGCGGAGGCAGAAGATCCGCTCGCGGCCACCGTGCAAGGCGAGTCCGCCGTACAGAGTAAACCCGCGGTTCCACGTGAGCCTATTTTCGATCTTGGCTATGCGGTGCGGATGTTCGGGAACGTCGTTGGAACGCTCAATAGTTTCATGAGTAACGCCGTGGTGATCTTGTTGATCATGGTGTTCATGCTGCTCGAAGCGGCAGGGCTCTCGAACAAGATGAAGGCGATTGCCGCTAACGGGGCCCCGGAGGCCGAAGGAACCAACGAGATTGCCGAACGCGTGCGACATTATGTGTCGCTGAAGACGATGATCAGCCTGCTAACCGGAGCGATGATCGTTCTGCTGCTCAAGATCATCGGCGTTGACTACGCGGTAATGTGGGGGATGTTGGCGTTCTTCTTCAATTTCGTACCCAACATCGGCTCGTTCATTGCCGCCGTGCCTGCCGTTCTGTTTGCCCTGCTGGATGTAGGTGGCGCTGCCGCTATTTGGACAAGTATCGGCTTCTTGGTAGTCAACCTCGTGATTGGCAACGTGGTGGAACCGCGAATGTTGGGGCGAGGACTGGGGCTCTCGACACTGGTCGTTTTCTTATCCTTGGTCTTCTGGGGCTGGGTGCTCGGTTACATCGGCATGTTGCTATCGGTGCCGCTGACGATGATCGCCAAGATCGTGCTGGATGCCTCACCGGAGACTCGCTGGCTTGCCATATTGCTCAGCTCCGATGTGTCGCCCGACGCTGACGGCGCGAAGAGTGTTTCTGCGGTTTCTTGATGGGAATCGCTGGTAGCCCGGCCTCTTGGAACAGCTGCGGATCGCGTAAGTACGTGAAGAAACGGAATTTGCGACACCCAAATAATCCTCTTCTTGCAGGATTCGCCCCTGCTTTCATCGCGTTTCTGGAAGATTTTGAAATATTCCAGATTTTCTCGCAATAATTTGGCGGTCCAAGCGTCAATACAGTATACCGGGGGGAGAGAAGTGAGACTGTCGGCTCCGCACCAACGGTGCTCGGCGGCGGCCCCATTCTTTTCCCGCGGTGAACCTGATCTATGCAATCGGCGTCATTTAATGATTGCCGTATTTGAGATCAGGTCAGCGAGTCGGGAGAAGATGAACCGCGTCGGAAGGGATTTCGACACTCCAACGACGCGTCAAACTTCGGGGTACAACCCGCAGTGCGACACGGGCGCGGCTGGGGCAGGCCCCGCATGACCAGGGCTCCTTCGGGAGGCCGTTCGTGCGAGGCGCCGCGTACCCGCACCGCTGACTCTACTCAGCGGTGGGGCAGCTTGGCGTTTGCGCACTAGCATCTGAAATTTCTGTCGACGCAACTGACGCGCCCTTGGTTACCTCGCCAGCATCGGTCGGCGGGCAACCGTTTTCGATCGGCCGTTCTTCATTCTCGTTTCACCGAGTATTCGCTGCGCTTTGGCGAGATTGTTTACTTTGATTACCGCGCAGCTCTGGCCCTGGCCACCTCGCTGGGAGCAGGAGCCGTACGCATAGTCGACATTCAGGTGTTCGCCGGCGAGTCGTTCGCAGATGTGGCGAAATGAACCGTTGCGGGCAGAAATGTCGACCACCAACACGGCGGCGACCTCGTATTTGACGCTGAGTGAGTCCAATGCGCTTTCCGCGAGTGCCGGATCGTCGGGGACGAACCGTAGCGTGCTACGATCGCCCGCGTCCATGACAGACAGAGCAATTAAATCGACCTTTTCCTTGCCCAATGCTAATAGCACCGATGAGAGTCGACCTGGCTTATTGACCAAACGCACGGAAAACTGCTTGGCTGTCTGCATAGAAAGATCCTCCAAAGGCGAGAGAAAAAAGAACAAACGCCGTGATCGCGAGGTTGAGTTTGCGGAGCCAAGAGTTCGACCGCGGAAAGCTGGACCCACAGACACCGCTGGCCGCATCGGCCGCCCGATTCGATTCCTCGTGCGCCCAATCGGCGCGAGAATCGAAGGTTGCAAGTTGAAGAAGGGGCAACCCGTGTCGCATCGTTGTGGATCCGTGCTGGTTACTATGGCGAACGCTTAGCAAACCCGCTGACAGTCATGCTACCGCGCCGGTAGCCGCTGTCAAACGATTCACGGTCGCATGCTCCCATTCACGGCGCTAAATATGTTGTATTTCGGATTACCTAACTTCCCAGCTTGTGCAGGTTTGCGTCGGCTGTTTGGTTTCTTGGAGAACAAAACCGATGAAAACGAAAATTGTCCGGAGTTGAGAGTCTCGGTGCGTCACCAAGAAAAAGAACGCCTACAATTGGGCGTGTCGGACGGGGCAATTAAAGGGGCACAATTAGCACAATTAAAGGAACGCAAATAAAGGATGCGAACTTCGCATTCTTGAGGCCAATTTTCTGGGAACGATTGGCTTGCTCGGCGCGTCGAAAGGAATACGCGGCCGTTCCATGTCCAAATCGATCGCAGCCGTCGAAAGGGACGCTAGTCAATAGAATCGTGCCGCGTTCACGAAACATCCAATCGCCGCGGGTAGGAGAGGAGTTCGACATGCGTCGCCACAATTTTCGGTCTGCGTTTCTTCTGACGCTCACGGTGCTCGTACTGATCGGCGTCTCGTTCGCAGCGTCCTCTTCGTACGCCCAAGGGCTTCTGGTCAATGTTAACGACAACGAAAGTGTTCGCCTGCCGCGACCGCCAGGAATCTGGCCACCGCATCCGGGGCCTCGTCCCCGTCCGATTCCCCCGAGTAGTTACAAGATCAAGCAGCTATCGGTCCAAGCGAAGCTTGTTGATCAGATCGCCCAGGTCGAGGTGTCGCAGTCGTTCGTCAACACCGGCAGCCGCCAGATGGAGGTCTGCTTTGTCTTTCCACTGCCCTACGATGGAGCCATCGACCGACTCACACTGCTGGTCGACGGTCGCGAGTACGAGGCGAAGCTGTTGCCGGCCGACGAAGCCCGCCGCACCTACGAAAACATCGTTCGCAAGAACAAGGATCCGGCACTGCTCGAATGGCTCGGCCGCGGCATGTTCAAGACGAGCGTCTTTCCTGTGCCCCCGGGAGCGGAACGAACCGTTAGCCTCCGCTACTCGCAGCTCTGTCGACGAAGTGACGGGCTGACCGACTTTACGTTTCCATTGGCGACCGCGAAGTACACCAGTCGCCCGGTCGAGTCGGTCGACTTCCGGCTCACCATCTCCAGCAACGACAAAATTAAGAACGTCTACAGTCCCACGCACAACGTCGAGATCAAACGACCCAACGACGAGCATGCCACTGTTACCTATTCGGCCAAGAACGTCGTTCCTAGCAGCGACTTTCGATTGCTGTTCGACGTGGGGCGTGACAAGGTCGGTGCCAAGGTCATCAGCTATCGGCCGACCGGCGGCGAAGACGGTTATTTCTTGTTGTTGGCTAGTCCCGAGATCGCTTCGCCCGCCGCGGATCGCCCCGCCAAGACCGTCGTCTTCGTGGTCGATCGAAGCGGCAGCATGGGCGGAAAGAAGATCGAGCAGGCCCGCGGGGCTCTAAAGTCGGTGCTCAACAATCTTCGCGAGGGCGATACGTTTAATATTGTCGCCTACGATAGCGAAGTGGAGAGTTTTCGCCCGGAGCTACAGCGGTTCGACGAGACGAGCCGCGCGGCCGCGGTTGGCTTTGTGGAAGGGATCTATGCCGGCGGCAGTACGAACATCGACGGTGCCCTGAAGGCCGCGCTCGGCATGATCCAGGATAGCAACCGCCCTAGTTATGTGATTTTCTTGACCGATGGCCTACCCACGGTTGGTGAGCGGAATGAAATGAAAATTGCCGCTGCGGCCCACGAAGCGAATCTTGCTGGCGCCCGTGTGTTCAGCTTTGGCGTTGGCTACGACGTAAATAGTCGACTGCTCGATCGACTCAGTGCGGCCGAGCGTGGCAAGAGTTTCTTCGTCCGGCCCGACGAAGATATCGAGGACCGCGTCAATCAGATGTATTCCAAGATCTCGGCGCCAGTGATGACCGACGTGAACATCACGTTCGATCTCGAAGGTCTGAATCCGGAAGACGGCAAGGCGGTTAATCGTGTCTATCCGGCCACCGGCTACGATCTCTTCGCCGGTGATCAACTCGTCGTGGTCGGTCGCTATCGCAAGCCGGGCGTGGCCAAGGTGGTCGTTACCGGCAAGGTCGGTGACGCTCAGCAGCGGTTCGACTTTCCTGCCAATTTCGTCGAGGCATCGACCGACCAGAGTTATGCCTTTGTCGAGAAGCTGTGGGCGATGCGACGTATTGGCGAGATCATCGACGAGATCGACCTCCAAGGTAAGAACGACGAATTGATCAAGGAACTGATTGCCCTCTCCACGGCGCACGGAATTCTAACGCCCTATACGTCGTTCTTGGCAGACGAGAACAGTCAGTGGCGAGATGTCGACGGCAATGTCGGTCGCACCGCCCAGCAACTCGAGGGCCTTCGCAGGACGGATGGTCGGAGTGCCTTCCGGCAGCGGCGTGCCAAGAAGAACTTGAAGAGTGCCAAGAGTGCTCAGGCCGATTCGAGTGCCGCTGCTCCGGCGCCTCCCAACTCGAGAAATCTAGCCCCGGGTTCGGCGCCCCGTCGTTACAACCCCGGTGGTGCTGACTTTGACGCGGCCGAGGAGGCAGATGCCCTCCCGCCGGCGGTGGTTAACGTCGGAGCCAAGACCTTCTACCGCCGCGATGGCCGGCTCGTTGATGCTGAAGTCACCGCCGAGCAAGAAAAGAAGGCCAAGAAAATCGCCCGCTTTAGTGCCGAGCATTTTGAGCTGGCCAAGAAGCATGGCGATGAAGCGTCCAAGTATCTGGCCCTGGAAGGTACCGTGGTGGTGAAACTCGGGGATGAGGTTTACTTGATTGAGTAGGAGGGGGCTTGCTCAATTAAGAGCCGGTTCAGAGCGATGGTCCGCTGGCTTAGTCGCGGATCACACATAGGATGCGCCGGAATTACCTTCTCCAAGGGCTGCTTCTCTCTCCGCAATCAGCTAGATTGAAAGCAGAGGGAACGGCTGACGGGTGCTGCTTGCACAGGCGGGTGCGGGTTAGACGCCGCGCACGTGCCAGCAGGGCCGTGCGATCGTTCTCCTCGGTCGATTCCATCCTTCATTCGAGGAAAGGTGGTGCGTCATGTCTCTTCGCCCCCGCCCGTTGTGCTACACCCATCCTGTCAGCGTTCTCCTCGTAATTATTGGTGCTTCGTGCTTGCTGTGGCCGGTGTTGCCGCCTGTCGCCGAAGCCCAGCCGCCCAATCAGCAGCAAATTCAACGTCAGCGACAATTGCAAATTCAAAGACAACGCCAGCAACAACAATTGCAGCAGCGTCAACAACAACGCCAGCAGCCGCCCCCGACGCCGGAGGATTGGTTCCGCCTATTCCTCGCCCCGCAAGACGGCGACGACTACGACCGAGGTGGCGACTACCGAAACTACGATCCGCCAGCTGCCGATGCGCCGCCCCGTCGCCGCGTTCCCTCGGCCACGCAGGTCGCTCAGATGTCGCGCGATGCCCAGCGGACGCTGCTTCGTCAGGCACTTCAGGCACTCGATGATCAGCTCACGCCGATGGAAGTTGGCGCTGGCTGGAAGCGATACCTGCAAACCGAAAAACTCGGCTACCACCTTTGGAATGGTCGCGGCACGGACCTGACGCCGTCCGCCCGTGTGAAGTTGCAGCAGATCGCCGAACGTTTCGGCTCGGTCGCCAGTAGCGACCAGTACAGTTTCTTGCGGAACGCCTGGGGCTTTCAAACCATTCACGCGGCCCTCGGCGAGTACGCGATGAGCGGCGTCGATCGCTCACGCCGCAAGGTGCAAGGTTCGCTCGCCCCGTTCAAGAGTGCGCTGGGTCGTACCAGCACGGGCGATAGCTGGAATAAGTTCCTGAAAGTCGCCGACGTAACCCGCATCGCGCAAGGCCGAGGAGGCGTCGCTCCAAATGATATGGATTTACTCCGCGAAATTGCGAAGCGGTTCGACCAGGCGTCCGATGCCGAAGAATACCCAGTGCTCAACCGTATGCGAGGTTTCTCGGCCACGCGAGAGCATGTGAATCAGTTGTTGCAGCAGGCCGATCAACAGTACGCCAATCGCGAAGAGTGGGCTCGCAGTGAACTCGGTTATCTGGTGCTTGACTTAGAAGCTCTTAAGAAGGGCTGCCACGACGAGGCAGAGGCGATGGAGACGCTCGTCATGGCGCCACAAGACTCAAGCGTGGTCGATAAGACTCGTCAGATGATCGAAGCAATCAAGCGAGACAACGCCAAGCGGCACCGCGAAGCGGCCGATCGGATCCTGCGTCTGTTCGACCACCAGCAGCGCAAGTCGGAGGTTATGGAGTCGCTGGTGCTCGATGTCGCGTCGATGAAGAAGGAACTCGAGGCGGCGGAGACGCTGGTACTCGCTCCTGAAAACTCCGATGGTCGCCGACGGGCGGCCGACATGTTGCGTTCGATCATCTTGGAGCAGGAAAAGGACCGGCAGGACCGCAAACGCCGCATCGAAGGGACGATCGCCGCCGTACTCGAGGAGAACGCGGCCAGCGGAGAAGCGGGCATTATGCAGCTTGGCCCCACCGTCATGGCCCCGGATAACAAAGGCTGGAACGCTGACAAGGATAATTGCGAGGAGCCGAAGTTCTATCTGATGCCGCTGCCGGTCGAGGATAAGGACGAACCGGAGTACTATCTCCACCCGCTCCCTGTCGAGAAAGACGAGCCGAAGTATTATCTGCACCCACTTCCGGTTGAAGAAGAAAAGAAGAAAAAAAAGAAGAGGCCGAAGTACTTCCTGTTCCCGCTGCCGGGCGGTGATCATGACTCCGAGGCAGAAGAAGTGGAGGTCCTGCCTCTGGGGGATGACGAAGGAGAGACCGAAGAGGCGACCGTCTTGCCGCCGGAAGAGCGAGTATTGCCACTCGAAGACGAAGCCGGCGAGGCCGAGGTGCTGCCGCTCGACGATGATGACAAAACGGAAGAGGCGGAAGATACGAAAGTGCTACCGCTCGAGGAAGAAGAGTCTGAGGATGGCGAGCCCCAGGAGAATGACGAAGCCGCCGCGAAGTAAGCGACTTCGGGCTTGCTTGTTCCTGATTCATTATGCCGCAGGATTCAGACGAGCGAACGTCGTGTCGTTCAGGCTGTCTTGTACCAGTCTGACAAATTGCAGCAGCGCTAACGGGGTGATCTCGTCCGCTGGACCTGTTGCACGTTGACCACGGTCCAGGTTGTCCTTCTTTACGTGGTGATGTGTCGCCGTGCTTGGCGGATCTGCTTGCAGAGATGCTCAACCGGTTTTCTGGACCTATCGTGCGTTGACCACGGTCCAGCTTCTGGTGCGCTGTTGCGATGACAAGGCGTGGTTGTCCGGTTTTCTTGCATCCGCGAAGGCCTCCTGGGATGCGGTATGCCGCGTGTGTAACTGGCGTTGATTATGCGGGTTGCGCGTATCCGCTAAGCGGACTCGCGGCGAGGTGCGACCTTATCTGCCCGGGTTCTGTGGCATGTCGTTCGTCGACTTGTGTTGAGTTAGTGCGGCTGCGGTTGCACTTTCTCTCAAAAAGAAAAATCTGAAAAAACGATAGCAATGCAGTTTCGCTATCGCTGGTGCAAGTAGCGAGCAAAACTCCTATGACGTCTGCGGCTAAGCGCAACTAGGACGGCATTTTTGTCTGTTCGCCGATGACGCGCACATTGCCTGTCTTTACGGATGCCTAGGGTGCGCGCTGTTTTCGGGATGTTGACATCGCCCTTTCTTCTGGTACCAACGAAGCATGGGCAAGGCAGTGCGGGCGGCCAGTATGGCTTGAACACCGCTGCATCAGTCAGCGGCGACTGCCTCCTGGGCTTGGGCAATTCTTTAGGGCGAATTTCTAAAGAGGCCTCAGAGGTTTTTTCTTTAACCTATTTGAGGAGAGTTTATCGTGCGAAAACCAATTAGCTCTTGGAAAAACACAATGACGAAGTTGGGCGTCCGAAGGAAGAAACGTTCTGTTTCGGACCGCAAACGAAAGCAATCGAATTCCGTCTCCTTCGAGACGTTAGAACCGCGACAGCTGTTGGCGCTGACGTACGAAATCGCACCCGTCGTCGACTGGGCGGGAACTGGCGAGGCCGATACCGGCCTGGTTGCCAACTGGCGATTGACCGAAAGTAGCGGCGATGCGACCGACTCTACCGGGCACGGATATACGTTGACCGAGAGCGGAGGCGTGGCGAGCTACGACGGTATCCAGGGCGGTGCTCGCGAGTTTGAAGGTAATGACTCGAGCAATAGTGACTGGTTCTCGATCTCGCCGACCGTCCCCTCTGGTGATGACAATCCCTTCTCAATCGTAACGCACGGTAACTCGGTCTTTGGCTGGTTCAGATGGGAAGACTTGGGCACCAACGGCACAGGTGAGGACGCACGGGACGAAAACTACAAGGTCCTGGCAGCCAAGTCCGAAACTTCCTCTGCCTATCAGTCGGGAGATGAATGGGTGTTGGTCGCCATGCATGAAAGCATTACGTCCAGCGGTGAGCCGACGATTGCGTTGATGAACTACGACCCGGTCAACGACACCCAGCAGGTTGTCTCTGACGATTCGGTCGACTTCACAGACGATGAATGGCACTTCGTTGCCGCCGGTTACGACGACGCGACCGACAAGACGTGGGTTAGCATCGACGGTGGAGCAAAGGTGTGGAGTTCGTCGACAACCAACAATCCGACGGAGGGTTCCACCGACTTCTCGCTCGGTGCCCATAGCGGAACGACCGGAGCCTTCTATGAGAAGAATACGTACACGGCGTATTCCGGGCAGCTCGACGAGTGGGGACTCTACAAGGGCATGCTGTCAGATGATCAGATCGATTACCTGTACAACATGCAGACCGTCAACTCCACCGACGACGATAACACCAGCAATACCGCTGCCGGTGAGGTGACGTTGCGTTCGGCCATCGAAGATGCCAACGCGGCGACCGGAATCGAAACCGAGATTCGTTTCGACATCGATACGAGCGACTCAGGGCACAGCGGTGGCATTTGGACGATCGACCCCGCATCCGCACTGCCGACGATTTCGGAGTCGGTCATCGTCGCAGCGAATACCCAGCCGGCCTACGCTGGCTCGCCCGTTATCGAGCTGGATGGTACGAGCACGACTTCCGTCGATGGTTTCAAGGTCACCGCTGACGAAGTTGCGATTCGTGGTTTCACGATCAATAACTTCGATAAGGCCGGAATCTTCTTGAGTACGAGCGACGACAACGAAATTCAGGGTAACTACATCGGTACCAATACCGCTGGTACGGCCGCCGAGAAGAATGGTGAGTCTGGAATTCGTGTCGAAGGTTCGGACAACGTGATCGGTGTCTCGGACGACAACGGTGGTACGGAAGATGAAGAAGGCAACCTGATCTCCGGAAACGGCGACCACGGTATCTACATCGTATCGGGCACGGGCAATGTCGTGGCCGGTAACTACATCGGTACCAACGCGGCCGGCACGGCATACATCGACAACGAAGATGACGCCATCCTGGTCGAGAGTAACAGCAACCGCATCGGTACCGACGGTGACGGCGAAGATGATGACCTAGAGCGAAACGTCATCGTCGATCACCTGGAGTACAACGTCCATATCGACGGTGGTGACTCCAACACGGTGGCCGGTAACTACATCGGTACGAACGCTGCTGGTACGGCCGCACTTGGCTACTCCGACGCGGGTGTTTACCTGGTCGGTGGAGCCTCGTCGAACATCATCGGTACCGACGGTAGTGGTGCCAACGATGCCAACGAGCGAAACATCCTCTCCGGTGGTAACCTGGTCGGTGTCCACATTTCCGGAACGGGAAGCGAACTGAATCAGGTGGCCGGTAACTACATCGGTACCGACAAGAATGGCACGAGTGCTGTCGGAAACGCCTTCTATGGTATTCGCACCAACTTGGGCGCCGAAGATAACATCATCGGCACCGACGGAGACGGCTCGAACGATGCCAACGAGCGGAACGTGATCTCCGGTAACGTCACCTATGGCCTTAGCCTCGAGTCGGACTCGAACGTTGTGGCCGGTAACTACATCGGTACCAACGCCGCTGGTACCGCCGCCTTGAAGAATCTCTGGTCCGGTATCTACGTTTCTGGTTCAAGCAACGTGATTGGTGTCACCGACGATAGCAGTGGTGGTGAGGCCAACGAAGGCAACCTGATCTCCGGTAACGGCGATCACGGTATCCACATGTTCTCGGGTACGGGCAACGTCGTGGCCGGTAACTACATCGGTACGGACGCAGCTGGCACGTCGTACATCGACAACGAGGACGACGCTCTCTTGATCGAGAGTAACAGCAACCGCATCGGTACCGACGGTGACGGCAACAGTGACGCCGATGAACGCAATGTCATCGTCGATCACTTGGAGTAC